>FWWL01000030.1_pt1 | contig 387190 bp, 335 predicted proteins | sample 2228331 | NCBI WGS metagenome assembly FWWL01 (sample SAMEA103939775, study PRJEB20133) | metagenome
GCCTATACGCCGGAGGGCATCTGCGCGGGCGTGGCTGTATGGGACGGTCAGCAACCGCTGGTGCTGACGCTCTGGGGCGATGATCCGTTGATCACACCCAACACGAAGGAGGGGTTTGCGCCGGGCGATACGATCCTGTTGCATCTGTGGGATCGGGCACTGGATCAGCACTTTGGTCCGGACAATGGTCGTTTCGAGGTACAGTACGCATCGGGTAACGTGTTTCTGGATCGGGGTATCTATCAACCCAATGCGCTGTACAAGGTGGCCCGCCTGGCCATCGTGCCGACGCCACCCACGCCGGTGGCACCGGTGGCCGAAGGCCTGCCGGCAAGCACGCGCCTGCATCCGGCCTATCCCAATCCATTTCGCACGCACACCACGTTGCAGGTAGATCTGTCTGAAGTGGCACCGGTTCGCCTCGTGGTGTACGACCTGATGGGTCGGGAGGTCGCGCGTCTGCTCGAAGCCACGCAATCGCCGGGCGTTTATCGTTACGTCTGGCGCCCTGCGGGTCTGCCGGCGGGGCTGTACGTTGTTCAGCTGGAGGCGGGGGACCGGCGTTTTCAGCAGGTGATTGTTTACGTGCCCTGATCGTCGCGCGTCTCGATCAGCCCTTGCGTTTGCAGGTCGCGCATGAGGGCCAGTACATCTTCGGCGCACTGCTCGAAGCTCACATCGTACTCTTCGAGCAGCACCTGGCACACCTGACGTACGGAGCGCGGCTCCTGGATCAGCTCCCAGATGCGGGTACCGATAGGGTCCAGTCCATAATAGACCCCGTTGCGCAGGTTTAGAATGACCACTTCGTCGCCCAGTTTGGAGGAGACCTGTTCGGGGGAGACGACCACCACGGAGTCGAGCGTCAGCACAGCATGTGCCATGGGCATGTCGGTTCGGCTTACAGGAATGCAGGGGGATTAAAACTACGTTTTTTTATCGGCATCCGGCAAGAAAACTTGCGCGGAAAGATCGGAAGCTTCTGGTTTGTGGTGTTGGCGCATTTGTCGCCGCCAGGACGTGGCATAGTGGCCGTTGAGGGCCAGCAGTTGGTGGTGGGTGCCCTGTTCGATGACGCGCCCTTCGTCCATCACATAGATCAGATCGGCGCGCATGGCCGTGGTGAACCGGTGCGTGACGATCAGCGCGGTGCGGCCGCGCACCAGCTCCCCGAAGCGGTCCATCCATTCGGCTTCGGCCCAGGAGTCCATGGCGCTGGTGGGCTCGTCGAGCACGACGATGGGCGCCTGTCGGTAGAAGGCCCGGGCCAGGGCAACGCGCTGCCATTCACCGCCGCTGAGCTCGGCCCCTTCTTCCGAGAACCATTTGCCCAAGAGCGTTTCGTAGCCGCGGGGCAGCTTACGGGCGATTTCGTCCACCATGGCGCTGCGGGCCGCGCGTTCGATGGCCTCGCGCGTAGGCGGCGTCTTGAGGTCTCCGAGTGCGATGTTGCGGGCCAGCGTGTCCTGATAAGGTACGGGAAACTGAAAAAGCACGGTGATTGCGTCGAGCAACGCACGCCGGCGAAAGCGTCGCAGGTCGATGCCGTCGAGGGTAACGCGTCCTTCGTCGGGGTCGTAGAACCGGCACAGGAGCTTGATGAGCGTGCTTTTTCCGGCGCCGTTGGCGCCCACGACGGCGACAGTCTTGCCGGCCGGGATAAGCAGATCGAGCTGCCGGAGGGCCGGCCGATCGCTGCCCGGATAGCGGAAGGTGACCTTTTCAAAGCGGATGCCTTCCTGAAGCTGACGCGGCACGGGGAGGGGGTCGTCTGGCTCGGGCAGGTTGCTTCGAATTTGCAGGAAGGTAAACAGGTGCTCCAGAAAGAGCGTGTTCGCGTACATTTGTCCGGCGCTGCTGAGTAGCGCGCGCATCAGGCCCTGGCCCTGGTTAAAAGCCTGGTAGAAGAGGGCCAGGTCGCCCAGCGAGGCCAGTCCGCGTAGCGCCCGACCCACCATCCAGACCATCACGAGCGCGGTAGCCAGCAGGCCCACCAGTCCGGCCCCGAGGCTAGCCCAGACCTGGCGGCGCATCAGCTCCAGGCGTCCTTTTCGTAGCCGTCGGCGCACTTCCTGGTAGCGTTGCCGGAAATGATCAGCCAGGTCGAACACGCGCACTTCTGGCGCAAAGAACGCCATGGTCAGCAGGCGGTCGAAGTAGCTGGCCCGACGCTGATCGGCGGTGTGGGCCGTCCACCAGGCATGTTCGCGTCGGTGGTGGTGCACCACCACAAACAGCGCCGGCAGCGTGGTGATGAGCAGCGCCAGCGGGAGCCAAACGCTGTAGTGTACCAGAATGGCTGCGATGCTTATGAGCGTGACGCCGTTCTGAAGCAGGCTGCCCAGGTTGTCCAGCAGCGACAGCGAGCGGCTGGCCGCTTCGCTGTTGGCTCGTTCCAGGTGGTCGTAGTAGTCCGGGTTGTCGTAGAAGGCCAGATCGACCTCGGCCGCCTTGGCATGGATCAGGTTTTTCACATGATCCAGCACGTGCTCGGCCTGGGCGGTCCGGATCCAGCTGGTCAGCCCACTCAGCCCCTGCGAGAGCAGCAAGACGCCGCCCATCAGCAGGGCTGGCCACAGGACGGGCTGCACGGTTTCCCAGAAAAGGCCGGTGCCAATAGCAGCCGCAACAGCGTCTACCAGGTGCTTCGTCAGGTACACCAGCGCAGCCGGCAGCACCCCACCGATCAGGAGCAACAACAACCAGAGCAGCGTCCAGCGGCCCGTCGCTTCCCAGATGAGTCGCAGCGCCTGTCCCAGATAAGTTGCCTTAAGGCGCGTCTCCTTCAAAACCCAGCGCCACGACACGGTTGCTGCCATTGATTGGTACGTTCCGAAAGTTATCGGGGTGGGACGCCGAGCGCGCGGGACGGTTTCGGCGTGGCCTGCTCAAAGCCCGCTCAGGATGTCATCTGGGCAATGGTTGTGGTTGGGGGGGTGCCACCAGTGATGATGGCCCCGGCCACGTCCCTTGGGCTTTCCCCACCCCCTTCCAGGAAGGCCTGGCGGATGTACCCAACCCGAACCGGTCATCGTCTCCAGTGTGCCAAACGTGGTCAACACAGGACGCGCCCACGACTTTTTGGGCACTGCAACGTCCGACATAGAACTACGCCGTTAGGTTATGGTGTCTGCTACAATTTTACGCCGGAATCCTCTCAGAAGTGCGCCGGCTCACACGCAACCTTTCATGCGCTTTTGGCGCAAGCCAGGTGCACCTTACCTCTCCCTCCAAACAAAGTATCCCGGCTTTTCAGAGCTGGGATATCTCAGACCACTACAAGTTCCCTTAAGACATTGAACAGTGCGGCTGTCCCTGTCCAATTCCGTTATGCATATCCTGCGGACTAGGGCATTTCCCTGGGGGCAATCCTTCCCCGCCCTTGGTGATGAGCACCTCTACCCTACCATGGATGACAAGATGGGGGGATTGCCATGGCTTCAGGATTCGAGACATCGTTGCACCTCTGGCTGTTTGGTTGTGTTTTTGTACCGTAAAACAAAGGCGTAGCCTGAGAGGCTACGCCTTTGCTGCAGTGGAGCAAGCAGTCTTAATGACAAAAACTCAGGTTCCCAGCATAAAGGTCTCCATTGCCTCCTTGTTTGTGGACAAATGGGCTCAGACCCTGAAACTGATCCCCACTGCCCATGAATTTCGCGGGGGCACACTCGTTTCCTGTCACCGACTCCACCTTACCATGAACAAGCAAGGTCGGCTGGCTCCACGTACGCTTGGCTTTCATAGCGCCACCTGGGTTTGATTGAAGGTTAGAACCGATTGTATAATCTCCAAACTTGTGCAGCCGCGTATAGATGCTTCGGTTTATCCTGAGTGCGCCTTTGGCGCATGCCCCTATAGCGCCTCAGTCCCGATGACATTTAAGCCACGCCTCTAAGATGAGGATCAGGTATAGGAGAAAATCTGCATTGTCATTTTTTTCTGGGGGCTCCTGGGCCTGAGACCACAGTAGCTGGACGGCTTCGGCTGTCACAAAGGGGGCTAAACATGAGGGACCCTGCAAGAGCTGTTGGATACGCGGGCGCTCATAGCGAAGCAATCCCTGATAGAAACCGAACCCGATGTTCGATTTGGTGGTCCGCCACTGCACCTCCGGCGGGAGGACACCTTCGAGCGCCACCCGAAGGATGTAGCGCGGCCAGCCCTGACGGAACTTCAGGGCCATCGGTATGCGCAGGTTTAATTCGATCACGCGCCGATCAAAAAAGGGCATGCGGCTTTCTATGCCCTGCAACCTATCCAGCACATCTGCAAACTCCAATGACCACTGCCAAAGCCCCCGGGTCAGCCCCTGAAAATGCGCAGCCGCAAAGGAGTCTGGTGTCGGGGCAGACTCCCTGCCGTTTTGCTGCATCCAGGCAGCCAGCCGTGGCGATAGCGGAGGGAGTTCCTTCTGGCTACGGCCACGCCACTGCTGCCAACGTCGGAATAGAGGCGCCGGCACATGGGGCCAGAAACCATAAAGGCGCAATAGTTCAAACGCTGGCAGGCCATACCGCCGCTTCAACCACCAGACGGCCCGGACTAACTGAACCCATCGACACCGCCTCCCCCAGGCAGTTAAGGCAGGCGCAGCGTACTTGCGAACAATCCCGATTGGCTTGACGCCCAGATTGCTGGCAAATGCTTCAGCTTCCTGGGCAAATACCTCCCAAGCGCCCTGCTCGAATAACACGGCGAGCCGCTCCATCCCATGGAGGACAACACTGTCACCGTCGAGCCCGTTCAACATAATGCGCACCCCATTCTGCCGGGCCATTTGCGCAAAGCCCCAGGGGAAGTGATAATTCGACGAAATAAAAGGTTGATCATAATGAGCCAGAATGTTTTCCAGCGCAACCAGAGGGCTCTCAAACTCGGGACGGAAAAAATGAGGTACGATGTTCGGGTAATATCGGTGTACGGCTTCCACGTAAGCCCGCTCGTCCATTGCCCACCGCCGCTCTTCGGGCAGGTCTGGAAAGATAGCCGAATACGTGTGCAGAGGACGATCCTTAAGCAAAGCAGCTGCCATACAGGAGACCGACGAAGAGTCGAGCCCACCACTAAGCTGCGATCCTACCGGGGTGATACTTCGCAGGCGGCAGCGTACTGCCTCTTCAAAGCACGCCCGAAAGGCTTCGGCATATTCGGCTTCAGAGCTGAGTTGGAGTTCTTCCAGGTCAGGTTGCCAATACGACCACACACGTAAGCCTTGCGTATCTACCAGCAGAGCGTGCCCCCCTTGAAGCCGTCGCAGGGCCTGGTAGAAAGTTTTTTCTTTTTCATAATCGACGGTGCGCGTCAAAAAGCGCAGAATCATCTCCTCATCGATGTCCTGCGGCACGTTGGGTAGCAGGCGCACGGCCGGAAGCAGCGTGGCAAAGGCAAAGCGGCGGCCGTCGTGGAAATAGTAAAGCGGCCGCAAGCCCATCCCGTCGCGGGCAGCAAACAGCCGACGGTGCCGCCGATCCCAGATGGCAAAGGCAAAATCGCCAATGAGTCGATCAGGGCAGTCAGCCCCCCAGCGGCGATAAGCGGCCAGAATCAGCTCGGCATCCGTCAACGGCCGCTCAGGGGTCGACCGCAGGCGCAGTGCCAAAAGCAATTCATCGCGGTTGTCGATCCGCGCGTCGGCCACCAGCACCAGATCGCCTTCGGGAGCGATGAGCGGTTGCTGCTCGTGCAGCGACTCCGGCGTGGTATGAAGCATCCAGTGCGCCAGGAGTACCGAGCCCTCGTGCCAGCGTCCCTGGCCGTCCGGTCCTCGATGGGCCAGTACGTCCAGCGCCGGTTTTAACGTCTCAACGGCAACGGGTTGTCCGTCGAAGTGAATCAGCCCGAAAATGGCACTCATAGGTGCTCCTGCTGCATCAGCGATTCGATGGCGGCCACCACGTCGGGCAACAGCTCCAGTCCAGGCGGGCGTTCCAGGGTCAGCACCGGCACGTAGCGGGCCAGGTGGCCCACCTGCTGCAGGTGGCGGGCCAAAGCCCGCGACTGCTCCAGCAGCGCCCGCGTGTAGGTGTGCAACAGCAGCTCCAGAAACGCCTCCTGCCCGCGCAGGGGGCGGATCCGAACGGCCTCGCCTAGTCGGAGCGCAAACAGTGCGGCCAGCGGTAGCGGACGATCCACGCCGTCTGGGAGCCGGGCCACCCGCTTTTCGATGGCGGGATGCACGCGCGGCAGCCCATCGGGTGCTGTCTGCATGGCCTGTGCCAGCGCATCCGGCCAGAGCTTGAGCTGCGGGTAGGCGGGCAGGACCAGCGGCGGCCCTTCCGGCTGCTCTGCCAGCACCAGCACGTCGTCGGTCACCAGCGGATAGCCCCGCGCATGCAATGCGGCCGCCATCGTCGATTTCCCCTGTCCTTTCTCCGCAATGAACGCCACCACCCGATCGCCCATGGCCACGGCGCTGGCATGCAGCACCAAATGGCCCCGCTGATGCATCAGAATGCCCAGCCCAATGCCCAGCAGAAGCACCCGGAGCGTCTCGCCGGGCAGCTCGGGTGGCACGTCGTAGGTAATGCGCTGGCCTGCTTCAATGCGCAATAAGCCTACCTCGTCGTAGATCAGCAGCGCTTCGGTGGCGGTCACGCGCAGGCGATTTCCCTGCCGCTCCAGCCCTTCGGCCATCGGAGCCAGAACATCCCGATAGATGTACACGTCGCCTTCCTCTGGCGCCACCGGCTTGAGTTCGGGAAGTGGCACATCGGCACAGACATGCAGCCCGAATACACTGTAATGATAGGGCCACGTTGGCCGAAGGCTGGACTTTAGGTTCACCGCCACAGCGTTACACTTTGCCTTCTCAACTTCGCTGCCAGTAAGTTATAGCAAGCGGTGGCGACTGGGATGCGCCGATGGCGCATCGAATGCATAAGCTTTAGGATCAGCTACCAACGCCGCCTACATGGCGCCTGGGACATCAGGAGTTATCTTCCAGGATATAGATGGCCGCGAGATTGCGCGCGAGTTGGCCGTAGTCGAGTCCGTAGCCGATTACGAACTTATTGGGGATACGAAAGCCCACATAGTCCAGCGGCACATCGACCTGCGTGGCCTCGGCCTTGTGCAGCAGGGTGACCGTTGCCACCGAGGCAGGCGCGTATGCTTTGAGGCGCTCCAGGATAAACTGCATGGACAGGCCTGTATCGACGATGTCTTCCACGATCAGCACGTGCCGTCCGTGCAGGTCAGCGTCGATCTTTTTCAGCTCATACACCTGGCCGCTTGAGACTTTTTCGGCTCCGTAGGATGAGAGTTTCAGGAAGTCCACTTCGCAGTCGATGGTGATGTAGCGCATGAGATCGGCCAGAAACATGAACGCGCCGTTGAGCACACCAATCAGGATGGGCCGTTTTCCCTCGTAGTCCCGGCTGATCTGGCGTCCCAGCTCGGCCACGCGTTGCTGCAGCGTACTTGCATCCAGAAACAGCCGGAATTGTTCGCCACGACACGTCACCACTTCGGGGGTTTCGCAGGATAGCGGTATGGGGGTACAGGCCATCATCTTCTGGAGGCTGGTTAAAAAGTTTGCTCAATTTAGGACTTTTCTTCTTTTTCGGGAAGGGTTGAGTTGGGTCTCCAGGAGAGTTTCACCACGCGCTGGGTTTGGGGTCGCACCCGGAACGGTTCGGCCAGCCGGTAGCCCACCAGCCAGACGATCGCATCATCCTGGCAGACCACGTAGCAACGGCTGCGTTGATCGACAGGCACCTTCAAGTCGGTCAGCAGGTCGCTGATTTTCCGGTGGCCGGTCATGCCCAGGGGTTGCATGCGGTCGCCAGATTGCCAGCGGCGCACGCGGAGGGGCCAGTGGATCCGGTCGGCATCCAGGTAGGCTACCTGTGGAGCACTTTCGTCGAGACGTTCGGGCACAGCTTCCAGCAGCGTGGCCACCAGCATACCGCCGGCCAGTTGCAGCGGCCGGTCGGGTTCGAGCAGCCCTTCGTCAGCATGGACGGACTGCTGCCGGGGCTGGAAGCGCAGCGCATCGCGGTCGCGCCAGACCGTTCCCTGCGGCAGCTCCAGGCGTCGGCCCGGCTGCGCCTGCAGCAGGCGGAGCGCCTGCGCCACTACGCGGCGGCGCTGGGGGGCGCCCGGCAGCCAGCGCCGCAGGGCTTCCAGGATCAGGCGCTGTTGCCAGACCGATGGTTGGGCGCCGAGCGCTTTCAGGCGCAATGCCCTTGTGGATTCGTCTGCCACCTCCTGCCAACGCCGCTGCAGGTCCGGCAGGAACGTCGCCTCGTAGTAGGCCTGGAGCAGCGCGGCCGTATGCGCCAGCCGTCCGGCCACCTCTGGTCCAAAGTATTGCGCCAGCAACGGAAGCACCTCATGCCGGATGCGTGTCCGTCGGTAGTGCTGGCTGGCATTGCTTACGTCCTCCCGCCAGGGAATGCCTTCGGCCTGCGCCCAGGCTTTGATCTCGGCCCGGCTTACTGCCAGGAGCGGCCGCACGAGCCAGACGTTTGCCGGCCCCAGCCTGCGCTTCGGCCACATGCCCAGCAGCCCTTCCAGTCCGCTGCCCCGCACCAAGTTCAGGAGCAGCGTTTCGGCCTGATCGTCCCGGTGATGTGCAACGGCCACCGTGTCGATGCCTTCGTTTTGGGCCACCCGTTGGAAAAACGCATAGCGTACCCGTCGGGCCGTTGCCTGAATGGCCCGGCCGCCTGTGCGGGCTTTCAGATCGATGCGGGCCACGCGCAGCGGCAGGCGATGGCGGCGGCAGAACTGGCGCACCAGGGCTTCGTCGGCGTCCGAGTCGGCGCCACGCAGTCGGTAGTTGACGTGCGCCACCAGCGGCCGGTATCCCAGGCGTCGCAACACTTCGAGCAGCACCATCGAATCCACGCCGCCGCTGACGCCTACCACCACATGCTGACCGACCTGCAGCAGGGCTTTGGTTTCGATGAAGCGACGAACCCGTTCGGGTAGCATGTTCACTGATCGGTTCAGGCGCGTCCAAAGCGCCGTTCCAGTTCTTCGAGCGTGAGGCGAATCATGGTTGGCCGGCCTGTGGGCGACACGTAAGGTGTTTCGCAGAGAAAGAGCTGATCGATAAGCGTTCGCATCTGCTTTTCTGTCAGGCGCGTGCCGGGCCGAATCGCATTGCGCCGGGCCATGCTACGGGCCAGGTTTTCCCGGCTGGGCAGTCGCAGCGGCAGGTTGGCCTTGTACTGCGCCAGCAGGTCTTCGAGCATCGTGCGTTCATCGCCGGGACGGATGTCGTCGGGCACGCCGCGTACCACCACGGTGCGGCCGCTGAACCGCTCCAGGTCGAAGCCCAGCGCTCGCAGCTCGGGCAACAGCTCCTCGATCAGCGCCAAGTCGGCCGGCGAGAATTCCAGCGTCTGCGGAAAGAGCAGTTGTTGCGACAGCCCGAAGCCACTTTCCAGGTTGCGCAGCGCCCGCTCGTAGAGAATGCGCTCGTGTGCCGCATTCTGATCAATTAGGAGCAGGCCTGAGCGGATTTGCGTCAGGATGTAGCGGTCGTGGACCTGCCAGATCAGCGTGTCGTGCTCGGGCGTCTCCTCTTCGGTCTCTGGCCGCACGCTCGAAGGCAGTACGGTCTGCCGGGGAGCCGGCGCAACCTCCACTGGTTCCACGGCATAGAGACGACGGCTCACCTCGCCGTGTGACATGCGCAGTGGCGTTTCCACGGAGACTTCGGGACGCGGCGTCGCGATGAACTGCGCCACCTCGGCGGGCATTGCCACGGCAGCAGCCGACTCAATTTGTGGCACCAGATCGGCCATGCCCAGCGCCCGCCGCACGATGGCCCGGAGCACCCCATAGATGCCCCGCTCGTCGTCAAACTTGACTTCCGCCTTGGTGGGGTGCACGTTCACGTCCACGTGCTTCGGGTCCAGTTCCAGAAACAGCACAAAGAAAGGATGCGCTCCTTCTGGAATCAGGTGCTCGTAGCTGCTCGTGACGGCATGCTCCAGGTAGCGATGGCGCACGTAGCGACGGTTGACAAAAAAGAACTGCTCTCCCCGATTTTTGCGATGCAGCTCGGGCCGCCCCAAAAAGCCCCACATCGACAGGTAGCTGGTTGTCTCTTCAACCGGGATGGTCTGCAGCGCATACTCTGGTCCGAAGAGCGTCCCGATGCGCCGGCGCAGCCGCTCGGCCGGCGACGGATCACTCTCGGGCCCTAAGCGATAGACCTCGACGTCGTCGTGAGTGAGCGTAAAGCCCACTTCCGGGTGCGAGAGTGCCAGAATCTGGAAGGTTTCGACGATGTGTTTGAACTCGGTGGCCGGCGTTTTGAGAAAGTTGCGACGGGCCGGCACGTTGTAGAACAGGTTGCGCACAGCCACCGCGGTGCCGTTGGCTGTGGCACAGGGTTCGGCCGTGATCAGGTGGCCGCCTTCGATCTGCACCCGGTAACCGCTTGCATCCTGCGCGCGCTTTGTCTTCAGTTCAACGCGGGCTACGGCGGCAATCGAAGCGAGCGCCTCGCCGCGAAAACCCAGCGTGCGAATGCGTTCCAGGTCCTCGATCGTGCGGATTTTGCTGGTGGCATGCCGCTGAAAGCACAGGCGGGCATCGGCCGGGCTCATGCCACAGCCGTCATCGACCACCTGCACGAGCGTCTTGCCCGCATCTTTCAGGACGACGGTGATGTGGCGGGCACCGGCGTCCAGCGCGTTTTCGACGAGTTCCTTGACGACCGAGGCCGGACGTTGCACCACCTCCCCGGCGGCAATCTTGTTCGCCAGGGACTCCGGCATGATCCGGATCAGGCTGTCGGTGGCTTCCGCTTCCGGCGTCATAGGCGTGTGCCTGGTGCGGGCTGGCAAGTTTTTAGCCCAGGGCGTTGTAAACGTACAGGGCCATCAGCAGCAAAATGATGAAGTAAATCAGGCTGAGCGGGTTGCGCCGCTTGGAAAGGGCCCGTCGCTCGATGCGTAGGCGCCGGCGCAGGCGTTCTTCACGTTCCGGGCTGTAATAGCGCGGCTCGTAGGAAAAGCGCCGGGGCGTTACCTTGCGTCCGGGGAGGAAGATACCCATGCCCTGCCTTCCTGATTTTCGATTCGGAGGTTTATACAGGGCGCTTGGTCGGCCGTTCCATGCTCAGCCGTAGAGCCCGGCCACCCAGCGCAGGTAGCAATAGGCCAGCGGGGCCACCACAAGCAGCGCATCGAAGCGATCGAGCACGCCGCCGTGTCCGGGCAGCAGATTGCTCGCGTCCTTGACGCCGGCCGCGCGTTTCAGGAGGCTTTCGGCCAGATCGCCCGGTGGGCCGATTGCGCCGCAGAGCAGCCCCAGCACCAGCACATGCGGCCAGTCCAGAAATGCGAGTACGCTCAAACGCAGCACAACGGCTGCCAGCAGTGCGCCAACCAGGCCGCCGAGGAAGCCCTCCCAGGTTTTCCCGGGCGAAACGCGTGGCGCCAGCGGCCGCTTACCCATCAGTCGGCCCACGGCGTAGGCCAGCGTGTCGGCTGCCCAGATCATCACGAACAGCCCCAACGTGAGCCAGAAAGCCTGCTGGCCCCCTGGTCCCGGATGCAGCCGGAGCGCCAGCACGCTGCCCAGCAATGCGGCTGGATACAGCGCCCCGAAGAAGGTGGCGGCCAGCCGTGCCGGCGCTTCCGAAAGCGGCACGCGCCGAAACGGCGCCCGCACCAGAATCCCCACGCCCCAGACGATGGCCAGCGGACGCGCCGGCGGCCAGACCGGCGCCAGCACAAGCAGCAGTCCCAGCACCAGACCACCAGCACGGTAGGCCGGTAGCCCTGCCCGCCCCAGAAGCCGGTAGCTTTCGAGCATGCCGGCCACGGCCATGGCCACCACCGCGCCAATCAACACCCATCCACCCTGCCACAGCACGCCCACCAGCAGCGGGATACCCACCAGAGCCGTCAGGATGCGCAGGAGCAGGTTGGTGGCGGCGCTGCGCTCAGCCCGTCGGCGATTCCTCATCGTCGGGCAGGTCCAGTCTCAGATGATCGGTGCCCGAGTCGAGCCGCGCTTCCGTTTCCGGATCGTGCGCAGGCGGCGCTCCGGGATCGGCCGCTTCGGCCGCCCGGCGCAAGGTCTCATCGTCCACTGTCTCTGCCAAAATACGACAGGCTGCCTCGGCGTAACGGGCCGGCACGCGCACACTGACAAGCGCCAGGTTGCCCACGTTCAGGTTGAAGACGTGGTCGCGTTGCGTGAAAACGATGGCCGGAATGCCGGCATCGTCCAGCCGATCGCGCACCATGTCGGCCTCGTAGTCGGTGCTGCTCCGGAAGACCTCGACCCAGTCTTCGTGTCGGGAGGTGTCGGTCATGGCATGCGCTCCGTTTAGGTTATTCGGTCAAACGGGTACGCTGCTCCAGCCGGAAAAGTACCCAGCCAAAGCCCATCAGTCCAAGCACCACCAGATACCAGGGCACGTTGAGCTGCTCCAGGTCTTGCCAGCTCAGGCGCGGATGGTGCTCGGCATAGGCAGCCAGCAGCACCGAAAACGCATTATTCGCGAAGTGAACGATCACGGCACTCCAGAGGCTGCCGGTTCGCCAGACCAGATAGGCCAGGTACACGCCCAGCACGCACAGGGGCAGCGCCTGCGTCAGCCGCAGATGGTAGAGACCAAAGACGATCCCGACAAAAAGCACCCCACCAACGGCACCCAGGGCTCGTTCGGCCTGACGCTGCACGTAGCCTCGGAACAGCAGCTCCTCGCAGAAGGCGGGCACCACGGCCAGCACCAGCAGGTTCGTCCCCACGTTGAGCCCCCCCTGCAGGGCCGCCTCGATCAGCTCCATCTGCATTTCGTCGAAAGCCCGCCACGACTCCGGCAGCGGTAGCGCCTCGTTGAGGTGTCCCAGCCACTGGACCACAGGCATCAGAAAGACCAGGCCCAGCAGCGCCCATTCCAGATCGCTTCCCCGTGCCGGCTGCATCCGCAGAAAGCGCGGCACCTGGTGGGTGTGCAGCCGCGTCAGCAGCCAGGCCGGCAGGGCCAGCCCCAGCACCTGACCGGCCGTGTTGGCCAGCAGCAGCAATCCGGGCCAACCCTGCACTAGGCGCGGTAGGTCCATGAGCACCGACAGGTCCTGCCCCCGACTCAACACGCCCAGTACGAGCACCAGCGGACTGATCACCAGTTGAAAAAGTACAAACGCCAGCAACAGGCCCAGCACAGCCGTCAGCAACGGCGGCCACTGCGCCCGCTCCAGCGGACCATTAAGCCAGGCGTTCTGTTCAATCATTGGCCATGCAGTTTGACTTCAGGCACGAAGATACGGCAGGCGATGCAGCCAGGAAAGCCACCACACGTCGGGAACGCAGTCCGGTTCAGGGCGTATCGAGGGCAATTTCAGAGCGGGCGTGCTCTTCACGATGAATGCATGGACAAAAACCCAGATGCACGCCTATATTTTTAACAGATGCAAGCGCCCGTAGCTCAGGGGATAGAGCACCAGCCTCCGGAGCTGGGTGTCGCAGGTTCGAATCCTGCCGGGCGCACAACAGCCGGCTTCTCGCGGTCGGCTCTTTTTAAATCATGCCGCACGACCCCTCTGCCTGAACCATGCGCCTGCTGATCGGTCTGCTGCTGGCCTTGCTGCCGTCTCCGGGTCTCTTTGCGCAGGACACGCTCTGGACGCCGCTCTTTAACGGCCGAGATCTCGAGGGCTGGCAGCACGTAGGCGAAGGACGCTTCGTCGTCGAAGACGGCCTGCTCAAAACCGAAGGGGGGATGGGATTGCTCTGGTACACGCGTCAAAAGTTCGGCAACGTCGTCCTCCGTGTCGTTTACAAAAACCCGGACGGGAAGAACGCCGGCGTATTCATCCGCATTCCCGAGCCGCCCACCGAACCCTGGATGCCCGTCCATCGCGGCTACGAAGTGCAGATCGACGACCACGGCGACGACTACCACTGCACGGGGGTGCTTTATTCGCTGACGAAAGCCCAGGCCCGTCCCTCTCGTCCGGGCGAATGGAACGTGATGGAAATCACGCTGGACGGTCCGCGCACGATCGTGCACGTCAACGGCGTGCTGGTGACCGACTACACCGAGGGCGATCCGGTCCCGCCCAAGCAGGTCTGGTACGAGCCCGAGCGCGGACCGCGGCCGCTGGAAGGCTACATCGGCTTGCAGAATCACGGTCCGGACGACGTCGTCTATTTCAAAGAGATCAGCGTGCGTCCCCTGCGGCGCCCTTGAACATGCGCCGAGATCAGGCAGCTTAATGCGCCAGAAGCGCATGTTTCTTCGTGGGTGCGTCTGCACATTAGGAGCAGACCTACCGAGGAGCTTTCAGGAGACGCGCTCATGGAACGCCCCAACGAACGGATGGCCCGTGCCTTTCGGCAGCTGTCGAATCAGTTGGACGAACTCTCGAAGCAGCTTCGTATTGTTTCCGAGCGGATGGGCTGGATCGCCTACCGTTACTTCAATTGTCCCTTGGGTGAAAACGATAGGGCCTGCCGCATCTGGATTCGTTTTCGGCAGTATACGACCCGCAACTGAGCTTCCCTGTACGGCCGCCCATCGAGCGCCTGCCTGTCGGTCAGGAGGCGCTTTTTGCTTCTGGTACCGGCAGCGTCAGTTGGCCTTCGGAGGTGGCCACGATCGTAGCCACCGTCAGATCCCCCGTGACGTTTGTCACGGTCCGGCACATGTCCAGGATGCGGTCCACGCCCAGGATCAGCGCAATGCCTGCGCTGGGCACGCCGACCGATTCCAGAATGATCACCAGCATCACAATCCCTGCACTGGGAACGGCCGCCGTACCGATCGAGGCCATTACGGCCATCAGCAGAATCGTAAGCTGCGCGCCCAGGTCCAGCCCCAGCCCCAGCGTCTGTGCAATGAACACGGCCGCCACGGCCTGGTAGAGTGCCGTACCGTCCATGTTGATCGTGGCGCCCAGCGGCAACACGAACGACGAGACCTCCTCCGAAACGCCCAGGTTCTTCTCGGCACATTCCATCGTGACCGGCAGCGTGGCCCCACTTGACGAGGTGGAAAATGCCACAAGTTGCGCCGGCGCAATACCGGAAAAGAACGTCTTCAGGGGCATGCGGGCCAGCAGTTTGAGGAGCAACGGGTAGGTCCCCAGCGTGTGGATCACCAGGCCAAATAACACGGCCAGGCTGTAGTAGCCCAGCGCGGCCAGCAGTTCGAAAACCTGCTGCAGGTTGTCGCGGGCAATGGACGTGATTGTATCGGCCAACAATGCAAAAACCCCGATTGGGGCAATGCGCATAATAAGTTCCACCAGTTGAATGACCAGCGCGTTGACGCCGTCGAAAAAGGCGATCACCGGCCGCGCCTTATCGGCGGGAATGAGCAGCAGCCCGATGCCAGCAAACAGCGCGATGAAGACCACCTGCAACATGTTGCGATTGTCCGAGGCCGCGCTGAAGAGGTTCTCGGGCACGATGTCCACGAGCACCTGGAGCGGCCCCCGCTGACGCGTCTGCTCGGCCAGCTCAGCGCGCGCCTCGACGTCGGCCTCGTAGGCTTCCTGCAGGCGCACGCGCATCTCGGGGGGTACCGTGTGGCCAGGCCGCAGCACATTCACAATCACCAGACCGATCGTGATGGCCACAACCGTCGTAGCAATATAGATGGCGATCGTCTTGCCCCCAATGCGGGAAAGTCGCCTCAGGTCTGACAGCGACGTCACGCCGACAATCAGCGAGGCCAGCACGAGCGGGACGGCAATCAGCTTCAGCAGGTTGATAAAAATGGTCCCAAACGGTGCTACCCAGCGCGCCACAAAACCGCCCCACCCCTGCGCCGCGGCCAGCAAGCCGAAAAGCAGACCCAGCAACAGCCCGATCAGAATCTGCCAGTGCAGTTTACGATACCAGGGCATTGTGCCATCGTGTTGTGCTTTCCTGAATGATGCCCAAAAAACCAAAACGGCACGCACGATTGCAAGCCCTTCCGGCCATAATCCTGCAAAAAAGCCCGGTCCCTTGTGGGACCGGGCGCACCTCTGGCTCAGGCTTCGAGTTTCAGATCTTTTTGCAGTTCCTTACTTCGGCTGGGCTTCCAGATGAACTGATCGACAAAATAGTGATGCAGCGGAAAGCCAATCAGAAAACCTTTGAGCAGCGCATCGGTATGCAGCTCGCCGAAGAGCGGCACCTCGCTGGTGATCATGAACGGCGCGCAGCCTGGATGCACGTCGAACGTACAGCCCAGCAGCCGGAAAATCGCCGCAAAGAAGATGGCACAGCCGAAGTAGGTGAGCAGGTTGCGCGAAATCTTCGGTGCCAACCCAAACTGCCGCTGGTCCACGCCCGGCCGGTGATAGCGGTTGCGATGATGAAACCAGACAATCGCGTGGTACTGAATGTCGTGAAAAATCGTCACGAATGCACCAAAGGCCAGTAGCGGGGCCGTCAGCACAGCCGGCGCGTAGCACACATATACATGCAGCGGCACAACGGCCAGCATGAACAGGATCTTGGGCAGGTTGATCGGCTCGCCCCGACGCAGCTTGACCAGCTGACGCGTGACGAAAATGACAGCCAGCGTGCCAGCAGCAGCGGCCGTAATTGCCACCACCCAGTGCTCCCAGGCAAGCGCCCGCAGGTAGTTCAGATCAAACAGGGCTTCCAGCCGGCTACCATGCGGTAGCGATGGATAGGCCGGAAAGGCTTCGGGCAAGCCAAGCCCTCGCCGGGCTTCCGGATGGCGTACCACGAAGGCCACGAACGGCAACAGCAGCCCGCCGTAAAGCAGCGCGCTGTCGATCCGGTAGTCGGTCAAACTCAGGTCATTGTTCTTGCGCTGATAGAGCCGCATAAAGCCGTAGTGCTGCCGCACCACGTGCCAGTAGGCCCACAGCCCGAAAAACACCAGAAACGCCTTCCAGGGAAGCTGGTAGTTGGGGACACCCAACCGGTACAATCCCCAGGACAGCAGGATCATAAACGGACCGGCTGCAAACCAGAGCAGACTCCAGGTGAGCAGTTTTTTGCGCTGGCGGAGTTCCTGCTTGTCCAGGTAGGTACGGCTGATGGTCCCGAAGAAATGTGGACTGTCGAGAAAGACCACCCACAGGAACCAGATGGTGACCATGTCCCAACCCAGCCCGGCATGCATAAAAAACAGCGCATAGCCGGCCAGAGCCCCGCCGATGAACCAGAGCAGATCTGCCCGCGGGTTGATGATCCAGTTGACCGAAACGCGCGCTTCCAAGGCATGCGCATAACTCAGCAGACGCGGCATCATAGCGCTTCCTCCATGAGATAGGCTCCGGGGAAACAACGCCCAAATAAAAAAAGCGCCTGCCACAAAGGCAAGCGCCTGATTTTTACGCTTCTGTTGTGCTGCTACTTCTTGAAGTTCAGCAGCAGTGAAAAGCGCATCGTATTGGCCAGCGGGTGGTTCTCCTTCAGCGCGTACACATAGGAGAAGTCCACGCCCAGGATGTTGTAGCGCAGGCCGGCGCCGAAGGTCAGGAACTGCCGGTTGCCGTTGTAGGGATTTTCGTAGAAAAAGCCCGTCCGCAGCGCAAAGAGCTGGTTGTACCAGTACTCCACGCCCATGCCAATCATGAGCTGCTCGAAGATGTTGAGCGTGCGATACCGGGGCTCTTCTTCATTGAGGGCGTTCGTGCGCACTTTGATCGGCCGCCAGGCCGTAAAGATGGCCTTGTAGAAGGGATCGGCGTGCGAGCCGGTCGCATCGCTCCGCACGCGGATGAGCAGCTTTGTGAAGTCGTTGGCGAACGTGATGCGGTTGTAGGGGTCCAGATCGACCGTGAAGGCGTAGCCGAAGCGCAGGTTGGTTGGAATCGGGTCCTTCTGGGCACCGTCGGAATACTGAATTTGCGGGCCCATATTGTTCAGGTTAAAGCCTGCTGAGAACCGGGCCTGCGTCTGCCCGCCCAGGCTGAACGAGGCTGTCCGGTACAGCAGGCCCAGATCCATGCCGAAGGATTTGCCGGCCTTGGTCTCGCGGCCCTCAACCTGAATGCCCGAGGCCAGGTTTGAGTAAATGTAGCGGAAGCCCAGGCCCAGCGCCAGCCGTTCGCTGATCGCATAGCCGTAAGAAACGCCCGCGGCCACGTCGTAGGAGCGAAAGGTCCCCAGGGGGTTGTTGTTTTCATCCCGCCATTCATGCTCGCCCATGTTGAGCAGCGTCACATGGGCGCCCAGGTTACCAAGCCTGCCCACAGAGAAGCGTCCGACCAGGTATTCGTAATACAGGCCGGCGTTGAACTCCGGCAGCCAGTTCGAGTGCGTGAGCGACACCTCGACGGCCGCAGGTTGATAGGCCAGGCCGGCCGGGTTCCAAAACAGCGCGTAGGCGTTATCTGCCAGGGCCACGCCGGCATTGCCCATGCCGGCGGCCCGGCTGTCGGGTTCGATCTGCAGAAACAGCACGGCGGCGCCGCCCACCTGTGCGCGGGCTGCCTGCGTCCCTCCCAGCAGCAATCCCAAACCCAGCAGTGCGTAAAACATGCGCAATATGTGTTGGACCGTACGCATAGCGTGCTTCTGTTTTAAAGGATAACCCATTGTTTTCCCTTCAGGTTCTGTTGTTTTAACAAAAACAAAGCCAGCTCAGCGAATGATGGCCAGGCGGTCGATATGTTCGGCCACCTGATGCGAGCCATCCGGCCGCTCGATTTCCACCCGCAGGCGGTACAGATAGATACCGGTTGCCAGCGGGTCGTGGTCTTCGTCGCGTCCGTCCCAGGGAATCATGACCAGGTTGGCCGGCAGCACGCCGGTCGGGAGCGTCTCGATGCCGTCGAGCGTGCGCACCGGACGCCCGGCCAGCGTGTAGATCCGGAGCTGCACACGCGCCGGGGTGCCGGCCGGCTGGTTGTGCTCGAAGACGAATCGTGTGGGGCCGGTGGTTGGATTCGGATAGTTGAACACGTTGCGCAGCTCAAGGCGACGGTCGTCACTGACGATGAAATCCAGCGAGGCAGTGCTGACGTTGTTGAGCACATCCCAGGCCCGCACCGTGAGCGTATGCGGCCCAGGTGTCAGGTTGGTGAGCGTCCACTCCACCCGCCCGCGCTGATACGAGTTGGGCTCACTCTGAAAGGCGCTGCTCAGGTTTTGCGCGCGCGCTTCGTCGCCGTCGATGATTAGCAGCAGTTCATGTCCCAGCCCGGCCCCTACGGTGTTAATACCGGAGGCGTCGTAGAGCTGCACGATCAGCCGTGGATTGGATGGTACCAGTCCGCCTGAAACGAACGTTGTATCGTTCAGATAGAGCCGGATTTCCGGGCCTTCGCGATCGTCTGGAATGGCGGCGGCCGTACCGCCCACCACAAAGCCCTCGGTGTAGCCGGCCGCATGCGTTTCGGCGTTGTAAGCATAGGCCGAGAGACGGCCATTTCGGTTGCTGTAGAGGATGTCTTTGGGCACGACAAACGTGGCGGCAAAGCGTCCGTTACGCACGTCCACCTGGCCGCGCCAGATCAGGTCTTCCCGCAGCAGGTAGTGGGGCGTGGGCATGTAGCGCCAGTAGGGCAAGGGTTTCTGGCGCGCTGCATCGAAGACGGTGAGCGTGGCCACCCCGTTAAAGCCAGCGTCGAGCTGACCGGCCGCATCCTGCACGTGTCCGTGCACCGTCACGCGCTCAAGCGCCCGCATGGGCACGGGCTGCGTGGGATCGGGCGTCTGGCCGTTGATGCTTTCCACAACGACGCGCCGATGCGGAAAACCGATACGCAGCGTCGGATCGCCCAACAGGTTAAAGCGCCGGTTGTTGTTTTGAAGGCCGGCCCGCGTGTTTTTCATGCGACGCAGCGCATCGCCCAGACGGGGCATCTGTCCGTCCGCCTCTGGCCGGAACAGATACTTGTTCAGCATCCGGTTGAGCCCCACATTCAGCACGCTCGTATCTGCCGACGTGTAAACGAGCCGCACGGCGCTGAAGACGGCCACGGCCCCGCCGTTGGGGTTTAGCAGCAGCACCTCGCCGCCGCTTTGCGCCTCGGTCATGTCCCAGCGGCCCCATGTACAGGTGGCCGTGATGAAGACAGCCAGGCGGTCGCGGTTCGTCAGCGCAGCCGCGTCGTCTTTGGTGAAAATCTCTTCCTGTGCCAGCACCTCGCTGCTGCCGTGTCCGCTGTAGTTGATCACCAGGGTACCTTCTTCCAGCGCGCGCAAGATGTCGCGCCGGGCTTCGGGAATGCGCCAGACGCCCATAAACACGCGTGGGTAAGACACGGCATAGATCTTCTGCACGTCGATGATTGGAAAGTATTGCTTCACCTCCTCGGCCACCACGTCGATATTTTGCACGTGCAGATCCAAGTCGTTTTGTTGTGCGGCCACGCCTGTTGGACCGTCGTCGGCCACGAACGTGTAGCGCGTGCGCCAGGGGCCGTAGGTCGTCGGGCTTTCATAGCGAAAGATCTTGTCAAGCACCTGCTGCGCCTCTTCGGGCGTCTGCACCGGAAGGCGTCCGATGCCCAGATCCAGACGTTCGGTGCTGTAGGCGCCGGCGCCGTAGTCTGGCCAGAGTCCCTCGTTGTCATCGAGCAGCCCAAAGTAGTCGTCGCTCGTGTAGGAGTTGATCGGATGATAGGAATCGACCGTTTCGTAGGGGGGCACCCAGTTTTTCAGCGTCGGTTTCTGCCAGCGTTCGCGGTAGTTGTAGTGGCCGTCGCCCAGGAGCAGCGCATAGCGCAAGAGCGACGATTCGTCAGGTGCCCGGTCGTAGAGGAACTTCAGGTAGTCGCGTACGGCGCGCATGTCGGGCACGCCGCCCGAAAACTCGTTGTAGATCTGCTCGACGGTAGCCACTACCACGCGGAGTCCCTGGCTGCGCCGGCGCTCGGCCAGTTGCTGGGCATAGACGCGGAACGTGTCGGCCGTGATGATGGCCAGGTCCGGGTAGAAGTCGATGCCGTGGAGGTTCTGGTTGGGCACGCGGCGGGCGCTGGAAGGATCGAGCAGACGCACAGCGTTGGGCGAGAACGCTACCAGCTCGCGGGGGCGTTCCGGATCGTTGCAGACGACCTGCACGCGATAGCCGCTGGAGGCCACTTGCACTTCCAGCCGGTGGATGGTGCCCGGATCGGTCACGTCCCACACCTGCGGCGCTTCGGCAAAGCCTTCCAGCAGCAATTCGAAGGTGCCGGTCTGACCCGGCGGCGTAAAAAAGCGCAGGTAGCCCTCGGTGGCCACCAGCCGCATGGGGTAGAACACACGCAGCCATTCCAGGGCCGCTCGCGGATCACCGCCAGGGTTCGTCAGCCGCATCTCCAGTTCCAGCGGCGAGGCCGTAGCCAGGGCCTGCGTAAAGGTCACTTCTGTGGCCCGCGCAACGGGGCTCTCCGGATCCGGAAAAACCACCCCTGCCGAAGCCCGCGCCAGCTCCTGTCCCCGGGAAATAAACAGGGCGTAAGCTGCCGGATTCGACTGAATGGCTACCCGGGCCCGGTAGGTTACCGTCCCGGCTGTCAATCCCGGCGGCATCACACCTTCCAGGATGCGCAGGCGTCCGGCCGGACTGATCGGCACACTCACCCAGGTCAGTCCGCTGCCTTTTCCTTCAGCAATTCCCTCCTTACTCCAGAGAAAATCTTCTGGATCGACCACGTAGCGTCCGGTAAGCAGCGCCACCTGCTGCGCATCGGGTGCGTCTGGGAACGCTATGGTTTCGATCCGGCGTCCTGCCCGATCCCCCACCCTAAGAAAGTAATAGGTTGCGTTGGAGAACGGGTGCGTGTAATGTTCCCATTCGCCTCGCTGCGCATTGTATGTCCACCCCTGGACGCCAGCGGCATAGAAGATCAGCGCATCGCCCTCGTCGAAGGAGCCATCGTCGAGTCCGATAGCCCAGACCGGGTTTTCGACCAGGTCAGCCGGGCGCGGCGCGTTGTTGAGGGCCGGAAGCGGGCGACCGCCGTTGCCGTAAAGCTGAAGCTGCCGGGGATCGATGTCGTTCACGGAGCGTCCGACGCGCGCCAGCAGTTCAGCCAGCGTAGCCCGATTGATGCGATAGACCCCCTCTTCGTGGATAGGGAATTTGATGACGGCTCCGTCGGCCAGCACGCTACGCGTGACCTGCAGGTGCGGATTGCTCGAAGGCCACAGCCCCGCGCCCAGGACAGCGGTCACAGCTACGGGGTGGTGCAGCCGGACCTGCAGCCGGCGATAGCGTCGCAGCACCTGTCGGGCTTCGTCGTAGGTCAGCAGCCGGACGCTCAGCGTGGCGGCCGGACGGCGGCGTTCCATGCCCACGCCCACCACCTCGACGGGCGGCTGGTTGAGCCAGGCGGCCAGCGACCATCCGTTTGCATCCAGCGCCAGCGGCACCTCCTCATACTCGGACGCCACGATCTCGACGCGCGGCGTCACCGGTGCGGGAAGCCAGATCGTCTCAGACGCCTCCCAGGCGCTCCCGGTAGCTGCTGCGACGGCCTTCCACGAAAGCGTCTCAGCGCCGGCTGCCTCGAGCACCGCCGTTAAGGGACGCGCCCACTGCGCCACCACTTCTAGCACCGTCTCTTGCGGCGTGCTACGCAGCGTGCGGACTGCAACCGGCTGCGCGGCAGCGCTCAGCACCAGCCCAAAGCCCAACAGACAGGCCATGCTCCTGCGTATGCACGTGCGCCAGGGATACACCACGGTTTTCATGCTGCTGGCACCTGTCCGGATGCCGTTTTCTAACTAAAACGTGGTACCTGCTGTCGCAATACGCAGGAGTCGAAAGGTGAACGGTTGATCTTGTTGTTAAAGTTATCGACTGACCTCACTAAAGGTCAAGGGACGCAAGCCTTTTTGCATTTCCCAAAGGTTTCGCATCAAGATACCAAGCGATACTGTAGTTTTATCATATTGATCTGTTGCGCATAACCAGCCGACCGAACCGTGGCACAGATCATCGACGGCAAAGCGATCGCGGCCCAGGTACGTGCCGAAGTGAAAGCCGAAGTCGAGGCCTGGATGCGGGCCGGCAACCGTCCCCCCTACCTGGCCGTCATCCTGGTGGGCGACAACCCGGCCTCGGCTTCCTATGTGCGCGGCAAGACGCAGGCCGCTGCCGAGGTGGGCATTGCCAGCGACACGCTGCATTTCGACCCATCCATCTCTGAGGCTGAGTTGCTGGCCGAGATTGCCCGGCTAAACGAAGACGATGGGGTGGACGGCATTCTGGTGCAGCTTCCGCTACCCGCACACATTCATTCTAGTCGCGTGCTCAACGCGATTCATCCCGATAAGGACGTAGATGGCTTTCACCCGGTCAATGCCGGTCGTCTGCTGCTGGGTGAGCCCGGTTTTGTGCCGGCTACGCCGGCCGGAATCCTGGAGCTACTCCGACGCAGTGGCATTGAAACCGCGGGCAAGCACGTCGTGGTGGTAGGGCGCTCAAACATTGTGGGGCGCCCGCTGGCCGCGCTGCTGCTGCATCGCGGCGTAGATGCCACCGTCACGGTCTGCCACAGCCGCACGCGGGAGCTGGCCACTCTTACGCGCACGGCCGACATCCTGGTGGCCGCCATCGGCCGCCCGCGTTACATCACCGCCGACATGGTGCGCGAAGGAGCTGTCGTCATCGACGTAGGCATCAATCGCGTGGACGACCCCTCGCATCCCAGGGGCTATCGGCTGGTGGGCGACGTGGACTTTAAGGCCGTGGCCGAAAAAGCCGGCTGGATCACCCCAGTGCCTGGCGGCGTTGGTCCGATGACCATTGCCTTGCTGCTGCGCAACACCCTCGACGCTGCCCAGCGACGCTACACCTACACATGATCCTGCAGGCCGACACCCCTTCGGCATCGCCTACAAGGAATATCCTGAAGAAGTGCGGCGTGTGGTGCTGCGCCTGACCGAAGGCGACGAGCGCCTGCATCCCGATCATCCGCCCTCGGTGGTGGTAACCAGGCTGAATGACTCGAGCGTCGACATGGTACTCCGGCTTTACATCCGGAATGCGCACGACGCCGTGCCGATGAAGTTCGAGTACACCGAAAAAATCCGCGAGGCGCTGCGTGCGGCCGGCATCGAGATCCCTTTCCCGCACCGCCAGCTCTTTATCGACGAAGCTAAAGCCTTCGAGCGCGCCACCTGGATGCGTCCTTCAAACGGCGAGGCAGAATAAAGCAGCGCCTTCGGTTAAGAAAATGTGCACCTTCTTGACAGGGCCGATGTCTTGTTGTATTATTGCGGACATCATGTTGCCGCAGACATTCCATATGATGCAGCCGGTTCGACCCATCCGACCTGTGCGACGTCCCCGTCGCCCCCGCGGGGGTGGAACCGGCGCATCCTGTCCTGTGGCAGTCTGGTAACGTGTTGAGCTGAATTATCGAAAATAGACAGGGCGCCGGTTCCGTTGAGGAATCGGCGCCTTTCTTTTTGCACCCAATAGCCCAAAAAAGAAATCACGATGTCCATCGTTCTGGCATTCAGTGGCGGTCTGGATACTTCGTTCTGCGTCCCCTACCTGCGGGAGACTTACGGCGAGCCGGTCTATACCGTCACCGTCAACACCGGTGGGTTGACCGAGGAGGCCATCGCTGAGATCAAGGCGCTTTCGCAGCGACTTGGCGCAGCCCGTCACTTCACGATCGACGGCCGTCACGACCTGTTCCGCGACCACCTGAGCTATCTGATCAAGGGCAACGTGCTGCGTGGCGGCGTCTATCCGCTTTGTGTAGGGCCGGAGCGCATCGTGCAGGCCCGCAAGGTGGTGGAAATGGCGCGCCAGCTCGGGGCCCGGGCCATTGCGCACGGCTCGACGGGCGCCGGCAACGACCAGGTCCGCTTCGACGTGGCGCTGCGCATTCTGGCCGACGACCTGGAGATTCTGACGCCGATCCGGGAGCTGGGTCTCAGCCGCGAGGCCGCCACCGCCTACCTGAAAGAACGAGGCATTGAGGTTCCGGAAAAGAAAACGGCCTATTCGATTAACTGGGGCCTCTGGGGCACGACGATTGGCGGGCGCGAGACGCACACAACCACCGAGCCGCTGCCCGACGATGCCTATCCTGACACGGTCTCGCCGGCACAGGCACCCGATACGCCGCTGGAGCTGACAATCGCCTTCGAGCAGGGCACCCCGACCGCCCTCGACGGCAAAGCGATGGACCCGGTCTCGCTCATCGAACGTCTCAACCAACTCGGTGCGGCACACGGCGTAGGCCGGGGCATCCACGTGGGCGACACAATTCTGGGCATCAAAGGCCGCGTGGGCTTCGAGGCGCCGGCCGCTCTGATCCTGATCACCGCGCACCGGGAGCTGGAAAAGATCGTGCTAACGCGCTGGCAACGATACCAGAAAGATCACCTGGCCGACTTCTACGGCATGCTGCTGCACGAAGGCCAGTACTTCGACCCGGTCATGCGCGACATCGAGGCGTTCCTGGATTCCTCCCAGCAGACTGTCTCGGGCACTGTGCGCGTGCGGCTCTTCAAGGGTCACATCGACGTGCTCGGCTGCGACAGTCCTTATTCCCTGTTCAACCCGAAGATTGCCACCTACGGCGAACAGAACCGACTTTGGGACGGGCGCGACGCACAGGGCTTTACCCGCATTTACGGCGTGCAGGCCCTGCTGGCCGCCCGGGCCCGCCAGTCGGCTTCCCTTTACGAACAGACGGCCGCTTAACCCCCAAACACCTGGAGCCATGTACCAACAACTGACCGTCGACAAGATCGGCTCGAGCACGGCCCCATGCCGGCTTTCCCATGACCTCGAGATCACCTCGTACATCGTGGCGGAAGAAGGCTACTGCCTGGTAGTGCGGGCGCTCGAGGAAAAGACCACGTACAACCAGCTGGAATGCACCGACGGCACGTTCCAGACAATTCGCCGGGGCGACCTGATCGTGGGAGCCCTGGGTGAACGCCAGGCGCTCAAAGGGTACAGCGGCCGCATCCCTCGTCGCATCCAGGTGGGCGACGTACTGCACATCCTGAACATGGGCGGCATCCTGGGCCAATGCACCTCGGACCACCCAGACCTGGGTCCGGCACTGCGCGTCGAGGTGCTGGGCGCCGTCGTGGTGGACGTAGACGGCCAGAAGCGGCACGCCCGGGTGCAGGACCATGCACTGGATCCGGTCTTTTCACTCACCCATTCGGCTCCGCTGGTCATGGTCAGTGGCACCGCTATGAACACGGGCAAGACGTTCGCCGCCGCCCAGATCATCCGCTACCTGAGCGAGCAAGGTCTGCGCGTGGCCTCAGGCAAGCTCACCGGCGCTGCGCTGCTGCGCGATGTCCGGCTCATGGAAGAAAATGGGGCCATTGCCAGCGTCACGTTCATCGACGCGGGCGTCGTCTCCTCCACCAACAAGGAAATGGCGCCGCTGGCCAAAGGGCTTATCGCTCACCTGAACAAGTTCGCGCCGGACGTGATCGTCGTCGAGCTCGGCGACGGGTTTATCGGCTACTACGGCGTCGATGAGCTGCTTCTCGACAAGGAGCTGCAGCGCTTTACGCGGGCGCACGTAGTGGCCGCCGCTGACTTGGCCGGTGCCTGGGCCGCCGACCAGCTCTTTCGGACGCGCTACCATGCACAGATCACGGTCATCACCGGCCCGGTCACCGATAACGCCGTCGGTAAGCGGTACATCCAGCACGCCATGGGCATCCCGGCGCTTAACGCCCGTCAGGATGCTGAGGCGCTCGGTCAACTCATCGCCCGCTCGGTTCGGACAGCCGTCCGCCCTTTACCCCACTACCACAACGGTAACGGCGTGGCTGTTGCTGTATCCTGAGCTGCACCGACCAGCGAAAATCCCATGACCGAGATGCGACGCATTGCGATTCTGCACGGTGCCGGCTACGTCGGCGGCGAACTCATTCGCCTGCTGCTGGCCCATCCGCAGTGCAAGCTAGTGGCCGTCACGAGCCGCACATTTGCCGGGCAGCCGCTCTGGCACGTTCATCCAGCCCTTCGAGGCCAGACCGAGCTAACGTTCATCGCAGATGATGGGCTGGTGATTTCGGAGCTGGATGCCGTGCTGATTGCCGCCGAGCATGGCCAGGGTGCCCGCGCCGTGCAGCGCCTGCTCGAAAACGGCTACCAGGGCATCATCATCGACCTGAGCGCTGACTTTCGCTTCCAGGAAGCCGCCTGCTACCCGACGTGGTTCGGGTTCGATCACCCTGCCCCCGAGCTGCTTGGCCGGTTCGTCTACGGCCTGCCGGAAGTCTACGCCCCCTATGCGGCCGGCACGCGTCTGGTGGCCAATCCGGGCTGCTTTGCCACGGGACTGGCGCTGGCGCTCTGGCCGCTAAGCCGACACCTTGACAGGGCCACTGTCGCCATCACGGCACTGACTGGTGCTTCGGGTTCCGGTACCCGCCCAAAAGCCACCACCCACTTCCCTGAGCGCGACGGTAACGTCCGCGCCTACAAGGTGCTGGCGCATCAGCACCTGCCCGAAGTGCAGCAAGTGGTCGGCTCCGGCCTGCGCCTCGCATTTGTGCCAGCCTCGGGTCCGTGGACGCGCGGCATCTGGGGCACCGCGCACGTGGAGCTGCCCGATGGTACGGACGCCGACGAGGTGACCTGCTGGTACGAAGCCGCCTACGGCCAGGCCCCCTTCGTACGCCTGTGGCCCGGCCAGCTCCCCGAGCTGCGCTACGCCGTACACACGCCGTTCTGCGACCTGGGCTGGATCGTGCGCGATGGCCACCTGGTGGTGGGCTTTGCGCTCGACAACCTGCTCAAAGGCGCGGCCAGCCAGGCCATCCAGAACCTGAACCTGCTGCTGGGGCTGCCGCAGACAGCCGGCCTGCTCCCTACCCCTGCGCCTGCTGAAGTGCATGCATAGCACAGAGCCGGGCCGAGATCGACCCGGCTTTTTTCATGCAGACATGCAGGGGAATCCCCTGTGTTTGCCAAAAAAATGAACACAAGCAGAAAAAAATCAGCAGATGAACACGCAGGAAGTGATTCAACTGGAAGACACGTTTCAGATTCCCACCTACCGCAAGTATCCGGTGGCGCTTGTGCGCGGCGAGGGGTGCTACGTGTGGGATGTCGAAGGGCGCCGCTACCTGGATTTCTACGGCGGCCACTGTGTCACGCTGCTGGGGCACTGTCCGCCGCGCGTTGTACAGGCCCTTCAGGAGCAGGCGGCGCGCCTGCTGTTCTACTCGAATGTCGTCTACAGTCCGGTGCGGGCACGCGCGGCCGCCCTGCTGGCCGAGATGGCGCCCGAAGGATTGCGCCACGTGTTTTTCTGCAATTCAGGTACCGAGGCTAATGAGACAGCCCTTAAGCTGGCCCGTGCCTGGACAGGCAAACCCGGCCTGATCGCGCTGGCGCGTGGCTTCCACGGTCGCACGCTGGGCAGCCTGGCCGCCACCGAACCCATCGGCTACCGCAAACCCTACCTGTCGGTGCTGCCACCCACGCACTTTGTGCCGATGGGCGACCTGGAGGCCGTTGAGCGCCTGCTGAGCCGCCACGACGACATCGCTGCCCTCATCCTGGAGCCTATCCAGAGCATGGCGGGCGTCTATGAGGCACCGGTGGATTACTACCGGGAGCTGCGGCGGCTGTGCGACCGCCACGGCGTCGTCCTGATCTTCGACGAGGTGCAGACGGGCGTCGGCCGCACCGGTACCTTCTCCATCTCGGAGCAGTACGGCATCCGCCCGGATCTGATCACACTGGCCAAAAGTATGGGCTCGGGCGTGCCGGCGGGCGCCGTGCTGGTTTCCGACGCCATTGCCGCCCAAGTCAAACCGGGCGACCAGGGCACCACGTTCGGCGGCGGCATGCTGGCCATGGCGGCTGTGACCGCCACGCTTGAAACCATTCGGGACGAAGGGCTCATGGCACGCGCGCCGGCCATCTTCGAACGCATCCGCCAGGGCGTGGCCGACCATGTGGTGGCGGTGCGGGGACGCGGCTGTCTGATCGGGCTGGAGCTGGATCGCCCGGCAGCTCCAGTGCTGGCCCAACTGCGCGCGCAGGGCGTGCTCGCCGGAAGCGCCAGCCACCCGAACGTGATTCGGCTCATGCCGCCACTCAACACCCCGGACGAGGCCATTGATACCTTCCTCGAAACGTTCCTGCAAGTCCTTGCCAACCAGCCAGAAACCCCAACGGTCTGATGGAAGAACTTCCGCCTCCCCGACATCTGCTCGACTGGCAGTACATCGACGACGACACCTGGCAACGCTGCCTGACGCGCACCCTGGAGCACTATCATCAGGGTAAACATGCCTGGAGCCAGGCGGCCCGTCACCGAAGCCTTGGACTGCTGTTTTTCAATCCCTCACTGCGCACGCGTACGTCCATGGAGCTGGCGGCCGTGCAGCTTGGTGCCCATGCCACCACGCTGGTAGCCGGCCAGGGCACCTGGCAGATCGAGTGGCGCGACGGCGTGGTCATGGACGGTGCGGCCGCCGAACATATCCGCGAGGCCATCGGTGTGCTTTCCGGATATTACGATGCGCTGGGCGTGCGCGTCTTTGCCTCTCAAACCGATTACGTGCAGGACCGCGACGACATGTTGCTTCGGGCAATTGTTCGCGCCGCCACGGTGCCCGTCATCAACCTGGAGTCGGCCTTCTACCATCCCTGTCAGGCGCTGGCTGATGCTGCCACCATCTTGGAGCACCTGGGCGGCGCCGTGAAGGGCCGACGTTTCGTGTTGAGCTGGGCCTACCATCCACGCCCCCTGCCGATGGCTGTCCCCAACTCGGCGCTGTTAATGGCTGCCCGTCTGGGCATGGAAGTCGTCGTGGCCCACCCGCCAGGTTTCGAGCTGGACGAAGGCGTTGTGGCACGAGCGCAGGCCGATGCAGCCGCACATGGTGGGCGCGTGACGGTGGTGCACGAGCAGGCCGAGGCGTTTGAAGGCGCCGAGATCATCTATGCCAAGTCGTGGGGCAGCCGGCTGCTCTACACTGCACCCGACGATGAGGCGGCGTTGCGCGCCCAGTACCGACACTGGCGCGTCACCCCCGAGCTGATGGCCCGCACGCGACAGGCTGCCTTCATGCACTGCCTGCCCGTCCGCCGCAACGTGGTAGTGGACGACGCCGTGCTCGATAGCCCACAGGCCATTCACCTGAAACAGGCCGCCTTCCGGCTCTACGCCCAGAAAGCCATCCTGGAGTACGTGTGGCACCTGCCTCCCTTCGTCCCATGAGTACCCACCCGATCGTGGTCAAAATCGGTGGCGCCCTGCTTGAGGCGCCCGAAGCGCTCGAGGCCTTCTGGAAAGGCATTGCCGGCCTGCACAGGCAGGCACCCGTCGTGGTGGTACATGGCGGAGGCCCGCAGGCTACCGCATTGGCTCGCCGGCTCGGCCACCAGCCTCGCATCGTCCAGGGCCGCCGCATAACCACCGAGCTGGACCTTCAGATCATGCAGTGGGCGCTGCGGGGCGAGCTGAACCTGCGCCTGGTGGCTGCCGCCCTGCAGCATGGCCTACCGGCCATCGGCCTAGCAGCTGCCGACGCAGGCACGCTGCGCGTGCGTCGCCGCCCACCCTGGACGATCGAAGGGGAAACGGTAGACTTCGGCTTTGTCGGCGATGTGGAACACGTCGAACCAGCCCTGCTGCAGCATCTGCTGGATGGCGGCTACGTGCCTGTGGTGGCGCCGCTCGGCATCGACGACAAAGGCCAGCTCTACAACGTGAATGCCGACACGGTGGCCTGCGTACTGGCCGAGACGCTCCAGGCGCGCGTCTTCCTGCTTGTGACCGAAACCGGGGGGGTGCGCCGAAACCCGGACGATCCGGCAAGCCTCCTTCCCTGTTGTGACCGGGCCACCTTCGAGGCTGGTTTGCGCGACGGCTGGATCGGCGGCGGCATGCGCGTTAAGCTGGAGGTAGCTTTCCAGGCACTGGATCGCGGGATCCCCGAGGTGTACATTCTGGCTCCCGACGATCTGCTCGCCCGTCGTCGGGCCACCTGCGTTGCGCCTTAAGAAGGTGCTACCGCCGCAGCCCCACCTGCACGTCCATGACGTTCGTATGCGTGGGGCCGGTAAACAGCAGCTGATCGAGCGCCTCAAAGAAAGCATAGGCGTCGTTGTTGTCGAGGTACGCCTGGGGGTCCATACCGCAGGCGCGGGCCTGGTGCACGGTGTCGGGCGTGGCCCAGGCCCCGGCGGCGTCGGTGGGTCCATCGCGGCCGTCGGTACCGCCGCTAAGCAACACGGCCGCGGCTTTCCAGCCTTCCAGCGCCAGCGCAGCGGAGAGCGCCAGCTCCTGGTTGCGTCCACCCCGCCCGCTGCCCCGTACCGTGACGGTGGTTTCGCCCCCCCAGAGCAGGCATACCGGCCGATCTTCGCGCACGTCGCGCAGGGTCGTCACCAGGCGGGGGGCCACTTCGCGCGCCTCGCCGGTCAACCGATCCGTGAGGATACGCACCGAGTAGCCGCGCTGGCGCGCTTCGTCGGCAGCCGCTTCAAGCGCCCGGCGGTTCGTTCCGATCAGCCGCGTTATGACCCGTGCGAAACGTGGATCGGCCGGCTTGGGCGTCTCCAGCGAGGGATCGGTAACGCCTGCCTCCAGGCGCTCGCGCACCGAGTCGGGCACCCGATGCCACAGGTTGTAGCGTCGCAGCACGGCAATCGCTTCGGCAAACGTGGTGGGATCGGGTACGGTCGGTCCGCTGGCAATAACCGACAGATCGTCGCCCACCACGTCGGAGATGACCAGCGCCAGCACGTCGGCAGGGGCGGCCGCCCGGGCTAGACGTCCGCCGCCAATGCGCGACAGGTGCTTACGCACCGTGTTGATCGAATGGATGTCGGCACCGCTTTCAAGCAACAGCCGGAAGGTTTGCTGCGCATCGCTCAGCGTTACCGGCGGCTCGAAGTCTGCACACAGCGACGAACCGCCGCCGGAGATGAGTAGCAGCAGCAGATCGTCTGCCCCACAATTTTCGGCCAGCGCCAGTATGCGTCGGGCCGCCCGCACGCTGTGCTTGTCCGGCACGGGATGCCCGGCCTCCAGTATCTCAATCCGTTGGGGCAGTGGGCAGTGGGGCGGTGGCGTCTGCGTATGACCATGCGGGACCACCACTGCGCCTTCGGCAATCCGCTCACCCAGTTGTTGCTCCACCATGCCCGCCATGGCCATGGCCGCCTTCCCCATACCGACCACCACCACACGCCGGTACTGGTCCAGTGGCTGCGGAGCCCAGGTCATCCACGGCGTCTGCGTCAGCAAAACATCGGCTTGGGCACCACGCACAGCTGCCCGAAAGATGGCCTGCGCGTCGGCTACCAGGTCCTGATGGCTCATGCGATCGCTCATTCGGCTACGGCGTGACCTCCCAGGAAATGCGCCAGTTGTGCGGCCCGTTCCTCAGCCGCCTGCAACACGTCTTCCAGCAGGCGGCGTGCCGTGCTTGTTCAATTCCAGAGCCAGCGCAATACTGCCCCGGAGCTGAATGCATAGCTCCGCAAGTTGACAGAACATTACGGATCAACTTCCACAAGAAGATGCACGTGGTCGGGCATCACCTCAAGCTCGATGACTTCGGCACCGTATTCGTCTGCCACAGAGCGTATAATCTGCTTCAATCGTTCGGCCACCTCGGAGACCAACACCGGGCGGCGGTACTTCGGGCACCAGATAACATGGTACTTGCAAGAGTAGACCACGTTGTTGGTGGACTTATATTCCACCGCAAGACGTTGCATGGAAGCATTAACCACGTCGCTATAACTACTCAAAACTGGCCGCCTTTTTCCCCATGGCTGAAGCCAGGGGCTTGCGGCGGCCTTTTCTTGGTCATGCAAACGGAAGCGATCATTACAGCACCGCCGGCTCGGGCCGGCCTCCTTGTGTAAGGATTGATTGCGACGTCGATTCCCTCCTTACACAGGGAGGCCGTCTTATGCAGGTGGGCCAATACCCGGGCCGACCCTTCCCTGCCGATCAGCTTCCTGAGCGGACCTCACCGAAAAGATCAGCCAGATCCACCAGTCTGACCGCTTCCTCTCGGTGCTGCAACAGTCCGAGCGAAAAGCCGCCGCTGGAAAAAATGAAATACCGCACCTGCTCCGGCAACCTCTGCCGCCGGCCAAGCCGCTCCCACCGCGATTGCAACTCCCTGAGCACCTCCTCTCCTACCACTCGTCGCGTCCATTTGCATTCCCCGATCGTCCAACTTCCATCTGCATGCTCGGCCATCAGATCAAGGTCAAAATCCCCTGCCCATTCCCGCCCCGTCCGCACCACCGGCGGCAGCTTGAGCTCGGCGGTAGCATAACACTCCATGTACGCACGCGCCACCTCCTCAAAAATCCAGCCCATGTAGCGATCCAGCTGCGGCCGGATGAACCGCTCATAAACCAGTTCGCCCTGCCCCGCCTCGATGAGCGTGGCATGTGGATAAACGAATCGATACCAGAAGCGCAGAAAGAAATCCAGGATATGGTAGCGCCCCTGCTTGCTCCGCTGAGGCGCACGCGCCAGAAACGGAACCGCGCGCGCGATCAGTCCCAGCTCCTGCAGCACGCTCAGATACTTCGAAACGGCATGCGCTGCCACGCCCACCCACTGCGCGATTTCGTTCAAGCGGGTACATCCCGAAGCGATGGCGCCCAGAATGCTCGCATAAACCCGCACATCACGCAGCTCCATCCGCAGCAAAAAGCGCGGTTCTTCGTAGAGATACCCCTGAGCGCTGAGCATTTCCTGAAGAAGGTTTTCCCGGAGCGACCGCTTCGGCTCAAAACGTTGCAGATAGGCCGGCATGCCCCCGAGCATCCCATAGGCCAGCAGGCGATCGCGCCATCCGTAGCCGGCAAAGAACTGCCCGGCCTCGCGGTAATCAAGCGGCTGCAACCGCAGCTGGCCGGTACGTCTCCCGTAGAGGGGCGATCGCTCACCCAGTACTTCGCGCTCCATGAAGCCCAGCTGGGAGCCACAGAGCACCAGAAACAGCCGACTGTGCTGCCCTTCCAGATCCCAGAACCGCTGGATTACTGAAGGAAGCTCGGGCGCCGCCTCGCACAGATACGGGAATTCATCCAGAATGACCAGTAGCCGCTCCTGACGCGCTTGCTGCCCCAGATAGGCAAAAACTGTATCCCAGTCTGCGAAGGTTAGCGTCTTCAAAAGCGGATCGGAGAATGCGTTGCGCAGGACTTCCGAAAACTGGCGCAGTTGCTCCTAGCGCGTTACCTGGGTAGCCAGAAAATACAGGTGGCGTTTGCGCCCCCGGCGTGCAAACCGGAGAAGCAGTTCGGTTTTGCCGACCCGACGCCGCCCGTAGACCACCAGCAGTTCGGCCCGCCTGGAATCCCATCGACGCGCAAGTTCCGCCAGCTCCTGCTCACGCCCGATAAAGCGGTCCATGATTATACTCAAAAGTATTATACTCTGTAGTAAATTAAAGCACGGCAGTTGCTCGGACAAGTCCCGAGGATTCAGGGCATGAGCGGTTTCTTACGATGATTCTGGCAAGGAAGCCCACTACGGCCTCGTCCAGTTCAAAAGCAGGCAGTTCTTCGCGAAAATGGGTCTGCCCACCCACCCGCAGACCAAACGCCCCATTCAGAACGCCTTTCTTTACGGCCTACTGCAGCACCCCTTCTCCTTCAAGAAGGGGAAGGTGCGGATATTTCAGATACGCCTCGAAAACCTCCCGTTCGGCCCGCAGGTCGTGCTGCAGCATGGTCGCTACCGCATAAACGCCTTGCGGCTCGTGCGCCAGGAATGAACGCCGGATCAGGGCCTCCGGGTGACAGGTGGGCACGCCGCCCAGCAACGTGATGCGCTCAGCCATACGATCCAGGTTGTCGTGCCCCTGCTCGTAACACTCCCCTTCGACCATCCAGTGATGCTTGTGATACTAGTGATAGAGCACCCAGAGCGCAGCCTGGAAGGCGTCCAGATGCGGGAGCAACTCTTCAACCACCGGCCGGGGTAATCCCACCGTGTTCATGCGCACCTCCGTGTGCGGCCGCACCGGTTCGCCCAAAACCTGCGGCAGCCTTTCAACACCTTGCATGTTTTTTTCCATCTGTTTGCAGGAAATTGATCGTTTTAAACATTTCGTTTCACCAATCCTTTTCAAGAGCAAAGATACTTATTTGTGCAATAAAAACAGAATTTTAAAAGCTTGTGTCTTGATTGTTGACCATGCGGTGCATTTTGCATAGCCCGGTTGACAACGGGCGATAGAAGTCTATCTTATGGCAAAAAGTTGCCGGAAGGCATCGGGTTCTTAATCTTATCTGTAACACGAAAACGCTTTCCAAGGGGGTCCCATGAATGCGAAAAAGTACGTGTACCGCTTTGGCGGCGGACAGGCCGAAGGCAACAAGGACATGCGTGACCTGCTGGGTGGCAAAGGGGCCAACCTGGCTGAGATGAGTGCGATCGGCCTGCCGGTACCACCGGGCTTCACGATCACCACGGAAGCGTGCGCCTACTACCACGAACACGGTGGCAGGTGGCCGGAAGGCCTCGAAGAGCAGGTGCGCGAGGGCGTCCGGTACATCGAACAGCTCATGGGCGCACGCTTTGGCGATCCGGAAAACCCGCTGCTGGTCTCGGTGCGCAGCGGTGCGGCCATCTCAATGCCCGGCATGATGGACACGGTGCTGAACCTGGGCATCAACGACCAGGTCGTTGAGGGGCTGGCCCGGCGAACCAACAACGAGCGCTTCGCTTACGACGCCTATCGCCGCTTTATCGACATGTTCGGCGACGTGGTGATGGGCGTCAAGCACGACTACTTCGAAGAGGTACTCGAGGCGCTAAAGCAGGAAAAAGGGGTTCGGGAAGACACCGAACTCGATGCGGAGGCGCTGAAGGAACTGGTACGCCGCTACAAGGAAGTCTATCGCCAGCACACGGGCTCGCTCTTCCCCGAGGATCCATATGAGCAGCTCTACAAGGCCATCAATGCGGTGTTCGCGTCGTGGAACAGCGAACGGGCCGTCAAATACCGCCAGATTCACAAAATTCGCGGACTGCTCGGCACGGCCGTCAACGTGCAGGCGATGGTCTTCGGCAATATGGGCGAGCATAGCGGCACCGGCGTTTGCTTCACACGCAACCCGTCTACTGGCGAAAAAGAACTCTACGGCGAGTTCTTGATCAATGCCCAGGGCGAAGACGTGGTGGCCGGTATCCGTACGCCCAAGAGCATCTCCGAGCTGAAGCAGATCATGCCGGAGGTGTACGAGGAGTTGCTGCGCCTGGCCGAGCTGCTTGAGCGGCACTACAAAAACATGCAGGATATCGAATTTACCGTGCAGGAAGGGAAGCTCTTCATCCTGCAGACCCGCAACGGGAAGCGGACGGGCGTGGCGGCCGTCAAGATTGCTGTGGACCTGGTCGACGAAGGGTTGGTGGACAAAAAGACGGCCGTGCGCGCTCTGGTCGAGCCAGCGCACCTGGACCAGCTCCTGCATCCGCGCTTCAAGGACGAGACGGCCTACAGGGATCGCGTGATCGGCCGTGGCCTGCCGGCTTCGCCGGGTGCAGCCGTTGGCCAGGTGGTCTTCACGGCCGAAGAGGCCGAGGCCTGGAAAGCCCAGGGTAAGCGCGTGATCCTGGTGCGTGTGGAGACCAGCCCCGAGGACGTGGGTGGTATGCACGCAGCCGAAGGGATTTTGACCTCCCGCGGTGGCATGACCTCGCACGCAGCCGTCGTGGCCCGCGGCTGGGGCAAGCCCTGCGTGGCGGGCTGCGGCGATATCGTGATCGACTACAAGACCAAGACCTTCCGCGCGGGCGACGTGGTCGTTCACGAGGGCGACTGGATCTCGATCAACGGCTCGACGGGCGAGGTCATCCTCGGCAAAGAAGAACTGGTCGAGCCCTCGCTTTCGGGCGACTTCGCCCGCTTCATGGAGTGGGTCGATGAATTCAGGACGCTGGGCGTCCGCACGAACGCCGATACGCCTCAAGACGCCCGCAAGGCCGTGGAGTTCGGCGCTGAGGGCATCGGTCTGTGCCGAACTGAGCACATGTTCTTCGAGGGCGATCGGATCCTGGCCATGCGGGAGATGATCCTGGCCTCGACGCTCGAAGAGCGGAAGGCGGCCTTGGCCAAGCTCCTGCCCTATCAGAAGGAGGACTTCCGGGGCATCTTCCGCGAAATGGCCGGCAAGCCGGTCACAATCCGGTTGCTGGACCCGCCGCTGCACGAGTTCCTGCCCCACGACGAGAAGGAGCAACAGGAGCTGGCTGCGGCGCTCAACATTCCGGTCGAAACCGTCCGGACCAAAGTCGAGGCGCTGAAGGAGTTCAACCCGATGCTCGGCCATCGCGGCTGCCGTCTGGGCATCACCTATCCAGAGATCACCGAGATGCAGACGCGGGCCATCCTGGAGGCAGCTGTCGAATTGAAGCAGGAAGGCGTCGCGGTGTATCCCGAGATTATGGTGCCGCTGGTGGGCACGCGCGAGGAGCTCGAGCATCAGCGCCGGGTGATCGAAGAGACAGCCGAAAAGGTCTTCCAGGAGAAAGGCGACCGCGTCGATTATCTGGTGGGCACGATGATCGAAGTACCGCGTGCGGCACTGCTGGCCGACCAGATCGCCGAGGTGGCCGAATTCTTCTCATTCGGCACAAACGACCTGACGCAGCTCACCTTCGGCTACAGCCGCGACGACGCCGGCAAGTTCCTGCCCTACTACCTGGAGCACAAGATCCTGAAGGACGATCCGTTCCAGACGCTCGACCAGGAGGGCGTCGGGCAACTGGTACGAATGGGCACCGAGCGCGGCCGGGCCACACGGCCTACGCTAAAGGTAGGGATCTGTGGCGAACACGGCGGCGATCCAGCCTCCGTGGCCTTCTGCTACGAGGTCGGACTCGACTACGTCTCGTGCTCGCCCTTCCGCGTGCCGATTGCCCGTCTGGCAGCTGCCCAGGCGCACCTGCGGGCTGAGGCCCGGAAGGAAAAAGAAATGGCTGAGGCAGAAGCCGCCAGCTAAACCATTACCCAAAGCGACAGAAGGCCGCCGGTTACGCGCCGGCGGCCTTCTTTGTTACAGGCGTGTCCTTGCTGTTCTGTTCACCCAGGCTGCTGTGGCTGCTCGGCCTCCCATCGGGAAGGCGAGCGGGGCGCACCCGGCAGAGGCGGTAGCTGGCGTTCCAGGCGCTCCAGCCGAGCTTCCAGCGGTGCCACGGCCCGCCGCACGGCTGTTTCGACGAGCTGTTCCAACTCCCGCTTCGTGAGCGCCGGCCCCTCCGTCACCGGACGACGCCGGGCCAGATAGCGGACAATCGTCCACACCGCCAGGGCCGAAATGCCAAACGCAACGACAACGAGCACGATGACAAAGCCAAAGGCCAGAAATGACTCAGGACCCATATGCCCCCTCTTTTTCAGCAGTCGCCGTCTCATGGGACGCAGGGAGCGCCTTGAGCTGGCGTTCCAGTGCTTCGATGCGGGCCAGCAGCGGTTGCTGCGCTTCCTCGACGGCTTGCCGCACCAATTGCTGCAGTTCGCGCGCGCCCAGCGACGGTCCCTGCCGCAGCTTGAGCTTCTCACGCCGATAGCTGAGTACCAGATGGATAATAGCCAGCGGCAATACCACCGCCACAGCCAGCGTGGTCATAAATTCCCAGAAATCCATAACCGGCTCCCCGCTTGTTTGCAGATTGTCTGAAAGATACGCAACTTCTGAGCGATTGGTTACGTCGGTTTCAACAAGACCTTACAGGCCGGGGCTTTTTATATGCGGCGGAATTTCTAAATTCCGGCATGCTGGCCGCTCAAGCAACCTTATCCATCAACGCAGGCATCAACCATGAAGCATCGCCGGAGCCTTCTTTTTGTCCTGATGCTGCTGGCACTGGCCGGAACAGCCTTCGCGCAGCGGCAGGCGCGCGTCGGACTGGGCTTTAACGCCCTGCTTACGACGGCCGAAGGTCTGGGGCTGGGCGTGCGGGCCCGCGCTGCCGCACCGGTCAGTGCCGATCTATCGCTGGCGGTCGATCTGGGTTTTACGGGCTTTATTTTCCGAGGCCGGGATGAGGCCAACTATGTGTTCGATCCGCAGCTTTCGGCCATTGTGACGTTTCCGCCCCGCGGACGCCAGGCCTTCTACATCCTGGGCGGATTTGGTGCCTACGCGCCCCTTTCGGAGCGCTACAGCGGCGAGAGCGGCCCAACCGTACATTTTGGCTTCGGCTGGGTGCAACTCCTACGTGAAACGCAGGTCTTCTATGAACTCAACCCTACCCTGGTTGTCGGCGAGCGCAGCGTGGACGTCGTGTTGCCCGTCCGCATTGGGGTAATTTTCTAAACCACGCGGCGCAGGATGGCCTGCAGCCGCTCGTGGTCATCGCGCAGCAGACGGCTCAGCACGCGGCCGGCGTCGATCAGCGCCTGCTCGCGCTCGGGGTGGCTGTGGCCGTTATAGATTTGTCGGAGCACGGCCACCAGCAGATCATCGACGGGTACGGCCGAATCGGGATTCTGCACGAGCGTGCGCAGAAAGTCGTAGGGCCGCCCCAGCCGCCGAACAATCTCAGCGGGACACGCCTCGACGAAGGCGTGAATGTCGGCCGGATAGGGCGGCAACGTCTGGTGCATACGGCCGTCCAGATCCTCGTAGGCCAGTACCTGCGCCCGAAACGTCACGCGGATCAGTTCCAGCACCTGGGGCATCTCGCGGCGCAGCTCGTCAGGCGAGCGGCCCAGCGCCATCGGGCGACGGCCAGGCTCCATGCTACCCATCTCGACGTGACTGACCAACCCGTAGATCTTCCGGCCATCCGGCTGCACCACCTGCACCCAGCTTCCGAAAGCCGGGAGCGGTTGATCCCGGTATACCTCGGCCACGAACTGGCGCGTGCTCGACGCGACGACTTCTCCAATAGGCATGATTGGCTTTAGGTTGGCTTCGTTCATTGCAGCAATCGACGACACGATCAGGATTCGCACGCTGCCGCAAAGCGACTGGGGCGTGTTTGTTGCATACAGCCTTAGAGTATGGGTCGGCGTTTGCTGGTCTGCTTGCGCGACTGTCCCATCGGTAGGCCACTCCGCCAGAGGTGGCGACCGATGAGCTCGTAAAACGCCTCGCGCTCGGGTGCCCGGATCACTGCCTGCTCGTGCGCCTCGGCCAACACCATGGGATAACCGTTGCCCTTTTCGCATTCTTTCAACAGCACGGCGCAGACCAGATCCACCCAGTCGGTCTCTTCGGTCACCCAGTAGGGAAATTCGACCCGGGCGATTTCGGCTTGACCGTAGGGACCGGGCACGGCCAGATAGGTGCAGACGATCCGGTGCGGCTCGGCATAGGCCCGCTGGATGTGGGAGCCCGAAAGGAACAGCCCCGCACGCTCACCGGGCTGCAGCAGGCGGGCAAACAGCAGCCGGTCGGCCAGTCCATCTAGCGAAAGCAGCGGCGGATCGGATGTGCATTCGCCGCGCGCTACACGCAGCAGGTTCACCACCTCGGCCCCGCCGGGCATGCTGATGTACGAGGCGACCGGGATTCGTTCTTGGCGAAACGCATCCAGCAGCGCCACATAACGGCCGATGAATCTTTCTTCCAGCTCGCGCTGGTGCAGGCGGCGGATCATCCAGCGGATGAGCGTGCCGTCGAGCAATGCCACCAGCGGACGCCCGTCGCGCCGTGCCGCCCGCGCCAGCTCCAGCAGCGCCTCCAGCTCGAATTCGTCACGCAGCGCCGAGACGATCTCGACAGAGACTGACTCCAGCCGATCGTCCAGCAGTTCGTGCACCTCTTCCTGACGGAAACAGAAACGTGGGATTGATTCGAGCCGAACCGGCTCGTGCGTGCCCAGTTGAAAGGCCACCCGCCCCACGTTCAACAGAAAACACGGAGGTTCCACGTGACGGTCTGGAAAAATCTGAGAGCCGTCGGCGGCCACCACGGTCACCTGCTTCGGACGCGGGGGCACGCGTACCTGCTCCTGGAGACGCTCGCCCAAGGGGCGGGCCACCAGCCAGCTTGGCTGGGCGCGATCCACCTCCTCCAGCAACGTTGCCACATCGCCGGCCTGCCGCCAGGCATCCAATGCCGCCTGCAGCTTCTCCTGCAACAGGTCGCGCTGCTGTTGCTGATAGGTGGCAAAACCGTGCAGCTGTTGCTGAAGCCGAATAAAATCGAGCATCGCGGCTTTCGGCTGGAATAGGGGAACCGTTCTGGCGTTTAAGTTCCGATCAAATGACCGCACACGCAAGCCTTTTGCAATGGCCGGCATCTACCTTCACATTCCTTTTTGCAGGCAGCGTTGCATCTACTGCGATTTTTACTTCGTCACGGGCCAGCGTCTGCATCCAACCTTTGTTCAGAAACTCTGCATCGAGATCGAATACTACGCCCAGCTTTACGGCCGGATTGAGCCGATCGAGACGATCTACTTTGGGGGTGGCACGCCCTCACGCCTATCGCTCGAAGAAGTTGCCCAGGTGCTGAATGAGATCTACCGGCATTTCGACCTGTCGGCGCTGCAGGAAGTGACGTTCGAGGTCAATCCAGAAGACGCCTCGCGCAACTATCTAAGCGGACTGCACAGCCTGGGCATCAACCGGCTCTCGATCGGGGTGCAGTCGTTCTACGAGGCCGATCTGCGCTTCATGAACCGGGCACACACGGTCGAGCAGGCTGAGGCGGCCATCGAAAACGCCCGCCGCGCCGGCTTCGAAAATCTCAACGTCGATCTGATCTTCGGACTACCTGATCAGCCGCTCGAGTACTGGATGGCGAACCTGCAGAAGGTGGCCGATCGCGCCATTCCGCACATTTCGACCTATAGCCTGACGATTGAGCCACGCACCGTGCTCTACAAACAGGTCGAACGCGGTCTGGTACGGCCGGCCGATGAAGAGACCTACCGGGCCTGCTACGACTTCGCCATGGAGTATTTGGAGGCGCGCGGCTACGAACACTACGAGATCTCGAACTTCGCGCGGCCAGGCTACCAGTCGCGCCACAACCACACATACTGGCGGCACGGCAATTACCTTGGCTTCGGGCCTTCGGCCCATTCGTTCTGGTGGGGTCAGTTGCCCGAACCGGGTGCCTACCGGTGGGCCAACGTGCGTAATCTCCGCCGCTACGAGGCCCTGTTGGCTCAGCACCATCTGCCGCTGGAGTTCCGCGAAGGACTCTCCTACGATCAGCTCGCCGAAGAATACCTGTTTCTGCGACTGCGCACGGCTGCAGGGCTGGATCTGGACTATTATGCCGAATGCTATGGGGTGGATCTGCTCAGCGAGCGGCTGGGCGAACTGGCCGAACTGGAAGCCGAGGGATTGATCGAACCCATCCGCAACGGAAAGCTCCGTCTAAGCCGAAAAGGCCGGCACGTCTGCGACGCCATCGTCGCCCGTCTGCTCTAAAGCGGCACCGACTTTGCAGCCGGTAGCTAAAGCGCCGAAGCTCTTCGCCGATACCCGCGAAGAAGCTGCAGGCACGGACCTGTCTCTGGCAAACGGGAAACGGAACAGGATTACGGAGCTACCCATGCGACGCATTTTTTTCCTGCTGGTAACCGGCGTGCTACTCTGGGCCGGCTGTGATCAGGCAACGACCGACGAGACGGCTGGCATCGTGACCCTAACCGGCCAGGTGCTCGATGCCGAAACGAACAATCCAATCATTGGCGCGCTGGTGCAACTGCAACCACAGGGACTGATCACCGAAACCGACTCGGTAGGACGCTATCGCTTCGAGGTGACGCTCGACAGCACAATGCAATTGACAATCAGCGCTACCAAGACGGGCTACAGCAGCGCCTCGCTACCGGTGTTGGCCGTCCCGGATCGCACGATCGAGGTGCCTGTACTCCGCCTGACCCGCACGGCCACCGAGAAGCCGGTCTCCGGCGAAGCGGCCAATATTCTGCTACTGTCCCAGTCGGACCAGGCCATTGGCGTGCGCGAAAGCGGCTCGAAAGAAACGGCCGAACTGGTCTTTCTGGTAGCTGACTCGATGGGACGCCCCGTGGTGCTTGACCATGCCGTGCGCGTGCGTTTCCGCTTTGGCGTGCGGCCGGGCGGCGGCGAGTATTTCTATCCCGAAGAGGCTCAAACCGACAACAGCGGCCGTGTGCGCGTGCATGTAGCCAGTGGCACAAAAGCCGGCATCGTACAGGTGGTGGCCGAAGCCAACGTGAACGGCCGCACCATCCGATCACAGCCGGTCAGCCTGGCCATCCACGGCGGTCTGCCAGATCAGAACTTCTTCACACTCGCCCCGGCTCAGTACAACTTTCCGGGCCGGGTCGCTTACGGCCTGGAAAACAAAATCGGCGTGATCGTTGGCGACCAGTACGGCAACCCGGTCAAGCCCGGTACGGCTGTCTATTTTACAACCACGCATGGCGTCATCACCGGCTCGGTGCTGACCGACGCCAAAGGCCAGGGAAGCGTTACGCTCTACTCGGCCAACCCGCTGCCACCTGACGGCATCGCCATCATCACGGCCACCACAGCCGACCGCAACCAGCAGCCGGTCACCCGAAGCATCCCGATCGTCTTTTCCGGACCGCCATATATCACGTTGTGCATGCTGGATGAGCAGCGCAACTGCCTTGACGAACTGCCTGTTGCCCGGCTCAAACAATCCTATCTGCTCAGGATAACCGACAATCTGGGCAATCCATTGGCCCCAGGCACCCGCATCGCGGTATCAGCGCAGGGCACGAAAGTCAAAGCAGTAGGCCACACCGATGTAGAACTCGGGGACACAGGCTTCCAGGTGCTGGGTGCCGAAACAAGCTATGACGACATCGTCCGAGGCCCTGGTATCACCGACTTCTTCTTCCGCGTAGTTGAGGACCAAACCCTCGACGAAGGTGGCACGCCGACTGTCGAAGCCGTTGTCATCACGGTAGACGGTCCCAATGGAAAGCTAACCTGGGCATTTGGTCCAGAATCCGGCTCTGCTAAGGTGCTCTCCGAAACAGGCGAGATCCAACGCGAAGGGAACCTCCTGAAAGTGTTCATTCCGCTAAAATGACAACGCGCTACCATGCCTTCAAGAGCTCCCCCGACCTTCCGGGGGAGCTTTTTTTTGGAACATCAGCAATCCGTCTCCTATTTTTTGGGCATTTCCAGACCGACAGACTAAAGCCATGCATCGCCTGGCACTTTTTGGGCTCTACCTGCTGCTCATCGGCTGCACCGAATCGAACCGCCGTCCGGCTTCTTCCCTCGAACGCAGCATTCCTTTTCGAGAAGACGGACAGCTGGCCTTCGTGCGCGACGGCGACACGCTCGTGACGATTGCTATCGAAATTGCCGAAACCGATTCGGCCCGTCAGCGCGGCCTCATGGAACGCACGCATCTGCCCGACCGCAGCGGCATGCTGTTCATCTTCGAACGCGAAGAAATGCAGGGCTTTTGGATGGCCAACACGCCACTGTCGCTCGATATCATCTTCGTGAACGGCGACTCGCAGATCGTCTCGATCGCCAAATACACGCGCCCTTATTCGACCGAGACGATCGCTTCAAGGTATCCGGCGCGTTTCGTGGTAGAAGTACCTGCTGGCTTCGCCGATACCTACGGCCTTCTCGAAGGAGATCGGATTCGCTGGCGCCGCCATGCGCGCCCGCTCACGGCCGCCCGTCCATAAAAAACCCGCCTGCTTATGTGAGCAGGCGGGTAGAGCGGAAGACGGGACTCGAACCCGCGACCTTCTGCATGGCAAGCAGACGCTCTACCAGCTGAGCTACTTCCGCTTGTTGCCGGCGGATCTTATGATACGACTTTCGATGTCGCCTGTCAACCGCCGGCGATGCCTTTTATCGCCAAAGCAGGGGGTCAGGTTTCCGATCCTGGCGTTTGAAAATCCGTCAAAGGGATCACCAGGGTGATCGAAAACGGTTGGGCCTGCTGGCTTTCCCAAAAAGCCAATCCATTGCGGTTGGCGGCCAGCACCCCCAGCCGCAGCCGCACAGCGCCCACCCCCTGCGCCCAGGCACGGACGGCCGCTAACAGCTGCGCCCCGATTCCCTGCCGCCGATAGTCCGGAAGCACGTACAGCTCGTCGATGTAGACCTCCAGCTCCTGCCGGTAGATCGGCGGCGGACTCCACTGATGCGCCGAGATGAAGCCCACCAGCTCACCGAACCGATCGGCCACCAGCACTCGGTACATCCGGTCGCGCACCCACAGTATGAAATCGTTACGCCAACGGCGGCGGGCATCCTCGGCGGGCGCGAAGGTTGGATCCAGTGCTGCCTGCTCCTCCAGAAGGCGCCACCAAAGCGCCTCCAGTGCCTCGGCATCGTCCCAGCGTGCCGGCCGTATTGCAATCGGATCCATGTCGGTGTCCGAGCCTTCAGGCCTCGGCAACGACTGGGCTGCGACGCGGTTTCAGATAGCCCTGACGCACCAGGAGTTCGGCGTTCAGCACGGCCCCACCGGCCGCTCCCCGGATTGTGTTGTGCACCAGCGCCACAAACTTTACGTCGAAGACCTCGCAGGGTCGAATGCGCCCGACCGAGACGGTCATGCCCCGTCCCAGCTCGGCATGGCGGCGTGGCTGTGGGAAGTGTGGCTCGTCGAACACGTGCAGCAGCTGCGCCGGTGCCGTCGGCAAGCCCAACGCTGCAATCGGACTCCGAAACGTGCGGAGCACCTCCCGTACTTCGTCGACCGACGCCGGCTGGGCCAGCTTGACCGAAATGCATTCCAGATGACCTTCAAGCACAGGCACCCGGTTGCACTGCGCGCTGATGCGGATCGTCGCAGGTTCGACGCGCCCATCCACCAGCTGCCCCAGAATCTTGCGGGGCTCGGTGGCCATTTTTTCCTCTTCGCCGCCAATAAAGGGGATCACGTTGGCGGTGGCATCCAGTGACGGCACGCCCGGATAGCCCGCGCCCGAGAGCGCCTGCAGCGTGGTCACATGTACCTGCTCGACGCCAAACGCTTTGATCAGCGGGTAGAGCGCACATACAAGTCCTACCGTCGAGCAGTTTGGGTTCGTGACGATAAAGCCCCCTTTCTGACGCCAGGGCTGCCGTTCGATCAGCGCCGTGTGTTCGGGATTGATCTCTGGAATCAGCAGCGGTACGTCCTCGCGCATCCGATAGTTGCGGGCGTTTGAAATGACCGGATAGCCAGCCTCGGCGAGTTGGCCTTCGATTTCTCCGGCCACGTCGGCGCTGAGTCCAGAGAATACAAAGTCGCAGTCTAGCTCGGTCGAGATCGGCACCACCTCCTGCTCGGCCACCTTCGGCGGAATGGGACGGCTGCCGATCCAGTTGGCGGCCTCCCGATAGGGTTTACCAGCCGAGCGGTCCGAAGCCGCCAGGACGCTGATTTCGAACCAGGGATGATCGACCAGAAGCTCCACGAACTTCTGGCCTACGGCGCCGGTTGCGCCGAGAATACCTACACGGAATCGGGGCTGTACCATCTTTTTACTCAGCGTTTTGTGTTCCCAAACGTTGTTTTCAACCTGCCAGCGACTGTGGGGCATCGGCTGGAAGCAGCCAGGTGCCCGGTCGCTCGGGTGCCATGGTCGAGCGAATATGCACCGGAATGCCGGCGGCCACCAATGGATCAAGCGCCTTGCGATGCATGCCCAGCTTACCCGCATGATTCCAGGCCCAGGCTTCTTCGAGCACCAGCGTCTGGTAGCGCCGGGCATCTGGGCTTTTGCGCGGATCCTCGGTGTAGAGGCCGTCCACGTCGGTCCAGCGCTCCAGCACTTCGGCGCCGAGCAGGGCGGCCAGCAACGCAGCCGAGTAGTCGCTACCGCCGCGTCCCAGCGTGGTGGTGCGGCCTTCCGGCGTAGCGCCGATAAAGCCGGTGACAACGGGCACCATCTGGTGGCCGATTCGAGCAAACCAACGCTGCAGGCGGGCACGCGTGGCTTCCAGGTCCACGTTGGCCTCCCCATACTGTGCGTCGGTGCAGATCAGCGCGGTAGCATCCTGCGCAAAAGCAGCCACGCCCCGCGCCCGCAACAAAGCCGCCAGCAGCGGGGCCATCAGGCGCTCACCGACGGCCAGCACTTCGTCGCGCCAGGCAGGGTCTCTGTCATGCCGGGCGATTTCCAGCAGGCGAGCCAGCCGCACCAGTGTTTCTTCGAGCGTGGCCAGGTAGCTGCGCCGCAGGGCGACGTGCTCAGACAGCACCTGTGCCAGCGCACGATGGCGCTGGCGCAGCCGCGCCAGCAACGCCGGCACGTCCAATGTTCCCTGTTGCAGCGCATCCCAGGCCGCCACCAACTCGTTCGTGACCCCGGCTGCTGCCGAGACCACGACCACGACGCGATGCGTAGCCGTCGACTCGGTAATCAAGGCGGCCACGCGGGCCACCAGTTCGGCCGAGCCGACCGACGTGCCGCCGAACTTGAGCACTTTCAGGCGGCGGTCTCGCTGGAAGGCCAGGGACTCGGCACCGCCTGCACCGGAACGTTCGCAGCGATCCATTCGCGTAAGACTTCGTTGAGGGTTTGCGTTTCGATCAGGAACGCATCGTGCCCATGGGGCGTGTGCAGCACATAGAGTGAGGCATTGGGCAGATGCGTGGCCAGTTCTTCCTGCTCGGCCAGCGGGTAGAGCACGTCCGAGTCGATCCCGACCACCAGGGCGGGTTGGCGCACTTCGGCCAGGACCTCCGGATATGGTCCCCTTCCCCGCGAGACGTCATGTGAATCCATTTTCTGCGTCAGGCGCACGTAGCAGTTCGCATCGAAGCGGCGCACCAGCTTTTCACCCTGGTAGTGGAGGTAGCTTTCCACGGCGAAAAGCTCTGCTTCACCCCGCAGCATACGCCGGCGGCCGAAGCGAGCCTCGAAGGACTGGTACGAACGATACGAAATCATGGCAATCATGCGGGCGATAGCCAACCCATGTGCGGGCGGATCGTCCGGTTCGTAGTAGCCACCGCGCCAGCGCGGATCGGCGTAGATGGCCTGGCGTTGCGCTTCGCTCCAGCCAATACACCAGGCCGAGTGGCGGCCGCCCACGGCAATCGGGATGATCGCGCGCACGAAATCACCCTGAAAGGCCCATTCCAGCACCTGCATGCCGCCCATGGAGCCGCCCACTACAACGGCCACCTGCCGCACGCCCAAATGCTCCAGCAGCCTGCGGTGGAGGTTGACCGTATCGCGAATGGTGACCAGCGGGAATTCCGGTCCGTAGGGACGGCCGGCGTCGGGGTTGATCGTCAGGGGCGAGGTGGTGCCGTAGGGCGAGCCCAGCACGTTGGCACACACCACGAAGAAGCGGTCCGTATCGAAGGCCCGGCCGGGGCCCAGCAGATCGCCCCACCACTGATCAACGTCCGCGCTCCCGGTCAGTGCATGGCAGACCACTAGCGCGTTGGTGCCCTCCGGGTTCAGACGGCCCCAGGTCCGATAGGCCACTTGCACCTGGCGCAGCACCACGCCGCTTTCGAGTTCAAATTCAGGCAGCACGAACGTTTGCGTCATGGGCGGCTTCGAGGTTTGACCTTTAGGCTGCAGCCGTTTCCGGAATGCGGGCCAGCGCCTGCGCAAAGTCTTCCTTGATATCGTCGATGTGTTCAATGCCCACCGATACGCGCACCATGTCGGGCGTCACGCCGGCGGCCAGTTGCTCTGCGGCCGTGAGCTGCTGGTGCGTGGTCGAAGCCGGATGGATCACCAGCGTCTTGGCATCGCCCACGTTCGCCAGCAGGCTGGCCAGCCGGACGTTGCTCACAAAGGCGCGTCCGGCCTCGTAGCCGCCTTTGAGCCCGAAAGCCAGCACAGCGCCGAAGCCATTGCGCAGGTACTTTTTCGCCCGCTCATGGTAGGGATGGTCCTCCAAGCCCGGATAACTCACCCAGGCCACTTGCGGCTGTTCGCGAAGCCATTCGGCCAGTTCCAGCGCGTTGTCGCAGCTCCGCTGCACACGCAGCGAGAGCGTTTCGAGCCCCTGGAGCAGCAGAAACGCCCCGAAGGGATTCTGGCAGGGGCCAAAGTCGCGCATGCCTTCGACGCGCGCCCGGATGATAAAGGCCACGTTGACCCCCAGCACGCCATTGGGACCAAACGTCTCCCAGAAGCTCAGCCCGTGGTAGCCGGGCGCGGGCTCTGTAAAGGTCGGGAAGCGGCCGTTATTCCACGGGAACGTACCGGCATCGACGATCACCCCGCCGATCGTCGTACCGTGACCGCCAATCCACTTTGTGGCCGAATGCACAATGATGTCGGCGCCGTACTCGATGGGCCGGCACAGGTAACCACAGGCCCCGAACGTGTTGTCTACCACCAGCGGCACCCCGTGGCGGTGGGCGATATCGGCCAGGCGTTCGAAGTCCGGAATGTTGAAGCGCGGATTGCCAATCGTCTCGACATAGACGGCTTTGGTTCGGTCGTCGATCAGGCTTTCGATCGAATCCGGATCGTCGCCTTCGGCAAAGCGTACCTGAATGCCAATCCGGGGAAAAGATACCTTGAACTGGTTGTAGGTGCCGCCGTATAGGTAGCTGGTCGAGACAATGTTGTCGCCCGCTTCGGCCAGCGTTGTCAGCGCCAGAAACTGCGCCGCCTGTCCGCTGGAAGTGGCCAGTGCCGCCACCCCTCCTTCGAGCGCCGCCACCCGCCGCTCGAACACATCGTTGGTGGGGTTCATGATGCGGGAGTAGATGTTGCCGAACTCCTGCAGGGCAAACAGGCGGGCGGCATGATCGGCATCCTTAAAAACAAACGACGTCGAAGCGTAAATCGGCACAGCACGCGCGCCGGTGGCGGGATCGGGTTCCTGGCCGCCGTGAACCTGAAGGGTTTCGAAACGGTAGCCAGACTGCAGCTGACTCATGGGCCTGTGAACGGTTGGTTGGTGAAACTTCACTACGTGCCAACTCACCTCAAGGGCCGGATGGGCCACAGGCCCATGCTGCAGACGGCATGCCAGGCGGCCATTAAAAAACCTCTCCCGCACGCCGATCCGCGGAAGAGGTACACTGTTCATGGCATCGCCTTGAACAGCTCATCTCCCCTCGCGGTCGTGCGAGGCAGGAATTGGCACCTTTCCCCGCGTCGTCTCCCGACGATCAACGGGGCGGTTGCCAGGGCTTCACAGGGCCTGGTCCCTCCACCCTTCTGGATGAGCTGGTAAGAACATCCTTGTTGGGGGCGTTCTACGGACCCCCTGTGAGGGGGTTCCATCCCGGAACCGATTCCGTAATGTGAAAAACGACGTAAAGACGCTGCCTACATCGCTTCCCTCGCTCGAACCCTTTCGGCGGCCCTGCGTTGGAAAAAATTTGACGAATCAACGCTTCTGCTTTATCGTGCGCGCGCCCACGCCTATAGACTTGCGAACGCTGACCCGCGAAGAATTGGAGCGGCTGGCCGAGCGGCTGGGCGAGCCGCGCTACCGGGGGCGTCAGCTCTTCAAATGGCTCTATAGCAAAGGCGCTACGTCCTTTGAGCAGATGACAGACCTGCCTCGCGCCTTCCGCGCCAGGCTGGCCCGACACACTTGCATCACCAGGCTGGAACCGGTGCGTCAGCTTACAGCCCGCGACCAGACCGTCAAGGTGCTCTTTCGGCTGCCCTCGGGACGTCACGTTGAGTCGGTGCTGATCCCTGATTTCGACGAAGAAACAGGACGGGTTCGTCGCCTCACCGTGTGCGTCTCCAGCCAGGTAGGTTGCGCCATGGGCTGCGCCTTTTGTGCCACTGGGCTTATGGGCTTCCAGCAGAACCTGACGGCTGGCGAGATCTACGATCAGGTCTGGCAACTTAACCGATTGGCCGAAGAGCGCTTCGGGCGGCGCATCACGAACGTCGTCTACATGGGCATGGGCGAGCCGCTTCTAAACTACGACGCCGTACTTCGAAGCGTGGCGCTGCTGACCGACCGGGAGGGTTTCGGGCTTTCGCCCCGCCGCATTACCGTCTCCACGGTCGGCCTGGCCCGCCGCATCCGCCAGCTGGCCGACGACAGCGTGCGCTTTCGGCTGGCCGTCTCGCTGCACGCCCCCACCAACGCCCAGCGCTCGGCCATCATGCCGGTCAACCGCAACGAACAGACCGACCTCGACGACCTTATCGAAGCCATCCGTTACTTCGAGACACGCACTGGTCAGAAGATCACCTACGAGTACTGCCTGTTCGAGGGCTTTAACGATCGGCCCGAGGATGCCCAACGCTTGGCCGACATCACCGACCAGGCACCCGGCAAGGTCAACCTGATCCTCTACAACCCGGTCGAAGGTCTGCCTTTCCGCCGGCCCTCCGAGGAACGCCTGCAAGCTTTCATCCGGGTGCTGGTGGATCGCGGCGTCACGGTCACCGTGCGCCGGAGTCGGGGTCAAGACATCAGCGCAGCCTGCGGCCAGCTGGCCATCCGTGAACAGACTGCTTCGGAAGCAGTGACATAATGTTGTCACCCCTAAAGGCAAACTTGTCAACCAGATTGCATGGAGTCATGAACAAGGGACATGCTGCATCTGTGACCGATCCCCGCGCCGAGCTTCAGTGGAGTCTGCTGCGCTGGGTAGGCGGCTTCGTCAGCGGGGCCCTGGCTGTGCTGCTGCTGCCCCGCGTCGTGCGGCTGTTCATCCGGCGCATCCTGCCTGGCCTGCTGCTTGACGTGGTGGTGGCCGTTACCGTGGGCCTGGTCACAGAAAAAGCCCTTGAATGGCTGCAGCGTCAGCCTGAACCCTCGCAGTCCAATCCAGAACCCCATGGAGCCGCTTCGCCGACCGAATGAACGCCCCGACCGTCTGGGCGTCATCACCCACGGATCGCTGACCAAAGGCGTCGAAATGAAGCTCGACGCCGGCGAATCGATCGAAGACGTCGTGGCAGGTACGTTTGTGGTCATCCAGGGCGAGAAGTACGACTTTTTCTCGATGATCACGGACGTGCGCATCGACGCTGCCAACGAAAACATCCTGCTACATCCCCCTCCGGCCGGCGATGGTCTGCTACGCCAGATCTTGAAAGGCTCGGGCACCTACGCCACCGTCACGCTCAAGCCCATGCTGATAATGCGCAACGACGGGCTGCAGGAGCTGGCCGAAATCCTGCCCGTCAAGACGGTGCCCAGCCACTTCGCACCGGTTGCCCGCGCCACCGCCGAGGACGTGGCCCGCATCTTCGGACACGAGGCCAACGACGGCGGCAACCGCTACTTCCAGATCGGCGAGCCGCTGGGCATGCCGGGCATTCCTGTCTGTATCGACCTGGAGCGGTTCGTGGAGCGCTCCAACGCCGTCTTCGGCAAGACGGGCACAGGCAAAACCTTCCTGACCCGCCTGCTTCTGTGCGGCACGATCAAGACGGGTCGAGCCGTCAACCTCGTGTTCGACATGCATTCGGAGTATGGCTACAATGCCCGCAAGGAAGACGGCAGCACCTTCGTTAAGGGGTTGCGCGAGCTGTTCCCCCATCGCGTGCAGGTCTTCTCGCTGGACCCAAGCGGCACGCGTGAGCGCACCGGCCGCGACCCCGACTGCGCCGTTTACCTGTACGCCGACCAGATCGAGCCCGAGGACATTCTGCCCCTGCAGGATACGCTGAACTTGAACGAGACGGCTGCCGAGAGCAGTTACCTGCTCCAGCGCAATTTCGGCCGCAACTGGCTGCTCAGGCTGTTGCAGACTTCCGAAGCTGAGCTGAACGAACTGGCCGAGACAATCGGTGCCCATCCCGCCTCACTGGGAGCGTTGCGGCGCAAGCTGGCCAGCTTCGAGCGCTACGACTTTTTCAAGACGGAACCGTCGGCGGGCAAGCGTGACGTGCTGGACGATCTGCTCGAAGCGCTAAGCGACGGCAAGTCGGTCATCCTTGAGTTTGGTCGCTACGACGATCTGCGTGTCTATTTGCTGGTGGCAAACGTGATTACGCGACGCGTCCGGGCTGCCTACGAAGACAGGACGGCGCGCTATCTGCAGACCCAGAATCCAGCCGACCGCCCGCGCCAGCTCATCATCACCATCGAGGAGGCCCACAAATTCCTGATGCCAGGCATCGCCCGCGAGACTCCCTTCGGGAAGATCGCCCGTGAGATGCGCAAGTACTTCGTGTCGCTGCTGGTAGTGGACCAGCGGCCCAGTGCCATCGACGAAGAAGTGCTTAGCCAGATCGGCACGCGCATCATCGCCCAACTCAACGATGACAAAGACATCACGGCGGCGCTGGTAGGCACGCGCGACGCAGGCGCGCTTCGCCAGGTGCTGGCTTCACTCGACTCGAAGCAGCAAGCCCTCATCCTAGGTCATGCCGTGCCTATGCCCGTTGTGGTCCAGACCCGTTCTTACGACGACGCATTCTACCGGGCAATCCGAGGGCCGGAACGCTCGCTCGAGGAATTAGAAAACCTGTTCAGCTGAGCAGGCACGAAAGGCAGCGATTTTGTAAACTCCGGCATGTTTTCCTTCAAACTGCGTTATCATTCTTGCCGATGCGCCTGCTATCGCTGTTGTTTGTTGTCACCAGTGTTGCGCTGCTTGCCTTTGCTCATCGCTCCGAATCCGATACCGTGCTGCCGGAGCACGCGCGTCTGGGCGCCTGGACCGAAACCCGGCTCCGCACGCTGACGCTGGAGCAGCAGATCGGCCAGCTCTTTGCCGTGCGGGCACGCGGCGTTTTTCAGAGCGTGGACGATCCGGACTACCGCGAGCTGGTGCGCCTGGTCGAGCAGTTTCAGGTGGGTGGCGTCATCTTCTTTCAGGGGGATCCCTACAGCCAGGCCGTGCTGGCCAACGAGTTGCAGCGTCGGAGCCGCCTGCCCCTACTCATCGCCCAGGATACGGAATGGGGTGTAGCCATGCGCGTTAGCCGCACGACAAGCTTCCCGCGGGCTATGGCCATCGGGGCCACCGGCAACCCGGACTACGCTTATGCGGTCGGCTACGTGACCGCCCGCGAAGCGCGTGCGCTGGGCGTGCACCAGCTCTATGCCCCGGTGGCCGACGTAAACAATAACCCGCTGAATTCGATCATCAACGTCCGCGCTTTCGGCGAAGACCCCCTCCTGGTCGCTACCATGGTGCGCGCTTTCGTGCGCGGCGTGCAGGATGCCGGTGCCATCGCCGCGGCCAAACATTTCCCCGGCCACGGCGACACGTCTGTCGATTCTCACAGCGATCTGCCGGTGCTTCCTTTCGATCGAAAGCGGCTCGACACGCTGGAGCTGGTGCCGTTTCGGGCCGCCATCAAGGCCGGTGTGCAGAGCATCATGACGGGTCACCTGGCGCTGCCCCGCCTGGATTCCACCCCGAACCTGCCGGCCTCGCTTTCACGCCGGATCACCCACGAACTACTGCGCAAGGAACTGGATTTTGACGGGCTGGTGGTCACCGATGCGCTGGAAATGCAGGGCATAACCAAACACTTTGGCGTGGGCGAGGCAGCCGTGCGCGCACTGGAGGCCGGGGCCGATATGCTGCTGCTCTCCGAAGACGTCGAGGCTGCCCGTACGGCCATCCTGCAGGCAGTAGCCCAGGGACGGCTGTCTCGCACACGCATCGAAGCCTCGGTACGTCGCATCCTGCTGGCCAAAGAGCGACTGGGCCTGCACCGGGAACGGCTGGTCGATCTCAACGCCATCCCCTACGTGGTGGGCATCGCGCCACATCAAGCGCTCAGCCAAGCGATCGCACGCGCTTCCCTGACGCTGCTGCGCAATGAGGGCAACCTGTTGCCACTCCCCGACGTACCCGTCGCACCGCGTCGGCTGCAGGTGATTGTCCTCAGCGACAGCGACGACCCCACCAGCGGCCGCTTCTTCGTGCAGGCGCTGCGGGAGGTCGCCTCCAACGACCATATCGCCTCCCGGCTGCTGGACATGCGCTCTCACCCGGATGACTACCGCGCGGCGCTGGAGGCAGCCGCCCACGCTGATGTAGTGCTGGTGCCCGCTTACCTGTTCGTCCGATCCGGCACCGGCCGCATCCGCTTGCCCGAACGCCAGCGGGAGTTCCTGAATGCACTCATTGCACAGGGACGGCCCGTTGTGCTGATCGCTTTCGGCAACCCATACCTGATCATGGACCTGCAGCGCCCCCCGACCGTTTATCTGGCCGCCTACGGGGGCAACGAATCCACGCAGCGAGCCACCGTGCAGGCGATTTTCGGCCAGTCGCCCTTCACCGGCCGACTGCCCATTACCATTCCGGGCCATTTTCAGCGGGGCGACGGCCTTCAGCTCAAGCAGGTGGTGCCTCGCCTTGCCTATCCCGAAGAGGTGGGCATGAGCACGCAGCGGCTCTATCGGGTCGATTCGCTGCTCCGGGCGGCCATCGCCGACAGCGCCTTCCCCGGAGCTGCCGTAGCCATCGGTCGCGGTCCGGCTATTGTGTGGCTCAAGGGCTACGGGCATTTCACCTATACGTCCGACCAGCGCGTCACCCCGGCTTCGATCTTCGACCTGGCTTCACTAACCAAGGTGGTGGTTACTACGACGGCTGCCATGCAGCTCTACGAAGCCGGCAAGCTGGACCTGGACGCGCCGGTCGCGCGCTATCTGCCTGAGTTTGGCCAGAACGGCAAGGAACACGTGACGATCCGCCAGCTGCTATCGCACACGGCTGGGCTGGCGCCGTTCCATCCCTTTCATCGCATGGGCATCACCTCGGCCGAGGCAGTGCGGCAGACCATTCTGGCTGACACGCTGATCTACAAGCCTGGTACGCAGGCCCGCTACAGCGATCTGGGCATGATCGTACTGGGCTGGGTTATCGAACGCATCACAGGGCAGCCGCTGGATCAATATGCCGAAGCGCACATCTTGCAACCGCTGGGCATGCGACAAACGGGCTTTCGGCCGGTCGGCCAACCCGATTCCACAGTAGTCCCCACCGAAATCGACACGGTCTTCCGCCTCCGACTCATTCAGGGTGAGGTGCATGACGAGACGGCCTGGATTCTGGGCGGTGTGGCCGGACATGCCGGGTTGTTCTCCACGGTCGAAGACCTGGCCCGCTTCGCCTATATGCTGGTCAACGAAGGGCGCATCGGCGGACGCCAGTTTCTCAGACCCGAAACGATCCGTCTTTTCACCACGCCGGTCGACCCAAAGCGGGCTGGCACGCGCGCGCTGGGCTGGGACACGCGGAGCCAGAAGGGCTACTCGTCGGCTGGTCGCCTGTTTGGATCACGCAGCTTCGGCCATACAGGCTTTACGGGCACTTCCATCTGGATCGACCCCGACCAGCAACTGTTCGTCATTCTGCTGACCAACCGGGTCTATCCTTCCCGGGAAAACCAGAAGCATCTGGCCGTGCGGGCTCAGCTTGCCGATTTGGCCTACGAAGCCATCATCGGGCCGCCTGAACTGAACCTGAAGGCTCTCCTGCCGTAGAAGCGCCGTCCGACAACTTGTCGGGCTGGAATGCGATTTGTAGCGCCCTCTACGCCAGCTTTGCAGTAAGCCGTCAAACCAGAAGGGTTGTTGCCATGCCGACCTACGTATATCGTCGAGAGGATGGGACGACGTTTGAAATCGAACAGCGCATCACCGATCCTCCGCTGACGCATTGTCCAACGACTGGCCAGCGCGTCGAGCGTATCATTACAGGCTCGGCCGGCCTGATCTTCAAGGGCAGTGGCTTTTATCTGACCGACTACGCCCGCAAGGGGAATAGCAACGGCTCGAACGGCAGCAAGGCGAAAAGCGAAACCACCAGCTCGGAAAGCACCAGCAATTGAACGGCCCAGCCATCAATCAGATGGAAAAAGCCGGGTTGCTCCCGGCTTTTTCCATCTTACCGTTGCCAAACCGCAGGTGCTTTCACATATTCCGCCGATACTCGCCGCCTACCTCGAACAGGGCCTGTGTAATCTGGCCCAGCGAACAGTAACGCACGGTCTCCATCAGCTCGGCAAATACGTTCCCTCCGCGACGCGCCACCTGCTGCAACCGCTCCAGCATACGCGGGGCCCGCTGGGCATTTCGCCGCTGAAAAGCCCGCAAGTTCTCGAGTTGATGCCGTTTTTCCTCTTCGTGCGAACGCATCAGCGCCGTCGGGGCATCATGCGACACGCCGTCTTTGGGCAGGAACGTGTTTACGCCAATGATCGGCAGCTCCCCACTGTGCTTTTTGCGTTCGTAAAGCAGCGATTCTTCCTGAATTTTGCCGCGCTGATACATTGACTCCATAGCTCCCAGCACGCCTCCCCGTCGGTCGATGCGCTCAAATTCTTGAAGCACCGCTTCTTCAACCAGATCGGTCAGTTCCTCGATAATGAAGCTGCCCTGCAGCGGGTTTTCGTTCTGGGCCAGCCCGAACTCTTTGTTGATGATGAGCTGGACGGCAATGGCGCGGCGCACGCTTTCTTCAGTGGGCGTTGTGATGGCCTCATCGTAGGCATTCGTGTGCAGCGAGTTACAGTTGTCGTAGATGGCCATGAGCGCCTGCAGCGTCGTGCGGATGTCGTTAAATGCGATCTCCTTGGCGTGCAGGCTGCGCCCGGACGTCTGGATGTGGTACTTAAGTTTCTGGCCGCGTTCGTTGGCCCCGTACTTATCCCGCATCACCACGGCCCAGATGCGTCGGGCCACGCGACCGATGACGCTGTACTCCGGATCCATCCCGTTTGAGAAAAAGAAGGACAGGTTGGGCGCAAAGTCGTCGATGTCCATCCCCCGGCTCAGGTAGTATTCCACATAGGTGAAGCCATTGGCCAACGTGAAGGCCAGCTGCGTGATGGGGTTGGCGCCCGCCTCGGCGATATGGTAGCCAGAGATCGAGACCGAGTAAAAGTTGCGGATCTTATGGTCAATGAAATACTGCTGCACGTCGCCCATCAGACGCAGCGCGAACTCGGTCGAGAAGATGCAGGTGTTCTGCGCCTGATCTTCTTTCAGGATATCGGCCTGCACGGTACCACGCACGACCGAAAGCGCCCGGGCTTTGATGTTTTCGTAGGTTTCGCGGTCGAGCAGCCCCCATGCGACCAGCTCGGCGCCGCTCGTGCCCAGCAGTCCCAGTCCCGTGCCGTCATGGGTAGGGGGCAGGCTGTCGAGCCGTCCCTGGGGCCCAAAGGGCACGTAGCAGGGCCGTTCGTTGCCCAGCCGCTCAGCGATGGCCCGATCAACTTCCTCCCAGCGCCCGATCTCCCGGAGGTAGTATTCCACCTGCTGATCGATGGACGTGTTCAGAAACATGGCCAGGATCATGGGCGCCGGTCCGTTGATCGTCATTGAAACGCTTGTCTTTGGGTCGCATAGGTTAAAGCCCGAGTAGAGCTTTTTCATGTCGTCGAGCGTGCAGATCGACACCCCGGCATTGCCGATCTTGCCATAGATGTCCGGGCGCTCGTCTGGATCGCGGCCGTAGAGCGTGACCGAGTCGAAGGCAGTCGAAAGCCGCTTGGCCGACATGCCTTCGGAGATATAGTGAAAGCGGCGGTTGGTGCGCTCGGGTGTCCCCTCCCCTGCAAACATACGGGTGGGTTCTTCCTCGGTGCGTTTGAACGGATAGACGCCAGCCGTGTAGGGGAAGTAGCCGGGCAGGTTTTCCAGGAGGGCAAAGCGCAAGCGCTCGCCCGGATCTTCATAGCGGGGCAGCGCGACACGTGGCACCTTGGTACCGGCCAAGGAGGTGTGATAGAGCGGGGTAACAACTTCTTTGTCGCGCACGCTGTATGTAAAGGTTTCCTGGCGGTAGCGTGCGGCTGTGGCGTCCCATTCCTCCAGAATGCGCTTGCAGCGGGCGTCGAGCTTGTCCCACCAGTGGTGGATCATTTGATCGAGGCGTTCCAAGAGCAGCTCGCGGTCTTCAGGCGCCCAGCGTTCTACCTGACGCCGCGCCCCTACGGCCTCGCCCCACTTGCGGGCATAGGTCACCTGTTCTGCAACCCACTTACGGTAGTTGCGACATGTCTCGACAATCTCGCCCAGGTAGCGCTCGCGTTTTGGAGGGATGATGGCCAGCTTTTCAGGGTCAACTTCTGGCAGCTCTTCAGGCTTAAAAAGCTGGGAAGTGCGGCCAAAGCGAAACCGTTCGTTGAGCAGATCGAGCAGGGCCAGGTAGAGCCGCGTTGTGCCCGGATCGTTGAAGTGCGAGGCCATGGTTGGGAAGACCGGCATAGCTTCCGGGGGTTGATCAAAGGCACCCCGGTTGCGCTGCACCTGCTTGCGAATGTCGCGCAGGGCATCCTGACTCCCCCGCTTTTCAAACTTGTTCAGCACGATCAGATCGGCCAGGTCCAGCATGCCGATCTTTTCGAGCTGGGTCGGAGCGCCGTAGTCCTGGGTCATCACATAGATCGTGAGGTCGGCCAGGTCCACGATTTCTGTGTCGCTCTGGCCAATCCCAGCCGTTTCGATAAAGATCAGATCAAAGCCTGCCGCCCGGCATACTTCGATGGCTTCCTTCAGTGACTCGGAGATGGAGCGATGGGCCTGGCGTGTGGCGAACGAACGCATGTAGACGCGGTCGCCGTGCTCGCCGTAGAGCGCATTCATGCGGATGCGATCGCCCAGCAGGGCTCCGCCGGTGCGCCGCCGCGTGGGATCCACCGAGAGCACGGCGATGTGGATGTCCTCGAAGTCGTTCAAGAAGCGACGAATCAGCTCATCGGTCAGCGTCGATTTGCCCGCGCCGCCGGTGCCGGTAATGCCCACCACCGGCGCCGTGCGCACCTCAGCCGCTGGCGCACCGTCGCCGCCAGCCGGTTCGGGCACCAGGTGCGCCGGTACGTGCTCCAGCAGCCGCGATTCGATGGCCGTCAGCACACGGGCCAGCGCTTTTTTGTCCCGCTGCTGCACCCGTTCCAGCTCTTCGGCTTCGAGCTGGCGCACGGTCGGAAAGTCGCACTGCTCCAGCATGTAGTTGACCATGCCCTGCAGGCCCATGCGCAGCCCGTCCTCCGGCGAGAAGATCTTGCAGACGCCGTAGGCTTCCAGCTCCCGGATTTCTTCAGGCACGATCACGCCGCCGCCGCCACCGAAGACCTTAATGTGCGCAGCGCCTCGTTCGCGCAGCAGGTCGATCATGTATTTGAAAAACTCCATATGCCCGCCCTGGTAGCTCGAGACGGCAATACCCTGCACATCCTCCTGGATGGCCGTCTCGACAATCTCGTGGACGGAGCGGTTGTGGCCCAGATGGATGACCTCGGCGCCGCTGGATTGCAGCAGACGGCGAATCAGGTTAATGGCAGCGTCGTGTCCGTCGAAAAGGCTGGCCGCCGTGACGAAGCGTATGCGGTGTTTGGGTTGATAGACACGCGTTTCCATGGGGGTCTTCCGTTTTCGCAAGCGCTTTCATCCATAGAAAACAAAAACCCGGCCGCAAAAGTTCGGCCGGGCGTGGGAAATTCTCAAGGGAGCCTTTCTTATGCAACACCAATCCCCGGTCGCGCCAGCGACACCCTCGAAGTCAGATGCCCAAGCCCCCTTGCGCTAGTAGCTGCCTGGCCTCTTGCCGGCTTATATGGGCTCGCTGATTCTCTGGTGCATGAGGGTGCCACACCCCGTGTGGCGGACGTAATCCGGCGGGTTATCATCGGGCGGACACAGCTGGCCGCCCCTACGTGGTAGGAAGGTCGTTGTTTGCCCGCTAGGGGCGCACCGCAGTGCGCGCCCGCGCTTTCAGCATGGGGCAAGAGGCGGAATCAGGGGATGCCGCGCACATGCCCTGGAAAGCGCATCAGTAATACCAGGGGAAGCTGGAATAGTCCGGCTTGCGCTTTTCAAGGAAGGCGTCTCGACCTTCGCGGGCTTCCTCGGTCATGTAAGCCAGACGGGTCGCCTCGCCGGCAAAGAGCTGCTGGCCGATCAGACCATCGTCGATCAGGTTGAAGGCGTACTTAAGCATGCGAATGGCCGTCGGACTCTTCCGGTTGATCTCGGCCGCCCATTCCAGCGCCACTTCTTCGAGCTTTTCGTGCGGCACCACGGCGTTGACCATGCCCATCTGGTAGGCCTCCTCGGCCGTGTAGGTGCGGCCCACGAAGAAGATCTCGCGGGCGCGCTTCTGTCCTACTAGGCGGGCCAGGTAGGCCGAACCGAAGCCGCCGTCGAAGCTGGCCACATCGGGGTCGGTCTGCTTGAACAGCGCATGTTCCCGGCTGGCGATCGTCAGGTCGCACACGACGTGCAGGCTGTGGCCGCCACCCACCGCCCAGCCGGGCACCACGGCGATCACCACCTTGGGCATGAAGCGAATCAGCCGCTGCACTTCCAGAATGTGCAGCCGCCCCATACGGGCCTTTGCGGCAGGTGTGTCGTCCGCTTCTTCGTACTGGTAGCCCGATGGTCCGCGCACCCGCTGATCCCCTCCGGCCGAAAAAGCCCATTTGCCATGCTTTTTCGACGGACCATTACCCGTTAGCAGCACCACCCCCACATCCGGCGTCTGGCGGGCATGGTCGAGTGCCTGGTAGAGCTCATCGACGGTTTTGGGACGAAACGCGTTGAGCACCTCCGGCCGGTTGAAGGCAATACGAACGGTACCCTGGTCCTTGGCCCGATGGTAGGTGATGTCTTCAAACTGGAATCCCTCCACTTCCACCCAGCGGTCGGGGTCGAAGATGGCCGAAACCATGAGATCTCCTGTGTTTTTGTGAGACAACTTCCCGGAACAATTGGCCCCAAAATAAACGAAAGCAGCTTCCATGCGCTACAGGTTTTCGGGCCAGGCCAGGGCCCAGACATAGCCTTCTCGCATGGCCGCCTGCACCCGCCAGCACGTACCATTTTCCAGCAGGACGCATCCGCGCGTAGCCGTCTCCAGCTCCAGCCGGAGCCGCCGGGGTGAGCAGCGCAGGCCCATGCCCATCCCTTTGAGCACGGCCTCCTTGAAGGCCCAGCACCAGATCACGGCCTGGTCTGGATCGTCTTCAAAATAATTCAGCAAAGGATACTCGTCCGGGCGCAACACGTAACGATAGAGCTCCGGCGGGCGCGGTTTAATGCGTTCCAGATCAGCGCCGATCGGATGCGGGGCCGTAACGGCCAGCGCCACCTCGTCGGCGTGTGCGATGGAGACGAACAATCCGGTACCGGGCACCTGCGGTGGCTCATCGGGACGTGCCACGAGCGGCACACGCTCGGGCGTTATGCCCAAGCGTTTGGCCAAAAGCTGCCGAGCAGCCGCCCGTCCCAGCAGAAATGCCCGCTGCCGCTGCGGGCGACGAAATCCCTCCAGCCGACGGCTTTCGTCTTCCGAAAGCCACGACTGCCAGCGCGCTTCGCAGGACGCATCATAGCGCAGCCAGTGCCAGCTAATCGATTCCGGCAGCTCCATGCATAAACGCCAACAAAAAAGGCAGGGCGGATGCCCTGCCTTTCACGTTCCGACTGCGTCGTGGTTCAGGCCGCTGCTACTTTCGCCAGCGCCTCTTTGTAATACTGGGCCACCTGGTCCCAGTTAACCACGTTCCACCAGTTCTGGATGTACTCGGGGCGGCGATTCTGGTACTTCAGGTAGTAGGCATGCTCCCAAACGTCCAGTCCCAGAATGGGCGTATGGCCTTGCATGTAGGGACTGTCCTGGTTCGGGGTCGAATAGAGCTGGAGCTGGCCGTTTTCATCCACCACCAGCCAGGCCCAGCCGCTACCGAAGCGTCCGGCGGCTTCGGCTGAAAACTTCTCCTTGAACGCCTCGAACGAACCGAACGTCGCCTTGATTGCCTCGGCCAGTTCTCCGGTGGGTTCACCGCCGCCATTGGGTTTCATGATGATCCAGAACAGGCTGTGATTGGCATGTCCCCCACCGTTGTTGCGAACGGCTGTCCGGATCGCCTCGGGGATTTCGTTGATGCTGCGCAGCAGCTCTTCGATCGACTTGTTCTGCAGTTCCGGATATCCCTCGAGCGCCTTGTTCAGGTTGTTAACGTAGCCCTGATGGTGTTTGGTGTGATGGATTTCCATCGTCTGCGCATCGATATACGGCTCAAGGGCATCATACGGATAGGGCAACGGGGGCAGTGTAAAAGCCATAGCGTCTCCTTGATTTGGTTCTGGGTTGCGTCGGATTGCCGCAGCGTTTCTCCCATTCGAAGGTTTCTAACGGGAAAAACCGCGAGAAAGTTTTCGTGGTTAACCAGATCGTAACACTTCAAGCAGACGTTCGTAGTCGTGCTGGCTCAACTTACCTTCCTGTAGCAACTGCTGCAGTGCAGCCTGTACCGCCTCGCGATTGGTCTGGCCTGATGGTGCTTTCGGAAAAGCTGGTGCGCGTAGCATTGCTTCCTGCAGAAAGCGTGCGACATAAGGGGCGGCTTTGGGTTTGCCGGAAAAGTCTATCGAGAGCGTAAAGGTGGCGCGGCCACGGTTAACCTGCAGCTCGATACGGCGGCCGCCCAACAGTCGGCGTTTCAATTCGACACCCACTACGTCTTCGTAGTGGACGGTCTGCGGTGGTTCCAGGTTCAGGTTCTGAAACACGAATCGGTCCTGCAGAAAAACAGCGCCATCCCGTCCTGTTCCCAACCAGGTAGCGTCGTAAAGGGCCAGCACTTCATGGGGTGCCACGCCTTGTGCGTAGCTGGCCAGGGCGCCCCGGAGCCGGTTTTCGGGAATTTCCGGAGCCACGAACAGCCCCCATTGCGGGGCATGCGGAATCAGTTCACGAACGAGCGCTTCCATGTTGCTTCAGGCTGCTCGACGTAATCGTGCAGCAAAAGCCCCGTCCATTCGATCGCGCGGTGGCCAGGTGGCCAGGAATCCTTCGTCTGTGACCATTTGGGTCGGGACCCATCTGTCGGCCTGTTCCACGGTAAACTCCGGATGCCGTGCCATAAAGGCTCGGACGCGCTCTTCGTTTTCTTCTGGCTCGATCGTACAGGTGCTGTAGACGAGCACGCCGCCGGGGCGCACCAGGCGGGCGGCGGCTTCCAGCAGTTCGTCCTGTAGCCGAACGAGTTCGTCCAGGTCTTCCAAACGGCGGTGCCAGCGTAGATCGGCCCGTTTGGCCAGTACGCCTAGCCCGGAGCAGGGCACGTCGAGCAACACGCGGTCGACCTGTAACTCCGGGTAGCGTTCGGGAAGCTGACGCAGGTCGAGGGTTTCGGCCACAATGCTGGTCAGCCCCTGCTGCAGGGCGGCTTTGCGGATCAGTTCCGTTCGCTTCGGGTGCACGTCGAAGGTCAGCACGCGCCCGTGGTCACGCATACGCGTGGCAATGTAGGTGGTCTTTCCACCGGGCGCTGCGCAGGCATCGACGATGGTTTCTTCTGGGTGTGGGTCAAGCAGACGCACCACCAGGCCCGCACTTTCATCCTGAATGGCCAGCAGGCCTTTTTCGATCAGGCGATCTTCCAGGATAGGTCCCAGTCGTTGCACACGGATGAAGTCGTCCAGCACCGGGGATGGTTCGGCCGGAACGCCCCGATCGGCCAGGCGATGCAGCACCACATGGCGTGCAATGCGGTCGGTGCGCACGCGCACGCCAAAGCAGGGGCGCTCGTTGTTGTAGCGCAGGAGCGCTTCGGTCTCGGTCGGTCCGTAGCGTGCCAGCCAGCGTGTTACGATCCAGGTTGGGTATGAATAGCGAATGGCCAGATCCTCGGCGGGATCGCCCGTCTGCGGCTTCGGCAGAAAGTCGCGTTGGCGCAGCAGTGCCCGGAGCACGGCATTCACCACGGTGCTGGCCTGCGGTCGCACGAGCCTTCGGGCCAGTTCGACGGCTTCGTGCAGTACGGCATAGGGTGGTGTGTCCGTAAAGAGCAATTCGTAGAGGCCCAGTCGCAGGATCTGACGCAGCCGGGGCTCCATGCTGTCGTAGCGGCCCCGGTAAGCCTGTGCTAATAGAAAGTCGATCCAGCGCCGCCAGCGCGTCACCCCGGCTACGTATTCGGTAGCCCGCCGGCCGGCTTCGGGCTCCAGCTCATCGGTCAGCCCGGCCGCAATCAGGCGGTTAACGTAGGCCTGGTCGTTTTCGATACGTTCGAGTAACCGCACCGCCTCCTGTCGGGCGGGATCCAGGTGTTTATGGCGAACATACGTTTTTGGCATAAGCGCTCCGCGTCTCCTCTATGTCAGGGAAGGTTTAAGAGAACGCCGGAGCGTCTAAGTTCGATTCAGCCGCCTGACAGCATAGTGCGTACGTCTTCAACTGACGGCAGTGGGGATTCGAGCAGCAGGCCGTGAAGTCGGGCCATGTCATAGCCGCGGCCCATGCCAGCTACGGCCCAGATCTGATCTTTGCGCAGGTAGAAGGCCAGAAACTTTCGGGCCGACGGATCGCCGTCGAGCACCACTTCGTCCCAGGCGTCCACGTAGCCCAGATATTGCAGGCTCACGCCGAACTGACGCGTCCAGAAAAACGGCACATCTTGGTAGGGACGATGCGCTCCGGCCGCGTTGGCACCGGCCAGGCGTCCGTGCTGCGCGGCCAGCCGCCAGTGTTCGATCCTGATCGGCGCCCCCGTGCGCCAGTCGGGGAAGCGCGCAGCATCGCCCGCCACGAACAGCCCATCGGTTGCCTGCAAAAAAGCATCCACGATGACACTGCCATCTGGGGCTTTCTCCACACCCTGCACAAAATCCGTGGCTGGCTGCACGCCCACCCCCACCACGACCAGATCGGCCGCCAGATGGCTGCCGTCGTCCAGCACCACCTGCTGCACCCGATCCGTACCCTCGAAGGCCTCTACGGTATGCCCCAGCCGAAACACCACGCCGTTTTCCTCATGCAGCGTCTGCAGCACACGTCCGACCTCTGCGCCCAGCGTGCGTTCAAACGGCACGGATTCCGGTGCCACAACAGTCACCGCCAATCCGAAATGCCGCAGGCTCTGGGCGACCTCCATCCCGATGAAGCTGGCCCCCACGACCACCGCTTGTCGGGCCTCACGGGCCGCCGCGCGAATGGCCCGGCTGTCTTCGATGGAACGCAACGTAAAGATGCCCTTCAGTCTGGCCCCCGGCACCTCCAGGCGACGCGGTTGGGCACCTGGCGCCACCACAGCCACGTCGTAGCGCAGCTTCTCGCCATCGGCCAACGTGATAGTTTTTGCTGCGGCGTCCAGTGCAGTTACAGGGCGTTCCCGCACTACTTCGATGTCTGCTGCTTCGTAAAAGGCCGGATCGCGCAGCGGCATCCATTCCTCGGGGGCTTCGCCAGCCAGATACTCCTTGCTCAGGTTCGGCCGATCGATCGGGGGAAACTCACTACCGGCCACCCACACCACACGTCCACGGAAGCCCTGTGCCCGGACGGCCTCGACTGCATAGGCGCCCGCACAACCTGACCCAACCACCACGCAGATGCGCGTCTCCTGCAGATCGCGCCGGACCGGTGCCGGCACCCGTCGGCCTTCCACCGTGTCGGGCAGTTCTACCAGGACCTGGTCGTCCACAACGCGCACCGAGAAGCACGGCAGATGGTCCAGTCCCGGCGGCTCCAGATGCTCGCCGGTTCGGGCATGGAAGCAGGCGTGGTGCCAGGGACAGATGATTCGATCGCCGTGCAGTACGCCCGTTGCAAGCGGTGCACCGTAGTGTGTGCAGCGGGCACCCAGCGCATAAAACTGACCGTCCAGCCGCACCAGCAGCAGGTCTATCTCACCCGCTTTCACCTGTTTCATCTGGCCGTCGGCCAGTTCATCGACCCGGGCAATAGGGTAGACCGGCATGGTAGGTATCTGTTTCAACAGAAAAGTTTCTCAGAAAATAACCTGCCCGATTCAGAAGGTCCAAGCCCCAGATTCAACCATCCGGTTACGAAATGTACGTTTACCCCAACCCAACGTCCCCATCCCCGTAGGGGCAGACCAACGTGTCCGCCCATCGCCTGCCCATCCAATCAGCAGGCGCACACAAAGGTGTGCCCCTACCCCCAACCACAACATCCCCGTTTGGGCAGACACGATGGTCTGCCCAAACGCCGCAGGAACACCCCCAACGTCCACCCCGGTAGGGGCAGACCAACGTGTCCGCCCCATCGCCTGCCCATCCAGCGGGCGCACACAAAGGGGCACCCCTATCAGATGGGCGGCGGTTTCCTCCGGCGTGACACAGGCACGCACGCGTAGCCACTTCAAGAAATGCGAAGCACAATCTTGCCTACGTTCAGGTTGGCCTCCATGCGTCGATGCGCTTCGGCCACTTCCGTCCAGTCGTAGATGCGATCGATCACTGGCCGCAGCAGGCCTTCGGCGAAGTCGCTTAGAAAGCGTGCAGCGAACTCCTGGGTCAGACGCACCTTATAGTCGCGTGGGCGGTTGCGGAGCGTGGAGGCCATCAGGTGCGTCCGCCGCACAAAAAGCCAGCCTAGGTCGAGCGACGCGACGCGGCTGCCGCCCATTGTGGCCAGCAGCACGAGCCGTCCGTCCACGGCCAGACATTGCAGGTTGGGCTCCAGATAAGGCGCGCCCACAAAATCGAGAATCAGGTGTACACCGGTGCCCCCGGTTTCTTCCAGCACCCGCGCTGCAAAGTCTTCGGTGTGGTAGTCGATGGTGGTCTCGGCGCCCAGTGCCCGGCAGACTTCGTGCTTGGAGGCCGAGGCGGTGATGTGCACGTGCGCACCCAGGCGCCGCGCCAGCTGGATGGCAGCTGTTCCTACCCCGCTGGCGCCAGCATGGATGAGTACATGTTCGCTTCGTTGAAGCCGTCCCAGCCAGCAGAGCGCCTGATAAGCCGTCAGAAACACTTCGGGAACGGCGGCGGCCTCCTCGAACGACAGGTTGTCCGGAATACGCATAGCCATACCGGCCGGCAGCACGGCATATTCAGCATAGCCACCGCCTTCGACGAGCCCGAATACGCGGTCGCCCACCTGCCAGCCCGTTACGCCGGGTCCTAGCGCAGCCACCGTCCCGGCCACATCCAGTCCCAGGATCGAGCTGGCGCCTGGAGGCGGCGGATACTTTCCTTCGCGCTGCAATAAATCAGCACGGTTGAGCGACGTGGCCCGCACACGAACCAGCAGTTCGCCTGGTCCGGGCGCAGGCGTGGGGTATTCGCCCAGATAAAGCGTTTCCGGACCTCCTGGTTTGCTGATCAGAATGGCACGCATGGCAATGACCCAAACAACAAGCTGAGGCTTTGCCGGCAATTTACACAGCCGCGCCTTTCTTTTCGGCCGCTTCGTGCTATTTTTAGCAAAAAGACAACCCTTACGTTCATCAAAACGAGGAGCCATGAAAGTTACTGTCATCGGAGCAGGCAACGTGGGAGCCACTGTGGCCGAGTGCGTGGCCCGCAAGGACATGGTCAAGGAAGTCGTGCTCGTGGACATCGTCGAGGGGCTGCCGCAGGGCAAGGCGCTCGACATGCAGGAAGCTGCGCCCATCCACGGCTACGACACGCGCATCATCGGTACAAACGACTACAAAGACACGGAGGGCTCGGACATCTGCGTGATTACGGCCGGCTCGCCGCGTAAACCGGGCATGAGCCGCGACGATCTGCTGGCGACCAATGCGAAGATCGTGCGCTCGGTCACTGAGCAATTTGTCAAGGGCAGTCCGAACGCCATCATCATCGTCGTGTCGAACCCGCTCGACGTGATGACCTACGTGGCTTACAAGACGAGCGGTTTTCCGAGCCATCGCGTAATGGGCATGGCCGGCGTGCTCGACACGGCCCGCTTTCGCACATTCATCGCGCTGGAGCTGGGCGTTTCGGTGCGCGACGTGCAGGCGCTGCTGATGGGCGGTCACGGCGACTCGATGGTACCGCTGCCCCGCTATGCCACGGTTGGCGGCATTCCGATCACGCAGCTACTGCCCAAGGAAAAGATCGATGCGATCGTTGAACGCACAAAGTTTGGCGGCGGCGAGATCGTCAAGCTGATGGGTACCTCGGCCTGGTACGCGCCTGGCGCGGCGGCGGCTGAAATGGTTGAAGCCATTGTCAAAGATGCGAAACGCATCCTGCCTTGCGCTGCCTACGTGAACGGCCAGTATGGGCTGAAGGATCTGTTTATCGGGGTCCCCGTGCGGCTGGGACGCAACGGCGTTGAGGAGATCATCGAGGTGGAATTGAACGAAGCGGAGCGTAAGCTGCTCGAAGCCTCGGCCGAGCACGTGCGCAAAGGCATTCAGGACCTGGAGCGCATCGAGGCGGCGGCCGGCTAAAAGCTAAACGAAAAGCCGGAGTTCCGCGCTCTGTGAAGGTTCGGAACTCCGGCTTTTCAGCGATCGTAGGCGCGCAAAAAGCGCAGAGCCGGTCACATGGCGCACGTTCACGCACACGCGCACGATGGCAGCCACCGTCGGCTTGTACTGTCGATCGGGCTGAACTTGCTCATCTCGGTGGCTGAGATCGTTGGAGGTCTGCTGGCGGGCAGTTTGGCCCTGCTCTCCGACGCCGTGCATAATCTGAACGACACCGCCTCGTTGGTGGTCAGCTATGTAGCCCGTCGCCTGACCCGTCGCCAACCCAGCGCCCGCAAGACGTTCGGCTATCGTCGCGCCGAGATAGTGGGCGCGTTCGTCAACCTGGTGACGCTGGTGGTCATCGCGCTCTTTCTGATCAAAGAGGCGATCGACCGCCTGATGGCCCCCCAGCCCATCGACGCGCCGGTCATGCTGACGGTGGCCACGATCGGTCTAGTGGCCAACGTGCTCACGGCCGTTCTGCTGCATCGCGACGCCCACACCAGCCTGAACATCCGCAGCGCTTTTCTGCACATCGTTTCGGACGCCGTCTCGTCGGTGGCCGTCATCCTGGGCGGTATCGCCATCCTCCTCTGGGGCGCCTACTGGGTGGACCCGGTCATCACGATCGGCATCGCCATCTACATCGCCTTTCTGAGCCTGAAGCTCCTTCGCCAGACCACCCACATCCTGATGGAAGGCACGCCGGAGAATCTGGACCCCCGGCATATTGCCGCCGACCTGCGCCAGATAGCGCATGTGCGCGACGTACACCACGTGCACATCTGGCAGCTTGATGAACACCACCTGGCTTTCGAAGCGCACGTGGTCGTCGACGAAGCCGATCTGCCTCGGATGGAGCAGATCAAGCGGACCTTGAAACAGCGGCTGCGCGAGCAGTACGGGATCGGGCACGTGACGCTCGAATTCGAGAGCCATCCCTGCTGTGAGGAAACTTCAGCACCTCCCTGCCACGACCCTCTGCCAGCCCGCCCGTAATTTTTTACTTGCGCTCAAGATACTGTTCCTCTTCAGGCGTAACGCGCGGAAGCGCCCGGAGGCGACGCTGCCGGTCTTCGTGCACCATCAGTTTGCCGCGGGTCGTCACTGCTCCGCGCACCAGTTCTACCGCATAGGTGCCTGGCGGCAGGTAGTAGCGGCCGTTGTCGGCAGCCTTTACCTGCGCCTTCGCTTCGCGCCGGGCATTGAACGCGGCCACCTGCGCTGTGTCGATCGTCAGGTCATAGATCGGATAATTCAGCCCCATCTCGGCTGTGTCGGTACGCTCGGCCAGCAGCAGGCCGTCTTCAGTCAGAATCCTAATCATCACCGCGCCCGCCTCCCGGCTGTAATACGGAATGCGTACGGCCGGGGTATCCGGCGGCATCCAGATGGCCCGGATGCGGCCCCAGTTCGGATTGTGCCGGACCGTGTCGATGGCGAACACATGCAGCGGCCGCTCGAGCAACTCCGGCGTAAGCTGCTCGATTTCCTCGAGGTCGGCCACATAGAGCGAGCGACCGTGCGTGGCCACGACCAGATCGCGCTCCCGTTTGTGAACGACCAGGTCATGCACAGGCGCGTGCGGCAATCCTTCGTAGCAGGGCATGAACGAGCGTCCGCCGTCGAGCGACACGTACAGCCCTCCGTCGGTGCCCACGTAGAGGATATCCGGCTTGTAGGGATCCTCACGCACCACATTGATCGGCTCATAGGGCAGGTCGGTCCCGATGCGTTTCCAACGTTGCCCGTAGTCCTCGGAGCGGTAGAGATACGGCGTGAAGTCGTTCCACCGGTAACCGTTGAGCGCCACATAAACACGGCTTTCCACATGCTGCGAAGGCTCGACGTGGCTCACCCAAAGATGCTGCGGGAACGCATCGGAGATGCGCTGCCAGGAGACGCCGCCGTCGCGCGTTACGTGCACCAGGCCGTCGTCGCTCCCCACGTAGATGAGTCCGAAGCGGAGCACCGACTCGGCGATCGTTGTCAGCGTGCCATAGGGCACATCGCCCTTGCGTCCGCCGCGCGTCAGATCGCCCGATATCGTCTCCCAGTCGTCGCCCCGGTTGAAGGAGCGATGGAGCTTGTTTGAACCCAGGTAGAGGATGTCGGGATGATGGCGTGACAGAAAAATGGGGGTCTCCCAATTGAAGCGAAGCGGAGTTTCGCCCAGTTTATGGCGGGGTTTGATGGGCACGCGCCGGCCGGTTTTGCGCTCGATTCGGAAGTAGTTGCCGAACTGGAAGCCTGCATAGACGATGTCGTTCGTGCGCGGATCGACCTGTACCTGCATGCCGTCGCCGCCCAGCAGTCGCTCGTAGGGATAGCGCCCTTCGGCGTACCATTCATAGCTGAACTCGTAGGTGCTGGGACCGACCCAGACGCCGTTGTCCTGCAGGCCGCCGTAGACGTTGTAGGGCCGGGCGCTGTCGACAGCCACCGCGTAGAACTGACCCACCGGTGGCGTGTTGGCCTTGAACCAGGTCTGGCCGTCGTCATAGGTCAGGTTTACGCCCCCATCGTTGCCGTTGACTAGGTGGCCCGGACGATTTGGATTGACCCAGAGCGCATGGTGGTCCACATGCACGTTCTCCTTGTCGATCGAGCGCCAGGTGCGACCGCCGTCCTCTGAGACCAGCATCGGCACGCCCATGATATAGACGTGGTCCGGATCGTTCGGATCGACCCGGATCTGGCCGAAATAGTAGCCATAGGAAAAGTACACGTTGTCCAGGTAATCGGCGTGTGTGCGCTGCCAGGTGCGGCCGCCGTCGTCCGAGCGATAGACCTCGGCGCCGATGACCGGTGTTTCGAACAGTTCCTGGTTCGCGTCGGTCAGGTAGTCGTAGAGCGCGCGCGGTTCGATCTCACCCCGCCGCACCATTTCTTTCACGCGCGTTGCCGTGTACTCACGCGGAAAGTCGTTTTCTCGAAGGAAGGCTTCCAGCGAGTCGTCCGACAGCGCCAGAAAGGCCTCCCGGCTCATCTCCAGAAAGTCCTCCCGGGTCAGCGCGGGTTGCGCCTCCTCTTCCTCAGGGCGGTGGTACTGGTTGTCGAGCAGTGCATAGAGGATCTGCGGGTTCTTCGGATAGATGGCCAGTCCGATGCGACCGATGCCCTCGCCCGTCGGGAAGCCGCTGCCCTCGACGTTGAGGCGTTGCCAGGTCTCGCCGCCGTTGGTCGATTTGAAAATACCGGAGCCCGGGCCAGCCTCGACGAAATTCCAGGCGCGGCGCTCCCGCTGCCACATCGCCGCGTAGAGCACGTTCGGGTTGGTCGGGTCGATGACCAGATCGATGCCCCCAGTATTCTCGTCCACGTAGAGTACCCGGCGCCAGGTGCGGCCGCCATCCGTGGTCTTGTAGATCCCGCGCTCGGGGTTCGGCGAGTAGAGGTGTCCGACAGCCGCCACCCAGACCGTGTTGGGATCGTCCGGATGCAAGACAATGCGGCCGATGTGGTGCGTTTCGGCCAGGCCCAGATGTTCCCAGGTGCGGCCGCCGTCCGTGGAGCGATAGATGCCCGTGCCTGCATAAGAGGAGCGGCTGGAATTACTCTCGCCCGTACCGACCCAGATCACCTCGCCACGGGCCCAGTCCACCGCAATGTCACCGATGGTTATTGTCGCCTCGCGATCGAAAAGCGGCCGGAAGGAGATGCCATTGTTTTCCGTTTTCCAGAGGCCACCCGATGCGTAGGCCACGTAGAATTCGGTCGGATCGTCCGGGTTGACGTCCACATCCACCACCCGCCCGCTCATGATGGTCGGACCGATGCTTCGGAAAGGCACGTTGCGCACAAGCGAGCGCTCCAGACGCGCCAGACGTTCCTGATAGGAGCGAAGCCGCACGTCGGCCGGAGTGGGCGGCACCGGCGCTTGTTCCTGCGCCTGCGCCGCGGTTAGCACCAGACCAAACAGCAGGCCCAAAAGGCTGCTGTACCGTAGCATGTTGTGTTTTCTCATGGTTTTTATATTTCGGTGCGTTACGGAGTCAGCAGAAGCTACAAGATCGTCTTATTTTTTGCCATGCCTCTATCCGACCTGGAAGTGCGCACCATGTCGCCCGAAGCGCTGGCCCGGCCGCCCCTGCACACACGAGCCTTTGCGCTGGCGCTGCGTACAGCCCAGCGTTCGCTGGCCCGTCGCAGTCGGCTGATGCGACTGGTGCTGCATGCTTCGCGTCGGCTGGCTCGGCACGAAGCCGCGCTGGTACAGGTGCGCGGCGAACTGCACACGCTGCTGCGCATGGTGCAGGCCTGGATGCGTCGGGAATACCGGGTCGTTCCCTGGCGTTCACTGCTCTACGGTGTGGCAGCGCTCGCCTACTTCGTCAATCCGGCCGATCTGCTTCCGGACGCCCTGCTCGGCCTAGGCCTTGTGGACGACGTAGCCGTCATTGCCGCCGTGGCCCGCGCCATTCAGGTCGACCTTGACCGCTTCCGCCAGTGGGAAGCGCTGCGTAGCCGCAACAACAGACGTCGACGCGCATGAAGCTGCTACTAATCGCCCTGGGTGGCGCCCTGGGGGCGCTAGCTCGTTACGCGCTTTCCGGTCTGGTCTATACGTGGCTGGGACCGGCCTTCCCCTGGGGAACCCTGGTGGTCAACCTGACCGGCTGCTACGGCCTTGGACTGCTCTGGGCGCTTTCGGAGATGGTGCCACTGCCGGGCCCGATTCCCCCGCTGGTTTTCATAGGATTTTTCGGAGCGTTCACGACCTTCTCCACGTATGGGCTGGAAAGCTTCAACCTGCTGCGTGACGGCGAGCTGGTGCTGGCACTGCTAAACCTGCTGGGAAGCAGTCTGGCCGGCCTGCTGTGCGTCGCGCTGGGCTCTCTAACCGCTCGCCTGTTGCTTCACCTGGGAGGCCTACCATGACGAAGCTACCTGCCGAAGGGGTCTTACTGCGCATTTTCATTGGCGAGACCGACCGCTACCACGGGCGGCCGCTCTACGAACAGATTGTCCTTAAAGCCCGTGAGCTAAACCTGGCCGGCGCCACTGTGCTACGCGGAATCATGGGCTTCGGGGCCTCCAGCCGCATCCATACCGCCAAACTGCTCCGGCTCTCTGAGGACCTGCCTGTGGTGGTGGAGATTGTCGACACAGAAGAAAACGTTCAGAAAATCTTACCTTTCCTGGACGAGGTTGTACAGGAAGGACTCATTACCATGGAGAAGGCTCATGTTATCCACTATCGTCACCGCCCGGAGGATTAGGCACACGGGTCTGCTGTGGATCGCGCTGCTGTGGGCGATTCCGCTGCGGGCTCAGGAGCCAGTCGACACGCTGGCCATCCGCCTCATCCGCGAGGAAGGACTGGAGCGGAGCCAGGTCATGGAGACGATATTCTGGCTGACCGATGTGTACGGGCCACGTCTGACAGGCTCGCCGCAGCTCGACAGTGCAATAGCCTGGGCTGCCCGTCGGCTGGAAAGCTGGGGGCTGGCCAACGTCCACCGCGAGCCGTGGGGACCGTTCGGGCGTGGCTGGACGCTGCACCACGTGCGGGCCGAGGTGACTGCGCCCGTTTCCTTTCCGGTGCTGGCCTACCCCAAAGCCTGGTCCCCCGACATCGACGGACCCATCACGGCCGAGGTGGTACGCTTCGACATAGAAGACACCAGCGCGTTTGCCGCCTACCGGGGCAAGCTGCGCGGCAAGATCGTGCTGCTGGAGCCGCCCCGGGAGCTCAAGGAGCCCTTCGAGCCGCTGGCGCGGCGGCGCGATGCCGAAGACCTGCTGGCCCTGGCCAACGCGGCTCGTCCCGAAGGCGGCGGCCGCCGCTACAGTGCGGAGGTGCTACGCCAGCTCGAACTTGCCCAGCGTCGCCTGCAGTTTCTCTACGAAGAGCAGCCACTGGCCATCCTTGATCGCGGCTACCGGGGCGACTACGGCACCGTGTTTGTCGATGCAGCCGACGTGCCTGCACTGCCTGACACGCCCTGGTACGAACGCCCTGGTCCCTGGGAGCCGGGCGCCCGCGTCATTCCCCAGTTTACTGTGGCCGTCGAACACTACAACCGCATTTACCGCCTGCTCGAGCGCAACTTCCGCGTCGAGATGACGCTGGATCTCGACGTGTCGTTTAACGACGACGACCCGCACGAATACAACCTGATCGCCGAGCTGCCCGGCACCGATCTACGGATCGGGGACGAGGTGGTAATGCTTGGCGCCCACTTCGACTCGTGGCATGCAGGCACCGGCGCCACCGACAATGCGGCTGGCTCGGCCGTCATGATGGAAGCCATGCGCATCCTGAAGACCGTCTACGACCGACTGGGCCGCAGTCCGCGCCGCACGATCCGGCTGGCACTCTGGACTGGCGAGGAGCAGGGGCTGTTGGGCTCCCGGGCTTATGTTAAGCAGCACTTTGCCGAAGTGCACGGCTGGGGCCAGCTCTCTGGCCACTTCAAACCCGCACACGAAAAGTTCTCGGTCTACTTCAACCTCGACAACGGCGGGGGCAAGATCCGAGGCGTCTATCTACAAGGCAATGAGGCCGTTGCGCCAATCTTTCGGGCCTGGCTGGCGCCTTTTCATGATCTGGGTGCGGCCACGCTCTCGCTACGCAACACAGGCGGCACCGACCATTTGTCGTTCGATGCCGTGGGCCTGCCCGGCTTCCAGTTCATTCAGGACCACCTGGCCTACGGCACACGCACGCATCACTCAAACATGGACGTCTTCGACCATGTGATCGAAGACGACCTGAAGCAGGCCGCCACCATCATTGCTGCCTTCGCCTACCATGCGGCCGAGCGCGACGAAAAGATTCCCCGCAAGCCGCTACCAATGGACGAAGGGACCCACTAACCGGGGCCTGTGCTCCAAGAAGCGCAGGCCGCTCCCTTTTTTGCCTTCAGGCCCGGGCATGTGCATCGACGTCCTGCGACGCGGCGACCTCGGCTGGCTTCATCGGATAGACGAAAAGCGTCTGCGTCGGGTAAGCGAACTCAATGCCCTCCTGCGCAAAGCGCTCAAACAGCGCTAGATTGATAGCCTGCTGGATGTTCATGTACAGCGTATAGTCCGGATCGAGCACCCAGTAGACCACTTCAAAGTTGAGCGATGAAGGGCCGAATTCTTTGAAGTGTGCCCGATCGAAGCGCACCATATCCTGCGCCTCGATGATCTCGCGGATGATCTGCGGAATCTTTTCCAGCTTCTCCTTTGGCGTCTGATAGACCACACCCACCGTAAACACAATGCGCCGCTCCTGCATGCGCTTGTAGTTGCGAATGCGGCTGTTGAGCAGATCGCTGTTGGAAAAGACGAGCTGCTCGCCGGTCAGGCTGCGGATGCGCGTGGATTTGAGGCCAATGTGCTCGACGGTCCCCATGTAGTTGTCGATGATGATGAAGTCGCCCACCACAAAGGGTTTGTCGAGCACGATCGACAGCGAGGCGAACAGATCGCCCAGGATGTTCTGCACGGCCAGGCCGATGGCGACGCCAGCGATGCCGACGCCGGTGATGAGTGCTGTGATGTCCACGCCGAAGTTGTCCAGCGCCACCAGCAGCACGATGGTCCAGAGCACCAGGCGTCCAATAAAGCCCAGCGCCTGCGTCGAGGTAACAGCAGCTGGATCCTCTTCGAGCTTCTGCTGACGATAGCGCTCCACGTAGAACGTGATGAGCCCGCTTCCCCAGCGAATGAGCTGCAACAGCAGCAGCACAAAAGCGACGCGCCCGCCCCACTGGATGACCGGCCGGGGCAACTGCACCAGTGCAACGGCCACATAGAACGCAAGCCCTACCAGAAAGTAGGCGCGCGTCTGGCGCAAGACGTTCGCAATGACATTATCGATATTCGTGCGCGTGCGGGCGGCCAACGCCTCGATTCGACCGGCCAGCACTCGCTGCACCACGATAAACACCACCGACAGCGCTGCCCACACCCCAATCGCTTTGATCCACGCCAACAGCGGTGCGCCAGCAATCACCGTCTGTCCCAATCCGTTGAGCTGCAATCCCAGAAGCATCCTCCGCTACTGATTGGTTCATGGTTTTATGGGCCTCAAAAATAATATAAGGACCCCGCTCTGCCTGGAACAGGGATTTTTTGTGGCGGTTGATGGTGCTGCTTTTTTATCAGGGCTTTCCAAGCAAGGTATATGGAACCGGTCAGCGACTATCAGCCCGAACCGGAGCGACGCGTTGGTCCAACCGTCTCCAAGGACAAATGGATCAACCATGCCAAAAACAAACTGGCAAGGGGCTATGTGCTCATTGTGGGCACCGAACGGCGCAACGCCAACTTTTACCTGCGGGGTAAGGGCTACGAGATGTGTCCTTACGACATCGCCCAGGCCATGATCAAGCAGGGCCTGGTAGTGCAGACAGGCAAACATCACCTGGGTCTCATCTACGAGTTGGTGCCGGAAGTCAAGGCTGAACTGCAACAACGCCATCGTCCTCGTACGCCTGAGCCGGAGCCCGACACGATGGAGACCATCCTGGGTGGGCTGGAGGACGATGAGGAGGCTGAAACCGAAGCGGTTGAGCTCGAAGAGGAACTTGAGGAAGCGTTAGATGACGAGGACGAAGAGGAATTCGAAGAAGAAGACGAAGAATTCGACGAATTTGACGAGTTTGACGAGGACTTCGAGGACGAAGAGAAAGATTAATCTGAACCCGTGGTCCGTATTTCTGAGCGTCTTCGGAAGAGCTCTTAAGCTGCCCCAAGACGCGAAAACCAGCCAGGCTGCAACGATACAGCGAAGCAGCGCATCGCCACACCACAGCTTCTTGCCTATTCGGTGTGGATGAGCCATCCGCCGGGTGCTCAAAGCCGTACTGTTTCAGCTTCTAAAACCATGAAATGCCCGCCACTCTTTCTAAATCCTGTTTAGGCAGAGGGGAGCGCGGTGCGGTTGAGCATGCCAACGAGTTGCTTCCGGTGCACGACCAGCAGAGCCCTGGCCTTCTGCACCTCCAGCAACCGAATCGCCTCGGCCAGGGGTGTTTCGGGTGTTACGACAATCGGCTGCGGATCCATCACAAGCCGAACGGCCGTACTCGGATCTTGCTCCTGCAGGGCCTGCTGCACCGCCTCGCGGCTCACCAGGCCGACAGGCCGATGACGGAGGTCTTCGACAGGCACATCATCCAGCTGCTTCCAGTCCATCAAAGCCGCCACGAACTGCAGAGGTTCCTCTTCCTGCACCGTGAATAGATCGGTGTTCATGACGTGCTCCACCCGACGGTTACCCTGCACTTCGCGCCGACGCACCACAGTCAGCCGTGCTGGCTCCCAGGTGTGCACCGGTCGGTTCTCCTCCTGATAGGTCTGCATGGTCAGCACAAGCGCCTCCAGACGTTCGGCGCGACTCCCCCGCTCTTTCATGGCCGCCAGCGAGCGAAGCTGCCATTCAGCGCCGGTATGGCGGCTTTCCACTCGCTGCCGGATGATTTCCAGGTAATGGGCAATGTCTGCCGGATCGACACCCACGCGTTGCAGTCCGGCCCGCGCCATCGGCAGCAGTTCTTCCAGGATCAGCTGTGGTGCCGGCCAGCGCGTGCCATCCAGCCAGGTCAGATGCGCACCCAACCCCAGCCGGGCCGCAGCAATGAAGTTGCCCCGGGCCTCGTCAAAATCCAGCCGTCGGTGCAGCGCCGGTTCGCGGTGCGCCAGTTCCAGCACGAGCCCTGCCCAAAAAGCTGCATTAGCTACCTCGTCGGCAGGGGTGGGACCGAAAGGAAGCACACGGTTTTCGATGCGCAGGTGCGGACGGCCCTCCAACACGCCATAGCAGGCCCGATTCCAGCGGTAGACCGTCCCGTTAAAAAGTTGCAGCGCCTCCAGTCGGGGAATGCTGCCCTGTTCCAGTACCTTCCACGCATCTTCCGGGGGTAGCTGCGGCGTCAGCAATACCCGGAAACGGGCCAGGTCTTCGCGGTAGATCTCCAGCACCGACTCGCGCACCCATTCCGTCCCGAAATGCACCCGGGGGCTCATTTCGCGCAGGTACAGGTTCCCGCCTCGCGTATCGATGGCTTGCCGGAAGACGGCAATGCGCGTCTCGTGCCAGAGTCGCTTACCGAAAAGTATCGGAGCATTGACCCCAGCAGCCAACACGGGCGCAGCGGCCATCTGGGCAGCGTTATAAAAGCGCGGAAAATCATCCGGATCGACCTGCAGATGCACCTGGAAGCTGGCGTTGCAACCTTCGACCATGACGGAGTCCAGCTGCACAAATAGCTCATCGATCCCGGTAATCTGAAGCTGAACTGGACCGCCACGCAGGCGCTTGATGGCCTCGTTGAGCTGGGCGTAGCGTGGCCGGGGTGTCATGTTGTCGAGCGTCAGGTCGGAGAGATGAATCGTAGGCAGTATGCCGCACAGAGCAATATCGTCGCCCAACGCACGCGCCAGCCGTCGCGTATGGGCCAGCCGCTCCAATAGCTGTCGTTCCAGACGTCGCAGGCCATCGCCCTCCACATGCACCGGCTCCAGGTTGATCTCCAGGTTGAAGCGCGTCAGTTCGGGCACCAGATGAGAATCCTGGTTGCGCGCCAGCAACGCCTCGGCCACCGGGGCCGGATTGCCGCAGGGCTCTACCAGAAACAGTTCCTGCTCGGCCCCGAGCCGGCGGATGCCCTGCTCGATCAATCCGGCATCCAGCATCCGGGCCAATGTTTCAAGGTCTTGCAGCAGCTGCAGTGCAAACTGCGAGGGAGAATGTGCCGCATTCAAGGTAGCAGGCATATTTTGCCGGAAATATGACCCAAGACAGCAGCATGCCCCATGTACATAACGCGGCCCGTTACAATGCTTCCGCAGGCGCTGTCGGCTGCCTTGCCATAACGATACGGGCTGCTATCATCATTGCGGCGCAGACGTCGGAATACTCCGGATTCGTCAGCTCGGAGCAATCCAAGCACAGATCACTTGCGCTCCCGCAGGATCCAATGATCCGGGTCGATAATGGGCTCGGCCTCGAGCTCGCCCAGCGGTACGATGGCCTCGCCGTCTGGCATGGGAACACGATGCCGGGTGTTGCCGATCTGCACCTCGACGGGCATTGGGAACGGCAACTCATCTGGCGTTTTCCATTGCAGGATGAGGCGATCCGGTTCGCGCGTCACGATCAGCCGAGGCAGTTCGGCGCGGCGCACGTACACCTCGAAGAACCAGTCCAGCTCCTGGCCGGAGATCTCCTCCACCAGCGTGATGAAGTCGTCCGTAGTGGCAAAGCGGCACTGGCGGCCGTCGGTTGTTCGTTCTAAGACCGGATCAGGATAAGCCATGCGGCGCAGCGCCTGGAAAAATGCTTCGTCGCCGATCAGGTAGCGTAGCGTGTGGAGCACCCAGGCACCCTTGTAATAAATATCGTTGTCCGTCTGGCCTGTAGCAGGGTCGGCAAAGTACATCTCGGTCGTCGTTTTTGTGGTGCGGGGCGCGATGGGCCGCCGGTTGCGAATAGCGGGCAGATAGCGCATCAGTTCGGCACGGTAGGCTTCCGGTCCCAAGCGCTGCTCGGCATAGCGTGCCTGCATGTAGGTGCAGAAGCCTTCATGCAGCCAGAAGTCTTTCCAGTCATAGACGGTCACCAGGTTGCCCCACCATTCATGGCCTAGCTCATGGTGGTGGAGCCAGTCGTAGCCGTAAGGTTGGTCCGAAAAGTCGCTTCCGTAGGCGATGATTGTTTGGTGTTCCATGCCCAGGAAAGGCGTGTGTGCAATGCCGTACTTGTCGGCCCGAAACGGATAGGGACCCAGCAGGTGCTCGTAGAAAGCCAGGTGGTCAAGGAACTCGGGTAACACGCGGCGCGCGTCGACCTCGCGCTCGGGCAGGACCCAGAAAGTGACCGGTACGGTATCGCCAGCTACGCTGACGTAGGTGGTATCGACGGTCCGATAAGGTGCAATGTTCAGCGCCACGCCATAGTTGTTGATGGGGGTCGAGACGAACCAGTGGTAGGTGCGCGTGCCGTCGGCATGTCGTTCGACGCGGCGCAGGCGGCCGTTGCTGGCCACCACGAGCGGCTCGGAGACCGTGATGTGCAGCGCCATTGAATCGGGCTCGTCCGAGGGATGGTCCTTGCAGGGCCACCAGAGGTCGGCCCCTTCGCCCTGGTTGGAGGTGGCGATCCAGGGATGGCCGTCGGCTGTGCGGGCCCAGGTGAAGCCGCCGATCCAGGGCGGATAGGGCGCCTCGCGGGGCACACCGCCGTAGTGTACGCGGAGCGCGAGCTGCTGACCCGGCTGTCGGGTGTGGGCCAGGTGCGTCCAGATGCGTCCGTCCGGTCGGTGCTCGAACGTGCGCGGCACCCACCGCCCTGCCACCTGTTCTTCGACACGCCGGACGGTCAGCACCGTATCGAGGTCGAGCACGAACCAGATGAGTGGCTGCACAACGCGGGCCTGCACCGCCAGCGTACCGTCGATGCGCCGGGCGTCCGGGTCGATGCGCAGGGCCAGATCATAGAAAACCACATCGTAGGCGGCCTGTTCAGGAAGCAACGGCCCACCGGAGTGGTTTGTCACGCGCGCGCCCAGCTGTCGCTGCGCACAAGCGGTCTGTGCAGCCAGGAGCAACAGACAGCAGACCAGGCCCGGTAGTGTTTTCAAAAGAGGGTGTGGTCTTTTCTGTACCGACATATTTGTGCAAAATGATCAAACCAGGGCATGATAAGATTCCTCTCGGATTCTTTCAACGGATGGGAATCTCTGACGTCCGACCTGTGACCCCAGAAAAACACCCAAATCCGGATAACCCCGACCATCAACCTACTCTGCCTGAACGATCCATCCCTCTGGATTCCACCCACCGCTTCACCGCAGCAGGACTAGCAGCGTCGCAATCACTCCGATCTGCCCCGCCCAGAAAATGAAGAGCCGCCGCCCCAAGCTCGGATACCACTCGCCAAGCGCCGCCTGCAACCACCGCCAACCGCAGCCCATCGAAACTGCTCCCCCTTCCAGGGGGAGCTGCCGCAAAGCGGCTGAGGGGGTCTCGCCGAATCCGCCGCCAACGCCAGCACTTCCAAACGCCAGCGCTGAACCAGACCTGGCAGCACCCTCACCCTGACTCCCTCCCTACAAGGGAGGGGGAAATCGTTTGCTCAAGAAAACACCAACAGTGGAATCAACCGCTGGCGCTCAAGCATGCAGGCCCAGTCGTCGCTCCAGCGCTTCGCGGCGGCTACGGCTAACCTTCAGGCGTACGCCGTTTTTGAGACGCACGGCATAGCGGCCACCAGTACCGCGTAGCAGCACGTCGATCAGGTCGAGCCGTACGATAGCGGAGCGGTGAATCCGGATAAACAGGTTCGGGTCGAGCCGCTCCTCGAGCGTCTGCATCTGCTCACGGATCACATACACCTGATCGCCCACGTGTAGTTCGGCATAAGGCCCACTGGCCGTAATGTAGTCGATCTGGCGGACCGGAATAACGCGCACTTGGCCGCGCATTTCGACGGCGATGCGTTCCAGATACGGGGAAGACTTCGACGGCGTTGAAGGTCGGTCATCCTGCAAAAGCTGAAGGAGACGCTCGCGTAGCGTTTCCACTTCCCTGAGTTTCAGCAGGCGGCGGGCGCGCTCCAGTGCCTGTTCGAAACGCTCATCGTCGAAAGGCTTAAGCAAGTAGTCGATGGCCGCTACCTCGAAAGCTTTCAGGGCATACTGGTCGTAAGCGGTCACGAAGATGGTTATAGGCATCTGTTCGGGACCGATCTGACGCACCACGTCGAGCCCGGTCATGCCCGGCATCTGCACGTCGAGGAAGACCAGGTCGGGTTGCAGCGCGCGAATGGCCTCGACAGCCTCCCGACCGCTTGTGGCCTGGCCGACCACTTCGATACCTTCGCGGCCTTCAAGCAGATCCAACAGGCGCTGGCGAGCCAGCGGCTCGTCGTCGACGATCAACACGCGCAACAGGCGATTAGGCGTCGTCATGGGCGCTCACACGCAGGTCGGCTGTCGTATGATAGGGCAAACTGATGCAGACTTCCACGCCACCCTCCAAGGGTTGACGGAACTCCAGCCGGTAGGCGTCGCCGTAGAGCCCCTCCAGACGGGCCCGGGTGTTACGCAGCCCCAACCCTTCCTGCCACTGTCCGTTGCCGGATAGGCCCGGGCCGTTGTCCCAAACACACAGCCAGAGTTGATCCTCTTCACGCCAGGCGCGTAGCGTGATGCGGCCAACCGTTTCGAGGCGGCTTACTCCGTGCTTAATGGCATTTTCCACGATAGGTTGCAGGATCAAATTCGGCACCAGCGCCTCGAGCACGTCTGGGGCGACCTCCTGTTTTACCTCCAGTCGTCCCTGAAAGCGGATCTGCTGAATGTCGAGGTAGCCCTCCAGAAAGCGCAGCTCCTGCGACAGTGGCACCTCCTGGGCCACGCTTTCGTCGAGCGTGTAGCGCAGCAGTTCGCTTAGGCGCGCGATCATGTGCCGCACGCCTTTCGGGTCGCGTTCGACCAGCGCCGAGATGGCGTGCAGCGTGTTAAACAGAAAGTGCGGGTTGAGCTGCATGCGCAGCGCCTGCAGCCGGGCTTCAGTCAGGCGTGCCTGCAGGTCGGCCGCCTGCGCCCGGAGCTGCGCGGCCTCCTGCTGGCGCTGTTGGTACCGGATGAAGTAGTCCCGAGCAAAGCCGGTCGCCAGCACGGCAAAAAAGATCACCAGCTCGTTGATGAACCAGAAGTGGCGAATGCCTGCCAGCAGGTCAAAACGACTATGCCGCCAGGGTAATTGATATACGTAGAGGTAGAGGAAGTCCACCCAGATCTCCATCAGCAGCGCCACGGCCACTCCGATACCCAGCAGGAGTAGCAAACGGCCTAGCCATTGTGGCCGATCGAAAGCCAAGCGGCGACTCAGCCAGAAAATTCCCGGTGTTAGCAGCGCCCACGTATAGAACTCCGAGAAGATGTGCAGCACCTGCCGGAGCACCAGCGACGCTTCCTGTCCGGCCCAGCGGGGATCGAGCAATCTACCCATCGCTACCAGCACCGCCAGAAACGTCCAGAACAGCCAGACGACCAGCACCTCTATCCAGCGTCGCCGCAGGAGTCCTGCTCCAAAACCTTCCGCTTCGTGCAAAGCGGCCATGTATTTTTATTTTGCTGTGAATCACCAGAACTGAAACGCCTGGACTTTCAAAAGGTCGCCCGCTTTACATGAGCTGCACCAATGAGTGTATGAATGGCACCACCTTGCGCTGCAGGAAAACTTCACAGCATTTTAACCCACAACGGGTTACGTCCTCGCTGCACGGCTGTCTTTTTCGTTTGCAGTGCGGGGCTTCTGTCGTTCTTGAGCCCGTCTTTGCCGAACGTCCGCTACGGAAGCCATTTGCATCGGGCTATGAAGCGGCAACTCCTCGGGTTCCTGGTTACCCTGTGCGTCTTGCCCGTCTATGCCCAGACGGTGCTTTTTTACGAGCCTGTTGACACAACCGGAGCGTTTCCAGTTGGCTGGCTGGCTCACCGCTGGACCACAACCAACCAGACCCCAGCACCGGGTTCCGGCGGGTTCAGCTTTGTGTTGCAGGGGTATCAGGCGGATCGCCTCTGCACGCCGGTTTTCGATGCGCGAGCGGCCACCCTGGACACGCTATCCTACCTGGCGCGTCGGACGAGCTCGTACCCGTCGCTACACTTGGTCGTGCGGGCATCTGTGGATGGCGGCCAAACGTTTCCTTACGTCATCGCGCCGGCCGAAGCGGCCTTGTCAGCTGCCGACAGAAGCTGGGCGTCCCTACGTTTTCCCTTACCTGCCGAACTATCAGGCGCGCTGGCCTTGCAATTCTGCTTCGATGCCCTCGGTGGCACCAGCTCTGGCGCTCGCTTGCAGTTGGACGATATTACATTGCTTGGCATAGGGCAACTGCGGCGGTGGCCGCTAGCCATCTGGCCTGCACGCGTCGACGCAGACTTTGTGGCGGTGGGCGATACTGTGTCGCTACAACTTAGGCTACGCAACCAGACCGACAGCACGCTGACCGTTACACTACCACACCCGCCACCTCCCTGGTGGTTGTCACGAGCTGCCGTGGCCCTGCCGCCTCGCCAAACCGATACGCTGACTTTTTTCGTGGCGCCCACGCGGGCCGATACGTTCATGGCCACCTGGGTGCTACCGATGGCTGGCGACGCGTTTTCAGTGCCCCTGCGGGTTATCTCGACACCTCCGATACGTTATTTAGGCTGGCATACCTCGGCCATTTCAGCCCGCGCGCAGGACGCCGTGCAACTGGGACTACAGCTCCGGCTTTCCGATGAACCCCCCGCACTGCAGGGTCTGCTGGTCACCACCCTGCTGCCCGCTTCGATGCTGACACATCTGGAGATACTTCCTGGAGTCTCGCTACCGAATCCGGAGCATTGGACGCTGCAAACTGCCCTGCGTGGCGATACCCTGCAGATTTTGTTGCTGGGTGACGGTATCCATACGCTACCTGCTGGAAGTTATCCGGAATTGCTGCGTTTCCGGGTGGTGCCCGGCGACGTGCCGGACACGACCCGTCTAATCCTGACCCTGAACGCTTTGCAGGCTACCGCAGCAACTCCGGAGGCTTCTCCGATTTCGCTGGCACGCCATCCACGGCGCCTTTATCTCACGGTACGGCCACGCACGGCGCAGGCCGTCCTTTTCCCGGACACCCTGCGGCTGCCGACCACCGCGGTTGGTACTCGTCAGACAGCCACTGCCTACCTGAGCAATCCCGACGGCGAGCGCATGCTCTACGTCCGCGTCATCCCCCCATCAGATCCCACGCTGACTGTCTCGCCCGAGTCGCTGGCCGTCGCGCCAGACGACACAGCCCGACTGACCCTTATCTTTCGGCCCACGCTTCGTGACTTCGGCTACCGGGTCGCCACCATTCGACTACAGCACGACGGAGCCGGCTCCGATACCCTGCTGGTAGTCGAAGCAACGGGCGTTGGAGGACTGGGCGACACCACCGAAGAAGGCGCTGTAGACGTGGCTGATCTGCAACGCAGCATTCGCTTCGTGCTTGCGCTGGAAGCACCCGAAGCGCAAGATCGACTGGTACTCGACGTGGCGCCGTTCCCCAATGGCAACGGCCGGTTACAACTCGATGACCTGAGCGTGCTGGTGCAGGCCATCGCGCGCAACGCCTGGCCCGACAATTATCCGCTTCCGGTACCCCCACCCATATCAGCGGCTGGCAAGCAGGATACGCCCATCGTCCTCCGTCCGGTAGTAGAAGCAGACGGACGCCTGCATCTGGAAATCGATGCCCCGCAACCCTTTGGCGCGCTCCAGCTTGTGCTGCCGCCCGTCTTCTGCGACACGACCGGCACCACGCTGCCCCCGGAAGCCCGCCTGCTGGCTGTGACCACACCGGACCGTCTCACACTCCTGCTCTATCGTCTCGACGGGGCTTCCTTTGCGCCGGGACGTTACAGGCTGGGTACCCTGGAGACGGAGCGGGCCAACACGCTGCGCCCCGTGCACTGGGTGACCGTCGACGAAACCGGCCGCTATCTGCCCACAGCCGTTCAGACAGCCGAAGGGACTGGGGTTGCCTCCCTTCCGGAAAAGCCTGTCTTCTTCCCACCCTATCCGCAACCGTTCTTTGCCGGCCGACATGCTGCACTGGTGATCTCCGGTGTGCTCCCAGCCCCAAGCTCTTTGATCCTAGAAGTATTCGACCTGCTGGGACGCCGACTGGCCGTCGAGCAGGGCCAGCTCCCTGGCGGATCGTTTTGGTATCGCTGGGAGGTGCGCAGTTCGCAGGAATACCGGCTGGCACCTGGAATCTACCTACTGCGCCTGCGAACCCCTTACCTCACCCAGACCTTTCCTCTTGTCGTGCTTCACTGAATCGCGCCTCCATAGCTCCCGTGTGCTGTTCGTAACAGTTCGGTGCAGCTCGTGCCAGGAGCTGTATCCTGCTGTCCTGCTTCTTGTATAAAGAAGCAGAACGAAAACAACAGGTACGAGACATGCGCACCATTCTTTTAGGCGTGCTTTTCGGTATGCTGATAAGCGGATGGGCCCAGGCGCAAAATCGCCCGGCAGGATGGCCCACCACATGGATCAGCGGCCAGGTGCTGGACGCTTCCACGAATCAGCCCATTGAGACGGCCACCATTGCCGTCTGGCGCACGGCCGACTCAACACTGGTCACCGGTGCGGTGACTGATGCGGAGGGACGTTTCACAATTGAAGGACTTCGTCCTGGGCGCTATTATGTGACGGTCAGTTTTGTTGGGTATCAGCGCCAGGTGATATCGGACGTCACGCTGCGTCCGCCCACCTCCTTGCAGGTCGATCTGGGCACCATTCGACTGACGCCCGACACGGCCCAGCTGCAAGAAGTGCAGGTAACGGCCGAACGGGAAGCGGTGGAAATTGGCATCGACCGGATTGTCTATAACACACGCGATCAGCTCGTCAGTGCGGGTGGTGCCGCTATCGATGTGCTGCGTAACATCCCATCGGTTGAGATCGACGTCGAAGGCAACATCAGCCTGCGTGGTAACCAGAACGTGGCGATTCTGATCAACGGTCGCCCTTCGGCCTTGCAGGGCGAAGCGCTCACGCGCTTTCTGGAAGGACTGCCGTCAGATGCTATTGAACGCGTCGAAATTATTCCCAACCCGTCGGCCAAGTACGAACCAGACGGCATGGCCGGCCTCATCAACATCGTGCTTCGGCAGAACCAGGACCTCGGCCTGGGCGGCAGCCTTTCGCTCGGCGCCGGCACACGCGACACCTACAACGCCTCCGGAACGCTAACCTTCCAGCGGGGTCCCTGGAATCTGACCAGCAACTATGGTTTCCATACCGGCGAGCGGCCGGTCGAAGGCACCCGCTTCCGCGAAAATCGCTACGAGGACCCGCTTACCTATCTGGAACAGCTCGATCGGGGAACGTTTGAGCGCTATGCGCACAACCTAAACACCACGCTGGAATACCGCCTCAGTCGTCTGAACACGCTGGGCGCCTCGGCCCTGCTCAGCTTCCGAGGCGGCAGTGCAAACACACGGGCGCTTTACCAGAACCTGGACGCCTCGCAGACGCTGACCTCCCAATACGAACGGCGCGTCGAAGGCGACCGAAACGATTTCAACATGGATTATCGCCTCTTCTTCCGTCGTATCGTCGATCCTTCCAAACACGAACTCAACGCCGAACTGCGCTACGAGCGGGAAAAGGAAGACGAGCTCGAGCACTATCTACAGCAGACGCTTACCCAGACAGGGGATCCCTCAGGCGAGGCGCGACGCGAACGCAGTGACCAGGAGGAGCGCGGCTCGGTGCTGTCATTTCAACTCGACTACATGCGGCCACTTGGCGACCGGCTCCGCCTGGAGGCCGGCTACAAGGGCGATCTCAACGTGAACGACTACGCCCAGCATTATGAGGTGCAGGGCGAAGTGCCCTTCATCAACGACTTCCGCTACACGCTGCAGCGCCATGCCGCCTATGGCATCCTCAACTACGACCTGGGCGTCTTCGGCGTGCAGGTCGGGCTGCGTGCCGAACAGGCTTCCACTAAATTCGAGCAGCAAACGCTGGGCGAAACCTATCGGAAGGACTACTTCAGCCTTTTTCCCAGCGTCTTTCTGAGCTTCCGCCCGGTGCAGACCCATCAGTTCCGTCTGAGCTACAGCAAGCGCATCAACCGCCCCAACACCTGGCAGCTCAATCCGCTCAGCGATCTGGACGATCCGCTCTTCCGCCGCCAGGGCAACCCTTACCTCGATCCGGAATACACACACGCCTTTGAGTTCAGCTACTCCTGGATCTCGCCGGCCGTTACGCTGACGCTGACGCCGTATTATCGCTACACGGTGGACGTCATCCGCTGGTACGAATCACTCGATCCCAATACGGGCATTTCCACGGTAACCTTCAGAAACCTAACTTCGCGGGATGACTGGGGGGTCGAGACGGTGGGCACCTTCCGGCTTGGCAACCGGCTTAACGCCTTTGCCAGCCTGAACGTCTTTCGCGTTACGACGGACGGCAGCAACGTCGATGCCGACTATGGCAGCGACGCAATTGGCTGGAGCACTCGTTTAAACACGACGCTAAGCGTCATGCCCAGTCTGACGCTGCAGTTTTCCTACTTCTACAGCTCTCCGCTGGATGTTGAAAACGGTCGCATCTCCGGGCGCTCGATGGCCGACCTGGCACTGCGCCAGCAGTTCCTGAACAACCGGGCCAGCCTGAGCGTGCGCGTCAGCGACCTGTTCAACACAATGCGTTTTCGGGTCGAGCGCGAAGACGCGCTGTTCTACCAGCGTTTCAACCGGAGCTGGAATGCCCAGCAGGTCTTTCTGACCTTCTCCTACAACTTCGGCCATCAGAATCAGCGCCGCAACCGCCGCTGGGACGAAAATGGCGAAAATAACCGGCCTGAAGACATCGAAGGCGTCCTCATGCAGCAATAAATGTTCGATTGTGCTTCAAAAAAGCCCGCGTTTACCAATAAACGCGGGCTTTTTCTTCAAATACAACAAGGCTGTTTCGAGGTGTGAGGGGACCTTGGTCTACGTCCTATGGGGATGTCGGGTTGTGAGAGGGATCCCCATATGCGCTTGTTTGGGCAGGTATACGATGGCATACCGCCAAGACGGTTGTCGAGGCGCACGCGACGTTGCGGCTGCTCAAAAACCGACGTGCGTCAGCGAGATCATAAGAATGAAGCGTGAGCCGCTCCCCCTCCCAGATCAGAGCTGAGCTTACTACAAGCGACTATCATCACGTAGGGAATATCAGATGGGCACCACCTGGCTGTGTGCTTCCAGCAGCGCCCGCGCCTCGACAGGGCCCAGGTTAAACAGCAGATCCAGCGCCGTCATGCCTGGCACGAACCCCTCGAAGTGCTGGCGATACATGGGTTCCTCAAACCGAAGCGCGTAGACTCGGGAAGCAGCTGCCCGATCGATCGGCGCTGTTGCTTCGGGAAGCAGCAGCGTATCGGCGGCCAGCATGCGGGCAATCTCCACCATCGAGGCAGGACGCTCCACCAGTTCCGAGGCGCGTACGACCGGCACGTCGATCTCGAAAAACCGCAACGTCAGTAGCACGGTCGCACAGGTCAGTTCGCCCAACGTCCGCCATTCTCGCAGAAAGAGTTCCTCAAGGCGCGGCTCGTAAAACTCGAAGTACGGCGTCGTCCGGTAGTTGTAGCAGAAAGCCCGCCAGTGGCGACGCTGCCAGCCTCGGAGCTGTCCGATGGCGGCCCGATCGATGGGCACACCATGCTGATGCGCCCGGAGTGGTACAGAGATCCACTGCCAGCCCTGTGGGTTGCGAAGCCGTGTACGGTTGTGGTAGGACTGCCGGCTGTACTGGAACGTATCGGCCAGTACCATCCGACCAGCCCGGAGCGCCAGCGCCACACGCTCCAGACGCGGGAAATACTCCGGCGGAACGATCGCCAGCATGCCGAATCGGATCTTTGCTAAACAAAACACTTTGGCTGTAATTTAATAGCTGTGCACCATTGTTTCTCGAAGCCCGGTCGCCTGTGATCGTCCCGACGCTTCTGCTTGGCACGCTGCACCTGCTGCTCTGGGGGACACTGCTGGCCTCGCTGCGCTACCTGCGGCGACAACCCCGGCCGAATCCGGTGGCCAATGTGTGGCCCCCGCTCTCGGTGCTGATTCCGGCACGCAACGAAGCAGCCAACCTGCGCCGCCTGCTGCCTACCCTGCTGCGCCAGGACTACCCGAACTTTGAGGTGATCATTTACGACGACGGCTCGGACGACGCCACGCCTTTCGTGCTGGAGCGCTACCGCGCCGACCAGCGCCTGCGTGTGCTTCGGGGCAAAGGGCCGCCACCCGGCTGGGTGGGCAAGGTCCATGCGCTTTACCAAGCCACCCGGCGTGCCCGCGGCACGCTTTACTTGTTTCTGGATGCCGACACCGAGCTGCTGCGGCCGGACGCGCTCCGCCATCTGGTAGCCCGTTACCGGGCGCTGCCACCGGGTTCGGTGGTCACAGCGCTGCCTTCCCTGCGTGGCGGCGGCCAGCTGCTTGTCAGCCTCGTGCCGCTCATGATCCTGGCCGGGCTACCCTGGCCCTTGGTGCGCCGCCTGCCTCATCCCCTGCTGGGCGCCCTCAACGGCCAATGCTGGCTCATCGATGCCACCCACTACCACCGGCTGGAGCCTCACCGTCATCATCAGGGGGAAGTGCTCGAAGATGTCCAGATCGGACGCTACCTCAAAAAACACGGTCTGGTGCCCGAAATGCTGGACCTCCGCCACGAACTGGCCGTGTATATGTACCCAAACCTGAAAGCCGCCTGGCGCGGCTTTCGAAAAAACGCTTACCTGCTCATGGGCGGCCGACCGCTTCCCTTCCTGCTGCTCTGGCTTGGCTATGGCTTGACGTTCGTCCTGACGCCGTTGTTTTGGTGGCCGTTGCTCGTTTCCGTGCTCGGACTCAAACTGGTGGTCGATCGGCTGCTTGGCCATCCGCTCTGGCTGAGCCTGCTGGGGCCGCTTTCGCACCTGCTGGCTTGGGCGCTGCAACTCGACTCAGCCTGGAGTCACTGGCGCGGACGCGTCCGCTGGAAAGACCGGCCTGTCAGGCAACCATCCCGTTAAAACCAACATCACTTCCCCGAAAACCTGCAACAGGCCTTATCTTTGGTATTGATAAGAACGCCATCCAGCCACTACAGGCCATGCGAACCTCGTTTCTCATTCTGTCGCTGATCATCGCCATCCTGGCTGTGATCTTTGCCCTCTCCAATCCGGGGTACGTGACGCTACGTTTCGGGCCGTACCAGACCGAACAGTCTACGGCGCTGGTAGTACTGGTCAGCTTCGCGCTGGGCGTGCTGGTGGGCATCCTGGCCACCGTTCCGAGCCGCATCAAACGCGCCCGCGAGATTCGCCAGCTGCGCAAGCAGCTGACTACCGGTAGCGAGACAGCCTCTTCTTCCGGGCTGGGATCGATGACCGAAAACCCTTACGGATGACGCACAGAATCTCTCGATTCCGCGAAAACCTTGCCCGGCGGCGCCGCAAGATCGGCCTGCCGCCGGGCACGCTGCTTCCTCCGGAGAGACCGCCGGCCGAGCCCGTCACCGTCCACCTGATCGACTACGACGCCGAGCACTTCGAGGAACGGGCAATCGCGGTCGAAGAGATCGAAACAGTGCTGGTGTACAAAGACCGGCCGACGGTCACCTGGATCGACGTCACGGGCCTGCACGACATCCGCCTCATTCAGCAGCTGGGCAAGCTGCTTTCGATTCATCCACTCACGCTCGAAGACATCGTCAGCACAGGCCAGCGTCCGAAGCTCGAAGAGGGCGACGCCTATCTGTACATCGTTTGCCACATGCTCACCTTCGACGAGCGTAACCATACGGTAGAGGCCGAGCAGGTTAGCTTGATTTTGGGCCAGGGCTTCGTGCTGACGTTTCAGGAGCGGCCCGGCGACGTGTTCGTTCCGGTGCGCGAGCGCCTGCGCCAGCAGATCGGCCGCATTCGCCAGCGCGACGCCGGCTATTTGGCGTATGCGCTGCTCGACGTAATTGTCGATCACTACTTCTTGGTGCTGGAAGCAATCAGCGCGCGTGCCGAACAGCTCGAAGCCGAAGTGCTGGAACGCGTCGATCAGCAGGTGCAGCACGAATTGGCCTCGTTGCGACGTGAACTGATCGGCATGCGTCGCGCCGTATGGCCACTTCGTGAGGTGTTCGCCGAGCTGCAACGCTTCGAGAACCCGCTGATTGCGCCGGAAACCCGTCCCTTTCTGCGCGACACCTACGATCACATCGTGCAAGTGATCGAAATCGTCGAGTCGCTACGCGAGCTGCTGGCCGGGTTGACCGACCTGCACCTGTCGCAGCTGAGCCACCGCATGAACGAGATCATGAAGGTGCTCACGTTGGTGGGCACGATCTTCATCCCGCTCACCTTCATTGTCGGAATCTACGGGATGAATTTCGACTATATGCCCGAGCTGCGCTGGCGCTACGGCTACCCGGCCGTCATGCTGCTGATCCTGGGGCTGGCGCTGGGCATGCTCTATGCCTTCCGGCGACGGGGATGGATCTGACGCTGCGACATCCACCTGCGCTGCGGCCCGGTGATCGTGTGGCCGTCGTGGCCCCGGCCAGTCCCCCTGATCCCGAAAAACTGGAGGCCGGCATTCGACGGTTGGAAGCGGCCGGGCTGATCGTGGAGCGCGGCCGTACGCTCTCGGCCCACCGGGGCTATCTGGCCGGCGACGATCGGCTGCGGGCCAACGAACTCAACCACTACCTGCAACGTACCGACATCCGGGCCATCTTCTGCGCTCGGGGTGGCTACGGCTGTCTGCGCCTGCTGCCGCTGCTGGACTACGAGGCGGCGGCCCATGCGCCGAAGCTGCTCGTCGGCTACAGCGACATCACGGCCCTGCACCTGGCCCTGCTGCACCGCGCCCGCCTGCCTGGCCTTTCGGGCCCCATGGTGGCCATTGACTGGCCCCTGCTGGACGACGAAGCGGAACAGCGCTTCTGGGAGCTAGCCCAGGGCATCGCCCCTGATCCGCTGCCGCTTATCGGGTCGGCTTCGCCTCACGTCTTGCGACCCGGCGTGGCCGAAGGGCAGCTGGTAGGCGGCACGCTTTCGGTACTGGTGCGGCTTATAGGCACCCCCTACCTGCCTGATCTGACCGGCGCCATCCTGTTTCTGGAAGACATCGGCGAGGCCCCTTATCGCATCGACGGCATGCTGGCCCACTTGCGCCTGGCCGGCGTACTCGACCAACTGGCGGGGCTCGTGCTGGGGTACTTCACAGACTGCAGTCCGGCCACTTCAACGCCCTCGCTTTTGCTTGAGGAAGTGTTTGCCGATTATTTCGGCGCAGCGCCCTACCCAGTTGTGACCGATTTTCCTTATGGGCACGTTCCCGCAAAAAACACGCTGCCCGTAGGCGTGCAGGCCCGACTGGTAGCCGACGCCTCGGGCGCATGGCTCTCTTTGCTGGAACCCGTCGTACGATAGGCCAGTCTGCTCCAGAAGCTTTTCCGTGAAAAATTTTCAGCAAGCCCGTCCCGCAAACGCTATACTTGGGGCGGCAATCGTCGCCACACGAACCGATGGTGCAAGCAAAAACGCGCCTGCCTCTGCGCCTGGCTGTCTTTGCCTCGGGAGGCGGCACGAACTTTCAGGCCATCCTTGAGGCTATCGAAGCCGGGCGCCTGCCAGCACGCGTGGTAGTGTGCGTGAGTGACCGTCCCACAGCCGGTGCCCTGGAGCGAGCCCAGCGGCACGGCATCCCCACCGCCGTGCTCACCCCAAAAGATTACCCTTCGCCGAAGGCCTTCGGCGAGGCATTGCTCGAAGTGCTCCGTGCGCACGACGTTGAGCTGGTGGCCCTGGCCGGCTACCTGAAGAAAATTCCCGACAATGTGGTAGCCGCCTACCGCAATCGCATCCTGAATATCCACCCTTCGCTGCTGCCTGCTTTCGGTGGAGCGGGCATGTACGGCCGCCGCGTGCACGAGGCTGTACTGGACTACGGCGTGCGCTGGACCGGCGCCACCGTCCATCTGGTAGACGAGGAGTACGACCACGGACCGATCGTACTGCAGGAGCCCGTGCCGGTCCTGCCTGACGATACGCCCGAAACGCTGGCCGCGCGTGTGCTGGAAGTGGAGCACCGGCTCTATCCCGAGGCGCTCCGGCTGTTTGCCGAAGGACGCGTGATGGTCGACGGTCGCCGCGTCCGCATCCTGCCCGAAGCCCCTGAAATCCACAACCCATAGGCCATGCTACATCAACCGCGCACTCACGAACCGCCCCCGGATCTACAACCCGTCCGTCGCGCGCTACTGTCGGTGTTCGATAAGACCGGTCTGGTTGACTTCGCTCGTCGCCTGGCGGCGCTGGAGGTCGAGCTAATCTCTACGGGCGGCACAGCCCGCACATTGCGCGAGGCCGGACTGGCCGTGCGCGACGTCTCGGAGCTGACCGGCTTCCCGGAAATCCTCGACGGACGCGTCAAAACATTGCACCCGGCCGTTCACGGCGGCTTGCTGGCCCGCCGCAACGTGCCCGAAGACCTGGCCCAGCTCGAGCGGCACGGCATCGCTCCCATCGATCTGGTGGTGGTCAACCTGTATCCCTTTGAACAGGCTGTCGAACAGGCACCCGACGACGAGGCGCTGGCTGTAGAAAACATCGACATCGGTGGCCCCACGCTTATCCGCGCTGCCGCCAAAAACTTTTTCTTCACGGCCGTGATGGTCGATCCGTCCGATTACGACGCTGTGGCCGAAGAGCTGGCCCGGTATGCAGGCAACTTGACGCTGGCCACGCGCCGCCGCCTGGCCCAGAAAGCCTTTGCCCGGACGGCTGCCTACGACCAAACCATCGCCGCCTATCTAGAGCGCTGCCTGCAGCCCCAAGCGCCGGAGCCACTGCCGTCCCGGCTGAAGATCGAGCTACCGCGCGTTCAGATCCTGCGCTACGGTGAAAATCCCCACCAGCAGGCGGCTTTCTACGGCAACCCGGAGCGCTTCTTCCGCCAGCTCCACGGTAAGGCCCTCTCTTTCAACAATCTACTGGACTTGAGTGCGGCGCTGCAACTGATTGACGAATTCCGGGAGGCCGATCCCACCTGTGCCATCCTGAAGCATACAAACCCGTGTGGCGTGGCTACGGCCGACACGCTCGCCGAAGCCTACGCCCGCGCCTTTGCCACCGACCGCCGCGCTCCTTTCGGTGGAATCGTAGTGGTCAATCGCCCACTCGACCGCGAAACAGCCGAAGCCATCGATCAGATCTTTACCGAAGTGATCATCGCACCGGATTTTGAAGAGGGCGTGCTGGACTTTTTGAAAAAGAAGACCAACCGGCGCATCATACAGCAGCTTCGTCCGGTGCAGGAGGCGCTGGATGTGCGCTCGGCCGTGGGTGGCCTGCTGGTGCAGGAGCCCGACGGTCCCCTACCGCTGCAGGCGCTGCGTTCGTCCTGGCGCGTGGTGACCCGCCGCGCTCCCACCGAAGCCGAGTGGCGCGACCTGGACTTTGCCTGGCGCGTGGTCAAGCACGTCAAGAGCAACGCCATCGTATATGCCCGCGACCGGGCTACGCTGGGCATCGGAGCCGGCCAGATGAGTCGGGTGGACGCCTCTGAGATCGCCGTGCTCAAAGGGAAACGCGAAGGGCACGATTTTACCGGCAGCGTGGTGGCCTCCGACGCTTTCTTCCCCTTTGCCGATGGACTGCTGGCTGCCGTCGAAAGCGGCGCACGCGCCGTGATCCAGCCGGGCGGCTCCATCCGGGACGAAGAGGTGATCGCGGCAGCCGACGCCCACAACGTCGCTATGGTTTTCACCGGTACCCGGCACTTCCGCCACTGAGCGGAACGATTTTCGCACTTTTCTGCCAGACGGACGGATCTATTTGTCCGCCGGTTTACTATTTTAAGGGCACCTCCAACAAAAAGGCCAACGTAGAGGAATAACGTTCCTGGCCTGCCTGCACCAGGCGCCGGTGGGCCCGGACCTAAACCGCACAAAGACCAATGGGGCTGTTCAATTTCGCATCTGATGTTGCTATTGACCTGGGTACGGCCAACACGCTCGTTTATATCAAAGGTCGCGGCATTGTGCTCAACGAGCCCAGCATTGTGGCCGTGCATCGAAGCACGCGCAAAGTCATTGCCATCGGCCGCGCAGCCCTGCAGATGCACGAGCGCACGCACCCCGAGATCGAAACAATCCGGCCGCTTAAGGATGGCGTGATTGCCGACTTTGAGGTGGCCGAGCAGATGATTCGGGGATTTATTCGCAAGGTGCAACGCAACTGGTACACTTCAATTCGCCGCATGGTGGTTTGCATCCCCAGCGGCATCACCGAGGTAGAAAAGCGCGCCGTGCGCGACTCGGCCGAGCATGCCGGTGCCAAGCGCGTCTATCTGATCAGCGAACCCATGGCCGCCGCCATCGGCATTGGCCTGAACGTAGAAGAGCCGGTAGGCAATATGGTGGTGGACATCGTCGGCGGCACTACCGAGATCGCTGTCATCGCGCTGGCCGGGATCGTCGTGAACGAGTCGATCCGCATCGGTGGCGACGAACTGGACAACGCAATTATCCAGTACTTCAAACGCAATCATAACCTGCTGATCGGTCAGCGCACCGCTGAACGCATCAAGTGCGAGATCGGAAGCGCCGTTGAGCTAGATCCAGAGCTGGAGCTGTCGGTCAAAGGCCGCGATCTGGTCAGTGGCATTCCCAAAATTCGCACCATCTCTTCAGAAGACGTGCGCGAGGCGATACGAGAGCCGGTCAGCCAGATCGCAGCAGCCGTGCTGCGCTGCCTGGAGCGTACGCCGCCGGAACTGGGTGCCGACGTCCTGGAGCGCGGTATCATGCTCACGGGCGGTGGAGCCCTGCTCAAAGGACTGGATGTGTTGATCCGCAACCGCGTGGAACTTCCGGTCTATGTCGCCGAGGATCCGCTGACAGCCGTGGCCCGCGGTACCGGTAAGGTGTTGGAAGACCTTGAACGCTACGAGCGCGTATTGCTCTGAACCATGACGCGCACAAAATGGCTCGTCGATGTGTTGCTGTTGGTGGTGGTGCTGGGTCTGTCGCTGACCCTGCTGCTTGTACACAACGAGCCGGTGCTCAGGGGTCTGCGTGCGCTGACGCTGGAGCTTTCGGCCCGGGCCGAGACGCGCCTGGCCTGGGTGGGCCACTACTTCCAGGCGCTCGAAGAAAACGAGCGACTGCGAGCCGAGAATATCCGCCTGGCGGGCGAATTGGCCCGGGCCCGCGAAGCGCTGATTGCCAACGAACGCCTGACCCGCCTGCTCGCCCTGCGCGACAGCCTCTCACCGCTTCCAGTCCGAGCCGCCCGCATCGTAGGCCGTGACATCACACGCCAGCGCAACTACCTGACGATCGACGCCGGACGCAACGAGGGCGTGCGGCCCGGCATGCCCGTAGTGGACGACCGGGGCATCATCGGCACCGTCCTGCTGGCTACACCACACTACGCCCGCGTACTGCCCTACTTGAACACCGACTTCCGCGTGGCCGCCCGCATTCAACCACTCGGCGTTGTGGGCATTGTGCGCTGGGACGGCGAGGATCCCAACCACTTGCTCATGGAATTCGTCAGCCGCACCCAGCCCGTACAGCCCAACATGCTGGTGGTTACCACCACCTACAGCGGTATCTTCCCACCGGGCTTTCCGGTAGGACGCGTCACCAAAGTCATCCGCCAGCCTGGCCTCAATACGTTGCGCATCTATCTGGAGCCGGCCTCACCGCTGGATCAGGCCTCCTACGTGTTCGTCATCCTGCGCGCTCCCGATCCGGAGCGCCAGTTGCTAAACGATACCGACACACCCTGAGCAATGCGTCTGCGCTGCTGCCTCTTGCTGCTGCTCTTATGGAACTGGGCAGGCCTGCTTCATGCCCAGTCATCCCGATCGCTGGTGGCATCGCTCAATCGGTTGCTCGAGGCATCCGACTACGAGCCGGCCTTTTGGGGCGCGCTCGTACTGGACCTGCGCGACAGCACCGTGCTCTACGCCCGCCACGCCCACCAGAACTTTACCCCCGCTTCCGTCACCAAGCTGTTCGTTACGGCGGCAGCGCTGGAGCAACTCGGCCCTGACTTTCGCTACGTGACCCGCCTGATGGCCGACGGCCCTGTCGTGAATGGCGTACTCCAAGGTAACCTGATCGTCCGCGGCGCAGGCGATCCCGCCATCGGCGGCCGCTTCACCAACGGTGACCGCACGGCCACCTTCCGCACCTGGGCCGACTCGCTGCGCCGCCGGGGCATTCACCGAATTGCCGGCAACCTCATCGGCGACGACGACTACTTCGACGACACGCCACTGGGCACAGGCTGGAGCTGGGATGACCTCACCTACTGGTATGCCGCCGAGATTAGTGCGCTATCGTTCAACGACAACTGCGTGGACGTCCTGATCGAAGGGCGCCACCCAGGCGAGCCGGGCCGCCTCTCCTGGGAGCCCCCCACTACCTACGTCACGTTGATCAATCAGACCTATACGACTTCCGCCAGGCAGCAGCTGAAGGAGGGTTATCGCCGCCTGCTCGGCACCAACACCATTGTACTTTTCAGCCGCGTGCCCGAAGGCCAACGCGACATCGAGTCGCTTACAGTCCATAACCCAACGCGCTTCTTCGTACACGTGCTGCGCGAAGTGCTGCTGGCCGAAGGCATCGCCGTCGACGGAAAGCCGGTGGATGTTGACGACCTCTCAATCAAGCCCGACTATACCGCCCCGCATCTGTGGACGGTGGCCACGTACACATCACCGCCACTTTCGGAGATCGTCCGGGTCATCAACCGGCGAAGCCAGAACCTCTACGCTGAAATGCTGCTGCACACGCTGGGAGCCGAGCGGCCGGTGCCCGACAGCACGCTCGCGCCCGGATCCGCTGAAATGGGTCTGGCAGCCGCCGCCCGTACCTGGCTTCGCGCCCGCATCGACACCAGCCGCCTCCAGCTTGTGGACGGCTCCGGCCTCTCGGCCCAGAACCTGGTCTCACCCGAGGCCACCGTCCGTCTGCTGGCCTACATGGCCACCCATCCCGACCGCACGGTGTGGCAGACGTTCTACATGTCGTTGCCTGCTGGCGGCGAAGAAGCGACCACGTTGCAGGATCGATTCCGTACCGGACGCGCTCACGGCAACGTACGCGCCAAAACTGGTACGCTCTCAAACACGAGCGCGCTGGCAGGATACGTGCGCACTGCCAGCGGTCGCCTGCTCGCCTTTGCTATTTTCTGCAACCACTACACCGTCCCCACCCGTCAGGTCCGCCGCACCATCGATGCCTTCGTTGAGCAATTGGCTCGCTACCGAAACTGACGGGATCAACCCCTTCGTTCTGTCCGTTCATGGACAGCACTTTGCATACAATCTGTCAGCAAATAACCGATGGCCCCCCAACAGATTCACGGCACCACGGTACTGGGCATACGCCATAACGGCCGCGTGGCGCTGGGCGCCGACGGACAGGCCACGCTGGGCAACACCGTTATGAAGCGTCGCGCCCAAAAAGTGCGCGCGCTCTACAATGGCAAAATCCTGGCCGGCTTTGCCGGTGCGACGGCCGATGCCCTGACGCTTTTTGAACGCTTTGAGGGGAAACTCCAGCAGCACGGAGGCAACGTGCTCCGCGCGGCCGTCGAGCTGGCAAAGGACTGGCGCACCGACCGCTACCTGCGCCGCCTGGACGCTCTGCTGGCCGTTGCCTCACCCGATCGTCTCCTGCTCATCAGCGGCAATGGGGACCTGATCGAACCCGACGACGACATCGTGGCAGTCGGCTCCGGCGGCCCCTTCGCCCTGGCTGCCGCCCGTGCCCTCCGCAAACACCGCCCCGACCTGTCGGCCCGCACCATCGTCGAAGAAGCCCTCTCCATTGCGGCCGACATCTGCATCTACACCAACCACGAATTCACCATTCTGGAGATTGCATGATGGATCGCTCGCATTCCAAAAAACCGACCCGCACCACAGCCCTCTTTGTGGATTACGAGAACCTGCATCAGCAAGCCGCCCACTACCTGAAGCACACCAGCAACCTCAACGGACAACTGGCCGATTTGCTCTACAGCCTCCGTCGCTATCTGCTGGCGCGCCGTCGCTTCCGCGTGGTCCTGGGACGCGCTTATGCCGACTTTGAACAATACGACGACGGCCTGGCTATCCAGCGCGTACTTGCCGAACAGGGCCTTGCGCCATGCATGGTCCCCTCAAGCAATAACCCTCCAGCCCGATCGCTGCAACTCACCATCGACGCCCTACAGACGCTGCAGAGCCATCCCGAGGTGCAGGCGTTTGTGGTGGTCAGCGGCAACCTTTCGTATCTGCCTCTGCTGGAGCACCTGCGCAGCCATGGCCGACAGGTGGCCCTTTTTCAGCTGACTACCCCCTCCGATCTGGTCTATGAGCGTCTGGGCGACCGCCTGCTGCTGGATCCTCGTCCGATTCTGGAGCACACCGGACTGCGCCAGCTACTGGCCTACCTGTCGAGTCCCGCACCTACACCGCCTGCACCCCCTCCGGCCTTCACCTCGCTGGCCGACGATCCCGACGCCTTAAAGGCACTCGCATTGATCCTCGAATACTTCGGACAGTACGAGGAGATTTACCTCTCGCCCCTGCTTCGGAAGATGTCTGAAATCTTCGACGAGACCCGGGTCGAGCCCAAAGAGCTGATCAACCGCCTTGAAGCAGCCGGCGCCATCCGCCTGGAACGCCGTCGCGGTTTTCCCCACGATTACACCGTACTCATCCTGCACGAAAACCATCCCGATGTGCGTCGCCTTCGCGAAGCGCTCGCCTCGAAACCAGAAGCCGGCAGAGATCTATCTGAAGAAGATCACGTTGAAGACACCTCCAGGGAAGAACCCTCGGCGTTCTAATTCGTCAACCTGTCTGCTATGGAGCAGCAACCCCTTATGTCGCAGGAGGCCGGAATGAAGCGAGAGCTAACCCCACGTGAGATCGTCGCGGAGCTGGATAAATACATTGTTGGTCAGGATGAAGCCAAAAAGTGCGTGGCTATTGCACTGCGCAATCGCTGGCGTCGGCTCAACGCGCCGCCGGAGATGCGGGAAGAGATCATGCCCAATAACATCCTGATGATTGGCCCCACCGGTGTGGGCAAAACGGAGATTGCTCGTCGCCTGGCGAAGTTGGCCGGCGCGCCCTTCATCAAAGTAGAAGCTACCAAGTTCACCGAAGTCGGCTACGTGGGCCGCGATGTGGACAGCATGATTCGCGACCTGGTGGACATCGCGGTCAACATGGTGCGCGAGGAACACGAGCAACGCGTGCGCGACCGGGCGCGCGAGCTGGCCGAGGAGCGCATTCTCGACATCCTGGTACCACCGGCCCGCCCGACCCCCCGGCCCGAAATGGTGCAGGGCCCGGGCTTCTTCCTCCAGAGCACGGCCACCACGGCTGCCGACGACGCCGAAGCCCGCGAGCGCACCCGCCAGCGTTTCCGCGAAAAGCTCAAGGCGGGCGAGCTGGATGACCGGGAAATCGAGATCGAAGTGGCCGCCGACACGATGCCCATGGTGCAGGTCTTCGGACCGCTGGGCATCGAGGAAATGGGCCTCAACCTACAGGAACTGTTCGGCAACCTGACAGGCCGCCGCAAAAAGCGCCGCGTTACCGTGGCCGAGGCGCGCGAGATCCTCACCCAGGAGGAAGCGCGGAAACTTATCGATATGGACAAGGTCACGCGTGAGGCGCTGGAGCGCGTGGAGCAGTCGGGCATTGTCTTCATCGACGAAATCGACAAAGTAGTCGCCCGCGACGGCACCCGCGGTGGTCCGGACGTGTCGCGCGAGGGCGTACAGCGTGACCTGTTGCCGCTGGTGGAAGGCAGCAGCGTGATGACCAAGTACGGGATGGTTCGCACCGACCATATCCTGTTCATTGCCAGTGGTGCCTTCCACATGGCTAAACCCAGCGACCTGATCCCGGAACTGCAGGGTCGCTTCCCGATCCGCGTCGAACTGAAGAGCCTGACCGAAGAGGATTTCTACAAAATCCTGACGCAGCCGAAAAACGCACTGCTCAAGCAGTACCAGGCCCTGCTGCAAGCCGAGGGCGTCGAGATCGAATTCACCGATGCGGCCGTGCGAAAAATTGCCCAAATCGCTGCGCGCGTGAACGAAGAAGTTGAAAACATCGGCGCCCGTCGCCTGCACACGGTGCTGACCACGCTGCTGGAAGACATCCTCTTTGAGGTGCCCGACAACCTGCCCGAAGATCGCAAGATCGTGGTGGATGCCGACCTGGTGGAACAGCGGTTGAGCGGCATTGTGCAAAGCCGGGATCTGAGCCAGTACATTCTCTGAACTCAGACGGCTGGCGTTCGACGCGTCCGTGGTCTACTATCAGCTGGAAGATCCGGAAGGACGGCGACGCTGGGAAGCCCTGCAGGCTGCCCGGATGTCGCCGTTTGCGCATCCAGAGGTATTGCTCGGGCTCGCGCGGCTCTTTGGCCGCCGCGTTGAGATCGTAGAAGTGGACGCCGAAGGCGGTCCGGCCGCCGTAGCGCTGCTGGTACGCCACATGGGCCCCTGGCGATGGGCCACGCATCCGCCCTTGCTGCCCGAGTCGCCCTTGATCGTTCCGGATACATCCGCGCCAGTACCGCCGGAGCAACTGCTGGAAGCGTTAGCGCGCCGTTACGCGCGCATCGATCTACACCTGCCCACGGAGTGGACGGACGTGCGGCCGGCTCTGTGGCGTGGCTGGCGGGCCTATCCACTCTACACCTACGAAATCGACCTGGAGCAGACTTCACCCACGCACTGGTCCGAAAATCCGCGCCGCCTTTTTCGCAAGGTGGCGCAGAACTACCGGCTCATCGAAGATGTCAGACTGGCTCCTGTAGTGGCTCGTTTGGTGGCGACCGGCTACCAACGCCACCGCCGCTCGCCCCCGGCTCCGGCCGAACGGCTAACTGCCCTGCTCGAACAACTTACGAAAGCCGGACCGATCCGCCTCTTCGGTGTGCAGAATCTGTCGGGAGCGACGGAAGCGGCCGTGGCACTCGTGACCGAACGGCCGCGTGCCTGGTACTGGCTGGCCGGAAGCAGGCCTGGCCCCGCCATGACCGTATTGCTGGGGCACCTCTGGAGCCGGCTGCGCGAAGAAGGCTTTCGCCAGTTCAACTTCGTCGGGGCCAACACCCCCTCAATTGCTGAGTTCAAGCGCCGATTCAATCCGACGCTACAGCTTTACTTTCGGCTAACCCGGGATCGCTCGCCGCTCCAGACACTGCTACGCCACATGCCCGGCTTTCACTGAAGCATGGAGCCTGCGCCCACATCCACGCCACCAACCGACCGCCCACTCCGGCGGCCGGTGCTCACGCTGCTCTCCGGTTCGTCGATCGCGCTGGCCCTTTCCTATCTGGCTCAGCCGCTGCTGACCCGCCTATATGCCCCGGAAGCCTTTGGGGTGATGGACGCCTTCGTGGCGCTGGCAAGTCTGTTATTTGTAGTAGGCTCCCTTCGATACGAAGATGCGCTGCTGCTACCCCATGACGAAGCCGAAGCGCGCGGTCTGCTCCGACTTTGCGCTTTCATCCTGTTTGGCATCAGCCTGCTCTGCCTGGTGCTGAGCCTGCCTGGATACCTGCTCCTTGAACGCACCGGTCAGGTGGCGCTTGCTGGCTGGCTCCCCTGGCTTTGTCCCACGCTGCTGCTCATGGGCGGCGGGCGCCTGGCCGAGCTGTGGCTGATGCGCCGACAGGCGTTCCGGACGCTCTCGGCCGGCACGGCCCTGCGCGCCGCCACCACAACGACGCTCCGACTGGTGGCTGGCCTGCCGCCCCTGCAAGCGGGAGCGGCCGGACTCATCGGCGGCTTTCTGGGCGGACACCTGAGCGCACTGCTGCTCTACAGCTGGCGCCTGCACCGCACGCCACCCAAGGCATCAGCTCCTCTGCCTTCGCTGATCGCGCTGGCCCACCGTTACCGACGCTTCCCGCTGTTCACGCTCCCCGCTGCCCTGCTCAACGCCCTGAGCATGCGCCTGCCCTTTCTGCTGCTGCTGGCTTTCTTCGACGCCCAGGTCTTGGGCTTCTTTGGCCGCGCCTTTATGGTACTGACCGTTCCGCTGGGATTGGTGGGCGGCGCCACCGGCCAGGTCTTCTTCGTACGTGCCGCCGAAGCTCGCCACAGCAACGGCCTAGCCGCACTGACCCTCCGCGTCTATCGACGTCTGCTACAAGTGGGCCTTTATCCCGTACTGCTGCTGATGCTGCTGGGCCCGGACCTGTTCGCCTTCGTTTTCGGTGCACCATGGCGCACAGCCGGCCAGTACGCCGTCTGGCTCGCTCCCTGGCTGCTGCTGGCCGCGCTGACCTCACCGCTGAGCCGATTGTTCGACGTGCTAGAACGCCAGCGGGCCGATTTGGCCACCAGCATATGGCTCTTTCTGCTACAGACGGCCGCACTCATCAGTGGCGGACTACAGGGACGACCAGATACGGCCCTGCTCCTGCTCGGACTGGCCGGCGTGCTGGGGCGCCTCGTTCAGCTCGGCGTCCTGTTCCGACTGGCTGGCATCCCGATCCAAGCAGCCCTGTCTCCATTCCTTCGCTACGGGCTCCTCAGCCTTCCGCTGCTGGCGCTGCTCTACCTGAGCGCCTCGCACCTGAGCCCTCCGCTCCACCTCGGCCTGGCTCTGCTCAGCGTGCCGCTCTATCTGGGTCTCGGCGTCTGGCTGGCGCGGCGCGGTGCCTGAACCAGCCTCAACGCGGGGGTCGATCGCCATAGCGGTCGGCCTCGCGCCGACGGCACTGCCCAAGTTGCTCCAGGCGAAGCAGCATGCGGAGCTGCTGCGGAAGTGCGCCGCAGGCAACAGCCCAATCGGTCAACACCTGCAGCACGTGCCGGTGGCGACGTCGTGACCAACGGGGTGCCCGATCTTCCAGTACCCACGTCGTCAGGGTTGCCCCATAGCCTTGCTCAAAGAGCCGCTGCACGGCCTCCAGGGCCATCCTTCGTCGGCGCGGCGACACGTCCGGCACCAGCCGTTCCAGCCAACCGACAGGATTGGCGCTTTGTCCAGCCGACGCCGTAAACGACAGGCACAGCACGGCCGCTTCTTCCGGAAACTCCCAGTCAACAGGAACGAACAGGCTGGAAACTGACGCTTTCATGCGGCAGAACCTGGAACTACACAGGCTCTCCGACTGTATCGTCCGGCGCGTGACTTTCTTCAATCCAAAAATGACCATGGCTGAAGTCCAGACGCTTCCTGCCACGTTGCGGCGCTTTCAGGCAACCGAGGAAGGGTTCCGCTGGGAGGCGGTACCGCTGAAGCACTACAAGCCGGAAGGTTCGCACTTCCGAGACATCACGCGCCAGGTGCTGTTTGGACCGGAAAGTGGCCTGCCCGCCGAGCTACGCTACTTCGAGGTCGAGCCGGGCGGCTACTCCACCTTCGAGCGTCACGAGCACGTACATGCCGTGCTGATCCTGCGCGGCCGGGGCCGTGCTATTGTGGGCGAGCAGCTCTTTGAAGTGCAACCGTTCGATCTGATTCACGTGCCGGCCTGGACCTGGCATCAGTTTCAGGCCGCCGAAGACGAAGCGCTGGGCTTTCTGTGCATGGTGGCGGTGAACCGCGACCGCCCAACCCGCCCTGTCCCCGAAGAGGCCGAACAACTCTGCCGCCATCCGGTCATCGGCCCCTACGTACGGCTGTAAGCGTGGACGTCAACTGCCCATTTCCAGGGCAACCCGGGCCAGAAACGGATCCAATAGGATGCCGTCCTTGATAAGGTGGGGACGCACCCTGTTCATCTGAACGCTGCCGGACAGCGATGCCGTTCGGAGACCACTTCGCCGTCGTCATTTCCGGCGCGTACTAATGCCGAACGCACTCACTGTTCTACGATTACCTGATCCGAGGTAACAAACGCCCCTTCGAAGCGGCGGGCGGCCAGCTTCCGTAAGCGCTCGGCTTCTTCGCGCGTCCGCAAGTTGCCCAGACGAATGCGATAATACGGAGCACGGTAGACGATATAGACCGGTGGCGGATCGTCATGGGCACCGGGAATACCTTCCAACAATCCCTGCACGGCCATCTGTCGCCACCAAGCGACCACCGCCGTGTAGATGCTGTCGGCCGTGGCTTTGTTTTCAGTGAGGAAGATCTGCACGCGGTAGCCCTCCACGGTGCGCGTGGTTGAGGTACCGGTTTTTCCTATCATCAACGCCTCCGGCACGTCGTGCTGCACCGCAAGCCGTGGCGGCGGTGGATCCGGATAGCGCGCTGGATCGAAATCCTCATAAGCAGACCAGTCGATCGGAGCTTCTTCCGGCGCCGGCCCCTGCTGGTCCTGCGCGCCGCGCGTAGCGGCACATCCCGCCAGCAGGAGCACTACACCGAACAAGACGCACAGCCGGTTCACCACGGGTTAGGGGTTGCGTTCCTGAGGAAGACGCCTTCTGAAAAACATCAAGCCACCTCCGGGTTTCCATTCGAAAACGGTGGTACGGCTACCAAAACCGTCAACACGCCGGGCGGTAGCGAAAGCGCCTCGCCCGGTGCACACGTGGGGGGTGTTACATTGCGCTGAAATACCGGAACCACCTCCCAATGGTGCGGCTTGCCACAGGAGCACACCTCCGGCACCACGACCGAAAAGGCTTCTTTTCCGTTGTTGAACAGAATCAGAAAAGTGTCGTCGCGAAACGGCCGTCCGTGGGAGTCGGTGCCCTGAATGGCGTCGCCGTGCAGCAGCAGCCCGAAGGCTGTCAGCTCTGGGTTGGTCCAGTCCTCATGCTGCATGGGTCGGCCTTCCGGATGCCACCAGACCGCGTCGGGCGCCTGACCGCCGTTGGGCAATCCGGTCAGAAAATGTCGGCGCCGGAAGCTCCGGTGTTGTTTACGAAACCAGATCACCTGGCGGACAAATTCCAGAAATTGCTGCTTGCGTTCGTCGAGTTGCCAGTTGTACCAGCTGATCTCGTTATCCTGGCAGTAGGCGTTGTTATTGCCGTGCTGCGTGCGCGACAGTTCGTCGCCGCCCAACAACATGGGCACGCCCTGCGAGAGAAATAGCGTGCTGATCAGGCTGCGCTTGAGCGCTTCCCGACAGGCCAGCACGGACGGATCCTGCGTAGGTCCCTCTACCCCGCAGTTCGTGCTGTAGTTTTCATCCATGCCGTCCCGGTTGCCTTCCAGGTTCACTTCGTTGTGTTTTTTCGTATAGCTGACCAGGTCTTGTAGCGTGAAGCCGTCGTGTGCCGTGACGAAGTTGATCGAGGCGAAGGGACGGCGACCGCTGCGCTCGTACAGATCGCTGGAGCCGGCAAAGCGCGTGGCAAACTCGCCGTTGAGTCCGCGATCGCCCCGCCAGAAGCGGCGCACAGCGTCGCGATAGCGACCGTTCCACTCGGTCCACTGCCAGGGAAAATGTCCTACTTGATAGCCACCGGGCCCCACATCCCAGGGTTCGGCGATGAGCTTGACCTGGCTGAGCACCGGGTCCTGCTGGATGACCTGAAAGAATGTCGAGAGCATGTCCACGTCATATAGCTCTCGGGCCAGCGCGGCCGCCAGATCAAACCGGAAGCCGTCAACGTGCATCTCGGTGACCCAGTAGCGTAGGCTATCCATGATGAGCTGGATAACATAGGGGTTGCCTACGTCCAACGTGTTGCCGGTGCCCGTGTAATCGACCAGAAAACGCGGGTTTTTCGGATCGGCCTTGTAGTAGGCTCGGTTGTCGATGCCCCGGAACGACAGCGTAGGGCCCAGCACGCCGCCTTCACCCGTGTGGTTGTAGACCACGTCGACGATCACCTCGAAGCCGGCGGCATGCAACGCCCGCACCATCATTTTGAACTCGCGAACGGCCGAAATCGGCCCGTTCGTGGCGTACTCGGGCTCCGGCGCAAAGTAGCAGAGTGGATTGTAGCCCCAGTAGTTGCGCAGGCCACGCTCGACCAGATGCCGATCGTGCACCTTCGCATGCACCGGCAGCAGTTGGATCGTGGTGACACCCAGCCGCTTCAGATGCTCCAACACCGGCTCACAGGTCAGTCCCAGATACGTCCCCCGCAGCGGCTCCGGCACCTCCGGATGTAGCTTCGTGATGCCCTTGACGTGCGTCTCGTAGATGATCGTGTCTTCCCAAGGAATACGCGGGGAGCAGTCGTCCCCCCACTCAAAGCAACTTTCTACCACAGCCCCCAGGGGCGCATACGGCGCGCTGTCTTCTTCCGAGAACGACAGGTCCCCGGCCGGATCGCCGATCTTGTAGCCAAAGAGACTGTCATGCCAGCGGAGCGGCCGTCCGATAGCCTTGGCGTAGGGATCGAGCAACACCTTGTTCGGATTGAAACGGTGGCCTTCCTCTGGCCGATAGGGCCCGTAGACACGATAGCCGTAGAGCTGGCCGGGACGCAGGCCGGGCAGGTACACATGCCAGATCGGGCCCGTCCGTTCGGTTACTTCGATCGTGCGGGAAGGCGCGGGATCGTCTGGATGCTCGAATAGCACCAGCTCAATCCCCTCAGCATGCCGGCTGTAGAGGGCAAAGTTAACACCCAGCCCATCCCAGGTGGCGCCCAACGGATAGGGCCGGCCAGGCCAGACGGCATGCACCGACACAACCGGTTGCGCTCTATGTGACATAACTACCATACGCCCTGAATATCCCAGGCTATAACAAAAGACACGCCGATCCGAGCATTTTGCCTAAGCGGCTTCATTTTTTACGACAACGTACGTAACTACCTGTCGCCACCTGCCAGCTATTCGACTTACCATCGTGACGCATGAAGGCCAAGGATACCCACACCTCAAGCGCAGTCGCCCTGTAACTTTTTGCTCAAACTCTGAAGAAACAGGTATCCTTTTCCACCCAATGCGTCGTATCTTGGGGCCGATTTTTAGCCGGCGTCCTAAAATACAACGGATTTTGCACAAGCTAAAGCACAATCTAACAGCGTTTTTCTGATGAGCTGGCTCACCGAAGAAGACATCCGGCGTTGGGAAAGCGGCACATTCTACGACAGCTACCGGAAGCTGGGAGCCCATCCAGACGATGAAGGCACTTGGTTCTGCGTCTGGGCACCGCATGCCGACGGTGTCTCTGTGCTTGGCCCCTTCAATAACTGGAATCCAGAGGCCAATCCGCTGGAGCGCTATGGCGGCGGTCTGTGGGCCGGTTATGTGCCGGGAGCGCGCCCAGGCCATACATATAAGTACCGGATCCGACACGGCTTCTACCAGGCCGATAAGACGGATCCCTATGCCTTTGCCATGGAACCGCCCACCGGCAGCCCCATCGAAGGGATGGCTGCCATCATCACGCGGCTCGACTATACCTGGCACGACGACGAGTGGATGCGACGCCGAAAAGGTCCAGCCAGCCTCTACGAGCCGGTTTCCATCTACGAGGTACATCTGGGATCCTGGCGCCACAAACGTCCCGGTGAGTCGTTTTCCTACCGGGAGCTTGCTGAGCCGCTGGCCGACTATGTGCAGGAGATGGGCTTCACGCACGTGGAGCTGCTGCCCGTCATGGAACACCCCTACTACGGCTCCTGGGGCTATCAGGTAGTCGGCTACTACGCCCCGACGTTTCGCTACGGATCGCCCCAGGATCTGATGTACCTGATCGATTACCTGCATCAGCGCGGCATCGGCGTGATCCTCGACTGGGTCCCGAGCCACTTTGCAGCCGATCCCCAGGGACTGGTTTTCTTCGATGGGACCACGCTCTTTGAATATGACGATCCCAAAATGCGCTACCACCCCGACTGGGGCACGTATGTATTCGACTATAACAAGCCGGGCGTGCGCAATTTCCTGATTTCCAACGCGCTCTTCTGGCTCGAAAAATACCACGTCGATGGGCTGCGCGTCGATGCCGTGGCCTCCATGCTCTACCGCGACTACTCACGCAAGGAATGGACGCCTAACATCTTCGGCGGCCGCGAAAACCTGGAAGCTATCGACTTCATTAAGAAATTCAATGAGACCGTCTATCTACACGTCCCTGAGGCCATGACGATCGCCGAGGAGTCGACGGCCTGGCCTGGCGTGTCGGCCCCCACCTACAACAACGGCCTGGGCTTCCTCTACAAGTGGAATATGGGCTGGATGCACGACACGCTGGATTACATGAGCCGTGATCCCATTTACCGCAAGTATCACCATGATGAACTGACCTTCTCACTCTGGTACGCCTTTTCAGAGCATTACGTCCTGCCGCTTTCCCACGACGAAGTGGTGCACGGTAAGGACTCACTCTGGGGGAAAATGCCCGGCGACGACTGGCAGAAAGCGGCCAACCTGCGCCTACTCTTCGGTCACATGTGGGGCCATCCCGGAAAAAAACTGCTATTCATGGGCGGTGAGTTTGGCCAGCACCACGAATGGAACCACGACACACAGCTCGAATGGCACCTGCTGGACCAGCCCTATCATCGAGGGATTCAAATCTGGGTGCACGATTTAAACCACCTTTACCGTACGAATCCGGCCCTTTGGGACGACGGACCGGAAGGATTCGAGTGGATCGACTTCGGTGACCGCGACCAGAGCGTCATCTGCTATCTGCGCAAAAATGCCGGCCACATGCTGCTGTTTGTGCTAAACTTTACGCCCGTTCCGCGTGAGCACTACCGTGTGGGCGTGCCGATCGGTGGTCCCTGGCGGGAGGTGCTCAATAGCGATGCGGTAACCTACCGTGGCAGCGGCATGGGCAACCTTGGCCGGGTCGAGGCGGTGCCCGAGTCCTGGCACGGCCGCCCCTTCCACCTTGAGCTGACGTTGCCGCCACTGGCCGCTCTCATCCTGGAGCCAGAACACGGATGATCGCCGCCTGAAACAGGCGGTAAACACAACGCGCGTGGCAGCTTCCGCCGTAAACGGTATCTTTGGACCTTTGCTATTCACCTTCTCCCCACAGCGTTAGCACTAAGCGACGGGCGCCGCCAGCATTGCGGTGCTCGCACAGGTAAAGTCCCTGCCAGGTGCCCAGTGCCAGCCGTCCGTCGCGTACCGGTAGCAGCAGGCTGCTCCCCAGCAGCGATGCCTTGATGTGCGCGGGCATGTCGTCGGGACCTTCCAGCGTGTGCGCAAAATAGGAGGCGCCGTCGGGCACTGCCCGGCTGAAGTAGCGCTCAAAGTCGGCACGCACCTCCGGACTGGCGTTCTCGTTAAGCGTCAGACTGGCTGACGTGTGCTGGATAAACACGTGTAGCAATCCAACACGCACCGCGCGTAACTCCGGAAGCTGTGCCAACACTTCGTCGGTGATCAGATGAAAGCCGCGTGGACGCGGCCGCAGGGTGATCGTGCGCTGCACCCACATGGTCACGACAGATTGGTTGCTTCCTGCATCGCGGTCAGCAATCCTTCAGGTGTAGGCGTCCGGGCAACAGCCACCACCGGCCAACCTTCCTGCTGCAGGGCTTCGGCCGTCGTAGGGCCGATGGCAGCCACCCGCACGCGCTCCCGGACGATCGGAAGCTGCCGGGCTGCCTCCAGGCCGGACGGGCTAAAAAATACGACCCAGTCGGGCAACTCGGCGGGCAGCTTGGGTACGAACGCGCGGGTGTCGTACACGACCAACTCTTCCAGCGGAAACGCTGCTGCACGAAGCAACCCCGGCAGCTCGTCGCGCCGACGGGCGCCGCACAGAAACAGCAGTGGTCGCTCCGGGCGCGGTGCTTCCAGGATCAGCCGGGCCAGCTCGCACCCGGAGCCGGCCACTTCGCCCCAAGGCTGCAGCCCCAGTTTCTGCACAGCGGCGGCCGTACGCGGTCCCACTACATACACAGGCCGTCGGTGCCAGGCTTCCGAAAGCGTTCCTACATGCCGGACGGCCTCCACAGCGCGCGGACTGGTAAAAATTAATCCCCCGTACGATTCGGGATGGGCCAGCACCGCCCGGAGCTTTTTGGTGTTGCGCCAGATCACCGATAGTACCGGCAACACGAACGGCCGGTAGCCTGCCGCCTGCAACGTTTCGGCAAACGGGTCCGATTCGGTCGTTTCGACCCGGAGCAGATAGACCACCTCGCCTGCCATGGGGCTCAGGTATGCTGCGCACGTATTTCTTCCAGAATCGCGCGGGCGCCCTGTTTCAGAAGCTTTTCGGCCAGCGCTTCTCCGACCGCTTCAGGTTCTGCCATGGGGCCGCGCTGCACGCCTTCCACCAACTTTTGGCCGTCGAGCGAGACCACACGCCCACGCAGCACCAGCGTGTCATCGGCTTCTACCGTGCCCAGTGCAGCCACAGGCACCTGACAGCCGCCTTGAAGCGCACGCAGCAACGCCCGCTCGGCCCGCACGACAGCGGCGGTGGGCGCGTGATGCAACGCCTGCAGCAACGCGCGCACGCGCCCGTTGGCCTCAGCGCAGACAACCCCAAGTGCTCCCTGTCCCACTGCCGGCAGCAAGATGTCCGGAGCTACGCGCTGGCGGATGCGCTCGTGCAACCCCAGTCGCCGCAACCCGGCCTCCGCCAGAATCAGCCCGTGCCACCCTTCGGCTTCCAGCTTGCGCAGGCGCGTATCGACGTTGCCACGCACCGGCACCACCCGCAGATCCGGCCGCCAGGCCCGCAGTTGCGCCTGGCGCCGCAGCGACGAGGTGGCCACCACAGCTTCCTCGGGCAGGTCTTCGAGACTTCCCGCAAAAGCCGGATGTGCCACGAAAACGTCCCAAGGCGCTGCTCGCTCTGGCACGGCCGCCACCACCAGCCCTTCAGGCATTTCAGTAGGCAGATCTTTCAGGGAATGGACGGCCAGATCGATGCGTCCTTCCAGCAGCGCCTGATCCAATTCTTTCGTGAACAGCCCTTTGGCGCCGATCTTCGCCAGCGGTACATCCTGCATGTAATCGCCCGTGGTGCGAATGACTTCTACCTGCACCGATACGCCGCGCGCTTCCAGAAAGGAACGGATCAGCGCAGCCTGCTGCAGCGCCAGCGCACTCCCCCGCGTTCCAAGGATCAGCGTTGGTTCAGGCATGGTCCGTAGCGGGACGTTCCGAGCGCGCGGACGGTTGCGCAACAAACGGGCAGGGTCCTTGCGCACGGGCACGCTCCAGCAGCACCGACGGTTCAGGCAACCGGATTTGCTGCAGTTCTTCGCAGCTCGGGCGGCTGAAGAGTTGCGCCAGCAGTTGAATCCCCCGTACAAAGTCGATGCTGTCCGGATCGATGCTCTTGAGCCGCACAATAGGAATGGCCAGCAGCTTCTGCATGATGGAGCGCGTCAGCCGGTCCAACTCCTCCCGGTTGATTTCTACAAAGCGCCGATGATGCCGTTCGATCTCCTGGCGTCGGATCGTCTCGAAGGTGTCGCGAATGGCCTGGATGACCGGCTGCAAGGCCTGCTGATGAAAGTACCAGGTGACGAATTCGTGCAGCAGCTCGTCGCAGATCTGGCGGGCCTGTCGGGCGGCCTCACGGCGCCGGGCTTGCACGGCAGCCTGGCGCGCCTTGATGGCGTCCAGGTCCAGTACCCGGTAGCCAGGCAGCCGATCGATGGCTGGATCGATGTTGCGCGGTACGGAAAGGTCGATGAGCAGTAAGGTATGCTCTCGGCAACGCGGTGGCACCATGTCGGCCGTTAGGACCGGCTCCGACGCACTGGTAGCCACGATGACCAGGTCACACTGTGCCAGTGCTTCGGCCCGCTGCTCCCAAGGGACGATCTGATCGCCGGGCTGGGCCAGTGTTGCGAGGCGTTGGCGGGTGCGATTGGTCAGCATCAGCCCAGAAGGTGCCAGCAGACGCAGCGCCTCCAGCGTCAGACGGGCCATCTCGCCGGCCCCCATCACCAGCACCCGCACGCCCTCCAGGTCCGGCTGACCTCGACGGGCAAAGTGGCGGCATGCGGCCTGCACGGCCACACCGGCCACCGACGTAGTGCCCTGATGCAGGCACGTCTCGGTGGCTACCCGCTTGGCAGCCCGAAAGGCACTATGCAACAACCGGTGCATGACGGTGCCTACGCTGCCTGCCTCGACCGCCAGCCGGTAATCCTCTTTGATCTGCGAGAAGATCTGCGCGTCGCCCAGCACCTGCGAGCGCAAGCCGCAGGTTACCTCCAACACATGACGAACGGCCGCTTCATCCTGAACATAAAAGCTCTCAGCCTCCGGCCAGGAACGACCAGCATGCCGGCTGAGCAGCGTCTGCACGGCCGCCACGTCTTTATCCGTGCCGTAGAGATAGGCCTCCGTTCGGTTACAGGTCGAAACCAGCAGCAGCTCCCCCTCGTGCGTTTCCCGCCAGGCAGCGTACAGCTTGCGCTTGGCCTCTCGATCCAGTGCAAACGCCTCGCGCACGCCCACCGAGGCCGTCTCGTGATTCAGACCCAGCGCGTGGAAACCCTGCATGTTACCCTGCGCCAATTTCTCCTTTTTGAGTCCTGAATTTACGGACAAGTTGCTTCGGAGTTCGTGAATCCCTGTAAAAGGTTGCAGCCTGAGAGAACGGCAAGCTTCAGGCCACCCCTTTTTTATCGACCCTGCATTATTTTTTGCAAGACCGACGGTTTCAAAAAGTCCCGAATCCATGTCGCAGACACCCCAGACGAAACGCGTAGCGCGCCTGCAGCAACTCCTGCGGGACGCTGACCTAGACGCCATCGCGCTGAACGCCAGCCCTACGTTAACCTACCTGACGGGTCTCGAAGTACACCTGTCTGAGCGGCCGGTGGTGGGGATTTTTCCCGCTTCGGGCAAGCCAGCCCTGGTGCTTCCCGAACTGGAGACCGCCAAGCTGGCGTCGCTTCCGGTGGCGCTCGAAGCCTTTCCCTACAGCGAAAACCCAGACGTCTGGCCCGACGCATGTGCGCAGGCGCTGCGCTTTTGTGGCCTTGTGCGGGCGCGGCTCGGCGTCGAACCACAGTGGTTTCGGGTGCTGGAAGTTCAGTTGCTGGAAGCGGCAGCGCCGGAAATCCACATCGCTTCGGCCGAGCCGGTGATCATGCGCCTGCGTAGCCAGAAAGACGAGACCGAGATCGCCGCCACGCGTCGGGCGCTGGAGGTAGCCTGGCGCGCGCTCGAAGCGACGCTGCCAGCGATCCGTCCAGGCGTTACCGAACGCGACATAGCGGCCGAACTGACCCTGCAGCTGCTTCGGGCTGGTAGCGATCCAGAGCTGCCTTTCTCGCCGATTGTGGCCTTTGGTGCCGAAAGCGCCAACCCGCACGCCGTGCCCGGCACCCAGCCACTGACACCACCCACGCTCGTGCTGATCGACTGGGGCGCGCGCGTTGCGGGCTACTGCGCCGACCTGACACGCATGTTTGCCTTCGGTCCGCTCGATAATGAACTGGACCGCATCGTCCAGATCGTGCTGGAGGCCAACGAGGCAGCCCGGGCTCGCGTTGCACCAGGCGTACCAGCCGGCGAGGTGGACCGAGCTGCCCGCTGGGTCATCGAGCAGGCCGGCTACGGACCCTACTTCATCCATCGCACCGGCCACGGGCTGGGACTCGAAATTCATGAACCCCCATACATCCGGGGCGACAACACCGAACCACTGGCGCCAGGCATGCTCTTTACCATCGAGCCTGGCATTTATCTGGCTGGACGCGGCGGCGCCCGCATCGAGGACGACGTGCTTGTCACCGAGACAGGCGCGGAAACGCTTAGCGACTATCCACGCACGCTGCGCCGCCTGGATTAATGCAACGGCTGCGAAAGGTGGTCTCAGGAAAGCCGTCGCAGGCCACCTCCAACGCCACTCCGGCTATTGCCTGCCCAGAGATCAGGCAACATCCGAGTCGGAGAGCGCGGCAGCCGCTTCAGCCACGCTCTCGACCAAGGCACGTGTGCGGGCCGTCAACTCCGGCCCCCATGGTGCGCGGAGCAGGCTGCCACCGATCAGCAGCATGACATCGCGCCCAAAGAACTCGATCAACTCGCGCGCCCGCTCCACCTGCATCCCGCCAGCTGGAACCGGCAACGCTGGCCGATAAGGTCCCCAGGGCCGCCGCGCTCGCTCGGCCAGTGCCCGACACGTTGCCCGACTATAACTGAACCGCCCCCCAAAGCTTGGGAAAATGATCATATCGGCTCCGTAGAGCCGCAGCAGTTTTCCGAGCAACGTCTCCGGAAGGATGCGCTGCGCTCCGGCAAAGCTGGGATGCGCCAGCACGGGCACCTCCAGATGTCGCGTGACCAGTTCGTAGAAAAACGGCAGCCCCAGCAGCATGGGTGCCACCAGCACAGCACCCACGCCGCACTGCTGGGCGATTTCCGCCTGGCGCAGCACCTGCGAAGGCGTTCCCGACAGGCTGGGCGCGTACACGACGCGCCTACCAGTGCGCGCCGATACCTCCTGCACCACTTCCTGACAACGCCGCACGCGCTGCTCGAACGGAGCAAACGAATGATCAGCCCAATAGTGGTCGTCTTTGATTACGTCGATTCCGCCCTCGGCCAGGCTCCGGCACAGCGACGCCAGCTCCTCGATCGAAAGGCCCACCGGCTTCAGCGCCGAAGCTGTCAGCGGCCGATCGTGCACCCCCAGTTGCGCCCGTATCCCTTCGATCCCAAACCGGGGGCCAGGAAAACGCTCAAATAGCACCGGTGGCAGCTCAAAATCTTCCAGTTCGACCTGTTCGTGCAGTGAGGCATTGCCGAACAACACGTTGATGAACTGAGCCGGATCTACGGCGGCCGTTTCGACGGGCAACCGCAGCACCAGCCGCGCCCCGCCCGCTTCCAGCGGGTCCAGTTCCACGATCTCACCCATCAGACGCTCCCGTACCACCGGCACGCGCAGCGCCACCTCTTCGGGCGTTTCGACGGTCTGCTCCAGGAGCAGCGCCCGGGCAAAGGCTCCCTGTTCCTCGGAAGGGACCTCCAGTCGATAGACAACCTCCAGGCGAGGATCCATTGGCGTTTGCGCTTGTTGCGCGGAAGACAAAACAGGCGACCCGAAACCGAGCCGCCTGTTCCTCCTACGTCTAAGCGAACAATTGTTTTCCCATCGCTGATAAAAAAACAACTCGGCTAAACTAGTGTGACAGCCTGCCCGCGGGCGCACGAGATACAGGCTCAAAGGCTGCTCCAGCGCACCACGTAGCGTCCCCTAGCTGGATCGGGCAGGCATCTGCGCATCCTGCAATGTTGCCTGCGCGGCGAGCGCTTCGGCCTGCGCAATCAGTTGCTCGATTGCGTACAACCCTTCATGCCAGAACTGCATGTCGGTCAGATCGACGCCCAACCGGTCAACCAGCACGTGTGGCCAGTCCGAGCCGCCGGCTTCCAGCAGTTGCAGATAGCGTTCGGCAAAGTCGGGGCCTTCCTGCTGGTAGCGGGCAAACAGCGCCAGCACCAGCAGTTCGCCAAACGCATAGGCGTACACGTAGCCCGGCGTGTGGATGAAGTGCGGGATGTAGCTCCACCAGTAGCGATAGTGATCGCCGAGCACCACGCTCCCGCGAAACATGTCCTGCTGCGTCTCGATCCAGAAATCGCAGAAAGCTTCCGCAGGAAGCTCGCCCTGCTGACGTCGGGCATTGTGCATGCGGTCTTCGAAGCGATTCATGGCCACCTGTCGAAAAACCGTGGCCATGGTATCGTCGATTTTACCCATCAGCATGGCCAGCCGGTTGGACGGGTCGGCTTCGGCCGCCAGCAGCTGTTCGAAGACCAGCATTTCGCCAAAGACAGAGGCTGTCTCGGCGGTGGTAAGCGGTGTATCGGCCTGCAGGATGCCCTGCTTGCGCGACAGATACTGGTGCACACCATGGCCGAGCTCGTGTGCCAGCGTCTGCACGTCACGGATTGTACCGGTGTAGTTGAGCAGGATGTACGGATGGGCGCTGGGGACGGCCCCATGGCTGAATGCACCGCTGCGCTTGCCTGGCGTCATAGCGGCATCAATCCAGCGGCGCTCGAAGAACTGCGCCACAATCTCACCCATGCGTGGATGAAAAGTCCGATAGGCCGTTTCGACCAGCTGGCGAGCTTCCTCCCAGCGATAGCGCGTACCAGCCTCTTTCAGCGGCGCATAACGGTCGTAGTCGTACAGTTCATCCAGACCCAGCAACCGCCGCTTGAGCTCATAGAAACGGGCCACCAGGTCATAGCGCTCGGTTACCGACCGAATCAGCGCTTCAACCATCTGGTCGCTGACCTCATTGGCCAGATTTCGGCTTTCGATCCAGGTCCGGTAGCCGCGCAGGCGGTCGTCCGAAGCCTTGTCAGCCAGCACCGTATTGAAGATGTAGGTCAGCTCTCGAATGCGCGGTTTGAGTCCTTCCGTAAAGGCCAGCGCCGCCTGCCGCCGCACCTCCCGGTCTGGGTCGTACAGTTTAGCCAGCACTTCCTGCTCGGTCAGCAATTGCCCGTCCAGCTCAAAGCGCAGGCTGCTGAGCAGCTCATCAAAGAAGCGGGTCCAGGCATCTCGGCCAGTGATGCGCTTTTCGGCGAGAATCTTTTCTTCCGGTTCGCTGAGCAGGTGCGGACGCAACCGCTGTTGCAGTTCCAGGTAGTGCCGATAGGGTCGCAGCGCTCCAGTCTCCATGAGCTGGCGGGCACGCTCCGGGTCCACAGCCGCCCATTCCAGCTCCAGAAACAGCAACTGCTGCGCAGCCTGCGTGTAACGCTCTCGCACGTGCTGCAGGAGCGCACCACGGGCCGGATCCTCGGTGTTGGTGCTCCAGTGCAGGTAGGCGTAGGTGTAGGCGCGGCCCAGCCGGTCCAGAATCGTCTCGTAGCGACGCAGTGCTTCGGCCAGTTCTTCAGCCTCCAGCGAACTGATCCGACCATGGTAGGTCTGGGCAAACGCTTCGGCTTCGGCCAGTGCCTGCTCCAGATCCTGCTTCAGCGTAGCTTCATCTGCATACAAATCGCTCAGATCCCAGCGAACGTTTTCGGCTCCGGTCTGCATACGACGTGTTTAAAATTCCTGTGACACGAAACGAATCCGATCAGGAAACGTCTCACGCAACATCGCAACGAAGGGTTGCAGGGTCAAGATCCGACGGGCGCCAACACCTACGCTCCTTCTTTTTGCTACTAAAATTCGCACCTTTTTGCCCGATGCGACCGGAAGTGCCAGATCTTTCGCTTACTCCGTTGACGGACGAAGCGAAGTTGGAAGCAGCCCTAGCCCACTCCTACCAGGAGCCGATCCTGCTGTTCAAACACAGTCAGTGGTGTGGCATTAGCCATCGCGTGCGCGAAGATGTACTGCAGGTAGCCGCCAAGCGATCGGTGCCGGTCTACGAAGTGGTCGTCCAGGCGGCCCGCTCGCTCTCCGACGCTATCGCCCACCGCCTGGGCATTCGCCATGAAACCCCCCAGGCTTTCGTAATTTACCAAGGCCAGGTGGTCTTCCATGCTTCCCACTATGCCGTTACGCCTGATGCGATCAACAAGACGCTGGATCAACTGGACCGTACCGGTTCTTCTGCTGAGTAGCCTGCTGCTCGGATGCCGGCCGAAAACTCCCGAGCAGGCGGCCGCCTCGGAGCAGGAACTGCTGCCCGGGGTCGAAGAAATTCAGCCGCCTCGGCCGGCGCCGGACTTCGAAGCGCCACGCCTTGACGGCTCGCGCTTCCGGCTGAGCGCCCACCGGGGCTCGGTAATTGTGCTGAACTTTTGGGCCACCTGGTGCCCACCCTGCCGCACGGAAATTCCCGACCTCATTGCCCTGCAACAAGCGCTGGGCGATCGGGGGTTGCTGGTAGTGGGTGTTTCGACCGATGAAGAAGGTGCCGAAGTGGTGGCACCCTTCGCAGAAAACTTTAAGATCAACTACCCTGTCGTGCTGGACGATGGCTCAGTCTCCGAGGCCTACGGAGGTATCTGGGCACTGCCCACCACCGTGGTTATTGACCGAGCCGGCCGGATCCGTTACGAAATCATCGGAATCTTCCCAACGGAGACCATGCGTCCCCGCCTGGAAGCCCTGCTCGAGGAGTCGGCCTCCTGAGCCATGAAGCACCGTGCTGTGGACGACTGGCTGGCGCTGCTTGCCCCTGCATTTCAACAGCCGCTGCGCCAGGTGGAAGAACGGATGAATGCCGATCCGGAACTGCAGCAATGGTTGCAAGAAGCGGCCTTTCAGGCAGCCATGGAAGCCTCCTGGCAGGCTGATCCCTACGCACTAAGCGCCGCCTACCAGCGGCTGCAGGATGAATTAGCGGCGCGTTTCGGTGCACTGGCCGAGGCTGTCGCTCAACTTACGCAGGGCCACGGCCGCCTCCGGCTAAACTGGCAACCCGATGCTCCGCACTACAGCCGCGTCGAGATCGACTTCGGGCGCGACTACACCGTGGACCTATTCGTTCCACTGACAGATCCGCTACCGGAGGCCCTGCACCGGGTCCTCGAACGCCTGCGCGACCTGATTCCTATCCATGACCCCTACCCCCATCGGCCCCATCAGGCTACTGCCCTGCTGGTCTATCAAGGACGCAGCCCAGCCCTTCGAGTGCTCGACCACCTGACGCCGGCCGGACGCCAACAGACAGCCATGATCTTTCTACCCGACCGAACGCCTTCTTCCGAAATGCCTCCAGAAACCGCGCTGCAGCTTTTGCAGGCTTATCTCTCGGACACGGAGCGCAACTGACCCTCCCCGACGATCTGCCATCCCTGCCATCCTTCGTCCATCTCGATCCACAGACAAGCGCCAGGCTCCAGAAATTCACTAAGCAACCAGGCAAGCTGTTCGGAATCCTCCACTGGAATGGCTTCGGCAATTGGTTCCAACACGTTCTCGCTCACCCGAAAATAGCCCAGCGCAAAGGGCAACGGTCCGTCAAAAGGCGTGCTAATCGACTGGTAGAGTCGGCTATGCCGACGCAACAATTGAACCAGTTCTGGCCGTTGCCACTGCTGATCGGCCGCCGTCAGGTACAGAAAAGATCGACGCAGAAACAGCCGTTCAATCAGCGTTGCCAGTGGCTCTCTGTATTTCGTGCGGACATGCGCCCGCTCCAACCGGACGCGCCGCAGCGAAGATGGCGTTGGCATGGGTATTCCTTTAGGCCACCAGTGCCTGGGTCGTCTGGTCGCCCAAGGCATACGTCGCCGAGCCAGCCAGGTGCCGTTCGTTGATCTGGAGCAGCGCGCCGCCGCTCACCAGCGCCTCCAGCGCGCGGTACAGCTCCAGGGCGCAGCTTTTCAGACGTGGCTCGTCGTCGAGCATATCAGTCAATCCAGCCTGTTTTAACGCATCGACCAGGTTGATCAGCGACTGCGTGGTCCCCACGCGGTAGCCTACCTGATCATCGGCCGAACCGTTCAGATGGGCTCGAAACAGCACATAACGTTCGAGCAGGCCGGTTAGCACCGCGATCAATCGCGCCTCACCTTCCACGATGAGCTGCATGCGCCGGTCGACCTCCATCCGCTGTACGGAAAGCGCAGGTTCTGCGATGCCGGTCAGTTCCACCAGCTCGCGGTAAGCCGCTTCCAGGGCCTGCAGGTGTGCCAGCATCTGCGCATAGTTGTTCCCGACCTCGAACAGCAACGTCAGCGTCTGACAACCTTCGCGGGGTGTCCTCGAGTTATCCAGCACCGCACAGATCAACCGGAGCACCTGGCGCACCATCTGAAGCCGAAGGTGCAAATGGTGCGCCGCCCGCATTAGCGCGCCAAACGCCTCGTCGCTGGCTGAACGGACAAACTGCTCGAAAGCTTCGTAAAAGCCATGCAGTTCAGCCGCAAATCCCTGCAGGGCCTCCTGCTCGCTCCCAGCTCTCTCGAAATGGGCTGTCAGATGGCGTACCTCTTCGCGAAGCTTGATCAGCTCATGGAAGATTTGCCCGACCGGAAATGTTTCGCTTTGGCGGCGCACTTCATAGAAAGCGTCGCGAACGGCATGGTGCTTCCGGGAAAACAGGGTTCGATTCCGACTCGTCAGTCCTTCCATCAGCTCGACACCGAGCTGATCGTAGGCACGCGCCAGCACGAAGATGTAGCGTACGAAATGCCGATCCTTATCGGTCGCGCAAAGCAGCGTGCGCAGATGCTGCGTCAATTCGTAGGTGGTCATGCGGCACCTCTGCGAAGATCCGGGGTCGATCCGGCCATCTTTTTGCAAGAATCGGCCCCTTGGCTTTAAGGTTAAGTAGCTGCCTTATTCGATGCCGCATTCATTGATGCAGGCCGGGGAGCGGACTTTTTCCTGGCGAAGTGAACCATGGCCGCCACGGCAGCCAACCCGAGCGCCACCAACAGGAAACCCCACCCCGGATGGCCGAGCCAGCTCCCCAGTCCCAGCGCAGCAGCCACCAGCACAAACACGACGGACAGTCCGACTAGCACGCCCACCAGCAAGCGCAGCAGCAGCTGTCGGAGGCGGGCTTCAATCCGCTCTTCAATTTCCAGCTGGGTAAGTGCCAGCCGAAGCTCCACCCATGCACGCAGGTCGTTCACCAGTTCCTGCATCTGCCGACGCAGCCGCTGCAGATGCTGTGAAGGCTTTTCGGTTGTCGGTGTGGTTTTCATTGTCCTTTTTGCTTTTATGGAACCCAGATAGCTACCAGGCTTTTTTTGACCTTTCCTGACAAAAAAGTCGTTACCGGTATGCGTTTTTGGCAAAAAAGTGCAAAATTAGATTTGCGGCGCCAGCCCACCCCCAATCCCAACAGCCTCAAATTCACGGCACCCAGACAGACTTTTATCGAAAGCGGCCTGCTGAGTTTTCGTTCGGCCGAAGCGGCCGCCGCGCATCCGCTGGCGGCTGCGTTGTTTGCCATCGAGGGCGTCTGCGACGTACTGATTCTGCCGGAGTTCGTCACCGTGACCAAGCGAGCGGATGTTTCCTGGGATCTTGTCGAACCCCTGGTGATGGAGGTGCTTCGCAGGTATCTGGCCGAACGATCCGGAAGCTGAGGGGACTACGAAAGCAGTTCGTAAAGGACTCCGATAGCCGTGCCTACTGGATCAGGAAAGGGTGGCCGGTGTGCCTGGCCACAGGCGCTGTACGTCCGGGCAGGGGTGGCAGTTGCTGCAACAATTCAGAACGAGCAACCACCGTTGAGATTTCGGAAGCATGGGTTCGGAGCCACGCAGGCACCTCCGCAAGGCTACGATACGGCACCCAGCGCAGATGGCCTGGCGTCTGCACCTCAGGTGCGCCCTTGCTTAGGAGAAACTCCAGTCCTTCGCCGTAGGCGTGGGGAATGCCGGCCGCTTTCAGCCATGCCCATGGCATCTTTAGGCGGCCGGGCGTGGCTGGATGTGCTGGAAACACTCCGCGAAAGTGCGCCAGCGCTTCGAGCAGGCGGTCTGGCTGCAGCGACTCGGGCGCCCAGAGCAGTCGTACGCTCCGGATGCCGAATCCTTCAAAAAGGAGCGCATCTACGGCCAGCCCCTCCAGTTCATCTGGCGTTTCCTGACCATCCAGCACGGCTACACCATAACGCGCCGGGAGCAGCCGAACCCGTTCAGGTGGGCGCCGGACCTGAGCCATCGCCGCCTGCACCTCCTGATGCACGACCTCATCTCCGACCGCCATCAGCACGTCCGCTTCTTCCAGACAGGCTTTCAGGTGCAGCTCGGACTGTTTCGACCGCCAGCCGCTTTAACAGCGCTTTGACCAGCGTGGCAGCAGGTTCGGCGAGCACCAGCGTCCCCCGGTGTTCGCTTAGCCATAGCAAGAGCGCTTCCTGCCAGCCGGCCAGCGGCGCGCGGTCGGTGTGCCAGAGCAGCACCCGGCGGTCGGATGGTAGGGGCAGCCTTTCCACAAAGCGACGCAGCGCTGGCTCCGTGAGCAAACGCCGCAGCTTCCTCGGTCAGAAAATCCGAAGTGGCCAGTATTTGCGCGACCACTTCTTGGCGTTCCGGCCACGATGGCTCACGCCATCGTCGAGCCAGTTCGAGCAGTCGCTGCATGCGCCCGGCAGGCGTCTCTATTAGCGACCGTCCTGCGGGAAGCGGATCAGACATCCGAACGCGCCTGTTTCGGTCGTTTCCGGCGCTTTACCCTGCAGCAATGCCTCCAGCGCTGCTTTCAGATAGACCTGCTGGGCATTGGCCGCCTCGCCCGGGCTGTCATCGATCGCCCCTCGATAGACAAGCCGGTTGCGGGCATCGAAGACGAACACTTCTGGCGTGCGCGAAGCACCCAGCGCTCGCGCCAGACTTGCCCCTTCGTCCTTCAGATAGGGCATCGGGTAGCCTTTGCGCTGCGCCTGCTGCCGGCTGGCCTCCAGCGACTCCTGCGGGAAAGCCTCCGGATCGTTAGCGTTCACCAGCACGAAGGCTATGCCTTGCGCCTCGTACCTCGCTGCCAGCTCCTTCAGCCGGGCTTCGTAGCGATCGACCCAGGGGCAGTGGTTGCTCCAAAAAACAATCACCAGCCCACGCGCACCACGAAGCTGCGCAAGCGTTATCTGTTGCCCGTCGGTCGAAGGCATCGGCCGGTCGGCCAGTGGCAACTGCGCCTGCGCCGGCCAAATGAACAGCCACCCCAGAACCATTATGATCGCGTATCTCATCATTTCGTAGCGCAGCAAAGAACTGCCCGCTTGATTCATTGGGACACCCAACAGTTAAAGAAGACGTGCAAACTTCCGGCCAATTTTTGAAAGCGTTACGCAGACAAGATCGGTCATTGTTACCCTGTGCATGGTTTGCATCGCCACAGCGGTCTGCTGCGCAGCGATCGTACTGCCTGGCTTGTAGTACCGATGATTTAAACAACGGTTTCTCAGCGGACAGGCACACGCGCAATGGGATAGTAACGTCCCGGAGCCAGCCGATCTTCCAACAGGCCCCAGGCCACCAGTCCGTCGTCGGAGCGCGGCTCCAGCAACAAGGCGGCCAGGCGCCCTGTACGTCCGTCTACTGTTACCAGGCAACTGCCAGCTGGCGGGCTCAGCGTTTGCCGCTCATAAGTCCCCCATACCTCTTGTCCCCGGTGTCCCTGGTAGGGCTGGTCGGCCACGGCCACCGAGTCGATCCGGAAGCGCTCGACTTCCAGCGAAAGTCCGGCCTCTACCGGGATGCACGGGATGCTATGGACTTCGAGCAGATCACGCACGTGGTCGAGCCCGGCCGGAATCAGATAGCCCCGAGGCACGGGAATCATTTCGGTCGGTGCAAAGCGGTCGTAGAGTGGCAGCATCTCCGGAAACACCTCCGGGCGGCGTTGCAGCATAAGTTGTCCGGTGTAGGGATGGCGCAGCGAATCGACCGCTCCCAGCAGAATCAGCGCCGGCTCCGGCGCCTGATCGATGCGAGCCCGCAGGGCGATGGGCTGACCTACGAGCGAAGCCTGTCGCACCTGTTCGACGATTGCGCGAATTTCAGAGGCCCGAGCAGCCGCAAACGAAAGTACTGCTTCCAGAAAGGCATACGTTGCTTCGATACGCTCTTCGAATGTCGCGTACGCGTAGGCCTCGCTGAGCAATCCCATCATACCCTGGAGTCCGACGTAGTTCGTGCCGAATCGGGGCCGATGGTCGAACGTGTACCAGCCAAGCGGGCGCTGGCTCCCCGGCCAGGGCAGGTTGCCGTAGTAGAAAAGCTTCCAGCGGTGCTTTGTCCAGATTGAATCGTTAACGGCCGGCAGCCAGACACGGCGCAGATAGTCCACCAGGGGCTTCGGAGTGGACGGGTGCAACGGCGGTGCATAGGTGAGGGGATAGGCGTGATAGGTTCCGTCCGTCGTGTGCAGATCGATCAAAACGTGTGGATCGTACGCGCGTAGCAACCGGAGCAGCGCGCGCGTCTCGGGCGCATCGGCTTTCATGAAATCCCGGTTCAGGTCGTAACCCTGCGCATTGGTCCGCTGGCCCATTCCCCCGATTGGTCCATGCTGCAGCGGTCGGTTGTAGAGACTGATGCGCTCGTTGCCGTCGGCATTGTAAATGGGCGCCACCAGCAGCACCAGCGAGTCGGCCCACTCGGCGTACATGCCAGCGGCCAGTGCCCGCAGCAGCATCAAAGCCGCTTCTTTGCCAGCCACCTCCCCCCCGTGGATGTTGGCCAGCACCAGCACACGCAGCGGAGCCGAAGCGGCTCGCACGCCATCACCAGTCGCATTCACCACGTTCCCGTAGATCACCAGCGGCAGCGCGCGGCCTTCTGTCGTGTACCCAAATTGCGTCACCTGAATCCGACGAGTGCTGGCCTCCAGCACGTCCAGAAATGCCATTACTTCGTCGTAGCGCGTTGTCTCGGCAAAGTCTGTGGCCTCGGCCCGCGTCTGCAAAAAGGCCAGATCCACACCCTGCCCGAAAGTCATCCGGGCCAGCAACAGCGTCAGCAAAAGGCATCCGCTACGCATTGTCATCCTTCTGTTTGCGCCGGGATCGGAAGCCGCATCCGACGCACCAGCCAGTTATTGAGCAGGTAGCAGGCCCCCATCACGATGCCCCACTGCACCAGGCACGTCATCACCGAATAAGGCACAAACGGATCGTACCAGCGCTCTGGCGCATACACCACGCCTGCCTGATACAACCACCAACCCAAAAGCACCACCGCCTCCAGCGGCACCACCCACCGCATCAGCACATCCCATCCCCGTCCCAGCTGCCAATCCCACGGATTCACCGAGATGGTCTCCGCCCGCAGACGCGCCGGACCATAGCGAATGGCCGCCAGCGCCACAAAGGCGCCCGAGAGCATCAGTGCCACCCCCCAGACGAAATCCTGGTTGCCAAACACCGTCAGGTTCAGCGCCGAAGGCAACCCCAGCAACCAGGCCACTACACCCACCCCCACCAGCGCCCGCGACCGCCGAAGCCCCAGGTCCATCAACACGCGCGTGGCCAGCTCCACCATCGCAATCAGCGAAGAGAAGGCCGCAAACGTCAACCCCACGAAAAATAGCACAGCCAGCACCCGCCCCATCGGCATCCGTGCAAAAAGCTGCGGCAACCAGATGAAGGTCAGCCCCGTCGAGGCCGGGCCGCTCGTGCGCATCACTTCCAGCACCTCTGCCCGCGATAGCTCTGCCCCCAGCAGTGCGAATACCGTCCCGAAGATCGTCAGCGCTGCCAGCAGCGACACCGTGTTGTTGCCCAACCCTGTCAGGAATGCATTTTTCACCACACCATGCTCGCGCCGCATGTAAGCCGCGTAGGTCAGAATCAACCCCCAGCCCGCCCCCGTATCCCAGGCGTTCTGCGTGAGCGCCTCCAGCCATAGCCGTGGCTGTGCTAGATCGCTCCACTGCGGCGTGAACAGATACCGAACTCCCTCGAAGGCCCCCTCCAGCGTCAGCGCCCGCACCAGCGCAATGAGCAGAATCACCAGCAGCGACGGAATCAGGAACCGATTGGCCCGCTCAATGGCCCGCACGCCCGTCCAGATCACAACCACGGCCAACCCAAGCGCCAGCGCCTGAAACACCACCGGCCAGAGGCTTTCCTGAAACCCATCCCAGAACTGCTGCGCCGCCACCGTCGAAGTCGGCAGCGGTTGCAGCAGCAATCCGCCGGCATAGTAGAGGCACCAGCCCGTCACAACGGCATAGTAAAACATGATGGCCGTCGAGACCAGCGCCACGAACGCGCCCAGCCAGGCCATCGAGCGACCGCCCACACGCGCAAACGTCCCGATCACACCCATGCGGCCTTTCTGACCCAGTACATACTCGGCCACAATCAGCGGCACGCTCCAGAGAAACAAAAACACCACCCACACCAGCAGGAAAGCTCCGGCGCCCAGATCGCCCCCGTTCTGGGCGGTAATGCGGGGAAAGCGCCAGATGTTGCCCGTCCCTACCGCAATCCCCAGCACGCTCAGCAGTAACCCCAGCCGCGAAGAGAAATGCTGTCGCGTTTCCTGCATGGCCGTATGCAACTCCTGTCAGCGTTCGCGCACAAAAATACAAGCTTTTGACATAAGGTGCGAGCGGCAGCTGCACTTTCTGCAGCGTTGTGGCCAAACTTCTACCGGCCGAGATCGTTTCAGCAAGGCAATACGTGATGCTTAACCACCACCGGCATGACCGTGCGTACTACCCCCCCGGATCAACCGCGTGCCATCTCTCTGAAAGACATCCAGCGACCCGTTGCGGAAGAGCTGAAGCAGTTCCAGCGCTACTTCCGCGACGCCATGCGCACCTCGGTGCCCTTGCTCGATCACGTCGCCCGCTATCTGCTCCGTCAAAAGGGGAAGCGCATCCGCCCCCTGCTGGTCTTACTGACGGCCAAACTGTGCGGCGGCATTACAGAAGCCACCTATCGCGCGGCTGCCCTGGTGGAACTGCTGCACTCGGCCACGCTCGTGCACGACGACGTGGTAGACGGTGCCGAACAGCGACGCGGCATGTTTTCCATCAACGCCATCTGGAAAAATAAGGTAGCGGTACTCTTCGGCGACTTTCTGCTTAGCCGAGGTCTGCTACTGGCGCTGGACCATCGGGACTACGACATGCTGCACGCGCTGTCGGACGCCGTGCGCCGCATGAGCGAAGGCGAGCTGCTACAGATCGAAAAAGCGCGCCACCTCGACATTGACGAAGCTACCTACTTCCGAATCATTTCCGACAAGACCGCCTCGCTGATCGCCGCCTGCACCAAATGCGGCGCCCTCAGTGCGACTGATGATCCCCACGTGATCGACGAAATGTACCAGATGGGCGAAAAGCTGGGCCTGGCCTTCCAAATCCGCGACGACCTGTTCGACTACGGCGAAGAGGCCGGTAAGCCCATCGGGAACGACCTGAAGGAGAAAAAGCTGACGCTGCCCCTCATCTATGCGCTCCGGATGGCACCACCCTCCGAGCGCCGTCGCATCCTTCGGATCGTGCGTACAAAGAAAAAGTCGCGCGACGACATTCAGACGGTGGCAGACTTTGCCGAGACGTACGGTGGCATGGCCTATGCCCGGGAGCGCATGGAAGCGCTGGCCGGCGAAGCGCGGGCCATCCTCGAACGCTACCCGCCTGGCGAAGCCCGCGACGCACTCCTCGACCTGGTGGCCTATACCGTCACACGCAATCGGTAACGTGCTTGAAAAGTTCGTGGCGATCCGGGCAAAAAAGCTGCTCCGCGCTAAATTGAGACCAACCGGTCTGCTGCAACCAATTCATCCGTCACAGACGCCATGCCTTCGCTGTATTTGCTGGGAACCGGCGCGGCGGTGAGCGATCCGCATCGCACTACGACCATGCTGGCTGTGGCCGACGAAGCCTCGCTGATCGTGATCGACTGCGGCGGCGACGTCGTCCAGCGCCTGCTGGCCGCAGGACTGGATCCGGTGAAACTGACCGCGCTGGTCCTGACGCATGAGCACCCGGACCACACCAGCGGCTTTCCACTGTTTATGGAGCGCATCTGGCTGCTGGGCCGCCGCGAGCCCATTCCGATCTACGGTATCCGCTCGGCCATCGAACAGGCGCGACGCTGCTTCGACACGTACAACACCACAACCTGGCAGGGTCTGCCCACCCGTGACTGGCACGAAGTGCCCTACGAACCTGGCGCGCTTGTGCTGGAAAACGACCGCTGGCGCATCCGCGCCTGGCCTGTCGTGCACCCGGTTCCCACTGTAGGCTTGCGCTTCGAACACCTGCCCACAGGCCGCGTGATCGCCTACTCCTGCGATACGGAGCCGACCGACGCTGTCGTCGAACTCGGCCGCAACGCCGACATCCTGGTCCACGAAGCCACCGGCGAAGGTCCGGGACATACTTCACCCGAAGACGCCGCCCGAAAGGCTGCCCAGGCCGGTGCCCGTCGGCTGCTGCTGGTCCACCTGCCGCCCGGTATTACCGAGGCGGATCTCGAGCCGGCCCGACAGCACTTTACCGCTACCGAGTTGGGCGAGGAGTTGGGCCGCTATGATCTCTGATCAGGTAGCCGCCGGCCGAGGAGCTACCGGCGCGCGCTCCAGCAACATACCGATCAGGTACACCCCCAGCGCGGCAATCAGCGAACTCAAATACGGGTGCGGCCAGTCCAGCAGGTAGGCGCCCAATATCCAGGTCACCATGCCCATACCCAGCGTGGACAGCGCCGTGCGCGGCCCGCCCCGCTGCGAAAACAGCCCGAACAGGATCACTACGAACAGCCCGGCACTGCCGAAAGCCGACGCTTCCTCTACCAGTGCATAGACACCCTCAGCATACAGAGCCCCCACGTAGGCCACAATTCCGAAAAAGGCCACCCCGCCTCGGGCAATCCAGACCTTCTGGCGCTCCGTTAACCCGGGCAGCAGCGGTACGATCAGATTGTGCGAGACCAGCGACGAGGCCACCAACAACGCACTATCAACCGTCGAGAGAATGGCGGAGACAAGCGCCCCGGCAAACGCCACGAACATCACGTCGTGCAAATAACGGGCAGCCAGCAGCGGCAGGAGTTGCTCTGGATGTTCCAGGCCCGGCATGATCTGCGGCCCTATCAGCCCCAACGTGACAGGAATCAGGCCGACAAGCAAATAAATTCCGGAAGCCATAAGCGACGAGCGACGGGCCACCTCGGCCGAACGCGCCCCCAAGATACGGGCCACCAACTCGGCCGACAGCACCGATCCAACTACCGGAATAGCCCAGGCCTCCACGGCATCCAGCCAGGAGGCGTAGCCGTGCAGGGGATTCATCCGCTCCACTGGAATGGTCGCCAGCACCGGCCCTTCATGCTGCCAGACGGCTATCCCGACCACAATCAACCCGATGATCAACGCAATGCCCTGAATTAGATCAGTCCAAGCGTCGGCCAGCAGTCCGCCCCAGATCGTATAAATCACCACGACGGCAGCCGCCAGCGTGATCGTCAGGTTCACTTCCCAGCCTGAAGAAGCCGCCAGCACCTGCCCGAAGGCCCGGATCTGAGCAGCCGCCCAGAGCAGCCCGGAAGGCACCAACAGCAACACGGCCATGCGCTCGACTGTCGGGCTGTAACGCTGCCGAAACAGGTCGGCCAGCGTGGTCAGGCCCCGCCGCCAGAGCGGCACGGCAAAAAACAGCCCCATCAGCAGCAGACACAGACCGTAGCCAAACGGATCGGCCGTACCACCAGCCAGCCCCTCTGTATAAATCGAACCGGCCGACCCGATGCAAGTCTCGGCCCCAAACCAGGTGGCAAACACGGTGAACGTGGTCAGGCCGTAGCCCAGACTACGACCGGCCACCAGATAGTCGGCCTCCGTACGCACGCGACGCGAAACCCAGGCGCCAATCAGCAGCTGCGCCAGCACGTACAGGCCGATCCCCAGCAACACCGGCGGCATTTCAGGCAGGCAGCAACGGGAGGGAGGATTCGTAAAAACGGACCCAAGAACGCTTCATTGTCCGGTTTGATTCCCAACACCCAGCAGTCGATCGCTCCCCCGACTTGCGTCGCGGTAGTAGACGAACGCCGCGTAGATGTTCTCGGACCGCGGCAGGGCCTCGACGTTGGCGCGTACCGATTGCATACCCGTCAGCACGTACCGGTAGGTATGCCAACCCTGCTTGACGAGCGCCTCGCCTTCGTAGCGCCGTCGATCCGGATGCCAGTACATCCGGTAGGAAGGGCGCTGGAGCCAGCCGGAAAAACTTCCCACCAGCCACAGCGGCTGCTGCCAAGGATGCTCTGGCTCCAGTCGAAAGTGCACGCGCACGTACTCGGCCGTTCGGTGCGGATCGCCCGGCGCGTCACGCACAACCGCACCAATCACCGACTGACCCGCCAGCAGCGGATCGGTATCGCTCCCGCCAAAGCGCACGTAGTCGGGCGCCAGCCAGAGCTCCGGCGGTATCGCCGAACGATCCACCCGCTCAATCTGCCCGCCCGACCGAAGCGTGTTCAGATCCAGAAAGTAGTCGGCCGGCTCCGGCGGAAACGGCTCCTCCAATAGAAAACTCAGCATCGGCTGCTCGTCCAGCAGCACCCGGCGGCTACAGCGCATCGCCTCGAAGGCGCCGTTGCGTGCAAAGCAGACCACATAGTCGAACACGGCTCCAGCAAGCTCAGCCGGTGGTCGAAAGCGAGCCAGCAACTGCACCGACGGAAAAGCCTGCGCGCCCAGAAAATCTACCGGACTCACCTCCACCCGCACGCGCTCCTCTACCACAAAAAAAGGACGCTCAAACAATACGGCCTCCTCCTGTCCCTGCTCGGTAATGCGCAGGATGTAGTTGCCGCTTAGACGAAAGCGGATATTTTCGTTGGGGAAGCGATAGACGTAATGCTGGTAGGAAATGGCCGTGTGCTCCGAGGGTGCATAATCGGTTAGGTCGTCCCGTGCAAACGCGTCGAGGTACTCGATAGGCATCAGGTCACGACGCCAGGCATGATCGGCATGGTAAAAGTAGATCGAAAGCGGCCGTCCCTGTTCGCTCAGCAGGTCGAACCGAAGCGTTAGCACGTCGCGACCGTCCAGCCGAAGAATCGGCCACTGCCGTTCGTCATCTCCCCGGTAGAGCTGGACCTGCCCCACCGCCTCGGCGTCGGGTTGTAGCTCGGGGCCCACTGTCGAGACCGGCGGTGCCGAACGTTGTTCGGCATGCGACGCATCTTGCCGGCTGTTTTCGCGGGTACCTGCACAGGCCATTACCACGCACAGTAGGCACAACAGGCCGAGCGGTGCTCTGGATATGCGTTGCGTCGCCATGTAATCCATGCGATCGTCTCCTGCACGCAGGCGGCTGCATTGAAAGCGCCAGCTTGCCGTAAAGAGGCCACCAGCGCCCAATCGCCTGCAAACACGTTCCGAGCATCTTCCACACACCCCAATCGCCACCATTGCACCGCCCGGCGGAGCGTCGCGTCCCAGCCCGGCGGTAGCACCTGCGCCCAAGATACGTTCAGAATCTCGATGTTGCAGCGCCTCTGAGGATTTTCGAGCAGGCGCTGCAGCGAATCCGACCAGACAGCCACTGCGTAGCGCAGCGCAATGGCACCGCGTCCGCTTAGATCATACGATGGCCAGGCGTAATAAAGCGCGCGATACAACGCCCGCGCCGAGTCGGCCGCTCTGGTAAGCGCCAGTGCATCAGCCCAGTGCAGCCGGAGCCGTAGCGCCTGCATCGTGTCGGGCACGGCCAGCCGCGCCCGAACCGTATCGGCATAGCCTCGAAGCAACTGCAGGTGCGCCCAGCGCTCCAGGGCCGGAAGAAAGTTGGGCTTCTGGCGCAGTGCCTGCACCAACAGCGCCTCGGCCCGAAGGGTATCCCCTTGCGCAAGCATTCTTCGTGCCGCCTCATAAAGTCGCACGTAAGGCGGTACGTAGTGCGGGCAGCGTCGCTCGAACAGCGACGGCACGCTAAAGCGTTGCTTCATGAACGCATAGGCGCTGCGGTCTACATAGGGTATGCGGAAAAGGAACCGCTCCCAGTCGGTCAGCAGACTGTCGCGCGTGCGGCCGTAAGCCGTGCGAAACGACCAGCCGCCGTACACCTGGTGCAGCGGCGTCGGCCCGTAGCGATCAAGCAGGTAGCGCACAAACGAGCCGGTCAGCGTGTAGGCCACGGCGCTGCGACTCGTCCAGAACCCCTGGGGACTGAGCAGGGCTGCGACCTGCTCGGTGAGCGACGTGTTGCGGTCCCGGGCTAGCGCAGCAGCCACAGCCGCCTGCTCATGCGGCGTTGGACGTCCGTCCGGCGGCTCCAACGCCACGGCCAACCCCTCGACCAGCCCGATCCGTGGTGAAATGCCCAGCAGCGGGATGCCCCAGCCGCGCACGAGCACATGCGCCAGCTCGTGCGCAATGCTTCGATCAAAGTGCTCCAGCAGCAGATGCACCTGTGGCCTTGTCAGCCAGACCAGCGCCACGCTCGTGTAACGCGCTCCCGTCAGCTGCGCGCGCTGCTCCGGATCACCAAAGACGAACACCTGCACAGGCTCGGGCGCCGCAATCCCCAGGCGTCGGGCCAGTCGCTCGTAATCATAGGCGGCGCGAAGCGCTCGCAATTTTGCTTCTTCCAGCGGCAGCCACCGGGGATCGTAGTGCAGCGTTATCGCCCCTTGCTTTACCCGACCGGGCAGTGCACGCTCCAGCGTCGCGGTGGACGTGCTAAACCCCAGCGGTACGGCCAGCAAGTAACAGGCTGCCAGCAACATAGTAACGCCACCGAGCGCCGGCCACCACCCGGACTGCAGCAACCGGGGTGTCCGATGAAAACGGGCAACCAGCGCCAGCCATACAGCCCAGAGCAGCGTCAGCGCCCGAAAGCTCAACAGTCCCAGGCGCAGCGCCAGGTCCTCATCGTAAAGCGGACCAAGCACGCCCCCGAAGACGTGGTTGTAGGTGTAAAGCTGCGGGTGCCACAGCAGATCGTAGGCGACTGGCAGCGTACACAGGCCCAGCCCAATCCCAACCAACCAGCGGCGACCACGCCGCACGCCCGCGCCATGCAGAGCATGAGCCAACGTTACAGCCAGCACGACGCTTACAGGCGGGAACAGCAGAAAAAATACCAGGCCGCGAAGATAGTCGCAATTGGGACGCCAGCACAGGGTCAGCGTAAGCAACGCCCAGGGAATGAGGAGCAGCAGGAGCTGCTGGCGCAGCGCATCGGCCAGACAACCATCCCGTTGGAAATGCTCCCACGCCCACCAACCCGCCACAAAGAAGGCCACCAGCGCTACCAGTGTAGCCGACTCCACGTGCAACAGCCCCAGCAGGGGCACCGGCCAGAGCGCCAGGCTCAGCCCGGCGTAGATAAAGCCACAACCCGCAACTCCTGGCGTTCGTCCGCGTGGCATGTATCGCGTGCGTTCAATCGCGATCGGCAAAGCCGACCGCCGAAGGTGTCTGGGCGCCCATAGTCAGACACAGCGCAGCGCGACGTGCACCGAAAGCCCTCAAAGCAATCGGATGGTGATGCCCAGCGAAAACACCTCTTTGAGCTGGACTTCACTGCTCACGTCGCGATCGTAGAGCGCCACCACTTCCAGACTGGTGCCCAACCAACGGTTTACCTGCATTTCCAGCAGGTTCTCCCAGAGCATATCGGGCAGGTCCGGCTTGTTAAAGGCCGCAAAAAGTCCCAGCCGTGACTTCAGACGCACGTTTTCGAACAATTCCCGGTCTAGCTCGGTGCGCGACTCGACCCCTACCTCAAAACGCACGGCCTGAGCCGGCTCCAACCCATAGAGCGTGCGCAGGCGCTCGATCAGTACGATCGTCTCCTTGGCACCCACGCCCAGCCGTTGTCGAAACCAGCCGTCTGGCTGATAGGTGAGGCCCAGTGCCTGATTGAGAATGGCTGGCGAAAGCAGATCCGACACCTTGACCGGTGGCTTCCGCCCGTCGCCGAACGGGTTTTTGGTGTAATTGTAGCCCGGAGCGAACTGTGTGCGCAGATCGGCCGACATCGTTGGGTTAAACAGGCTGAAAAAGCCATCGCCCCGGTATTGGAGCGAGACAGCCAGCCGGATCAGATCTTCAGCCTTGCGCACCTCCAGCGTGTCCTGCTTGACCACTCCCAGCGTCAACCGCACATCGTAGAGCTGCCGCCACGCCGGCGAAATACGCTCGAAGGTACCGCTGAGGGCACCCGAGAGCGCCAGCGCATTCAGGCCCCCCTCGGCCCAGTTACTGAACGACGCCTGCGTGGCCGAAAACCGCGTGCCCAGACTCTTCTTCCAGACAACCTGTGCCGTATCGGCCTCCTGAGCCAGCACGTTTCCGGAAATCAGTCCGACAATAAGAAAGATGATCCACTTGTTTCTAAAAAACATATCTCACAAAATCGCTCGCACCTGTATGCAACAAAAAAGGCTATGCCCAAAGCATAGCCTTTTTACGAAGCAGCCATACAAAAGGAAAGGCGCATTGATTACATGGCCTTCTTTTTCTCTTGAACTTCTACACGGATCTCCTGCGCCAGCTTTTTCAGTTCCTGCATGGCCTTACGGATGCGCGTACCGGCGGCCTTGTTACCCTTCTCGTAGAACTTTTTGAAATCCTGCTCCAGGCCTAAGACGAGATCGCGGAGTTGGTCGAAGCGGCTCATAGAAGACCTCCTTCGGTTTTGGTTTCAGGGAACGAGCACCCATGCATACATGAGTGCACTGTTATTTGTGTACCAACTTAACACGTGGCTTGTATTGTGTCAAGAAGAAAGCGCATTGTTACCCTGAAAAACTCCCTGTTTCACCGCTTCCGGAAGTTCTTCCAGCTCTCCAATCCACAATCTAATTCTTTTATTTTCGATATTTACTTCCTTAAGATCATGGCGCAGCAGCACGATCACGATCTCCGGCATCCAGACTTCGGCCAGCGCCAGCAGCACTTCGGCCGCTGTTGCCTCGACAATCTGCTGCGTTTCGCTTGCCACCAGCGTGGATACGACGGGCCAGACGCCCTGCCGGAGCAGTTGCGCCAGCCACGCCGCGCGTCCCACCTGCAACGCCCCGGTGGCCGTACGCCGGAGCAGACCGCGATCGCTTCCCTGAATGCCTACGGCCGGGATCAGCAGCTCGTTCAGACCGGCCACCAGCCGCTGGTTCGTTTCCCGGATCCCGCGTTCGACAAGCCCTCGCTCGTGCTCACTCCGTACCACAAGCACACCGGACCGACGCTCAGGCATATAGCCTTCAGCTTCCAGCAATTGTTCGGCCCGCCCGCCACTCCCGTGTACCAGCACCATCGGCGCAGGGAGCTGTTTCAACACGCGCGCCAGCCGCTGCACCAGCAGCAAATCTTCCAGGTGCCGATCGTCTACGTATAGAAGGCCGATGTGCATGGCTATTTCGGATTCGGCTTCCTCCTCAACGCCCCCCTCTAACCCAAAGATTCTCCCGTCGGCTCTTGAATCCGATCGAACAACTTCGTTCCTTACAGCAGCCAGTGGTCTGCCAACCCGTTCACGCAAGCCCCCATGCTTCGCTTCAGCCATCTGCACTGCCACACCCAGTATTCGCTCCTTGACGGCGCAGCCCGTATTCAGACGCTGCTGGAACGGGCTGCCGAATACGAGATCGAAGCCATCGCTATCACCGACCACGGCAATCTGTTCGGCGTTCCGGAATTCTACCGCACGGCCGAAAAAATCGGCATCCAGCCCATTATCGGCTGCGAGTTTTACCTGACGCCTACCAGTCGCCACGACCGCAACGAGCGCACCCGCTACCATCAGGTACTGCTCGCCAAAAACGAAACCGGCTACAGCAACCTGATCAAGCTTTCCTCGCTCTCCTATCTGGAAGGTTACTATTACAAGCCCCGCATCGACCACGAGCTGCTCATCCAGTATCACGAAGGGCTGATCGCCACCACCTGTTGCCTGCAGGGCGAGATTCCACAGACGATCCTGCACAAGGGCGAAGAAGCCGCCCGCAAGCTTTTCGAATGGTATCTGGAGCTGTTTGGCGCCGATTACTACATCGAAATCCAGGATCACGGCCTGCCCGATCAGAAAAAGGTTAATGCCATTTTACTCCGGTGGGCCCGGGAATACGGCGTCAAGGTAATCGCCACGAACGACGTGCATTACGTCGACCGCGTCGATGCCGAGCCGCACGACGTGCTGCTCTGCCTGCAGACGGGCAAGGACATGTCGGATCCGAGCCGACTGCGTTTCGATAACGATCAGTTCTACCTGAAAAGTCCGGCCGAAATGCGCCAGGCGCTCCTGACCGACATCGAGCCGCGCCTGGTCGACGAGATGATGGCCAACACCGGTGAGGTGGCTGACAAGTGCCGCTTCCAGCTTCCCACCGGCAAGCTGCTCATGCCGCATTATCCGATCCCGCCCAAGTATCACGGCGACATGGACGCCTACCTGCAGGATCTGGTCTTCGAAGGCGCCCGCCGTCGCTATGGCGACCCGCTTCCGCACGAGGTGGCCGAGCGACTGGAGCACGAGCTGGCTATCATCAAGAAGATGGGCTTTGCTGGATACTTCCTGATCGTGCAGGACTTCACCACAGCTGCCCGTCGGCTCGGCGTGCGCGTCGGGCCCGGCCGCGGTTCGGCGGCTGGAAGTGCCGTGGCCTACTGCCTGGGCATCACAAACATCGACCCGTTCAAGTACGACCTGCTCTTCGAGCGTTTCCTGAACCCTGAGCGCGTCTCGATGCCCGACATCGACATCGACTTCGACGACCGAGGCCGTGGCAAGGTCATCGACTACGTCGTGCAGAAGTACGGCCGGGAGAACGTATGCCAGATCATTACCTTCGGCACGATGGGCGCCAAGATGGCCATTCGCGACGTGGCCCGCGTGCTGGGCATCCCGCTGACCGAAGCCGACCGCATTGCCAAGCTCATCCCCGACGGTCCGAAGGTCACGCTGGCTCATGCCTACGAAGAGGTGCCCGAACTCCGCGCCCTCAAGGAAAGCAATGATCCCCAGATTCGCAAATTGCTCCACTTCGCCGAGGTGCTCGAAGGCTCCGTGCGCCACACCGGCGTACATGCGGCCGGCGTCATTATCGCACCTGGCCGTGTGAGCAACTACGTGCCCGTGGCCGTCGCCAAAGGCAAAGACAACGACACGGTCACCACCCAGTACGACGGCAAATGGATCGAGGAGTTTGGGCTTCTCAAAATGGACTTCCTCGGCCTAAAAACGCTCACCATCCTAAACGACGCACTGCAACTCATCAAAGAAAACCACGGCATCGAGATCGACCTGGACCAGATCCCACTCGACGATCCGAAAACGTTCGAACTATTTCAGCGAGGCGAGACGGTCGCCATCTTCCAGTTTGAATCCGAGGGCATGCGCGAATGGCTGCGCAAGCTCAAGCCCACGTCGATCGACGATCTGATCGCGATGAATGCGCTCTACCGGCCGGGCCCCATGGATCTGATCCCCAACTACATCGCTCGCAAGCATGGCCTCGAACCCGTCGAATACCCTCATCCCCTGCTTGAACCCGTCCTAAAAAACACCTACGGCATCCCCATCTATCAGGAGCAGGTCATGCAAATGGCTCAGGTAATGGCCGGCTATACGCTCGGACAGGCCGACCTGCTACGCCGCTGCGTTGCTGAAGGTACCCTTATCGTAGATGCTCGCACCGGCCGCCGCGTCCCTGTGGAAGAAGTCCAGCCCGGTATGGAGGTCTGGTCGCTGGGCCCCGACCTCCGCCTGCACCGCGTTCCTGTGCAGGCCCGATTTGACAACGGAATACAGACCGTTTACAAAGTCCGGACGCGCACAGGTCGCACCATCGAGCTAACCGCCGAACACCCACTACTGACGCTGCAGGGCTGGAAGCATTTGTGCGATTTGAAAGTGGGCGACGCGATCGCCGTTCCGATTTCCCTTGCTACAGAAGGCGATCTTTCTCCTGAGCCAGCCCGCGTTAAACTTCTGGCCTACCTGCTGGGCGACGGGAACACGGTACATCCCACACCCCGCGGCGACGCCCCGACCGCCCGTTTCCTCACCTCTTCGCCGGCACTTCGCAACGACTTTCTGAATGCAGTCCAGACGCTGGGAGGACAGGTTCGCATTTACAAGCACCCGATCACCGGCGTCGAGACGATCTACTGCAGCGCTCCCAAGGGACAGCCGAACTCTGTGCTAACACTGGTTCGCGAAGCTGGTCTGATCGGACGTGCCCATGAAAAGCGCGTACCTGAAGAAGTTTTTCGTTATACACGGGAGGCACTATGTCTTTTCCTGGGTCGTCTCTGGAGTACGAATGGTTCTATTGAGAAAAAGCGTCTTTCTTATTGCTCCACCAGCATGGAGCTGATCGAAGATATTGCGCACCTACTTCTTCGACTGGGCATCAATACAATCCGCCGCCGACACACTACCACCCATCGTCCTGCTTTTGAACTGGTTATCACTGATCAGCTTAATATTGTTCGATTTGATCGTCAGATTGGCCCTTACCTCGTCGGGGACAAGCAGAAACGCCTGAAGGCACTCGTCCGGCAAACGCTGCAACGCGTGCGCAATCAATCGATTTATCTGATTTCTGCAGAAGTCGGTCATTTGATTCGTGCGGCAAAAGCTAAAAGTGGACTGAGCTGGACTCAGGCCGGAACTCGGGTCGGGGTGTCCGGCACTTCGCTATCGGCCGGATTGAATCTGAAAACACCACGCCGAACCCTCTCTCGCCACCGAACGGAGCTACTCGGACGAGCCTTTGCTGATGAAACTTTACTAGCCCTTTCCCAGGGTAAGGTGCTCTGGGATCCCATCGTTGAAATCACGCCAGTCGGACGCAAACGCGTGTACGATCTTGCCGTGCCGCCCTTCGCCAACTTCGTTGCCCAGGACATTGTTGTGCATAACTCCATGGGCAAGAAGAAGGTGGAAGAAATGAAAAAGCAGCGGGAAATCTTTGTAGCCGGTGCGGCCGAACAAGGCGTTGACGTGGAAACGGCCAATGCGGTCTTCGACATGATGGAAAAGTTCGCCGGGTACGGGTTCAACAAGTCACACTCGGCAGCCTATTCCATCGTAGCCTATCAGACAGCCTACCTGAAGGCCAATTATCCGGCCGAGTTCATGGCGGCGGCACTAACCAGCGAAATGGGCGACACAAAGAAGCTGGCCGTGGTGCTCGATGAAGCCCGCCGCATGGGGCTGGAGTTGCTGCCGCCTTCGATCAATCGGAGCCAGGCGCACTTCACCGTCGAAGACGGCCGCATTCGCTTCGGTCTGGGTGCCATCAAGGGCGTGGGGCTAGGCGCCATCGAGGCCATTCTCAAAGCCCGCGAAAAGCACGGCCCCTTCCAGACCCTCTTTGATCTGGTGCGCCACGTGGACCTGCGCGTTGTCAACAAAAAGGTGCTCGAGTCGCTGGCGCGTGCTGGCGCACTCGACGAACTGGAAGGCCATCGGGCCCAGCTCGTCGAAGCGATCGATCTGGCTGTGCAGTACGCCCAGAAAGTACAGGCCGACCAGATGGCCGGACAGGCTTCGCTTTTCGGCGAAAGTAGTGCGCGCGCGGCCCTGCCACCCCCCAACCTGCCTGTGGTGCAGCCCTGGTCGCGCGCTCGCTGCCTCAAGGAAGAACGCGAGCTCATTGGCTTTTACGTGACAGGACACCCGCTCGAAGCCTACCGCGCCGAGGTCAACGCCTTTGCCACCACCACCCTGGCCGAGCTGTCGCGTACCCTGGAGGAAACGGACGCGCCACTCAACGGATCGGCCAACGGCCATGCGTACCCTCCCTCGCGTCCACGCCACCGCCTCTGCGGCATCATCACCGAGGTGCAACGACGCATGGGACGCAACGGCCGGCCACTTGTTTTTGCCGCACTCGAAGACTTCACCGGTCAGGGCGAGTTGGTGATCTTCTCCTCGGTGCTTGAGCGCGTAACGCCCTACCTGGAAGTGGACGCCGTTGTGCTGGTCGAAGGCCAGGTGGAAGTCCGTGGCGGAAGCGTCAAGGTGCTGGTGAATGAACTGTGGCCCATGTGGAAAGTGCGCGACGAGTTGATCGATGCGCTGGTGGTACAACTCGATCTAGAGCAGGTGCAGCCTGAGCAACTCGACCGCTTTCACACGCTCTGCCGCGAACATCCCGGCCGCTGCAAACTGTACTTTGACCTGTCCAGCCCCGAGTTTCCGGGGGGCCGCCAGCGGCTACTGAGCCGGCGCTGCCTGATTGAACTCAACGATGTGCTGATGCAGCAGACGCTGCGCCTTTTCGGCGCCCAGGCGGTCCATTTGGAAAGCCGCCGTCTGTCGGCCCTGGTGCGCTCGTGAATGGTTGTTGGCTACAGACTTTATGGCGCGCTTAGCGGCACCCTGCCTTGGTGCCTAACTACGCACATGGAATTCACGAACGCCTCGCCCGCACCTTATATCGATCACAGCACGTGGTTGCCCAAACCAAATGTTACCCGCAATAAAAAGCGGGGCTGCCGGTGTGGCAGCCCCGCTTCGGGGTTGCGGGGGTGTGTCAGGGCGCGCTTAGAAGTCCATGTCGCCGGGGCTCGGCGCCGCGGCCTTTTCCTTCTCCGGCTTTTCGGCCACGACGGCCTCCGTGGTCAGCAGCAGGCCAGCTACCGAGGCGGCGTTCTCTAGCGCCGTGCGCGCAACCTTCGTCGGGTCGATCACGCCCTGTTCCAGCAGGTTACCGAACTCTTCAGTCTGGGCGTTAAAGCCAAAGTCGCCCTGCCCTTCCTTGACCCGCTGGACGACAATCGAGCCTTCCCAGCCCGCGTTTTCAGCAATCTGCCGAAGCGGCTCTTCCAGCGCCCGCTGGACGATCTGCACGCCGATCTTCTGGTCTTCGTTTTCAACCTCGACCTTGTCGAGTGCTGGAATGGCCCGGATATAGGCCACCCCACCACCCGGTACGATGCCTTCCTCGACGGCGGCACGCGTTGCGTGCAGCGCATCTTCAACGCGGGCCTTTTTCTCCTTCATTTCAGGCTCGGTAGCCGCACCGATCTTCAGCACCGCCACACCACCGGCCAGCTTCGCCAACCGCTCCTGCAGCTTCTCGCGGTCGTAGTCGCTGGTGGTCTCCTCGATCTGCTGCCGGATCTGGTTGGCGCGGGCCTTGATCTGAGCCGGATCGCCCTTGCCACCGACGATCGTCGTGTTGTCCTTGTCAACGATAATCCGCTCAGCCTGCCCCAGATAGTCCAGCGTGGCGTTCTCCAGACGATATCCCTTCTCCTCCGAAACAACCGTGCCGCCCGTCAGGATGGCAATGTCCTCCAGCATGGCTTTGCGGCGATCGCCAAAGCCCGGCGCCTTGACAGCCGCCACCTTCAGCACACCGCGCAGCTTGTTGACAACCAGGGTCGCCAGCGCTTCGCCCTCCACATCCTCGGCGATGATCAGGAGCGGCCTGCCGGTCTGGACCACCTTCTCCAGAATCGGCAACAGATCCTTCATCGCCGAGATCTTTTTGTCATGAATCAGGATGTAGGCATCTTCTAAGACGGCTTCCATCGTGTCGGGGTTTGTCACGAAGTAGGGCGAGAGGTAACCCCGGTCGAACTGCATACCCTCGACGACCTCGAGCGTCGTCTCGGTGCCCTTGGCCTCTTCAACCGTGATGACGCCATCCTTACCGACCTTTTCAAACGCGTCGGCAATCAGTTGCCCGATGGCCTTGTCGCCATTAGCCGAGATCGTGGCCACCTGCGCAATTCGATTTTTGTCCTGCACTTCCTGGCTCATCTTGCGCAGCTCGGCCACAACCACTTCCACGGCCTTGTCAATGCCCCGCTTCAGATCCATCGGGTTCGCACCAGCCGTGACGCTCTTCAGGCCGGCCGTCAAGATAGCCTGCGCCAGGACAGTCGCCGTCGTCGTACCATCACCCGCCACATCGCTCGTCTTCGAGGCGACCTCCTTGACCATCTGGGCGCCGACGTTCTCCAGCTTGTCTTCGAGCTCGATCTCCTTGGCCACCGTCACACCATCCTTCGTGACGGTCGGAGCACCAAACTTCTTCTCAATAATCACATTGCGGCCTTTCGGCCCCAGCGTCACCTTTACAGCGTCGGCCAGCTTGTCGACGCCCCGCTTCAGCGCCATGCGCGCATCCGCGTTGAACGTAATCTGCTTCGCAGCCATAGTTTTCCCTCCAGGTTTGTTTTTAGCTCACCGGTTTCCGGACCACGGATCACGAAAAAAGCGCCACGATAGACTCGCAGCGCTTACTTCGCCTCTTCGATGATGCCCAGAATGTCCGTCTCCCGCATAATCAGGTACTCCTCGCCGTCAATTGTAATCTCGGTGCCGGCATACTTGCCGTAGAGCACCTTGTCGCCCTCCTTCACGCTCATCTCAATCTTGGTCCCATTCTCCACGCGACCGGGACCGACGGCGACCACCGTACCACGCTGCGGTTTCTCCTTCGCTGTGTCCGGAATGTACAGACCGCTTTCGGTCTTCTCCTCCGGTGGCTCCGGCTTGATCACCACGCGATCGCCCAGTGGCTTGATTTTAACCTTCGCCATATCACGCACCTCCATGGATTGTTGGTGGATGAAGCAACCCTGATCAGATTTTTTAAGGATTGATCAAGATTTGTTAGCACTCTCCTTTTGAGAGTGCTAATCCTTCAACCCATCGTTTTTCAGGCGAGTTCCTTCCATCGATGAAGAAATCTCAAAACAAACTGGCATCGAACAGCGAGAATGTGTAGCTTTAAAGGAGTAGGATTTCTCCTTGGAATTTTATAACCATGGCGTTACAATTGTCCCGCCTTCCCCTGCTGGCAGCCGGCGCCACCGGCCTGCTTCTGCTGCTGGTCTCGCTTCCTCCGTTCGTGTCGCCTTCGATCCGGGCGTTACTTATGGGGGCCTTTGCACCGGTATGTCATCAGTTGCCCGATCGGTCCTTCTGGATCGAGGGCGTACAGCTGGCTGTCTGCCAGCGTTGCTACGGGATCTACGCCGGTCTCTTCCTGGGTGCGTTGTTGCTGCCCGCTCTTGGCGCCAGAGCGCGCTCGATCTACCGATGGGCGCCTCTGATGTTAGGCGTGGCACTGCTTCCGCCGGCGTTAGACTGGGGGCTGCAGCTTGTTCAACTCTGGCAAAACACCCCATTTACGCGCACGCTGACTGGCCTGTGGTTTGGCCTGGGAGCTGGATTGCTCCTCGCCGCAACACTGCGTTACGCGCCCCCGAAACCACAACCCTGGCCGGCCTGATCTTTTTGAGCAGCTATCAACCAACTAAACAAATAGCGGCGTATGCAAGAGAAGCTCCCCTCCATTCTGCTCGGCGGTGCGGTTGTCGGCATTGCCAATATACTGATCGGCCAGATTCCGGTGGTCGGCAGCTGCCTGGCCTGCCTGCTCTACATCGGGGCTGGAATGTTAGCCGTCTGGCACTACACAAACAGCTACCAAGTAACCCTTCCCGGTGGTCAGGGGGCCCTCATAGGCCTGCTGTCCGGTATTATGGCTGCTTTGCTCAGTCATGTGTTAGCCATCTTGCTGATTCGCTTTGGCGTGCTGCCCGACCCGATCGCCATGATGGAGGCCAGCGGACAGCTGAGCCAGATGCCGCCCGAACAGGCAGAAATGGCCCTACGGATTGCCCGTACAATGGCCGGACCGGTGGGCCTGCTGATCGGAGCCGTGATCGGTGGTCTGATCGGCCTGCTCGGCGGCGTGGTTGGGGCTGCTACCTTCAAGAAAGGCCCGACCGAGGACGATACATCGGCTTCATCCGAGGTGATCTAAGCCGAAGCGGGGCCGCCAGGGCCGCCGTGCCCGAGGCGGCCCCAGCAGTTCGGCCAGCACGATGGCCTCACGGACACCCTCGCGCTGGCGCAGGCGTCCGAGCCAGTGCGTCTGCACCCGAGCCCGGGCCTGTTTGGGTTCCGGGCTGAATACTTCGTCGGCCTCCTGCCCACGGTCGAACAAAGTCTCCAGCGGAGACGCCTCCGGGCTGTGAAATGGGGGCGTCTGGCTTGCTGGCGTATGCATTCGCTCCAGACTGCGAAACTCCTCGTCTTTAGACGCCCACGTCTCCCGTTTCGTCTCGGGTTCTGGCCAGCGCAGGGCTTCGCGGATCTCCCGCAACGCCTCCTCCAGCGCTGGATCGGACAACGCAGGCGCTCGCGTCGGCTGCTTTTTCTTCTGCTTGCGTCCGGCAGCCAGCAGGCCGTACGTGACGAGGATGAGCAGAAAAATTTCCAGCAGGTTCATTGCTATGACCGGGCTGAGCTACAGCAAGGCATACTGAACTGCGCACCGATGGTTGCATCCTTTTACTGGAGAAACACGCTTCCCGATCTGTCACCCATAAAATGAACATCCAGCACCTCAGCTTGGCCTGCGTTATTTATTACTGCTGTCCGAAAAGATCGGGTTGGCGACGATGTTGCTTGAGCAGCTCAATCAGGCGGCGGTTAGGCCGGGGAAATGCATAGCGGTCCAGCTCTTCCAGCAGTACCCAGCGCAGCGGCAATCCGGCCCTTGAGCGTGGTACGCCCTCCAGCAGCGTACAGTGAAACGCGTGTAGCGTCACGCGAAAATGGGTATAGGCATGCCGAATCTTGGCCAGACAAGCCCTCACCGCCACGCGCACGCCCAGCTCTTCGTGAAGCTCCCGCACACAGGCCGCCTCGAGCGACTCGCCCGGCTCGCGCTTACCTCCCGGAAACTCCCACAGCCCGCCCAGCAATCCATCCTCGGGTCGGCGCTGGATAAGTACTGCACCTTCCTCATTGAACAGCAGGCCCAGCGCCACATCGTAATGTGGCACAGGTGTCCGGGGAGCTTGCACTGGAAAGCCTGTGGGATTGCCCATTGCCCGTGCTCGACACGCATTTTGGAGCGGACAGTCGCCGCAGCGCGGCTGCACAGGCATGCAGACGGTGGCCCCTAACTCCATCAGCGCCTGGTTGAACGTCCCGGGTTCTTCGGCGGGAATCAGCGCATCGGCCACCTCCTGCAACGCCCGACGTGTGGCCGATGCCCTGACATCATCTTCCACAGCCAGCACGCGCGTCAGCACGCGCATCACGTTTCCGTCGAGCACGGCCCGAGGCTCATCGAAGGCGATGGAGGCCACGGCGGCCGCCGTGTACGGTCCGATTCCAGGTAACCGACGCAATGCCTCATAGGTTGTTGGCAACTGGCCCCCATGTGCGGCGACGAGCTGGCGTGCCGCCCGGTGTAGGTTGCGGGCCCGCGCGTAGTAGCCCAATCCTTCCCAGTTGCGCAACACATCGTCGAGCGAAGCAGCGGCCAGTGCTTCGACGGTCGGGAAGGCTTTAAGAAACCGTTCGTAGTACGGACCGGCCTGATCGACGCGCGTCTGCTGCAGCATCACCTCCGCCACCCAGATGCGGTAGGGATCCCGCGTGCGTCGCCAGGGCAGATCGCGCGCGCGCTGACGATACCAGTCGATCAGTCCGTGAAACGTCTCGCAAAGAGCGGGCGTCAGACGATCCCGATACGATCTGGAGGAAGTACGGCGGCCCATGAACAGCTTCCGGCAGTTTGCGAGCAAGTGCCTGGTGTACGTCGGCCTGCTGGTCGGGTTCGGCACGAGCCGCCTGCTTTATGCCCAGTCCTCTCCGTCTTCCGATCCTCTGCATCAAACGACCGTTTCGTTCAAGCTGGGCGCCATCCGCATACTCGACAGCGGCCCGATTCCGGCCGAAGTCGTTTGGGCTACGCTGCCGTTCCGACCGGGAGATCGGTTGAACGCCGAGCAGCTGCGGGCAGGGCTGGAAGCCATTGCCCGCCGCTACGCCGAGGCGGGCTACCCGCTGGCTCGCGTCATCATCCGTCGGCTCGATCAGGATCCCGCCCATCCCGACCGGTTGCTGCTGGTCCTTGCTGTGGAGCCTGGACCTCGCCTGTACCTGGATCGCATGATACTCCAAGGCACCCAGCGCACCCGCCCGGATTTTGTTGCCCGGCTGCTGAACCTGCAGATCGGCCGCAAGCTGCGTGCCTTCAACCCAGAGCGCATGGCAGAGCAACTGACCGCCACCGGTCTGTTTCGCCGTGTCGATCCGCCGGAGCTGTACCTGACTAGCGACACCACGGCCGCCCTGGTTTTTCCCCTGGAAGAAGCGCCGCCCGGCTCGTTCGATCTGTTGCTGGGCTACCAGCCGCCCGGCGAAGGCGCCGGTGGTGTGGTGGGCAGCGGCCATCTGCAACTCCGCCACCTTTTCGGCGCTGGCCGTGAGCTGGAGGTGCAACTGGAGCAGCTGCCCGGCCGCGTCAGTCGCTTTCGGCTGGAAGTAGCCGATCCGTTCCTGCTGGGTACCGCCTTTTCGCTTCGGCTGGGCTTTGCCGGACGCCAGCAGGATTCCACTTACAACCGTCAGGATTTCCGGCTGGCCTTGGGCTACCGCTTTCCGTCCGGGCTGCGGCTAACAGGTTCTTGGCGGCACGAGGTCTCGCGTCCCGGGCCCGCCGGCCTGCGCCTGGATGGGGATCGGCAACGCATTGCCCGAGGATCGGCCTCACTTTTCGGCGTTGGACTGCAGTGGCAGCAACTGGATCACCCGCTTGCACCACGGCGGGGGCTGGTGCTGACAGTCCAGGCCGAACGCGGCCGCAAAACCCAAAGCGCCCACCAGGTGACCGGTAGCGATACCATCCGGGTACGTGAACGCTTTCGTCAGGACCGCCTTGAGGCTTCGCTGCGCTTTTACCGAGCGCTGAGCCACCAGCTGGTGCTCGTCGGAGGCGGTGAGCTGGCCCTGCTCCGCGCTGATCGATATGACGCTGCGGATCTATACCGCCTGGGAGGCGCCCACTCGCTACGCGGCTACAACGAAGAACAGTTTGCCGGCCACCAGACCGCCCGTTTGCTGACCGAAATCCGCTACCTGCTAACCACCCCGACTTTTATCTTTGGGTTTTTGGATCTGGGCTATGTAGCTGCCCCGCCCCTGGGCGAGGGGCCTCCCCGCACGGACTGGCATCCGGGCTACGGGCTCGGACTCCAGCTTCAAACCGGAGCGGGTTTATTCAACCTGAGCTACGCGCTAAACCCAGACGAGCCGCTACTGGACGGCCGGATTCATCTGAAACTGGTTTTTGCGCTCTAATCATGACCACCACCTTCTACGCGCCTCCGGAGGCCTTCCGCGACGGGTGGGTCCGGCTGCCCGAAGACGAAGCGCACCACGCCGTGCGCGTGCTGCGCCACAGGCCGGGGGATGAAGTGATCGTCGTGGATGGCGTGGGCGGCTGGCACCGCCTGCGCCTGGAGCAAGTGGATCGCCAGAGCGTGCAGGGCCGTGTGCTGGAAACGCGCCACGAGGTCGGCGAGCCGCCTTATCGCCTGACTATCGGGTTGGCACTGCTCAAACAAACCGCCCGTTACGAAACCTTTCTGGAAAAGGCTGTCGAGCTAGGCGTTTCGGCCATCGTGCCCTTGCTCACTGCTCGTACCGAGCGGACGCATTTCCGCCTGGAGCGCACCCGCCGGCTGCTCATCGCTGCCATGAAGCAGTGCGGCCGCAGCCGCCTGCCGCTGCTGCATGCGCCCCGACCGTTTGCGGACGTGCTGTGCGACCCGGCCTCGCTTCGCCTGATCTGCCACGAGCAGCCCGATCGCCCCCGCCGCCCCCTTCACGAACTGCTTCGCCAACCCATCAACGATGCGCTCGTGCTCGTCGGCCCCGAAGGCGGCTTCACCCAAGACGAAGTTCGCCTCGCCGAAACAACCGGTTTTCAGGCGGTGTCGCTGGGCGCGCGTCGCCTCCGCGCCGAAACCGCCGCCATAGTGGCCGCCAGTGCGTTCCTGATCTGCCAAGACCATTCATAAACCAGACCGGAATCGGCCATGCTTAAAAGCACAACCTCCTTCATCGAAGGGCACCGCATCACAAAGTACCATGGGATCGTGACCGGCGAAGCCATTCTAGGCGCCAACGTTTTCCGGGATCTGTTTGCGGGCATCCGCGACATCATCGGCGGACGCTCGGCCGCCTATGAAAAAGAACTGCGCAAGGCGCGTGAACTGGCCTTCGCCGAAATGGAAGAAGAAGCCCGCCAGCTCGGTGCCAACGCAATCGTGGGCATCGACATCGACTACGAGGCGATCCAAATCGGTGGTGGCGGCAACATGCTCATGGTCAGCGTGAGCGGTACGGCTGTCACCGTGGCGTAGGCGCTTCAATTTTTGAAAGAAAATCGCCGGAGCCTGCCCGAAAAAGGTCCTGCTGTCGTAGCTTGGGCGGCGTTGTTGACTGCGTGAACGTTGCTCATGACCGAAGAACGGACGCTGAAATCCGAGCAGGTCTTCGACGGACGCCTGCTCAAGGTGTATCGAGACGCGGTGGCGTTGCCAGACGGCCGCCTTTCGGTGCGCGAGTGGATCGATCATCCGGGCGCCTCGGCCGTAGTGCCCCTGTTTTCGGATGGCACCACCGTGCTGGTGCGGCAATTTCGCTATCCGCCCCGTCGCTTTTTTCTGGAAGTACCAGCCGGCAAGCTGGACCGTCCCGACGAAGATCCGGAAACCGTAGCGCGGCGTGAGCTGGAAGAGGAAACCGGCTGGCGCGCCCACACGCTGATTCACCTGGCCTCGCTTTATCCCTGCATCGGCTACAGCAACGAACTCATCCATTTCTACCTGGCCCGCGACCTGGAGCCGGGCCGCCAGCAACTGGCCGAAGGAGAATGGCTCGACGTGGTGCGCATGCCGCTGAAAGAGGCCTTCGCAAAAGCCCGGCGTGGAGAAATCGTCGACATGAAGTCAACGGCTGCGCTCCTGCTGGCCGAAGCCTTTCTTCAAAAAAACAACGAGGCTGTTGGATAAAAGATATCGCCTGCCGTATCTTTGCAAGACGAACCGCTACGACCTCAACATGCGCGAATACTCATGTTTACCTTCCTGATCATTCTGATTACGCTGATTGCGATCCTGCTGGTACTGGTAGTACTGCTGCAGAGTGGACGCGGTGGTGGACTGGCCGGCATTGCCGCGGGCGGCGCTCAGCAGGTGCTGGGAGCCCGTCAAGCGCCCGACATCCTGGAAAAAACCACGTGGACGCTGGCCGCCATTTTTATCGTGCTGTGCATGCTGACAAACTTCACGCTCGATACGACCGAGCGCCGCGAAAGCATCATCCAGCAGCGGGCTCAACAGGAGCAGGTACAACCTACTGTGCCGCCGGCCGAACAGCAGGCTACGCCACCTGCTCAAACGCCTGCTCCGTCGAGCAACCAAAACTGAATCGAATTCCTTCCGAAAAAAGAGGGGCTGCCCATGAGCATCCCCTCTTTTTTTCATACACCGGCGCGCGTTGATACCGCTTCAGAAAAGCAAAAGCTTGTGTTCATGGCGTTAACGCGGGCCTGGAAATAGCTACACTGAAAAGCCGTCGGCACGCTCGTGACCAGGCACGCAACGCCCTTTTAGATCACATCCTCCACGAGGCACCTCCGTGGCCTGCCTGCTACAAAAAAACGCCCACCTTTGAAGGCAGGCATGGCGTGCCGCGTACGGGATTTGAACCCGTGTTTCCGGCTTGAAAGACCGGCGTCCTAGACCCCTAGACGAACGCGGCAGGTACACAAAAAAAGGGGTGACCGAGGGGATTTGAACCCCCGACCTCCAGGGCCACAACCTGGCGCTCTAACCAGCTGAGCTACGGTCACCACGTCGTGGTGAGAGTTTGCAATTTAGCAGAACGGCGCTTTTTTCTCAAGGATCCGAGTTCGCCTCGGCATAAACTTTTGGTGGACAGACGATGAGTCTTCATCGAAGAATTGCCACCTTGCCGTAGGCGGTGCCCTCGCTGTTTTGCCCGACGGCCACGATCAGATAGACGCCCGAAGGCACCGGACGCCCGTAGCGATCGCGTCCGTCCCAGCGCACGCGGCCTCCCCGCGTCTTGAAGCTGGTAACCAGCCGGCCGTCTACCGTTACGATCCGTAGCTCGGTCGCTTCGACCAGGCCTTCAATGAACACAATCGCGTCTTCTTCGGGCCCGACGCGCACCGGGTTTGGGTAAACAAACAGTGGCCGGGCCTGTTCCGCCGGCGCAATGGCATCGCCCTGATAGCTGACCAACCCGGCAGTCGTTGCCAGAAAGACGCGTCCGCTTTGCGCATCGACGGCTACCGCCTGCACTATGTCGGAAAGCAATGGGCTGTTTTCCTGCGTAAAATGCGCGGCAATCCGGAAATCAACACCGGCCTGTTCGATCACGTAGACACCCTCGTTGGTGGCTACCCAGAGCCGGTTAGCCGGATCGACGGCCAGATCGTTCACCGAGAGGCCGCTGAGCAGGAAAGGGTTTTCACCAGGCTGGCGCTCGTCTACCAGCGGCCAGATGGGCACCGTGTTGGGATCGGAAGCCGCGAACGGATTGTTGAGCACATAGGCGAGCCCTTCGCTGGTGCCGATCCAGATGCGGCCGTCGCGGTCTTCGGCCAGCGCCTGCACGGATACGCCCGGAAGCCCCTGTCCGCCACTGCCTCGCTCGCTCAGGTAGCGGCAGGCGTCATCGTTGGCGCGCGCCGGATCGTTGCCTGGATCATAAAGGATAAGCCCTGTATTGATTCGCAGGTTGCCGCGGCTGACCGCCACGATCCAGAGTTGCCCGTACTCATCCACCAGCAACCGCCCTAGCGTCGTGCTGAGTGAATTGATGCAGGACGGGATGGGTGCGCGCTGCCAGGTGCCGTCGGGCAGCCGCACGTGGAGCGGATGGGGTGCGCTCAGGTTGGCCACCCAGAGCCGCCCTTCAGGGTCGGATCCCAGCCCCCGCACAATGATGAAGCTACTCGTGCCAGCGGCTGGCTCCAGCGTAGAGTTGGCGGCGTCGTAGAACCGCAGGGTGCCGTCGGGGGCGACCTGTACAAGCCCGCTGCCATCAGACCCTACCCAGACGTTGCCGGCTGCGTCGGCATGCACTGGCCGAAATGCCGAGCGACCACCCAGCATAGAAGGCAGGTAGGCCATCCATTGTCCACCAGGATCCATCCGATGAAACCCGGCCGTGCCGCCGGTTGCCGCATCGGTGCCCCATAGGTTGCCGGACGGATCGATGGTCAGGTCGGCAAAGACGTTTACATACGGCCCATCGGGCAGGATCGCCTCCAGCACTGCCAGACCTGTCGCTCCGGCATCGGGCACAGCCGCCCGCAGCAGGCCGTTTTCGCCATCACCAATCCAGAGCGCCTTGGCGTCGGCGGCCAGCCGCAGCGGACGTCCCAGGCTGTCGCTCCCGAGCGTTTGCACCCCCGTTGTCGCGTCGATGCGTAGCACCCGGTTGCCGGCCGTCCCCAGCAGCAGATCGTTTAGCGGTTGCAGGTCAGTAACGGCCTCGCCGAGCCAGCGCAGTTCGTAGCTTCCATCAGGTTGCCGTACCGCCAGCCCACGTTCCAGTCCGGCATACAGCGTCTGGTCGTGCAGCGAAAGCGCACGCACCGGTAGTCGTCCTTGCAGTCCTTCGCGCTCCAGCGTCCAGGCGCTCGGATCCTTCAGGTTCGGGTGCGTCAGCGGTGCGTGGGCCACCCCCTGGTCTGTAGCCAGCCAGAGCGTCGGCTGCCCGTCGGGACCAGGGCCGATGGTTAGATCATAGACGGCAATGTCCGAAAACGCGCCGAATTGCGTGTAGGTATCGCGCACGACCCCGGCCACTGGATCGAACACAACCACGCCGAAAGCTGTGGCCACCAGCAGGGTATCGCCCTGCATATGCAGTCGAAAGATCTGCCGGTCTGGGAAGCGGTCGGACCTTGCCATCTCGAAAAAGGCCCGAATGGTGCCACTGGCCGGATCGAGCCGGTCGATCACGCCGTCGCCGTAGCCGATCCAGAGCACCTGTCGCCGGGCATCCCAGGCCAGCGCCCGGACGCCCACCTGATGCAGACCCTCGACGGCCGTAAAGCGCTGCAGGCTACCGTCTTCCGGGCTGTAGCGAAACACGCCCCCGCCGGTCGCCACCCAGACACCCGAAGGGGTCAGGGCCAGGTCGGTCACCTGTCGCATCGAAGTATGGGCCTGCCAGCGGCCGACTGGCTGCGCCTGAAGGCCCCCAGTCAGTCCCATCAGCACCAGCAGCCATAATCCACGCATGATTTCAGCCCAACTTGCGCATCAGATCGATCATCTCCAGCGCTGTCAGCGCTGCCTCGGCTCCCTTGTTGCCAGCCTTCGTGCCCGCCCGCTCAATGGCTTGCTCGATGGTGTCAGTCGTCAATAACCCGAAAATAACGGGCACCTCGGTGTCGAGCATCGTACGGGCAAGTCCCTGGGCAGCACTTCCGGCCACGTATTCGAAATGGCTGGTGGCTCCCCGGATGACAGCGCCCAGGCAGATGATTGCGTCGTAGCGTCCCGAACGGGCCAGTGTGCGGGCCACCAACGGCATTTCAAACGCACCGGGACAGCGCACCACCGTCACCTGGTCCAGGTCAACCCCCTGGCGTTGCAGGGTATCCAACGCCCCTTCGAGCAGACGCTCTGTGATGAACTGATTGAAACGGCTGACCACAATGGCCAGCCGAGCACGCTCCGGACGGTAGTGGCCTTCGATCAAAACGGGCATGGTCTTTCAAAACGCCTACGCTGAACGATTGCAATCTTGGGCTGAAAAATAGCGCATTCGATCCGATTTGGCCATTGGCTGGCGCTGTTTGTTGTCTTTACGGCGCCAGTCCTTCAATAAACGCATAACATGCCAGCGCGGTGTGTTTTCAGCGCGTTGCTTGTAGCTTCGCACGTAGCCGCTCCACCCGCGGATACGGAATCGTGTAGCTACCAAGCAGGGCGTCGTCTTCGGGCCGGTGTCCATGATAATCGGAGCCACCCGTCTCCAGCAGCCCGAAATCCCGGGCTACCTGACGGTAATGCTGCACCAGGTAGTAACTGTGCGACGGATGAAAAACCTCGATTCCGTCGATGCCGGCCTGGAGCAGCGCCCGAAAGACGCGATCGCGCAGATGCTCGCCCGGATGGGCCAGTACGGCGATGCCGCCTGCCTCGTGTAGGATGGCTACGGCCTTTTCGGCCGTCCAGGCCGGCTTGGGCACGTAGCCGGGGCCGCCAGGTAACAGGTAACGCTGAAACGCCGCTCTGTAGCTTTCGGCATAGCCGGCTGCCACAAGCGCCTGCGCCACGTGCGGTCGCCCCGGCACACCGTTGCCCGCGGCCGCCTGCACCTGCGCTTCTGAAAGCTGCACGCCCACTGCTTCCAACCGTTCAAGCATGGCGGACAAGCGCTCTACCCGCGCCTTCCGATAGGTGGCCAGCGCCTCATTCAACGCCGGATGCGCCGGATCAAAAAAGTACCCCAGCAGATGCACCTCCTCTTCTTCCACATGCACGCTCAACTCCACGCCAGGTACCACCACCATAGCCCATCGGGCGGCTGCCTGCTGGGCCTCCTCCAGCCCCTCAATCGTGTCGTGATCGGTGATCGCCACGCAATAAAGACCCACCTCTCGGGCCCGGCGTACCAGTGCGGCCGGCGCAAGCCGACCGTCGGAACAGCGCGTGTGCAGGTGCAGATCGGCGCGGCGCAGGTCGAACATACCGTTTCTCCGTCAGATGCCCCTTTGCAACGTGCAAATTCCCGTTTAGTTTTTAGGCCAGGCCGGATTTTTCCCAACAGGCTGGCGTAGGAACGTCAAACCAAGCCGAAGGCGTCATGAAGCAACTGTGGAGCCCCTGGCGTTCGCAGCACATTGAGCGCGTAGTTGAGCAGCCGCTTAGCCGGCCGGGCGAACCCTCGCTGTTTGTGCGCCTGGCCGCCGAGAAACGCGACGAGGAAAACCTGATTCTCTGGCGCGGCCAGCATGTTTTTGTTATCATGAATTTGTATCCTTACAACAACGGTCACCTGATGATTGTACCCTACCGTCAGGTAGCCGACTACGAGGCGCTGACGCCCGAGGAGCAGTGTGAAATGGCCCAGACTGTCGCCCGCTGCATTCGTTGGCTCAAGTATGCGCTGAAACCCGACGGCTTCAACGTAGGCATGAACATCGGCAAGGTGGCCGGCGCTGGCATCCCTGACCACGTGCACCTGCATGTGGTCCCTCGCTGGGAAGGTGATACGAACTTCATGCCCACGTTGGCCGAGACGAAGGTCATTCCCGAAGCGCTTCGCGATACCTACCGCAAGCTCCGGGCGGCCATCGAAGCGCTGGCATCCGACCATGAGGCTCCTGCCACCACCTCCTGAGCTGCATGTCACCCTCCCCACAGGCTCCCTCCCCGAACGGCCGGACACCCTCGCCCTGGCGGGCTCGCCTGCTGGGCTCGATAGCCCTGAGCCTGGTGGTGCTGGGCGTTGTCACCTACTTCACGTTCGACTGGCGGGCCTTCGTCGAAGCACTCAACGAGGTCAATCCGCTGCTGCTGACGCTGGGAATTGGGACACTGGGCCTGCGCGTGCTCTTTGGCGCCTGGCGGTTGCACTACGTCTCGCACCGGCACCTGACACTTCGGGCCGCTGCCCGTTGCCAGCTTGTGTGGGACTTCTCGTCGAACGTAACGCCTTCGGCTATCGGCGGCGGACCATTTGCGGCACTTTTCATCGCACAGGATCAGCGACGACCCCTCGGCGAAATCACTGCCATTTTGCTTTTTGCCATCCTGCTCGATCAGTTTTTCTTTGCCTTTACCATCTTGCTGATCTTTGCTGTCCTGCCCTTTATGCCCGTGCTGCCTTCTGCCATGGGCACGGTAGGCGGAGGCACATTTGTGCTTTACCTGGGTCTTGGTCTGGGCTGGGTGGCCTTTTTCGCCTACGCCACGTTTTTCCGGCCCGAGCTGATCGAACGCCTGGCCCGACGCATTTTCCGCTTTCGACGACTGCGTCGGTTTCGTGAGCGCGTCACAGAGGAGCTGCTCAGCCTGCAGAAACGCACCCAGCTTATTCGCTCCCAGCCGCCCGGTTTTTTCCTGAAAGGCTTTTTGTTGACTACGGCGGCCTGGATCAGCCGCCATCTGCTGCTCGTTTTTCTGGTATGGAGTGTCTATCCCAAGGCCGACGCCGTACTCGTCTTTATGCGCACGCTGGCCATGACGCTGGGCTCGGTCATTCTGCCCACCCCGGGCGGCTCTGGGGGCGTCGAAGGGCTCTACGTGCTGTTCATCGGCCCGCTCATGCCCCGTCACTTCGTAGCTCCCACCCTGCTGCTCTGGCGCCTGCTCAGCTACTATGTGTTCATCGCGATCGGACTGTTCCTGACGGGCCATCACATGCAGCAGAGCCTGCGTCGGCGTCGCCAGTTGCGTCGGGCACCTGAACCCGCCGAAAAATCATGACACCGGCTGAGCTAAAAGCACGCCTTGCCCGCATCGAAGCGTACGACCTGCGGGGGGTGCATCCCAACCTGCGGCTGGGCACGGCCAGCGACCGCTATGCCGGATGGATTGGCCAGATCTATCCCGAACACTACCGCCGCGAGATCAAAACGCGGCCGCGCCGCCTTGAAGGCCATTCCTTCGAAGAACGTGTGCTACCTGTGGCCTCGGTACGCGACTACTTTGCGCATTTCGACGTGCTGGAGCTAGATTTCACCTTCTACCGTCCCCTGCGCGAGGCGGACGGTCGTCCCACCGCCACGCTGTTCACGTTGCAACAGTACGCCACGCACGCCCCGCCAGAGGCTCGCTTTCTGCTTAAGGCGCCCCAGCAGTTCTTTGCAGCTACGCTGCGTCGCACACGGGGCGGCCGTGTTATCTACGAGGAAAACCCGCAGTACCTGAACGCCGAGGCCTGCCGCCGCCAGTTTCTCGAGCCAGCCCACGAGGTACTGGGCGAACGATTGCTGGGGGTGATCTTCGAACAGGAATACCGACGCACTGGCGAAAGTCCCGATCCCGAAGCCAACATTGCCGCGCTGGATGCCTTCTTCGACGCGCTGGACAGTGCGGTGCAGGCCCATCTGGAGTTGCGCTCGGCCCATCTGCTCACGCCGACCTACTTTGATTGGCTGGCCGCACGCGGCCTGGGGTTTGTCTTCAGCCACTGGACCTGGCTGCCACCGCTGCGCCACCAGTGGCGCCGCTGCGGCGAACGCTTCACAGCGGCCGACGGCAACGTCGTCGTCCGCCTCCTCACCCCGCTGGAGATGACCTACGCCGAGGCGTACGCCCGCGCCTATCCCTTCGACCGCCCCGTTCCCGAACTGGCCGGCACCCGTCAGGCCCGCGACATGGTACTCGATGTTACTGCCCTGGTGTTTCGCGCGGCTAAGGAAGGTGCGGTCGTGAACGTAATTGCCAACAACCGGGCCTGGGGCAACGCACCTGATCTGGCCCGTGCAATCGCCCGCCGTGTGCTCGAAGAAGTGCGCCGCCAAAGCCTGCGGGCCTCAAATTGATTTCAACCAATGCGCATACAGACTTCATCCTGCAGCACCAAGCCATCGTTACCCTTTGAGGCCATAGACCTGATGCCTCCTGTGCGACATCTGCTCACTGTCGTCTCCATTTCAACGGACGACCTCCTCCGCCCGCACCCCTGATTTTTTTCTGTTTCACCCAAACCCTGATGTGAACCGCCATGAAACCGCATCGCTACGCCCTCGGTGCATCTGCGTTGTTGCTGAGCCTTGCGCTGCTATCAAGTGGATGCCAGAAAGAAAATCCGGTCCAGGTGCTACCCGAAGATGTAGCGGGCACCTATGACTTTACCCACTTCATTTTCATTCCGGATGCAGTGGCCATCGCACCGGCCAACGTGCTCGACACCCTGGTAGCCGCAAACACGAACTTGCGGCTGACGGCCAGCGGTCAGTTTGTGCTCAGCTACCAGTTTATCAATGGTCCCGAGTCGCTGATCGCCGGCACCTTCGAAGTAAATGAGCGGCGCATCACGCTGCGGTCTTACCCAGGTGCTGAGGCGCAGCTTACCTCGCTGTTGCTCGACTCACCGCTTGTGCTCAACCGAACAGACGTCGAAGGCGTGCTGGAAGCCAGTATTCGCAAAACTGTGGACTTGGCCGCCTTTTCGAACCGGTATCGGGGTGTGCCGCCGATCGAAGGCACGCTGCGGTTGCGGCTGGTGCTGCGCCTGAATCCCCCCGCTTCCTGACCTCCCCCTCCACTAAGCCGGAATGCACACCATGAATCGCTGGATACCACGGATTATCCTGCTGGCCCTGCTCGCTCCCTCGGCGCAGGCCCAGGTGGGTGGGGTCAGCTACACCTTCTCCCCCTCGGTCGAATACAGCCGTTTCGAGAAAAATGCGGGACTGAAGGACAACTACGCCTTTGGCGGTACCATGGGCCTGGGCCTAGGCCGCTACGTTGAACTCAAAATACTGGGCCTAATCGGCCAGTACGACACGCGCCTAAGCCAGCTCGGCGGGGCCAGCTCGACGCTGGCCCCCCAACTGCGTCAGCTTCCCACCCGTTCGGTACGTACCGAACGTTGGGGATTGGCCCTGCAGGTCAACCTGTTGCCGGGACCTATCGTGCCGTATCTGACGGCCAGCACGGGCCTGCTGCGCTTACACCCGGAGGATGAGCTGCGCACCAGCGAAAGCGTCTACCTGATGGGCGGCGGCGGGCTGATGTTTACAGTGGCCTCGCGCTACGCCATCTTTGCCCAGGTGGAAAACCTCGCCTACCGGTACAATCCGGGCGCGGCGTTTCTGCGGGGCGAAGACCTGAACCGCGCCAACCTGCAACCGGCCAACTTCCGCCAGGTACTCGTCACGAACTGGATGGGCCGTGCCGGCATGCGCCTCTACCTGGGCGGCACTACGTCCGAAACAGAGGGAGGATTATTCTCACAGCACCCTGCCAACTGGCGTCCGGTCGTCGATCCGTTCGTCGGGCAGCTACGCTTCAACCGGGCCCTGGACTTTCCTTCCTCGCAACGCATGGGTGGCTTCTACCTGGGACTGGCGCTTGGCCCCACGCTCAACCTGCGCGGCTTCTACTGGCGGGCCCTCGATTCGGGTCGTCTAACAGGCACCGAGCCGATGGAAGCCTACGGTGCCGATCTGTACCTGTCCTTTGCCGAGGCGCCGGTCACCCCCTACCTGTCGCTGGGCGGCGGCTACCTGAACGTGCTGAGCGGCTACCGGGGCCGTGGCGGTAGCACGCCCGACGATCAAGTGTTTGCCTCGGCCGGCGTCGGCGTGAGCGTGCTGCTGCTGGAGGCCCTTCAACTCCAGGCCGGCGTCCAGGGCATTTTCATGACGCGGGACGGGATCGACAACCGGACGGCTCCGGCGCAGGTCTACGGTAGCACGCTCTACACGGTGGGGTTCAGCTTCCGCCCTGGTCGGCTCAGCTTCCTGCAACCCCGCCCGCGTCGGGCTTCTGAGCCATCCGTTCCGCTCATCACTGAAGGCGAAGCGCCGACGGCCGAGCCGATTGCCTCACCCGAGTTGGAAGCCCGACAGCGGCTGCTGGCACTCCGGGAAGCGGCATTGACGGCTGAAATCGCTCGGGCCGAAGCGGCAGGCGACTCGCTGCTGGCCACCCGGCTGCGCGCCGAGCGAGAACGACTGCGGGCGGAAATGACGGCAGTCGCTACAGTGCCTTCCCAGCGTCCCACAACCCGCCAGATGATCACCCTTCCGGCTCCGGAGCAGGGCGAGCTCTACGTGCGCTACGGGCCGGGTAGCTCACCGCTCGTTGCAGCCCAACAGCCAGCGGGGCCCTCCACCCCCACCGCGACGCCCACTTCGCCAGAGCTGCAGGCGCTGGAACAGCGTCTGCTGGCGCGCTTGGAAGCAATCGAGCGCGACCGCCAGGAGCTGCTCCGGCTCGAAAACCGCCTGGCTCGCCTGGAGTCGATACTTCAGCAGGTTACTCGTGGTGAGACGACCATCCGCATTCAGGCAGCCGATACTACCGTAGTCGTACGCCCCGAAGCGCCGTCGGAAGGAGGCCTGCTACAGGGCTTCCGGGGTGTGGCCATCTTTGGGGGCGTGAACGCGCTTGGCGCCCCGCGCCAGCTTCTGATCGGCGTGCGCGGCGACTACGGCACCTGGCTGGGTGGCCGGCTGCACCTGTGGCCCGAGGCCGTGCTGAGCTTCGCAGGGGGCACCAGCGGCTACAACCTGAACTTGAACGCGACCACCCCGCTACCGGCACTTCCTGCTCCTCCTCTGCTGAATCGCCTGGACCTTGATGCCGAACCCTACATCGGTCTTGGACTGGGGCTGCTGGCCTTCAGCAATCCGCCTCGCGGCGTGGCCGGCATTCAGACGGTCTGGAACCTGATCCTGGGCGCCGAACGCGCCTATGGCCCGGGCCTCCTTTTTGCCGAGTACGTAAGCATGAATTTCTTCTCGTTCAACCGCCTGCAGATCGGCTACCGGCTGGCTTTCTGAACGATCACCCTAGCCCTGCCTACAAAAAAGCGGCCTCCCAGCGGGCCGCTTTTTTGTTCAACGCGTTTGTAACTACCAGCGTCGGGCGCTGCCCTTGCCTTTGGGCACCAGCCGCATCCGACCCAACAGCGCCCGAACCTGCCGGGCCGATGCCTGCGCACCCCGTTGCAACATGCGATACGTACGCTGCCAAAAGCCCGGCCGCCTTTCTTCCCGTGTGTCTTTTGGCATAGCCATACCAAGCTGCTCTCGGTCCAACTTCACTGGAAGCTACCAGCGCCACAACGACCGGTTTCTATAAAACGTAAACCAAACTGTAAGAAAAGCCGTGTGATAGTTGTTCGCCCGCCTTTACCGGGACAAATCAGCCGGCGGATCTGGTTTCGACCAGAGCCATCTTTTGCCCATTGTAGCGCTTCTGTGACGCCCTACCCCCGCGCAGTACGGCGAAACTGAAGTGCAGCCCCAAGCCAGAACGCTGTAAACAAAATGGTCCCGACCACCACGTCCCACGGCCAGCTGGCCCCTTCGATGCCCCATCCGGCTGCCAGCGCCAGCACGCCGGCCACCACCTGCGCCAGCGCCACGATCAGCATGACCCCCGCCATACCCTGCGGGCGAAAACGGACGACAAAAGCGCCCAACACCCCGAGGCCCAGCACACCCGCGTACATCAGATTCGCCGGATTATCCTCGCTGCCGATCAGCCCCACGGCCAGGTTCACCCAGATCAGCAGAAACGCCGCCCCCAGCGCCAGTCCGACACCCCATCGATAGGCTTGATGCGTTGCATTCCGCGTCAACAGCTCATAGCCCATGCCGACCCCAAGCAGCATAATCCCCCAGACAATAAAGTCGCCGGCATTCCAGTTGAACTGCGTACTGAGCAGCGTCGCCGGCACCGGCAGTAGAAACAGCACGCCGAGCATCGTCCAGAGCACGCCGTGCCACCGGCGGGTCGGGTGTTCTTTTTTGACCACTTCCATTGTTACATCGGATGTTTTGTCCCCGAACGCCCCGCTGGCTGCCAGGTTCCTTCCCACATGACACCCACGGCCGCTTCTCTCTGGAAACGAAACGGGTTACTGCGCTTCGATCACCACGCGAGCCGGTCGGAGGCCAGGAGCGCTGGCCGTGACGGTGATGGGGCCGGGCATGCCACGCCGGGCGCGCACAACGGCCAGCACCAGTCCGTTGAAGGCCGGACGCTCCGCCGACGAAAACGGAATGAAGCTGGTCGGGTTGCCGTTGGCCGTGGCTACCAGCTCGCCGGATCCTTCGACGGTGAAACGCACCGGGTTGTCCGCCGTGGGCACGGTCCGCCCTTCCGCATCGACCACGCGCCCCGTGATGAACGCCAGGTCGTAGCCGTCGGCCCGAATCCGGGAGCGGTCGGCCTCGGCGACCAGCGCGGCCGGCTGGCCGGTGGTCTGCACGACGGCCTCGGCCCACTTCCGGCCGTTTTTATAGGCCACGGCGCGCAACTCACCGGGCTCGTAGCGCACATCGTCCCAGCGCAGGCGGTACTGGTAGGGGCCTTTCTTCTTGCGGCCAAGCGAGCGGCCATTGAGGAACAGTTCCACTTCGTCGCCCGAGGTGAACACATGCACGGGCGTGATCTCCCCCACACGGTCCGGCCAGTTCCAGTGGGGCAGGATATGCACCATCGGTAGCTCGGGACGCCAGCGAGCCTGGTACAGATAGAAACGATCCTTTTTAAAACCGGCCAGATCGATGATTCCGAAATAGGAGCTGCGCGAACTGTAGTAGGGCGTGGGCTCGCCCAGGTAGTCCCAGCCACTCCAGACGAAGCCGCCGGCCACATACGGATGCCGATCGCGCACGGCAAAGACCTTGTCCGGCGACGAGCCCCAGTCGGCCGTGTACAGCTCGTAGGCGCTGACGTAGCCTTTCTTCGAATCGCCCCCTTCACCCTCACGGACGGACGCGCTGAGGTGTGGCGTCACCGGAAACAGATACGTGCCGCGCGAGCTGACGGCCGAGGCATCCTCGCAGCTCAGGATCATCTTGTCCGGAAACCAGAGGTGAAAAGCGTCAAACAGCGGCGGCGTCTGAATCCCCTGACGGTCCACATAGGCCGGCATGTCCCGGATGCCCTCGCCCTGATAGTTCAGGCAGATGACGTCTACCACCTCGGGCATCGGCGTCCCTGGCCGGGCGAAGTTCATGGACGCCGTCACCGGCCGCGTGGGATCCTCTTCTTTGATGATGCGGGCCAGTCGCCGGGCCAACTCGGCCCCCTCGCGACCGCTTCCCTGCTCGCCCACTTCGTTGCCAAAGCTCCAGAGAATAACCGACGGATGATTGCGGTCGCGGCGGATGAAGGCGCGCAGGTCCTGCTCGTGCCAGTCGGGGAAGATCAGGTGGAAGTCGAGCGGCGTCTTTTTCATCTCCCAGACGTCGAAGATCTCGTCGAGCACGAAAAAGCCCATGCGGTCGGTAAGCTCCAGCAGCTCGGGAGCCGGCGGGTTGTGGGCGGTACGAATGGCGTTGGCCCCCATCTCACGCAGCAGTTCGAGCTGGCGCTCGGCCGCCCTTCGGTTGAAGGCCGCGCCCAGCGGACCCAGGTCGTGATGCTGGTTGACGCCTTTGATTTCGATGCGCTCGCCGTTGACCAGCAGCCCGCGCTCCGGATCGAATTGCAGCGATCGGATGCCGAAGCGGGTTTCGTAACGATCGACAGGGTGACCGTCGAGCCACAGCGTGGTGACGGCCACATAGCGGTGGGGCGTCTGCGTGGGCGGAGGCCCCCATAGCTTCGGGTTCCGAACCGTCGCCATACCGGACACCGTGGCCTGTCCCTGCGCCGGTACCCGCACCTGTCGGGGCGGCAATGCGGCGACGGCATCGCCCCGGTGCCGATCATCTTCGCCCAGCTCGAAAATCTCTGTCGTAACGCGCACCGAGACGGCCCGAGCCCATCGGTTTTCGACAGTAACGTCCAGAGCGACGGTGGCCGAGTCGGTCGAGACGTAGGGTGTACGCACGAACGTGCCCCACTGGGCCACGTGCACCGGATGCGTCTTGACCAGCCAGACGTTGCGATACAGTCCCCCGCCGGGATACCAGCGCGACGAGCGCGGCGGCACTTCGAGCCGGATGGCGAGCTGGTTTTCCGCGCCCCAGCGAACGTACGGCGTCAGATCCACGCGCCAGGAAGCATAGCCGTAGGGCCAGCCGCCCACCAGGTAGCCGTTCAGCCAGACGATGGCGTAGGCCATGGCGCCTTCGATGTCCAGGTAGATCGCCCGACCTGAGTCGGCGGCCGGGATGAAGATTTTCTTTCGGTACCAGGCCACACCCGGGCTGGGCAACCAGCCCATGCCGCCGTCCACTTCGGGGTGTGGCTGCTTCACGAAGGGGCCGCGAATGGCCCAGTCGTGCGGCAGGTCGACCCGTTCCCAGCCGCTATCGTCGAAGTCCGGTTGCACAAACGGGAAGTCGCTCCCGGGATGGCCCGGCGGCCGTCTGTATCGTCGGGACGGATCCTTGAGGAAGGGATTGCCGGTAGTCAGCACCCAGGGTTTGAGCACTTCCTGCGGCGCTCCGGTTGTGTCTGCGTCCACCCGGTAGGTCGGCCATACGTCGTAGACCAGACCGTCGGCCTCTGCCCGGGAGGGATACCTGAAAAAGCGCCAGTCTTCATTGAGCAGAATCCGCTCGCGCAGCAGATCCTGTGCGGGTTGGGCCTGCAGCGACAGAACCGTCAGCAGCAGGAGCAACCAGCTTCCCCAAAGCACCCGATAGCGAAAACCAGAGATGCGCATAATAGCCAGGCGTTGCTTCACCGATTTTTAGAAAAGCTATCATGCGATAGAATCGTAAACAATAATATTAAATCGATTCAAAATTATCCACAGGAAACAAACAAATCATTCGATGTAATCGATACGAAATGGCTGGTTTCGGACGCAGGCGGCTTTTATCGCGTTCAGCCTACAGGAAACGGCGGTGCTACCGTACCCTTATCTCCTAGAGCAGCGTAGTCGGTGGCCTCCTGAGTCAATCAGGCCCTGGTTGCTCCCGTGGTGCCTGCAAGCCATAGCCAGCCGATAGGTCCCTGCTAACGACGGCAATCCTGGACGCAGGTCCAGGAACGCCATCTTGCAATCGCTCACCAGATCGACAGACAGGTTAACCACCACATTTGAATGGGATAGCGGGTACGTTTTTAGTGGGCTGGCAACAGCCAGAAGTGGCCGGGTGGGTGTTGCGGTTTTGTTTCCATATGCGACAGCAGCCAGTTTCGCAACGAAACATGGCGACAGAAAACCGGGCTTTAGCACAAGCCATTGCAGAAGCGCGAGACTTCGAGCCCGAGCGGTATCCGGGAGGGCTCATGATGGCCTTCTTCCGGCTGATGGACGTGCCCCAGGACGAAGCGCCCACGCTCTGGGCGGAACTGCGCCGGCGCTTCGGGAAAATCCGCACCCGAGGGATCCGGACGTTCGCGCCTTTCTGGAACGCAAGGACCTGGCCGCGTGCGGCTACTGGTGGTTCGATCCAGACCAATGGTGATTGCTGATAGATAGCACCCGAATCATCCACATCGTTCAATACCTGTCGGCACCCACGTGCTCATCTAGGGCGCGCTCTACCTCATCCGATGGGAAGAAGGCCTGATAGTCAAGCGCCTCAAACACTGGAACCGGAAGCAGATCGTCTTCCGCTCGGACAACCCCGCTTACGACGAGCTGATCATACCCTAGCAGGAAGACGTCAACGCGGGAATCCTCGGGCCTATCGTTTACATCAAGCGCTACGCATAGGCGCCAGAAAATTACACCCGGAGGTTACAACCGGAGCAATCCGGTGTCTAGAACCGATGAGCACAGACCATGACGGCATCATGGACTTCGCAGACCGCATCGCCGCCCTGAGCGCCCAGGCCCGCAAGCAGCTCGACCACATCCAGAACGAAGAGGCCACCAAAACCGCACTCGTCCTACCCTTCATCACGGCGCTCGGTTACAACGTGTTCGATCCCACCGAAGTGGTGCCCGAGTTCACGGCCGATGTGGGCGTCAAGAAAGGGGAGAAGGTCGATTATGCCATCTTCATCGACGGTAAACCGATCATGCTCTTCGAGTGCAAGCACGTTCGCACCAACCTGGACGACGTGCATGCCTCCCAGCTCTTCCGATATTTCACCGTGACCGAGGCCCGCATCGGGGTGCTTACCAACGGCATCCTCTACCGCTTTTTCTCCGACCTGGAGGAGCCCAACAAGATGGATCAGCGGCCTTCCTCGAGTTCGACCTGCTCAATCTGAAGGAAGAGCACATCGCCAAGCTGAAGAAACTCACCAAGGACGCCTTCGACCTGAAAGAGCTGCTTGCAACGGCCAGCGAGCTAAAGTACACCAAGGTGCTTAAGCAGTACCTAGCCTAGCAATTGGTCTCGCCGGATCCGGAATTTGTGCGCTTTCTGACGAAGCAGGTTTACAGCGGGCTGGTCACCCAGTCGGTACGGGAGCAGTTCACCGGTATCGTGAAACGGGCGCTGACGCAGTTCATCAACGACCGAATCAACGACCGTTTGCAGTCGGCGCTTCGGGCCGGCGATGAGAAGGAGGAAGCACCCCAGGCGGCCGCCGAAGAAGCACAGGAAGAAAGCAAAACCGTCACAACGGAAGAGGAGATGGAGGGCTTCCGAATCGTGCGTGTCATCCTACGTGAAGTGGTGGACGTATCGCGCGTCGCCTATCTGGATGTCAAGTCCTACGGCATCCTGCCGGACGACAACAACCGGAAACCCATTTGCCGGCTGCACTTCAACACGTCCAGGAAGTACATCGGCCTGTTCGATCGCGAGAAGAACGAGGAGAAGGTGCCGATCGAGACTCTGGACGACATCTACAAGTACGCCGACCGGCTGAAAGAGACCGTGCGCTACTACCTCAAGCCGCAACAGAGATAACAAGCAGTAAAAGCCATGGAACTGCTGCTGTTCTGGATCATCATGGGCGTGGTCGTCGGCATTATCGCCAACAGCAAGGGCAAGAGCTTCTTCCCCTGGTTCCTCTACGGCGTGCTAATCTGGCCAGTGGCCCTAACGCACATCATCGTCACCAAGAGCGAAAACCAGGAAGCCGCCGCAGCGCCAGCAGTCCGGGAGACCCAGGGCGACCCGGTCGACAAACTGGCCAAACTGGCCGAACTGAAGGAAAAGGGCGTGATCACCGAAGAGGAATTCCAAGGAGCAGAAAAGGAAACTATTGGAGCAATAAACGACGATTAGCTGATATTCCGCACGGGCACGCGCACCTTCCGCCGCACTTCCTCCGGATCTTGGCTCCGGGCCAGCAGCTCGCGCGCCATGTGCAGACGTGCCCGACGCTCCAGACGTGAAGCGTCCTGCAGGTAGAGCCGCACGCCGCCACCGCACTAATCAACTTCAAGGCCGCCTCCTTGCCCAGCACGTCCCACAAAGGGCCGAAGGGGCTGCACCTTGCGCCCCTCGTAGTCCGGCGCGGTAGTCGCGAACGTGCGATGTCCCAAATCCAGGGGCCCCTCGCCAAAAATTCGAAAAACCGGTAGATACGCTGACCTACTGGCTTTTCCAGAGGAACGCTCGAGAGAAACCTTTACGCTCTCTAAAAAAATCAACGGCTCAAAATCAACGGCTCATAGAGAAATCCTCGCGGAGGGGGAGGGATTCGAACCCTCGGTGCCCGCAATGGGCACAACGGTTTTCGAGACCGCCCCGTTCGACCGCTCCGGCACCCCTCCGGCGCCCGTAAACGAACAACGCCACCCCCAGGTTCTTCCCACTTCCTGCGAAGAAACGCCTAACGCTGAGCGCTCCCATGATTTTTTGGCAGACACCTGATTCTCGGGACGTTCCACCGTATTTTTAAGAGCGGGGGTTCATTGATCAACGGCCAGGGCCGTGAAGCAGAGCCGCTTTAAGATCTTTTCGGATCCGGTGCACGGGTTTATCTCCGTGCCCAAGAACCTGCTGTTGGAGCTGATCGAGACGCCCGAGGTACAGCGCCTGCGACGCATCCGGCAGCTCGGGCTGGGCCACTTGGTGTTTCCAGGCGCTGAGCACACGCGCTTCAACCATGCGCTGGGTGCCATGGCGCTCATGCAAGAAGCCTTGGCCAATCTCTCGGAAAAAGGCACGCCCATTTCCGAAGAAGAGCATCTGGCTGCCTGTGCCGCTGCCCTGCTGCACGACATCGGCCACGGACCGTTCTCCCACACGCTCGAACACCAGCTCATCGAGGGCTTCCAGCACGAAGCCATGAGTCGCCAGCTGCTGCTGCGCCTGAATGAACGCTTCGGCGGTGCGCTGGAACTAACCATCAAAATGTTCGACGATGTGTACGAGCGACCCTTCTTCCACCAGCTCATCTCCAGCCAGCTCGATATGGACCGCCTTGATTACTTGCGCCGCGACTCGTTCTACACGGGTGTGGTCGAAGGTAAGGTTGGCGTGCAACGCATCATCAAAACGCTCCGGGTGTATCCGACAGAAGGTGGTCCCGACAGCCGCATTGTGATCGAATCGAAGGGGATCTATGCCGTGGAAAACTTCCTGATCGCGCGGCGGCTTATGTACTGGCAGGTCTACCTGCACAAGACGGTGCTAGCCGCCGACGCGTTGCTGCGGGCCATCATCCGACGCGCCCGCACGCTCCTGCAGCGCGGCGACGAGGATGCGGCCGCTCGTTGCTCCCCAGCACTTCGCTTCTTTCTGGAGCACCCACTTCGCGCCCCGGAAGCGCTGGAGCGGGATGCGGTGATCGCGGCGTTCTGCCAGCTCGATGACATAGACGTACTGTTCAGTCTGAAGCAGTGGAGCCAGGCACGCGATCCGGTGCTGGCCGACCTGAGCCGCCGCTTCATTCACCGCCGCTTTTTCCGGACCACGTTTTTGGTCGCACCACCCTCTAAGGCACAACTGGCAGCCTGGCACAAACAAGTGGCTCAGTGGCTGGTGCACGAAGGAATCGTCCCGACCGCACTGGCCGATGAGGCAGCCCTTTACTACCTGACGGCCGATGCCTCGGAGCATACGGCCTACGAGACCGATGCCGATCCGATTCCGGTCATCGACCGCGATGATCAGATCCGCGAACTTTCGCGCACGACCGAGGCAACCGCCATCGATGCGCTGGCCCGCTACGTGGTCAAACCCTACCTCTGTTTACCCAAAGAAGTATCGGTCGAAGCCCCGGTGTTTTCATCTTGACTGGACGGCTCCTGCTGATCCTTCGGTACGCCATCGCACTCAAAGCTGACGGCCGGGTCGCCAGCGAGCGGGTGCGGGCCAGCACGCGCTCGCGCAAAGCGTAGCAGTACTGTTCCAAGCCGCATCGTCGTGCGCATAGCGGGCCTTACGGGCACGTAGCCGGTAGCGATCAAGCACCCGATCGGAGAAAGGCGAGCAGCGCTCCAATTTACAGATTCGTTCGAAAAGCGGCCAGAGAGCCACGCGGTCCGTCCGAAGCGCACGGTCGTCGAAGCCGGGTTGCGGTTTTTTGATGGCGCGCTGTACGCGCTGGCCATGCGCAACCACCGAGCCCCCGTGCCCGTCATGGGCAATCACCAGCGGGTGCCTTCTTCAGCTTCGACCTCCGCGAAGGCCAGGTAGCGGTAAGATGAATGCGCCAATTCGATGGCTTTTATCCGGCCCCGCATCCGGATCGTTCTGTCTGGATAGTGGTTGCAAAGCTCGCTTTGATAACGTTTTTTGTGGCAGGCGTTCCTGTTTTGACTCCAGAAATTGCGCGTTGGTAACAGCATATGACTACGGCTTTTAGCTTCAATCCCTCGCATGGGCAGCATTACGAACCCGGGCATGTGGAGCGGCCGGAGCGGCTCGAAGCGATCCGGGAGCGACTTTCGTCTTCGCCAATCTGGAACCGCTTACAGCACATCGAACCGATGGTGGTCGATCTGGACGTGGCGCGTCTGGTGCATCGCCGGACGTATTTGGAGCGGCTCGAGCAGGCGCTGCGCCGGGCTCCTGTCCGACTCGACCCAGACACCTACGTCCAGCCCGAAAGCCTGGCGGTCGCGCTGGAAGCCGTTGGCAGCTTGCTGGCCGTTACCCAATCCGTATTGGATGGCCATGCCGACAACGGCTTTGCAGCAGTTCGTCCGCCGGGTCACCATGCCACGCCCGATCGCGCCATGGGTTTTTGCCTGCTGTCCAACGTGGCCATTGCCGTTCGCTGGGCACAGCAGACCTTCGGCGTCGCACGCGTCGCTATCGTAGACTTCGACGTGCACCATGGCAACGGTACCCAGGAGGTCTTCTACGAGGACCCCAACGTGCTCTTCATTAGCGTGCACCAGTTTCCGCACTATCCTGGCTCCGGCCGCATGGAAGAGATCGGCGAGGGGCGCGGTCGGGGCGCCACGGTAAACGTGCCGCTGCCGTCTTTCACCGACGACGCCGGCTATCTGGAAGTTTTTCGCCGCCTGCTGGGACCGATCGTGCGGCGCTTTCGTCCCGAGGTGCTTTTCGTATCGGCCGGCTACGATGCGCACTGGCGGGACCCGCTCAGTGCCATGCAGCTTACCGTCTCCGGCTTTGCCCAACTGGTTTATGAGCTAATGGAATGGGCCGATGCCTGTTGTGACAACCGACTGGTGGCCGCACTCGAGGGTGGCTACGACGCTGAAGCGCTGGCTGCCAGCGTTGAGGCTACGGTGGTCCGCCTGATCGATCCGATGGCCGAAATCGAAGATCCGATCGGTCCTGCGCCACACGAACCCACCGACGTACGGGACCTGATCTACGAGCTTCGTCTGCTGCACAAATTGGCCTGAAACCATGCGTACGATCATCGAGCCGTTTCGCATCAAGGTGGTCGAACCCCTGCGCATGACCACCCGCGAAGAGCGCCAACGCCTCATCCGCCAAGCCTATTACAACCTGTTTAACCTGCACGCTGACGACGTGCTCATCGATCTACTGACCGACTCGGGCACCTCGGCCATGAGCAGTGCCCAATGGGCGGCCATCATGCACGGTGACGAAAGCTATGCGGGCTCGCCTTCATATTACCGCTTCGAGGCAGCCGTGCGCGCGCTGATGCCCTTCCGGCACATCATTCCCACCCACCAGGGGCGCGCGGCCGAGAAGATCCTCTTCAGCATTGTGGGTGGCCCAGGCTGTATCATCCCGAGCAATACCCATTTCGACACAACGCGCGCCAACATCGAAGCCACCGGTGCCGAAGCAGTCGATCTGGTCATTCCGGAGGGTCGCGATCCCGAAAGTCGTCACCCCTTCAAAGGCAACATCGATCTGGATCGACTCGAAGCCCTGCTGCGCACGAAGCGCGACCGGGTTCCGCTCGTCCTGCTGACGATCACGAACAATGCAGGCGGTGGCCAGCCCGTCGCAATGGAAAACATCCGGGCCACCCACAAACTCTGCCAGAAATATGGCGTGCCACTGTTTTTTGACGCCTGCCGCTTTGCCGAAAATGCCTACTTTATTAAGCTGCGCGAGCCGGGATATGCCGAATGGAGCGTCCGCGACATCGTGCGCGAGATGTTCTCCTACGCCGACGGCATGACCATGAGCGCCAAAAAAGACGCTTTTGCCAACATTGGGGGGTGGCTGGCGCTCAATGACGACAACTGGGCGCAGGAAGCCCGCAACCTGCTGATCCTGACCGAAGGCTTTCCAACCTATGGGGGGCTGGCCGGGCGTGACCTGGAGGCCATCGCGGTCGGCCTGGAAGAAGTAATCCACGAAGACTATCTGCAATACCGCTTCGCTTCGGTGCAGTACTTAGGGCGGGCGCTGGAGCGGATGGGCGTACCGCTCATGCAGCCGATAGGCGGCCATGCCGTCTACGTGAACGCCGGTAAGCTACTTCCCCACATTCCCCCGCTCCAGTACCCAGGTCAGGCACTGGCCGTGGCGCTCTACGAGATCGGCGGGATCCGGAGCTGCGAGATCGGATCGGTTATGTTCGGTCGCCGGACGGACGGTAGCGAGCAGCCGGCCCCGCTGGAGCTGGTACGGCTGGCCATCCCCCGCCGCGTCTACACGCAGAGCCACTTCGACTACGTGATTGAATGTTTTGAGCTGTTGCTTCAGGAGAAGGACCGGCTACCCGGCTACCAGATCGTCTGGGAACCCCCTCGGCTTCGGCACTTCACAGCCCGCTTCGAGCCGATTGCCTGAAACCTTCAGGGAAGCTGCCGGATGTAGACCGGCGCCCCGGTCTCGGCGGTCTGCTGCGCCGCCTGCTCTACCAACCGGGTTCCGTCATGCCCCTGCAATACGCGAGCATTCTCGACGGGTGCGGCACAGGTGACCCACACCTCCATCGGCGAATAGATGCCCCCCGTCAGGAAAGTGACCAGTTGATTCATGAAAGACAGGCGCGTTTCCACGCGTGCCACACCTTGCGGACAGACGCTCGATACGTCGATCGAATCAGGGATCACCAGACCGTTCACAAAGCCGGACACCCACTTTTTCTGATACACGACATCGGATTCCGGCTGGCCGGTGATGATTCGGGCATGATAGCATCCGCCCAGCACCAGAAAGGCCGCAAGCAGCGGCCAGAAGAAGCGGAATCGTACAGGTTTGCGCATGGCCTGGATACGGTTTGGTGAACGAAAAAATGAAAGACGCCTTGCGCGGTTCAAAACACGTACCCGTTGAGATCACGCCCCCTGTACGGTCACCACGATCTCCCGCTGTCGGGCGCGGACGTCGCATTCCAGCAGCACGATCTGCTGCCAGGTACCCAGCACGGGCAACCCGTCGCGTACAGGGACAGTCACCGAAGCACCCAGCAGTGCGGCCTGCAAATGCGAATGCGCATTGCCGTCGTGCCAGGTCTGCTCATGCAGATAGTACTCATGAGGCGGGACAAGCCGATCCATCAACGTGGGCAGGTCGCGCTGCAGCCCGGGCTCGAACTCGATCGTGCCGATGGCCACTGTGCTACCGACCACATGCACGTGTACCAGCCCTTTCTTCACGCCCGAGCGTGCCACGACGGCTGCCACCTCATTGGTCAGATCTTGCAGATCCCCGTGGCCGCGCGTGCTGCGCCAGAGCGTCTCCTGATGTACGTTCATGGCCGTTGGGAAGCGGTGATTCTGTTGCGCTCGGTGCTTCCTGCCAGTTCCACTGGCTCAGCATGGCCCGGTAGGCGTGGGCGGTCAGGTCATGCTGCAGGGGCGTGATGGAAACGTAGCCCTGCTCGACGGCCTCCAGGTCCGTGTCGTCGCCGTCGTCCAGGTTCACAAAACGCCCGGTGAGCCAGTAATAAGGTTGGTTGTAGGGATCACGGCGCTCGGCAAAGCTCTCCTCCCAGCGCGAGCGAGCCTGTCGCGTGATGGCAATGCCTTTGATCGCCTCAAGTGGTAGATCCGGAATGTTCACGTTGAGCAGAATGCCGGGCGGTAGCCCATGAGCCAGCACAGTACGGGCGATCTGTCGGGCGTAATGGGCGGCGGCGTGGTAATCGCGTGCCTCCCAGTTGCAAAGCGAAAAGGCGATGGCATCGATTCCCAGAATTGCGGCTTCAGTCGCCGCACTGACCGTGCCCGAGTAGATCACGTTGACGGCCGTATTCGGTCCTCGGTTGATGCCGCTGACCACCAGATTGGGCCGCCGCGGCAGGAGCTGGTTGACGGCCAGCTTGACGCAATCGGCCGGGGTGCCTGCGACGGCGTAGGCCGGCACTTCGCCCGAGGGCACCGAGAACGGCCACGGATAGGCCCGGACCGGATCGCGCACGGTGATGGCATGTCCGACGGCGCTCTGCTCGGTGGCCGGGGCCACCACGTATACCTCGCCCAGCGCGTCCATAGCCGCCGCCAGCGCGGCGATACCCGGTGCGTTGATGCCATCGTCGTTGCAGACCAAAATCAGCGGCCGCCGATTGGATTCCGGCTTGCTCATGGTCAGTAGCTCTCTTCCGGCGAAGGGAATGTTCGCTGGCGCACATCCTGCACGTAGTGCTGCACAGCCTCGGTAATGGTTTCGGCCAGGCGGGCGTAGCGGCGCACAAAACGGGGATTGAAATCGGTGGTCAGTCCGAGCATGTCGTGCAGCACCAGAACCTGTCCGTCGCAGTACACACCGGCCCCAATCCCGATCGTTGGGATACGGAGCGAGGCAGTTACTTCACGGGCCAACTCGGCCGGGATCTTTTCCAGCACAAGCGCAAAACAGCCGGCTTCTTCCAGCAGCTTCGCATCGCGCCGAAGTTGCTCGGCCTCCTCTGGCTCTTGGGCGCGCACCTTGTAGGTGCCAAAGCGGTAGATGCTCTGCGGTGTCAGTCCCAGATGTCCCATCACCGGGATGCCAGCCGTGACGATGCGTTCTACCGCTTCGAGAATAGGTTTGCCCCCCTCCAGCTTGACGGCGTGCGCACCGGCTTCTTTCATGACCCGGATGGCCGAAGCCAGTGCCTCGTTAGGATTGCCCTGGTAGGAGCCAAAGGGCAGGTCCACCACCACCAGCGCCCGGCGCACCGCCCGCACCACGCATTGCGCGTGGTAGATCATCTGATCCAGCGTGATGGGCAGCGTCGTTTCGTGGCCGGCCATCACGTTCGAGGCCGAGTCGCCCACCAGAATTACGTCGATCCCCGCGGCGTCTAGAATGCGGGCCAGTGTGTAGTCATAGGCAGTGAGCACCGCAATAGGAATACGGGCTGCTTTCATTTCCTGAAGTGTCTGTGTGGTCACCCGTCGGACATTGACCACTTGGGGCGAAACGGTCTGCGTGCTCATGCTGCGCTGAAGTCTGGTGGGCGAAGCGCGTGTTTTAATCCAACGAAAAAGCGGGCGCCTGGCTCCGACGCCCGCCTGCAAACAACCCGACAGACCGCGCTCAGTTCTGCTGCTTCGCTGTGGTATCTTCGGGCACCTGAATGCCCAGTCGCCGGGCCACCTCTCGGGTAATGTCTACCACACGTCCTTCTTTCACGTACAGCAATGCCTGCGCCCGCAGCACGATGTCCAAGTTCTGCGCTTGTGCTACCTGGTCGATCACCTGCTGCACGCGTTCCAGCAGCGGCTGCATCAGCTCAGCCTCGCGCTGCGCCAGTTGCTGCTGTTGCCGAGCCGAAGCCTCCTGGATTTCCTGCTGCAATTGCAGCAGTTCCTGCTCCCGCTCCCGGCGCCGCTGTTCCGAGAGCAGCGCCTGCTGCCGTTGATAGCGCTCCAGTTTCTCCTGATACTCATTGAACATCTCCTGCAGCGCCCGCTGGCCTTCCTGCGCCTCTTTTTGGAGTTGCTGCTGAATGTTTTGGTATTCCTTCATGTTGACGATGATGACGTCGGGGTCGGTGTACCCAATACGCAGCGACTGCGCCGGGCTGACTTCGGCCTTCAGCAGGCCCAGCAGAAAAACGATTCCGATCAGCGCCTTGGAAACAATACGACGATTGCGCATGAGTGCATTCCCTGTTGGTTGCCTTCAGTTCTTCGATTCAAGATTTACGTTAAGCTCGGCGAGAACCCGATCGCTCAGGTCATGTTCCGGTGGGGCATACAGCAGCATCGGGGCTGCGGCTTTGTCCAGCACATAGTCGTACCCTTCGTCCCGGGCCACGGTCTCGATGGCTTCCAGCACCCGCTCCTGAATGGGACGCAACAGGGCTTCCTGTTGACGAAACAGCTCACCTTCCGGGCCAAAATATTGCTGCCGCAACCGATCCAGCTCCTCCTCGGCACGTGCGATCTCTTCCCGGCGGCGCTGCCGCTCTTCTGGCGTGTAGAGCAACTCACGGGCCTGATACTCTTTGAACATCTGATCGATCTCCTGGCGACGCCGGTCGAGTTCGGCCTGCCAGTCGCGCACCATCCGATCTAACCGCTGCTGAACCGCCTGATACTCAGGCAATCGACTCAGAATGTACTCGGTGTCCACGTACCCAATTCGGTGCTGCGCCAATGCTACCCCAGTTAGGTACACGGTGCCCAGCAAGAGGATTCCCAGTAGGCGCGGCATATGTAAGTGCCCGGTTAGTTATTGAAGCCTTGCCCCAGCGAGAACTGGAAGTACCAGCGCCGCGATCCATCGTGGCTTTGCGTGGAGATGGGCTGGAATTCGTCGAAGTTGTAGCCATAGACCAGCTCAACCATGCCGAGGATGGGCAGGAAGAGCCGCACGCCAAAGCCGGCCGAGCGGAAAAGCTGCGCCGGGTTGTACGAAGCAAAGCTGTCCCATGTGTTGGCTGCGTCCATGAACAGGTAGGGCGCCGCCTGCAGCTGCGGGGTCTGTACGGCCAGCCAGCGTAATTCCGAGGTGTATTTGTTCAGGATCCGGCCACCGACCGGTTCGTTGTTCAGACGTGGACCGAGCACGCCCAGCGGATAGCCGCGCATGTAAACGATGTCTTTGCCGTAATAGCCAAAAGCGCCTTGCGTATCGAAAGGCGAACCGCCCACGATGAAGCGCTGGAAAGCCACCGGATCGCCTGTGATCGAGCCAATGTAGCCAAACTCACTTCCGAAGCCCAGCGACACTTTCTTAAAGAGCGGTATGTTCCAATTGGTCTTCAGGCCCCATTTATGGTACTGCACGAAGTTGCCAAAAGGCAACGCCACATCAACCGAGAGGCGTGCCAGCGAGCCGGCCGTTGGGAACAGCGGGTTGTCCAGCGAATTGCGCGTTAGCCCCGCCCGCAGCGTCACCTCCCGGCTTACGCCTCGAGGAAGCGTCGAAGTAAAGTTATCATTGTCGAAATACTGAAAGCCCAGCCCCAGCGAACCCGTAAAGTAGTCGTCGGGCCACCGCAACCGCCGCTCATAAAAGACGCGGCCGGTAAAGGTGGTCAGGTTGCCGATGTTGGTGAAGTACGGATAGTCGCTGAAACGGGTGTAGTCCAGCGCAAACCCGACCGGATTGGGCCGCCCCCGGAACCAGGGCTCGGTGAACGAGAGACCGTAGCTCTGATAGTAGGTGCCGTTGGTCTGCACGCTCAGTGAAAGCTGCTGTCCATCACCTGAAGGTAGCGGCCGCCAGGCCTTACTGTTGAACAGGTTCTGCGCCGAGAAATTGTTGAGCGTAAAGCGCAGCATCAGGATCAGACCAAGGTGCCCCCACGTACCCGAAAGCTCCAGCTGGTCGCTGCCCACTTCTTCCACCTTGTAGGTCAGATCGACCGTCTTTTTTTCGGGATTGATCTGCACCTCAGGGCCGGCCGCCAGCGCCTCCTGGTTGAAGTAGTTGAGCTGCGCCAGGCGTCGGATGGACTCCTGAATGGCATCGCGGCTGAACGTCTGGCCCGGAATCGTGTAGAGCTCGCGTCGGATGACGTGGTCCTTGGTTTTCTGATTGCCGGCAATATGGATCGTGCCAAATTCAAAAACGTCGCCTTCGTACACGTCGAAGTGCAGATCCAGCGAATCGCGTCCCACCACGCGAATGGTCGGCTCCGCACGGAAAAGCATGTAGCCCCGGTTCATGTAGAGGCTGGATACGTCCGTGCTGCGCTTGTTGCCGTAAAGGTTTTCCTCCAGCTTCTTTCGGTTAAACGGCTCGCCCTTGTTAAAACCTAACGCTTCGGTCAGCGCCTGATCAGAAAAGACCGTATTGCCTTCCCATTCAATGCGGCGGATGTAATAACGGGGGCCTTCGTGGACGGTGATCCTGACGATCAGCTCCGGATCCTCCGTGTTTTCGGCCAGATAGACGGTGTCGTCAACGATCCGGGCGTCGTAGAAGCCTTTCTCGTTGTAGTAGTCGATGATGGCCTGCCGGTCTTCCTCAAACTTCTCTGGGTCAAAGCGGGCCTTACGCCAGAAGCGCCACCAGCTTTTCTGCTTGGTGTGCTTCATTTTGCCCCGAAGCTTGCCGTCGGAGATTTGCTCGTTCCCCTCAAAAATGATCTGGCCAATCTTGACTTGCTCGCCCCGGTCTACATCGAAATGCAGGACGACCTCACCGTTTTCGTTCTCTTCGCGGCGCGTGGTGACCCGCGCCAGCAGGTAGCCCTTTTCTTTCAGGTAATCCCGGATGATCTGCTCGGAACGTTCGATGTCGGTCGGGCGCACCCGGGCGCCGCGAAACAGCGGCAACCGCTTACGGAGTTCTTTTTGGTCGCCCTTTTTCAGACCGGAGAAAGTATAATCGGCCAGTCGGGGCTCTTCCTGTACGCGGATGGTCAGGTAGACCGCATCTCCTTCCCGCCGTTGCTCTACGATCTGCACCTGTGAGAACAAGCCCAGACGGTAGACGCCCCGGATCGCTTCGGCCAGCGCCGGATCGCCCGGCAGCGTGAGTTCCTGTCCGATGCGTAGGCCACTGGCCTGGCGTACGATGTCTTCGGTGTTTTCGCGACTGACGCCTTCGATTTCCAGTCCCTGCAGCACGACGCGGCTGACGCCGTTGGGAGAGAACGTCTGGGCATATGCCCTCCCCAGCGTCAGCAGCAACCCGCTGCACAGCAGCATCACAATTCGTTTTCTCTGCGGCATGACAGCGTCTGCGGAAAGTGCCTGTCTCTTTGCTAACGTTTTATTCGATGCCATTCGTATCCGAGCAATAAATGCGGCCAAACCGTCGCTCCCGATTCTGGTAGCTGCGGATTGCTTCGTAGAGTTGGCACCGCCGGAAGGCAGGCCAGTAGATATCTGTAATGTAGAGTTCGGTGTAGGCGATCTGCCAGAGCAAGAAGTTGGAAACGCGAAACTCCCCACCTGTCCGGATGAGCAGGTCAGGATCGGGCAATCCAGCACCAGGCAAAGCAGCAGCAAACGTTTCCTCGTCGATGTCTTCAGGGCGAAGCGTGCCTTCCTGCACGCGGCGGGCGAGCGTACGTACGGCCTGCAGGATCTCCCAGCGTCCGCTGTAGGAAAGTGCCAGCGTCAGCACCAGCCGGTCGTTTTTTGCCGTCTCCTGAACAGCCTGTTCCAGTTCGGCCTGGCACACCGGCGGCAGCTGTGTCACGTCGCCTAACACACGTAGCTGCACGCCGTTTTCCAGCAGCCGGATCTTCTCCCGCCGTATCGTCTTCACCAAAAGCTGCATGAGGGCGTTGACCTCGGAGGCTGGCCGCTGCCAGTTTTCCGTGCTGAAGGTATAGAGCGTCAGGTACGGAATGCCAAGCTGAGCGCATGCCTCCGTGATGTCGCGCACCGATTCGACGCCCTCATAGTGGCCAACCACACGCCGCTTCCCCTGCTGCTGAGCCCAACGGCCGTTTCCGTCCATGATAATGGCGATATGGACAGGCAGGGGCCCCCGTCGCCGAAGTTCCTCCTGCAGTGTCCGGTCTTCCACGGTCTGCAGCTTTCCCGTGATGGTCACCGGGTCGGCCGTGTTTGTCGTACTGTCCACGTCTTTCCGAAAATGTTGCTTATTGTTAAACCCACTACAGCCGCAATAGATCGTTCAGGATCACAAATGCCATAAGGGCGATCAACAGGAGCATACCCACCTGCTGCAAAGCCAAACGCACCCGCACTGAGGGTTCCCGACGCGCGACGGCTTCGTAGAGCAGAAACAGCAGGTGACCGCCGTCGAGGGCCGGGACTGGCAGGATGTTCACGATGGCGAGCGTGATCGAAAGCACCGCCACAATATTCCAGAAAGCACGCGCGCCCGCCTCGGCGGCCTCCTTGGTGACCTTCGCGATCATAATGGGCCCCCCCACGTTTTCCCGGAAGCTCTCCTGTCCGGTCACCATGCGACGCAGGCTGGTCAGAATCACGCGCGTGTGCGTCCAGGTCTCCTCCACCCCGGCCAGCAGCGCCGATCCCAGCCCATAGCGCACGCGCTGCACGCCAAAGTACTCCATGAGCAGCTGGGGCGTAGGTGCCGCGATGCCCAGGTAGTAACGCTCGACCTCTGGATCATAGTATGGCCGAATCGTTGCTTCATACATGACGCCGTCAGGTCGGCGGGCCACCAGCGCGGCGTCTGCGGGAACAGCAGCACTGGTATCGGGCCGCAGCCAGCGCACGCGCATGGCCCGGTCGCCCTGTTGCTGCACCACCTCGACCAGCTCGTTCCAGAAGTTGATCTGCACCGAGTCGATCGCCAGGATGCGGTCGCCTGGCCGCAGGCCCGCCTTTGCGGCCGGCGCACCTTCCAGCACGCCACCCACCAGCGGCGGATCGACCGAGATGCCCAGCATACCGCCCCGGCGGCTGAGCTGCGTCATCAGGTCCGGCGGTCCGGTGAAGGTCAGCGTGTCCCCATTCCGGACCACGGTGATCGTGAACGGATCGGCCAGCAGCGCCTCCAGATTGCGCAGATCGTCGTAGCGCTCGAGTGGCCGCCTGTTCACCGCTATGATGCGATCACCTGTGCGTAGCCCCATCTCGTAGGCCAGCGAACCTTCGGCCACATAAACGGCCTGCACGTTTTCGGCGGGAATGTACAGCTCGCCGTAGGCCAGTTTCAAACCGGCAAAAATGAGGGCGGCCAGCAGGATATTGAAAAGCACACCGCCCGAGATAACCAGCATCCGCTGCCAGATGGGCTTGGCACGAAACTCCCAGGGCTCGGGTGGCCGATTCACGAAGCTGGTATCCAGGTTTTCGTCGATCAGTCCGGCAATCTTCACGTAGCCGCCCAGCGGCGTGGCGCCAATCGCGTACTCCGTTTCGCCCCGGCGCCAGCTGAAAATCTTCGGAGGAAAACCGACGGAAAACTTTTCGACCCGCATGCCGAAGAGCCGGGCAAAAAGAAAGTGGCCCATCTCGTGCGTAAACACGAGGATCATGATGGCCAGGACCACCCAGAAAACGTAGGTCAACAAGTTCAGCACGCTCTCCATGGATTTGCTGCAAGCGCCTCCGATTCCAAGATTGCCCGCCTTCAATGGGCGGCCACACCGGCGAGTTCCACTACGTATCGTCGGGCACTGCGGTCGGCTTCCTGCAGGTGTTCGTAAGAAGGTACCGGTTCAGGTTCGCTCAGGTGTTCCAGGGCCGCCTCAACCAGTCGTGCGATGTCGGTAAAGCGGATCTGTTCCTGCAGAAAGAGCTGGACGGCCTGCTCGTTGGCGGCGTTGAGCACAGCCGGTGCCGTGCCGCCCCGACGCAGCGCCTCGTAGGCCAGCGGCAGGCACGGAAAGCGCTCCGGATCGGGCGCTTCGAAGTCGAGCCGGCCCAGCTGCACCCAGTCGATCCGCTCGTGCGGGGCCTCCCAGCGTTCGGGATAGCTCAGCGCGTACTGGATGGGCAACCGCATGTCAGGCACGCCAAGCTGCGCCTTTGTCGAGCCGTCAACAAAGGTTACCATCGAATGAATGACCGACTGCGGGTGCACCAGCACCTGAATCCGCTCAGCCGGCAGCTCGAAGAGCCAGTGTGCCTCGATAACCTCCAGCCCCTTGTTCATCATGGTGGCCGAGTCGACAGTCACCTTGGCCCCCATCGACCAGTTCGGGTGGCAGAGCGCTTCGTCTGGTGTGATGCGATCAAACGTGTCCAGCGGTCGCGTCCGAAACGGCCCGCCCGAAGCCGTCAAAATCAGCGCTTCGACTGAAGCCGGATCCTCTCCGACCAGACATTGAAAAATGGCCGAATGCTCGCTATCGACCGGAATCAGCGTGCCCCCATGCTGGCGCAGGGCTTCGCGTACCAGCGCACCGCCAGCCACCAGCGTCTCTTTGTTGGCCAGTGCCACCAGTTTGCCGGCCTCGAGCGCCGCCAGCACCGGCCGCAGTCCGGCAAAACCGACGAGCGCCGCCACCACCACGTCCACGTCCGGCCGCTGCACGCAGGCGCAACGTCCCTCCTCACCCTGCAACACCTCGATCTCCGTGCCGGCCAGCGCCTCTCGAAGTTGCCAATACCCCTCCGGATCATCGATCACCACACAAGCAGGACGGAATTCCAGCGCCTGCTGGAGCAGACGCGCTGCGTTGCGACGGGCCGTCAGGACGTGCACCGTTAGTCGATCTGGGAAAAGCCGCACAATGTCGAGCGTCTGCGTACCGATCGAGCCCGTCGCGCCCAATACGGCCAGCCGACGAGGCACAGCAGCCGACAACGCCGTCTCGGAAGTTTCCTGCACAGATTGCATGGTTGTTGGAAACGAATCTGGGCGCTCTCTGTACGACGAAGGGTTACGTTTTGCTTCCGGCTTTAAATTTTCCTTCTGTTCGTATGCGCCAACTTCTTGCGCGCACATTCTATCTGGTTGCACTGCTGCCGGCGCTGAGCGCCCCGTGCCGAGCGCAGGTTCCCGACAGCCTGCTTATGGTACGCTACCGCGCCGCTGAACAATTACTTCGCAACGGCCAGTACCAGCAGGCGTTGCCTCTGCTGGAGACCCTCTACCGGGAGCATCCCGATGTCTACGTTTTTTACGACCGGCTCAAGCAGGTCTACGAAAACCTCAAGCGCTACGACGATGCGCTGCGCCTGATCGAATCGCGGCTGGATGCGCGGGCGCCCAATCCGGCACTGTTGGCCGAAAAAGGCCGTCTGCTCTACCTTAAAGGGGACGAAGCGGCTGCAGCGGCGGCCTGGGAGGCGGCCATTCAGGCAGCACCCCAGCAAAGCGGCACCTATCGTGTGGTCTACCAGACGCTGCTCGAACTGCGCCGCTTTGACGAGGCTATTCGCGTGCTGGAACGTGCCCAGCGCACGCTCTCCAATCCTTCGATCTTCCTGCTAGACTTGGCCTATCTCTACAGTCTCGAAGGCCGCCACGAAGAGGCCATGGAGGCTTACCGGGAATTTCTGCAGCAGGACGCCCGCCGGCTGGGCTTCGTGCAGACGCGCCTGGAGCCCTTCATGGACGAAGCGGCTGCCCGCGAAGCTGGCATTACCGTCTTCGAGCGGGCCGTCCGTCGCGAGCCGCTGAACCCGGCCTTCCGCCAGATGCTGGCCTGGCTATACCTGCGCAACGGCGACTACACACGGGCGCTGGATGTATACCGGGCGCTGGATCGGCTCCAGCAGGCGCAGGGCCAGCTTCTACTGCAATTCGCTCTGCAGGCCCGCGATGCTGGTGCCTTCGACGCAGCCCGAACTGCCCTCGAAGACATCCTACAACAATCCAGTGCTTCCGTACTCCCAGAAGCCCACTATGAACTGGGTCGGCTTTACGAGCAGCAGGCACTCGGCGGCGACACAACGGCCGCCCACCTGGCCCGTCGCATATATCGGGAGTTTCTGGTTGCCTTCCCTGGCCATCCGTTCATTCCGGACGCCCTCTACCGGCTTGCGCGGCTGGAATTGGACGTGCTGCACCACCCGCAAGCCGCCGACTCGCTGCTCACAGCGCTGCTGAACCGCTACGCCGACCACGAGGTGGCCTGGCAGGCCCGCTTCGATCAGGGACGCCTGGCGCTGCAAGCTGGCGACCTGGGCGCCGCACGCCTGGCCTTCCTGCGCCTGCTCGACATGCACCGCATCGGCCCGCTGGCCGAGGCCGCCCGCTACCAGCTCGCATTGCTTGACTTCTACGATGGGGCCTTCGAGGCGGCGCTTGCCCAGCTTGACATCCTTGTCGAAGATGCCACCTCCGACGTAGCCAACGATGCCCTGGCACTTCGGCTGCTCATCCAAGAAAATCGCGGCCCTGACTCGCTCAACACCCCACTCCAACGCTACGCCCGTGCCCGACTTCTGATGGCCCAGAACCGACTCGAAGCGGCGCTCGATTCGCTACATGTGCTGCAGCGGGACGTGGCCATGCACCCAATTGCCGACGACGTGACACTGCTACGGGCCCGCCTGCTTCGCCAGCTGGGACGCCCGACCGAAGCGCTGGCGCTCCTGCTCGAGTTTCCACTGCGCTATCCCCAGAGCCCCCTGCGCGACCAAAGTCTCTACGAGGCCGCCCGAATCCAGGAAGAAGACCTGCGTGACCATACGGCCGCCATCGACACCTACACGCGCCTGCTGACAGAATTTCCTGGATCGCCCCTGATCCCGGAAGTACGTTCCCGTATTCGTAACCTTCGCAGAGAAGACGCCTGAGAGCTATGCAACGCTGGATGCTGCTGGTCTGGTTGCTGGCCGCCCCCGCTGCGGCCCAGCAGATGCTCATTCCGATGGACGCCTACCAAACCGACCACCTGAAAGCCTATGGCGTGGCTTACTGGGCATTAAGTCAGGGCGTCGACGTGGACTGGCTGCTCAACTACCGGGGCGGTGCCTTTCTGTTGCGGGACTTCCCTGGCCTACAGGTCGAACTGCGCATTCGCGGCGTAGCCTTCGAGGCCATTGACGACGCCACCGCCACCCAGATCCTGGCCGAAGTCGAGGCCGAAGATCGCAACACGGCCGTCGTCCGCCTCGAAAAAGCGCCCCGCATTGCCGTCTATGCCCCCCCTTACACGCAGCCCTGGGACGACGCCGTCATGCTGGCACTCACCTATGCCGAAGTCCCCTACGACCAGATCTACGACGAGGAAGTGCTTAGTGGGGCGCTCGAAAAGTACGACTGGCTCCACCTGCACCACGAGGACTTCACCGGTCAGTTCGGTAAGTTCATTCAGTACCGGCACATGCCCTGGTACGTCGAGCAGCAGCGTCAGGACGAGGCTACCGCCCGTAGGCATGGCTTCCGAAAGGTCAGCCAGCTCAAACTGGCCGTAGCTCATGCCATCCGCGAGTACGTGCGGCGCGGCGGCTTTCTATTTGCCATGTGCTCAGGCACCGACACGTTCGACATCGCGCTGGCCGCACACCACACCGACATTGTCCCAGCCGAGTACGACGGCGATCCTATCGATCCCGACGCCCTGCAAAAGCTTGACTATAGCCAGACGCTCGCGTTCACGAACTTCACGCCCGTGTTTAATCCCTACGAGTATGAGCATTCCGACATCGACGTCGGCCCACCCCCACTCCAACTTCGCGACCCGGCGCTCGACTACTTCACGCTGCACGAGTTCAGCGCCAAATGGGATCCCGTTCCCACCATGCTCACGCAGAACCATGTAGCCACGATTAAAGGCTTCATCGGACAGACAACCGCCTTTCGGAAGTCGCTGATCAAGCCCGAAGTGGTCATTCTGGCTGAGGCGCCCGGACGCAACGAGGTCAAGTACCTGTACGGACCCTTCGGACAGGGCTTTTTCGCCTTCTATGCAGGCCACGACCCGGAGGACTATCAGCACTTCGTAGGGGATCCACCTACCGATCTAAGTCTGCATAAGAATTCCCCCGGCTACCGGCTCATTTTGAACAACATCTTGTTTCCGGCCGCCCGCAAGCAGAAACGGAAGACCTGATTTTTCCGCGCCTTTCAAATGGCCCCCCTTGTGTAACTGGCGCAGGAATGCAGAACTTTGCGCGTCCCGACCACGAACGCGGAGAGCACCATGGAAGCGCGGCCCGTACGCCTTTCGCGCTGCGTGATGACGGAAATCGTCATACCGAACGATCTGAACGGGCTGGGCAACCTGCTCGGCGGACGCCTGCTGCACTGGATGGACCTGTGCGCAGCGATCTCGGCCCAGCGTCACACGAACCGCGTGTGCGTGACAGCCGCCGTCGACTTGGTGGAGTTTCGCTCGCCCATCCGTCAGGGCGAGATCGTCGTGCTCGAAAGCCAGGTCAACCGGGCCTTTCGGACGTCGATGGAGGTCGAGGTGAACGTCTGGGCCGAAGATCCACGCACGCAGACGCGCCGCTTCTGCAACCGCGCTTTCTACACGTTTGTCGCCGTCGATGACGAAGGACGACCGGTCCTGGTGCCACCGGTCCAGCCCGAAACCCCTGAAGAGCAGGAACGCTATGAGCAGGCGGCCCGGCGGCGGGAGCTTCGGCTACTCCTTTCGGGCCGCCTGCCCGCCGAAAAAGCCCAACAACTACAGGCTTCGCTGGCCGAACTGGCCGCCTCCGCGTCCGAACCCCAGAAAACCAATCCGTAAACGCGCCATGCGTCATTTTTTGTTGACCCTGCTGATCGGCACACTGCCCCTGCTGGCGCAGGCCCAGTCCTATTCGCACACGCCCCCGAGCCAGACCGGCCTGGGCGGCGTCATCGGCAACCCCAGCGGCCTGACGCTCAAAGTCTACGGCACCGACCGTTCCTCATTTACCGCCTACGACTTTCTGCTGGCTTACGACCTGGATCGGTTTTTCTTTTTCAACCTGCACGGCCTCTACGAACGGCCACTGCCCGATTCGCCGCTAAACTACTTTCTGGGTCCGGGGGTCCTGTTGGGCGTGCGCGAACGCCCGCGCCACGACAACGAAATGGTACTGGGCCTGAGCGCCAACACCGGGATCAATTTCTTCACGGAACGCTTTGAGGTATTTCTGCAACTGACGCCTCGCCTGCACCTACTGCCCAGAACAGAAGGCGATCTGGGCGGCGGCATCGGCCTGCGCTACTATTTTGGCGGACGTTAGAACGAAAGTGTCTGCTGCATGTATTTTTGAGACCACGCGCCGACGCACCCCACCCTCATGCTTTACCAGCGCATCCTGATCACCGGCGCCAACGGCCTGCTGGGCCAGGAGCTGGTCGCCCAGCTCAGCCAGCACGCCGAGTACGACGTGCTGGCTACAGCCCGCGACCTGGAGCCCCGCTTTCGCGGCGGCTCGTTCGGATACGTGCCGCTCGACATTACCGATGCCCGGGCCGTGCGCCGGATCTTCCAGGACTTCACGCCGACGGTAGTGATCAACTGCGCGGCCATGACGCAGGTGGACCGGTGCGAGCTCGAAAAGGAGGCCTGCTGGCGCGTCAACGTCGAAGCCGTCGAAACGCTGGCCCGCCTGTGCCGCCAGTTCGGCGCGCGGTTGATTCAGGTGTCCACCGATTTCGTCTTCGACGGCACAGCTGGCCCCTATCGCGAAAGCGACCGACCCAACCCGATCAACTTCTACGGCCGCTCGAAGCTGGCCAGCGAAAACGTGGTGCGCGAGGCTGGAATCGACCGCTGGGCCATTGCCCGTACCGTGCTCGTCTACGGCACGGGCGAGCAGCTCAGCCGCTCAAACATCGCGCTCTGGGTGATCGAGCAGCTTTCGCAGGGACACCGCATCCGCGTCGTTACCGACCAGTGGCGCACGCCCACCTACGTAGCCGACCTGGCCGCCGGCATCGAACGAATCGTCCGCTACAACAAACACGGCATCTACCACATCTCCGGACGGGAATTCCTCTCGGTCTATGACTTTGCCTGCCTGATTGCGGACGTGTTCGATCTGGACCGTTCGCTCATCGAACCGGTCGACAGCGCTACCCTTAACCAGGTGGCCGTGCGGCCATCGCGCACTGGCTTCATCATCCTAAAGGCTGAAACCGAACTGGGTTACCGACCGCGCTCGATTCCCGAGGCACTTCGTCATTTGGGCCAGCGCCTCGGCCTGCCGGTTACGCTACCCTGAAGTTGTTCGTCGTACCCACAAGCCTGACTATGCTAGATCTGCAACGCATTCGCCAGGAGCCCGATCGCGTACGCGAAGCCATTCGCACAAAAGGCATCGGCGATCCGAAGCTGGTCGATCTCGTGCTCGAACGCGATGCCGAACATCGCCGCATCCTGACTGAACTGCAGGAGACGCGACACCAACAGAACACGCTTGCCCGACAGATCGGCCAGCTTATGCGCGAAGGGCGCCGCGACGAAGCACAGGCCATCATCGAAGAAAACACCCGGCTCAAGGAACATCTCAAAGCGCTCGAAGCCCGCGCGCGTGAGCTCGGCGAAGAGCTCGAAGCACTGCTGCTGGAGCTTCCCAATATTCCTCATCCGTCGGTGCCCGTCGGACGCAGCCCCGAAGACAACGTAGTGCTGCACGAGGAAGGCTGTCCGCCTACGTTTGATTTTGAACCGCTGCCTCACTGGGAGCTGGCCGCGCGTCACGGGCTGATCGACTTTGAGCGCGGCGCTAAAGTTACCGGAAGTGGATTTCCATTCTACGTGGGCAAAGGGGCCCGTCTGCAACGCGCCCTCATCCAGTTTTTTCTGGACCTGGCTGTGCAAGAGGGGGGCTACACCGAAATCCAACCACCGCTGTTTGTCAACGCCGACAGCGCCCGCGGTACTGGCCAGCTCCCGGACAAGGAAGACCTGATGTACGTGATCGAGCGGGATGGCCTCTATCCGATTCCTACGGCCGAAGTACCTGTCACCAACTACTACCGCGACGAAATCCTGGAAGAACACCAGCTCCCCATCAAGTTCTGCGCCTATTCGCCCTGCTTTCGGCGCGAAGCCGGTTCCTATGGTAAGGACGTACGCGGCCTGAACCGCCTGCACCAGTTCGACAAGGTGGAGCTGGTGCAGCTTGTCCACCCCGACACCAGCTACGATGCGCTGGAGCAACTCCGCGAAGACGCCGAGCGGCCACTCCGGCTGCTGGGGCTGCCCTATCGCCGCGTGCTGATGTGCACGGCCGAGACAGGCTTCACCCAGGCCAAAAAGTACGACCTGGAGGTCTGGAGCGCAGGCCAGCAGCGCTGGCTGGAGGTGTCGTCCATCTCCAACTTCGAGGATTTCCAGGCACGAAGGATGCGCATCCGCTTCCGTCCGGCCGAGGGAGGCAAACCCCGCTTCGTGCACACGCTCAACGGTAGCGGCCTGGCGCTGCCGCGCGTGGTCGCCGCCCTGCTGGAGCACTACCAGCAGGCCGACGGCTCCATCGTGCTTCCCGAAGCGCTCCGTCCCTATACCGGCTTCGACCGGATCGGATAAGTCCATAGCGCCACCGATCGCTCGAAACCTAAGCGGCTGCCCTTCGTTGCTGCTCCGGCAAAGGGAAAGGCCTTTCTCGCTGTTTTATGAACTGGCAATCCCGATTGATAGCATTGGCCTGGCTCCTGGTAGCCAGTACAGCCCACAGCCAGTACCTCCTACCCGACACGATCCGAGCCCAGCAACTGCTGGTGCGCAGCCTGACCTATCTAGAAATTGGTCAGCCTGGCGAGGCCATCCCGCTGCTGGAAGAAGCCCTGTCGCTCGTACCCGAAAAGCCGGCCCTGCTGAGCGCGCTGGCGCAGGCCCATCGCCAACAGAACGATCTGAACGCAGCTCGTTTTTATGCCGAAAAAGCCTGCCGGCAGGCTCCGCAGCAAGTCAGCTACTGCCATGAATGGCTCGACGCGCTAAAGGCCATTGGCGAAACTTCAGCGCTGCAGGAAGCCTTTCGCTTCATTCAACAGCATCACCCTGAAGACCCAGTCGTCTTACAGCAACAGGCCCGATGGGCCCAGCAACGCGGAGACCTTGCGACCGCACGTCAGCTCTACGAACGATTGCGTGACCGCTACAGCGCCGATACCAGCCTGTACCGGGCACTCTGGCCGCTGCAACTGGCCACCGGCGACACACTGGCGGCCCTGCAAACGCTGGAAGCCCTGCTTCCCTTTGAGGCGAACACCCCTGAGCTATGGCGCATGGTGGGCCTGCTGTATTTTCGTCGGGGTGCCCACGAAAAAGCCCGCTGGGCGCTGGAACGTGTGCTTCGCTTGGCTCCGGAAGATACCGCTGCCGCCCATCTGCTGGCCCGCGTTACACCGCACCCCACCACACCGGCGGCGCTGATGGCCCGTGCCCGCCACCTGATCGAACAGCGGCCGAACGACCCGCAGACCCGTCAGGAAGCACGCGCTCTGCTGCAGGACCTGCTGCGCCGGGACTCGACGCATGTCGAGGCGTTGCGCCTGCTGGCCTGGCTCTACCGCGACGAACGCCCGGACTGGTCTGCCGAGCTCCTCACCCGCAGCTTACAATACGACCCGCGGGATCTGGCGACCTGGACTGCCGCCGCCCGTGCCTGGCTGGCGGCCGGCATGCCCCGACGCAGCGTGCAGGTGGCCGAAGAAGCCCTGTTTCTCTTTCCGGATCAGCCACCCTTGTTGCGCCTGGCCGCCTATGCACACCTGTCGCTCGGAAGACCGGATGCTGCCCTGCCTTACGTAGAAACGCTCCTGAAGCTGTTGCCCGAGTGGCCCGAGCATACCCCGGAAGAAGCAGCCGAAATCCATGCGCTGCGGGGACATCTGCTGGCCCGCCTGGAGCGCCTCGATGCTGCCCGTGAGGCCTGCCAACAGGCGCAGCGCCTGGACGATCACGCTGCCGCCACACGCCTCCATTGCGCCGTAGTGGACTGGCTGACTGGCGGCCGACAGAATGCCACGCTGCAGAAAGCACAGACTGCCCTGCCCGACCACCCCGAACCCTGGATGCCGGAAACGCTCGGCTGGCTATACCTGCAGGCCGGACGGCCCGAGCAGGCCCGCGCGTTGCTGCAACAGGCCCTGCAGCACGGCATCGCTGGCCCACTCACCTACGCCTACCTGGGTGAAGCCCTGGCCCAGCTGGGCCATCTGGACGAAGCCCGGCGCATCTGGCAGGAAGCCCTCCGCAAAGACCCCGACAACACCTACCTCCACCAGCTGCTGACCACCCACTGAACCACCCGGCTCCATGCGTCCGGTTTTGCTCCTGGCATTGCTGATCGGCCTCCTGCTTTTGCTGGGCGGATGTGCCCGTGGCCCTCGCCTGGCCGAACGACCTGAACTACCCGACCGCTTTCCCTACCATTCGGCCGAACAGATCCGCTACCAACTCCGTCTGTCCCTCGATACGCTCCGCGCATTCACTGGCCGGGCCAGCCTGCAACTGCACACGCCTGAAGGCACCGACAACCTTTCGGCCACCATCGCAGCCCGCCGGAACGACACGCTGCTCATTCGCCTGAGCCCCGGCTGGGGCATCGAAGCAGCCCGGCTTCTGATCACGCCCGACAGCGTGCTCCTGCACGACCGCCTGCATCACCGACTTTACTTTGGAGTCCGCACCGAGCTGGCTGTACGCCAGCTGCCGCTGCTTACCGAGCACGATCCGTTCCTGAGCCTGCTGGGCGCGCTGTATCCACCGCCCGGACGCTGGCTCGTAACCGCCGACTCCGCCTATTACTACCTGCACGATCCCGACGGGCTTTTTCGTTATGTAGTGGATCCGGCACGGTGGCGGGTGGTGCGCTACGAACGCTACGATCTGAGCGGCACGCTTGTTGAGTCATACCGCTTCGAGGCGTTCGACCGGTTCGGTCAGGTGTTGCTTCCACGCCGGCTTCTGCTCGAACGTCCCGCTGTTGGTATGACGATGCGGCTGTACTACCGCACGCTGGAGCTTAACCCGCCCACCTTGCAGTTTTCCTGGAATCCGGACCCGCGCACGCGCCGCGTTCCGTTTCAAGCAATGATGGAGCAACCATGAAGCGTCTGCTGCTCTGCCTGCTGCTTATGAGCGCCGGAGCGGCCCTGGCCCAGCAGAACCGCTCCGAGATCGAACGCCGCCTGCAGGCACTTCGCGAGCAGATTCGCCAGGAAGAAGCCCGTCTGGCCGAAACGGCCGAAGCCGAACAGACCACGCTGCAGACGCTCGAAAGTATAGAACGCCAGATCGCCATCCGCCGCGAGTTGATCCGGAGCTATCGGCAACGTCTGGAAGAACTGGCCCGCACGATCGACTCGCTGCAGCAAGCCACCCAAGCGCTCATTCAGGAGATCGAAACGCTCAAAATGCAATATCGCCGCCGGGCGCTGCATGCCTACAAGTACGGCCGCATGCACGAACTGGCCCTCCTGCTCTCGGCGCAGTCCATCAACCAGATGCTCATCCGCGCCCGCTACCTGAGCCGCTTTGCCCGGCAACGACAGGCCAAACTCGAAGCCATTCAGCAGGCGACCGCTGCGCTGGAAGCCCGTCGGCAGGAGCTGCTGGCCGCCCGCCAGGAAACCGAGCAGCTGCTGCAGGAGGCCGAGGCTGAGCGGCAACGTCTGGCTCGTCTGGAGCGCGAACGCCGCCGCGTGATCGAGGCGCTCCGGGCCCAGCGTGTCTCGTTGGAGCAATCGCTGGCCCAGAAACGCCAGGCCGCCCGGGAGCTGGAGTCGCGCATTCAGGCATTGCTTGCAGCCGAACGGGAGCGGCAACGCGCCCGCGAGGCCAACGATCCTTCCGCTGCCGTGGCGTTTGCCGAGCTCACCGGATCGTTCGAGCAGAACCGCGGACGATTGCCCTGGCCGGCCGAAGGCGCTATCGTCGAACCCTTTGGCGAAGTGGTCAATCCCGTCTATGGCACACGCACGCCAAATCCCGGCATCCTGATCGCCACCGCCCCCCAAGCCGAGGTGCGGGCCGTGTTCGATGGCCGCGTGATCGCCATCGACGCCATGCCGGAATACGGCACCTACATCCTCATCCAGCACGGCGAATACCAGACTTTCTATAGCAACCTGTCGCTCGTATACGTGTCGGTGGGCCAGGAAGTACGGGTCGGACAGGTAATTGGCCGGGCCGGCACCGACGCCGAACCCAAACGCGCCGGCGTGTTCTTTTCGCTCTTCCGGGGCGGCCAGGTGCTCAATCCCACACCCTGGATCCGCCCCCGCTGAAGCACTTCGGCGATTTCACATAAGCTTGCCGGAGAATCCGGGCAATTCCGCACACTAGCGGTTATTTTTAGGAAGCTTCAAGTACCCATGCAAAAACCCGCTACAGGTCAGATATGGCTCATAATGCCCGTTACGATGTCGTGGTGATTGGGTCCGGTCCCGGTGGCTACGAGACCGCTATTCGGGCCGCCCAGCTTGGCTTCAAGACCGCCATCGTCGAAAAGAACAAGCTCGGCGGCGTCTGCCTCAACATCGGCTGCATTCCCACCAAGGCCCTGCTGAAAAGCGCCGAAATGGCGGCCGAAGCACGCAATCTGGAAGCCTACGGGCTGAAGCTCAAAGGCGAAGTAACACCCGACTTTGCGCAGGTAATCGCGCGCAGCCGTGCTGTGGCCGACAAGATGAGCAAAGGCGTGGCCTTTCTGATGAAAAAAAACAAGATCGATGTCATCTGGGGACAGGCCCGCCTGGTGGGGAAAGGCAAGATCGACGTACAGCCGTCGGTCAACATGGACGGCGAAAAAATCGGCGAGCCGCGCACGATCGAAGCCACCCACATCATCCTGGCCACTGGTGCCCGCGCCCGTCAGATTCCAGCGTTGCCCGTCGACGGCCAAAAAATCATTACCTACAAGGAAGCCCTGCTTCAGAAAAATCAACCCAAGCGGCTGGTGATCGTAGGGGCCGGCGCCATCGGGGTCGAATTCGCCTACTTCTACCATCACATGGGCACCGAGGTCACGCTCATCGAACTAATGGACCGTATCGTGCCCGTCGAAGACGCCGACATCTCGAAGGAGTTGGAGCGGGCCTACCGGAAGATGGGCATCAACGTGATGACCAGCGCCCAGGTAGCGTCGGTCGACACGAAAGGCAAGGAGCTGAAAGTCAAGGTCAAAACGAAAAACGGCGAGGAAATCATCACGACCGACCAGGTGCTCTCGGCCGTCGGTGTGGTAGGCAACATCGAAGACCTGGGCTTAGAAGACCTGGGCGTTGAAACGAAGCCCGGACAGATCGTCGTGGACCAGTTTTACCGGACGAACGTCGAGGGCATCTATGCAATCGGCGACGTGGCCGGACCGCCCTGGCTCGCCCACAAGGCCAGCCACGAAGGCATCCTGTGTGTGGAGAAGATCGCGGGCAAAGAGGTACAGCCGCTCAACTACAACAACATCCCAGGCTGCACCTACTGCCAGCCGCAGATCGCTTCGGTAGGCTATACCGAGGAAAAGGCCCGCGAGGCCGGCTACGACATCAAGGTGGGCAAATTCCCCTTTACAGCTTCCGGCAAGGCCACGGCCCTGGGCCACACGGAGGGCTTCGTTAAGGTGATCTTCGACGCGAAGTATGGCGAATTCCTCGGCTGCCACATTATTGGCCACGATGCCACCGAACTGATCGCCGAGGCGGTCACGGCGCGGACGTTGGAGACCACCTTCCACGAAATCATCGAGTCCATCCATCCGCATCCGACGCTTTCGGAGGCGATCATGGAAGCCGCCCGTGCCGCCATCGGCGAGCCGATCAACATCTGAAGTCAACGCCTACCGCTTGCCTAACTTCTGAGCCCCGGCCCTTAAGCACCGGGGCTTTTTCTTTTGTATCTTTTCAATTGAATTTTGATTGAAGCGATTCCCAACAACCTGTCGGATACAGCCATGCGTCGCCTTACCCTGCTGCTTCTGCTACTCGGAGCGGCTTGCCGCCCACAACCGGAAGCACCGCCGGCTATGCTGACCACGTTGCCACCGCCGGGCTACGAAGTACTTGACCTGAGCCACGCCTACGACGACTCAACGATCTACTGGCCCACGGCCGAAGGTTTCCAGTTGCGCATCGATTATCGGGGCTATACAGAAGCCGGCTATTATTATGAGGCCAACACCTTCTGCACGGCTGAACACGGTGGCACCCACATCGATGCGCCTGTGCACTTTACCGAAGGCAAGTGGAGCGTGGACGAGATCCCACTTACGCAACTCATGGGCCCAGCCGTGGTGATCGACGTGTCGGAGAAAGCGCTGGCCGATCGGGATTATCAGATTCAAGTGGCCGACTTCGAGGCTTGGGAGGCTATGCACGGGCCAATTCCGGAAAATGCCATCGTGCTGCTTCGCACCGGCTACGGCCGGTTCTGGCCCGACCGCATGCGCTACATGGGCACGGATGCGCGCGGACCAGAGGCTGTTGCGCAACTGCACTTCCCTGGTCTGCACCCCGACGCCGCCCGCTGGCTGCTCGAAAACCGTCGGCCTAAAGCGGTGGGCATCGACACACCCAGCATCGACTACGGTCAGTCCACGCGCTTTGAAACGCATCAGGTGCTCTTTGCCGAGAACGTCCCGGCCTTTGAGAACGTGGCGCACCTGGATCGCCTGCCACCCCGAGGCACCTTGCTCATCGCTTTGCCCATGAAGATCCGGCGCGGTAGTGGCGGTCCGCTACGCATCCTGGCACTGGTGCCTTCAGAGGTGTCTTAACGGGTGCTTGCAAATCTGCTCTTTACCACAACGGCCATACGTTCCGCAACGGGCAGGCTGCCGGTGCTCCGATCAGTTATGGCGCCCTCCAACGCGATAAAACACGCGGGGCCGCCGACCTGTAGCCGACGGCCCTCGCCTGGAGGCATCCCCGAAAAACCGCTACGCTTCCGCGCGGGCGGGTGACGATTCAGTGGGGGCCCCATCGCCGCCCGTCGTCACGTAGCGGTCGCCCGGGAACTGCTTGATATGCCCTTTTTGCACAGGTTTACCCGTTCCTTTCGCAATGGGCGAAGCCTCGTGGATGTAGTAGTCGCGGTTGGGCAGTGTATCGATGTACCGCAGCGTAGCCTGCGCGGCCCGGCGCATGCTCACATCGCCGTTGCGGCGCAGCAGCCCCAGATTCTGTTGGATGCGGATTTCCAGGAGATCGAACAGGTGCTCAAAGGCGGCCCGGTCCTTTTCGAAGGCCACGCCAGAAGCGCCCTTGCGGAGCTGACGGTCCATGTCAGACAGGGCCGCGCTCAGCGCGAACAGGTACATGGCATTGTCGGCCAGGCGAGCCTGCTGCGCCTGTCGGGTCACGATGGCATCCCTCTCCCACTTGCTCACCAGCTTGAAGTAGTGGGCGTGCTGTTGCACCAGGCGGGCCAGACGGTCGGCCCAGAGACGCAGGCTCGGATGCACACGACGGATGCACGGCGCCTCGGGCCGGATGCCCAGGAACAACTCGGCCGCTAAGGGCAGCGCCCGCCTTAGCAGGCGCGGGTTGAGCGCGTTGCTGACAATGCGCTGCAGGTTTTCCACAGGCGACTGGTCACGGTCCCAGCCCAGTGCCTGCTTGACGGCCAGCATCTGCTCGGCAAGCTGCTTGCCACCGTAGGCAAAAATGAACGACTGCATCACCTCATTTGCCCCCTCGACGATGCGATGGATACGATGGTCACGCCAGACGCGCTCCAGTTCGTTCTCGGTCATGTAGCCTTCGCCGCCCATGATCTGCATCGCCTCGTCGATCACCTCCCAGCCCATCTGCGAGCAGAAGACCTTGGCGGTGGCCGTCTCGACCATGATGTCCGGATCCTGGCGATCGAGCATGCCCGTGACCATGTAGAGCATGGCGCGCATGCCGTAGGTCAGCGCTGCCATTTTAGCGATCTTCTGCTGAATGGCCTCAAAGTCGGCAATCGGACGGCCGAACTGGTAGCGGGTCTGGGCCCATTTCGTGCTCTGCTCCATGGCCCAGGTGGCTCCACCCAGCACGCCGGCCGACAGCGTGCAGCGGCCGTAGTTGAGGCAGCTCAGCGCTACGTTCAGCCCTTTGCCCTCCTTATAGAGGAGGTTTTCGCGAGGGACTTTCACGTTCGTGAAGCGGATGCGGGCCTGCCAGGTGCCCCGGATACCCGCTTTGCTGCGGTTTTTTTCGAACACGTCTACGCCTTCCATGTCGGGCGTGACGATCAGCGCTGTCACCCGGTCTTCCTCCTTACCGGTCTTTGGATTTTTCAGGCGCTGCTTGGCCATCACGGTCAGCACGCCGGCCAACGCGCCCGAGGTGGACCACTTCTTTTCGCCGTTGAGGATGTAGTACGCACCGTCCTCGCTCAGCTCACAACGGGTCTGCTGTCCGGCTGCGTCCGAGCCCACGTTCGGCTCTGAGAGGCAAAAGGCGGCCAGTTTTTCCCGCGCGACAATCGGCAGATATTTCCGCTTCTGCTCCTCGGTCCCAAACAGCGTAATGGCTTTGCAACCGATCGATTGATGGGCCGAGACGACCACGGCCGTCGAGGCACAGTAGCGGCCAATCAGCTCCAACACCCGGTTGTAGCTGGTTACGCCCAACCCCAGACCGCCATACTCCTCGGGGATGGTCAGGCCCATTATCCCCATCTCGAAGAGCCGCGCCAGCACCCAGTCTGGGATGTACTGCTCCTGGTCAATCAGAATGGACGGATGCTCGTTTTTAAGGTAGGCCTCCAGCTCGGCCAGCAGCGCATCACATTTTTCCCGCTCCGCTTTCGACTCCTCAGGGTATGGGAAGACCAGATCTTCCCGGAAACGCCCCCAGAAGAGATTTTTCATGAAGCCTATTTCGTCGGGCTCTGGGCCCAGCATGGCTTCAATATCCTCGATCATCCGGCGGTCCTGCGCCGAGATGCCCTTCAGACGACTCAGTAACGACATGGCTGCTACAGGTTTGATTTCCAAAAGAAAGCGCTTCCGAAATTAATAAGCAAAAAAGGCGCCTGCTATGGACGCTTAAAGCCAACCTTCCAGCAAAAAGTAGGGTTCCGGACTGGGTCGTTAAAAATTCAGTTCTTTTCTGGCAATTCGCACGGGCCTTCGCCCGGCGTCGTATCTTTGCAGCGAGGTTTTAGCAGAATTGCAGCCATGTCGTTTACCGACCGCCTGCGCGCGCTACAGCGCCGCAAACAGACCGTCCTGTGCGTAGGGCTTGATCCAGATCCGGCCCAACTGCCTTGGCCGTTTCGCGGCGAGTTGAACCCAGCCACGGCCGTGCGTACGTTCCTGCAGCACATCATCGACGCCACCCACCACGTGGCCTGCGCCTACAAACTAAACCTGGCCTTCTTCGAAGCGCTCGGCCGCGACGGCTGGTCGGTGTTGGAAGCGACGTTGCAGCATATTCCCGAAGATGTGTTGACGATTGCTGATGGCAAACGCGGCGACATTGGCTCCTCAGCTCGGTTTTATGCGCGTGCGGTGTTCGAGCTGCTGTCTTTCGATGCTTGTACGGTCTCGCCCTACATGGGACGCGACGCGGTAGCACCGTTTCTGGAATACGAAGGACGCGCGGCCTTTGTACTGACGCGCACCTCCAACCCGGGCGCGCGCGACTTTCAGGAACGCCGCTGTGATGATGAGCCGCTCTACCTGGCGGTCGCCCGTGCTGTCGCGCGCTGGAACCAGGAGCTTCCTGGCACAGCCGGATTGGTCGTGGGCGCCACCGATCCTTATGCGCTGGCTGCCGTCCACCTGGCCTGTGCGGGACTGCCGCTGTTGATTCCCGGCGTCGGTGCGCAGGGCGGCGCCATCGAACCCATCCTGCAGGTGGCGCGGCGCAGCCCGGTGCTAGTTAATAGCAGCCGGCAGATCCTCTATGCCTCAGATCGCAGCGATTTTGCCGAAGCGGCTGCCTGCGAGGCCGAAAAGCTGCGCGACCAGTTGCTGGAAGCCTGTCCAAGCTAACGTTGCAGCAGGCGGCCCCTCGTGTCTTTCTACAAAAACGCCATCCCATGCATAGGCGCCCTCCCGAAGCGCTGCTGCACGACCTTTGGGCATACGGCCTGCTTGCCGGCAAGCAGCTCCGGACAACAACAGGCGAATCGGTGCAGATCCTCCATCCCGGCAAGGCCAACGCCGAGGCTGGCCCGGACTTTTACAACGCCTGTCTGCTGATCGATGGCACGCGCTGGTACGGAAGCGTGGAGTTGCACGTCCGCTCTGCTGAGTGGACCGCACATGGCCACCATCGTGATGCACGCTACAACAGCGTGATTCTGCACGTGGTACTCGAAGCGGACGCTGCCACCGGCCGCCTCCGACGCGCCGACGGTACGCTGCTACCTGAGCTGGTGTTAGCGCCATACCTTTCCCGCCCCCTCCGAGAGTTGCTCTACGCCTTCTATCGCCGTCCACGGCTTCCCCTGCCCTGCGCCCCACAGTGGAACACCGTGCCGGAAGCGCTACGCGCCTCCTGGCTCGAAGCGCTGGGATGGCAACGGCTTCGGGAACGTGCCGCCAAGATTCGCCAGCGCCTGCAGGAAGCTCCGTCCGATCAGGTGCTCTACGAGCTGCTCCTGACTGCGCTGGGATATGCGCCCAATGCCGAGCCCATGCGCATGTTGGCCGAGCGGCTACCGCTGGCCTTGCTGCGCACGTTGCCTACCATCGAAGACGTGGCGGCAGCGCTGCTGGGCGTCGCCGGTTTGCTGGAAGCGCTCCGCCCTGATCGCCTGCTTACGAGCGAGCAATGCGAGACGCTGCGCGCCCGTTTTGCCCGGCTCCAATCGAATCTAAACCTCACGCCGCTACCCGCCCTACTCTGGCAGCGCAGCGGACTCCGCCCGACGAATCGCCCCGAGCATCGCCTACTGCAGGCAGCCACCTGGCTGGCACCCGAAGGGTGGCTGCGTCAGGATCCGATCGCCCGGCTCGAAGCAACCCTCCATCAGCCGCAACCACTGACCGCGTTACGTCGGCTGCTTCGTCCGAAGGGCATACGTGCCGCCCCCGGCCGCCAGCGCCTCGAGATTCTGTTGCTGAACGCGGTCATTCCCTTTTTGCTGGCAAGTAACTCCTTCCCTGCATCCCGGCTCATTGAGCTGTTGCAGGCGCTACACCCCGAGCAGGATCAGATCACCCGGCGTTTTATCCGGTTGGGTTACCGGCCACCCAATGCGTTTTTTTCACAGGCCCTCCACCAACTTGCCCAAAAATACTGCCAGCAATTGCGCTGCCTGCATTGTGCCATCGGACGCTACCTGATTGATTTTTATACAGACAATCCGTAGAGGTAGCATTTTAGAAGCTATATTTTCAGTCGATTATTGAAGGGAGCATCGTGGGCCGTTAATTCGTTGCAGCCAGAAGTCATGCATTCCCCAGGCTCGCCGTTGATCATGCAAAATCCCACGACACCGTCGGGGCGGCCGGTGCCCGCTACCCGTTTCCAGGCGAACCTAAACGTTCGCTTTCCACCGCTTCCCCGCACGGCCACCGAAGTAGCCCGTATGCTCAGCGACGATGAGGCCGATCCTAATTTAGAGAAGCTCATCGAAATTGTCCACGCCGATCCCATCGTTACGCAACTGGTGCTCCGGCGCATCAACTCGGCATATTATGGCCTGCGGCGACGCATCACCGAAATTCATAAGGCCATTGCGTTGCTGGGATTCCTGGAGGTCAGCAACATTGTGCTGACAGCCGCCATGCTGCAACTACGCGAGGCCGTTTCCAACCCTGAACAGGAACACATCTTCGAAGATCTGATGCGGCTGAGCGTCGGCGGCGCCGTCTATGCGCAGCGTCTGGCGCAGTGGTTGGGCTTTCCCTTTGCGCGTCGCGTTTTTACCGCCGGTCTGTTGCATACCAGCGGCCGCCTGATTTTGCTCTACAACCGGCCCGATGACTACGAAGCGCTCTGGTACACGAACGAAGAAGGCGCCCTGCCGTCGGCCGATGCGGAGCGCACCATTTTTGGCGTCAGCTACTTGGAACTGAACGAGCAGGCAGCGAAGGAGTGGAATTTGCCCGAGGAACTGGGCGTTGTGCTGGGGAAACTGGAGACGCCGAAAGAACTGCCGACGCCCGAACTGAAAACCCAGGCTGCGCTGGTGGCTACCGGAAGCGCTGTGGCCGAGCAACTCCACCTGGCACAGCGCGACCTTGTGTCGCTTCCCGAACAGGCCCGCCTCTTGCTGGGCTACACGCTCACAGAAGCGCGGATCGTCGAGCGCCTTCAGGCCGAGCGCGACGACGTAGCGCGCTATCTGCAGATGCTGCTGAAAGGGAACGGACACAGCGAAGCCTAAATCCACACCTGTACGCCCAGCCGCAGCTCTCGACCAGGACCAGGTAGCCCGAGTTGCGGCCAGACAGCAGTGTCCGTCACGTTATTGATCCGCACAAATCCTTCCACCTGCCCTGAAGGGATCGGCAACCGGTAGGCCAGCCGCACGTGAAGCAGCAGCGCATCAGGTAGCTCCTGCAGCCGATTTTCTTCATCCAGCGCCCAGGCACGCCCACGATAGTGCAGCTGCACAAGCGGCGCCAGGCCGAGTCCTGGCAGGCGGCGAAGCGTAAGCGTCGCCAGCCATTCCGGCTTTTCAACCAGCGGCCGATCGGGCCCCGGCAGAAACGCCCGGCTACGCAACCCGGACATGTATCCTTCCAGCATCCAGCTTCGGAGAAAGGCCCATCCCAGCCGGACTTCCATGCCGTAGACCCGACTGCCTTCCAGGTTGATCCGTTGCCGCTTGCGCTCTCCGTTGACGACCACGGTGCGCTGGTCGATTGTGTCAAAGGTGCGATTCAGGTAGCCTATCACCTCGACATAGGCCTGCTGCACAAAGAAGCGTAGTCCGGCCTCGGCAATCCAGATCGTCTCGGGACGAAGTCTCGGATTCACCAAAAAGCGCCCCAGAGCCCCGCTGAACAGCTCGCGCATGGTGGGGAAGCGCACCTTGCGCGAAGCCGCCAGAAAACCTTCGACGCGCTCGGGCCAGCTACGCCGCAACCCCAGACCCAGACTCCAGGCGCTCATGGGATCGCGTGGGGGCTTGTCGCCGGTTTCGGGCGTCAGCATGGCGTCGTAGCTGAAACCCGCTGATCCTGTGAGCCCAGCGCCAAACGGCTGTACCAGCTCGGCCCCTGCGCTCAGCAAATGCTGCTGGTAATAGAGGGTGGGAGGAGGCGCCATCTCAGGCTGCCCTGATTCGTCGTAGGCATAGTCCCGTTGCCCATGGCGGCTCCCTACCCAGTTGAGCGACAGGCGCGTCTGAGCTTCGCCGATGGGCTTTCGCCACACCAGCCTTCCCCCTGCTGTCCAGTCTTCGTCTTCTTCCCGGGCTCGCCGCGTTTTGTAGCGGACGTCCCAGTACTGGTCGATATGCTGTCGGAACAGTCCGACCCAGAAAGCCCCTTCGAGCAGACCAAGCCGTGTCGCCCGCTCGCCGCTCAGGATCGCCAGCGTATGCTGCTGCAGCGGATAGCGCCAGTAGCGCACCGATGAAACCTGCGGGTTGAGGTGGCTTTCTGGCGCAACGCCTTGCTCGCCTTGCAGGTGAAAGAGCGTGAAACCGATACGGCGACCGGCCTGTCCCGTCTGAATGCGTGTGAGCAGGTGAAGCAGCCTGCGGTCTGTGTTCGTACGCAGATCTGGGTCCGGCTGGCTATAGGGCAGGTCTGCGTCGGGAAGCGGCAGTCCCTTGCGATAAGCATAACCGAGCCCTACGGTATAGGCCCATCGTCCCGTATTTGCCAGGTGCACAGCACTGGCCTGCATCGAAGCGGGCGCACCGCCCCACATGTTCAGCTCGGTTAACCGTCCCGGATGCGCCAGCAGACGCGAACGCAGACTAAGCACACCAGCGGCCGCATTCGTGCCATAGAGCACCGAGGCATTACCGGGAATGAGCGTGATCCCGCCCAGTGCCGCGACGGGGACCAGATCCAGATCGTACCGGTAATCCCAGGGAACGGTCAGCAAGGCACCATCCAGAAAGACGGCCACCTGGCGCTCGCCGCTACCCCGTGGGTAGAAGAGCGTCTCGCCCCGCGAGTTCGTCTGCACCGACACACCAGGCAGCAGCGCGGCCGTCTCTGAAAGGCTTACGGCGTCTTCCACGGCCAGCGCAGCCAGCGACACGCGCCACACCGACGATAAGGGCGCTTCTTGCTCCTGCTCTAGCGTGATCACAACTGGATCCAGCACATAAGTCCGGATCGTATCGGTGGCTGGCTGTGCGCTGGCCGTGCCGACCAGTAGCCAGAGCGCCCAGAACCGCTTCCGGGGTTGCATAGCCCAAGCCCTCTGCAGACCGGTTACTTGTTTTCAGGAAACTTGCGAAGCCAGGTACCGCACCACCTGCAGCGGTAGGATGGCCTGCGCGTTCACCTGACGGGCATATTGCGGCGGCAGCACGTAGAAGAAGAAACGTGGCCCTGCCGAGGTATAGGACCGGGCCAGCAGTGCTGGATTCACATGCTGCACGACGGTCCAGGCTATGTCTGCATACTGCTGCAGCAGTGCCTCATGACGCGCCGTGATGGCACCCAGCGTTTGGTTAGCCTGGCGATAATCGTCGGGGTGAGCCGCCACCTGCTCCTTCCAGTGCTCAAACTCCAGCACGGCCTGCTGGTGCGCCTCCAAGACCGCCTCATACTGGGCTACATAGGATGCCAGCGTTTCATCGCGGCGGGCTAGCAGCCGCAGTACTTCCAATTCGGCCACTGCCTGTTCTATGTCCTGCGCAACCTGCTCATTAGCCGCCTCGATTTGCGCCAGCGTAAGCGTCACACCGCCCGGATAGCCGTAAAACTGACATCCAGCCACGCTCACCAACAACATCAGTAAGCCACCAAGTCCTAGGAGTTGCTTCATGGTTCACCACCCGTTTTGGTGCGCAACGATTCGTGCGGACAAAAAAATTAGAAAGAAGACAAAAAGGAAGCGCACGGTTCGTTTTGCCAAACTTTTCGCACGCCTTTTCAGCCGCTTAAGGCAAAGCCGGCCTCGGGCCGCTCGGCCCCTTCGGCATTACGCGCGAGCCATTGGCGAAGCTGCTCTGCATCTTTCCCCTTGAGCCGGAGCGTGTAGAGCGCTTCAGTTTCCTTCCCTGGGATCGCGAATGTTATCGCTATGCTACTTCTGTCTTCGCGAAAAAAGAGCACCCGCTCCACGTTAATCGTGTAAGTGCCTGCCCGTACCAGCAGCATGACGTTCTTCGGTTAGATGATCGTTCCGTCTTCGATCCGGGCATTTTTGGGCAGCACGACGATGCCGTCCCGGATGTAAAAGTTTGGTCCCTCGCCCTCTTGCACCTGATCGCGGTTTTTGATCACGCAGCGCCGTCCGATGCTGACGTTTTTGTCGATAATGGCGCCCTCGACGTACGATTCCTCGCCGATACCAGGATTGTCGGGCCCCTCGACCGGGTCGCGCAGGCTCGGATCATGCCATGGGTAGTAGTCGGCGCCCATCATGACCACATTTTTAACCGTAGCGTTTTCGCGGATGACCGATCGAATCCCGATCACCGAGTTGACGATCTGGCTATGGATGATTACACTCCCCTCCGCGATGATCGAGTCCTGCACGAATGAACTCTGCACCTTAGCCGGCGGGAGCATGCGGGCGTTCGTGTAAAGAGGCATCTGTGGGTTATACATGTCGAACGGTGGGTACCGCTGCGCCAGCATCAGGTTCGCCTCGTAGAACGAACGGATCGTCCCAATGTCGCTCCAGTAGCCCGTAAAGGGATAGCTAACCACCCGGCACTGTCGGATCGCTTTGGGAATGAGCTGTTTGCCAAAGTCGTGATCGGTAGGATTTTCTTCCAGCAGCCGACTTAGCACGTCTTTGTTGAAGACGTAGATGCCCATGGAGGCCAGATAGATGCGCCCCTGCGCTTTCATTTCAGGCGAAACCGGACTTTCCTTGCCAGTCAGTTCGTGCAACGGGGGTTTCTCGTAAAACTCGGTGATAAAGCCTTCTTCGTCGGTCTTTAAAATTCCAAAGGCCGGAGCCTCTTCGGCACGAACCGGAATCGTCGCGATGGTAATATCGGCACGTTTGGCGCGATGATGGGCCAGCAGAATCCGGTAATCCATCAGGTAGAGCTGGTCACCCGAGAGGATCAGTACATAGTCATGCCTGAACACATTAATGTGCGCCATGCTGCGCCGCACGGCGTCGGCCGTTCCCTGAAACCAATCGCGGGACGACGGGGTCTGCTCGGCCGCCAGGATAGACACGAACCCAGTACGGAACCGATCGAAACGGTAGGTTTGGGCAATATGCCGGTTGAGGCTGGCCGAGTTGAACTGCGTCAGTACGAAAATCCGGTTGACGCCCGAGTTGATACAATTGGAAATCGGAATGTCAATCAACCGGTATTTGCCAGCCAGCGGCACAGCCGGCTTCGAACGCATCAGCGTTAGCGGAAACAGCCGCGTCCCGGCACCACCGCCCAGAATGACCGCGATGGTGCGTTCGTTGATGCGGAGCGCTTCCAGATCCAGTTCCGTTGCTAATTGAACCTGTTCCATAATACCTGGGGTGTGGTTTGGTGTATTACGAGGCTACCGGCACCAGCGTCCGGTACAACTCCAGATATTCCTGCGCCGAGCGATCCCAGGACCAGTCTCGTTGCATGCCGTTACGCTGCAGCACACGCCACTGGTCGGGGCGGTGGTAAACGCTAAGCGCTCGTCGGATGGCCTGCTGAAAAGCGCGGGGCGTGAACGTCTCAAAGCGGAAGCCCGTACCCTGCTGCGTGTGTGGATCCCAGGGTTCGACCGTATCCCGCAGGCCGCCCACAGCATGCACAACCGGGACCGTGCCATAAGTCATGGCGTACATCTGATTGAGCCCACAGGGCTCCACCCGCGAGGGCATCAGCAACATGTCGCCCGCCGCATAGAGCTGGTGCGCCAGCGTGTTATTGAACTCAAACCGCAACACCAGCCGGGGGAACCCACCGGGCCGCACAAGCCGACAGTGCAGATCTTGCAGTGCGGCCTGGTAGGCGGGCATACCCGTACCCAACACGACCACCGATACGTCGATCTGATGCGTTAGCAGTTGCTCCAGCCCGGCTATCAGCAGCTCGACGCCCTTTTCCTGCATTAGCCGTCCAATAAACACCAGCAGCGGCCGCTCGAACCCAAGCCCCAGCGATTTGCAAAGCGTCCTTTTGTTTTTTTCTTTGCCGGAAAGATCCTCCACCGAGTAGTTTGCAAAAAGGAGCGGATCGGAGGCCGGATTCCAAAGCTCGGGGTCGATGCCGTTGAGAATGCCGCGCATTTTGTGCGCCACGCGCTGAAAAACTTCTTGTAGCCCGGCGGCAATATCTTCGCGCTCCTGCAATTCGCGCGCGTAGCTCGGGCTCACCGTGGTTACGGCATCGGCCCAGAGCAGCCCAGCCTTCATGGCGTTAAGCTGGCCCTGATGCTGCAGATCCTCGGGCTTTGTTACCGGCACCCCAATCTCTTCCCACACCTGCCAGTCGTAACGCCCCTGATGTTCGGCATTGTGCACGGTGAACACGATCGGAAGCTCGGCCAGCTCCCGATAGGCCGGATCTTCGCGCAACCAGACTGGCAGCAGCGCTGTGTGATGATCGTGCAGATGGAGCAGATCGGGACGAAGCACGCCCGCTTTCAGCAACGCCAGCACGGCCCGCTGAAACACGAAAAAGCGATCGGCCTGATCGGGAAAATCCAGTCCGGTGGCTGGATCCTGGTACACCCCGGGCCGCCCAAAGTGAACCGGCTCTTCCAGCAGATAAACAGGAAATCCGAGCACTTCAGCATCCTGCAGCCAGAGCCGGTAAGCCAGCTTGCGGCTCCGGTACGTAATCGTGCCTTTGTAAATCAACCGCAGCGCGTCTTCTTGCAGCTGCGCATCGCCAAAGCGGGGCATGAGGACCGACGCTTCAAGGCCGGCCCGGCGCAGAAACTTGGGCAATGCTCCCAGTACATCGCCCAGGCCACCCACCTTGGCAATCGGTGCACACTCGAACGCTATATGCAGTACGTACATAACAACCGGATTGCATTGGGATAGGATAAAGATACATCGTACGGGCATGTTCTCGAAGCCTTGCATACAAAAACTTTGTTACAGTCCCGAAACCGGCCATGCCTCCTCGGGTACATGTCAGGAGTCCGGCACGCAATGTAGATGGACAAACGAACGCACACGGCTTCGCTCCGGCAGCGACTGGCCCGCACGCGGCGACGTCTGCTGGCAGCCCATCTGCTCCAGAATGGCTTGCAGGCGCTCGGCCTGCTGGCGCTGCTCTGGGGGATAGCTGCCCTGCTGGAAGCGCTGCTGTGGCTACCCACTGGGTTGCGCACCGGGCTGTTCTGGGCGCTGCTGGCGGGTTCGCTTGGCCTACTGGGCTGGACCGTTGGGCGTCCGCTGCTGGCGCTGCATCACCTGAGTGATGAACATCTGGCCCGCCAGATCGGTCACCACTTCCCGGAGATTGCTGATCGCCTGATTGATCTACTCCAACTCGAAGCGGGTCGTCGGACTCCAGCCCCAGAGACGCTGCTGGCTCGTGCCCAGGAGCAACTGGCCCGGCAGATCGCGCCGGTCCCCTTTGAGCAAATGGTCTCGCTGCGTCCTTCGCCTCGGCTGCTTTCGCTGACGCTGGCACCGCTGCTGCTGGTGGGCATGCTATGGCTGCTGGCGCCCAACGCCTTCCGTGATGCTTTTGCTCGCTTGGTGGCACCGGGCCGCACCTTCGAGCGGCCGCTGCCTTTCACGCTGAACGTTACCCCGGGCGACACCGAACTAGCGCGTGGCGATACGCTACACCTCACGTTAACGCTCAGCGGCATAGCATGGCCCGAGCAGCTCACACTCCGGCTCCGCTACATCGGCGAGATGCGCCCCGAAACGTTTTTCCTGAAACCCGACACAACAGGCCGTGCCTACTTCACGCTACCCAACCTGCAGCGCCCGCTGACCTACCAGGTGGAAGCCGGTCCCGCAGCAACTCCCTGGTACACGGTCACGCTGCGCGAACGGCCCCTTGTGCAACGGCTGCAGCTTACGCTGCACTACCCTGCCTATACCGGACTCCTAGTGCAGACGCTTCCGCCCGATGTCGGTAACGTCTCGGCACTGCCCGGCACCCGCATCGAACTGCGCGTGCTGACCGGCGCGGCCCCGGTCGATGCTGCCTGGGTGCACTTCGACGACGGTACCGCTTTGGCCCTGACGGTTCGCGACAGCCTAGCACAAGGCACCTTCACGCTACAACGCGCCGGCCACTACTGGATTGAGCTGCATGCACCGGGTGGCCTGACCAACCCCGAGCCGGTGCGCTATACGCTGGAGCTGGTGCCCGACAATCCCCCCACCATCACGCTGCTGCAGCCCGAAGTCACCTACACGCTTGACGACGCCCTCCAGGCACCGCTGCAGGTGCGCGTGCACGACGACTTTGGCTTCACAGCACTACGGCTCTACTGGCGCCTGGCTGAAAGCTCCTTCCGCACCCCCGAAACCGACTTCTCGAGTCGCCTCCTGCCACTGGCCACGCCACGCCCACTCGACCAGGAAATCCAGCAGCAATGGGATCTGCGCGCTGAAGGGCTGGATCTCGTGCCTGGCGACGTGATCGAATACTACCTGCAGGTGTGGGACAACGACCGCGTCGCCGGCCCCAAGTCGGCCCGTACGCCAGTGCAGTACCTTCGGCTTCCCTCACTGGCTGAGCGCTACAAAATGCTCGACGCCGCCCAGGACGACGTGGCCGAGGGCCTGGAATCGGTGCGTGAACAGGCCGAGCAACTCCGCACCACTTTCCAGGAACTGCGCGAGACGATCCAGCGCACCCGACAGGCCGGCTGGGAGGAGCAGCAGCAAGCCGAACAACTCCGCCGCCAGCAGGAGGCGCTCGAAACCCAGGTCGAATCGCTCACCCGCCAGCTCGAGCAGATCACTCGGGAAATGGCCACCAACCGGCTGGTAAGCGACGAGACGCTTGCACTGTACCAGGAACTGCAACGGGTGGTCGAGGAAATCCGGTCGCCAGAGCTGCGCGAAGCGCTCGAAAAACTTCAGGAAGTGCTGCGTACGCTCGACCTGCCCCAGTTGATGGAAAGCATGCAGGAGGTGTCGTTCAATGAAGCCCAGTTCCGTGAACGCGTTGAACGCGCACTGGAGCTGTTTAAGCGCCTGCGTACGCAGCAGCAACTGGAAGAAGCAGCCCGCCGTGCTGAGGAATTGGCCCGCCTGCAGGAACGCCTGGCCGAGCGCACCGCCGAACTCGAACGCAAGCTGGATACATCAACCGCTTCCGACACGACCGCCCACACCACCCCCGAGTCGCTGGCCCGTCAACAGGAACAGGCCAGTCAGGAAACCCGCCAGCTGGAAGAACTGCTGCAAGAGACGCAGCGCCAGATGGAGGAGCTGCGTGGTGCGCCGCGCCAGGCTATCGACTCGCTCCGACAGGCACTCCGCCGCCAGCAGCTTCCGGAGCGCATGCAGCAAAACGCCCGGCAGCTCCGTCAAAGCAACTTCCCGAGTGCCCGCCAGGAACAGCAGCAGATGGCCCAGCAACTGGAACAACTAGCCGCCCAGCTACAGCAGCTTGAACAACAGATGGAAGGCGCTCAACGCCAGATCAACGTGGCCGGTCTGCGTCAGGCCCTTCGGCACGTTCTGCTGCTTTCGGAATCTCAGGAGGCACTTCGCAACGAAACTCAGGAGCTCCGCACGGAGCAGGCCGCAGTGCCAATGGCCCGCCGCCAGACACAACTCGTGCAGGGCACACGCACCGTCACCGACTCGCTACGCCAACTTGCCCGTCGCATTCCCCAGATGGACCGCGCTGTGCAGCAGACGGCCGGCGAGGCGCTGCAGGCCATGGACGATGCAATCGGCGCACTGACCGAGGGCCGCCCTCCTATGGCGAGCAGCTACCAGACGGCTGCTATGATGCACCTGAACGAACTGGCCCGTATGCTGGCCGACCTGCTCGATCAACTACAGAATCAGCAGGCTATGGGTGGCCTGTCGCTGGAGCAGATGATTGAGCAACTGCAGCGTATGGCCGGGCAGCAGCAACAGCTCAACGACCAGATCCAGCAACTGCTTAACGATATCCAGGGCACACGACTGGCTACCGATCAACTTGAGCGCATGCGCCAGCTCGCCCGCCAGCAGGAAGCCATCCGCCGCCAGCTCCAGCAGCTCGCCCGCGATCGAGAAGCCCGACGCCGCCTGCTGGGCGACCTCGACGCCCTCGCTCGTCAGATGGAAGAGACCGTCCAGGAACTCCAGCGCGGCCAGATCAACCGGGAGACGATCGAACGCCAGCGTCAGATTCTCATCCGTTTGCTCGAGGCGCAGCACTCCATCCGCGAGCAGGAGCAGGAACGCCGCCGCCAGAGCCGCCCAGGTGAAGATGTCGTACGTGAAAGCCCGCCGGAACTGACGCCCCAACAAGCGCTCGACCGCCTGCGCCGTGCCCTGATCGACGCGCTCGAAAGCGGCTACGCGCCCGACTACGAAGCGCTCATCAAACGCTACTTCGAACTGCTCGAACGCCTCGAGCGCCAGCAAAACCGGCGCTGAAGCGTCGGTGCTACAGCATAGCGCGGCGCACCACCCAAGCAGTCCGGCAAGCCAATCAGCCGCTATCGGAACGCCTCATCATTGCCGATGGTGCTTCCTGCTGACGGCGTTTTATCTCTGTAGGGGCGGACCACCGTGTCCGCCCAGCCCTTTAGGGGCGACCATCGTGTCCGTCCAGCGTGCTTTTAAAATCAGCGATCCGCCCTCTTAGCCGATCACGCCACGGATGAACCTGCGTATCGTCCAGAATACGCCATTTTGCGACTGCTTCGTCTTCAGAGGCGATAAAACTGTTTGCCGGCCAGCTGGCGCACCAGACCTTTAAATTCGAGTTGTAAAAGGTAGACCAGCGCCGTCGAAGGATCCAGGCCGGTGCGCTCGCACAGCACGTCGATGTGGATGGGTTCGGGCTCCAGGGCATCGTAAAGCTGCTGTTCCAATCCGCTCAGTGGAGGTGGCGGCTCCGGTGTCGTCGGGGAGCCATCTATACCCAGGATTTCCAGGATGTCTTCGGGCGAGCAGACGAGCCGTGCCAGGCTGTCGCGGATGAGCCGGTTGGTTCCGGCGCTGGCCGGATTGTGCAGCGTCCCTGGGATGGCCAGCACCTCGCGGTTCTGCTCGAGCGCCAGCCGGGCGGTGATGAGCGCCCCACCAGTCTCATAGGCTTCAACGATGAGCACAGCCCGGGCCAGCCCGCTGATCAGCCGATTGCGGCGGGGAAAGTTGGGGGCGTCGGGCGCTGCTCCCAGCGGAAATTCGGACACCAGCGCACCCTGTGCCATGATGGTCCGTGCCAGACGTGTGTGCCGCGACGGGTAGATGCGATCGGCCCCAGAGCCCAGCACGGCCAACGTGCGCCCGCCGCCTTCGAGGGCCCCCCGGTGCGCCGCCGCATCAATACCGTAGGCCAGCCCGCTGACAACGGTCACCCCTTCGCGCGCCAACGCAGCGGCAAACGCTCGGGCCGTGCGCAATCCGTAGTCCGTAGGACGCCGGGTGCCTACAATAGCCACGGCGTTGTCATCGGCGGGAGTTAGCTCCCCGCGCACCCAGAGCAGGGCAGGAGGGTCATAGATCTGGCGCAGTAGCGACGGGAAACGCTTGTCCCAGGCCGGAACGAGCTGGGCACCAACCCGCTCGGCCTGCTCGAACTGCGCATCCACAGCATCCCAGTCGTCGAATGCTGCAATGCGGCGGGCCGTCTGCATGCCGATGCCTGGCACCTGCACCAGCGCAACCACCGGTGCATGCAGGGCTGCCCGCGCCGAACCAAAACGAGCCAGCAGCGCCCGGATACGACCCGGACCCACACCCGGCACCAGGGTCAGGGCCACCAGCGCCCGAAGTTCCTCGGCGGGATCGTCAGGTGCGGCCCCAAAAGCCGCATCTTCATCGAAAAGAAAAAGCTCGGCCGTCACGATCAGCTTTTTGCATAAAGACCCCACGCGGCGTGATCTGTTACATGGTGGTCTCAGCTGCCGCCCGAACTTCCTGCAACTGGCGCCAGAGTCCTTCCTTTAGCGCCTCCAGGCCAATCCGGGCCACCGAGCTGATCGGATAGATCGGCATATCGTCGGGGAGTTCGGCCTTCACGGCCACCACACGAGCCTCGCGCTCGTCCTCCGGCACCAAATCCAGCTTGCTCAATGCGATGGCACGGGGCTTTTCGAGCAGAGCTGGGTTGAATGCTTCCAGCTCATCCAGCAGCGTCTGATAGATCTGTCTGGGTTCCGATTCAACAATTGGGATGACAAAAAGCAGGATGGCGTTGCGCTCGATGTGCTTGAGAAAGCGAATGCCCAGCCCACGTCCTTCGTGCGCCCCTTCGATAATACCGGGGAGATCGGCCATCACGAACGAGCGAAATTCGCCCACGTACACCATGCCCAACGCAGGCTCCAGCGTCGTGAACGGATAGTCGGCGATCTTCGGGCGAGCCGCCGAAATCGAAGCAATCAACGTGCTCTTGCCGGCGTTCGGGAAGCCCACCAACCCCACGTCGGCCAGCAGCTTTAGCTCCAGCGTGATGTTTTTCTCCTCGCCAGGTTCGCCAGGTTGCGCATAGCGCGGTGCCTGGTTCGTAGGCGACTTAAAAAAAGCATTACCCCGGCCTCCTCGCCCCCCTTTTGCCAGCAGCAACCGCTGGCCGGGCCGGAGCACCTCGCCAATCACCTCACCGGTTTCCGTGATTTTCGCCACCGTACCGAGCGGTACCCGAATGATCACATCGCGGCCATTGCGGCCTTTTTTGTTCTTGCCGGAGCCCGGCTGCCCGTCTTCAGCAAAGTGGTGCCGGTTGTAGCGAAGGTCCAGCAGCGTGTATAGATTTGGATCGCCTTCCAGATAGACCGACCCACCGTCGCCACCGTCGCCACCGGCCGGTCCCCCTTTCGGGACGTACTTCTCCCGCCGGAACGCAACGGCCCCGGCCCCACCCTTTCCACTGCGCACCGTGATCGTTACGTAATCAACAAACTTCATCACCTTCCCCACTTCGGTTTGCGCCTTCTGAACGCCCGGCCTCCACCGAAGTTTTGCTGAACCGCACCTGTTCTGGCTTCGTTGGAGGTAGCATGAGCACCTTGCGTAAACACGTCGTTATCTATACCGACGGGGCCTGCAGTGGCAATCCGGGCCCCGGTGGGTGGGCAGCTATTCTGCGCTACAATCATCATGAACAGGTGCTAACGGGCACCGCACCACACACCACGAACAACCGCATGGAACTGACCGCCGTGATCGAGGCGCTCCGAGCGCTTAAAGAGCCGTGCCGCGTGGATGTCTACACCGATAGCAACTATATCGTGCGCGCCTTTCAGGAAGGCTGGTTGGAGCGATGGCAGCGCAACGGTTGGCGCACTTCCAACAAGAAGCCCGTCGAAAACCAGGACTTATGGCAGGCGTTGTTGGAACTCACCCGCCGGCACGCAGTCCGTTTCCGGAAAGTAAAAGGCCACGCCGACGACACCTTGAACAATCGGGTGGATCGGCTGGCCGTCGAAGCCATGCGCCGTGGACAAACCGAAACCGCGAACGCGTCGGGTTCAGCGGTGAAAGCTTAGGCAATGCGCACGCTCTGGCTCCGATTTTATGCCGGCCTGAACGACTTTCTGCCTGCACGCTGGAAGCAGCGCACGTTCAAGCTGGGCTTTCTGGGGCGGCCCACAGTCCGGGAAATCCTCGTGCAACTCAACGTGCCGCCTCCTGAGGTGGCGCTGATTCTGGCCGACGGACGTCCGGTCGATTTTGACTACCGCCCGGAAGAAGGCGAGCGGCTGAGCTTCTACCCGATCTTTTACCACCTGCCGCCGGCCGCGCCGCTGCACACGCTTCCGCCGGAGCGCCCGCCACGCTTTCTGCTCGACACACACCTGGGACGGCTAGCTCGCTACCTGCGCATGTTGGGCTTCGACGCCGAGCATCTGTCGGATCTCGATCCCGGCGATGCAGCGCTGGCCCGTCGGGCAGGCGAGGACGGACGCGTCCTGCTGACGCGCGATCGGCGATTGCTGGCCCGCAAGGCCGTGCGGTACGGCTACTTCGTGCGGGCTACGGCACCCCGCGCCCAGTTGGCCGAGGTGCTGGATCACTTTGCGCTGCACGCATTCGTCGATCCTTTCAGCCGCTGCATGTGTTGCAACGTACCGTTGGAGCCTGCCGAAACGGAGGTTGTTGCTGCGCAGCTACCGCCAGGCATCCGGGCTCAGCATACCGCGTTTTACCGCTGCTCCTCCTGCGGCCGCGTCTACTGGGAAGGCTCGCACCATGCCCGCATGCGGCGGCTGATCGATCAGGTCGTGCGTGGGAGTGGCTCCTGAGGCGCACACTGACCACGGCCGGCCAGCGCTTCGAAGAAAGCTTCGACAAAGGCGGCAGCCTGCGAGCAGGGCACCTCGACGATCAGTTCGGTCTCGGCATCGTAGCGGGTCTCGCGTATACGGGCACCCGTGCGCTCGATCAAGCGCATGACTGGCGCCGTGTCCGCATAGGCAAAACGCAACCGGAAGGGGTGCGTTACGATGCGTTCAGCCACCGGCGCCAAGTCCAGCGCCCGGGCGGCTGCCTCGCCGTAAGCCCGGATCAGCCCACCACGGCCCAGTTTGGTCCCGCCGAAGTAGCGCGTCACCACCACCAGCGTGTTGGTTAGCCCGCGCGCCTCGATTTGACGAAGAATAGGAAGGCCGGCCGTGCCCGAGGGCTCGCCATCATCATTGGCGCGAAACAGCCCGCCTTCCGTTCCCAGCCGATAGGCCGTGCAGTGATGCGTAGCGGCGTGCTCGCGACGGCACACTGCTTCAATGGCCGCCGCTACTTCTTCCTCGGTCTCCACCGGAAAGACTTCAGCGATGAACCGGGAGCCCTTCTCACGCAACTCGGCCCATGCCGTGCCGGTCACCACCCGATACGTATCGCCTCTGCTACCGTTCATAACAGCCGCGTGCAATTCGTAACAGAGCCTTCCCTACCCTGGAGCGAATCATTTAGTTTTTTAAAAGCTATGCCTGCCGAAACCAAGATAGCAAAACCATGCGCGTTGCTTCCTATCTCTTTGGTGGATTGTTATTGATAGCCGCGACGCTGTGGCCGCCTGTGGAAATCACCGAATGGGAAGTGCCCTGGCCAAATACGCGACCGCGCGATCCGTACGTGGACCAAGCAGGCCGCGTCTGGTTTGTCGGCCAGCGTGGCGACTATGCGGCCTACCTTGATCCGGCCACCGGTGCGTTCACCCGCTTCGACCTGCCGGAGGGCACCGGGCCCCACAACCTGATCGTGGACAACAGCGGGTTTGTCTGGATCGCCGGCAATCAAAATGCCTACATCGGGCAACTGGATCCCCACACAGGCGCAGTGAAACGCTACCCGATGCCCGATCCGGCCGCTCGCGATCCCCATACGCTGGCTTTTGCTCCAGATGGCACCATTTGGTTCACGGTACAGGGTGGCAACTTTGTGGGGCATTTCAATCCGGCCGATGGCTCCATCCACCTGATCCAGGTGCCCACGCCCCGGGCACGCCCCTATGGCATCATCGTGGATCCTTCAGGGCGTCCCTGGGCCACGGCCTTTGGCACAAACGAGCTGCTGACGGTCGATCCGGCTACGATGAAGCTGGAAGCGATCACGCTACCCCGCGCCGAAGCCCGGCCGCGTCGGCTGGCACGCACCTCGGACGGAGCCATCTGGTACGTGGACTACGCCGGGGGCTATCTGGGCCGCTACGATCCGGCCAGCGGCAACGTGCAGGAATGGCCAGTGCCCGGCGGTGAAGGCGCCCGCCCCTACGGCATGGCCGCCGACGACCGGGACCGCCTCTGGTTCGTCGAGACAGGATCCAACCCCAACCGCCTGGTAGGCTTCGATCCAAAGACGGTCGAATTCTTTAGCATCACAGAGATTCCCAGTGGCGGCGGAGCCGTCCGGCACATGTTCTTCCACGCGCCCACGCGTACGCTCTGGTTCGGCACCGACGCCAACACGATCGCCCGCGCCCGGCTGCCGGAGTGATGCGTCCTGTCGCTACGCTGACGCTGCTGCTGGCTGCCGCAGCGGGATGGGTTGGTCGCTACGTGGATCACCCTCCGCCGGCCCACACGGGCGGCTTTGGCGAGCCGACCTGCCAGCGCTGTCACTTCGAGTATCCTCTGAACGAGCCCGGTGGCCGGCTGACAATCCAGGGCTTGCCCGACATGTGCCGCTCGGACTCAAGCTACACGTTGCACCTGGTGCTACAGCACCCGGAGATGTTGCGCGCTGGGTTTGAGCTGGCCATGCGCTATGCCGACAGCGGCCGCCAGGCGGGCCAGCTGCAGCCGCTCGACGACCGCGTAGAACGCGATACCCTACAAGGTGTCTGGTATGCCTTCCACAGCCCGGCCGGGACCGAACCGGTCGCGCCCGGTAAAGCCGTCTGGCGAATTCGCTGGGTGCCCCCAGACACGACCGCCCGCGTGGTGCTGCATGTCGTCGCCAACGCTGCCAACGACGACGCCTCGGAATTCGGCGACCGGATCTATCAGGAATCCAAAAGCTGTCTGCTGCATTCACGCTGACCATCCTGCGCCACGGGAAGCGACATTTGCCACCAGTAAGTTTAAAATTTTAAAAAGCTCATGACGAACTGGTTACTGCTCACCTTGCTGTTCGTTCAAGTATCCGCGTCTCCGGCGAACGATACCCTTCGCACCGCAACGCTCCAGGCCACCCCACTTCAGCAGACCCTTCATCTTGATGGCCGGTTGACCGAACCAGACTGGCAGCGAGCTCCTGCCGCTACCGACTTCCGGCAGCTCGAACCTATTGAAGGCGCTGCCCCAACATTTCCCACCGCCGTACGCGTGCTCTATGGTCCGGATGCGCTTTACATCGGCGCCATGCTTTATGACCCCGAGCCGCATCAGATTCGGCGACTGCTTGGCCGCCGGGACCAGTTCAATCAGGCTGACTGGTTCAGCGTCGCCATCGACTCTTATTTCGATCGCAAGACCGCCTACGTCTTTGCCGTTAATGCCGCTGGTGTGTTAGCTGACGGGCTACTCACCAGCGGAGGTCCACGTCCCGGTGGCAGCGAGCCTGACCTTTCCTGGGATGCCGTCTGGGAAGCGGCTGTTGCTGTGGTCGATTCGGGCTGGTCGGTCGAAATGCGCATCCCCTACGCCATGCTGCGCTTTCCCCGGACCGAGATGTTAACCTGGGGCATTTCGTTTCGTCGGGACATTGCCCGGCTGAGCGAGGTGGCCGAATGGCCCTTGATCCCGCGCAACATCCGGTCTTCGGGTGTGGTTGCCTACTTTGCGCAGCTTGAAAACTTGCGCGGACTCTATCCCGGCCGTAACCTGCAGATTACGCCTTATGTAGTTTCTAACGGCACCCGACTCCGGCAGGACAACGGCCAGATCGCTTCCGAACTGGACGCCGACGCTGGATTCGATCTCAAGCTGGGGCTGACCTCCAATATGATCCTGGATCTAACGGTCAATCCAGACTTCGGGCAGGTTGAGGTGGACCCGGCCGTGCTTAACCTGACCGCTTTCGAGACGTTCTTTGAGGAACGGCGGCCGTTTTTCACCGAAGGCGCCCAGATTTTCGATTTTTCCTACGGTCGCGAAGGAAGTCTCTTCTACAGCCGACGCATCGGAGCCACCGAGCCTATCATTGGCGCAGCCAAGCTTTCGGGCCGCACCGAAGGCGGGCTCTCGCTGGGATTGCTGGCCGCTACCACCGGCAACGACTTCCAACCTGAACACCACTTCCTGGTTAGTCGCCTTCAGCAGGAACTGGGCACCTACTCGACGGTCGGCGGCATGATGACCGGGCTGTTTCGCCAGCGCTCCGGCGATGACGAACTGCGCTACAGCCTGGCCGGCGGCACAGACTGGGACCTGCGCTTCGGCGGCAACACCTTTCGCTTCGGTGGCCACTGGAGCTTCTCACACCGCCAGGTAAACGGGCAGGAGGCCTCAACCGGACTGGCCGCAGCCCTGCGCTTAGAACGCCTGCAGGGCGTCTGGACCTACGGCGCCGGCCTGGACAGCTTCGACGACCACTTCAACGTCAACGACGTCGGCTCACTTCGGCGCAACAATCTGGTCCGTCTCTGGATGCGCCTGGGCCACCAGTTTAATAACAACCAGCCGTTTGGTCCCTTCCAGCGGGCCGATGCCTTCATCTTTTCCTGGCACCAGCGCTCCTACCGCGAGGGCCTGTACATGGGCAGTGGTTTCTTTATGTGGGCGGGGGCCCTAACGCGCGGTTTTTCCCAACTGGAACTACGCCTCCGAGGCGACTACCTCTGGGGGGGCTACGACCTGTACGAAGCCCGCGGCATGGGCCCCATCTACCAGCCTCGCCAGCTTGCCATCGAGGGGGAGTACAGAAGCGATACGCGCCGTAGCCTGCAGCTGGAGCCCTCCTTCGAATTAGAAATTGACGACGAAGGTGGCCGACGACTCAATACCGGACTTCAGCTGGCGTGGAACGCGCTCGACTGGCTGGATCTACAGACCGGACTTTCTCTTGAGCAGCAATCCAACCTGCTGCGATGGGCTTCGAACGAGACGTTTGCCCAATTGTCGGACGGATGGGCTATCGGAAAAAAAAGCACCGCACCTGATAAGTTAACCGAGACCGACTTCACGCTGCTTCCGATGCCTGGACCACTGGACGAGCTGGCCGCCCGCTACGATCCCTATGAAGGCTTTGCCAATCGCTACTACGTGGCCGTTTTCGGCCACCGCAACACGCGCTCGCTGGAGCTTTCGCTGCGCAGCACGCTCACGTTCTCCCCAAACCTTTCGGTGCAGAGTTTCACGCAGCTGCTGCTGGCACGCGGCCGCTACACCAATCCATTTCTGCGCCTTGACAAAGACACGTTGCTTCCCTTCCCCGACTACCCCAAACGGCATGAGTTCGTGCTCAACAGCTTCCGGGCCAACGTCGTGCTCCGCTGGGAGTATCGCCCTGGCTCGGTGCTCTATCTGGTGTGGACCCATGACCGGGACGCCTACGACCGTCCCGATCCATTCCAACCAGATTCGACGTATCAGAGGCTGACCTTCTCGGAACAGCTACGCGACACGTTCCGGCTGTTCCCCAACAATGCGTTCACGGTCAAGCTGACCTACCTGATTTTCTCCTGATCAACCCTGAATCTCCGTAATAAGCTGGATTTCGCGGAGCACGCCCTGCACCCGAAAGCATTCTTCAAACGCGCCCTCATAGACAGCCGCCTTGCCTTCGGTGTGCACCTTCCAGGTCAGCGCCTCAGCCTCAGGCAGCGAGCAGCCTGTGGCCTTCATGAGTTGAAAGATAACCTCGTCGAACGTGTGAATGTCGTCGTTGTACAGGATCACACGCCAGGGGGCATCGCGGCGGGTCTCCTTGACCTCTTCAACTTCTACTTCAGGAGCCGGATCGACCGGCTTCGCCTCGGCCAGTACGCTCGGCTGTCCCATGGCTCGTCGTGACAGGCTTTATCTGGAAGCAACAGACGTTTCCACAGGGGTAACCGTTACGTCGAAGTCTTCCATGACCGGGTTGGCCAGAAGTTTCTCGGCTGCCTCGCGGGCAAGGCGCGCGGCTTCGTCGGCCGCATCGGCCTCAATCCACAAATCGATTACCTTGCCAATACGCACCTGTGTCACTGCTTCGTAGCCCAGGTTCTGCAATGCATGATGCACTGCCTTACCCTGGGGATCCAGGATAGAAGGCCGCAGGCGAACGGTTACAATTGCCTTAAACATCACGATTTTCCGATTGTGGGTGAGACGTTTCCGAAACAGGTTCCAGCGGAGTGTTCAGGATGGCCTGCACCAGGTTGTAGATGGCGCGGCCAATGCCGTGCAGAATATACGCGGTCAGCACCAGCAGCAAGCCAATCTGCTGCAAAAAGATGATCAGCAGCAGCGCCAGCCCGTAGGCGCCCGACTTCCAGGGATGACGTCGCAGATAGGTCAGGCTGGGGCGCGGGATCGCATCAAACGGGATGCTCGTGACCATGAGCGCCGAGAGCACGAACACGATGGGAATCAGCACCGGGAAGTCGCCAGGTGTCAGCCGCTCCAGTAAGTCAACACCCTCGGCATTCAGGACGAGTGCCACCAGCGCTGCCGCCTGGGCCGGAATGGGGAGTCCCAGAAAGTATTCTCGCTTTTCGCCGTCGAACTGGATGTTGAAACGGGCCAGACGGACGGCTCCGCAGACGGCCGGAAGCGACGCGATGATCAGCCCAAGCGCCCCGTAGGCGTGCAAGTTGAAGGCATAGATCAGATAGGCCGGCACCACGCCAAATGATACCACGTCGCTGAGCGAGTCGAGTTCGACCCCAAACAGACTGGTGCCGTTCATAAGCCGAGCCAGCATGCCGTCGAGCATATCAAAAAAGCCCGCCAGCACGATGAGCCAGCAAGCATAGTCGAAGCGCCCCTCATGGATCTGGGTGATGGCTAAAAAGCCACTGAATAGGTTCATCAGCGTGAAAAACGAGGGTACAGCTGCCCGTGGGATGGGCCGGCGCAGCCGCTGGCGGCGTTGCGCCCGGTAGGCACGCAGCCGCGCCCGAAAATGGCGCTGTTTCTGGCCATGCCGATCGTATCTACGGCGTGCCCGCAGCATGCTTTGCTCACTCCGTTCAGTTGTTATGCATTCGATCCATCCCGACGGCTTCAGATTCCGACCGCGCTGCCAGGCGGCCTAATACCGTCTCGCCGGCCCGCACCCGATCGCCCACCTTTACCTCGAACTGGATATGCGGCGGCACAAGCACGTCCATGCGAGACCCAAACTTGACGATACCGAAGCGCTGGCCGGCCCGTACCGCGTCTCCTTCCTTCAGGTGAAACACAATGCGCCGAGCCAGCACACCGGCAATCTGTTTGAAAAGGATCCGATGACCACTCGGATGAAGCAGCCCGATCTCGGAGCGTTCATTCTTTTCGCTGGCCTTCGGATGCCAGGCCACCAGATAATCGCCCGGAATGTAGCGCACCAGTTCGATCACTCCGTCGGCCGGCACCCGATTGACATGTACATCCAATGGCGAGAGAAAGATCGACAGCCGTTTCGCTGGTCCTTTCAGGTATACCGGTTCGTAATCTACCTCCGCCATTTCCACTACCTGCCCGTCAGCCGGTGCCAGCAGCAGCGCCTCAGCGCCTTCCGGTGGGTGCCGTTCCGGATCCCGGAAGAAATACAACACAAAACCCAGCAGGAGCGCTGCAAGCAGCAGGATCGCTACGCGCCAGACGCCTGGCAGCCAGTAGTAAGCGCCGGCGGCCAGCAACACGGCAAGCAGCGCCGTTCCGCCAATGATCGGATAGCCTTCTGGTGCCAGCATCATCAAACCGGTTGATTTCGAAACTCCCCGCCCTGGCCCGCGTTCGCTCCGTCGCCACCGGAGATCAGGGTTGCCTAAACGTCGATGCCACGCGTTTCGTTCTATACGCTCGGCTGCAAACTGAATTTTGCAGAAACCAGCACCTTAGAGCGCGACTTTCTCGCGCATCACTACGAAGTAGTACCGTTTGGCGAGCCAGCCGACGTGACCGTCATCAACACCTGCACGGTCACAGCCGAGGCCGAACGTCAGTGCCGTCAGATCGTCCGCCGGGCAATCCGCCAAAATCCAAATGCGTTCATCATCGTCACGGGCTGCTACGCCCAGCTTCGCCCCGAGGAGATCGCCCGGATTGAAGGCGTCGACGTTGTGCTGGGCGCCCGTGAAAAATTCCATCTCTTTGAACTGATCGAAAGCTTCCAGAAAAAAGAGCAAACCCAGGTAGCGGTCTCCTGCATCGACGATTTGCAGGAGTTCGGCCCTGCGTTCTCCTCCACCGAGCGCACGCGCGCCTTTCTGAAGATTCAGGATGGATGCGACTATGTCTGCTCGTTCTGCACGATTCCCAGAGCCCGCGGCCGCAGCCGCTCGCAGCCCATCGAGGCCACGGTGGCTCAGGCCTGGCAACTGGCCGAGATGGGTTTCAAGGAGATCGTGCTGACAGGCGTCAACATCGGCCTCTACGGCCAGGAATTCGGCGCGACGCTGCTCGATCTGCTCCGGGAGTTGGACCGTGTGGAGGGCATCGAACGCTACCGCATCTCTTCAATCGAACCCAACCTGCTCACCGACGAGATCATCGCATTTGTGGCCGAATCGCGGGCTTTCATGCCGCATTTTCACATGCCGCTGCAAAGCGGCGACAACTTCGTGCTGGGTAAGATGCGGCGGCGCTATCGGCGTGAGCTATATGCCGAGCGTGTGGCCCGCATCCGGGAACTGTTGCCTGATGCCGCCATCGGCGTGGACGTGATCGTGGGCTTTCCAGCCGAGACGCCCGAACGCTTCGAGAACACCTACCGCTTTCTGAATGAATTGCCGATTTCCTACCTGCACGTGTTCACCTATTCGGAGCGACCTGGCACAACGGCCGTTGAACAGCTTGACCGAATGGGCGGGCGGCCCGTTCCTAAGCCCGAGCGCTCCCGTCGCAACCGAATGCTGCAGATCCTTTCCCAAAAGAAGCGCCACGCGTTCTACCGCCAACACCAGGGCCACGTGCGCCCCGTCCTCTGGGAAAGCGCAGAAAAGCACGGCCGCATGTATGGCTACACCGACAACTACATCCGCGTGCAGCGTACCTTCGATCCAGCACGTATAGGCCAGATCGAACCCGTGCGCTTGGGCGACCTGGCACCGGACGGCACGCTCGTGGCCGAAGATCCAGCATTTATTCCTATTCCGTGCTAAAGGCAGGGCCGCCCTACAAGGGTTGCTGAAAACAAAACCGGCCCGCACCGCATGCTGCCGTACGGGCCGGTGGTGCTGTCCGGAAGGGTTGCGCTATCGACTCAGGTAGAGATTCCGGATGGCATAGGGCCGGCGGAAGTGCTCGTCGGTAAGCGTTTCGACAAAGGCGATCGCCTCGCCGGTGGACTTCATCTCCGGTCCCAGCTCCTTGGGCACTTCTGGGAATTTATCCCAGGAGAAGACCGGCTCCTTGATCGCATAGCCCTTGAGCTTGGACGCGAGCAGACCAGCCTCGCGGAATTCCCGGAGCTTGCGACCCAGCATGAGCTGCGCACCGATCTTGGCCACCGGCACGCCCGTCGCTTTGGCTACGAAGGGCATGGTTCGCGACGCCCGCGGGTTGGCCTCGATCACATAGACCACGTTGTCCTTGATCACCATCTGTACATTAATCAGGCCCACTACCTGCAGCCTCCGGGCGATATCTTCGGTGTAGCGACGGATCGTGTTCAGTACCTCCTCTGAGAGCGAGAAGGGCGGCAGCACAGCCGTTGAGTCGCCCGAGTGGACGCCGGCTGGTTCGATGTGCTGCATGATACCTGCAATCCAGACCTCCTCTCCATCGGAGGCGGCATCGACGTCTACCTCGATGCCGTTTTCCAGGAAGAGGTCCAGCAGGATCTCGTTGTCGGGCAGAAGTTTGAGAATGTTACGGACGTAGCGTTCGACCTCCTCCTTGTTGATGGCGATGCGCATGCCCTGACCGCCGAGCACATAGCTGGGTCGGATCAGGATCGGATAGCCGATGCGCTCGGCCACCTCGACGGCCTCGGCCACCGTCCTTGCCGCCCCGTAAGGGGGATAGGGAATCTCCAGTTCGCGCAGCAGTGCCGAAAACTTGCTCCGCTCTTCGGCCAGGTCCATCATCGGGAAGGACGTGCCCAGAATCGGGATGCCGTGCTCGTGGAACTTTTTCGCCAGCTTGAGCGCCGTCTGGCCGCCGAGCTGCACGATCACTCCTTTAAGCTTGCCATGCCGGTTTTCATGTTCGATGATGTCGAGCACCCGCTCCCAGAAGACGGGCTCGAAGTAGAGCTTGTCGGCCACGTCGAAGTCGGTCGATACCGTCTCCGGGTTGCAGTTGATCATGATGGCTTCGTAGCCCATCTCTTTGGCGGCCAGCACGCCGTGCACGCAGCAGTAGTCGAACTCGATGCCCTGGCCGATACGGTTGGGTCCAGCACCCAGGATGACGACCTTTTCGCGGTCGGTCACCTCGCTTTCATTTTCGGTCTCATAGGTGCTGTAGTAGTAGGGCGTCTGGGCCGGAAATTCGGCGGCACAGGTATCGACGAGCTGGAACGTGGGCGTGATGCCCAGTGCTTTGCGTCGCGCCCGCACGTCCTCCTCGGCCACCTTCCCCTGCAGCAGGTAGGCAATCTGCACGTCCGAGAAGCCGTACTGCTTGGCCAGCCGCAGGAGGTTGGCGTCGAGCTGGTCGAGCGTGCGTCGCTCCAGCTCCCGTTCGATTTTGACGATGTCCTCGATTTGATCGAGGAACCACGGATCGATGTAGGTAATGTCGTGGATCTCCTCGACCGAGGCGCCCATTCGGAAGGCGTTGCGAATCTGCAGCGTGCGGTCCCAGTAGGGCTTTTTGAGGCGGGCACGCACCTCTTCGCGCGACGGGTCTTCTCGATCGGCACCCAGTCCGGCGTAGCCGTTCTCCAGACTTTGCCAGGCCTTCTGGAGCGCCTCGGGGAAGGTGCGGCCGATGGCCATCACTTCGCCCACCGCCTTCATCTGCGTGGTTAGCTCCTCGTCGACGCCTTCGAACTTCTCGAAATTCCAGCGCGGGATCTTAACCACCACGTAGTCGATGGAGGGTTCGAAGCAGGCACTCGTGGTGCCCGTCACATCGTTGGGCAGTTCGTCGAGCGTGTAGCCGACGGCCAGGCGGGCGGCCACCTTGGCGATCGGATAGCCTGTAGCCTTCGAGGCCAGCGCCGACGAGCGCGACATCCGCGGGTTGATCTCGACGGCGATCATGCGCCCGGTGTGCGGCTCGACGGCAAACTGCACGTTACAGCCCCCGGCGAATTTGCCGATCGAGCGCATCATCTTGATCGCTGCATCGCGCATGCGCTGGTACTGCTTGTCGGTGAGCGTCTGCGCAGGTGCCACCGTAATCGAATCACCCGTGTGCACGCCCATCGGGTCGAGGTTTTCGATGGGGCAGATAATGATCACGTTGTCGTTGGCGTCGCGCAGCAACTCCAGTTCGTATTCTTTCCAGCCGTAGACGCTTTCCTCGATGAGCACCTGATGCACGGGTGAGAGTTCTAACCCACGCGTCACCTTGCGGTCAAATTCCTCCATCGTCCAGATAATACCGCCGCCGGTACCACCCAACGTGAACGACGGGCGGATCACCACGGGCAGCCCTCCCAGCTCCTGCAGGATCTCTTTGGCTTCCAGCAGGCTATGGGCTGTACGGCTCCGGGCCTGGTCGATGCCGATCTGCTCCATCAGATCGCGAAATTTCTGGCGATCCTCCGTGATCTGAATCGCCTCGATGTCCACCCCAATGATCTCCACACCCATCGCCTCCCAGAAGCCCTCTTCGTGGAGCTGAACAGCCAGGTTTAGTGCTGTCTGCCCACCCATCGTAGGCAGTACAGCATCGGGGCGTTCTTTCTCAACGATGCGGCGGATGGATTCCAGTGTCAGCGCCTGCAAATAGACCCGATCGGCCATGATCGGGTCGGTCATGATTGTGGCCGGATTCGAGTTGACCAGAATGACCTCATAGCCTTCCTTGCGCAGGGCCCGAGCAGCCTGGCTCCCAGAATAATCGAACTCGCAGGCCTGCCCGATCACGATCGGGCCCGATCCAATGAGCAGGATCCGCTTGATGTCGGTCCGCTTCGGCATGGTATGCTCTAGGGTGTTGGGTTCAGATACAGGTTGCAATCGTTTACACGCGGGCCAGCTGTGGCGCCACGACCGGACGGTGCACCGCCACCAGCGTCAGGAACTCGTCGAAGAGGTAGCGGCTGTCGTGGGGTCCAGGCGAAGCTTCCGGATGGTACTGCACCGAAAGCCCGGCGAACGCCTTGAAGCGCAGCCCCTCGACGGTCCGGTCGTTCAGGTTAATATGCGACACCTCGGCCTCACGTGGATCGACCGACTCGGCCTCGACGGCAAAGCCGTGGTTCTGCGTGGTCACTTCCACCCGGCCGGTGCGCAGGTTCTTGACCGGGTGGTTGGCACCGCGATGTCCAACGTACATTTTGTATACCTTGAAGCCCAGCGCCAGCGCCATGAGCTGGTGTCCCAGGCAGATACCGAAAATGGGCAGACCGGTACGGATGGCCGCCCGCACCTGCTCGATGGCTTGCGGCATGGCTCGGGGATCGCCCGGTCCGTTCGAGAAGAACAGCCCATCGGGCTCCCAGGCCAGTACTTCATTGAGCGGTGTATAGCCGGGGAAGACGCGCACCGTGCAATCCCGCGCCTGAAACATGCGGAGGATGTTCAGCTTGCAGCCATAGTCAAAGACGGCGATACGCGGCCCAGGCCCGGTGCAGAAGTCGTAAGGCCGCGCCGTCATCACGTAGGAAGCCAGTTCCAGCCCGGCCATTGAGGGCAGGCGCCGGGCTTTTTCGACCAGGCTCTCGTCGTCAAGATCGATCGACGAGATGACCGCGTTCATGACCCCTTTCGTACGAATGTGCCGCACCAATCGTCGCGTATCGACACCGGAGATGCCCACCAGTTCGTAGCGTCGCATCCAGTCTTCCAGCGAGCCGTCGGCCAGGCGGTTCGAGTAGCGATGCGAGAAAACGCGCACCACCAGGCCGGCAACCATCGGACGGGCAGCTTCCATGTCGATGTCCATTACCCCGTAGTTACCGATATGGGGATAGGTCATCATCATGATCTGCCCGTAATAGGACGGGTCAGTCATGATTTCCTGATAGCCCGTCATGCTGGTATTGAAGCACAGCTCCCCGCCCGTCTCGCCTCGATGCCCGATGGCAATACCGGTTACGACGGTTCCATCGGCCAACGCCAGCTTGCAGGGATCCGGTGTCGGGTGCAGCAAGGGTATCATGACGGCCTGTTATGGGTTTGGTTAATGGATCCGATTGGGTACAAAAAAGCCTTCCCTGCTTGTGGGAAGGCTTCCACTAAGAAATCGTCGAAGATGCAACTGTCCAGGTCCAGAACCTATCACTATCGGCTGTCGATTTCAGCGACCCAACGAACACCCTTTGCGGAAGGTTTCCGAAAGATAAGGCATTTGCACCGCATAAACCAGGCAATCTATAGGATCTATGGGCTTTTTTCACAGTAGCGCTTCCGCGCCGAAAGCAGCCCGCTTCCGAACGGATCGATCTGACAGTGGTTCAAAAGGAGGAAAAAGCCTATGCTATGCGCACCCTGCACCGACAGCGTGAGCGCACCGCCTATTCGCTGCGCATGATGGCCAGCCTAGCCTTTACGCTGGCACTGGTCGTGCTGGTGGTGCGCCTGTGGCCGGCGCCCGACTACATGGCCTCGCAACCTTTTGTCTATCGCGACCTGGCGCCCGAAGTGATTGCGTTGGAAGAGGTCATGCCGACCCGCCAGGCACGTCCGGCCCCGCCGCCTCCCATTCCGCCCCTTCCGGTCGTGGTGCCCGACGAAATCCTGCTCGAAGAGGTAGAGATCAACCCGGACGAAAACCGCCTGCTCCTCGACGAACCCGGTGCCGATCCCTTCGCCGCCGAAGGGGTCCTGGGAGGCACGCTGGCGGCCGCGCCCGCGTTCGAGGTGGGCCCCAAGCCCGTGCGCTTCGTAGAGCCCGAGTACACGCGCGAAGCGAGACGCGCCCGCATTCGGGCCGAGATCGTTGTCGAAGTGCAGGTGGACCCAACCGGCCAGGTGCTTTCAGCAACGGTCGTAGAACGCTACTTGTTGACGCCACGCCGCCAGCGTGTTGATACGTTGGGCTACGGCCTGGAACAAGCGGCCCTGGCAGCTGCCCGGCGCTGGCGATTTCGTCCGGCCCGCGTGAACGACCAACCCGTTGCCAGCTTTACCCGCATCACGTTCAGCTTTGGCCAGTAGAGTTATTCCAGATCGATCCAGCGGGCATCTTCGATCTCTTCCCAGGGACGACGACGGATCTGCCGACGCTCCAGCTCGTAGGGTCTGGCCGGATCCTCCAGCATGGCCCGCACCAGATTGCGGCCGCTTCGCCAGATCAGATACAGCAGCACGATCCACAAAATGAGCTTCAACATTGCTTACTTCAGCGTTCGGGCCGGTCGCGGATTGAAGTACGTAATGCCGCCATAGCGACGCCGCTCCAAGATCTGTCGAATCAATTCTTCCAGATCGTCCGGATTCTTGACGAAGTCGATCTGAACGGCGTTCACAATCAGGAGCGGTCCCTTCGTGTAGTGGAAGAAGTAGTGGTCATATGCCTCACAGAGCGCCTCCAGATAGCTTCGCTCGATGCGCTGCTCGTAGGGACGCCCCCGCTTTTGGATGTTTTCCAACAGCCGGTCCGGCGTAGACTGCAGGTAAACAACCAGGTCCGGCGTGAGGACGTTAGGCTCCATGAGCGTGTAGAGCGTCTCGTAGAGCTGAAGTTCGTCTCCTTTCAGGTTGATGCGGGCAAAAATGCGGTCTTTGTCGAAGGCGTAGTCGCTCACCACGAAGGGATGAAACAGATCGCGAAGCAGCAGCTGCTTCTGTTGGCGAAAACGGCTGGCCAGAAAGCTAAGCTGCGTGTGGAAGGCCCAGCGTTCGGGATCCTCGTAAAAACGGGGTAGAAAGGGATTCTCTTCGAACGCCTCCAGGATCAGCCGTCCGCCGAAGCGCTCGGCGATCAGCCGGGCCAGTGTCGTTTTACCCACACCGATGACGCCTTCGATTACCAGATAACGCAGGTCATCGGGAAGCTGAATCGGGGTGTCGGCCGCCATGGGTCGGACGATCTGTCAGTGGGTTTCCAGCGATACGCCTGTACGGCGCAGGGGTGCCCGGTCTGGGCATCGTTGCAACAACGTGGCCACCGTCGCACAGAACGGTGCCGGCACGTAGAAGTCGGGCGCCAGATCGGCCCAGGGTTGGAGCACGAAGCGGCGCTCGGCCAGTCGTGGATGCGGAAGCATCAGCCGCTCATCCCAGCGTACCAGATCGCCCCAGGCCAACACGTCCAGGTCCAGCGTCCGGGGAGCCCATCGCGCGGTGCGCTTCCGGCCGGCCGCCGCCTCCAACCGCAGGCAGAAGTCCAGCAGCGCCTCGGGTGCCAGTGTCGTGCGCAGCCACACCACGGCATTTAAGTAATCGGGCTGCACCTGACCGGGCAATCCATGCGCTGCACTTTCGTAGACCGGCGACACAGCCACCACCTGCACAGCCGGATGCCGCCGGAGCGCCGCCACCGCTCCACGCAGATAGGCCGCCCGATCACCCAGATTCGCACCCAGCGCCAGAAAAACCGACGATGGCGGACGCTCGGGTACCAGCGCCATGGTCACAGGGAGTATGTGAGAAAGCACGGGCGCGCACGGTGATGCGCCCCTACCAGACAAACGACCGTATCCCCACCATGTAGGGGCGGACCGCTGTGTCCGCCCCGTCGTACCCGCCGGATTGTGTCCGGCACACGGCGTGTTGCGCGATCATACACGGTAAATCAGCGATCACATATCAGATTTTCTTGAAGAAAAAATATGCCCACCGCACGCTTCAACGCAAAAAGCCCGGGACCTTAGGGGGCCCCGGGCTTTTCCCACCCATCCTGCGAGCACGGTACGGCGATGCGCGTCACCCTTGTTGCAAACACCCGATACGCAGACGACGATGGGCAGGCACACCCGAAGTATCGGTCCGCCCCCTAGCTTCTTAATCGCGAACTTTTTGAGAAGATCATGCTTTCAGGGCTACCGATTAGGATCCTGAGGCCATAAATTGGTTCACTTTTTTGAACATTCGAACTTCACGATGGACCTCGCTTTCGGGATTGGCCTGATCGCCGCTACGCTGACCACGCTGGCCTTTCTGCCCCAGGTTGTGCGCACCTGGCGCCGTCGCTCGGCCGACGACCTGTCGGCCGGCACCTTTCTCCTATTGTTTACCGGGATTGTGCTTTGGCTGCTCTATGGCGTCTTACGCCGTGATCCCATCATCATCCTGGCCAATGCGGTGGGCGTGACGCTGGTGGGAAGCCTGTTGCTGATGATCTGGCGCTTCCGGCTGCGCATGCGCACGCCTGCGCCAGAGCGCCAGCTCATTGAGCCCCTCCGATGAAGACGGTCTTAATGTTGACGAACTCCCGGATGCCAAAGATCGACAGCTCCCGGCCATAGCCGCTTTCTTTGAGGCCGCCGAAGGGCAGGCGTGGATCGCTGCGCACGAAGTCGTTCACAAAGCAGCACCCGGCCTCCAGCTCCTCGCGAGCGATACGCTCGCCACGGGCTTCGTCGCGCGTGAACACGGCCGCACCCAACCCAAACGCCGTGTCGTTCGCCACACGAATGGCCTCGGCCTCGTCGCGTACGGGGATGATGGCGGCCACGGGACCGAACAGCTCCTCATCGTAGGCCGGCGAACCCTTCGGCACGTCGGTCAGCACCGTGGGCGGATAGTAGGCACCGGACCCCTCTGGAATTTCACCACCCAGCAGCAAGCATGCTCCTTTGCGCAGGCTCTCCTGCACCTGGCGGTGCAGCTCGTCACGCAAGTCGTGACGGGCCATCGGCCCCACCTCGGTCGCCTCGTCCATCGGATCGCCCACGCGGGCTGCCTGCATGCGCTGCACCAGCAGCCGCTCGAACGGCTCGCGCACCGCCTCCACCACAATGAAACGCTTGGCCGCAATACAGCTCTGTCCTGAATTGATCAGCCGGCTCTTCGCGCAGATGGCGGCAGCCTGCTCGACGTCGGCGTCTTCCAGGATCACGTACGGATCGCTTCCGCCCAGCTCCAGTACCGTCTTTTTGAGCACAGACCCAGCTTTAGCCGCCACAGCACGACCAGCCGGCGTGCTGCCCGTCAGCGTCACCGCTCGGATCAATGGGTGCCCGATGACGGGATCCACCTGATCGCTGCTGATCAGGAGCGTACGAAACAGATGCTCCGGAAAACCAGCCTCCCGTAGCAGCGCTTCAATAGCCAACGCACAGCCAGGTACATTCGAAGCATGCTTGAGCACGGCTGCATTGCCTGCCATCAGCGTCGGCGCCGCAAAACGAAAGACCTGCCAGAATGGAAAATTCCAGGGCATGATGGCCAGAATCACCCCCAAGGGTTCAAAAGCCACGTAGCTTTTGCGGGCGTCGGTCTCGACCAGCTCCGGAGCCAGAAAGCGCTCGGCATGTTCGGCATAGTATTCACAGGCCCAGGCGCACTTCAGCGCTTCGGCCCGACCCTCACGGATGGGTTTGCCCATCTCCTCGGCCATCAACCGGGCATAGCGATCGGCCCTTTCCCGCAGCAACTCGGCAGCCCGCCGCATCCGGGCAGCCCGTTCGGCCAACGGCACGCGTCGCCAGGCCTGAAATGCCTCATGCGCCTGTTCGATGGCCTGCGTCACCTCCTCCCAGGTCATGCCTTCATAGACGCGAAGCTGTACGCCGGTAGCCGGGTTGATCACGGGAAACGATTTGCGAACGGCAAGCTCCTGCATGGCGCTCTGTGGTCTGGTTGGACGGGTAAGCACTTTTTATATGGCCGAAGGGCCGAAATCGATTCCATCGGGAACCTGAAGGCGTGCTTGTCGATTTTGTGCCCGTTCTGATTTTAGGACAAATGTATCCCTAAGCCTAAAAGTCCAAACTGACCCATGTTTTCCCGTGCCTGCGAATACGGTCTGCGCGCCGCGCTGTATCTGGCGACGCTGAACCACAATGGTTACGTGTCGATCCGGGAAATCGGCGAGCGGCTGAATATTTCCGTACCGTTTCTGACCAAGATCTTCCAAAAGATGACGCAGGCGGGGCTGATACAGTCGCTACGTGGTCCCAGCGGCGGGGTCATGTTCGCCCGCTCTCCGGAGGAAATCACGCTATTTGACGTAATCGTGGCCATCGACGGTCCCGACCTGTTTACCGAATGCGTGCTGGGTCTGCCGGGTTGCGGCGAAGCAGTACCCTGCCCCCTGCATGACCACTGGAAAGACGTGCGCAATCCGATCCGCAACCTCTTCGCCTCCACCACGCTGGCCGACATGGCCCGCCGAATTCAGGAAGCGCACCTGCGCCTGACTGCCTGAGTCTTTTTATGCATATCTTGCTAAATCCCTGCAAAAGTTTGTTTAGCCACTTTATTTAAGGATAAAATTCTCTATAATCTTTTTGAGTAGCCTGTTGTCCGCTGTAGGGCTTTACCCTACAGGAAAAATCAGGAATGGCGGTACTCCGTTGCCGAAATAGCCCGACAGGTTGCCGACCCTACCAGGCGTACTTTACCAGCCGAAAAGAAGACAAATGAATCCCCAAACAACAATGATCAGCCTGAGCGGTCGGCAGGCGTTGGCGGCGATGCAGGTGTTGGCGCAGCAGCATCCGGGGCGCTTTGTGCCGGTGCGCCGGCTCAGCCACATGATCGGTGCCTCGCCCCATACACTGGCCCGCATCATGCTTCGGCTGACGGCAGCCGGTCTGACCGATGCGCTGCGCGGCCCCGGCGGCGGGGTGCGGCTGGCACGTCCGGCCCGCGAAATCACCTTGTTCGCGATCCTTCAGGAAATCGACGGGCCAGAGGTGCTCAACCGGTGCATTCTGGGGCTTGAGCCCTGCGACGAAGCAAAACCCTGCCCCATGCACCCCCTTTGGTTTTCCTGCCGCCAGCAGCTTCGACAAATGCTGGCGGAAATCACACTGGCCGACCTAATCCATCCGTCCAATAACCCCAACCAACCTAAAGTGCCATGCACATGAATCGTTTGACCGCGTGGAGTGCCGTGCTCCTTCTAAGCCTGACGCTGGCTGCCTGCGGCAGCGGGAGTTCCAGCTCGAACTCGCAACCGTCTGGGTCGGCGGCGCAAACGGAAAGCGGTACCGGCACCCAGGATCCGGAAGCGCTGGCCGCTGAGATTGGCCCGGTCAAGCAGGTGTCGCTGGGCGAACAGATCGACGCTGCGCTGGCCCAGCAGGGCGAACAGCTCTACAACACCTACTGCACCGCCTGCCACCGCCTCGACGAACGCCTCATCGGACCGGCGCTGCGTGACGTGACCAAGCAACGGGGACCTGTCTACATCATGAACGTGATCCTGAATCCGAATGGGATGATCCAGCGCCATCCCGTCATGAAGCAACTGGTGCAAGAATACGGCACGCTGATGACCGACATGGCGCTGAGCGAAGACCAGGCTCGAGCCATCCTTGAATACCTGCGTCAGATATCTGAAAACCAGTGACTATTCGACCCATTACAAACCCAGGAGGAGTCACCATGAAACGCCACACGTTACTTGGGCTGACCGGTCTGGCACTGGCTGCCCTGCTGCTAATCGGCTGCCGGGGCGGCGGACAGACGGGTGCCGTGGTCAGCGGAGATCCCATGGAAATCGCACGCGCCCGGGGGTTGAGTCCGGCCGATGTGGTGGCCGCAGTGAAAACCTACCAACCCACCGGCACCTACGACGAATATGTCATGTTTGCCTCGGGCGGGCACTCCGGACAGGTGCTCGTTATTGGCATTCCCTCGATGCGCCTGCTGAAGGTGATTGGCGTCTTTACGCCAGAACCCTGGCAGGGCTGGGGTTTCTCAAAGGAAACCAAAGAGGTGCTTGCCCAGGGCAACTATGACGGCAAGGAGCTAACGTGGGGTGACGTGCATCACCCGGCCCTCTCCGAGACAAACGGGGACTACGACGGGCAATTCCTGTTTGTCAACGAAAAGGCCAATTCGCGCGTGGCCGTTATCGACCTGCGGGACTTCGAGACGAAGCAGATCGTCAAGAACCCGCTGTCGCTGAGCGACCACGGCGGCACTTTCGTCACACCCAACACGGAGTGGGTGATCGAAGGCGGCCAGTATGCTGCTCCGTTCGAGGGCTACGCCTCGCTGGATCAGTACAAGGAGAAGTATCGCGGCCTGGTCACCTTCTGGAAGTTCGACCGCGAGCGGGGACGGATCCTTCCCGAGCAGTCCTTCGCGCTGGAGCTGCCCCCCTACTGGCAGGATCTATGCGATGCCGGCAAGCAAGTAAGCGAAGGGTGGGTGTTCTGCAACTCGTTCAACACGGAAATGGCCACAGGCGGCGTGGAGAAGGGCAACCCGCCCTTCGAGGCCGGCGTCTCACAGCGCGACATGGACTACCTGCATGTGATCAACCTGCGCAAAGCGGCTGAATTGGTCGAAGCCGGCCGCACACGCACGATCAAGGGCTTCAAGGTGCTGCCGCTGGATGTGGCAGCCGCCGAGGGTGTGCTCTACTTCGTCCCTGAGCCCAAGAGCCCACACGGTGTCGATGTGGTGCCGGACGGCAACTACGTGGTTGTTGCTGGAAAGCTCGATCCACATGTCACCATCTACAACTTCCAGAAGATCCAGGACGCCATCGCCAACGAGCGCTTCTCGGGGCGTGACGACTACGGCGTACCGATCCTGGACTTCGATGCGGTCGTCGAAGCTCAGATCGAACTGGGGCTCGGACCGCTGCACACGCAGTTCGATCCGAACGGCTACGCCTACACGAGCCTCTTCCTGGAAAGCGCCGTGGTGCGCTGGACGCTGGGCGGTCCCTGGACTGAAAAGCACGGCCGCGATCCGTGGACCGTGGTCGACAAGGTGTCGGTCCACTACAACATCGGGCACCTGGCTGTGGCTGAAGGTGACAACGTGAACCCCGACGGTCGCTACCTGGTGGCTATGAACAAGTGGTCCGTGGATCGCTTCGCGAATGTGGGGCCGCTGCTGCCGCAGAACTTTCAGCTTGTCGACATCGGCAACCCGAACGGCCCGATGCAGCTCCTCTATGACATGCCCATTCCGTTGGGCGAGCCGCACTACGCCCAGATCATCAAGGCGGACAAACTCCAGGCTTGGGAAGTCTATCCGGAGGTTGGCTGGGAACCGACGACCCAGTCGCGCCATCCGGCGGCCACCCAGCCCGGCCAGGAGCGCATCGAGCGCCGGGGTAACACGGTGGAGATCTGGATGACGGCCACGCGCAGCCACTTTACCCCGGAGCATGTGGAAGTCCGAAAGGGCGACCGTGTGATCTGGCACATTACAAACATTGAGCGGGCGCGGGACGCCACGCACGGCTTCGCACTGCCCGGCTATAACTTCAACCTGAGCCTTGAACCAGGTGAGACGGCTACCATTGAGTTCGTAGCCGATCGCGACGGCGTCTTCGCCTTCTACTGCACCGAGTTCTGCTCGGCGCTCCACCTGGAGATGGCCGGCTACTTCCTGGTGCGTCCGTAACGACAAAGGCGGGTCAGGGCGGCCTTCGGATCGCTCTGACCCGCTTTTTATACCTAAAAAGGTGGGTCATGACATGGCTGGATAAAATCATCGGGCCACGCATTCCGGATTCGGTCCTGCAGCGCGAGCGGCGCCGCTTTCGCCGCCCGACCCTACTGCTGGGCACGGCAGCGTTGTTCCTGCTGATTTCCATCTTTTTCCCGTACTGGCGCATCCGACTCTATGCGCCCCAGTATCCAGGCGGTCTTGTGGCCAAGGTTTATGTGAACCGGGTAGAAGGTGACGTGCGCGAAATCGATGGCCTGAACCACTACATCGGTATGCGGCCGCTCGAAGAAGCCGCCCAGCTCGAGCGCTCGCTGAGCATCATCCTGATTGCCGCCATGACCCTACTGGTGGCCGGTGCCATCTACGTGCACTCGCCTTGGGCGGCCGTGCTGAGCCTGCCGGCGCTGCTCTATCCTCTGATCTTTCTGGCCGACCTGTACTACTGGTTGTGGCAATTCGGCACCAATCTTGACCCAAAAGCTCCGCTAAGCAGCTCGGTCAAGCCGTTTGTGCCGCCGCTACTCGGTGAAGGGCAGGTGGGCCAGTTTCGCGTGGTGGCCATCTGGGACATCGGACTTTGGCTGGCCATCCTGGCCTCCATCCTGATCGTGTTTGGCCTCTACTACCACCGCAAGGCGTATAAACCATTCTACGAAGCCTATGTGCGCGGGGAGATGGCATAACATTGCGCCAGTGCTGGCTTTGCTGCTAAGCCTGGCCGGGCAGGCCCAGCCAGGCCCCTCGCTTCAGGATTGGCTGGATGCCGCCGCACCTGGAGACACCCTGCGCGTGGTGGGCGGCGTCCACCACGGTCCCCTGCGGATCACGAAGCCGGTGGTGCTATTAGGCGACCAAAACCCAGTCATCGACGGCCGAGGCCAAGGCACTGTGATCACCATCGAAGCACCCGACGTAGTGCTTCGTGGCTTCGTAGTTCGCAATTCAGGCCGCTCGCTCGATCGCGAGGATGCCGGCATCGCCGTCTATGCCGACCACGTGACAATTTCGGAAAACCGCCTCGAAAACGTACTATTCGGTATCTACCTGCGCCAGGCCGACTCCTGCCGCATTCTGCACAACACAATTGAGGGCGACCCGGCGCTCGACACACCCCGCCGGGGCGACCTGATCCGCCTCTGGTACAGCAACGACGCGTTGATCGAAGGCAACCTCACGCGCCATGGCCGCGACGTAGTGATCTGGTTTGGCCGCAGGGTCGTGATCCGCGACAACACCATGCAATTCGGACGCTACGGCCTGCACTTTATGTACAGCGACAGTGCCCTGGTCGAGCGCAATCGCATGCTCCGAAACTCGGTAGGCACCTACCTGATGTACAGCACGCGGCTGACGTTTCGGCACAACCTGCTGGCCTACAACCGAAACGCCTCGGCCATCGGCGTCGGGCTCAAGGACATGGACGTAGTGACGGTCGAAGAAAACGTGCTTGTGGACAATCAGATCGGTATCTTCATCGACAACAGTCCACGGGCTATCGATGCGCAGATTCGCTACCAGGGCAACGTGTTGGCCTACAACGACATCGGCGTGCAAGCGCTGCAGCATGCACCGCGCAGCACGTTTACGGACAACAGCTTTGTGGAAAACTATGAGCAGATAGACCTGGTCGGCGGTGGGCGCTTTTCGGAGGCCAACGGCACGTTCTGGCAACATAACTACTGGAGCGACTACCGGGGATACGACGCAGACCATGACGGCTACGGCGATATTCCCTACCGGGCGGTAGCTCTGTTTGATGCGCTGACCGACCGGACGCCTGCTTTCCGGCTGTTTGCTTTCAGTCCGGCCGTGCAGGCGCTGGAGCTGGCAGCCCGTGCGTTTCCGGTGATCCGCCCCGAGCCCAAGCTGACGGACGGCGCGCCCCGCATGCGTCCCCAACTGCCGGAGGGATTGTCCGCCGTGCACCAGTCGATGCGTCCGACGCTGGCGCTCGCCGGTCTAACACTGCTGCTGATGGGCCTGTGGACGATGGGGCGCGCCCATTTGCATCGCCTACCCTGACGATTCAAATCAAGCCATGGCCCTACTGACGATCGAACACCTGACAAAGCGCTTTGGCACGGTCACTGTGCTGCAGGGCGTCTCCTGCACGATAGCCGCAGGAGAAAGCGTAGCCCTATGGGGACCGAACGGGGCCGGCAAGACCACGCTGCTCCGCTGTGTGCTGGGGGTGCTGCCTTTCGAGGGCACAATCCGGATCGACGGCCTTGATGTGCGACGGCAGGGCAAGCAGGCCCGACGGCTTGTGGGCTTCGTGCCGCAGGAGGTAGCCTTCTATCCGACACTGACCGTAGGCGAGACGGCTGCCTTCTTTGCGCGGTTACGCGGGCTCGCCCCAGAAGAAGCGCAGAGGAGACTGTCGCAGGTTGCCCTCGACGATCGCCTGAAGCAGCCCGTACGCACACTTTCGGGCGGTCAGCGCCAGCGGCTGGCCCTGGCGCTGGCCTTGCTGGGAGATCCCCCGTTGCTGCTACTGGACGAACCAACGGCCAGCCTGGACGTTCGCAGCCGCACCGAGTTTGTGGCCCACCTACAAACGCTGCTGGATCAGGGCAAGACGCTGTTATTTTCGACCCATCGTTTTGAGGAGGTGGAACACTTAGCCCGCCGCGTGCTCCTGCTTGAAAACGGCCACCTGGAGGCCAACACCACCCCTGGCGAACTGGCCCGTCGGCTGTTTCCCCCAACCACGCACTACCGCCTGCGCGTGCATCTGCCCGAACCTCAGCGACCCAAAGCGCTGCAGATGCTCCAGGCACACGGCTTCGAGGTGTGGATGAACGGCCATGGCCTGGAGGTACGCGTGCCCACCGACGAAAAAGCCACCCCGCTATTGCTGCTAAGCCGTGTTGGCTTTGAGGTAACCGACTTCGAACTGTATGTCTGAGCCATGACGACCACCACCCGCGCAACCATCGGCCTGCTGGCCCGCAAAGAATTGCACGATGCGCTGCGCAACCGCTGGTTCCTTCTCTACACCGTAGTCTTTGCCATCCTTTCACTGGCACTGTCGTGGATCGGCCTGGCGGGAAGCCAACTTTACGGACTGGCTGGCTTCGGCCGTACTACGGCCAGCCTGATCAACCTGATCATGCTGATCGTGCCCCTGATGGGCCTCACGCTCGGCGCACTAAGCCTGGCTCTGGAGCGCGAGCAGGGAACCCTGCTCTATGTCCTGGCGCAGCCAGTCGTGCCAGCCGAGGTGCTGCTGGGCAAACTGCTCGGACTGACCACGGCACTGACGGCCGTCCTGAGCATTGGCTTCGGCTTAAGTGGCCTGCTCCTGGCCTGGCGTGGAAGCACCATGGGGCTGGGTGCCTATGTGGGTCTCTTCGGCTTGACCATCCTGCTGGCCCTGCTGAGCCTGAGCCTGGGCCTGCTCTTTTCCAGTGCGCTGCCACGAACAGCCACTACACTGGGAAGCGCGCTTTTTGCCTGGCTGCTCCTGGTGTTTCTGGGCGATCTAGGCTTGCTGGGCTCGGCACTTGTGCTACGCATTCCGGTGGAGCAGCTCTTCACGCTCTCGCTGCTTAACCCACTCCAGGTGTTCAAAGTAGCTGCCGTCCTGCTGCTGCGCAGCGACCTGCAAGTACTTGGACCGGCCGGCCAGTATGCCATGCACACCTACGGCATGCGCCTGTTGCCGCTTTCGGTGGGCATGCTCTTGCTATGGTCCCTGCTTCCTCTGCTTCCCGCCTACCTGTTCTTCCGCCGCCGCGGTGCACTATGAGGCAGCCTGTAGCCTTGGCGGCTGGCGCAAACTTTTACTCTAAAGCGCTACTTTGAGGTATGCAAACCAACGACGCCCGCCCTTTTCCGTTACTTCCGTGTTGGGTTCTTGGCCTGCTCCTCCTGCTGGGGGCCTGTCAGTCGACGCCTGATCCGGACCGACCACCGGTCATCCGCTTTGGGCACGACGCCTGTGACTACTGCCGCATGCTCATTGGCGAACCGCGCTACGCAGCCGCGCTGCGCACAACGGACGTTCAGGAGCGGCGCTTCGACGACATCGGTTGCCTGCTGCACTACCTGCACGAGCATCCCGAAGCTGCCGGTGCCCACATCTGGGTCCATGATTACCTTCAGCAGCGGTGGCTCCGCGCCCCGCAGGCGTTCTTTGTGCGCAGCGACCGCTTGGTCACCCCGATGGGCTACGGAATCGTAGCGCTGGGCGATTCGCTGGCGGCCGACAGCCTGGCCCATACGCTCGGCGGTACACTCACCCGCTTCGATGTCCTCCGGGCAAACCCGCCACCTGAACCCGTGCAATTGCACTGAGCTACCGACTGGCCACCACCATGTCGCGCAGCACGCGGGCCTCCTCTTCAAGTTCTTCGAGGCGCGACTTGACCACGTCGCCAATACTGATCATACCAATAAGCCGTCCGTCTTCGACAACGGGAAGATGACGAATGCGCCGATAGGTCATCTGCCACATCACATCGCGGATCGAATCGTCCGGCTTGCAGAAATGCACGGGAGAGGTCATGCAGTAGCGCACCGGCTCCTCCAGAATGGCCGCTCCCTTTTCGGCCAGTCGCCACACCACGTCGCGCTCCGTAAACAGACCGATCATCCGGGCCCGGTCGTCCACGACCGGCATGGCACCGATCTGATGCGCCCGAAGCTGCTTTACCGCCTCCAAAACCGGCGTGTCTGCTTGCACCGTGATCACACGCGCGGGTTTGCCGCGCAATACATCGCGCACTGTCATAACCGCTGGCAATTAATTCACGCTGGCTTTATATTACAACACAAGTCTACAGAATCCAAACGTCCTCCTCCAGCCAAACACGCTTTCGCCTTTTTTGTTACAATCCAAAGGTTGTCTGGTTTTTATCGTCCGACGTCATGCCTACTGAGTTAACGCTGGTGCTCAGGCCGCAGGCGCGGCTGGACCTGATCGACGTTACGGCCCACCTCCGGGAAATCGAGCCAGACTTTTTCTGGCGCCATCGTCAGGCCCTCTACTATTCCTACCATACGACGGCCGGCTATCCCGAGCAGCGGCTTTGCGAGCGCCTGGGATACCGGCGCGACGCGCTGGAAGCCTTCTTCCGAGGCTTTCAGCGACTGTTTCCGCCAGAGGCCGGCTACCGACACGACCGTCTGGAGCTGCGCACAGAATTGGGCGAAGACGAGCGCCAACACGAACCCCGCAATGCCGACGCCCACCTGACCTACATCGGGGCCGGGCTGCTACCAGCCGCCTGCTACCGCCACGTGCCTGACCGCCCCGTCTACTTCGTGGACCTCGACGGCGTCTACGATGGGCACGTGCGCACCCGTCAGACGACCGTCGTGGGCTTCGAGCGCATGGAACGCCTGGCCACCCGCCGCTTCGCCATCCCGATGCCCGCCCACTACATCGCCTCCGTCAACCTGCGCGACCACACGCTGGGCTTCTTTGAACAGCTACACGAATGGCTGGGAGGATTCGATCTGCAGCACGGACGGCTCGACCTACTCCTGCCCGCCGAAGAGCAACACGCTGCGCTGACTGTCAACGAATATGAAACCCTGCTCATGCGGCACGACCTGGCCGAAGTGCTGCGCAATCCGTTCCGCTTCATGGCCGAAACTGGTCGCCACGCGCTGCAGAACCCGCGGGCTGTACCGGGCAAGGCGCTTAACTACGTGCAGTACGACCTGGTGCGCCTGATCAACGAATTTGTTGACCGGCTACGGCTGCACGAATCGCTCGTTGAACGCGTGCTAAACAAGTTCCTAGCCCTACCGGCTGCCCGCTTTCTACGCATGAAGCGCGGCCTGCATCTACTCGTGGCGCCGGATGCTACAGGTCTGCCAACAATCCGCCAGGGCCGTTATCAGAGCCCCATCCTGATCCAGTGGGAACGCGCCGCCCGCGACCTGCGGGAAATCGAGGCGCGGCTGTATCGCTTCATCTGAAGCGCCTACCAGGCTTTAAATTAAAGTTATAGGTAAACCCAACCAGCGGAAGAAAAGGAAAGCCCTCTGTTATTTCAGTCCCTAAAGGGTACAAAAAACCAAAGTCCGCCGCCAATTGACTACCAAAAAAGCGCAATCCTCCGCAAAGATATTGTACCTCACCACCTGGATCCAGCCAGTTCTCTGTAATGAGACTCACCTGAGGACTCATGCGAAATGCTCCACCTAACACCACAATGGGTTTATTTATTATTTGTTCATTGTTGAACCCCCAACTCAGTCCAACTGTAAAGTGCATTGCATCAGATCCGATCGTACTCACTCCGTAGAGCAAACCTATCGTCTCGCTTTCCTCTTCCTCAAAAGGCGTTTTTATTGCAAGAAAACCGCCAGCCAGTGCCCAGTTCGATTGGTTAAAAAGAGTCACTTTGGATCCTAAATAAGCAAGCTGTGACTTAGCCCCAGGAATTAAAGAAAATCCACCGCCAATGGTCACTTGATCTAATGGACTCACTGCAAAAAAAGGAAAAAAATACTTCAAATACAGAAAAATAGCCCGAACCTTGAGGTGAGGGAAAAGCTGTTGGAGCCACAAACAAACGGATTCGATTAGGATCAGGGGGATACCATCGCCCCTCTCGTACCATGCCCTCCAAGCGCAGAATCTCTCTAACCTGCTCGCGGGCTACCCTAAGCGTAGCACCATCTATTGTCTGTAGGGTCAACCATTGTGCGTCTGCTGCGAGAACGCGTCCCTGTAGCTCCGTACCCCCGTACAATATAACCCGGACATACTGTGTCGTATCTACCCCCTGCGACAGCAACGAAATGGGCTGGGCTTTTAGCTGACCCAACACAGACATTGTAGCTATCCAGACTGATACAATAACACGCCACATTTGCATTTATGGCTTATAGTTTTATGAGCACATAGTTGGACGTTCCTCATTACAGCAAACGGCCAATTACTACAGGCTATCTGGAGTCCCTCACAAATACGCCAGCCTGTGTTTGGGCTATGCCCGTTTAAAGTCCGAACGACTCGCCACAGGCACAAGTGCGCGCAGCCTGCGGGTTGACGAAATGAAAGCCCCGGCCTTCCAGCCCGTCGGTGAAGTCCAGTGTTGTGCCCCTCAGGTACAGGTAGCTCCTGCGATCGATAACCACCTGCACGCCGTCGAATTGCGCTGTCAGGTCCTGCTCCTGCAGCGTGGTATCCCAGCCTAGCTCGTAGGTCAGTCCCGAACAGCCGCCGGGCACCACGGCAATGCGCAGCATGGTCTGCCCAAGATCTACCGCTTCATTTGTGGCAATTTCCCGAATGCGCGCCAGTGCCCGCTCGGTTATCTGCAATTCCATAACGTTTTCAAAAAGATAATCGCTGCTTTCCAAACTGCTGTTTTTCCTACGCCAATACAACCGGCACCCGTTCAGACAGGTTCCAGTGTCGGAACGTTAAGTCAACTCGATGGTTCGTAATCAAGCGTTGACAAAACAGTTTGTAAACTTTAGTTTACAAAGCATCACGCTATGCCGATCGAGGGTCGGTTGGAGGCCGTTTTGGCCCCGGCATCGCCCTTGTACTGATAGCACAACGCAACGAAAACCCTGAACCCTTTAAAACCCGTTACGCCTTATGAGCGACACCGCCTACCTGCATCAGATCGCCCAGAGCGATTACAAGTACGGGTTCGAGACCGACATTGAGGTCGAGAAGGCACCTCCTGGCCTCAGTGAGGAGGTCATCCATTACATCTCGGACCGGCGCGGCGAGCCGGACTGGATGCGGGCGTGGCGCCTGCGAGCGTTCCGCCATTTCATGAGCCTGCTGGAACGCTATGAGGAGACCTATCCCCGCTGGGCGCACCTGAAGTATCCGGACATTGACTTCCAGGCGATCAGCTACTACGCAGCGCCTCAGAAAAAGCCGCGCTACAAGAGCCTGGACGACGTTGATCCCAAGATTCTGGAGACGTTCCGAAAGCTTGGCATTCCGCTCGATGAGCAGATGCAGCTGGCCGGCGTGGCTGTCGATGCAGTGATGGACAGCGTGTCGGTGGCCACCACCTTCAAAGAGGAGCTGGCCAAACATGGCATCATCTTTTGCTCGATGGGCGAAGCGATCGAAAACTATCCCGAACTGGTGCAGAAATATCTGGGTTCGGTCGTCCCCTACACCGACAACTTCTTCGCGGCGCTCAACTCCGCCGTCTTCTCCGATGGTTCGTTCGTCTACGTGCCCAAGGGCGTGCGCTGCCCTATGGAGCTGAGCACGTACTTCCGGATCAACACGGCCGGTACGGGTCAGTTCGAGCGCACGCTGATCATCGCCGATGAGGGCGCCTACGTGAGTTACCTGGAGGGTTGCACAGCCCCCATGCGCGACGAGCACCAGCTCCACGCGGCTGTCGTCGAGCTGATCGCCCTGAAAGACGCCGAGATCAAGTACTCAACCGTCCAGAACTGGTACCCGGGCGATGCTGAGGGGAAGGGGGGCGTCTACAACTTCGTCACCAAGCGGGGCATTTGCCTGGGCGAAAACTCGAAGATTTCCTGGACGCAGCTCGAGACGGGCTCGGCCATCACCTGGAAGTATCCGAGCGTCATCCTGAAGGGCGACAACTCGGTCGGCGAATTCTACTCGGTGGCCTTCACCAAGGGCTACCAGCAGGCCGACACGGGCACGAAGATGATCCACATAGGCCGCAATACGCGCAGCACGATTATCTCGAAGGGCATCGCAGCCGGGTACTCGAACAACAGCTACCGCGGTCTGGTCAAGGTGACCCGCACGGCCGAAAATGCCCGTAACTTCTCGCAGTGCGATTCGATGCTGCTGGGTGACAAGTGCGGCGCGCACACCTTCCCCTATATCGAAATCGAAAACCCGACAGCCCGGGTCGAACACGAGGCTACTACGTCCAAGATCGGCGAGGACCAGATTTTCTACTGCCAGCAGCGGGGTCTGAGCGAGGAAACCGCCATCAAGCTGATCGTCAATGGCTTCTGCAAAGAAGTGCTGGCGCAGCTGCCAATGGAGTTCGCCATGGAGGCCCAGAAGCTGCTGGCTATTGAATTGGAAGGTAGCGTCGGTTGAAAGCTGCTGCTTTACCTGTAAACCCTAAACCTGAGATCAACCTATGGCACTACTGGAAATCCGTAACCTGCACGCACGCGTCGAAGAAAAGGAAATTCTCAAGGGCGTCAACCTGACGGTCAACGCCGGTGAAGTGCACGCCATCATGGGCCCGAACGGGTCGGGCAAGAGCACGCTGGCCTCGGTCCTGGCTGGACGTGAGGACTACGAGGTCACCGAGGGCGAGGTGCTCTATGACGGTAAAAACCTGCTGGAAATGGAGCCCGACGAGCGGGCCCGGGAAGGCATGTTTCTGGCCTTCCAGTATCCGGTCGAGCTTCCAGGGGTCAACATGGCCACGTTCCTGCGCGAGGCGCTCAAGGCCATCCGAGAGCATCGGGGCCTACCCCCGCTCAGTCCGGCCGAGTTCATGAAGCAGCTGAAAGAAAAAGCCGAGTTGGTCGGACTCGACCCCAGCCTCAAGCAGCGTTCGGTCAACGAAGGCTTCTCGGGTGGTGAAAAAAAACGCAGCGAGATCTTCCAACTCGCCCTGCTGGAACCCCGCCTGGCCATTCTGGACGAAACAGACTCGGGGCTCGACATCGACGCGCTGCGCGCAGTAGCCGATGGCGTCAACAAGCTACGCGCCCCAGACCGGGCCTTTGTCATCATCACACACTACCAGCGCCTGCTGAACTATATCGAGCCGGACTACGTGCACGTGATGGTCGACGGCCGGATTGTTCGCTCGGGCGACAAGAGCCTGGCCCTGGAGTTGGAGGAGAAGGGCTACGACTGGATCAAAGAAGAGGTTGGACTGATCGCCTGAGTCGCTCCTCGGCATCGGATCACGCAAACCCACGGAATCAAACCTTTAGCGATAGACGATGACCACCACACTGACCGCCACAACAACACGTCCGGAAGACCGCTTCCTGCACGCGTTTGAGGTCTACGCGGGTGAGGTGCTCAATGGCACGAGCGAGCACCTGGCTACCCTGCGTCGGAAAGCCATCGAGCGCTTTGAGGCACTGGGCTTTCCGGGCCGCAAGTCGGAAGCCTGGAAATACACGCCCATTGCGAAGGCGCTCCAGCACCCGTATCGGATCGCTCCCATACCGGCGGTGCCGACCCTGAGCAAACAGGCCCTGGCCGACTACGCGATCTCAGACCTGGATGCCTACCGCGTCGTGCTCGCCAATAGCCGCTTCGTACCGGAGCTTTCAACGACTTCAGCCCTTCCTGAAGGCGTCGTGCTGACCAGCTTGGCTGAGGCCGCTCATCGACATGCCGACCTGTTCGAAAAGTACTTTGCGCATTACCTTGACTTCGAAAACGAACCCTTCCTGGCGCTCAATACCGCCTTTGCCCGGGATGGCTTCTTCCTGTATGTGCCCGAGGGAACCGTGCTCGAGCGCCCGGTGCATGTGCTGAACCTGATCGACACGGACGAGGAGCTGTTCCTACAGCCGCGTAACGTGGTGGTGGTCGCGCCAGGCGCCTCGCTCAAGCTGGTAGTCAGCGGTCACAGCCGGACTGCGCAGCGTACGTTCACCAACAGCGTCACCGAAGTATTTGTCGGTCAGGGCGCCGAGGTGCATCAGTACGATCTTCGCCTCGAGGGGGAAACTGCCTCAGGCATCTTCAGCACGCAGGCCTACCTGGAAGGCGGTGCCCGCTATACGAACGGCACGCTCACGCTGGGCGGCGCGCTGATCCGTAACAACGTATACGTGCGTTTCGACGACCAGGAAGGGGAGGCCCACCTGTATGGCTTCTTCCTGGGGCGCGGGTCGATGCACATCGATAACCACACGATGATCGACCACGCCGTCCCCTACTGCGTCAGCAACGAGCTCTACAAGGGCATTCTGGACGATCAGGCGACAGGCGTCTTCAATGGCAAGGTGCTCGTGCGGCCACATGCTCAAAAAACAAATGCGTACCAGTCGAACAAAAGCATCGTGCTGACGCGCGAAGCCCGCATGTACTCGAAGCCCGAGCTGGAAATCTACGCCGACGACGTGCGCTGCACGCACGGTGCCGCCATCGGCCAGCTCGATGAAGACGGGATCTTCTACCTGCGGGCCCGTGGCCTGACGCTTCAGAAAGCCCGGGCCATGATGCTGCTGGCCTTCGCCCGCGACGTGCTCGACCAGATCGCCGTCGAACCGCTTCGGGCCTACCTCGACGAACTGGTGGCCGAACGCTTCGGCACCTGAATCCAACGCTGACTAACCCTGCCTGCAACATGCCTGCCTCCGTCGAAAGCACCGGACTGCAGACCACGTTCGATGTGGCGCGCGTGCGGGCCGATTTTCCGGCCCTGCACCAGCGCATCTACAACGGGCGGCCGCTTGTGTACCTCGACAATGCGGCCACCACGCAGAAGCCGCAGGTGGTCATCGACCGCATCCGCGACTTCTACATGTACGAAAATGCCAACGTCCACCGCGGCGTACACTACCTGAGCCAGCGCGCCTCCGACGCCTACGACGAGGCGCGGCGTCTGGTGGCCGACTTTATCGGGGCGCCGGACCCCTCCCAGGTGATTTTCACACGCGGTACCACCGAAAGCATCAACCTGGTGGCCGCCACCTACGGCCGCCGACACGTCGGCGAAGGGGACGAGATCGTGCTCTCGGCCATGGAGCACCACGCGAACATCGTCCCCTGGCAACTGCTCTGCGAGGAGAAAGGCGCGCGGCTGCGGGTGGTGCCGGTAGACGAGCGGGGCGTGCTCGACCTGGAGGCACTGGAACAGTCGTTAACGGAGCGCACGCGCCTGGTGGCCATTGCCCATGTGTCGAATGCACTGGGCACGGTCAATCCAATCCGGGAAATCATCCACATGGCGCACGCCCGCGACATCCCGGTGCTTGTCGACGGAGCGCAGGCAGTGCAGCACTTCGTGGTGAACGTGGCCGATCTGGACTGTGACTTCTACTGCTTCTCCGGTCACAAGGTGTACGGCCCCACGGGCATCGGCATCCTTTACGGAAAAGCCGAGTTGCTCGAAGCCATGCCCCCCTATCAGAGCGGCGGTGACATGATCGAGCGCGTCACCTTCGAGCGCACCACGTTCAACCGCCTGCCCTACAAGTTCGAGGCGGGCACCCCGCACATTGCAGGCGCCATCGGACTGGGTGCAGCCGTCGCCTACCTGAACAGCTTGGGACATGCGGCCGTAACCCACTACGAGGCCGAACTGCTTCGCTATGCCACCGAACGGCTGCAGGAGGTACCGGGCCTCCGACTGATAGGAACGGCCCCCCACAAGGTCAGCGTGCTCTCGTTCGTCATCAAGGACGTGCATCCCTACGACGCGGGCACCCTGCTCGACCAGATGGGCATTGCCGTACGCACAGGCCACCACTGTGCCCAGCCACTCATGGACTGGCTGGGCCTGCCCGGTACGATCCGCGCCTCCCTGGCGCTCTACAACACGCGCGAAGAGATCGACGCGCTCGTAGAGGCCTTGCACCGCGTTGTCCGAATGCTACGCTGAGACATGGCCGAACCCCGCAACGACACGATCGAAGCGCGAGCGCACCAGCTCGTCGAAGAATTCGCCTGCTTCGACGACTGGATGGAGAAGTACGAATACCTGATCGAGCTGGGGAAGTCGCTTCCGCCGCTTGAACCGGAATACAAAACCGAAGCGTTCCGGATTCACGGTTGTCAGTCGCAGGTGTGGATCCGGCCTGAATTTCGAAACGGGCGTGTCTACTTCAAAGGCGACAGCGACGCGCTGGTCACGAAAGGGCTGGTGGCCCTTCTGATCCGCGTGCTTTCAGGGCAGCCTCCGGAAGCCATTGTCAACGCACAGCTGGACTTTCTGGACCAGATCGGTCTGAAAGCACACCTGTCGCCCACGCGCAAAAACGGCCTGGCGGCCATGATCGAACAGATACGCCGCTACGCGCAGGCTTACCTGCAGGCATCCCGCAACTAAACCGACCGTCGGCTATGTCCGCCTACGTTGCCATCGACAACCAGCTTGGCGATAAGGAGCTGGAGCAGGCTATCATCGAGGCGCTCAAGAGCGTCTACGACCCGGAAATTCCGGTCAACATCTACGATTTGGGCCTGATTTACGAAATCCGAATCTTCGAAGACCAGACGGTCTACGTCAAGATGACCTTGACGGCGCCGGGCTGCCCGGTGGCTGGCACGCTGCCGGGACAGGTGGAAATGCGTCTGCAGGAGGTGCCCGGCGTCCAGGAAGCGCGGGTTGAGCTGACCTTTGATCCACCCTACACGATCGAGCGCATGTCGGACGAAGCCCGGCTGACGCTTGGCTGGATGTAACCGAACGCGACCGATTGTGCGGCACTCGCAGACCATAGCACTGGCGCGTAGCCTGCTGGCCGAGGGGCGCAGCAGTGAGGTGGCCCGTATGCTGGAGCCATTGATCGAGCCGTTGCCGTCCCATCCAGCCACGGCCGACGTCTCGCAGTACCTGCTGCGGGCATTGCTGGCCCGCGTGCGACTGCTGCGTCAGAACGACGTGTCTGGCACGCACCGGCTGCTGCAGCCGCTCGACACTCCGACCCTCCGGGAGCGCCTGGCGCCTGCCGTCCGGGCCGAGGTGGCCCTCTGGCTGGGCTGGCTTCACGCCTGGCCTGAAAACCATGAGGCCGACCGTACCCGAGCCTTCAACCTGCTGGCGGAAGCTGAACGTTTCTTCCAGCAGGAACTGAATACGGCCGGACGTTGCTGGGTCTGCATCGGACGCGCCCTGGCCTATTTGGGGATTGACGAGTACACGCTGGCCCTGCAGGCACTCGATGAGGCAGCTGCCCTGAAAGAACGGCTGCCCGACGTGCAGGCCGACGGCTGGATCCGAGACCTGCGCGTCTGGGTCGCTTTGTTGACCGGCCGATACCGCCGAGCCGAACACGAACTGGAACGCCTGCAAGCGCTGGCCGAACGCACCACCGACACGCTATTACAGGGCCGCAGCGCTGCCTATTGGGCCCTGCTCGAACAGGCGCGGGGTGGTGCGCCAGCCGCCATCTTAGAGGCTGGCGATACGGCCGAAGCACTGCTTTCCGGTCTGATGTCCCCGCCCTACCTGCTGGCATGGGTTCGAGCGGCGCGTCTGGCCACCTTGCGGCGCCAGGGTGCCTGGAACGAAATGGATCGCCTGCTGCAACGCTGGCTGTCGGGTACCCCGCGCGAACCGTTGCATCCGGTGTTGCTCGAGGCGGCCGAACTGGCGCTACTGCGGGAAAATTTCGATACCTGTGAGCAGTTGCTCGAACAGGTCCTGACTTCGCCTGCTTTCATACAACCTCGCCTGCTGGCAACCCGGGCAGCTCTGCTACAGGCCCGGCACTTTTTGGCGCGCAGCCAGCCAGCCCGCGCCCGCGAGTGGGCCGAACGAGCCTATCGCACCGCGCAGGAACTCGGATTGGAGCCACTGGCGCTCGATGCCCTCCTTGTGCAGGCCCGAATCGCTCTGACCGAAAAGGCACGGCCACAGGCTCATGCCTTCCTGCAACAGGCCGAAGCCTTCAGCAACTACTTCAGCCTGTTGCCCTGGGTTGCCCAACGTTTCTGGCTGCTGGGCGATTGCCTTGAGGCCGAAGGCCAGCCCGATGAGGCGCAGTCACACTACGTGCAGGCGCTTTCGGCTTTCTCGTTGCTGGGTGACCGTTACCATACGGCTTGGCTACAGATGGCTGTGGCACAGCTGGTCTGCACGAACGACCCTGCTCAGGCACGAGCGCTGCTGGAAGCGGCTGCGCAGACGTTCGACGCACTAGGCGTCGCCACGCAGCGCCAGAAAGCCCGTCGTCTGCTCCAGCAACTGCCCCACCGGGTGATGTCCGTCGAATCGGCTCCGGAGGCGCAACTGGGTCATGCACTGGCCCGGGCGGCCCTATCGGTGGAACTTGTGGCCGAAGCCTGGTTGCAGGTGCTCCGCCAGCTCTGGCCCGACCGCTGGCTGGCCGTCTTCCAGCACATGCCGGAAGGCGACTGGCGGGCCGTCCGCAGCCACGGCACGACCCCAGCATCGCTTGCCTTCCCGTCGCCTGAGCAGAGCGAAGCCTTCCTGAACGGCGTCGCCTGGCTTAGGCTGCGCCCGATGCCCGGACCGGCTTTCTTCACGGCGGCCCGGGTCTCTGAAGCTGAACGCCCCGACTGGAAGACCGTCGTGGCGCGGCTGCACCCGTGGCTGCCGGTGGTGGCGCTGGCACTGGACCACGCGCTGCTGCGGGCTCGCCAGTTCGGTGAGCTGGCCAACGGGCACACGCCGAACGAACCCCTGCCCTCCCCACTGGAAGACTTCGTCTATGCCAGTCCCGCCATGCGGGCACTGGTGAATCAGATCTACCGGGTACGCAGTAGCCACAGCCCGGTGCTCATTACCGGCGAAAGCGGCACGGGTAAAGAATTGATCGCCCGGGCCGTGCACGCGACCAGCGACCGACGAGACGCACCGTTCGTGGCCTTCAACTGCGCCAACGTGCCGCCCGAATTGATCGACAGCCATCTGTTCGGGCATGAAAAAGGTGCCTTCACGGGCGCCACGCAGGCCAATCCCGGTGTCATCCGGGCGGCCGACGGCGGTACGCTCTTTCTGGACGAAATCGGCGACCTGCCGCTCGAAGTGCAACCCAAGCTGCTGCGCTTCCTGCAGGAGGGCGAAATTTTTCCGCTGGGAGCCCGTCGCCCTGTGCGCGTCAACGTCCGGGTCATTTCAGCCACACACCGCGATTTGGAGGCGCTCGTGCGCGCGGGGCGCTTCCGCGAAGACCTCTACTATCGGCTCAACGTCATCCCGCTGCACGTGCCACCGCTTCGCGAGCGCCGCGAAGACATTCCGGTACTCGTACGGCATTTTATGAACACGCTGCGTCCACCGGGCGTGCCGGCCGTTTCCATCACGAGCCGCGCTATGGAAGCGCTCGTGCGATACGACTGGCCCGGCAACGTGCGCCAGCTCCGTAATGAGATCGAACGGGCACTGGTGTTCGTGGCGAGCGAACCGGTCCCCACCATCGACCTGAAGGACCTCTCGCCCGCCGTACAGCGCGCGCTGAGCGACAAGCCCTCGCGTCCGGTCCGGACCGCCCTCGACAGCAACCAGCCGCTGGACGCCGTTCTGGCCGACACTGAAAAAGCACTGATCGAGCGGGTACTCGCTGAAAACCGCGGGCGCATCAGTGCTGCAGCGCGGGCGCTGGGCCTGACCCGCCAGGGCCTTTACAAGAAAATGAAGCGGCTAGGGATCGATCCGACCCGCTTTCACCACCGTCGTACCGACGTGAATCCGACCGCAACCTCATAGACAACCAGAACGCCATGCAACCGACCCGTAGCCCCGACATGCAGCCGGTCGCCGACGAGGCGCTGGCCATCCAGCTCGATCATGCGGCCATCATGACCACCCAACTGGACGCTGCCGTAGACTTCTACACCCGTCTTATCGGCCTGCACCTGCGCGTCATCGAAGAAGATCCCATCCGGAAAGGCCGGCGACGGGCATTGCTGACCGATGCCAACGGCCGCGAAGTACTGGAACTCATCGAAATGACCGAACTAAGCCATCCGACCATCCCCGGCCGAGGGGGCATTCATCATCTGGGATTTCGGATGCCCACAAACGACTGGCATGCGCTGCGGGCTCGTCTCGACGCGGCCGGCTATCCCTATCAGGAAGTGCACCAGCGTTTGTTTGTGCGCGACGCCGACGGCCTGGTACTGGAGATCGAGCCGTTTCGCTAAACCTTAACGCTTTCGCCGACGTTTTTTCGACGGTGCTCCGCGCACGCGTAGCGTATCGGTAAGTTCATTCATATCGTCCGGGCGCAGCTCGACCCCGTGCGTGGCCAGAAGCTGCCCGCACAGCTCGATGGCCGCGATTAGTCCATCCACCGGCCGTCCTTCGCGGATCCCTTTCCGGATCCGATCCACAACCTCGGCCCATACCTCGGATACCACCCGCTGATTGATCCCCGCATCGCCGATCACTTCCACCCAGTGCTCAAAAAGCGACACAAAGATCAGGATGCCGGTTCGGTCTCGCGTGTTGAACACTTCTTCTTCGACGAACGCCTGCAGCGCGCGCAGATGTACCTGCTCGGCCATTCGGGCTTCGCCTACCAGCCAGCGCTGCACCGGCGCCACATAAGCCCCCAGCAGGCCACCCACCACGCCGGCCAGCGCTGTCAGCAGCGCCACACCCCAGCCAGTGTGCAGTAGCGTCAGTCCCCATCCGTCGTAGATGTAGTCGAATATCAACGCCATGACGAGCACCGGGAGCATCAGCAGCACGGCGCCTTTCCAGACGGCTTCGGGATAGGTACCACTGCGCGGGACAATGACCGGGACGATCTCCCCTGCGGTCTGTTGCTCGGCGGCGGCGACGGCCTCGCGCACGCGTGTCAGTTCTTCTTCTGAAAACAGCAAGCTCATTGGGTCGAACCGGTGGTTTGCAGGCGACGGATCAGTTGCAGAATCGTATCGGCCTGGGCATACAACGGCGAGTGTGGCCCGACCAGCCGCTGCACCTTCTCGAACTGAACGCGGGCTTCGTCGAGCCGGTTAATTTGCAAGAGCATGAGGCCCAGGTTGAAGTTGGCCTGAATATGCGTGGAGTCTTTTTCCAGCACGAGCCGCGTCTGGCGCACGGCCTCCATGGGATTGTCCGGATCGTACAGATAGGCAATAGCCATGTCGGCCCGCACGTCCAGATTATCCGGCTCCTTTTCGAGCACGTGCTGATAGGCCGCGATGACCCGACGGGCCAGGGCCGTTTTGGCCGGGCCATCGACCATCTCCATCCAGTCGTAGAACAGATTGCCGGTCCGTCGCCAGGCCTCCGGCGTGTCGAGCTGGCGAGCGATCTCCTCCTGTACGAGCGCAGCACGATCAGGCCTTCCGATGCCGATCAGCAGGTTCACCAGCGCCTGCTGCTTTTCCAGCCGGGCCGATCCCTCTAGGCGGGCGATCTCGGCCTCCAGTGCAGCCACCTGATCGGACACGGCAGCCGGGATCGGTCCGGGTTCCGGGAGCGGCAATTCTACCTGTTGTGGAGCGGCACCGGCCGGTGGCAACCCGCCCCGTCCGCCGCTGACCAGCGTGAGTAGGTAAAGTGCCCCCACCAGCAATAGCCCGCCCCCTACGATGAAGGCTACATGCACTGGACGCAGCCCCGAAGCTGCACCGGTTTCCTCTGCTTTCGGCCTCTCGGTGACCATGGCAGGCTGCTCGTGAGGTGCCAGCGGCCGAACGCCCGGAAGCTCCGCACCACATTGATTGCAATAACGAGCACCCACTGGGTTCGCGTGGCCGCATTCGTCGCACACCAGCACCCGCGGACTTTTCCGCACCGGCATGCCGCACAGATCACACACCACCGCCTCCGGCTTCAACCGGGCGCCACAGGCCGGGCAAACAGGCATTGCTTCGGACATTGATGCCGTCCCTTTTCTGAAAAAAAGCTTTACCCTCGCGTTTCTAAACGCTACCCCGCCCGTAGGGTTCAGGCAAAAATACTGGTGACACCGTATCTTTTCCCACCGCTCCCGAAAACCTGCCACAGAGCCATGCCGCAAAGCGTACGAATCGTATCGGTGCTCCTGCTCTGGCTGCTGCTCTCTGCTGCTTTTGCCGCGGCCCAGACCTCGCCCGACTGGCAACAGCGCGTGCGCTACGAAATGGACCTTCGCCTCGACACCGAGCACCATCACATGCGCGGTCGTTCGCAGATCGTCTATTACAACCATTCGCCCGACACGCTTCGCCAGGTCTTTTTTCACCTGTACTTCAACGCCTTTCATCCGCAGTCCATGATGGCCGAGCGCAACCGACACCTGCCCGACCCTGACCGGCGGGTGGTTCCCAGAATCTGGCAGCTTGGCCCCGAAGAACAGGGTTTTCATCGCATCACTTACCTGGCTCAAGAAGGCAAATCGCTCACATTCCGGATCACCGACACGGTACTGCAGGCCGAACTGACCCGACCACTGGCACCGGGCGACTCAACCGTTTTCGAGCTGCGCTTTCACTCGCAGGTGCCGCGTCAAACACGTCGCAGCGGACGCGATAATGCCGAGGGTATTGACTTTTCAATGAGCCAGTGGTATCCGAAGATTGCCGCCTATGATGGCCGCGGCTGGCATCCCGATCCGTACATCGGCCGGGAATTCTACGGCGTCTTTGGCACGTTCGACGTACGCATCACGCTACCCGCCTGCTACACGATCGGGGCCACGGGCGTATTGCTCAACGCCGAGGAAGTCGGCCACGGCTACGACCGCATCAGCAGCCGGGGCTGGACGCGTTTCGATCCGCGTGAGGAGGGCTTGCAGTGCATGCCCGGCGACTCGCTCACCTGGCACTTCCGTGCTGCGAATGTGCATGACTTCGCCTGGGCAGCCGATCCGGACTATATCCACGAAGCCTGGCACGACGACAGCCTGGGTGTCACCTATCACCTGCTTTTTCAACCCGACGTGGCCGAGCGCTGGCAACCCATGCGCCAGTGGGTGCCCTGGCTCATTCGCTACTACAGCCGGCGGATCGGACGCTACCCTTATCCGCAGTTCACCGTCGTGCAGGCGGGCGACGGCGGTATGGAGTACCCGATGATCAACTTCATCACGGGTCGTCGCAGTCCGTTTTCGCTGCTGGGTGTGACCGCCCACGAAGCGGCACACGAGTGGTTCTACGGGGTGCTGGCCTCCAACGAGAACGCCTACGCCTGGATAGACGAAGGCTTCACAAGCTGGGCCACGACCGAAGCTATCGCGCACCTGCTGGGTCAGATGCCCGATCACCGGGATGCTATGCTCAGTGTCGTGCGCCTGCAGCAAATGGGCCTGTTCGAGCGTCTGAACACGCCCGCCGACTGGTTCGCTTCCAACGTAGCCTACAGCGTGGCCGCCTACTCCGGCGGCGAAATGCTACTCGACCTGTTGGGCTATGTGATCTCCGATTCGCTGCGCGACGCCTTTCTGCAGGCCTACTTCCGCACTTACGGCCTGCGCCATCCTAATCCTTACGACGTCGAAAAAGTCGCCGAACAGGTCAGCGGGCTGCGCCTGGACTGGTTCTTCGAACAGTTGACCAACAGCACCTACACCTACGACGATGCCCTGGAGGTCGCCGCGCAGCAACGCACGCCGGAAGGCTGGCGCGTAACACTCCGACTTCGTCGCCGGGGCACGATGTTTCTGCCCGTCGATCTCCGGCTGACACTGGCCGACGGCCGCGCGCAGTGGGTACACGTGCCGCTCGGTCTGGCCCAGGGCCATAAGCCGGTACCGTCTGACTGGATCGTGACCGAGCCGTGGTTGTGGACGTTCCCGCGCTACACGCTGACGCTCACGCTGCCGACCCCCGTCGTGCGTGCCGAGCTGGACCCGCTCCAGCGCACGCCCGACCACAACCGGTTGAATAACACCTGGCCGTTCCCGCTACAGATCGCTTTCCTGCAGCCGCTTTCTTTCGACCCGGCTTCCTATCTGGCTACATGGCGTCCGCTGGCCACTTATGCTTACAACTTTGGCCTGGGTCTCGGCGTGCAGCTGCGCGGCCGCTACTTCTTCGACCGCCACGAAACGCTGCTCATGCTAAAGCTCTGGCCCGAAGTGCTGCTGAGCAACGGTCGGCGACCGGAGCGTCCTTGGGTGCACGACCGCAACGCCTGGTGGGCAGGCATCGACTACGTGTTGCGCTACAGCGACCGGCTGGGTCCCCGCACCCGCTGGCACCTGCAGCTCGAAAAACACCTGGGCGTACTGGAAAACTGCATCGGCCTCACGCATATGCTCGGACGCTGGGCAGCCTTGGGGCACGATTACGGGACGGTTACGCTGGAACTGGCCCACCAGTACACGCCGGGCACTCGCACCTTCGCTTTCGAGCACCTCCCGGTGTGGACGCCGGGCATACAGGGGGTATGGGCGCACCTGAGCTATTCCCTTTCGCGCCCCCATGGCTGGCTCAAAGGTCTCATAGAAACTGGAGAGGGATCTGGCGGCAGCGGGAGAACCCGCGGGGTGCTCGATGTAGGGTGGCAGCCTCTGCATGGACTCTTCCAGATAACCCTACATGGGCAAATCGGCTGGGGAGACGAGCAACTCCCCCAGAACCGACTGTTTAGGCTGGGCAGTGCCCCTGTGGAGGAGGCCTGGACACATCCGACTTTCCGCAACATGGCCGCCCTGTTCGCCGATGCCCGCCAGTCGCTTCATCTGATCCCGCTCGATGCGCCTGGCCCCGTAGCCTACTGGAGTCCCAAAGTGCGCGATCCCCTGCGTGTGCAGGGCAACATGCTGGTAGCCAGCAGCTTGAGGCTCACGTGGACACCGTGGCCTCATGGTGTGCTGCTTCCCCTACAACTTGAAGGCTTTTTTGGACTCGGCCAGACCTGGTTTACCGAACCCACGCTGGCCAGCCGCTACACATTCGATTGGGATCGGTTTCTAGCCGACGCAGGCGTAGGGCTCGGCTATGATCTAAGCGAACTACCCGGCCTGCAGCGCTGGGCGGCACAATCGGAGCTGCTACAGGATCTGCGGCTGCACCTGCGGCTCCCGATGTGGATCAGCAACCCAAATCTGCTAGGCGAACGTGACGCGCTGCGCTTCCGCTGGATACTGGGGATCGTGGTCGGACGTTGAAGTTTAGCCTTCGAAGGCCACGGTGGCCAGCATCTCCTCAACGGTGGTTTCGCCGGCCAGCACGACCTCGCGGGCAGCTTCCTGCAACGTCTGCATCCCTTCTTTGATCGCCTGCGCCCGTAGCGCATCTTCGTCGATCGCATCGCGGGCGCTCACGATCATATGGCGAATGGCCCGGGAAAACCAGAGCGTCTCGGTGATTGCCCGCCTTCCCTTGTAGCCGACCCCCTTGCAGACCGGACAGCGTGGGTCCTGACCAGCCTTATAAAACGTGGTGCGGACGATCTGTTCTTCTGTGAAACCGAGCCGCCTCAACAGCACCGGATCAGGATCTGGGTCCAGCACCCGGCACTTTGGGCAGAGCTTGCGGATCAGGCGCTGCGCCACGACCAGATTGATCGCATAGGCAATCAGGAACGGCTCAATCCCCATCTTGTAGAGCCGGCTTACCGCACTGGCCGCATCGTTCGTGTGCAGCGTCGAAAACGTCAGGTGCCCCGTGTTGGCCAGCTTGATGGCCAGCTCAGCCGTCTGGCGGTCGCGCATCTCACCGACCATCACGATGTCGGGGTCGTGCCGCAAAATGGCCCGCAGTGCGTCTTCCAGCCCCAGCTTGTGGCTAAGCTTGATCTGGCGCACGCCGGGGATGATGTACTCGACCGGATCTTCGACAGTCAGCACATTTTTGCGTGGGCTAATGACCTGGTGGAGAGCGGCGTAGAGTGTGGTGCTTTTACCGCTTCCTGTGGGACCGGTGACGATCACCATGCCGTAGGGTTGCCGAATCGCCCATTCAAAGCGCTCCAGTGCCCGCTCGGAAAGCCCCAACATTCGCAGGTCTTTAATGACCTTGCGGTCGTCGAGTACGCGGATGACGATCGATTCGGCGCGCACGTCGAAGCTGGCCGTAGCGATCGGCAGCACGGAGACGCGGAAGCGGATGAGGTGATCGTCGATCCAGCGCTGGATGAAGCCGTCCTGCGCTTTTTCCCGCTCGAAGCGGTCCACGCCGCCCGCCTGATCTTTCACCACAGCCAGAAACGCTTCGGGATGGATTTTATCCTCCATGTGCCAGCGGCACAGCTCGCCGTCAACCCGAAAGTGAATTTCTACCTTGCGGTCATGGTTGGGGAAGATGTGGATATCGGAGGCACCCTGGCGGACGGCTTCGACGAGGGTGGCCTCGAAGAGGTTAATCAGCTTGGAGCGGTTGATTTCGGCCTCGAGTGACTCCTCGTCGATTAGCTCGGTATCTTCCTCATAGCTCATCCCCAGATCGACCGCACTGTCCTCTTGCTGCACGCGCTCCAGGTATTCGTTACGGCGGGGAAACGCCTCTTGGAAGATCTGTTCAATGGCCGAAGTCGGCGCATAGTGCAACTCGAAGCGATCGATCCCGAGGCGGACGATCTGGCGGTGCAAATGTGGCCGGGTTGGATCGTGCGTGGCCAGTAACCAGCGCACCACGCCGCGCTCGGCATCCACTTCCTGGCCAAGCGGCAATACCCGCTCCCGCTGCATCCAGGCCCACTGTTCCTGTGTAAAGCGCTGACGCTGATCCCGGATAAAGCGTAACACCTGCCCGCGATCGATGCGAGCAGTCTTGAAGCCGTACACCTCAGCCGCTGTCGCATAGACGATCTCAGGGTTGATACCGTCAATTTCGGTAAGAACGCGCCAGAGCGGCCGACGTCTGTCTTTGTCGAGCTGACGCCACTTTTCCCAGGCCTTCCGCACCTGCTCTTCACGGACCAGCTCCTGGAACAGGAGCATGATGATGACCGGATCGCTCAGATCGGTCAGAGAAAATTCCGCTTCGTTGACGCCATCGCCCGTGATTGATGGCTCCACGAAAGGCAACGGGTCAGAATGGGGCCGATCTTCGGACATGGTCTTCCTGGATATGGGTTCATATGGATCGATCCTGCTCAGAGAATCGGCCGATCACGCTTTTTCTAAAATGGCATTTATTCAACGTAAATCATTTTGCGCGTCATGCCACCATCCACGATGAACGTCTGTCCTGTAATGAAGCCGGCCTCCTCAGACAGTAGAAAAGCCACCATGGCAGCCACATCTTCGGGACGACCCACGCGTCCCACCGGGTGCTGCGCGTGATCAACAGGCCGCAGCTCGGGTGCTCGCCGTCGGCTTCGCTTCTGCCAGTTGCTTACTTCGATCCATCCCGGGGCCACTGCATTGACGCGCACGGCTGGTCCCAGACTGATGGCCAGCGCATGCGTCAGGGCCACCACACCGCCTTTGGAGGCGGCATACACTTCGGTGTTAGGCTCCGACTGAAAAGCCCGCGTGGAGGCGATGTGGACGATGGCGCCCTGTTGTTGGCGCAGATAAGGCACCGCAGCGCGTGTGCACAGAAAACACCCCGTTAGGTTGACGGCCAACACTCGATTCCAGACTTCAAGCGACAGGCGCTCCACCGGCTCGTGGTAGGGCTGTGCAATGCCGGCATTATTGACCAACCCGTCGAGCCGTCCCCAAGCCTGGATCGTCTTCGCCACCGCCTGCTGCACATCGTCTTCTTGACTTACGTCACCTGCTACGAATCGAAGCCTGTCGTCACCGTCGCAGTAATCTTCCATCAGTTCGGCCCCGGCCTCCGCGTCGATATCCAGACAGGTCACTCGCCAGCCTTCACGCAACAGTCGCGCAACGATGGCACGTCCGATGCCCTGCGCTCCGCCGGTTACCAGCGCAACTTTTTCCTGAACAGCCATAGGTTCACCGGTTTTTTGCGTTGCAGATGACTCCGCAGTCCTACTTTTGCTTCAAATCAGGAGGGCAATTTCATGGTGGCTGTGCTTCGCTGGACCGAAACGCTACGCGTGCGCTCGTTCGACGTGGCTTCGGACGGGCTGCTTTCGCTACCGGCTTTGGCCGGCTACCTGCAGGAAGCGGCCAGTCGCCACGCGGCGGCGCTGGAGGTGGCCTTTCTCCAGGTGGAAGGTCGCCCGGTCTTCTGGGTCCTGCACCAGCTCCGGCTGCAACTCCACAGGCGGCCAGCCTGGGCCGAGACCGTCCATGTCGATACCTGGCCGTGCGGCCACCGAGGCCTGCGGGCCCTCCGCGCCTACGCCGTACGAGACGAAAGCGGCCACTTGTTGGCCGAAGGACTTTCGGCCTGGCTGCTTGTCGATCCGGTGCGGCGCCGACCAGTTCGGCTCCCGCCCGAAGTGCTGCGCCTGCGCGGCGAAACAACGCCCCCGCTCTCTCCCGAAACCGACTTGCCTGAAGTGCCCGAAACGCCACCGCGCTGGCGCGACATCGTGCGTGTGCGCTTCAGCGACCTGGATCGCAACGGCCATGCCAACAACACCCGCTATCTGGCCTGGCTGCTCGATGCCCTGCCCGATGCACAGCGCGCCTATTCGCTGCGGACGCTTGCCATCACTTTCCGAAGCGAAACGCACCTAAATGACCCTGTCGTTGTAGAAAGCTGGCCGCTGGAAGCCGATCGCCTCCGCCATCGCTTCATGCGCAGCACAGACCGCCAGCTTCTGGCCGAAGCCCTGACCGTCTGGACTCCTTCAAATCAGAGAGCGTGACTGACCGCCGTCCACGTTGATGCAGGCGCCGGTCACCCAACGGGCCCGCTCCGAGACCAGAAACGTCACCACGTCGGCCACTTCTTCCACCGTGCCGAAGCGCCCCATCGGGATGTTCTGCGCAATGAACTGGCGCGTGCCCTCCGGGTCTTCGCGCATCCGCCGGTCCCAACTTCCACCCGGAAAGCGAATCGAGCCCGGCGCAACCGTATTGACACGGATGTTGTGGGGCGCCAGTTCCAGCGCCAGGATCTTGGCCGCGCTGATGAGCGCCGACTTGGTGCTGTTGTAAATAGAAAGCCCTGGACCACCTGCTTCGCGCCCAAAAATCGAGGCAATGAATACAATAGCCCCTCCACCCTGCTGCTTCATGACCGGAATCGCCGCCCGAGCACAGCGCAGATGCGCCCGAAGATTGAGTTCGATCAACGCCGTCCAGTCGTCTTCGGAGCTCTCCTCGAAGTCCCCTCGTCGATTACCTCCGGCATTGCCTACCAGAACGTCCAGCCGCCCGAAGCGCTCAAGAGCTACCTGTACCAGCTGCCTGGCGGCCTCGGGCTGCGTTACGTCCAGCGTAAGCGCCACAACGTCAGCTCCCTGTTCCCGAAGCATTTCGGCCGTGGCCTCTAACGCCTCGGCACCCCGGGCGCAAATAACCAGCCGGCACCCCTCGGCCGCCAGGCTCCGGGCAATCCCCTGGCCAATACCCCGACTGGCACCCGTTACAATCGCGACTTTTCCGCGTAGACCCAGGTCCATTTCTCCAACCGCTTGCTTTTCTATGGAAGCTACAGCATATTCTTTTCGAGGCGCAAGCCAACGGAAAATGCCGGGCATCATGGACCCTACGCCAACCCTTTCCAACGGTCCCCTTTCGTTCGAAGCGGCGCTGGCGCGTCTGCAGGAGATCGTGCAGCATCTGGAAGATGACCGTTTGGACCTGGAATCTTCTATGCTGGCCTATGAGGAAGGACTCCGGCTGGCTCGTTACTGTCTAGAGCAGCTCCGCACGGCTGAACTGCGCATTCAACAACTTTCGCTGGACGGCAAGGACAATCTGGAAAATGCGGATTGATCCCTCGGCTCTACCCGGCGTTAAAAGCCCAACGCCACATCAGTCCAGACCCATGATGACGTTGTTTGCAGAATTTCCCGACGAGGCCCGGCTGTGGATCTTTGCGGCCGATCGGCCGCTTTCGGAAGCCGAAAGTCAGACGCTACTGGAGACGCTTTTGCCTTTTTTGAAAGACTGGAAGGCGCACGGCCTACCCGTTCAAGGCCAGGCTACCGTACTGCATCGTCGTTTCCTGCTGCTTGCCGGATACGTACCGGACGGGGCAATCTCCGGCTGCAGCATCGATGCCGCTACCCGGGCCGTGGAAGCAGCCGCCCAAAAAGTAGGGATCACTTGGGTCTCACCGCTGGTAGTTTTTTACAGGGATGCTGAAGGCAGCGTGCAGCACGCCAGCCGCGGACAGTTCCGCCGCCTGATCGCTGAAGGCAAGGTAACCGCCGAAACACCTGTCTTCGATCTGTCGCTTACCACCGTTGGCGCGTTACGGAGCGGTGCCTTCGAAAAACCGGCCAGCCAGAGCTGGCACGCCCGTGTCTTTTCGATGACGCCGCATGCCTGAAGGACCTGACTGCCTGCGGTTCCTGGTCCATGCTGGACGGCACGATCGGCCATCCCCTCATCGAGAAGTGCCGGCCCCTTTGCGTCGGGAACAGGGACCAAACCATCGGCTTTGTCAGAAAATCTGAATACACGCATTCATCCCTGGGATCGCCATGCGTTGCGGTATCTTCGGGTTGCTTCTGCTGCTTCTGCTGCCCTCGACATTGCAGGCCCAGGACTACATCAACCAGACGGCCCTGGAAGACATTCTGGAACACCAGTACGAAGACCTCGATGCCATTCCCGAAGTCCAGTACCACTATTACATGCTCCACCACAGCTCGGGCAACAACGTGTTGGCCCGCAACACGCTCTATAAAGAGTTGGGCGACGGCGATCTGGAGCTGGGGAAAAAGCGAGGCCGGCTGGTGGAATTGCTCAACCGCGTGCTCATCCGCAATCTGGAGATTGGCGACACGCTGGTTATCCCGAACCGGTTCGATCTGGACTTCCGTGCCTACTCGCCCTTTCCCCGTTACTATCCGGGGGGGCGTGATTTCGACAAGCTTTTCATCATAGACAAGTCTATTCAGGCCTTTGGCGCCTACGAATACGGTAAGCTGGTTCGCTGGGGCGTGGTCAACACCGGCAGCCCTGAGAATCCGACCCCCAATGGGCGTTTCAATTTCAACTGGAAGGAGGAATACCGCATCTCTTCACTCAGTCCACCTGGTGAACTCTGGGAGATGTATTGGGTTTTCAACTTTCATGACGCGCGGGGCATTCACGTGCATCAATACCCGATGCCAACAGGCGGCCCTACCAGCCTTGGCTGTGTACGACTCATCGATGCAGATGCCAAGTGGATCTTCTACTGGGCTGATCCCTGGCAGACGACAGCCGGCGGTACCGGGGTCGAATCGCGCAAGGGGAAGATCATTAAGCAGGGCACGACCGTACTGGTGATTGGCGAAGATCCGGTAGGACGGCCCCAGCCGTTCCTTTTCAAAAAGCGGTATCCAGTGCTGAAGCGCGTGGCGTTGCCCGATCATCCTTACGATGTGCCGCCGGGCACCCCACAACAGGAGTATTTCGACAAATTACGGAAGGCTCGCGAGGGCCAAGGAACGTCGCGCTGAAGCATCAGAAGTAATGCCCGACGACCCAGATCGCCCCAATCAACAGGAGATACCATACCCCCAGGAGCAGAACAAAACGTAACCGCCGCCATCTGAGGCGCATTGGCGGCCACCAGTACAAATTCATCGTCCGCATAGCGCTACCAGGGTGAGAAGGTCCTATGGATCTGGACAGCGAAAACCGTTCCCGATGAACCGATAGCCTCGAATGCCTTCAGACGGACGCCCGGGCGTCTGCATGCCGTGCATCTTTTGCCCACTTCAGCGCACAGAACGAAATAGCCGATTCCACCGGATGCGGTGCTGCTCGGGATCCCAGGATAGATAAACCAGCAGGGCTTTACCCACGAGGTGGTCAGCCGGTACGAGGCCCCAGGCCCGGCTGTCGAGCGAATTGTCCCGGTTGTCACCCATGACAAAATAGTAATCCTGTTGGATTACGCAAAAACGGCCAGGACGTCCGTCGATCAGGAACGTGCCGTCAGGCTGGGGATAGATCTGATGCCCTTCGAAGCGAAGAAGCAGTTCGCGATAAAAAGGCCAGGTGCGAGGTGTCAGGAAGAGTGTATCGCCGCGTCCCGGAATGTAGATCGGCCCCCAGAATTCCTCCTGTCGGGCTTTTTGGGCGGCCGTCCCCTGTAGCAAGGCAGCAGCCGAATACGGGTGCAGCGTATCGACCACGGTCAGGTGGGCGATGTGACGGGCCACTGCCACCGTGGCGTCGAAAAAAAGCAAACCCGCACGGTAGGCCGAGCGCGAGACGTTGCGGGCACCGAGCGCCTGCAGCGAATCGGGCGAAAGCCGCGCGCCCGGGTGTAACTGAAGCATCCAGCGCAGCTGCACCAAGTCCGGTTCGGTAAATGGTAGACCGTTGACGTAGACCACCTTGTCCTGGATCCAGACCGTATCGCCCGGCAACCCTATTACCCGCTTGATGTAATGCGTCTTGCGATCGATTGGGCCCGTCTCGACGGGATAGTTGAACACCATCACATCGCCCCGTCGGATCTCGGAAAATCCCGGTAGCCGCAGATAGGGCAACGTAACACCCGGCACGTACCACGCCGTAAACGGCAAACCCAGCGACATGGGCATCCGGGGACCATAGTGCAGCTTGGAAACCAACACAAAATCACCCACCAGCAGCGTCTGCTCCATCGAGGGGGATGGGATACGATAGGCTTCCAGCGCAAAAATCCGGATTACCAGCGCCAGTGCCACGGCCAGCGCCAGGGCCATCAGCCAGTCACGCATGCGCTGCCGCCATCGGACTGGCTGCACAGGTGCATCGCCAACCTGTTCTGCCAGCGCCTTCCTTTCCTTCCCCACCATCACGACACGTCAGCGGATCGGTTTAAAAAGCCGGTTCAGACGTGGTAGATGATGTTGGCCATCCCAGGAAAAGTAGATAAAAAGCGCCTTCCCTACCACGTGGTCCATCGGGACGAATCCCCAGAAGCGGCTATCTTCGGAATTGTCCCGATTGTCGCCCATGACGAAGTAGTAGTCCTGCCGAAACGTATAGGTGGTGGCCGGGCGACCGTTGATCAGGAAGGTGCCATCCTGCTGGCGGCTGGTCGTATGGCCCTCATAGCGGCGGATTACAGGCGCTAAGTAGGGCCAGTTTTCTTCTGTCAACGTGATCGTCTGTCCCTGGGCCGGGATGACCACCGGGCCATAATTATCCGGCGAATAGCCCAGGCCCGGTGGATACATCAGATCGCTGTAGGTGTTGCCGCGCGGAATTACCAACGGCTCCACGCGCTCCACGTAGGGCCACTGTGCGATGGCCTCGGCCGCTCCAGGCGTCGCCATGATGAGCACCTGCCGGGGGTCTGGCGTGGGCTGCACTTCCTCGACGCCCAGTTCGACCAGACGCACTTCCGGAAGCATAATGCGTGGATCGCTTTTGATAACCCGCCAGTATTGCTGCATGGTGGGCTGCAGCGGCTGTGGCTCACCGTTGACGTAGACCACTTTGTTCTGGATCCAGAGCGTATCACCCGGTAAGCCCACCACGCGCTTGATGTAGTGCGTCTTACGATCGATCGGCAGGTCTTCCGGTGGATAGTTAAACACAATCACATCGCCCCGCTGAATCTCGGTAAATCCTGGCAGGCGTGTGTGCGGAAGCGTCAAGCCCTTCACATAGATCTTGGTAAACGGGATGCCCAATGAGATGGGCGTGCGCACTCCGTAGTGCAACTTCGAAACAAACAGGTAGTCGCCTACCAGGAGGGTTTTTTCCATGGAAGGCGTGGGAATGCGGAACAGATCGAACAGAAACGTGCGCACCACCAGCATCACCACCAGGGCAAAGGCCAGCGCCTCGACCCATTCGCGTAGCTTACTTTTTTGGGGAGGGGCCTGCCCATCGGCCGAAGGTGTGCTCGGTGTATCAACGCGGCCCCAACGCTTCCGGGTGCGCTGCTTTGTAGTCGATTCGGGCTGCGTGGCTGCCAAGGCTCGGTAGGGTCTGGTCAGAACAACGTCGGGAAAACGCTGCAAATTGTCTCCGGTTCAATCTATTTCCGACAGGCGCGGCCGTCCTGGAATCATCAGAGGCCGACGGATAGGCTCCAGGAAAAACTGCTGGCCGTCGAAACCCGTGAAATACCAGGTATCGGTCTCACGCTGGTAGTAGTAGTCCACAAAGGGGGCACGTCGGGGCTCGGTGATCAGTCGTCCCAGGAGGGTCTGCCGGATTGCCCGGAGCTGATCCCGGTAGCGCGGTGCACTGGCCACGACGATACCGCGCTCGAAAGGACCGTTCACATCCATGATCCGGAACGGGATCGAATCGTTAAGCACCAGCCAGTACTCAAACTGAATGTACTCGTCACGCGGCCGCTGCTGGTAGAGATCCACCTCGGCCAGGGTGCGCGTTGGATCGCCGAAGTGCGCCTGCAGGCGGGCCCGCAACTCGGGCGTGCGCATCGTATCCAGCGGCGTCCAGCTATTACTGCCCAGATAGGCCCAACCGTCTTGCCCAAAGCGCCGCTGAAACCAGCGTTGTTCGAAGCGTCGCACGACGCGCCAGCTTGCCAGCACAAAAGCCGGTGCTGATTCTTGCCGGGAGGTGGCCCGCGCCGCCAAACGGCCCAGGGCCGGATGACGCGCATAGAGCGCCAGTGGGAGCGGCTCGGGAGGACGCGGCGGCAGCACGGTAGCCCATTCGGCAGCTTGCTGCCTCAGCCAGGCGGTGCGGTAGGTCCACACCAGCGCCCGCTGCTTCTGAATGCGGTGCAGCAAATGTTCGATGGCACCGTCCTGAGCTACGGCTGATCCTACCAGCAGCAGGCCGCACAGCCAGCCCCACCAGTAGCCTTTCGGGCTTCGTGTCATCACCTCAGTCTTCCACCGAGAGTACGGCCAGAAACGCCTCCTGAGGCACCTCGACGCGTCCCACCTGCTTCATGCGCTTCTTGCCTTCCTTCTGGCGCTCCAGCAGCTTGCGTTTTCGGGTAACGTCACCGCCGTAGCATTTGGCCGTCACATCCTTGCGGAGCGCCTTAATCGTTTCGCGGGCAATCACGCGCGAGCCGATAGCCGCCTGGATGGCTACGTCGAAAAGCTGCCGCGGAATCAACTCGCGAAGCTTCTGCGTCAGCTTCCGTCCCACCTCGTAGGCTTTACTTCGGTGCACAATCGTCGAAAGCGCATCGACCGGCTCGCCGTTGATCAGAATGTCCAGCCGCACCAGATCGCTGGGCCGGTAGTCCAGGATCTCGTAGTCGAACGACGCATAGCCGCGGCTAATGCTTTTGAGCTTGTCGTAAAAGTCGAAGATGATCTCAGCCAGCGGTAGCTCGTACTGCAGGTTGACGCGCGTGCGGTCCAGATACAACTGATTGCGATAGATGCCACGCCGATCCTGGCAGAGCTGCATCAGCGGGCCAATGTACTCGGTAGGCGTGATGATGTCGGCCCGCACGTAAGGCTCCCGAATCTCAGCAATCTTGCCGGCATCGGGCATCTCGCTGGGATTGTCCACAGTGATCACCTCGCCGGAGCGCAGCACCACCTGGTATTCGACGTTTGGCACGGTGGTGATGATGTCCAGGCTGAACTCGCGCTCCAGGCGTTCCTGGACGATCTCCATATGCAACAGCCCCAGAAAGCCGATGCGGAAACCGAAGCCCAGCGCGGCCGACGTCTCGGGCGTAAAGGTCAGCGAAGCATCGTTCAGTTGAAGCTTTTCCAGCGATGCCCGCAGGTCCTCGTACTGATCCGGATTGGTCGGGAAGACGCCACTGAAGACCATGGGCTTGACCTGTCGGAAGCCTGGAATCGGTTCGCTGGCCGGACGGTGCGCATGCGTGATCGTGTCGCCCACACGGGCCGAACGAATGTCCTTGATCGAGCCGATTACATAGCCCACCTCGCCGGCCCGAAGCATTTCCACCGGCTGTCGCTCCAGCCGCAAAATACCAATTTCCTCGGCCACATACTCGCGGCCGTTTGACATGAAGCGGATGCGTTCGCCCACCTGCAGCGTGCCGTCGAACACGCGCACGTAGACGACCGCACCGCGGTAGGTGTCGAAGACTGAGTCGAACACAAGCGCCCGCAGCGGCGCCTCCGGGTCGCCTGTAGGTGGCGGAATGCGCTGCACGATGCGTTCCAACAACTCGGGCACCCCTTCGCCCGTCTTGGCGCTGATGCGCAGGATGTCCTCAGCCGGCTCGCCGATCAATTCTTCGATTGACTGGGCCACCTCGTCGGGCCGGGCGTTAGGTAGATCGACCTTGTTCAGTACCGGAATGATCTCCAGGTCGTGCCCGAGCGCCAGGTACAGGTTCGAGATGGTCTGGGCCTCAATGCCCTGCGAGGCATCAACCACCAGGATAGCTCCTTCACAGGCTTTAAGCGCCCGCGACACCTCGTAGGTGAAATCGACGTGTCCGGGCGTATCGATCAGGTTCAGAATGTACTCCTCCCCATCACGCGCCCGGTACTTCATGCGGATCGCGTGGCTTTTGATCGTGATTCCGCGCTCGCGCTCCAGATCCATGCTGTCGAGCACCTGGTCTTTCAGCTCCCGCTCCGAGAGTGTTCCGGTCAGCTCCAGAAGCCGGTCGGCCAGCGTGCTCTTGCCGTGGTCAATATGGGCAATGATGCAGAAATTTCGAATCCGATCGCGATACAAAGCCATAGCCTACACGTCACCACACAGAGCTTTCGGAATGCAGCGCTGATATACCGCCCAGAATCTTCGGGTTCCGTCCGCTCAGGATTGCTCTACGGGCTGTTCCGAAGCGGTTGCCGACACGACGGCTGCCTGCTGGCGGCGATAGAACTCCTTCTGAAAGCACAGCAAACCCACCACACCGATCACGATGGCCATATCGGCCACATTCCAGATGGGAAAAAGCGCCACGTAGGATCCGCCGACGAAGGGAATGAATTCAGACAGATAGCCACGCCAGAGATCCACATGAATGAAGTCAACCACGCGCCCTTGGAAGAATCCGGCGTAGCCGTAAAGCAGACCGTAAAAGAGCCGATCGATGATGTTACCCAGCGCCCCGCCCAGAATCACGGCCAAACTGGCCCGGTACGGGGCATAGCCATCTCGAATGCGGTAAAGGTACCAGGCAATCAATACCGTGGCCAAGATGGCCAGTACGGCCACAGTCCCCGGCGGCCCAAACGACAATCCAAAGGCCATGCCGGGATTCTCCGTATAAGTAAGCTTGAGCCAGTCGTCCAACACAGGAATAGACTGGCCGGGGTACATGGTCTGGACCACCAGCACCTTCGTAAGCTGGTCCACCAGCACCACCAGCAGCGTGACCCAAAGCATTCGCATGAGGTCGACCCCGCGCACCTAAAACGGTTATTTCTTTTTCAGCTTGGCCTCGATCGAGACCTCGGTGTGCGGCACCGCTTCCAGGCGCTCGCGGGGGATAGGTTTGCCGGTCACCTTGCAGATGCCATAGGTTTTGTTCTTGATGCGCTCAAGCGCCCGGTCCAGATGGCTGATGTATTTCTGCTGGCGGGCAATCATCAGGAAGAGCTTCTCGCGCTCCATGGCATCGGTGCCAGCATCGGCCATGTGGAAGCTGTAGGCGTTGTCGGTGCCGCTCTGCTCCCGGGCATCTTCCAGTTGCGCTTTCATGCGCTCAATGTCCTCCACCGCCTGCCGGCGCTTCTCCAGAATCAACTGCCGGAAGTATTCCAGCTCTTCGTCCGTGAACGGAGTCCGACGCACGGACTCTGCGGCTCCCTGCGCCGAAGCCTCCGGATTGGGCGTGGCGCTGTGCTCCTGTTCGTGCTTTTCCACCATAGTACCTGCAGAACTTGATGTTACCACCCCGCAAAAGCTAAAAAACAAAAGGGCAGCAGGCAGGAAATCAGGCCTGCTGTCCTGAGGTGGTTGCTACCGGCACGCGTTGTACGCCTACCGTGAAGGTCTCCCCATCGATGTCGAACGTCTCTACGTGGGTGCCTGTAGGATGCTCGGACGGTTGCAACGCTACGGCCAGCGTCTCGTTCCGGATCCAGTCGCCGTGCTGCTTTAGCGCACGGGCCAGCAATCCTTCGGCTCGGTAGCTGAGCACGATGCGGTCGGTCACTTCAAATCCGGCCTTTTTACGAAGGTTCTGGATGCGGTTGATGGCTTCGCGGGCCAATCCTTCCAGAATCAGGTCCTCGGTCCGGTTCGTGTCGAGTGCCACAGTCACGCCGTCCTCTTGCCCCACAAGCCAGCCTTCGATGCCTTCGCTTTTGATTTCCAGATCCTCAGGTTCCAGCTCCACCTGCTGGCCATCTACCTCCAGCACCAGGCGTCCTTCCCGGAGGTACCGGTCGATTTCCTTCTCGGTAAGCTGGGCCACGCGGGCAGCCACGCCCTTCATGAGCTTACCCAGGCGTTTGCCCAGCCGGGGATAGTTCGGCTTGGCCGTACGGCGCACCACGCGGCTGGTACCCTCGACGTATTCGATGTCCTTGACGTTGACCTCTTCAAGGATGAGCGGCCGCACCGACTCGACCACCTCGCGATCGACTCCGGTACCTGTCACCACCAGGATACGGGGAAGCGGCTGCCGGACGTTGATCTGGGCCTGGTTGCGAAGCGCAAGCACGATCGAGACGATCGTTCGCGCCAGCGCCATACGCTGCTCCAGCACCAGATCGATCGCTGCCCGGTCCACTTTCGGGAAATCGGCCAGATGGACCGACTCGGGTCCCTTGACTTCACACCCTTCCTGGAGCGCCCGGTAGAGCCATTCGCTGAAAAACGGTGCGATGGGTGCCATCAGCAGGGCCGTCGTCTCCAGGCACTCGTAGGCGGTCTGATAGGCAGCCTGCTTGTCGCGCTCGTTTTCCTGCTCACCCGTACGGGCACTCCAGAAGCGCCGCCGTGAGCGACGAATATACCAGTTCGACAGCTCGTCCACGAAGCGCTCGATAGCTCGCGTCGCCCGCGTTGGATGGTAGTCCTCGTAGGCTGCCTCTACTTCGATCACCGTGCTGTTGAGCCGGCTGACGATCCAGCGGTCCAGCTCGGTGCGCTCGCTCACGGGCATGCGCTCGGCGGGATAGACGAAGCCGTCTACGTTCGCGTACGTAGCAAAAAAGGCGTAGACGTTCTCCAGCGTATTAAAGAAGCGGCGCCGCGTGGCGTCCAGCTCCCGCTCCGAGAAGCGGATGTTCTCCCACGGCGGCGCATTGCTAATCATGTACCAGCGGACCGGATCGGCCCCGTAGCGCTCGACCATGTCGAAGGGATCCACTACATTGCCCTTCGACTTAGACATTTTCTCGCCTTTCTCGTCGAGCACCAGGCCATTGACCACCACGTGCCGGAAGGCCACGCTGTCCATCACCATCGTAGCGATGGCGTGCAGCGTATAGAACCAACCGCGCGTCTGATCAACGCCCTCCGCAATGAAGTCGGCCGGGAAGGTGCGCTGGAAGGCTTCCTGGTTTTCGAACGGGTAGTGCCACTGGGCAAACGGCATTGCGCCTGAGTCGAACCAGACGTCGATCAGGTCGGGCACGCGGCGCATTGTACCGCCATCCGGCGCCGGCCAAGTAAGTCGGTCCACAAAAGGCCGGTGTAGGTCCAGCTCGCCGGTTTCAGGGTTGTAAGCCTCGGGCGGAAACGTACCGCCCAGTTTCTGCCGGAGCTCCTCAATTGACCCGATAACCTCAATGTAGTCCGGATTGCGGTCGCTCTGCCAGATGGGCAGCGGCGTGCCCCAATAACGCTGACGGCTTAGCGCCCAGTCCACGTTGTTGCGCAGCCATTCACCAAAGCGTCCCTCGCCAATGGAGGGCGGATGCCAGTGGATCGTCTGGTTCAGCTCGATCATCCGGTCTTTGACAGCCGTGGTCCGGATGAACCAGCTTTCGACTGGATAATTCATCAACGGCGTGCCCTTGCGCCAGTCGTGCGGGTAGTTATGCCGATAGGTTTCCTGGCGGAAAAGCAGGCTCCGCTGCCGCAGATCCCGTAGAATAACCTTATCGGCATCCTTGAACCACAGGCCAGCCACCAGCAGCGCCTCGTTGGTAAAGGTGCCCTCGGGTGTGATCGGATTGATCATGGGCAGCCCTTCTTTCTGGGCTGCCTCGTAGTCCTCAGCACCAAAGGCCGGCGCCAAATGGACAATGCCTGTACCCTCTTCGATTGAAACAAAGTCGGCGGCAATCACACGCCAAGCTTCCCCTTCTTTGAAGCGATCCTTAAAGTACGGAAACAGCGGCTCGTAGCGTGTGCCGACCAGCGCCCGCCCCGGGAAGGTCTCGACCACCTGGGCCGACTCGTCCCGCAGCACATCCAGCCGATCCTGCGCTAAGATCAGGTACTCGGTACCTCGCTCCGGGTCTTCTCGGCGCACCTTGACGTATGAGATGTCGGCCCCGACGGCCAGCGCCACGTTCGAAATGAGCGTCCAGGGCGTCGTCGTCCAGGCCAGCAGATAGGTACGTTCGGCTCCCCGTACCGGGAAGCGCACGTATGCACTGGGATCGTCCACCTCCTTATAGCCGAGGCTCACCTCATGTGAGGAGAGCACCGTGCCGGAGCCTGGGCTGTACCACTGAATCTTGTAACCTTTATAGAGCAATCCTTTCTCGTAGATCTGCTTGATTAGCCACCAGACGGTTTCGATGTACGTGTTTTCAAAAGTGATGTACGGATGTTCGAGATCCACCCAGTAGCCAATCCGCTCCGTAAGCTGGTCCCAGAGCTCCTTGTAGCGCAGGACGCTCCGGCGGCAGGCCGCATTGTACTTTTCGATGCCGAGCGCTTCCACCTGGGCCCGTCCTTCCAGGCCCAGTTCCTTTTCGACTTCGATCTCTACGGGCAGCCCGTGTGTGTCCCATCCTGCCTTTCGCTCCACACGGAAGCCCTTCATGGTCTTGTAGCGGCAGAAGATGTCCTTGATCGTCCGGGCCAGAACGTGGTGAATGCCGGGCTTACCGTTGGCCGTAGGCGGCCCTTCATAGAAAGAGAACGTGGGTCCATTTTCCCGCTGCGCAATACTCCGCGGAAAGATCTGGCGCGCTTTCCACCAGCTCAGGATTTCGCGCTCGATCTCCGGATGCCGAAATTGCTCAACCTGCTTAAAGCGCTTCATGCCTGTCGGTACCGATTACATCTGCGCGTTCAGGAATCCCTGAAAAATACGCAATTCAGCCCGCAGCGCGCGCCCCCAGCCCGTTAAGAATACAGGAGAAACACAAGCTAAGCGATCATATCCCTTAACAAAAAAGGGCGACCGGTGGTCACCCTTTTTTTTGACGGGATCGGAACGGTGCGACTATTCCCACGCAACCAGCCGGGTGATGGCCGTGCCGCCTCCCATCTGGGCCGGAAGCTGCTGCTCGGTCAGCACGCTGAAGTGCGGTGCTTCGCGAAGCACGTGCATTGTCCCGCTGCCCGGTCCGCCATCGAGCATTTCCAACCGGACGACATAGACCTCGAACGAGCCGGCCGGCGTTTCGACCGTTTGCGTGCCGGTCACCTGTAGCTTCAAGGGCTGCACCTCCTGCTGCTGCGGATTGAACACGCGAAACGTTGCTTCGTAGCCTTCTGCGAGTGGAAGGCCAGCTACATATAGATCGAATGCCCCGCCATCTCCGACGACCGGTGCATCCAGTTCCTTATCGATCGCCATCGCACCCATCGGCGACTGCATCCGGCCGCTGATCCGGTTGTCCGTGTAGGTCAGCACAAGCGTGCCTATACCCCGCGCCGCGCGTTGGATGGGCCGGAGCGTGCGCCGATCCACCCAAACGGTATCGCTGCTCTCGCCCATAGGCATGCGCACGTGATCGACGAGCATCCACGCCTTCTGTCCCTCCAGTTCCACCGCCTGCACGGTGCGCTCCGAGCTGAGCGTGAAGGTCTGACCCTGCACCTGAATGGTGGTTTCATAGCGTAGCTTGAGGGGACGGATCCGGCCGCCGTCGGCTTCTGGGAGCACGCCCCGCTGCGCACGCGCCAGGGCCAGCGTGTCGGGCAACGTAACCGTGGCCGGATCTACCATCAGCGCGGCCAGATGTGCCGCCAGCTCCGGATGCATTTCCTCCTGGTAGCGCCCACCCAGATGCCGTGCCAGGAAACGCTCGATCTCAGCGATCATGGCCAGCCGGTTCATCTCGCCCCGAAAGCCGTGTCCTTCGTCAGGGGCTACCATGTACGCGACGGCTACCCCGTTGTCGCGAGCGGCCACTACGATCTGATCGCTTTCGGTCTTTTTGACGCGCGGATCGTTGGCACCCTGGATGACCAGCAGTGGTGCCCGGATACGGTCGGCGTGGTAGAACGGCGACTGCGCCTTGAGCCGCTCGCGATCGGCCGGGTCGTCCGGGTTACCTACGCGCGTGTCGAAAATCCGTCGTGCGGCCGCCCAGTACGGCGGGATCGTCTTGAGCAGCGTGAGCAGATTCGAAGGTCCTACGATCGACACGCCGGCCGCGTACAGCTCGGGCGTAAAGGTCAGCCCGGCCAACGTGGCATACCCACCGTAGGAACCGCCCATGATGGCGATGCGGTTCGGATCGGCGATGCCGCTTTCGATCAGATAGCGCACGCCATCCGTGACGTCGTGCTGCATCACGCCTGTACCCCACTGCTTGTTACCCGCGTTGAGAAAAGCCTTCCCGTAGCCAGCTGAGCCTCGGAAATTGGGTTGCAACACAGCATAGCCCCGGTTGGCCAGAAACTGCGCGAAAGCATAATAACCCCACACGTCGCGCGACCACGGACCGCCGTGCACCAGCACCACGGCCGAGAGTCCCCGCGGTTCGACGCCCTCCGGTAGGGTCAGGTAGGCCGGGATCTCGACCCCATCGCGTGCCCGATAGCGAATGGCTTGCATGGGCGCCAGGTGCTCGCTCGGAAGCTCCGGCCGACTCCGGTAGAGCAGCTCCACCCGACGCTGCTGACGGTCGTACAGATACACGGCCCCCGGATCCACGTCGCGCTGCACCGTCACCAGCATCAGCCGTTCGTCCTCGGTGGTCGAGCCCGGATACAGCTCACCTTCCGGAAGCTGCGCGCGGAGAAATGCCAGGTCCTGCGCCAGTTCCTCGGTTTTCGGATAGATCCGGAGTCGGTCGCCCACATAGTAAGTGGCAATCAGTTCTTCCGTACGGTCCGAAAACGCCGCCCCACCGAAGTCCACCTCGCCTTCTGGATCGCGTTCCACGAATGTTTCCCCGCCGGTTTCCGGATCGAACAGCACCAGTTCGATCAGGTCCCGATCGCCCCGGTTCGTCATCAGATAGACGTGGCGGCCGTCTTTATGAAAGCGTAACAGGCTGCAGGATTCTTCCACCGTGCAGGTGTACACCGGCACCAGCGTGTCGCCGTCCACCCGGAGAATTTCCGTGCTACCGTCCTCGGCAATACGCGTGGCCAGCCGAAGATGGCCTTCCAGGTCGAACGTAAAGCCGGCCAGTTCCTGCTCGTTTCTGAGCACAAGCGTGCGCGTGCCGGTAGCCAGATCGATCCGGTACACGTCATGCCAGCGCGGATCTCGGTCATTCAATCCCACCAGGATGTGTCCGGGCGTGGCTTCGGGCACTGCGTAGATGATGGCCCGCGTGTTCTCGTAGGGCGTCAGGTCGCGGGCCGGAGGTACGCCCGTTTTGGGATCAGGCAATTGCGTGGGATCGACAGCATAGACGTGGAAGTCTTCGTTGCCACCCTTGTCCTGTACGTACAGGACGTAGCGACTGTCTTCGCTCCAGAAATAGCCGGGCACGGGTCGTTCGTCGGCTGTCAGCGGCCGGGCGGCCTCGAAGGGCTCGTCAATGCCCTTAATCCAGATGTTGCGGACGCCGTTGTAGGGCTTGATGAAGGTCAACCAGCGGCCGTCTGGCGAAAGCTGGGCACTGGAAATTTCCGGATCCCCAAAGAATAGCTCGCGGTCCAGCAGCGGCGGCAGCTGGTCTAAGTACGGTCGTGGGGGCACCTGTGCCTGCAGCGTTGCAGCAAGCCCCAACATGCAGATCAAAAGCAACCAGCGCGACATGAGCCTATCGGGTCTGGTGAAACAGGTTGCAAGTGTCTACGGAAGCGCGTAGGCCGGGTTACACCCTTGAATTCTCGCTCAAAACCTCCGCCGATACCACGCCAACCGGGCTGACAGTTGCACAACTGGGCTTCGGCGGTGTACTTTCTGACGTTACGGTTTCCCTGCTCGAAAAGCAACTGGCCAACAACCCGCTGCCATACAATGGACCTGCCGCTGTACTGGACCGCGCTCATTGCTTTCCTGATCATTAATGTCATGCTGCTGACGGCGTCGGTGCTGGTCTACGCCGAGCGCAAGATTTCAGGCTTCATTCAGCACCGACCGGGCCCCAACCGCGTCGGGCCCGCTGGCTTCCTGCAGCCATTTGCGGACGTGGTCAAGCTGCTCTTCAAAGAAGACATCATCCCGGCTCAGGCCAATCGTTTCATCCATGCGCTGGCGCCCACCATCATGGTGACGATCGCGATGACGGTACCGGCGCTCATCCCGTTTGCGCAGGGGGTGGTGATCGCCGACATCGACGTGGGCGTGCTGGCCATTTTGGCGCTCACTTCGATCAGCGTTTACGGCATCACGCTGGCGGGCTGGAGTTCGAACAGCAAGTACTCGCTACTGGGCGGGCTGCGTTCTTCGGCCCAGATGATCTCCTACGAGCTGGCCATGGGCACAGCCGTACTTTCGGTGATCCTGCAGGCCGGCTCGCTGAACGTAAGCGCCATCGTTGAGGCCCAGCGTGATGGATGGGCCCTCCTTGGCTGGCATGTGTTCACGAACCCGATCGGCGCGCTGATCTTCATCGTCACGGCCTTTGCCGAAACGAACCGGCTACCATTCGACCTGCCCGAGGCCGAGCAGGAGCTAGTTGGCGGCTATCACACCGAGTACAGCGGGATGAAGTTCGGCATGTTCTTCCTGGCCGAATACGTGAACCTATTCGTGGCTTCGTTCGTGAGCGCAACGCTCTTTTTCGGCGGCTATCTGGTACCGTTCGAGCCGCTGTTACTTAAGGCTTTCCCCACGCTGGAAGGAAGCTTGCTGCTGGGCTTTTTGCAGTTCCTGTCGCTGCTGGCCAAAACCTGCTTCTTTGCCTTCCTGTACATCTGGGTGCGCTGGACCTTCCCCCGCTTCAAGTACAACCAGCTCATGACGTTGGGCTGGAAGTACCTGCTGCCTATTGGGCTGGCGAACGTGATCCTCATTGCGCTCGGTGTGGCTCTGTTTTCGTGATCCATGGTGATCCTGGCGCCTTCCATCCTTTCGGCCGATTTTGCCCGGCTGGGTGAGCAATGCCGGGAAGCCTTGGAGGCCGGCGCTGACTGGATCCATATCGACGTGATGGACGGGCACTTCGTGCCGAATATCACGATGGGCCCGCTGGTGGTCGAGGCGCTTCGCCCGCTGGCCGATGAGCAGGGGGCCGTGCTCGACGTGCACCTGATGGTGGAGCGACCCGAACGTTTCCTGGAAGACTTTGCCAACGCCGGAGCCGATAACCTGACCGTGCATGTAGAGGCTACGCCGCACCTGCACCGCGCATTGGACCAGATCCGATGCCTCGGCAAAAAGGTGGGGGTGGCACTTAATCCAGCCACACCGCTTGTTGCCTTGGAGGAAGTGCTACCGCTGGCTGACCTGATTCTGGTGATGACCGTAGATCCGGGCTTCGGCGGTCAGGAATACATTCCTTCCAGCACGCTGAAGGTGCAACGCCTGCGTCGCATGCTGAACGCCATCGGTTCGCACGCCTATATTGAAGTGGACGGCGGCATTTATCCGCACAACGTGGCCGAGGTGGTACGGGCCGGTGCAACGGTGATTGTGGCCGGAAGCGCCATCTTCAACCGCCACGCGTCCGTCGCCCAGAACGTGGTGGCCTTTCGCCAGGCGTTGCTTCTGGAGGCCTGAGGCCCACGCCGATGGCCATGACGGCTTCGTCCCACATTGTGCAGGTCGCCCTGCCCCTGCCGCTGATGCAGGTCTTTTCTTACCGGCTTCCCCCGGAGTGGCGGGAAGCCCCGCAGCCGGGCTGCCGCGTGCTGGTACCCTTCGGACGACGCCACCTGACCGGCGTGGTGGTGCCCGAACCACCACCCGATCCGCTCCCCTCGCCGCTCAAACCCATCCTGGACGTCCTCGACGAAGCACCGGCGTTAACCGACGAGCTGCTCCGGCTGACGCGCTGGATGGCCGACTACTACGTATGCGGCTGGGGTGAAGTCATCCGCGCTGCGCTGCCTCCGGGCGTCGAAGTCGAAAGCCGCCGCCGCCTGTATCCCGGCCATCCACCGACAGAGCCGCCTGGCGAACGGGCAGCCGCCGTGCTTCGGTTCGTGGCTGATCATCCAGGCACCACGATTCGCCACTTGCGACAGGAGCTACACTTCGCTTCCAACCCGCTGCTGCACCGGCTGGTCGCCAAAGGCTGGCTTCAGCTCGAAGAGCTGCTCGAAGCCCCACGCGTTCAAATCAAAAAAGAGCAGCACGTGCGCTTTACACCGGCCTACCGAACGCCCGCTGCCCAGGAAGCAGTGCTGCAAAAATTACGCGGCACCCGTCAGCAGGCGCTTATCACAGCCCTACAGGCGCTACGACTGGAAGGCGTAGCCGAACCCAGCCGGTCCGAACTGCTTGCCCGTGCCGACGCTTCTCCGGCTACATTGCGCCGATTGGTCGAACTGGGCGTGCTGGAGCTGGTCGAAAAGGAAGTGATCCGATCGCCGCTCGAGGCCGATCCGGTGCCCGAGGCTCCTCCCGTCTCGTTCCACCCAGAGCAGCAGGCGGCGCTGGACCGCATCGCCGAGGCGATCGAGGCGCGGCACTTCGAGACGTTTCTGCTGCACGGCGTCACCGGAAGCGGCAAAACCGAAGTGTACATTGCCGCGCTAAAGCGCGTGCGCGCTCAGGGACGGACGGGCATCATCCTGGTACCCGAGATTGCCCTGACACCCCAGACTGTGCAGCGCTTCCGCGCCCACTTTGGCGATGAGGTGGCCGTGCTGCACTCGCGCATGAGCGACGGCGAGCGCTACGACACCTGGCGCCAGCTCCGCGCCGGCCGCTATCCGATCGTGATTGGTCCGCGCTCGGCCGTGCTGGCTCCCCTGGAAAACCTGGGTCTGATCGTGGTCGACGAAGAGCACGAGCGCTCCTACAAACAGTTCGATCCAGCCCCGCGCTACCATGCCCGCGACGTGGCCGTCTACCGCGCCTATCTGAACGGGGCCGTATGCGTGCTCGGCTCGGCCACGCCCAGCCTCGAGAGCTACCAAAACGCCCGGAGCGGTAAGTACACGCTCCTGGAAATGCGGCGACGGGCTCCGACCGTCGGGCGCACACCAGCCCGGCTGCCACACATCCGCCTTGTCGATCTGCGTCACACGCGTTTGGTCAACGGCAACCCACTGGCGCCGCCGCTGGTGCAGGCTATCGCGCAACGCTTAGCGCGCGGCGAGCAAGTCATCCTGCTGCAGAACCGTCGAGGTTTTGCGCCCGTGCTGGAGTGCGCCGAGTGCGGCTGGTCGCCCCACTGCCCGCACTGCTCCGTCACGCTCACCTACCACAAGGTGCAGCACCAACTGCGCTGCCACTACTGCGGCTACGCCACACGACACCCCGGCACCTGCCAGCAATGCGGCGCGGCAGCGCTCGAACCGCTGGGTATCGGCACGCAACGTGTCGAAGAAGCGCTGCAGGAGCTGTTTCCGGAAGCCCGCGTGCTCCGCATGGACCTCGATACTACCCGGGGCCGCCGCGCCCATCACCGGCTGCTCGACCGCTTCGCCCGTGGCGAGGCCGACATCCTGCTCGGCACCCAGATGGTCGCCAAGGGGCTCGACTTTCCACGCGTGACGCTTGTAGGTGTGGTCAATGCCGATACAGGCCTGCTACTGCCAGACTTCCGCGCTGACGAGCACGCCTTTCAGCTCCTGATGCAGGTGGCCGGCCGCGCCGGCCGCGCCGATCGTCCCGGCGAGGTGCTGCTCCAGACGCGCAACCCCGATCACCGCGTCTTCCACTATCTACTCCGGCACGACTACGTCGGGCTGGCTCGCGAACTGCTGGCCGAGCGGCGCCAGCTCGGCTATCCGCCTTATGCCCGGCTGGCCGTAGTCGAATGCAGCGGCCCCGACGAAACGCGCGTGGCCGAGCTGGCCCGAAGCTGGACCGAACGCTTTCATCAGGTATGTCGCCAGACCCCTAACAGTCACCTGATCGACGTGCTGGGCCCCACGCCGGCGCTACACGAACGCCTCAAAGGACGCTATCGCTACCACGTGCTCGTCAGGACGCCACGCCGCCCAAAGGCCCCCCAGCTTCAGCCGCTACTCCGCCAGACGCTGGAGACGTTCCCACCCCTGCCCCGCACCTATCGGCTCACACTCGATATCGACCCGGCCGGACTGAGCTGAGCCGGAACCCACGCGCGCTTCGCTTCGTTGAGAGCCCAGAAGGGCAAGTCCCGTACGGCCAGCTCCCTCTGAACCCCGCCAGGGCCGGAAGGCAGCAACGGTAGGAGGTTGTAGCGGCGCGATACGGGGTGCTTGCCCTTCCTTTTTATCGGGCGTACGCCAATGTCCCGAATGCACATTTTTTACAATTCACTTGACCAAACCTTGTTGTATTTTTACCAACGGTTGTCTTTCACCCACCAAGCATGCCAATTTCTATGTGGTACAACGTCCTGCTGGCCGGCCAGCCCGCCGAAGGTGCCCCGAATCCGCTGGTCACCTTCTTGCCGCTCATTCTGATTTTCGTGGTATTTTATTTTTTCCTGATTCGTCCTCAGAAGAAGAAAGAGGAACAGCGACAGAAAATGATCGCAGCGCTCAAAAAGGGCGATAAGGTGGTGACCATCGGCGGCATTCACGGTACCGTTACCCAAGTGGACGATACCAGCATTCTGCTGCAGGTTGATAGCAATACGAAGCTGCGCGTCGAAAAATCGGCCGTGGCCTCCGTGCTTTCCAAGGAATGAGGCGAGAACTCGAAACGCCTCGGTCGGTTCAAACCGCACCAGCCGACCTATTTTCAGGCGTTTGCTATGGCCGAAAAGCCGACAAACCCGGATCCCGAGCAGGCCCTTTGCCCCTGCTGCAACAGTGCCACAAAGGAAGCGCCGCACGCTCCGTCTGCGTCATTTCGTTTTGACGCGATCGAAGACGCCATTGCTGATATTCGGGCGGGCAAGCTGGTCATCGTTGTAGATGACGAGGACCGGGAAAACGAAGGGGATTTCATCGGCGCGGCCGAAAAGATCACGCCTGAACTGGTCAACTTCATGACCAAGTACGGGCGCGGGCTTCTTTGCGTGGCCCTTACGCCGGAGCGGACGGTCGAGCTGGATCTTGACCTGATGACGCCCACCAACACGGCGCTGCACGAGACCGCCTTCACCGTGTCGGTCGATTACCGGCACGGCACCACAACGGGCATCTCGGCCGCCGACCGGGCCGCCACGATCCGGGCGCTGGCCGACCCGTCGGCCCGACCAGAGGACTTTGCGCGTCCGGGACACGTCTTCCCACTCCGGGCACGTCCGGGCGGCGTGCTGCGTCGGGCCGGCCACACGGAAGCCGCCGTCGATCTGGCACGACTGGCCGGACTGTACCCGGCAGGTGTACTCGTCGAAATCCTCAACGACGACGGCACGATGGCCCGCGTGCCCGAACTCATGGAGATCGCCCAGCGCTTCGGGCTGCGCATCATCACGATCAAGGATCTGATTGCCTACCGGATGCGCACCGAACGCCTGATCAACCGGCTTGTGGAGGTCGATCTCCCTACCAAATACGGCCACTTTCGCCTGATCGCCTACGAAGAGCGCTACACGGGCGACGTGCACCTGGCGCTCGTCAAGGGCTCCTGGACCGAAGACGAGCCGGTACTTGTGCGCGTCCACTCGCAATGCGTCACGGGCGACATCTTCGGCTCGCTGCGCTGCGACTGCGGCGAGCAACTGGCGGCAGCCATGCGGCGCGTCGAAGAAGAGGGACAGGGCGTCGTGCTCTACATGAAGCAGGAAGGGCGCGGTATTGGACTTGTCAACAAGCTGCGGGCCTACAAGCTTCAAGATGATCAAGGCCTCGACACAGTCGAGGCCAACCTGGCACTGGGCTTCCAGATGGACCACCGCGACTATGGCATTGGATGCCAGATCCTGCGCGATCTCGGCATCCGCAAGCTCCGGCTGATGACGAACAACCCACGCAAGCGCGTCGGCCTGGCCGGCTACGGCCTGGAGATCGTCGAACGCGTGCCCATCGAGATCCCGCCCAACGAAGTCAACCGCCGCTACTTGCTCACAAAGCGCGACCGCATGGGCCACCTAATCCTAAACCACCTGAACGCGCACGATCAGGAAGCGCTGGACAAAATCCTTTAGGATTCGTTTGGAGGAACATCTTCGCTCCCATTGCCGGCACGGAAGTGCTGGTAGCCGGCAGCCTCCAACGGGATAATGGCTCCTTCAGGCGTTTGGACCTGGACGCCCTGATCGGCCGGCAGAAACTCCCCGATCACGTTGAACGAGGTTGGGTCGAGCCGTTCGAGTTGCTCAGGTGGAAGCGCAAACAGCAGCTCGTAGTCTTCTCCGCCAAACAGCGCGTAGGTGTCCACGTCTTCGGCGAAATGGTCGGCCACCTCGCGCGTTTCGAGCGCCACCGGGATGGCCGAGGCATAAACAATGGCGCCACAGTTGCTGTGGCGGCACAGGTGGTGTACTTCGGAGGCAAGTCCGTCCGACACGTCGATCAACGCTCGGGGACGCACGCCACGATCGCGCCAGTCGCGAATCACATCGAGCCGTGCTTCGGGCAGCAACTGTCGCTGAATCACGTAGCGATAAGGTTCCAGATCGGGTTGGTAATCCAGCCCCTTTTCCTGTAGGGAGCGGCGTTGCTCCAGCAGGATTTTCAGTCCGGCGTAAGCGGCGCCCAGATCGCCCGAGACGCACAGCAGATCGCCGGGACGGGCCCCGCGCCGGAAGATGATGTCTTCCATGCGGGCTTCGCCTACCACGGTCACTGAGATGCACAGCATGTGCGCGGCCGTCGTGTCGCCGCCTACCAGCACCAGCCCATACTTTTCACAGGCGCGGCGGACACCCCGATAGAATGCCTCCATCATCTCGACGGAGATTTTTGCGGGAATGCCCACCGCGATCGTCGCATAGCGGGGCTCGGCGTTCATCGCCACCACATCGCTCACGTTGACGGCAATGGCCTTATAGCCCAGGTGCTCCATGGGCGTCATCAGGCGGTCGAAGTGCACGCCTTCGAGCAGCGCGTCGGTCGTGATGACGTGCACGGTCTCTTCGTCGGGCAGGCGATAGACGGCCGCATCGTCACCAATGCCCAGGATCAGATCGGGATCCGACAGATCGCCAACAATCGTCTGCAGCCGGTCAATCAGGCCGAATTCACCGACTTCGTTGATCGGCGTAAAGGTTTCGCTCATGGTTGTTTCAGCTCAGGCGGGGAGGCAGAGCTTGCCAAGCAGGGTTGCGCGACGTGCCCCGGTTACACTCGGCAGGTTTGTGGGCACGCCGTTCAGCAGCTCATGGGCCAGAACGGCAAAACAACACGCTTCCTTGGCGTCGGGATCCAGGCCGTAGTCGGCCACCGAACGTACCGGGATCGGTGAAAAGTATCGTTCGAGCAGCGCCATCAGCGTGCGGTTGTGCACCCCTCCACCCGAGACGATTAGTACGTCAAAGGGATGGGTTTCTCGCACATAGCGAGCATAGGCCTGATAGACCGAAGCGGCCGTCAGTGCCGTCAGCGTGGCGATCTGATCATGCGGATCGGTCACCCCCATCGACTCGGCCTTTTCTAAAAAAGCGGTGAGAAATGCTTCGCCGAAGTATTCGCGGCCGGTGGATTTGGGCGGTGGCTTAAGAAAGTAGGGCTCGTAGAGCAGTTCGGCGAGCAGGCTTTCGTCGGGGCGTCCCTGCGCGGCATAGCGGCCCTCCGGGTCGTAGGGCATGCCGAAGAGCCGCTGCGCAAGCGCATCGATGAGCATATTACCCGGACCGGTGTCAAAAGCACGCACGTCTTCAGGCTGGGCATTGGCCTGAAGGACGGTCAGGTTGGCGATACCGCCGATGTTAAGCAGTCCGCGCGTCTCTGTCGGGTGCGTGAAGTACGCATAGTCGAAATAGGGCACAAGCGGTGCGCCCTGCCCGCCCAGCGCCATGTCGGCCTGGCGAAAGTCGCCCACCACGGGCACGCCCAGCAGGTTGGCCAGCACCGAGGGATCGCCGATCTGCAACGTGGTTGTCACGGCCGCGCCGGCACACTCAGTGGGCTCCGGGATGTGGTGAACGGTCTGGCCGTGCACACCGACGAGGTCGAGCGCTTCCCGTGGGCGTCCGGCCCGTTTCAGCAGGACATCGATGGCCTCAGCGTAGAGCTGCGCCAGCCGGGCGTTCAGCAGCGCCAGCTCACGCACGGACGACGTTTCGGGCAGGCTGTTGCGCAAGAGCAGCGTGCGGAGCGCTTCAGGAAACGGGCGGTGGTGGAACGCTTCCAGCGAAAGGTGCAGGTTACGGCCGCTCCCTTCCAGATACACCAGCGCTGCATCGATGCCATCCAGCGAAGTGCCGCTCATCAGACCCACGACAAGGCGCCCGTGCCCGCGCCAGAGTCGTTGCCAACGTTCCGGGATGCTCATGGGCTGGCCTGTCCGGCTGCTTTTTCACGCATCTTCGCGGCCTGCTCGCGGTAGTGTGCCGCTTTTTCGGGATGCTGCAGCGCCAGTTTTTCGTAGACACGGGCTGCTTCTTCGAATTGTTGTTGCGCGGCGTAGATGAGCGCCAGCGTCTCCGAAACCAGGTCGTCCACGTTATCCTCCAGCTCCGGCGGTGGAATGTCGTCCAAATCAGGACGCGGTTCGATGCGGGCCGATTCCAGTTCGGCAATCAGCCGATCCAGGTCCAAATCATCCGGAGCAGGCCGGCTTGTTTCCCTCGAAGGTGCAGCGGCAGAGCCAATGTTCGGCTGCGATGCGCGAGCAGCCGCTTGGGCCAGCTGCTGAAGCGGATCCGGCAATGTAATTGAGGGATCGGCCGCTTTTCGCATCGTTACAGGCTGCACCACCCGACGCAGCGCCGCCCGGATTCCATCTTGCACGACAGGGCTGTGGGGTAGCCAGAACGCCACGCGTTGCCACACGGTCAGCGCCTCGTCCCAGCGGTCCAAAGCTTGCAAGGCATAGGCCAGCAATACCTGCACGGCGCCCCACGCCGGAAATTGCTCGGCCATCTGGTAGAGCGTGGGGAGTACCTCGCGCGCCTCTCCGGCGTCGATCCGTCGGGCAATGTCCCTTAGTTCGGGAAGCGGCATGGTTTCGGGGGGTCGGGATGGCGGGCGCAATCGCTTCGATACCTGAGTAATGCCCAAAGATACGATGATTCTTTGTCGGTTACCAGTTAGAGGTAGCCGCCGTGAAGATGTCGTCAGCCAGGTTGCGAAGCGCTAGCCGGGTCGTTTCTTCTTCGCCGGCCAATCCCTGAGCTACCGGATCGTATTCCTCGAAAGCTGAAAAACTCCGTTCCAGCAACACCTGATCGTTGATCTGATCCACGTAGCGGACCGTAACGGTGATGGTCACCCGGTTACGCTCGGCGCGTTCGGCACCGCCGATGGCTGTTGGCTCGTTCGTATAGCGATCGATACGCACTTCCAGCAGGGCATCAGCCACCTCCGGGTCTGGTTCGAGCGTCAGCCGCGTCTGGTTCACGAAGCGTTCGATGAGCAGTTCGGTAAGTTGCTGGTCCAGATTGGTAAACGGGCTATTGCTCCGGTCTTCAACCAGTGGGATGGCAATAGTCTGCAGATGCGACGGGATGGCAGCGCCCGTAAAGCTGTAGTAGGCGCACCCGCCAAGCGTCAGCCACCCAATCCACCAGAGCCATGCCCACCACCTATAGTGCCTCATCGATTTCCTTCAGCTTGCGGTAAAGGGTGCGCTCGCTGATGCCCAGGGTCCGGGCAGCTTGCCGCCGGTTGCCGCCGTGGCGTTTGAGCGCCTCGACGATCAGCATACGCTCGGCTTCGGCCAGCGTGGGCAACCGCTCGCCGTTCAGTAGCCCAGAAGCTGGCGATTGCTCGTCTGTTTCCTGCGCACGCTGATCAGCGGGAGCCTGCGTCCGGTTTTTAGGCTCCGATGCCCATCGATCGGGCGTTTCGATAGGCTCGAAGTCCAGTTCTTCTTCAAAGGAAGCGTCCTCGACAAAGTTCAACTCTTCGGCTTCTGTCCAGGAGGGTGCTCTCGGTTCTTCGGACGGAGCCGGGAGCTGCTCGAGCCGCCGCGCCTGTCCGCTTATCAAACGATGCAGCAGGGCCTTGACCTCATGGATGTCCAGCCGGAGTTCCAGCAGCAACCGATAGATCAGCTCGCGTTCACGGGGATCGCCGCCGTGCTCTGATGCACGGCTGACAGGCATCAGGCTACGGCCGGCACTCACGCCCCGCAAGAGCGGCTGCAGGTCTTCGGCCGTAATGGTAGCTCTGGTCAGCAAGACGGCCACCTGCTCAGCCACGTTGCGCAATTCGCGCACATTCCCCGGCCAATGGTAGCGCAGCAGAAGCTGGCGAGCACTTTCGTCCAGGTGGCGCAACGGCGTACCGTAGCGTTGGGCCGCCCGGAGCAGGAAATGCTCAAACAGCGGGATGATGTCCTCACGGCGCTCACGCAGCGGCGGAATCTCAATGATGACCGTGCTGATGCGGTAGTACAGGTCCTCGCGGAAGTGTCCGGCACGGACGGCCTTTGCCAGGTCTTTGTTCGTCGCCGCAATGATTCGCACGTCGGTTTTGAGGGGACGGCTGGAGCCCACGCGCGTGAACTCGCCGGTCTCCAGCACACGCAGCAGCCGAACCTGGGCGGCCAGCGGCATTTCGCCGATCTCATCCAGGAAAATGGTGCCGCCGTCGGCTTCCTCGAAGTATCCTTTGCGGCGTTCGACGGCACCGGTGTAGGCGCCTTTTTCGGCGCCGAACAGCTCGGACTCGATCAATCCCTCCGGAATTGCCCCGCAGTTGACGATCACAAAGGGTCCATGGCGGCGCGGGCTCATCCCGTGGATGGCGTGTGCGATCAGCTCTTTGCCCACGCCGCTTTCGCCCTGTAGCAGCACGGTGATGTCCGTGCGGGCTACCATCCGGGCCCGGTCGATCACGTTCCGGATGGCTGCCGATTGCCCAACAATTCCAAAGCGTTGCTGAATGGCTTCGCGATCCATGGCTTAAAAAGGCACGCCGCAGGCTTGTTCGGTTGCGTTTTCCGGAAAGCGTTGGCTTTTATCTCCAGACCGGCCATCCGGACCAACCGCTTCCTTTTTCGGATAATACAAAATGGTACCGCTTGAAATAGTTACAGCCTAGTAACAGACCGATATGCTGTTCAGACCAGGGCCGGTTCTGTATGGATCGATTCGGCCAGCGTCGTGCGTCCCAGCGGCTCGCCAAAGAGCGTAGCCGACGTACAGTCGGTGATGCGCACCCGCACATAGTCGCCAGGACGGAAATCCTGACGGTCGAAGACCACCATTTTGTTCGTATCGGTGCGTCCGCAGAACTGCTCTGGGTCCCGCTTGCTGGGGGCTTCTACCAACACCGTATGCACGCGGCCGATTTCTTTGCGGTTGTTCTCCAGCGAGATGCGCGTCTGCAGCTCGATGATCTCCTGCAGCCGCTGCTTTTTCACCGCTAGCGGCACGTCATCTCGGTATTTGCGGGCTGCATAGGTGCCGGGCCGCTCCGAGTATATGAACATGTAGGCGTGATCGAAGCGGACTTCTTCCAGCAGCGAGAGCGTATCCCGATGTTCTTCTTCGGTTTCGCCGCAGAAGCCTGCAATGATATCGGTCGATAGGGAGATGCCCGGCACGATGCGACGCGCGCGCGCCACCAGCGCCAGGTACTGCTCGCGCGTGTAGGTGCGGCGCATGCGACGGAGCACGTCGGTGTTGCCGTGCTGCACGGGCAAGTGGATATAGTTGCATACGTTGTGCCGCTCGCGGTGCACATGCAGCAGCTCGTCGGAGCAGTCCTTGGGATGGCTTGTCGAGTAGCGCACGCGCAGCTCCGGCGAGATCAGGCTGACGCGGTAGAGCAGTTCGGGAAAGGTGACGACGGTGCCGTTTTCCATGTAGCGGTACGAGTTGACGTTCTGACCCAGGACGGTCACCTCCCGGTAGCCTTCTTCTACCAGCCGGGCGCATTCGTCCAAGATGCTCTGCACGGGGCGGCTGCGCTCACGTCCACGTGTGAAAGGCACCACGCAGAAGGCGCACATGTTGTCGCAGCCGCGCATGATCGACACGTAGGCCGTCACCCCGTTCGAATCGTAGCGCACCGGAGCAATGTCGGCATACGTTTCTTCGCGTGAGAGCTGGACGTTGACAGCCGCCTGGCCGGTTGTTTCAGCCTCTTCCAGCAGACGCGGCAGGTCGCGGTAGGCGTCGGGTCCGACGACCAGATCCACGAGCTGCTCCTCTTCCAGCAGTTTGTGCCGCAGTCGTTCGGCCATGCAACCCAGCACACCGATGCGCAGGCCGGGCCGCCGTTTCCGCTTATGCGCTCGGAAGATGTCGAGCCGATGCCGCACCTTCTGCTCAGCGTTCTCCCGGATGGCGCACGTATTGAGCAACACGACGTCGGCCTGCTCCGGGTCGCGCGTCAACCCGTAGCCGTGCGCCCGCAGAATAGCTGCCACGATCTCCGAGTCGGAGACGTTCATCTGGCAGCCATAGGTCTCGATGTACACTTGACGCGCACCTTCCGCTTCTTCGGCTGTCAGCTTGGGCGCATCCAGGTCGTCGAGAATTTCCAGATCCTGAATCAGGTTCATAACCTACCGCGTCTTAAGCGCTTTGCAGCGGGGAAGATGAACGCAGGGCGACGGCCTTCGGGTCCCGACCGTGCGTCAGCCAGCCGATCACGTACTTGCCGATCATATCGAATTCGAGATTGACCAGCGTGCCCGGCTGCCAGGTTGAGACGTTGGTCTTCTGGAATGTATGGGGAATAATGGCCACCGTAAGCATTTCCTCCTCGAGCCGGGCCACGGTCAGGCTGATGCCATCGATAGCGATGGAGCCTGTGGGAATCAAGTACGGACGAAACGCCTGGGGAAAGCGAATGCAGTAAAGTCGGTCGGTCTCCTCCGCTTCGACAGATACCACCTCACCGGTCGTGTCGACATGTCCCTGCACAAAATGGCCGTCGATTCGTCCATTGAAAGGTAGCGCCCGTTCTAAGTTGACGGGCGTGCCTTCGGTCAAGCGCCCCAGCGTTGTTTTGCGCAGCGTCTCTTCGATCACCTCGACGGTGAACGTCTGCGCGTCGGCTGCCACCACGGTCAGACAGACACCGTTGACGGCCACGCTCTGGTCAGAACGTAACGCGCCGGCAAAATTTGCCCGGAGCGTCAGCCGCCGCCCACCTCCCAGCGGATCAATCCGGACAATCTGCCCCACTTCTTCGATGATACCGGTAAACATCGCAATCCGGGCATATTTATTGTTTGCACTGCTAACTGTAGCGTTGGGGTACCGTAAGCAGTCGGGGAAGTTTCTGCTGCGCATACCTGCCAGATAGATCCGCTTTTGTGCCCGATGTCGAACGCGATTCCGGAATACATCTACGAAAGTGTCCGTTCGCTGCCGCCGCTGCCCGCCGCCGTCGAGCGCCTGCTGGCCATGTCGCGAGAGCCGGAGGTGGATTTTCGTAAAGTATCGCAGGTTATCGAGTCGGATCCGGCCCTGACGGCCCGCATTCTTCGGGCCGCCAACTCAGCCTTTTATGGCGTTTCGCGGCGCGTGCAAACGGTGCGGCAGGCCATCGTACTGCTGGGCCATGAAGTTGTGATCAATCTGGCACTGGGTGTTTCCGTGCTCAACCTGAAGCGTAACCTGCTCAAACAATGGCCCGGCGATCCGGCTGCCTTTTGGCGACATAGTCTGAGCGTGGGCCTGATGGCCCGCGAACTGGCCCGCCAGCTCAAACAGGCCGACAGCGAAGGCGCCTTCGTGGCGGGTCTGCTACACGACATCGGCAAACTGGTACTGCTTTCACACCACGGGATCGTTTACGCGCAGACGCTTCTGGCTGCTCGGCAGAGTGCTGATCCACTCTACCTGCTGGAGCGCGAACTGTTTGAAGTAGACCACGCAGCCGCTGGCTACGCGCTGTGTCAACACTGGAACCTGCCCGAAGCCCTGGCCCAGGCTGTTGCCGAACATCACGCCGATGAGCCGCCCGCCAGTGGCACCATTGCTGAACTCGTCTACGACGCCAACGAATTGATTAAACGACTAGGGCTGGGCGACAGCGGCAACCCCTTTACCACCCTTCGGACCGGTCCGCTGCCGCCGCATCGCCGTCTCACGTTCGACCGCCTGCAGGAGCTTGTCCAACAGCTTATTTCCGAGCTGGAACACACCGAAGCCATCCTGGAAGGTTCCTCCCATCGGGAGGCACTCCCCAAGCTTCCGGCCCGCTCGCGCGGAACGGTCCACCTGCATCTGCGCGATCCCCAGATGGTCGATCTGCTGCGTGTGGTGCTCTGGGCGATGGGCTACGAAGCCGTCGTGATCGGCGATGCCGCGTCTTCCTCAGCATCTACGCCGCACCTGCTGGGACTGATCGCCGATGCATCGATCCCGGCCACGCGGCGCTTTGCCTATGAGCAACATGGCATTCCTGTACTGACCGAGCTTTTCTCGCCCCATACGCCGCACGTGGACCTTACCACCCTGCGCCGGCGGCTGGTGCAGATGCTCAACCACCAGGCCACCACAGCCTCCTGAACGTCAGCATGCGCGGCAGTACCCCAGAAATAGCAGGTCTGTGCCAACCTCCGCCCATCGATGCGCTGCAAAGCGCAGGGCTTCATCTATCGCGCGCACGCCCACATCGTTCAGCAACGGCACCCCTTCTCCGAAAAGACGCGGTGCAATAAACAGAAAAAAGCGATCGACCAGCCCCTTCCGAAACAGCACCGTGGACAGCCTGGGACCGGCCTCGACAAGCAGCGATTGCAGGGGGCGACCGTCGGGGCCGCCTTCACGTCCCAGTCGTTCCAGCAGGGTCTCCAGATCGAGGTGTCCTTCTCGAAGCGGCAGCGTCCAGACGCGGCCGCCCGCCTGCTGCAGCGAAGCAGCATAGGCTGGCCGCGCTCCGGGTTCGACAACGGCCAGCGTGCGGGAAACCTGCGTGTCGGTAAACAACCGAAGCGTCGGCGGCAGGCTACCGGTCCGGTCCAGCACGATCCGCACCGGCTGGCGGCCTTCGACGTGTCGCACGGTCAGCGCCGGATTGTCAGCAGCCGCCGTGCCACTGCCCACCAGCACACCATCGAGCGTGGATCGCCAGCGATGTACCAGCTTCCGCGCCTGTTCCCCTGAGATCCACTGCGACTGGCCTGTGCGCATGGCGACAAAGCCGTCGAGCGTCTGCGCCATTTTGAGCGTAACCAGCGGCCGCCCGGTCTTCACATGATGCACAAATGCCTCGTTAAATCGGCGGCAGGCCGTCTCCAGCACGCCTACTTCTACCTGCACCCCGTGTGCCTGCAGCCGGGCTATGCCTCGACCGGCCACCTGCGGAAACGGATCGACCATGCCCACAACCACGCGAGGAATCTCGTGCGTGATGATCAAATCGGCACAAGGTGGCGTTTTGCCGTAATGGGCACAGGGCTCCAGGTTGACGTACAGCGTGGCCCGGCGCAGCGCTTCGGGGCCGTGACGTCGCAACGCTTCCTCGATCGCCACCCGCTCGGCATGAGGCCCCCCATAGTAGTCATGCCAGCCTTCGGCCAGCACCTGTCCGTCGGCGTCCACCAGCACCGCCCCCACCATGGGATTCGGGCTGACGCGACCGGCTCCAAGAAAGGCCAGCTCCAGACAGCGTACCATGAAGCGCTCGGCTTCGGTACGCGCTGTCAGATCTCCCGGATGTAGTCCGGCTGCGAGGGCCCATCCAGCATCCATTGCTCGAAATAGAAACGTTCTTCGGTGCGGGCTTTCTGATACGGCACCAAGAAACGCCGCACACCCGGCACAGGATGCGCCTGCAGTGCCACCTCCAAGCACTCCAGCAGCGGCTCCGGGGCAAACAGATGCCAGTCGTACCCGTGATGGGCCGGCTCACGCAGCGCCACCAGGCAACCGGCCTCCAACAGGCGGCGCAGCACTGGCAGCCGTCCCTGATCGTCCAACATGGCCAGCGGTGCCAGATCGATCGCTAACCTATCCGAGGCAACGCCCACCAATGCCACCGTTTTGGCAGGTGCTACAAGCACCGACGAGAGCACCTCGACCGCCAGCGGCTGCACCGAGCCCGACGAGGACACCTGCCTCCGATGGTGCCAGCGTTGAAACAAAGAAAGAAGCGCCGGTAGAAAGGCCTCCGGGCGCAGGACCGTCAACCCAATCCGTAGCGTGTCCAGATCCGTCCCGGCCAGGTATAGGCGATAGTAGCGGGGCGTGTCGGGCGGCGCCGGCCAGACGAACGCGTCCGGTTCCAGGGCGGCCGGCTCCTCGTAAAACACTTTGAGAATCTGCGTCATGACATCGGTTCGATGGCAGCCTTGGTGGATTTCCGTTTGTTATGCGGGCGATTACACTATGAGCCAGCACCGGCTACGTCCGCAACGTCTGCAGTGTGGCCTCGATAGCCCTTTCAGCTCACCTCGTGCGGCGCGGCCCACGACACCCCAGCAACGAGGTTCCTGCTATCCGGCAACGGATCCGTTACGCAACAGTTTCGGCCAAAACTGGATGAAAGTGGACCATCGTTTAGGAACCTAGCCCTACGCCATTGCATTGTATGGCGTGCTTTGCCACTGCCCGGTAGCTTAATTGGCAGAGCACCTGACTCTGGATCAGGGGGTTGGAGGTTCGAGTCCTCCCCGGGCAGCATCAAAAAACCCGCTCAGATGATATTCTGAGCGGGTTTTTCTTTTGACACCCGGGTACGCATGACGCCAGCCAACGTCCACACGTGTATGGCGTCTCATCGGCAGCCTGCCGCCAGCGCCCGGCTTACCTCAACGTACGTCGATTTCTGTTTGCAAGCGGAGGTCGCGTGACGAGGCGCCAACGTAGAGCGGCCGGCGTCCGGTGGCCTTCACCCAGGCATGGTTTTCAACCGACCAGTATGAAAGCGCTCGGCTGTCGATACGAAGGGTCACCTCCTGGGTTTCGCCGGGGGCGAGTGTCACGCGCTGGAAGCCCACCAGCTGGCGCACGGCCATAGGCACGGGTGGATTTTCGGGCGGTCCCAGATAGATCTGTGGCACATCACTGCCAACCCGATCGCCCGTGTTACGCACCACGAAGCGAACGACAAAACCCTCGCCATCGGACGCAACGCGCAGGTTCTCGTAAGCGAATGTTGTATAGGATAGCCCATGGCCAAAGGGGAACAGCGGTTCGATCTGCTGCGCATCGTACCAGCGATAGCCCACGAAAATGCCTTCATCATAGCGAGCCGTCTGATTGACCCCAGGATACCGTTCCGGCGGCGCTGTCGGGGCGTCCTCTGGGCGACGCGGGAAGGTAACGGGCAAACGTCCCGCCGGATTGACGCGGCCGAGCAGCACGTTAGCCGTGGCCCAGCCGCCTTCCTGTCCCGGATACCACATGAGCAGAATGGCCCCGACGCTTTCGGCCCAGGGCATCAGCGTCGGCGCCCCTACCTGCAGCACAACCGTCGTCCGAGCACTGGCGGCCGCCACAGCCTCGACCAGCGCATCCTGGTCCGGGTGCAGCGCCAGCGTTTCCCGGTCGCGCCCTTCGGTCCCTTCCTCATAGACGAACACGATCGCCGCGTGCGCCGCCTGAGCGGCCTCGGCTGCTTCTTTCAGGAAGGCCGCCCGTCGCTCCGGCGTTACCCAGGCCAGTCGCACCTGCACCGGATGCTGCCCGGCCGGCAGAAATGGCAGCGAGGGCATCCGGCCTGAGACCTGCACCGTCAGCGAGAGTTGCTGCCCGGCCTGCAGTTCGATTCGGTAGGTGGCGTTTTCCAGACTGTCGGCCGTCGGGATCAGGCTGGCATCACTGAAGAACATGCCCGTACGCAACACCGGCCGGCCATCGATCGATAGCACGCCGACGCCTCCGGCCGTCTGCAGTTTGAGTTCATAGACGCCGGCGGTCGGTGCCGTCAGCATGCCGGTCCAGGTCCACTGCGATCCAGGCGGCAGCGCCCGCTCGCCGGTAAAGTCGAGCTGGGCGTCGAGCTGCGTTGCGCCGTCGGCGCCCTGGCGGAGAAGTCCCGGCCGCCCGTCGGGCGTCTGGAGGGCCGCGGTGGGCACCGGCACGCCATCGAGGTCGATGCCTGGCACATAGCGAATCTGTGCCTGTGGGCCGGCCAGCTCCTGCAGGGCCGCCAGCGTGGAAGTGGTACGGAAAGGACGCACGCGCGAGCTGCCACCCCCACCGATAAGCGGTCGCATCGCTGTGGGACCGATCACGACCAGGTGCTGCAGATCGCGCGCGGTCAGCGGCAGCGTCTGGTTTTCGTTGCGAAGCAGCACGGCCCCGGCTTCGGCCACCTCGCGGGCGACGGCCGCATGCGCTTCGATGTCGATCTCCGGCGGGCTCGCTTCGCCGTCCAGCAACCCGAACCGCTCCATCTGCACCAGAATGCGCCGCACCGCCCGGTCCACGTAGGCCGCATCGATCCGTCCAGATTCGACGGCTGCCAGGAGCGAATCGGCAAAGACGGCCGGTGCCAGCGGCATGTCGGGCGAACTGAACGGGATCGTGTAGCCCGGCATTTCCTGATCCAGCCCGCGCACGAGCGATTCCAGGTTGTGTCCGGCGAACCAGTCCGTCATCACCCAGCCCTCGAAGCCCCACTCGTTGCGCAGAATGTCCGTAAGCAGCATTTCATTGTCGCAGGCGTAGGGACCGTTCAACCGGTTGTAGGCACACATGACGGCCGCCACGCCTGCTTTAACGGCCGCCTCGAAACCCGGTAGGTAGATCTCCCTAAGCGTGCGCTCATCCACCACCACGTTGACCCGCATCCGATCGTTTTCGAAGTTGTTGGCCGCATAGTGCTTGACCGTGGCCATGATGCCGGCCTCTTGAATGCCCCGCACTTCAGCAACCACCATCCGGGCCGAAAGCAGGGGGTCCTCACTAAAGGTCTCGAAGTTACGGCCAGCCTCAGGCACGCGCACGATGTTAACCATGGGCGAGAGCAACACCTCGTGCCGGCGCGCCCGGCCCTCACGTCCCATCACGTAGCCGTAGCGATAGGCCAGCTCGGGATCGAACGAAGAAGCCAGGGCAACCGGTGCCGGAAGGGCTGTGGCCGGATGGCGCGTGCGAATGCCGGCTGGACCGTCGGTCAGCCGCATCGCCGGAATGCCCAGGCGAGGCACACCGGGCACATAACCAGCTCCTGCCTCACCAGTCGGATCAATTACCCCGTGCAGCAGCGAGATCTTCTCGGCCAACGTCATGGCCGCCAGCAGTGAGTCTACGCGGGACGACTGCGCCCGCACGACTGTGACAAAAACCAGCCCGAAAAGCAAGGCCGTGACAGAGTGCCTCATAACCGGTCGCTGTTTGATCAAATAGGTTGATGAGCATAGCCTACCAAAAAACCGGTTAACCTGCAAGCCCAGAAAACATCCTGCTGATGCACGCATCGCTTGCGTTTCGTACAGAAAGGTTGTACCATTGCGGCGTAGTCGCTCTTTTTTTCACCGACAACAACCCTGTCCTGCGATGATTCGTCCCCGGTACATCGAAGACGTGATCGATCTGACCGATCCGGCGCTGAACCATGTGCTGAACATGAGCGTCGAGGAGGCCCGCGCCCGCGTGCGCTCGGGCGACCCAGAGGCGGTGCGCGCCATCGAAGGATCGTTTGCGCTGGTGGCCCGCGACGGCAAAACAGTACGCATGGCCCGCTCAATGGACCGCCCCATGCGTTACTTTCTGGCCAAACGGGAAGACGGACCCGCCCTGGTCGTGGCCCATCGCATCGAAGAAATCCACTGCTGGCTCCAATCGGTCGGTTTTGCCGAACAATTCCATCCGAGCTACACGCGCATGGTGCCCGCCCACTACGTGGTCACGCTGGAACTGATCGGCTGTCCGGACCCGGCCCCTGCCTATACACGATTTTTTGAAATTCCCACCGAAACGCTGCCGCCCGACCTTCCCACCATCGGGCGCTACTACATCGGCGCCCTTCAGGAAGAAATCCGGCGCTGGCTGCTACACATTCCCAAAGATGAGCCCATCGGCGTAGCATTTTCCGGCGGCATCGACAGCGGCTCGGTCTTTCTGGTTACCTACCACACGCTGCTGGAACTGGGCATGAACCCCAGCCGCCTCAAAGCCTTCACGCTGGACTTAGGCAATGGCCCCGATCGCAACCAGGCCTTCGCATTTCTACAAAAGCTCGGACTGGAGCTATTCTGGGAGCCCGTAGAAGCCAGACCGGAGCTGATCGACATCCGGGAAGTGGTGCGCATCGTCGAGGACTACAAGCCGCTTGACATTGAGTCGGCCGCCATGCACTACGCCCTGGCCCGGACCCTGCGCCGGCGCTACCCCGAATGGAAGTACCTGCTCGACGGCGAGGGCGGCGATGAAAACCTGCGCGCCTATCCTATCGAGCACAACCCAGAGCTGACCGTCTACAGCATCATCAACAACCCGTTGCTCTACCACGAGGGCTGGGGCGTAAACAAGTTCAAACACTCGCTCACCTATACGGGTGGCCTCAGCCGCGCCTATACGCGCACCTTCGCGATCAACCGGCACTTCGGCTTCGAGGGCTTCAGCCCCTACACGCGCCCGAACGTGATCGAAGTGGCCGAGAAGATTCCTTTTGCCAAACTAACCGGCTACGATAAGGAAAAACTCTACCGCCTCAAGGGGGAGGTGGTCTACCATGGCATCAAAGCGGTCACTGGCTTTGAAATGCCTGTGTTTGAAAAACGGCGCTTCCAGCATGGCGCCTTGCTCGAGGCGCGCCTGCGCGAGCTCATTCCGTCTGAGCGCCAGCTCCGGCGCATGGTAGAGGACCTGTTTGTGGCATGAACGAATTGGTGCGCTGGGAAACGCTCACCCCACTGGCCCGCACGCGGCTGATCCGACAGTTGCGACCACCGCGGGCCGCGGTCGATCCAGAACGCCCTTACGCCTTCCACCACGAGCAGGAGCGGGCGCCCGACGGCCGCCTGGAGCGTGTTAACGTGGTTTTTCTGACCAACCGGGAATGCCCGTGGACGTGCACCATGTGCGATCTGTGGCGCCACACCACCACAGCACCGGTCACGGCCGACCAGATCCTGCGCCAGCTCGACCATGCGCTGGAGCGCCTGCCCGAAGCCGACGCGATCAAGCTCTACAACAGCGGAAGCTTTTTCGATCGGCTGGCGATCCCGCCAGCGGCCTATCGGGGCATTGCCGAGCGCCTGCGTGGCTACCGGCGCGTGATCGTCGAGTCGCATCCAGCCCTGTTGGGTCGCCGCACGCTGCAGTTCCAGGAACTGCTTGATGGCCGGCTTGAAGTAGCCATCGGCGTTGAGTGCATCCATCCAAGCGTTTTGGAAGCGCTCAACAAACGTTTGACCGTGGCCGACCTGGAGCGTGCCGTGGCCTGGCTGCACGCCCACAAGCTGCTTATCCGGGCGTTCATCCTGCTCAGGCCCCCATTTCTACCGGACGAAACCGCCCTCGACTGGACCTGTCGCACCCTAGGCTGGGCCGTGGACCGAGGCGTCCAAACCATAGTGCTCATCCCGACCCGCACGGGCAATGGCATCATGGAACAACTCCAGCAGACCGGACGCTTTGCCCCGCCCTCACCCGATGCCATCGAAGCAGCCGCCGCCTTTCTGTTTGTGCAACCGGCACCGGTGCGACTGCTTGACACCTGGGACCTGGCACGTTTCTATTCGTGCCCGGCCTGCGCCCGAATCCAACAGGAACGTTTCGAACGCATGAACCAGACCCAAACCTGGGAGCCTGCCGTCCGCTGTCTGAACTGCACTGCGCCATGAACGATCGCTGCGATATAGCCATCCTGGGTGCCGGATTTGGTGGGGCGCTGCTGGCGCTGCTTTTGCGCCGCGGGGGCCTTTCGGTAACCCTGATCGAAAAAAGCCGCCCGCGCTTTGCCATTGGCGAATCCTCAACGCCACTGGCAAACCTGTATCTGGAGCAAATGGCGCATGCGTTCGACCTGCCTGAGCTGCTGCCGCTTACCAAATACGGACGCTGGAAAGCCGTGCACCCCGAGCTGCCGGTCGGCAAAAAGCGAGGCTTCACGTTCTTCTGGCACCGACCCAGACGTGCCTGGTCACCGCGACTGGACGGCCATCCTGCTTACCTGCTGGTGGCCGCCTCTCCGCACGACGCCATCGCTGACACGCACTGGTACCGTCCCGCCTTCGACGCCCACCTGACGGCGATGGCGCTGCGCGCCGGCGTCCGCTACCTGGAGCCTGCCCTGCCCTTGATGGCCGAGGTAGAGACTTCCGGCGTGCGTCTCTGCCTTGAAACATCCGACGGCCTGCGTACGCTGGTGGCCCGCTTCGTGGTGGACGCTACCGGTCCGACCGCCTGGCTGGCCCGCCATCTGGGGCATCGGCCTAAGCCCCATCCCTATCTCCCGGAACGCGTGGCCATTTTTGCCCATTTCAGCAACATGGCCCGCGCCGACGCTTGGCTCGGTAGTTGGCAGGATCGCTGGCCCTACCGGCCCGACGATGCGGCCGTCCACCACCTGCTCGAAGAAGGCTGGGCCTGGGTGCTGCACTTCGATCACGGCATCACCAGCGCCGGCCTTTCGCTACGGGCCGACCGCCTGCCCGCCTCTGATCCCGACACCTGCTGGCAGCACGTGCTCGACCGCTACCCGTCGCTTCAGGCGCTGTTTGCCCACGCCACGCCGCTCTATCCCCTGCGCATGGTACCCGAACGACCGCTTCTTTTTCGAGAACTGGCCGGAACAAGCTGGGCCATGCTGCCGAGCGGCGCAGGCATCCTCGATCCGCTGCTTTCCACCGGCAATCCGCTGACGCTGCTGGGCGTATGGCGCCTGGCCGAACTGCTCATCCGATACCGGGCCACGCCGCCTGCCGAAGCCCTGCAGAACTACCAGCAACAGACGCTGCACGAACTCGATCAGACGCTTCGCCTGCTGGGAGCGCTCTTGCACGTGCTGAATCGCCCAGACCAGTTCACACAACTCTCCAAGCTCTACTTTGTGGCGGCCAGCTTCCGCGAAACGCGCATCCGGCTCGGAAAAGAATCCGGCATCCCAGGGTTTCTCCTTACTGACCACACCGACTTCTGCCGGGTGCAGGACCGGTTGTTGTCGGCCGCTGCACAGGGCAACTTGCCCGAACCCGGGGAGGTGTATGCAGCACTGGAGTCGTTCGATGTGGCCGGTCTCTGCGCGGAGCGAGACGGGTTCTACCCGGCCCGCGCCGAGGACGTGTTGGATGCCTGCCACAAAATCCCCGCTTCGCCCGAAGAGGTATGGGCCGGCCTACAACGAAGTGGATTCCTTGCGGCCGCGCCTATTTAAAACAAAAAAACAGGCGCCTGTGCAGGCGCCCGACTATGTGGAAGGATTCCACGCTTTCAGTTCACAAAAAGATGCGGTTTGTCCTCTTCGATCACCTCCAGGTCATGAATGGCAAACCAGCCTTCGTTCTCCTCACCAGCGCTGTTCCGATAGGGCACGTTTGGATCACCTGTGGTAATGTCCACCACATAGGCCAGATCCTTTTTGATCTCGTTGCCATTGGCGTCCTTCCCGACCGGCACGTCAGCCGCTACGTCGGCCACCCGGCCTTCAATCGTGCCCAGGAGCCATCCTTCACGCGTATACAGATGCACCCGCACGCGTTTACCGATCAGATCGTAGCGCATGACTTCTCGTTCTACCTCGTTGTTTTCCACGTCAAGGTAACAAAACGCATCATCCGGCACCAGAGATTCAGACAGCTCCACCACATGGTTGGAAACCAGTCGGCATCATTCGTGATGAAATAGGTCGCAGGTACGATGCATCCGGCAGCATCCCTATGGCGGTGCGAATTCTGGACATCGACCTGGACTTCTTCCTCAACAAGGTGCAATTCTGGCCTGGATTCGGGCGCCCGGTCGATCCTGAATTGCGCCCCTGGTCGCCACAAGCAGTACGTGACTTCCTGGAAAACCGCTGTGGTCTGCGACGCGACCAGCCCCTGCCGGGATTGATCGTAGAAGAGCACCACGAAATTTTCTTCGATTGGCGGCGACGCATTCAGGAAGGATTGCTGCAGCCGCCTTTTGAGGTGGTGCATATCGACGCCCACGCCGACCTGGGCTTTGGAGATGCGAGTGTGCCTTATGTGGTGACCGAACTGCTGAGTTTGCCGCCGGACAGGCGCGCTTTTCCACGCGTGGGCGGCCGTGAAGGGCTGGGTCCCGGCAACTACCTCCTTTTTGCCATCGCCTGCCGCTGGATCAGTCGCCTGACCTACGTTTATCATCCGGGACGATACCCGGACCTACCCGAGCGCATTGTGCAGCTGAACGCCCACGGCGAGGGTTTTCTACAGCTACCCTGGTATGGCCCGCGTCCCCTCGAAGCATTGCAGCAGCGCTGGCCAGACGAGCCGCTGGGCTGGGAGCCCCCGGTCCTCTACCGCGAAGTGCCTGGCCCGGCATATGGCAACTGCGAAAGCCCTTTCGACCTGCTCTATATCGCGCGCTCGCCTGCCTACACCCCCACCCAAGCAGACCAGCTGCTGGAAATTTTCAAAGCGTATCTACAAAGTGCTCCTGTCTGCGCCTCTGTTCTGAAGGATCGCGCAGCCTGACTCGGCTTCAGGTTAATGGCTGCAGATACTGCGCAAGGAACCGGAGTGCACGTCCCATCTGCGTTTCAACGGTTTTCACCGAGATCCCCATTACTTCTGCGATCTCCCGGTACGATAGTCCGTAATAGCGACTCAGCAGAAAAATGGTGCGTCGCGTCTCTGGTAGCTGCGCTAAAGCGCGTTCAATGGCCTCCGTCAGCTCTGCTGCTTGAACAGCCTGTTCCGGCGAAGGACTCCAGCGTGCAGCCTGCTCATGGAATTGTTGTAACCGGCGGCGTTTCATTTTTTGATGAGCCAGGTAATTTAGGGCCGCGTTGCGAACGGACCGATAAAGATACAGGCGCGCCCGTTCGGTGTCGTCCCAGTCGATCTCCCGTTCCCAGGCCCGCACAAAAACACTCTGTACCAGGTCTTCTACCTCATCTGGATCTTTCAGAAATCGTTGCGCAAAGTCACACAGTTCAGCATAATACTGCAAGAAAAACCGGCGGAAGGAACGATAGCGGCTATATGCAGGCTCCAGCGGCATACACGGCGCCCTCAACCCGTCTCTTTATAACTAAGGTCCATCGGGCACGCTTTGCTGCTCTACAGAAAGCATGGTTGCGTGGTTATGTGTTGGCCGGATAGCCCTTACAGGACCGTCTCGTCTTTTTGCCAGATTGTTTTGTTCGTAATCAGCGGACGCGCCCAGAAACTCACGCTCAGGATATAACCGAAAGTCAGATACAAAAAGCACAATCCACCCCGTAAACCCAGCAGGTCCCCCAGCACCCCGATGATGAGTGGCACGACGGCCCCACCTGCAATTCCCGTCACCAGAATGCCCGAAAACGCCCCATGGTGGGTTTCCACCGAATTTAGCGCCAGCGAAAACACCACCGGCCACATTACCGAAGCAAATAGTCCGATTAGCGGAAACGCCCAGCGGGCTACTGGACCCGGCCCCCAAAGCGCGGCCGTCAGGCAAACCAGGGCCGCCAGTGTGAACAGCCGCAGCACGATCCGGCTGTCGAGCAGCTTCAGCAGCACCAGCCCCAGTAGCGTCCCAACTGTCATCAACCCCCAGAACGACGAAACCGCCCGTGCCCCGACCGTTTGCGGATCGTAGCCGTGGTAGCGTGCCAGAAACTCTGAGATCCAGTTGGCCACGCCTTGTTCTGAACCCACGTACGCGAAAATGCCCAGGAAAAACAACCAGACGATCGGTTTCTGCAAAAGCTGCCGATAGATTTCCAGCGTGCCGACCTGCTCTTCAACAGTGCGCTCCACGCGCGGGAGTCGAACCAGCGCCATCACACCCACCATAGCCAGCGCTACGAGCGCAAAGAGCCAGTACAGCGAAATCCAAGGCAATTCGTCCGGGACCAGTCGATCCAGCCAGGCCAGCCAGAACGCTTCGGGCGGTTCTGGACGGCTCAGGTTCAGCACCAGGTACGAATACACCAGGGGGCTCAGAAACGAGGCCAATCCAAAGCAGAGCTGGCCTAGCGTCGAGTTGAAGGCAAAGTGCTCCTCGCCACCAGCCACCCGCAGCAGCGGATTAATCGCCACCTGCAGAAAGGCCATGCCCGAGCCGATCAGAAACAGCGAGCCGACGGCCATCAGGTAGTTCGGAAACAGCGCCAGCAGTTGCGCGCCCAGGTAGGCCACACCGAAGGCGCCCACCAGCACCGGCTTTTCACCCACTTGCTCGATCAGAAACCCCGCCGGAATGGAAAACACGCCGTAGGCGATGAAAAACGCAAACGGCAGCAACGCCGCCAGCGTCAAACTCAGCCCGAAGTCGTCGATGATCTCGGGAATGAGCGGCCCGATGATGTTTGTCAGAAACGAAATGACGAAAAACGTAAAGAGAATCAGGCCGACCAGGGCATAGCTACGCGGTCGCATCGCTCAGTGTACATCGAAGGGTTCCGAGATGCCGTCGTGGTGGTTGTACTCCAGTTCCGAGGCCGCTTCTTCGTCGAGCAGCACATGGGCATAGCGGTGCAGCTGCACAATCGTGGCCGGCACCATCGCCGAAATAGGTCCCTCCAGCATCGCCCGCACCGCACGTGCCTTGGCCCGCCCACTGGCCAGCAGCAACAGCCGCCGCGCTTCCATGATCGTCCCGATCCCCATGGTGATTGCATAACGCGGCACAGCCTCCTCGCTCCCAAAAAAGCGCGCATTGGCTTTAATCGTAGCCCGCGACAGCGTCTTAATGCGCGTGCGCGAGCCCAGCGATGACCCCGGCTCGTTAAAGGCCAGATGGCCGTTGGGACCGATGCCCAGAATCTGGAGATCGATGCCGCCTGCGCGCTGGATCTGCTCTTCGTACCATGCACAGTGCGCCTCGATGTCATCGGCCATGCCGTTGGGTATGTACACGTTCGATGGGTTGACGTTGATGTGTTGGAAGAGATGCTCCCACATGAAGTGGTGGTAGCTCTGAGGGTGGGCGGGTGGCAGCCCCACATATTCGTCGAGGTTGAAGGTAACCACTTTGGAGAAGTCGAGTTCGCCGCGGCGGTAGCCTTCGACGAGGCGGCGGTAGAGGCCTAGCGGGGTGCTGCCGGTGGCAAAGCCCAGCACGCAGTTGGGTTTGCGACGGATGAGCGTGGCCACAATTTCATAGGCGCGTTCGCTCATCGCCTCGTAGTCTGGAAAGATCTCAACCAGCATTTTTTTGTATTTGTTTTTGCGATGATAAATCGTTCAGGGTTGAGCCCATATCGGTATGCGCCCCACCTCAACATCCAGCGTCAGCGGAAGCAGGAGGAAAGCCAAACTGGTCAGCAATAGGATAAACAGTAGGTTTAGCCAGAAGCCTGCACGCGCCATCTCTGCCATCGTAATTCGCCCAGTGCTGTAAACCACCGCATTGGGCGGGGTTGCCACGGGCAGCATGAAGGCACAGCTGGCGCCCAGCGTGGCAGGCACCGTCAGCAGCAAGGGATTCTGTCCCAGCCCCACGGCTGCCGAAGCCAACACCGGTAGAAAAGCGGCGGCTACTGCCGTATTGCTGGTGATTTCAGTCAGAAAGACAATGCTACCGGTTGCCAGGAGCACGATGAAAAGCGGGGGCCATCCGGCCAATCCTCCTACCTGTTGACCGATCCAGCGAGCCAGCCCTGTGTCGGTAATTGCGTCGGCCATACTGAGGCCCCCGCCAAAGAGCAGCAGGATACCCCAGGGCAGGTGCCGGGCTGACTCCCAGTCGAGCAATCGCTGCCCCTGCCCGGCCGGCAGCAGAAACAATACCAAGGCTGCCCCCATGGCAATGCCCGCATCCGAAAGTCCCGGCACCCATTGGCTCAGCAGCGGGCGCACGATCCACAGCAACGCTGTCACGGCAAAGACCCAGGCCACGCGCCGCTCAGCCGGCTGCACGGATCCCAATGCTTTCAGCTCTGCCCGAATCAGCGCCCCTGCTTCTACCTGGAGCTGCCGTCCCCACGGAAACAGTCCATAGGTCAGCAACAGGTAGGTCAGCAGCAGACCTATCGCTACAATCGGAAGTCCCAGCGGCAGCCAGGCAGCAAAGCTTAACTCGTAGCCGTACGTTTCGCTCAGAAAACCCGCCAGCAGCGCATTGGGCGGTGTACCAATGAGCGTACCCATGCCGCCGATGTTACAGCCATAGGCAATGCTGAGCACCAGGGCTGCTTCGAAGGCACGCAGCGCCGGCTGTTCGGCCACCCGTTCCTCCAGCAGCTCGAACACCGACAGCGCAATAGGCAGCATCATCAGGGCCGTGGCTGTGTTGCTGACCCACAGGCTCAGAAACGCCCCAGCCAGCATAAAACCCAACACCAGATGAGCAGGACGCGAACCAAGGCGCTGGATGATATGCAGCGCCAGCCGTCGATGCAGCCCCCAGCGTTGCATGGCCTGCGCCAGCAAAAATCCCCCCATGAACAAAAAGATGACAGGATGTGCATAGGGCGCTGTCGCCTCCTCAATCGAACGCACCCCCAGCAGCGGAAACAGCACGATCGGCAGCAGGGCCGTGGCCGGAATCGGAAGCGCCTCAGTGATCCACCAGATGGCCATCCAGAGGCTAACAGCCGCCGCATGCCAGGCCTCCACCGAAAGCGTGGCCGGCTTGGGCCATAACCAGAAACTCAAGAAAACCAACGGCCCCACCCAGAATCCTACCTGTTGCCGGCGCGTCATGGCTGCCTTTGTTCCAAAGCGTACAACAACCAGGGAACCGTAAAGATATGCGTCCAGCCAAAAACGCGCAGGCCATTGGTGATCTTCCAGATGGCGGGTCGTCCGCTTGCGCTCTCGGGCAGGCGACTTGCTGCCTCCAGCGCCTCGGCCAGTTCACGTTGGGACATGCGGGTAAACGCATCTTCCGGCAGCGCATCGGTCTTGAGCACTTCGGCCCGCCGTAGCGCTTCCTCTAGAAAGCTTGCCTCCCCGGTGAACTCGTAACCCACCATTAAGCTGTGAATGCTCGAAAGATACGATTCCATCTCATGGTTGAGCGGCGGCACATCCCGCACGTAGCGGGCATGGCGAACAAGCGCCAGTCGCACGCTCGGATCACCGGTCAACTGCCAGTAGCGGTAGAGTCCATGCGAGGCGTACACCTGCGCATAGCCGTAGCGATCCACCACAAGGTTGCCGCCTTGTTCTTCTTGCAGGCGCAGCATAAGCTGCACCCGATCGCGTAGTTCGGCCTCATAGCGAGGGTCCTTCGTGGCATCCCAGAGCTCGGCCAGGTTCCAAACCGACAAGTACAGCCGCCGCCCCCGCAAATCATGCTCGCCCCAGATGCGCCTCAGGTAGGTCTCACCGGTCAGCCGCGCCACGTCCAGCCCACGGTGATAACCCGCCAGGTAATAGGCGGCCAGCCAACCCGGAAGCCACACATGGGCACTGAGCAGAGCCGTCCAGTGCTGACGGCCATGCCGTCGCCCGATGCCCAGATATGGCGTGCCTTTTGGCTGCGCCCGGTAGATCCAGTAGTCCAGCGCACTGTTTGTCTCGCCGTGATAGACTGGATCGGCCGGCCAGTGGATGTTGTCTATGTCCATGGTATGGCGGCTGGCCGCTTCGGCCGTCAGATAGGCCTCCCGGGAGCCTGTGCGCATAAAATGCAGCCACCACATAAAGTCTGCGGCCGGCTCGTTGTTGTTCCACATGAACCACTCGTCGCGGAAGTAATAGGTCATCCCATCGCCGAAGTCAAACATGCCATACCAGGGCTCCCACTGCTGGTTGAAGCGCCACCAGGCAAACTTATAGCTTAGGCCCCGCTCAAATTCCGGGAAACGTTCGGACGCTGGCGCAAAGCGGCCGTATACCAGACTTCCAGCATACCAGGAGGGATCGGCATGTGCCACCGGCGGATCGAGCACGTAGCCAAGTACCTGCCGAACCGAGTCGATGGGTAGCGCCGGACCATGGAAAAACAGCACCAGCTCGGTCGTTTTGGCCAGTCCCTGCGCAAAGTTGCCCAGCATCTCCCCGTCAGGTTCATCGGCTGACCAGCGGGCAAACGACATGGGCTCGACCTGAGGTGGCCATAGGTAAGCGGTCAGCTGCGCAATGGATCCCGCCAGCGCCTTCGGGTATTCCTCGAAAAAGAAACGTATCCCCCAGGCAATGCCACCGCGCGGGCCGCGCAGGTTCAGCCAGCCGGCCGCACGCGCTACCGAACGGTCCAGGCCGTTGAGCTGCGCTGTAAATCCCTCCAGGCGCCGATCCGGCGTGCTGTTGGGCAGCGGCGGCATGCGCGTGGGGTCCGGCCCGCTCTGCAGCACACTGCACACCGGCTCGGGTGCGCTTTCATGAAGCCGCTCTGGTCCAGGCTGCCACCAGGGCCCCTCAAAGTAGCCGGCCACACAACGCAGCGGCTGGCCCACGTGCGGCACAAGCGTCAGACCCGCTGCAGCGATGCGATCGTCCGGCTGTGTCCAGCCCGGATCCCCCCGCAACTGCTGCTCGTCCAGGATGCTGTCGGCCGAGGTAGCAATCAGCGCATATTGACCCGGGAGACGTTGATGTTTGTCGGGGTTGCCCGTGTAGGTGATCGTGTGCAACACGCGCACATAGGTCTGCCTGGCATAAGCGTGCAGATAGGTGACAAACGGCGCGGGATTGTTGTCGGGCCGGTGGTAGCGGTACGCGCCTTCGATCTTCAGCACGGCATGAAGAGGACCCGTACCCCGCGCTTTTGTGATGCGAAGGATAACGGCCTCAGAGCTATCAGGCCCTAAATCATCGAGCAGATCCAGAAATGAGCCGCGTCCTTCGGGTCCTGTGGCGATCCGGTCGTCTTCCTCAAAGCCGTCGCCCTCCGTGTCGAGCCATACCTCTTTTAGAAAACCACCTGAGCCCTTTGCTACGATAAAGCGGAGCGGACCGGTCGTCACTTCAGCCCCACCGTCCTCGCGCTGGTTATTGATAACGGTCACGCGCGGCGCAACAAACAGGGTGCGTCGGATGTGCGGCCCATAGACCAGGCGATACTGCGCATCGCTTCCCGCAAAGAAAAAGACCCAGATCCATTTGAGGCTGCTGTCGGCGGGTTCCCAGGTGGTTACTTCGGTCACCTGCGCCAGGACTTCGCGACCGGCCCTATCTTCCAGCCGGACATGGTCCGGGCTATAGAGCGCACCCCGGGGAAAGGGGAACCCCACCAGCACAGGTGCTCCAGGCCGCGGCGTCTCCAGGTAGAGCGTCAGGGAACCTGCAGATTGGGCCCAAGCCAGCCCTTCGCCCCATCCCAATAGCACAAACCAGAGCAAGCAGCCTGTTAGCACGCTGAAAAAGCGAGACATGTCGGCAGGCTCCTGTTATCGTCCAACTCCATCCGGAATCCCCTGGTAGTAACGGAAACACTCCACCGCACGCCCATCCTGATAGCGGATGCGCTGTCGGATGCGCTGCTCCATCTCCTGAAAAGCCTCTGGCGAGAGTGTTTCGGTGTACTTGTACCAGGCCGAACTGAACTGGCTGATATACTGCGTACCTGCCTGCACTTTCTTTTCTACGTAATCCGTGATGTCCACGCATACGTTCTGATCTTCAGGCTCGTTGTCAAAAAAGAGGTATTCCTGAATCCAGTGCGCTTCTAACCCGTCGTAAATCAGGTGGCTTTCAAAAAGTAGAGGCCACTCGGCAGCCCGTGCCGCATCGACGGCCAGCAGCGACGCTGCCCGGTGATCCGACTTGTGCCAGCGCTGCTCGCCTTTACCCGGATCGAACGCAAACAGCACGTCAGGCTTTAGCTTGCGGATGTAGTAAACGATCCGACGCACGAGCTCTTCGCGATGGTTTGTCGCATAATATTCAAGACGCCCGTCGTCGTATCCTAAGTTGATGTAGTGATCGGCCGGGATACCCAACGCAGCCAGTGCGTTGATCTCTTCCTGCTTACGGATCCGTGCCAGCTGCGTCCGGGAGAGCGTGGTATCCTTGGTGCCTACATTCCCCATCGTCAGTAGCAATACATACACCTTGTTGTCCTGCGCCGCCAGGCGTGCCAGCGTTCCGTGGGCATAGGAATCGTCGTCAGGATGGGCTCCAATGAGCAGGATGGTCTTTCCTTGCCACTGCTCTATCGGCACTTCTGGCTGACTCCAGGCTACTTGGACACCCAGCAGCAAGGCGAACAGGCCCCAGGCGTATCGTACCATGTTGACAACCCTCCTCTGGTTTATCTGTGTTCGGGGTTTTGCTGGAGCACACCACGCGAGACGTCAATCTCTCGTTGTGGAATGGGGAAGCACTGCTTCGGGCGGAATCCTTTCGCCTGCATGACCTCCATTGCCTTCCCGAAGCGGAGCAGATCGAACCAGCGGTGGTTTTCGAAAGCCAGCTCGACGCGGCGTTCGTGCAGCAGTTTATCCTCGAAAGTTCCAGGCGTATCCGGACCAATGGGCGGAAGTCCAGCCCGCTGCCGTACCTGGTTGATCAGGGCGTAGGCTTCCGGGCTTTCACCCAGCGCTTCGGCCAGCATGAGAAGCACATCCGCATAGCGAAAGACAATGAAATTGTTTTCTGCATCAAACAGCGCAAAGGGCTGGCTGATGTACTTTTTGATGTATCGGGCCTGTTGCCTTACGCCGTTGGCATCCACGTAGCTGGTATCCATAGAAATCAGAAAGCGTCGATCCCCCTCCTCATAAGCCAACTGCATATCCAGCGTGGGCCGATTACCAGTCTGTCCACCGGTTGCCGTACTCCAGGGCACAAATTGATCCACAAAAGGACTGCCCTCACCGAAACCCCCCGCTTTGTACTGCACCTCAAAGATGGATTCGGGATTGTTTTCATTTCTAGGTCCCCAGAGATCAGCGTAATCCGGCACCAGTTGGTAGCCATAGTTGTTGATAATGCGCCGTAGCACCGTGACCGCGTTATTTCGATCTCCCACGATCAAATAGACTTTAGCCAGAAGCGTTGCAGCCGCTCCTTTTGTGGCGCGGCCTTCCTGTCCCCGCGGATAGCGCACGGGGAGTAGTTGTTCGGCCCGTGTTAGGTCCTGGATAAGCTGCGCATAGACTTCGCTGGCCGGCACCTGATTAATCGGCTGATCGGGCGTGGTTGTCTCGTCAAGTATTAGGGGGATATTGCAAAATATCTGTGCCAAATAGTAGTAAAACAGCGCGCGTAGGAAGAGGGCTTCCCCTTCATACTGTGCCTTCAGATCAGCCGGTAAATCGGCTGCTGGCAGACGCGCCAAGATCACGTTGGCGCGGGCCACGCCCCGGTACGAATCGGCCCAAATTGCCTGGACATAGTCGTTGGTGGGCAGCTCGTCGAACGTGTCGAGCGCGGCCAGTTGTGCAGCGAGCCCCGTTACATCATCCCCTGCGTCTGTGTTGTCCGAACGCATCTCGCCGGTGATCCAGTAGCCCATGTTGAACGTTCCCCGTCGCTGCAGCGCATCATAGACCCCAAAGATCGCCTGCTGAAAATCCTCGGGGGTCTGATAAAAGTCAGCCGCATTCTTTTGCGAGGGAGGCGCCAGCATTGTAAAATCTTCACCGCAGGCGCTAAGCCCGCCAGCCATCAATAGCAGTGCGATAAAATGTATCGGTCGCATAATTCCCACCGGTTTAGTGGCAAGCACATTAGAAGGTCAGGCTGACGCCCAGCGTATAGGTTCGGGCCAACGGATAGGTACCGTAGTCCAGGCCAGGCGTCAGCGCGCTCTCGGCCCGCATGCTAACCTCTGGATTGAAACCCAGGTAGTCGGTCCAGGTGAACAGGTTTGTAGCGGTTAGATAAATGCGAGCTTGGGTAAGGTGGCGTCCCAGCAGCTGCTCTGGCAGCGTATAGCCCAACGTCACGCTACGCAGCCGTACATAAGAGCCATCTTCAACCTGAAAAGTAGAGGGGCGGTTATTATTGCCATGCAACTCAGACTGCCGATCGGCACGGGGTACCTTGTCGTTGCCAGGCTCCTCGGGCGAACGCCACCGCTTATTGAAAATGGCATAACTGTTAAAGTTGGCCTCGCCATTTTTAAGATGGCGGCTAGTCAGGTTCAGGATCTCGTTCCCCTGCACACCTTGGATGAAAAGGGTTAGGTCAAAGTTTTTGTAGCTAAAACGGTTCGTAATGCCGAAGGTATAGTCGGGGAAGTAGCTTCCGATCACGGTGCGATCGTCGTTGTCTACATCGCCATCGCCATCGATATCTTTGAAGCGGAAGTCCCCGGGGCCTGGCTTGGGGGCCAGTTTGTCGACTGGCGCCTGGGCAATTTCTTCTGCTGACTGATAAATACCTTCCACCACAAAGCCATAATAGCTGCCGATTGGCGCACCTACCTGAGTAACATAACGCAACCCAGCAATGTTGAGCGTATAGATGGGTGCGTTATCTGGCCCTAGCGCCAGTACTTTGTTACGGTTCATGCTGAGATTAAAGTCGGTTTCCCAAGTAAAGGCCCCTACCAGGTTTCGGGACGTGAGGGAAAACTCGAAGCCACGGTTCCGGACCTTGCCGATGTTCGTCAGGGCCGTCTCGTACCCCAACGCTGTAGGCACGTTAACATAGAGTAACAGATCCTCGGTAATGCTGTTGTAGAATTCCGCCGTGAAGTAGATTCGATCGGCCAGTAGCCCTACATCCAGTCCAAGGTTGAGCTGACGGGTGGTTTCCCAGGTCAGGTTTTGATCCCCTAGCGTAGCAGGGGCTGCCCCCAGCACCACCTGATTGCCTATTACATAGTTGGCCTGATCCAACAGGCTGATCGATGCATAGTTGGGAATCTGAAAGTTCCCCGTTACCCCATAGCTGGCCCGCAGCTTCAGCTCGCTCAAAAATCCACGAAGTGGCTGCATAAACGGCTCTTCCTGCATCCGCCATCCTACCGATATCGAGGGAAACACACCGGTTTGGCGATTACGACCAAAGCGGGAAGAGCGGTCGGAGCGAATCGAAGCGCTCAGCAGATAGCGATCGCGGTAGCTGTAGCTGAGACGCGCCAGCATCGAAACAAGCGACCAGGCTTCCTGCACGCCGTTACCGTCTGTGACCTGCCCGCCGCTGATTGTTTTCACCTTATCATCTGGAAAGTTGCGGGCTTCTACCTGCGCTAGGTCGATCGTCTCTTTCTGAGCCGTGTAGCCGGCTACAGCCGATAGGTAATGGGCGCTACCCAGGTTTGCTTCGTACGAGAGCGTGTGCTCGATGAGCCAGTTCAGGCTTTGGGAGGCGTTTGCCTGTCCAAAGGGCTCTCCTTTCCGCGCTGTACGGAAAAGTAGCGAGTTGGCCTGGTAGAACGTACGCTGGTAGTTGTTTAGATCAACACCAAGGTTCAACCGATAGACGAGTCCCGGACGCAACGTGTAGTCGGCACTCAGCGTCCCGAAAGTCCGATGGTTGTCCAGTACGTCCGTTACGGCCTCAATGATCGCCAGGGGATTGCTGGCTGAAGTCGTACCGCCCCCCAGATATGACTGGTTATCCAGCTGGTTGATGGTGCCATCCTCGTTGTACGGCTTGACAACGGGCGAATGCACCATGGCTGAATAAATAATACCTGGTGGCCGTGCAAAATATGGGGCATCGGCTGGCAAGCGATTTGTGCGCGTAAAGGCGGTGTTCAGATTCAGATTGAAATGTAAGCGCTCATGCGGATCGGCGTCGAGGTTGACCCGCAGGCTGTAGCGAGTCAGGCCGTTGGTGCCATCGATAAGACCTTCCTGCATCAGATAGCTGCCCGCCACGTAGTACCCCAGCTTATTGACACCCCCTGAAACCGAAAGATGTTGGCTGACAGTCGGCGCCGTGCGGAAGATCAGATCCAGCCAGTCTGTGTCGGTACCATCCCAGTTGATATATTTTTCCGGAATCCGCACAAAGTCGTCATTAGGGCGACCTTCGTTGGTTCGCGGATTAGGAGGGTCCTGACCGTATTTTTCGCGGTAGTTGTTATTGCGCGCATCAATGGTGTACTCGATCAGCTCTTGCGCGTTCATCAGATCGGGTTTGCGCGCCAGCTCCTGTAGCCCGACATAACCGTTGTAGCGCACCTGGATGCTGCCATCACGGCGGCCCTTACGCGTGGTGATCAGAATGACCCCATTGGCACCCCGCGAACCGTAGATTGCCGCAGCCGACGCATCTTTGAGCACCTCGATCGATGCGATGTCATCCGGATTCAAGCCAGCCAGTGGGTTGATCGGAGGTGGTTGATAGAGTTCCTCTCGCAACGCTATCGATCCTTGAAGGGCGGGATTGTTTGAGATTGGAAAGCCATCGATTACGTAAAGCGGATCGTTACCGGCCGTGATAGATCGCGTACCGCGAACGCGAACGGTCGGAGCAGCGCCAGGCTCACCGCTGGTCTCCTGAATCTGTACCCCTGGCAACCGACCCAGAATGGCATTCTCAAAGCTGAGGGCTGGCAGCCCGGCTACTTTCTCCATCTGAAGCGAGGTAATCGACCCGGTCACGCGCACGCGCTGCTGGGTGCCATAGCCGATCACGACGATCTCTTCCAGCTGCTCCACTGCTGGAAGAAGCCGCACATCAATGCGCGTCCGTCCGTTAATGGGCACCTCCACGCTCTGGTAGCCCACAAACGAAAAGACCAGCGTATCTTCGGACGAGGGCGCTTCCAATGCATAATAGCCATTCAGATCGGTCGTTGTCCCGATCATGGTCCCTTTGACCACCACATTAACGCCCGGAAGTGGGTCGTTTGTCTCCGCGTCGCGTACCTCTCCCTCCACGGCGTGCTGCAAAGCCGGCACAGCTTCTGCAACCTGCGGAGTCGGCACCAGCACCAGCTGTCCACTTGGGGAGGCCCAAACCGTCAGGTTCGTTCCTGCCAGCAAGCTGTCCAGCGCCACCTCCAGCGGTACGGCCTGCAGCGAAACCCGGACCAGCCGATCCGGCACCTGGGCCGCATCGTAGGTCAGGCGCCCACCCACCTGTGCCACCAGTCGTGCCAGCGCCTGCCGCAACGGTAGGTTCTGCGCATCGAGCGAAACCAACCGCTCGTTGAGCTTCTCGACGCTGTCACTATAGGCGTACCAGTGAAGCGGCGCGAAATGCCTCAATGGCTGCGGACGCTCGGCCGCTACCGTAGGCTGAACGGCCAGAACGCCAACCAAAAACAGACCTCGTAGCATTGCCTTCATGGTTTACTCTGGTTGGGTCGGTTGAAAGATGATAGAATCTCCCTCGGCAAGCGGAGTCAGATTAAGCGCAAGCCCTATCGCCTCAGCAATTTCTGCAATGGGTTGTTTGAGCTGAAAACTTGCGGTCAGATGAGCCTGTTGATGGGAGGCTGGAAAGACAAAGCGCACGCCAAACCAGCGCAATAGCTGTCGCTGCACCTCTTCGAGCGGAGCTGCCTGAAACACCAGCATCCCCTGTGTCCAGGAGAAATATGCGCGCCAATCCTGATCGGAGAGCCGAAAGGCGCGCAGACGTGACGCATGCGCATCGTATCGTCCAAGCATGCCCGCCGTAACCACCAGCGAGTCGGCCTTTAAAGCCGCCTGCATCGCTACCAACCCTTCCTCAACCACTACCTGCACCAGCTCCTCGGGTTGATCTGCCCGGACCAAAAACCGCGTACCGATATCCCGAACAGTTACCGGTCCGGCCAGTACACGTACTCGGGAGGCTTCCGCAACCTCTACGTAAACTTCCCCTTGCACCCGTAATGTGCGGTGCTGCATATACGGTTGCTGCACCTGCACCTGGCTTTCGGGAGCCATCCAGATCCGCGTCCCATCCGCCAGACGTAGAATTTTCTGCTCCCCAGTGTCTGTTTGCCACGAATCCCAGGTAACAACTTCGGCGACCCGAGGCGGCTCAGGAGCGGTCATCTGCCGGAGGAGCACCCCTAGCGGAAGCAGCAACAGCACCAGAATCAGTGCGACACGTACCCCATAAGGAAGCCTGCGACGCCGCGACAGGCGTGCTGGCCGCCCCGTCCTTGCTGTTGCACGTACCTGGCGCGCGACTTTCAACCAGGCAGCTTCGGCATCCCAGGTCCCCGAACGAGCAGGAGGCGTCCGCCAGATCACTTCCAGACGCTGCAGCAGTTCGCGATGCGCAGGGTCAGCCGCACACCAGGCCTCCACACGCGCGCACTCCTCTGGCGTCGTCGTTCCCTCCAGATAACGGGCCAACAGGGTCCAATCAGGCTGTTGCATCGAAATCCAAGCTTTCAGCAATTTTTTATATGGAGTACAGATGAACTTGCGACTACCCTGACAGCCGTTAACAAAAAAAGCAGGCCCCCGATCTGGAGGCCTGCTTTTCTAATCGCACCAAGCGAATTCCGCATCTCGTCCGAGGTCCCAATACCCTCCTATTCGAAACATTTCGGGCTTGATGACCTCGTTGATCAAATCCAGAACCTCCCGACTGTTGGGCCAGATATCCTCCAGGTACACGTCGCCGAAGCGGCACTTCGTTCCCCTGGTTGTCCCGATAGGTGACTGTTTGTTCGAACTCCTCCGGTTTGCGGCCAAAGCCTTTGGGTCCGACTGGCGCCTTAAAGACCGTCCGGATCGATATTGTGCACACGACACCCCGCCGGCATGCTGGCCCGACCGCACAGCTTTAACAGTAGCAGATTCAGCGATTTGATCAGTGGCACAGCCTACCGTCCCACCGGCAACGCCTTACGTTCAACGCCTCGGCCACAAAGTCCAGCACCTTTAGCTCTGCCCGCATGATGTGATCGATGCCAGTAAGCCGTAGGTGTTCTGCCCGATAGGACGCGATGTAAACAGCCAGCGCCATTAATTTACCAAAGCCAATACCCTACTAAGACGCCTTACTAGAGGTGCTACAAGAATTTACCGTTCATCCTGCTCTATTAACCGACTAACAACGGGATTTAGCCGTTCAGTAGATTTTTTGGCTTTTCTGGAGGATTTTAAAAAATTGTAGTTTACGCATCTCTTGACAAGCTTGTTGCACCTAGGTTAAAATAAAAATGAAGTTTTCAACTGTTCACTAAACGTCCTGAGACCTATGAGAAAGTATATCCTGAGCTTCCTCTTCTCTGTGGTAGCAGGATTCTTCCTGCCTGGTATTGTCTGGGCACAGGAAGCTATTATCCTGGGAAGGGTGACTGATGAACGTGGTGACCCCCTTCCAGGCGCTAACGTGCTCATTTCTGAGCTCAACATCGGAAGCGCTACCGATATTGATGGAAATTATTCGTTTACCGTTTCGGCCAATCTGGTGCAAGGTCAGACCGTCACGCTGGTAGCTCGCTTCGTGGGATATAAGCCGGCGGAGCAAACGTTTGCGCTGACGCCGGGGCGCCACACCTTCAATTTTACTTTGGAGCCCGACCTGTTGCGCCTTGAAGAAGTGATCGTCACCGGGGTGGCTGCTGAAACGCCCCGCAAGAAGCTCTCTTTCACGGTTGACCGCGTCGACTCGGAAAAGCTGCAGCAGGTAATTGCTCCCGATCCAGGCACGGCGCTGCAGGCTAAAGTATCAGCCGCCACAGTGATCCGCCCCACGGGCGAACCCGGTCAGTCACCGGCCATCCGGTTGCGGAGCGCCACGGCTATCAGTGGTAGTCAGGCCCCCTTAATCATTGTGGACGGCGTAATCATGGAGGGTTCACTGGCCGACCTGAATGCCGACGACATTGAGTCGATCGAAGTGGTTAAAGACGCGGCCGCAGCCTCCATCTGGGGTTCGCGAGCAGCCAATGGCGTTATTCGCATCTTCACAAAGCGCGGCACAAACATAGCGGCAGGCCGCACCCAGGTGACCATCCGTAACGACTTTGGGATTTCTTCAGCCTATCGTTTCATCGACTTGGCCGATAGCCATCCCTATCGAGTGGCTGAAATCGACGGAAAGCTACGCTTCGTTGACCAGAATGGGAATCCGCTGAGTCCAAATCAAAATCCTGTGCTAGAGGCGGATGGTATTGCCGACAACCCCTGGCCGTGCATTGAGCAGCCGGTCAAGCAGCCAGATGGCACCATCACGCAGGAGCTTTACTGCAAGCAGAGTGACCCACAACGCGATTTCTTTACCTCAAATCCAACCTTCAACAACTACATCTCGGTAGCTCAGAATACGCAAAAGACTAACTTCATGGCCTCCTTCAGCAACACGCGTGAAGGAGGGATTCTGCGCGAAGTTACAGGCTATACCCGCCAGAATTTCCGCATCAACCTGGACCACCGGCTACTGAACAACCTAGAATTATCGGCGAGCATGATGTACGGCCAGTCGGAGCGTGACGACGTGGTGGAAGGCCCAGGCTCCCCGTTCTATGGACTGCTGTTTATGCCCCCAAACGTAAACCTGGAAGCTCCGAATGAAGAGGACGGCTCGAAGTATAACTGGGATGCGGCCTGGGTCTACGGCCTGTCATTGGAAATGAATCCGCTCTACGAGCTGGCCCACCGTGATCGGAAACGTCGGGTGGTACGCCAGCTGGGCAACCTAAAAGCAAACTGGCAGCCGTTCGGATGGCTCATGCTGGAAGGCTTTATTGGCTTGGACCGAGAGCAGACCTATTGGAAGGATCTTTTCCCTCGGGGTTATCTGAGCGACAACCCTGCCGACTTCAAGGGGCGGTTGTATCGCTACAATGGAGATATTCGGGCTATCAACACTAGCGTTACAGCTTTGCTCGCGCATTCGTTTGGTGACCTGAACACCAAGCTCAGGCTAAGCTATCTGTACGAAGACGAGCATGTTGAGGAGTTCAGCGTTACGGGCCGCGAATTTGCCGTCGCCGGCGTGGAGGACCTGGGCGCGACGATCGGCGACAAAACAATCGACTCTTACATTGCGGACACCCGTTCCGAGAACTACTTTGCGATCCTGAGCTTCGACTTCAAGGATCGATACATCGGTGACGTGATGATCCGGCGTGACGGTTCCTCGCGCTTTGGACCGGACGCTCGCTGGGCCACTTACTACCGCGCCTCGGCGGCTTGGCGCCTGAGCGAAGAGCCATTCTTCAACGTGCCGGGCATTAATGAATTCCGTCTGCGCGCTTCAATCGGTACGGCAGGGCTGCGCCCCGGCTTCTCGGCCCAGTACGAAACGTTCTCAATCGTCGCAGGCAACCCAGTGAAAAACACGTTGGGGAACCGGCTTCTCAAACCGGCCAAGTCGACGGCCATCGAATATGGTATCAACGTCGACTTTTTGGATCGGTTCTCCTTACAAGCCAGCTATGCGCTGAACAAAACCGAGGATCAGATTCTTGAGGTACCGCTGCCTGCCGCTTCTGGGTATCGTACCCAGTGGCGCAACGCTGGCACGCTCGAAGGTAGAACTTTCGAGGCGCAGCTCAGCACGATCCTGGCGCAGCGCAACGACTTTAGCTGGACGCTGGACCTTACCTTCGACCGCACCCGCCAGAAGATCACGGAGCTACTTGTGCCGCCTTACCGTACAGACTTTTACTACATCGCACCGAACGAAACTTTCGGCATCATCTACGGCGAATACTTTGCCCGCAGCCTGGACGACATCGTCCCCATGCTTGACCCGAATGCAGCGACCCCCTACCGGGGCATGTCGTTGGACGACTTCATAGTCAATGAAGATGGCTTTGTGGTAGAGCGGGATGCTCATGGTACCCCGAATGAGAGGCCCATCAAGGTGCTGGATCCAGCCTCCGGAAACCCAGTCCTGCGCAAGATTGGAGACTCTAACCCCGACTTCAACATGGGCTTCGCCACCAACCTACGCTACAAGAATTTCAACCTGTATGCGCTGGTGCAGTGGCAGAAAGGTGGCGACGTATACAACAACACGCGGCAGTGGATTCTGCGTGAACTCCGTGGTGGTGATGTAGATCAGCGAGGTAAAAAAGTCCAAAAACCGTGGGGTTACTACGCCACGCTCTACAACGTCAATGGTACAAACAACTACTTCGTCGAGGACGGGGGCTATGTGAAGCTACGCGAGGTATCACTCACCTATACGCTGGGCCGCCGGGCGCTGGCCGCCTTTGCACCAGCGCTGCAACAGCTTCGTGTAGGTGTAACCGGACGTAACTTGCTGACCTTCACAGGCTACAAGGGATACGATCCGGAATCGGCTCGCAATGTGGGAGACCCCACAGTTTTTGGTGGCGACAGCTACGGCTATCCGCTGTTCCGCTCCTTTACTGTAACCGTCCAGGTGGTATTATGATTAAGCGCACTGGGGTGCCGGGCTTAGACCCGGCACCCTACTTACACTTTCCAGGCAAACCATCTTGAAAACCAAAACGGCTGAAACGATATGATGAAGCAGCGCTTGCGTTGGATCTTGGCGGTACCTGTACTCACCGCCTTCCTCTGGGGTTGTGCGGATTTGAGTGTAGAGAACCTGAACGAGCCAGACGCCCAACGGGTGCTGGCCACTCCAGAGGACGTCAAGAACATCCTGGCTGGAGGCTTTCTAACGTGGTGGCAAGGAAATCAGGGCTATCCGGGTATGGGCCCGGCTCTGATTACCATGGCTGACCAGACAACCTCCTCCTGGGGTAACTTCGCCATGCAGGACATGTCGTCCGAACCTCGAGTAGCCCTGAACAACAATTCCACCTATCGCTATGCTTCCACGCACCTGGACCCCTGGAAGCGGCTGTATTCAGCCCTTTCCATCGCTAATGACGTGCTGAAGCGACTGAATGAAGGGTTGGTCATCAATAATCAGGCGGAAACCCAAATGGTGCGGACAGCAGCCAAGCTGCTGCAGGGCCTCTGCCTGAGCTCGCTGTCGCTGCTTTACGACCGGGCCTTTATCGTGGACGAGAACACCGACCTGGCGAGCCTGGAGTTTCCTGAAAACTCCAACTATGAAGAGGTTGCGACGGCAGCAGTCGCTGCGCTTACAGAAGCAGCCCAGCTAGCCCAAAGCATGACCGTCCCCTTCCCCGCTAATTACTTCAATGGCTTAGACGATCTAGACGGGGGAAAGGTAGCCCAGCTGGCCCACACCATGATTGCCCGGACGCTCATGCTGTCGGCCCGTACGCCTGGGGAAAACGCCCAGACTAACTGGAATGCCGTGCTAACACATGCGGAGCGGGGCATTTCGGGATGGGATTTCGCACCGGAAGGTGACGACGACCAGTGGTGGGACCTAATTAAGTCTTATATGCAGCGCTCGGGATGGGCCCAGGCCGACTTAGAGCTGATCGGTATGGATCCCAACTTGGTACCTGCCCTCAGACAGTGGCTGGCTACTCCGTTGCAGAATCGTAGGCCAGATCCATTCGTAAACCTGCTGCAAAACACGTCGCCAGCAGACGCCCGCATCCCGGGAATAGGCGGTCAGACGGCCTACTTTGTCTACGAATCCTCTTCTCCCTTCCGGTCTGAGCGTGGCACCTACCACTTCAGTCGGTGGCGTCATATTCGGGAAGGGCACCTGGACTTCCTTGGGCCTATGCGTTACGCTACCGAGACAGAAAACGACCTGATGATCGCTGAAGCCCTAATCCGAACGGGTGGCAACAAAGCACGGGCAGCGCAGCTAATCAATAAAACCCGTGTAAACAACGGCGGGCTTCCCGCACTGACAGGTAACGAATCAGATCGGGAGCTCCTGGAAGCGCTCATGTACGAACGCCGCATCGAAATCGGCTGGACGGCCGCAGGCATTGGCTTCTGCGACCGGCGTCGTTTCGATTATCCAGGACCAGCACACTACGACAACGATCCTTCCAAGCCCGGTATCTTCCAGCACAAACCAGGCACACTGCGCCACTTCCCCGTACCAGGCGCCGAACTGGAAGTATTGCAAAAGCCGATCTACACCTTCGGTGGTGCGGCCGGCGAAATGAAAAAGACGCCCGACTGGAACAACAACCGCGAACTGTTGACCGAATGGGTAAATGCCCTACGTGAGCACCTGAACACGTTCGGGCGTCCGGTTTCGGTGCGTGAATTTCTGTCGATGGTCGACACGCAGTAATCACGCTATCCTTTAGGCAGCCTAAGGAAAGGGGGCTTCACGCCCCCTTTCCTTTTTAGCAAATCATGCACGCTCGACAAATATGCCTGTTCGATTTACCCACTCGTTCGGTGGGACCTAAACTTTCGCGCTTTCAGTTTAACTTCACAAATCCCTAACAGAAGCTGAACAGTACGTGCAATGGGTTGGCCGCTGATATTGATCGGTCTAGTGGTTTGGCTCCCCCCTACCAAGCCGCAGACCGATTCGTTGCGAGCTCTTTACCTTCAGGGCACCTCACTAGCCCGACAAGGCGACTACCAGGAAGCTATCGCCCTACTATATCGCGTCTTTCGACAGGCCCCAGATTACATGGATGCAGCAGGCTACTCGGTTGCTTACTGGCTGGGCAGCGCCTTAAAGAAAGCAGATCGGGAAGACGAGGCCCTCACAGTATGGAGTCGCGGGCTAAGCGCCCTACACCGCAACAACCGTTTCGACCCACTTGCAGCCGATGCGTACATCCATACCGTCTTCGAAGGATCCTATGAAACCCAGTACTTGCAGGCGAGCTGGGCCTATTTAGAATTGCTACGAAGCCTCGATGCACCCTCGCTCAATGCGGAAGCCCGAGAAGTAGTCGACCGTCATATTGCGCAGATGGAATTTCTCTTACCTGCTTCGCTGCACCGCCAAATTCGACCTGACCCGCGCAAACCGGCGGTCTCGGGCATGGGCGAAAAGCTGGTAGTATGGTGGCAGGCTCAGGATCCTGTCATCTCAACCCCCCAGAACGAACGCCTGATCGAACACCTCCGGCGGGTGATTTATGCCGAACAGCACTATACGACCAACCGCCGGCGCTCACGTCTGGATGATCGGGGGATCATTTACGTGCGCCTTGGCCCGCCTCAATTCACTTCCAAGATTCATATGCAGGATCGTGGTATTAACAAAGCCACCATGTCGCCCTATCGAAGCGGCTTAGATTTAAATCCTAATGAGTTCTGGTCGTACCGCCATATTGACCCGATGCTCTATTACTTGTTTGTTGAAAGAGACGGGTACTATCAGATTAGCCTGCCCTCCGACTTAGTCCCAGAAAGCTTGCTACATTCAACTTATTTCCAGTATCGCTGGGCGGCCCTGCTAGAGACCTGGCAGATCATCTATGGACAATTGGCATTGCTGCATCCGGATTTTGTCAAGCAGAACATTGAAGTGGACAACATGATTACAGGGATTACCGGCCAGGGCAACCCGGATAACTTTGTTATGATGCGCCGCATGCATTTCAAACAACAGGAGCAGATCTCAGCCGCCCAACGCGATCGCATTGCCCCGCTTATCTTCTCTTCAGCCACCTATAACGATGTAGAAAGTATGCCCGTGGAGGCACGCGTGGCGCGTTTTCTAGATGAGACCACCGGCGTCACTCGGGTTGAAGTTTTCTGGGGACATAACCCTGTAGCGCTATCCCCGGGAGAACAGGGTCGCCGCATCTTGCGTGAACAGGGCCACGCCGACAGCGGCCACTACTTGATCGATCTGTACGCAATGACCCGCACATCCGACTACCAGCTGGCCGACTTTCAGCGGCAACGCTATACCCTTTTAACCTCCGATCCGACCCTGGCCATCCAGACAGTTACCCTTCAGGGGTCCTCTCCTATCTTTCATATAGCCCTGCAATGGGACGTCTATGCCACCAAGCCTTTAGGCAATGCACAGTACCAGTTAGGGCCTCGTTTCAAAATGGGAACCTTCCGCCTGGATACCCTGCAAGCGCTGCATGCCAATCCGGCACAGCTTGAAATGAGCGATCTGGTGCCTGTGCTACGAGGCGTCTTTCCGGAAAATCCGGACAGCCTGGTCCGCTACCCCTTCTTGGCTATTACCTCAGAGACCAAACTGGGACTTCGTTTTGCAGTCTATCATCTGCAATTTGGCCCGGATGACCGCACCCGTTACACGGTGGAATATGCTATTATTCGTGAAAAAGACGGCCGCGATGAAACCGTTGTGGCCGCACGAACCGCATACACCGGTCAGAGCCGCACCGCTCATGAATACATCGAGGTTGACCTTCAGCAGATTCCGGAGCGCGGACACATTCGGATCCGTGTAACGGTCACAGACCAGCAAAGCGGTCAGCAGGTTACCCGAGCGATCAGCTTTAACCTCATTTCTTGAGTCGGCGCTGCCCACTTCAAAAAAGATACAAAGCAATCCTTTAAGCATGTAACCTCATTGGCTATTCAACTTGCATGATGCCATCAATAATCAGGTTACTTTTGTTCCCACAAGAGAACACCAACTTCCTGACGTCCAGTGCTCAACTCCTGACCCCAACAGAAACCGCATTTGGTCCAACAAATACGCCTGCCGTCCTTTGGACAGAGCCTCGCCTAAAATTCGCCCAAAAGCTGTATTTTAAGCCAAAATTATAATTGACTTACTTGCTTACCTCCTAAAGAATAGCGACGTGAGTTGCAAAAACTTACCGACATGCACTTACACGTATGTATTCAGACAAGACAAATATTTATGAGGTTTTTTTGTTCTCTCTGGTCTATTCCTGCCCTCCCATACCACTAGTATCCCGCTTTGCCAGCAGATACGTGCGTCGAATCCGCCTACCTTCTTCTAAGAGCTCTACCTCCTGCGAATACTCGAAATTGCGCATATCGTCAGGATTAACAAAAATGAACAGAAAAGCAAATTCACCTGTAGGCTTATGTCGAAGTTTGAACCACCCTTCCTGGTCGGTGAGCGTTAGTTCCAACCGCGTACTGCAGGTGGGGTCTCCCAACCTTGTGCATCCATTGCGTCCATAAATCCCCACCGCAATATCAGGGATGGGATCTCCTGAACGGAGCTCCAGTACCTGACCATCTACTTCGATGGTTTTGGATCCCAGCCCCAAAAAATCACAGCCGGCTAGTAGTAATACTAAAATCCCCATCCCGCACCCCGGCCGCCACATAGCTTCAGCATAGAAATTTTGTGATAACACAACACTTCTCTCATGCGAGAAAACCGCTTTCCTTCAGGCATGTTCCAAGCAAAAAAGCGCCCTTTCGATCTTTCGAAAGGGCGCTTTGCCAGTCTTCCTCCTACTGTTCTTCTCACGCCTCTACGCGCTCGGGTTGACTGCGTAGGAAGTCGCGTAGCACGTAGTGCAGAATGCCACCGTTCCGGTAATACGCAACCTCAATGGGCGTGTCGAGCCGCACCAGTACCTCGAAGTGCACCCCCGAGCCGTCCGCCTTCGTCGCCGTAACGGTCAGCGTCTGGCGCGGTTTGACGTCGTTGCTCACCGGAATGTCGTAGACCTCCGAGCCATCCAGCCCCAGCGACTCGGCATTTTCGCCTTCCCGGAACTGGAGCGGAAGCACGCCCATGCCGATCAGGTTCGAGCGGTGGATACGCTCGAAGCTCTCGGCCAACACAGCCCGCACGCCGAGGAGCGCCGTTCCCTTGGCGGCCCAGTCGCGGCTGGAGCCCATGCCGTAATCCTTGCCGCCGATGACGATCAGCGGAATGCCCTGCTCCTTGTAGCGCATGGCCGCATCGTAGATCGGCATGATCTCGCCAGTCGGGAAGTAGCGCGTGATGCCGCCCTCGGTGCCCGGCACAAGCAGGTTCTTAAAGCGAATGTTCGCAAACGTGCCGCGCATCATCACCTCGTGGTTGCCGCGCCGCGAACCGTACGAGTTGAAATCGATGGGCTTGACACCCCGCGCGATCAGATAGCGGCCTGCCGGACTGTCGGGCGGAATGGCTCCTGCTGGCGAAATGTGGTCGGTCGTGGTCGAATCGCCGGCCCGCACCAGCACACGCGCTCCCAGAATCGGCTGGATTTCCGGCACTTCGGGCGTCAGGTTCTCGAAGAACGGCGGTTCCTGGATGTAGGTCGAGTTCGGATCCCATTCGTAGAGCGCGCCGCCCGAAATCCGAATCTGATTCCACATCTCGTTCGAGGTCTCAATGCCCTCGTATTCCTTCCGAAACATTTCGGGCTTGATAACCTCGTTGATCAAATCCAGAATCTCCCGACTGTTGGGCCAGATGTCCCTCAGATACACGTCGTTGCCCGCCGCATCCTTGCCCAGCGGTTCGTTCATCAAATCGATGTTCACCGTGCCAGCCAGCGCATAGGCAATCACCAGCGGTGGCGAGGCCAGGAAGTTGGCCTGCACGAGCGGATGAATGCGTCCCTCAAAGTTTCGGTTGCCCGAAAGCACACCGGCCACCACCAGATTGCCTTCTTTAATCGCACGAGCCACCGGCTCGGGCAGCGGCCCCGAGTTACCGATGCACGTCGTGCATCCATAGCCAACCACGCCAAAGCCCAGCTTTTCGAGGTAGGGAAGCAGTCCCGATTCGATCAGGTAGTCAGTCACCACCTTCGAGCCGGGCGCCAGGCTCGTCTTGACATAGGGCGGGACCTTCAGTCCTTTTTCGACGGCTTTTTTCGCCAGCAGACCGGCCCCCAGCATTACCGAGGGGTTGCTCGTGTTCGTGCAGCTCGTAATGGCGGCAATTACCACGTCGCCATGCCGAAGTGGCACTTCGTTCCCCTGGTCGTCCCGGTAAGTGGCTGTTTGTTCGAACTCCTCCGGTTTACGACCAAAACCCTTGGGTCCGACTGGCGCCGTAAAGGCCGTCTGGAAGGCCTGCTTGAGCGCGGGCACGTCGATGCGGTCCTGCGGCCGCTTGGGGCCGGCCACACTGGGCACCACGGTACCCAGGTCTAACTCAATGACGTCCAGAAACTCCGGATCGGGCGTTGCGTCCGTCCGGAACAGCCCCTGTTCCTTCGTGTAGCGCTCGACCAGATCGATGAGCTCCGGCAGGCGACCAGTGCGCCGCAGGTAATCGAGCGTCTCCTGATCGACCGGGAAAAAGCCCATCGTGGCACCGTACTCGGGCGCCATGTTGGCGATCGTGGCGCGGTCGGGCACCGAAAGCTTGCTCAGGCCTGGTCCAAAAAATTCCACAAAGCGACCAACGACCCCGTACTGACGCAGGATCTGGGTAACGGTCAGCACCAGGTCGGTCGCCGTAGCGCCTTCGGGGAGCTCACCGATCAGCCGAAAGCCAATTACCTCCGGCATGAGCATGTAGATGGGCTGGCCCAGCATGACCGCCTCGGCTTCGATACCACCGACACCCCAACCCAGCACGCCCAGCCCGTTGACCATGGTCGTGTGGCTATCGGTGCCGACCAGGCTGTCGGGATAGGCGACTGGCACGCCGTCATCCTCCGGCCGGCTCCAGACCACCCGCGAGATGTACTCCAGGTTGACCTGGTGGCAGATGCCGCTGGCAGGGGGGACCACAGAGAAGTTTTCAAACGCTTGCTGACCCCAGCGCAGAAACTCATAGCGCTCGCGGTTGCGCTTGAACTCCAGTTCGGCATTGAGGCGCAGCGCTTCCGACGTGCCAAAGTAATCGACCTGTACCGAGTGGTCGATCACCAGATGCACCGGCACCCGGGGATTGATCACGTCAGGATCGCCACCCAGGCGAGCCATGGCCGAACGCATAGCAGCCAGATCCACCACGGCTGGCACCCCCGTAAAGTCCTGTAGCAATACCCGCGCCGGCATAAACGGGATTTCTTCGGCGGCTGGTGATTTCGGATTATAGCGCGCCAGTCGCTCCACATCTTCCTGCGTTACCAGATAGCCGTCGCAGGTGCGCAGCAACCCTTCCAACAGCACCTTGATCGAAAACGGCAGGCGATCCAGTCCCGAGAAGCCCAGTTTTTCCAGCCGATCGAGTCGGTAGATGTAGGCAGTGCCGTGTCCGGTATCGAACGTGTCGCGCGTGCCCAGTAGATCCTGAGGTTTTTCCGAAGCCTGACTCATGTGACCCTCTCCGATTGATTCCGTTACCTGTTGTGGTTGTCACCGGCCCTCGCCACCACCCTACCCACGCCGGTCTGAAGGGAAAAAATGTACGGTGGAGGCCGGCTTTTTGTTTTCAGAAAGCAAAGAGCCTGCCGGGCAGGGTCATGAAAAACCCGCAAACGAACGTAATACAGCGAGTGGGAACACCGGGCGAATTCTCCGATGCCGGAACTGCAGCGCCAGAATGCTCGTTGACTGAGCGGTTGCGCAAGCAGGCAACGTGGGGACATAGCTCAGTTGGTAGAGCGCTGCGATCGCACCGCAGAGGTCAGGGGTTCGAATCCCCTTGTCTCCACCATACGTTAGCCGCAAGTTCCCAGAGTAAGGGATTGCGGCTATTTTTTTAGGCCAAGTGCAGATTTGCCTACGCCTATCGCTCGCCTTGGGCGTCAGGTTTCTTTCCATCGCTTGTTACAGCTCCAGCAATTCACTGAGCTGCGGCAGGTCCCTTGTGGACGAGTTGTTCCTGAAGGGCCTTCATGCTGATGGAGACGAGCACTTGCACTTCCGCGCAGCATGCTGGAATCGGGTAGCCGAACGTCTTGCCCGTATCGGTTCCGGCCTCAATCACTGCAGGCAGGCCTTCGGCGATCGCTCAAGCGACCGTTTTGGCCATCTGGCGCTGGTCGATCCGCCCTCAAAACCGGGTTGCTGCTCCAGACGGGCCAGCAGCGCCTGTACAGGCACGCGGCGCATCGGCTTGTAACAGCAAAGCCCGCACCGCGGAAGGTGCGGGCCTGGTGGCGTGCCCGGGAGGATTCGAACCCCCGACCTTCTGATCCGTAGTCAGACGCTCTATCCAGCTGAGCTACGGGCACGCATGCTGTGGTTGGCTAAGATAAGCGTACGGCGCTTTGGACGCAAGCACCAACCTTGGAGAGCAGTTGCTTATACGCTGGCCGTTTTTTCGGGTTCATTGGTGCCAATCGGAAATCCTTTGAAGGATTTCAGAAAATAGAAGTGATGCGTAGGGCCATGGCCGCTGCCGATAGGCAGTGCGTGGCGGATTGCCTCGGTCACGTACTGTTTGGCGCGGCGCACGGACTCGACCAGCGAAAATCCTCGGGCCAGGTTAGCGGCAATGGCGGAAGCGTAGGTGCAGCCGGTCCCGTGCGTGTGGGGCGTGTCGATCCGGGGCGCGCGGAATTCCTCAAAGCGCTCGCCATCGAAGAGCACATCGACCGCCTCGGCTTCACGGCGCAGGTGCCCGCCCTTCACCAGCACGGCCTGTGGCCCCATAGCCTTGATGCGCCGGGCCGCTTCGCGCAGATCCTCGATCGTTTCGATCTTCAGGCCGGTCAGGTGGGCAGCCTCGTGCGCGTTGGGCGTTACCAGCGTGGCCAGCGGCAGCAGCGCCTCGCGCAACGTGGCCACGGCCTCGGACTTCAAGAGCGGATAGCCGCTTTTGGAGATCATCACCGGATCGACCACAAGCGGCCGCATCTGCCATTGCTCGGCCTTGCGGGCTACCAGCTCGATAATGGCCGCTGACGAAAGCATGCCCGTTTTGACGGCTGCCACCGGCAGGTCTTCAAAAACTGCATCGATCTGCGCTTCGATCAGTTTCAGCGGCAGCTCGAAGGCGGCCGTCACAGCCCGCGTGTTCTGCGCCGTTACGGCCGTAATAACCGAAGCGGCAAAAACGCCGTTGGCCTGCATCGCCTTGATGTCGGCCTGGATGCCGGCGCCCCCGCCTGAGTCGCTACCGGCAATGGTCAGGGCAACCGGTGGAATCTGCTGGGTCATGGCCATTTACCGGGTTGTCGTGCGTTTTCGATATGTTCTACAAACTGCCGAACGGCCACTGCAGGATCCGAGGCATCCAGGATAGCCGAAACTACGGCCACGCCGTGGGCGCCCTGCTGCAGACAGGCCGACACGCGCTCAGGCGTAATGCCACCCAACGCCAGCACGGGAATGGTGAGGGTGCGGCAGACGGTTGCCAGCGTTTTTAGCCCGACCGCCAACGCATTGGGCTTACTCGGCGTAGGAAAAATTGGGCTAAATAACACGTAATCCGCCCCTTCTTCGGCGGCCCGGCCGGCCGCGTCCACATCGTGCGCCGAGTAGCCCAGCAATGCCTCAGGGCCGAGCCGCTGCCGCGCTTCGGCCACCGAAGGGCCTCGTCGCCCGACGTGCAATCCCAATCCCAGACGCTGCGCTACATCCAGGTGCGTATTGACCGAGAGCAGCAGCTTCGGATTTTCGGCTTTCAGGATCGGGATCAGTGTCTCGGCCGCCCGGGCAAACCTGTAAGCATCAACCCGGTGATCCCGGAGCTGTACCCAAGGCACGCCAGCGGCCACCGCCCGGCACACTATGCCTGCTCGATACGGCTCGGTGAAACGATCGGCGATCAGCAGCAGACGTGGCAGGGACGGCTTCATGCGTTTTTAGTGTCCGACGCGCCCCTCCATCGGTGAGGAGGGCCGTGCGTAGAAGCGCCGCGGCATGCGCCCGGCCTTGAAGGCCAGGCGGCCGGCCTCGACTGCATGGCGGACGGCCCGGGCCATCCGCACCGGATGCTCCGCCTGCGAGACGGCCGAGTTGACCAGCACGCCGTCGTAGCCCAGCTCCATGGCCATTGCTGCATCACTAGCTGTCCCGATCCCAGCATCCACAATCAGCGGCACGTCGTCGATCATCTCCCGGATCAGGTGTAAGTTATAGGGGTTGACCAACCCCATACCGCTGCCGATTGGGGAGGCCAGCGGCATGACAGCCGCACAGCCCAGATCAGCCAGCTTACGGCAGGTGATCGGATCATCGTTCGTGTAGGCCAGCACCACGAAGCCATCGTTGATCAACGCGCGGGCGGCTTTCAGAAGTTGCTCCACATCGGGCAGCAGCGTCTCGTCGTCGCCGATAACCTCCAGCTTGATCAGGTTCGTTTCAAGCGCCTCGCGCGCCAGCTGGGCCACCAGTATAGCTTCGCGGGCTGTGTAGCACCCGGCTGTGTTAGGCAGCACCCGATAGCCATGTCGTTCGAGCAGCGCCAGCAGGCTTTCTTCGGAGCGATCCTTCAGATTGATGCGTCGGATAGCCACCGTCACCAGCTCAGCACCGGCTGCTTCCAGCGCATCGAGCATGGTCTGCACGTTCGGATAGCCGCTCGATCCCATCAGCAGCCGCGTGTGCAGTTCCAGCGGCCCAATGCGCAGCGGCTCCTCGTCCACCTGCACCTGCCAACCCTTGCCGTCAACTACGTGCATGCTCATATGCATTGCGATGGATGTTCACCCGCCCTGGCGAGCCGTTACCACTTCCACGCGATCGCCTGCCTGGAGTTGAAGTTCCGGCCATTGCGAACGGCGTACGACCTCCTCGTTCACCGCCACGGCAATACCACGTGCCGTTTCCGGATCGATCTCCAGCTGGCGCAACAGTTTGGCCACGGTGGTCCCGGCAGGCACCTCATAGGGTTCACCGTTCAACACAATTGCCAGGGTCTGCGTTGTTTCGGCCATTGGTTTTTTAGGAAGGGGTCGAAGCCGTCAGGAATCGCTCAGGTGAAAACGGAGCCAGCCACGGGGAAGTTTCTCCGGTGAGGATCAGGTGGGCCACTTCCTGCGCCGTGATGGGCGTCAGTAAGATGCCATGGCGGTAGTGTCCGGTGGCCAGTACAATGCCGGGCGCGCCGTAGCCCAGAATAGGCCGATTGTCGCGCGTGCCTGGACGCAGCCCAGCACCGATCTCCTGCACCGGCAGATCGTAAATGCCAGGCACGATCTCCCAGGCACCTTCGAGCAGCTTATAGAGCCCTCCGGCTGTCACGCGCGTGTCGAAACCCATTTCTTCCACGGTAGCCCCCACAATCAGGCGGCCGTCGCTTTTGGGCACCAGGTACGCATCAGGACCGCGCACTACATACCGCAGGCCAAACGGCGGCTCCATCGTAAGGAGAATCACCTGGCCTTTGATGGGACGCATGGGTGGCTTCCAGCCCAATCCTTCGATCTGTCCGGACCAGGCGCCGGCAGCAATCACCACCGTCTCGGCTTCGATCCGCTCACCCGCAGCCGTACGCACCGCCGGCCGCTTCTCGTCGGGCTCGACGGACACGACGGCCACCTGCTCGCAAATCTCACCGCCGGCTTTCTCCAGTGCCATCCGCAGCGCCTCGAGCAGCCGCCGGTTATCCACCTGATAGGTCTCCGGCGCATGAATGACACCCGCCAGCCGAGGTGCCAAGAACGGCTCCAACTCCAGCGCTTCGTCGCCTGTGAGCCACTCGACGTTCAGGCCCTGTTCTTTCGCAAAGCGATAAATGCGGCGGTAAGCTTCAGCGCTGTCGCGATCGGGCGCGACCATGAGCGCCCCTTCTGTGCGCAGGTCCACTGAAACGCCACTGGCCGCTTCGAGCGCCTGCGCATAATCCGGCCAACGCTGCAGACTCTCTTTGCTGAACTGGTACAGCTCGGGTTCTTCGAACTGAATCTCGGCGTCAGGTGCCAGCATCCCGGCCGACACCCACGAAGCGGCGCGCCCGACCCGATCCCGCTCGAGCAGCAGCACCTGCTTGCCGGCACGGGCCAGCTCCCAAGCCAGCGCCAGCCCAATCACGCCGCCGCCCACAATGCAAACCGGCCGTGTGCTCATGGCGTTACGGTATGGTTTTGCAGACTGAGGACACCTTAAAGCTAAAACGTTCCCTTTGAGAAGAGTTCGGCTGCTTTGAGAAACTCATGCAACCTTCACCTCGGATTGCCATCGTTGGGGCCGGTCTGGCCGGCGCTTGCGCGGCGTTCGCATTGCACCGACACGCTCATGTAGAGGTTTTCGAGGCCTCCGAGGCGGCCGACCAGGCCTTTCGGGCGGCCGGTTGGTTGTTTCACCCGCTGATGACGCGCCGGGCGCGCCCCAACTGGCATCACGATGCAGCGCTGGAAGCGCTGGAGCAACTGCTGGCCGCCGTGGGCGACCGGGTGCCCGTCCGACGTGGGCTGCTGCGCGTGGCCTTTTCTGAAAAGCAGGCCCAAGACTTCCAGGAGGCCGCCCGCACTTATCCGCACTTCGTGCAATGGCTGGCGCCCGAGGCAGCGGCCGAACGTTTCACCCAGGTGCGGTCGCCTTACGGTGCGCTCTGGATTCCGCAGGGCGGCGCCATCTCGGCCGCACAGCTTATCGAAGTATTGCTGGAGCAAAGCAGGGTGCATCTGCACCGACCGGTCCGCATCGTGGACTGGGAAGAGGCGCCTGAGGGCGTGCGCCTGCATACCGACCGTGGCACGGCGCACCGGTTCGATTATGCCATTTTCGCGCTCGGCTACGGCTATCAAGCTCATCCCGAACTGGCCCGCCTACCATTTCAAGCCATCAAGGGACAGGTGATCTGCCTGACGCGCCCTCCTTCGCTCAATACCCTTCCCCTGGTACTGGCCAATGTGCACCTGGCGCCCTACGGCGATCAGATTTTTGTGGGGAGTACCTACGAACCAGCGTTTACGGACCTGGCGCCTTCCGAAGCGCAGACGCACTGGCTTCTGGAAGAAGCTGCCCGCTGGGTGCCAGCGCTTTCCCAAAGTACCGTCGTGGCGGCGCTGACGGGCCTGCGCGTGATCCGTCCGCACCAGCCACTCCCGGTGCTCAGCCCGCTTTGGGGCCGACGGCGCCTCTGGCTGTTTTCGGCGCTGGGCTCGCGGGGGCTGCTCTATGCACCGTTGTTAGCCTCCTGGCTGCCGGAAGTGCTTGAGCATCCGGAACGTCTGCCTGAAGCGGTACGTCTGGCATGAAGTCTCCCCTGGAAGCGCCTTCCTTCATAACAGATTTTTAAAAAAGCGCTTCCAAAGAATCGTTTTTATCTTCCCGTGCGTATTATGTTTGTGCCTATCTTCAAGACCTAAAACCAAAACCGAAAAAAACCATGGCAGAAGTTACCATTTCGCGTATCGCCGAATTACTGGGCGACGAGGCCGAGTACCTGCTGGAACATAAGTGTACCACGATCCCCAAAGAGCTACTGCACCTGCCGGGTCCGGACTTTGTCGATCGCGTCTGGAAGGACTCGGACCGCAACCCACGGGTGTTGCGTGCCATGCAGGAACTGTTCAACACGGGACGGCTGGCCGGAACGGGCTACCTTTCCATCCTGCCGGTCGACCAGGGCATCGAGCACAGCGCCGGCGCCAGCTTTGCGCCAAACCCAATCTACTTCGATCCGGAGAACATCGTCAAACTGGCCATCGAGGGCGGCTGCAACGCGGTGGCCACGACCTTTGGGGTCCTGGGCGCCGTCGCCCGCAAGTATGCCCACAAGATCCCGTTCATTCTTAAGCTCAATCATAACGAACTGCTCTCCTACCCGAACGCTTACGACCAGGTGCTGTTTGCCCGCGTCAAGGATGCCTGGAACATGGGCTGCGTGGGTGTAGGCGCCACCGTCTACTGGGGCTCACCAGAGTCGCGGCGCCAGCTGCAGGAAATTAGCGAAGCGTTCTCCTATGCCCACGAACTGGGCATGGTGACGATCTTGTGGTGCTACCTTCGCAATAACGCTTTCAAAGTCAACGGCGTCAACCATGAGACGGCCGCCGATCTGACGGGCCAGGCCAATCATCTGGGTGTGACAATCGAGGCCGACATCATCAAGCAGAAGCTGCCCACCCATAACGGGGGCTACAAGGCGCTCAATACGGGTAGCAGCAGCTACGGCAAACTGGACCCGCGCATCTACACGGAGCTGGCCACCGACCATCCGATTGACTTGACCCGCTACCAGGTAGCCAACTGCTACATGGGACGCTGCGGCCTGATCAACTCGGGCGGAGCTTCGAAAGGCAAAGACGACCTGCGGGATGCCGTGCGTACAGCCGTCATCAACAAACGGGCCGGCGGCATGGGCCTCATCTCTGGCCGGAAGGCGTTCCAGCGTCCCATGAAGGAAGGCGCCGAGCTGTTGCATGCTATTCAGGACGTGTACCTGAACCCGGAGGTTACGATTGCCTGAGCAACTTTGCCTTTTCTGTTAAAATGGCCCGGATGAAACTGCATCCGGGCTTTTGTTTTTTTGCATCTTTGGAAGCCCATCCGGCGTACCGTTTTCAAAACAGACCACTACCGATGGCCCTGCCAAGCATAACGCCCGCCGACGCATCGGCCACGTATCCTGATTGGGTACGCGAACTGGCTCGCCGCTACTTCACGAAAACGGTCAACCAATTCATTCTGCATGGCAATGTGCGGGATTTGGTCCCGCTGGTCGAGGCCGGTCAGGTGCGTTACGTACCGCTGCGGGATTTTTTGCGAGATGATCTGTTTGCGCCACGTGATCTGGTGCTCTTCTACGACCGCTCGGCCGGGCTGCAGTTTGCCCGCCCGGAAATGCGTCAGGATTTTCTCCGGGCGCTGGAAGGTTTCGACCACCTGCACGGTACCGGCTATGCGCGCCAACTTCCCAGGGATCCGGTACGCGTCTTTTCACTGCTCGAGCGCTACTTCCGCCTGCGCCTGTCCGAGGGCCAACGCGTCGCCTGCGTGATCGACTATGCCGAGACGATCGTTCCGATGGCCGAAGGCGCCTTCTACAGCAGCGAAGACCGCGATGCGCTGGTGTTTCTGCTCAAATGGTCCCACGATCCACTGTTCCTGAAAAGTGACTTTACCCTCTGTCTGCTTACCGAAAACCTGACCGATCTGCACCGCCACCTTGTTCAGAATCCCTACACGGCAGCCATTCGGATTCCGCTGCCGGACGAAACCGAGCGGCGACGGTTTATCGAGACCTACCTGGGTGATCAGCGCGAGACCTTCCGGGCGCGTTCCGAGATGTCGCCCGCCGTGCTGGCCCACCACACGGCTGGACTGAACCTGGTACAACTACGGACCATCCTCGCCGATGTGCTGGAAAACCACACCCGGCTGACTTTCGAGCGCCTATCGGCCACGAAAAAGACATTCATTGAAGCCGAAGCCTATGGCCTGCTGGAATTCATCGAAACCAACTATAACCTGGACATGGTAGCAGGGCACCGGCAGGCCAAAGCACTACTCCGGGCGGCTGCCGAAGCGTTGCGACAGGGACGCCACGACGTGCTCCCTATGGGCTACCTGGTGACCGGCCCGGTCGGCACCGGCAAGACGTTCCTGATCACCTGTTTCGCCGGCGAGATTGGCATCCCTATGGTCCGCCTCAAAAACTTTCGCTCCCAGTGGCAGGGCGTGACCGAGGGCAACCTGGAAAAAATCCTAAACCTGCTGGAAGCCATGACCCCGGTGGCCGTCATGATCGACGAAGCCGATGCAGCTTTGGGCCATCGGGAAGCTGAGGGCGACTCGGGCGTCTCAAAGCGCGTGTTTGCCCAGATTGCTTCGTTCATGAGCAACCCGGCCCACCGAGGGCGCATCTTGTTCTTTCTACTGACGGCTCGCCCCGACCTGATGCCCGTCGATTTGAAACGCCAGGGACGCGCTGAAGAGCACATCGCGCTGTTTTACCCCAGCACGCAAGAAGAGCGGGACGAATTGCTTCAGGTAATGCTCCGGCGGACAGGTATCGGGCTATCGCTGGAGGAGGTGCCGGACGTCCTGCGTAACGGCGAACGGTCATTCAGCGGCGCTGAACTGGAAGCATTGCTAATCCGTGCGAAATTTCGGGCGGCCGCCCAGGGGCTGGAACGCGTGACACCGGCACTGCTCCAGGAGGTGGTGGACGACTTCTTACCGCCCACCTACCCCCTGGAAATCGAACTCCAGACCCTGGTCGCAGCGCTAGAATGCACCAGCCGCACAATGCTTCCCGAATCGCTGCGCAACATGGACCGGGAAACCATGGTTGCCCGCGTGGAGACGCTCAAACAACTGCTGCAGACGCGCTGATTGCTATTGCGCCTCATTACCGTCGGCAGCCGCCTCTTTTTTCCGGCCTCGGCGGCGACGCGTCGTCTGCACAGGCTCTACCTGCTCACCCAACAGCTTCAGATACAAGTCGTAGCTGATGAGCACCGCGTAGGGTTCGTTGTTCTTCTGAATCAGAATACCCCGCTCAATATTTTTGGCATGCTCCACCAGCTCGGACGTCTTCGAACGCAGTTCTGTAATCGTGGCAACAGCATCAATTCCTTTTGTACTATACATGGCATACTCCTATTGATTTGTTTAAGCAAAGAAGGCATAATGATAACGAGTCATACCTCCAAAAGTTTCACATCAAATTATTACCTTTGGCGAGAACACCAAACTGCATAATTTTACGAAGGCAAAAAAAATGCTTCTGCTCATTGTTTTTTGAGCCTACTTCAAGCGCGCCCGGATTTTTTCGCTGCTATGGCAAAAAGGAAGTGCGGACGTTATATTTAGGACCAACAGTGTTCACGGACCGTCTAGACCGATGGAACCACGCCTTTTGTTTCGCCCGCTGTTTTTGGTCGGCCTTCTATTGGTAACGCTTCCAGCTGATCTCAACGCGCAACAGCCTCCCCAGCAACAGGCCACCCGGCGCGATGACATTCCGAGCGTAACCCGGACCTATGCGATCACCAACGCCCGCATTGTGGTAGCGCCGGGACAGGAAATTTCCCGGGGCACGGTTGTGCTCCGTAACGGCGTAATCGAAGCGGTTGGGCCGGATGTGCTGGTGCCCACCGACGCCTGGGTTCTGGAAGGCGACTCGCTGGTAGTCTACGCCGGCTTTATTGACGGTCTTTCGCACGTAGGTGTACCAGCTCCACGGCAGGAAGAAAATCGGGAGGAACAGCGCCGCCGGGTGCAGAATCCCGGTGATCCGCCCTCCGAACTGGCTGGGCTGACGCCGGAGCGCGATGTGCGCACGTTGCTGAAGCCCGACGACGCTTCTATTGAAAAACTGCGTCGCGTGGGTTTCACCATGGCTCATGTTGTGCCCCGTGGCCGCATGCTACCAGGCCAGGGCGCCTTGATTTTTCTACGCGGTCAGACCCCAGCCGAAATGGTCTACCGCGGCGAGGTTTCGCTATTCGCCCAGCTTGAGCCTGCCCAAGGTGTCTATCCAGCCACCGACATGGCTGTGCTGGCCCGCTTCCGCCAGCTCTACCGCGAAGCGGTCCGCCGCCGGCAACATGCAACGCTTTACGCCAGCGATCCGCGCGGCCTGGAGCCCCCCTCCTACGATCCCATCCACGCAGCCTTCTTCCCCGTGCTGGAAAAACGCCAGCCGGTCTTCTTTTACACCGAAGACGCTCTGGACATTCACCGGGTGCTGACCCTGCAACAGCAACTCGACTTTCCGCTCCGGCTGGCCGGACTCTCCCAAAGCTTCGACGTACTGGAAAAATTAAAGCAGGCAGATATCCCACTATTTCTGACTTTAGATCTGCCTGAACCACCCAAGGACACCAGCAAAACAACCGGTAAACTTTCAGACGATTCGCTGGCTGCCCGCTACAATAAGTATTTTCGCGTATCCGACTACCATGATGTGCCGTCTGAAATCGACAATCTGAAAGCGCGTCAGGCCAAAGAGCGCATCAAATACTACGAAACAGCTGCGCGTCTGCATAAAGCCGGCCTGCGCTTTGGCTTCAGCACGCGCGACGCTGATCCTGACAAAATTTTGAACAACCTGCGCACTCTGATCAAATACGGATTGCCCGAAGAAGCAGCGCTGGCAGCATTGACCATCGACGCAGCCCGCTTGCTCGGGATCGATCGCGCCACCGGCACGGTCGAAGCCGGCAAGCTGGCCAATCTGGTCGTAACGACCGGCCCGCTCTTCGATGAAAAGACGCGCATCCGCTATGTATTTGTGGCGGGCGAGTTGTTCGAGATCAAGGAACCAGCTCAGCGTCCACGCGCACGGGAAGAAGAAGCCACCCCCGCCCGCGCCGACGGCACCTGGTCCTGCACGGTGGATTCGCCGGAAGGCCCCATCGACTCGACGCTACGCATCACGGGGCAATCCGGCACCCTCTCCAGCAGCGCCGTCCCCCAGCAACTGCCTCTGGAAAACCTGACGCTCGGCGGCACGCAACTTTCCTTCAGCGTCATGACCAACGCCTATGGCCGCATCGAGGCGCGCCTGACGCTCAGCGGCAACGCGGCCGAAGGTACGATCGACGTGCCCGGCGTTGGCGCCCTACCCATGCGCTGCACCCGTACCTCCGGACCTGAAAGCTAACCCTGCCTGTGCTATGTTTCGCGCGCATCTGTTTGCCTGCTGTCTGCTGCTGGTCCTGGCAACAGCCACCTACGCCCAGCGGAAAGGCGATCTGTTTATCCGTAACGGCACGGTACTGACCGTCACCAACGGCACGCTGCAAAACACAGACATTCTGATCCGAAACGGCAAGATTGTGGCCATCGGACAAAATCTAAAAGTGCCCGAAGGGGTCGAGGTAATCGATGCGACCGGCCTATACGTGATGCCGGGCATCATCGACGCCCACTCGCATATCGCCATTTCCAACGTAAACGAGGCTACCAACCCAGTAACGGCCGAAGTCAGCGTGGGCGACGTGCTGGATCCTTATGACATCCGCATCTACCGGGCACTGGCCGGTGGCGTAACTATTTCCCACGTCATGCACGGCTCGGCCAACGTCATCGGCGGTCAGAACGAGACAATCAAGCATCGCTACGGCGAGACCGATCCAGACGCCCTCCGCATGGAAGGCGCTCCCCGGACCATCAAGTTTGCCCTGGGTGAAAATCCCACCCGCGTGCATGGTCGCGGCTATAACGTCCCGCCCATTTCCCGCATGGGCGTGGAGTTCATCATTCGGGACGCCTTCCACCAGGCCCAGCGCTATAGGGAAGCCTGGGATCGCTACGAGCAGGAGCGCAAACGCAACCCACGCGCCGTACCCCCACCCTACAACGAGCGCCTGGAGGTGCTGGCTGACATCCTCCGGGGTAACATCCTCATTCACTGCCATTCCTATCGCGCCGACGAAATCCTCATGCTAATGCGCGTACTGAAGGACTTTGGCATCCGACGCGTGGTCTTCCAGCACGCCAACGAAGCCTTCAAGGTAGCACCCGAGCTGGCTGCCTTTGGTGCCATGGCCTCGGTCTTTTCGGACTGGTGGGCCTACAAGTTCGAAGTGTATTACTCCACCGCTTACAATGCGGCCATCCTGACCCGTAACGGCGTGATCACCTCGATCAATTCGGACTCGCCGGAACTAAACCGGCATCTGTACCACGAAGCGGCCAAGGCCATGAAATACGGCGGGCTGACCGAAGAGGAGGCGCTGGCGCTTATCACAATCAATCCGGCTCGCCAGCTGGGCATCGAAGATCGCGTCGGCTCCATCGAAGTGGGCAAAGATGCCGATCTGGCCATCTTTAGCGCCCATCCGCTTTCGATCTACGCAGTCTGCAAGAAAACCATCGTAGATGGGATCGTCCGGTTTGACGCGGATCGCGACCCTGACGACATGCGGCTCTACGTGGATCCTGAGCGTCCCGTGGAGCTGGCCGTCCGCTGGAGCGACCATCAGCACGGCCATCGCTGCCTGGAAGGCGTTGATCTGATCAATTTTCTCACCGAAACGCTACAGTCCGAGTGGCAATGAAACGCTTGTTTTTGCTCTGGATCATCGGCTGGTTGCTGAATCTGCCGGCCGCGCAGGCTACCGACGTACCGAAAGCCCGTCGGGGTGTCTTCGCCCTGACAAATGCCCGCATTGTCACCGTCACACAGGGCATCATCGAGCGCGGCACCCTGATCATCCGTGAAGACCGCATCGTGGCCATCGGAACGGACGTCGAAATCCCACCTGATGCGGAAGTCATCGACTGCACCGGGTTGGAGATTTATCCCGGCTTCATCGACAGTGGCACGCACCTGGGACTCATCGAGGTCGGCTCGCTGCCAGAGACGAATGATTACCGTGAGCTGGGCGACCTGACGCCCCAAGTAGATGCGCTGACGGCCGTCAACCCGAACTCGGTGCTCATTCCTGTCAACCGAGTCAATGGCGTTACTACTGTCATTACTGAACCCGAAGGCGGCCTGCTGCCAGGCAAGGCTGCCCTGATCAACCTGTTCGGTTACACCCCCGAGCAGATGCACGTGGGCGGCGTGCGCCTGATGGTGCTCGACTTTCCCTCAAAAGGACGGCGCGGCTCCTGGGATCGGCGCAAGCCGGAAGACATCGAAAAAGCCTTCCGTGAGGCGATGGACAAGCTGAACGAAGTCTGGGACCGCGCCGAACGCTACGCCCGGATCGACTCGGCCTACCAGGCCAACCCCGAAAAGAATCCAAAGCCGCTTTACGTGCCGGAAATGCAGGCACTGCTGCCGGTCATCCGGAAGGAAATGCCCCTGATGATCAAGGTGGACCTGGCTCCTGACATTCTGGAGGCGATCGAATGGGTCAAAAAACGCGGTCTGAAGCGCGTCATCTTCAGCGGAGTGGCTGAAGGTTGGCGCGTGGCCGACAAGATCGCCGAAGCAGGCATTCCCTGCCTGGTCGGTCCTGTGCTCTCCCTGCCCACCCGCGAATCCGACCGCTACGACAAAGCCTACGCCAATGCGGGTCTGCTGCATGCGGCCGGTGTCAAGATTGCCATTCGCACGGGCGAGGCCGAAAACGTGCGCAACCTGCCCTACCATGCCGGCTTTGCCGCCGTCTACGGACTGGGTCGCGAGGCCGCACTTCGCGCCGTCACCCTCAACCCGGCCGAAATCTTTGGTGTGGACGATCTGATCGGCTCCCTGGAAGTGGGCAAAAAAGCCAACCTGTTCGTGGCCGATGGGGATCCGTTTGAACCGAAGACGCAGGTGCGGTACGTGTTTATCGACGGGTATCTGATTCCGATGGACAATCGCCAGCTACGGCTCTATCAAGAATTCCTCCATCGGCAGCCGGGCCTCGAACTACACCCAGCTACCCACTGACAAATGGTGCTTAGAGCACAACCGACGATCACGCCTGCCCTCACAACAGGTGAAAGACCGCATACACCAGCAGGCCCACCAGCCCGGCACTGATCGTCAGAAACCGGATGGCCTGATCAATACGGTACCGCATAACTCCCTGTTTTTTAATCACACATGGCAGAGCAAGGTGGGGCAAGGAATATACCGAGGTCGCCATGAAATTTCATCGGCTCAAAAGGCAACAAAAGCGCTTCTGTTTTGCGCTTATGGCGCATCTGTTACCATTTGATTTGCCCAGAGGTAACATGGGGTTCCAAATTACCCATTCTTTTCGTGTAAAGAAAAACACGTGGCCCTGGTCGCTTGCCCTGCTTTTGCTGGTTTACGGAGCCCGGGCGCAGATAGGCGAGGTCCCCCAGCCCTACCGGGCCTATCACGGGTTGGTTGTCTCAGCCCGTCCGGAGGCCTCCGAGGCCGGTCTGGAAATGCTCCGACGCGGCGGCAACGCCATCGACGCAGCGGTGGCCACCGGCTTTGCACTGGCCGTCGTACACCCCGTGGCTGGTAACATCGGTGGGGGTGGCTTCATGGTGATCCGCTTTGCCGACGGCCGCACCACCACGATCGACTTCCGCGAAAAGGCTCCGCAGGCAGCCACCCGCGACATGTTCCTGGACGAAAACGGTCGGTTCGTGCCGGAACGCAGCCAGCAGGGCTACCTGGCCGCCGGCGTGCCCGGCTCGGTGGCCGGACTGCTGCTGGCCCACGAAAAGTACGGCCGCCTCTCCCGCGCCGAAGTGCTGGAACCGGCCATCCGCCTGGCCGAAGAGGGCTTCTGCCTCACCCGCGAGCAGGCCGCCCGCTTCAACGCCTTCCGTGAAGCCTTCTCGTGCTATCCCTCCACCCGGAAGTACTTCGTAAAAGACACGCCTTTCCGGGAAGGCGAGCGGTTCGTGCAGAAAGACCTTGCACGCACACTTCGACGCATTCAGCAGTACGGCGCCTACGATTTCTACCGGGGCGAGACGGCCGATCTGATCGTGGCCGAAATGCAGCGGGGTGGTGGCCTGATCACGCACGAAGACCTGGCGTCCTACCGGGCCATCGAACGCCCACCGGTCGTCGGTACCTATCGGGGGTACCGGATCATTTCGATGGGGCCGCCATCTTCCGGTGGGATCGGCCTGATCCAGCTTCTCAACGCCGTCGAGCCTTACAACATCGCGGAGATGGGCTTCGGCAGCAGCGCCACCATCCACCTATTGGCCGAGGCCATGCGTCGCGTTTACGCCGACCGTGCGCAGTGGCTGGGCGATCCCGACTTTGTAAAGATCCCCCTGCAGGGACTAATCAGCAAGGAATACATGCGCCGGCGTATGGCTAGCTTCAACCCTTACCGCGCCGATACCAGCCAGCGCATCACGCACGGCGACCCGTGGGCCTTCGAGTCGCAGGAAACCACGCACTATTCGGTGGTCGACGACGAGGGCAACGCGGTCAGTGTGACCACCACGCTCAACGGCGCCTACGGCTCGCTCGTGGTGGTTGATGGCGCCGGATTTTTCCTGAACAATGAAATGGACGACTTCAGCGCCGCGCCTGGCGTGCCCAACATGTTCGGGCTGGTGGGTTCCGAGGCCAACGCCATCGCGCCGGGCAAGCGCATGCTCTCGTCCATGACACCCACCATTGTTGAGGATCCGGAAGGAAGGCTCTTTCTGGTGCTGGGCACGCCCGGAGGCTCGACCATCATCACAACGGTCTTCCAACTCTTGCTGAACGTGATCGATCACGGGATGAACATCCAGCAGGCCGTGCTGGCCCCGCGCATTCATCACCAGTGGCTGCCCGATGTGCTTTATTACGAACGTCGAGGTCTGCCGCGTGACGTGGTCGAAAACCTGGAGCGACGCGGTTGGAAGGTCGTTGAACGCGATGGCACCAGCGGACAGGCACACGCCATTCAGGTCGTCTACGGGCCGGACGAGCTGGCCCCGCTGCCTGGCATGATTCGCGTCTATCTGGCTGGCACCGACCCGCGCGGCGAAGGCGGCGCGGCCGGCTACTGAGCTACCACTCGTTCTCCTCTTTGGTCACGCCCATCTCAACGGGCACCGGATAGTCGGCCGTGAAGCAGGCGTTGCAATAGTCCAGCCCATTGGGATGAGCCGAACGAACGGCCTGCATCAGGCCCTCAACCGAAAGATAGGCCAGCGAATCTACCCCCAGCCACTGGCGCATTTCTTCTATGCTGGCAAACTTATTGGCCAGCAACTCCTCGGCGCTTGGGAAGTCCATCCCATAGAAGCACGGGCTGATCACCGGAGGCGAGGCGATCCGAAGATGCACCTCCCGCGCACCGGCCTGACGGATCATGTTCACCAGAAACCGCGAAGTTGTGCCGCGCACGATGGAATCGTCCACCACGACGACAATGCGATCGCGCAGCACCCCATCCACTGTATTGAATTTGCACCGAACGCGCATTTCGCGCCGGTCCTGACCCGGGGCAATGAAGGTGCGTCCGACATAGTGATTACGGATCAGGCCGATTTCATAGCGGCAGCGGTAGCCCAGTTTCTGACACTCGGTGGTGTAGCCCAGCGCGATCGTATTAGAGGAGTCGGGAACCGAGATCACGATCGGCGGCTTTTCGTCCGGCCCAACTTCCGGCACCGGCGCCTCGTGTGCGAGCTGCTTACCCAGCTTGCGCCGCACCTTATCGACCATCTCGCCAAAGACTTTCGAATCGGGCCGGGCAAAGTAAACGTACTCGAAAATGCACTGGCTGATGCGATAGCGGCGCGGCAGGAAGTAGCGCTCGAACTGCCCGGTCTCGCAACCTTTCTGATCGATGACCAGCATTTCGCCGGGTTCGATGTCGCGCACGTACTCGGCGCCGATCAGATCAAACGCGCAGGTCTCGCTGGCCACACAGTAAGCCCAGGAGTTGTCATTGTTGCGGAGGCGTCCGAGGGCCAGCGGTCGGAAGCCGTTCGGATCGCGCACGGCAATCAGGCTGGTGTCTGTTAAAATCAGCAGCGAGAAGGCTCCTTCGAGTTGCGTGAGCGCATCGATGATCTGATCAATTTGACGCTGCCGGCGGCTCTGGGCAATCAGGTGCAGGATGAGTTCGCTATCGCTGGTGGTCAGAAAGAGGGTGCCGCGTTCGCTGAAGGCCTGGCGCAACTCACGGGCGTTCGAAAGGTTGCCGTTGTGCGCCAGCGCGATGTTGCCGTCGCGGTAGTGCACGACAAATGGCTGAATGTTGGCTGGATTGGTAGCCGAGCCACTCGTCGAATAGCGATTGTGCCCGATGCCTGCCCGCCCCAGCAGCTTAGTCTCAAAAATGCTCGGATCGTCGAACACATCAAGCACCAGTCCGAAGCCTTTGTGCACCGGCATGACGGGACGCTGGCGCACTTCGTCATAGGTCGCAGTGACAATGCCGGCCGATTCCTGCCCCCGGTGCTGGAGCGCATGCAGGCCGTAGTAGATCAGACGCGCTGCATTGGGGGCGTTGTAAACGCCAAAAATACCACAATACTCTTTGATTTCGCGCATGATTGCAAGGACCTGATCGCCTTGTTTACTGCGGGGAGGACCTACAGGAAAATAAAACCGACGGCCAGGACAATGCCCAGACCGTCTGCCACCAGATCGCGATAGCTGAAGTGCTGACTTGGACCCACTTTCCAGTCGTACAGTTCCTTGGCCAGGCCTACAACGGCCGACGTGCTGGCCGCCAGCGGCCAGGCTCTGCCCGAAGGCCAACCCGCCTTCTGCTCCAGGGCATAGTGGCTGCTGAGCGTCCAGAGGAAAGAAAACGTCACATGCTGCACCTTATCGTAGCCCAGCCATGGATCTTGTTTTTCCGCTTCTTTGATCTCGGGCGCAGGCCCTGGAAGCGCAGCATTTACCAGCCCATTGGACGCCCGCAGGCAGCACCCCAAGCCAATGGCCACGAGCAACCACGTCATGATTCGGATCCATTCTCGTTTTTGCGGACGGCTACCAGCGTCGGCTCAACCCGCACCAGCACCTGACCGATCCGGTGGTTGTCGACCGTTTCCACGCGCAGGTGGAGCGGGCCATACTGCACCTCGTCGCCCGGCTCCGGAATCACACCGAGCAGGTGAAAGATCAGACCGCCAAGCGTCTCGAAATCGAACGACTCGGTGTCTAGCTCGATGCCCATCAGCTCAGCCAGATCGTCCAGGTTCATACGGGCATCAATCCGATAGGTATGTTCATCGAGTTGCTCGTAAAGGACTGGCTCACTTTCGTCGTGTTCGTCGCGGATGTCGCCCACGATCTCTTCCAGCACGTCTTCCAGCGTTACCAGGCCGGCTGTCCCGCCGTACTCGTCCACCACGATGGCCATATGCGTTTTGCGCCGCTGGAAGTCCCGCAGCAAGTCATCAAGCCGCTTGCTGAGCGGCACAAACATGGCCGGCCGGGCAATGTCGCGCCAGTTCAGCGGCCTGTCCAGCTCGGCCTGCTCCAGATATGGAAGCAGGTCCTTAGCATAGACAATGCCCAGAATGTTGTCGAGGTGCTCGGCGTAAAGCGGCAGGCGCGAATGGCCGCTGGTGCGAATGCACGCAAGCACTTCGCCAAAGGTGGCCGTTTCGGGAATGGCGACAATGTCGAGTCGGCTCACCATGATCTCTCGCACCGTCGTTTCGCCGAACTCGAGGATGGCGGCCAACAGTTCACGTTCATCCTCGCCGAGCATGCTATCCTCCGCCACTTCTAGCGCCATCAGTTCTTCCGGCGAGAGCGGCCGTTCCGAAGCGCGGAGCCTGCGCTGCACATGCGCACTCAGCCGCACCAGTGCGTCGGTCACCGGATAGAGCGCACGCTGCAGTACCCAGACCGTAGCGGCTATACGACGGGCAAACGGTTCGGCGTAGCGTCCGGCCAGCAGGCGTGGCGTAATCTCCCCCATCACCAGCAGCACAAGCGCCACCCCCAGCAACTCCACCAGCAGCACAAGTCCTGGAGGCCAATGGACCTGCCACGCCAGACGGGCCGCCAGCAACACGGCCATCAGGGCCGCGCCCACGTTCGCCAGCGTGTTAAGCAACTGAAGCGTAACAATCAGATGGCGGGGACGAGCCAGCAACTCCTGTAGACGGCGGAGGGTCGGATCGGTTGCCATTCCGGTTGAAAACCCAACCGCCCGCAGCGACAGCAGCGCGGCTTCCGAACCAGACAACAAGGCCGAAAGCAGCAAGAACAGCACAAAGAGAACGCCTGCCGTAACGAGCGCTGCCGGCTCTGAGTTCAGCTCAAAAGGAAACGTCAGCAGGTAAAAAACAGCACGAGATGGCGGTGCGTCTGCTTCCAAGGCCGTAGGGGCGTCAGGCCCCGGTTGGTTCAATGCTCAGGTTTCTTCAAAATTTAGCACAAAAATGGTCAAAGGCAAGAAATTGACGACGGTCCTGCCTCCGGGTTCCATATGGTTCATCAGCAGCGTGGCAACAAGCACCGTGCCGCCTCAACCCAAATAGCCCCGGAAGACGTTCAACAGGATGATGAAGATCACCACCGGGCAGACGTACTGGATGAAAAATTGCCACACGCGCACCAGTCTGAATCCCACCCGGCTGCCCTGCTGCAACGCTTCAGCCGCTCGATCGGCGCCCCATATCCACCCCACGAAGATGCTGATCAGCAACGCTCCCAGCGCCAGCGCCAGGTTGCCCCAGATGGCATCCATGATGCTCAGAAAGTCGTGCTGTCCAAGTAAACCGTCCGCCCCAAACAACCAGTCCATGTTGCTTAGTCCTGCCACGGTACCCTGCGATAGCGCCGATGGCAACCCGATCAAGAACGTCAACACGCCCACCACCCAGACCGATCGCTTCCGGCTCCAACGCCGCTCGTCTACGAAATAGGCGACCACCACTTCCAGCAGCGAGACGGTGGAGGTCAACGCGGCGATTGAAAGCAGGAGGAAAAACAGCGCCCCAATCAGATTCCCCAGCGGCAGCGCCCGAAAGATCTCGGGCAGCACGATGAAGACCAGCGCCGGACCACTGGCCGGATCGTGTCCTGTAGCAAAAACAGCCGGAAAGATCATAAACCCGGCCATCAGCGCAACGAGCGTATCGAAAAGCGCCACGTAGGAGCCGGCTACCACCACGTCTTCACGCCGCGACAGGTAAGAGCCGTAGGTGATCATGGCTCCCATACCCAGGCTGAGCGAAAAGAACGCCTGCCCAAGCGCTGCCACAATCACCTCCCCGTTTACTTTGGAGAAATCCGGTTTCAGGTAGAAACTCAATCCTTTTTCGGCGCCGGGCAACGTCACCGAACGCACAATCAGCACGATCATCAACAAAACCAGCAGCGGCATGAGCACCTTTGACCACCGTTCGATCCCTTCCTCCACCCCTCCGAATACCACCAGCATCGTCAGTCCCAGAAACAGCGCAAAAAGTGGAATGACGATCCACGGGCTGGCGATGAAGTGTCCGAAATCCAGGTGCGCAAAAAGCAGGTTTTTGAAGATATAGCCGAACGTCCAGCCCGCAATGACCGAATAGTAGCTCAGGATGAAGACGCCGGTCAGCACGCACAGGCCACCCACCAGCACCCAAGGCGAGCCAGGGCGAATGGCCCGAATGGCGCCCAGCGGATTTTTCTGGGTGTGTCGTCCCAGCACCAACTCGGCAAACAGATAGGGCAGGCAGAGCAGCACCACACAGAGTAGATAGACCACGACGAAGGCGGCCCCCCCGCTCTGGCCCGTGATATAGGGAAAGCGCCAGATGTTGCCCAACCCGACGGCCGAGCCGGCGGCCGCCAGAATAAAACCGATACGGGAGCCCCACTGCCCCCGTGCTGCGCCCGGTGTGGCCATAAGCGTGCGTCCAGTCCGTTGCGTTACAGAATGAACATGGAACGGCGCCAATAACCGGTTTTAGCGCCAAAAAATCAAGGCTCACCTACGAATCATGTGGGCCCCATAACGCATGGCAAGCGCTTCTTGTGCCTCCTGAATCATGGAAAAAACGATTTTGAGCATCTTGCGCTGGACGCCGCTGAGTTGCTCGGGCGCGATGTGATTATCGGGCGGCTTACCCTCCTCGATCTGGCGAAGTTGATGATCCAGGCGCACTTCGGTCAGCAGACGATAGGCTTCCTGCAGATTCTGGCAGGTTTGGCGAACCTCAGCAATTCGCTCGGCGGCTGCCTGCAGCCGATCGAGCGTCCCGGTCGTGCGCAAGTAACCGGCTTCCAGCGCCAGAATGCGGGCCAGATCGACAATCGGCATCAGCCCACGCAGCTTGATGTCGAAGCCGGGACGTTGCTCGCCAGAGCGATCCAGCACGAAGCGCCGGAAAAATGAAAGGGGCGGCCGATTGCGCAAGGCATTGCGCATCATAAACGACAGGAAACCCCGCTCCGCCTGCAGGGTCTGCTGCAAATCGTCCTTGAGCTGCTCAACCAGCTCACTGGCACCGTAGAGCGCGCGCAGATCAAAAAAAATCGACGCATGGAGCAGCGCCTTCTCGTCAGGCTCAAAGATCCAGCGCCGGAACGTACGTTTCCATCCGCTGAGTGCCTGTCGCCATCGGGGATTGGAGGCCATCATGTCGGCCGGACAACGCGGGAACCCCACCTGCTCCAGCGCCTCGTTGGCCCGTCTTGCCAGTTCACCAAACCACTGCTCGGCACAGCGTGCCCGCGCTTCGTCATGCGGGTCCGCATAAATGAGCGCATTGTCCTGATCGATCTTGAAACTCATCTCCCGGCGTCCTTCGCTGCCCAGCGCCATCCAGACCCACGGCAACTCCGGCGCCTGGTCGGATCGTTCTGCGCGCAGTTGTGCTTCGACAAGCTCCAGCACGCGCACCGCCACCCGGTCGCTCAGCTCCGTACTGATGCGCAGCAGGTCAACAGCCGGAACGCCCTGGTGCCGGAGCTGGCGTAACATCACAAACGACTCCTCACGCAGTGCTGCCAGCACAGCCAGCGAATCGGCCTGTTCGATGCGCTTAATGGTGGCCACCGGGTCGTGGCCACGGGCATGCGCAATGTCCTGCCCGGAAATAACGCCCACAATCGGGCTTGTAGCCGTACCGTCTTCGGTGAGCACCAGATGATGAAATCCGTGCCGCGCCATCAGCACCAGTCCTTCCAGGATGGGGGCATCGGCGGCAATTGTTACCGGCGGCGTGCTCATCAGTACCTCGACGGGCATGTCGGGCAGGCGCCCTTCGGCTACCACCTTGTCGCGCAGGTCACTGTTGGTCAGAATGCCTACAGGGCACCGATCAGCGTCCATCACCAGAATGGATCCGATCCGCTCGGCCCGCATGATCCGGGCGGCCTCCTGCACCAAGGTTTCGGGCACACACCCAACGGGCGGACGCCGGACCAGCGTCCGTAGCGGCGTATGCAGCAGATGCACGCCCACCGCGTCGGCCTGCACGCGGTGCAGGCGCGCGGAAAACGCAGCCAGATCGTTGTCAAAAAACGCGGAAAAAGCCCGATTGGAACGATATACCTGGAAAAAGGCCGCCTCTGGAATCAGCACGCACTGAGTAGGCTCGATGGCCCGCGCTTCGTAAGGCAGCGGTCCCTCGCGAAGCAACGCGTAGTGCCCAAACACGGCACCCTCGTCGCAGCGGTCGATCAATCGCCCGCTTTCGGTGTCCGTCAGCTGTACCGCTCCGGAAACCACCAGGTACAAATAGCGGGGATGGGCGGACACCACACCCTGCGCCAGAATTTCCGTGCCGGGTCCATAGAAGGCCAGCAGCGCCTCGTCGAAAAGCTGGTGCCGCTCGGTTCCCGAAAGTATGTTGAAGGGGGGCGTGTCGTCGAGCAGCTCTTCCAGATGATCCAGGCTGAAGGTTTTGTCTTCCATAGACTTCAGAGCGTTGTGCGCACCGGCTCGGGTACTGCCAACACGGCTGGTCGCCAGCCACGCACGGCATTGCATACATAGAGGGCTTCGGCTCGACGCAGATCGGCCAGCGTCAGCACCCGTTCTTCGACGTCAGGACGGGTGCGCAGTACATATTGCCGGTAGACGCCGGGCAGCAGCCCGCATGAAACCGGAGGCGTGTAGAGCCGCCCGTCTATCTGCACGAACAGGTTCGTGCGTGAGCCTTCGCAGACTTCGTCGCGCGTGTTCAGGAACAACACTTCGTCGAAGCCGGCTGCCCGCGCCTGCAGATAGGCTGCCTCGTAGTGGGCACGGCGTGTCGTCTTGTGATAGCGCAGCGCATCAGAGGGGTCCAGCCGCTCCTGCGCCACACAGAGCCGCCAGGGTCGATCAGGCTCCGGCGTCAGTTCGGCGGTGGTCAGGTGCGTCCGCCCCGACGCTTCCAGCGTCAGGCGCAATCGCCACACCTTTGCAGGATCAAGGGCCTGCTGCACCTGCTCCAGCTGGGCCCGCAGCCGACCCTCCTCCAGCACAAAGCCGAAATACGCAGCAGACCGGCGCAGACGCTCCAGGTGCAGCTCCAGCAGAAGAATACGCCCCTGCTCACACCGCATCGTCTCGATCAGCGCAAACGGTTCGGCGGCTGCCCGCAGAAACTGCCCCTTCAGCCAGCACTCTTCGTATTCCGCCTCCGGATCGGAGTCCCACACGATCCCGCTTCCCACGCCCATGCGTCCCTCCGACCCGGCCAGCTCCAGCGTGCGGATGGCCACGTTGAATACTGCTATGCCGTCCGGTGCTGCATAGCCGATTGCACCACAATAGACACCTCGCGGTGTCGGTTCCAGCCGCGCAATGTGCTGCATGGCGCGTAGCTTGGGCGCACCGGTCACAGAACCCGAGGGAAACAGCGCCCGGAACAGCTCAGCATAGCCCACCTCGGGCCGGAGTTGCCCCGTTACCGTTGAGGTCATCTGCCAGACTGTCGGATAGGCTTCAACGCGAAACAGCTCGGAGACCGCCACTGAACCCGGTTCACAGCAGACCGACAGGTCGTTGCGCAGCAGATCGACGATCATCAGGTTTTCCGCCCGGTTCTTTTCGTCGGTGCGCAACGCCTCGGCCAGTCGGGCATCTTCCTCTGGAAGCGACGAACGCCGCGCCGTGCCTTTCATCGGACGCGTGTAGATTTGCGCGCCTTCCCGACGAAAGAACAACTCCGGCGACAGGCTCAGCACCAGGCGCTCGCCCGTGTTGACAAAGGCAGCGTAGGGTACCGGTTGCTGGCGCCGCAGGGCCAGGTAAAACGCAATCGGATCGCCTTCAAAGCGGAAATGAAAGGGCAATGTGAAGTTGATCTGATAGACCTCGCCTTCCCGGATTAGCGTACGGATGTGCTGCACATGCTCCCGATAGGCCTCGCGTGAAAGCGCCAAGTGCAAATCCTGCACAGTATAATTGCCGGTCTCGCCCGCCAATGCAGCTATACTGGCCGGTGCCAGCACCTGCGGCATTTCGTAGACGCCAAACCAGGCGAGCGGCCCGGTTTCATCCGGCACCTGGAGCGGCACGGGGGCCAGCGCATAGCCGGCCTCATAGGCCATGTAGCCGGCCACGTAGTAACCGGCCGCCACGGCGCCATCCAGCGCTCGCAGCAGCGCCGGTACCTGCTCCGGAGTGTCGGCCTGTAGCACCCGAACCGGCCGCATAAACAGCAGACTCCGACGGTTTTCTTCGTCCGGCTGGGCTGTATCGAGCCAGACCGTGCCCGGTAGCAGCAGTGGATGCATCCCGCAACCTCTTTTTTGCTTTGTACGCAGCACTTGTTGTTTTGCCCCCTTCTGCTACCTCGGCATCGTACACGCTGAAGTGTTGCCTTGGATCAGTCCAGACCTATTTTTGGGGGTAATTGTTGTAGAAATGCTCTGTATGCATGGACGATCCGGCTGCAAAAGCAGAAAGCCAACGGACCACTTTCACCAAACAGGACTTCCGACAGACCAGGTGCATTTCAATACGTCCGGCTGATACATTATAGAAAGCCCGGTGTATAAAATTTTCCAGATCAAACGTGCCGCTTCCGATAGATCCGCACCAGCAGGTTTTTTGTTGAACGCCACCGTCAGTCTCCAGCATAACAGAACCCACAGAAAATCAGGGCCTTGTCGCAACCCTTATGATGCGGGAGATTGGGTCCGGCAATGCATCTGAAACCGCTCGTAAATAAGCTGGAGCAGTTGTTCAGCGACGGCCTCGGGCAGGTCATGGATTTGCGGCCCTCCGATCGCCGGCGTTCCGGCCATGTCCGCCTGCAGGCTGGCCAGTTGTAGCCGACGCTGAAAAAGCGAGCGCGTCAGCGAAAAGCTCTGCATTTTCTGATAGGGCAGGCACCAGATGCGGTGTTGGAAAACGCCCTGCCGCACGAACAGGTAGGACGCTTCTACGGCATAGCCATGATGGCGATATTGCAACCAGGCCAGCAACGGTGCGCCTGGGGGCAATCCCAGCAACAGCCACCGCAGGTCGGGCCAGATCCACCCCAGTCCCAGGAGCACCCCTGCCCCAATGAGCAGGTAACGCACGGTGGCACGGCGGATCATGCGTGGCGAGACGCGCTGCCAGGTCGCAGGGAGTGTGATCGGCCACACATGGGCGGCAATCTGCTGGATTGTAGATAGTCGCCCGAAGGGGGCCAGCATCTGCACGCCCTGCATTTCGCGATCTAGTCCGATCAGTTGCGCCTCCAGCGCATACCATCCGAAGTGCTGCATCATCGGATTGGTCCGAATGACCAACGCCTGAATCCGCCGCCGGGGCAGCGCGCTTTCTGCCACAGTAACCAGGCCGCTGCGCCGATAGAAGCGCTCGCCTTCTTGCCAGAGCTGAAATCCGTAGAAGCGGACCACATGCACCACAATCCCAGCCACCCAGCCCAGCAGTGCGGCCAGCAGGAGCGTGGCCATGGTGGCCAGCAGCGGCGCCTGCTCGAAAGCCTCCTGCACCCAGTACAGTCGTCCGCGTATCACCCAGTCGATCAGGTCCTCCGGCGTCAGATCCAGATACTCTATGCCGGAAAACATACCGGCCAGGTACACCAGCGAAAAGCGAAAAGCACCGGAGCGCAATAGTTGACCAGGCGTCATGGCAAACAGCAGCGTGCGCTCTGGTTGCACTGGCTCTTTCGGTACCGGACCGCTCCGAAATGCCCGCACCTGTTCTTTCAGATGGTGCGCCTCGGCCAGGCTGACAAAGGCGATCTCCCCTTCGGTTTCGGCGCTCCCGGCTGTCTCGATGCGCACACGGGCCAGCCCCAGCAACCGAGCCAACAGCGTACGTTCGATCTGAATGTTCTGAATACGATCAATCGGGATGCTGCGTCGCCGGTGCGTCAGCACACCGCTTTCGATGAGCAGCTCGCGCGGCGTCAGTGCATAGCGAAAGCGAAGATAATGCGCCAGAATTAGCGGAAATGCGAGCAGACTGTACAAAATCAGGATAATTAGCGTCCCCCGATCTACGGTTTGCCCCCGAAGCGTGGGCAGCAGCAGAACGATGAGGGCCGGCAGACTCATTAGCAGTCGCACCAGCAGCGTTAGCGGGTGCAGCCGGCAGAATTGTGGGGCTTGGGCTAATGGTTCAGGCGTAGACAAGCGTTCCATCAGAGCGTTTCCTCCAGTAGGTACCGCTTGATCTCATCACGCAGCGCCTCGGCCTGTTCCTGGCGCAGTCCGGGCAGCACGACGGCCCTGTGATGCGTGCCGGCCGTGTGCAGCACGATGCGGGCCAGCCCAAACTCGCGCTCAATCAGGTCCTGTGCAATATCCAGATGCTGCACGCGTCGCAGCGGCACAATCGTGCGCACGCGCACCAGTACCCCACGCTCCAGCATCAGCTCTTCGGAACCCAGTGTGTAGCGCCAGTAGCGATAGCGCAGCCGAGGCAACCACCAGATCATCACGCTGCCGCCCATCAGCACCGGCAATAGCAGAAGACCCGGGGGGAGCCACCAATCCGACGTAAACAAATGGGTTACTTCATAGAAAGCGACCGGAATCAGCACCAGGAGCGTCCAGAGCAACAGCTTGATACGCCAGACGGTACGGACGGCTGGATCCAGTAATTCCATAGGGCGACCGGGTTTTGGCAGCATACTGATGGTATTCGCCCCAAAAGGGAGAGGTTTCCTTTACGAACCCGGTGCAAGGCGGCGTGCCCTATAGGGGCTACGGTTCATAGAAATCCAACAGGCGCGATCGGTCGAAAGGATGCGTTGCCATAGAAGCAGCGGGGCACCGGGACGCCAGCGCCTCAGCCGCAGGCTATCACCTACGGCATACTGTTTGTTTTTTTTCCGGCGCCATGGGATTGTCTGCCCAAAGCGTCTGTTGGCCTTAACTCGGCGCGGTTTCGGCCGATCCCCCTATTAGACGAACCCGCAACCATGCCTTGCCATGAAACAGGTGCCCGGTCGTCCCAGGTGGTTCTCTTTGGACTACGAAGCCGTTGCCGAGCTGCCGCCCGTGCTTCAGCACTATGTGCTGGCACTATATCATCGCGTCTGGGCGGCCTACTGTAAAGCGGGTTGTCCTTTCGGGGAAACAGACACGGCCATGCTGCTCTGGTTCGAGTTTCGAAGCTACGCCACGACAAACTAAGACATTGCAGATCTTTCCCGCCCGTGCTGCAACCGAAGGCGCCCCCTGTCGTAAGCATCGACCAAAGCAAACCTTTTCGTCGATCTCAGGGAGGAGCCATGGCCGAGCCCAGACAACACTTTGAGACGTTTAAGGTCAAGAGCGGACAATTGCTGGATCGCATCCGCGAAATCATCGAAGAAGGAAATGCCCGACGCGTTATTTTGAAAAAGGACGAGCGCGTTTTGCTGGAATTTCCGCTCTCGGTGGGGGTCGGCGGTGCAGCGGCTGCCGTATTGTTTGCCCCGACGCTGGCCGCGGTCGGCGCCATTGCCGCCCTGGTCAGCGACGTGGACGTGATCATTGAGCGACGCCCTACACCGCCCCAGGAGCTGCCCCCTGCTGAGCAGACCTCGGGCAAAAGTATGGCGCAATCGTCCGACCCCTGAAATGAAAAAAAGCGCCCCGACCTGCCATAGATCGAGGCGCTTTTTTCTCTCCTGCCATGCCACTTAAAGGCTCAAGCCGAATACCAGGTAGGAGCGCTCCACGCGCGGGTTCGGATTCAGAATATACCGCACGAAGATCGGCAATCCAAACGACTCGGTGATCTGGATGGTACGCGAGGCCGAGAGGCCCAGATTGACCAGCGCCACGCCGCCCGTGTTGTAGAATCCGCTCTCGCCGGCCACCACGCCCACGGTCAGCCCCATCTCCACGCCGTTGACTGCAAAGGGAAAGTGCCCTTCCAGGTAGATCGAATGATCCGGATCGTTATAGGCAAAAAATCCGGCAAACAGCGAAAACGGGGCCGTTTTCGGCCCATTGATCTGAAGGAAAGGCTCCAGGTAATGCGCGCCTTCCCCGTTGTCATCGAAATCGAAAAACTTGGCCCCTCCCGGCGCCGGGAAGTAATAGTCCGTTACACCGATCGAGACAGCGCCGAAACTTAGGCTCAGGTAAAGGTCGTGTTCGTTGGCCTCAGCGCCCGGGGCCGCAATCGCATAGGAAGCCCACGTGCCCACCGTCAGCGCACCCATCGCAAGACGCAGACCTGGCTGCACGCTCATCGACTCGCCGAAGTCTGTTCCGCGCCAGATATACCGGCTGACTACATCAGCACCCAGTTGAACTTCCTGCGCCTGGACCATGAAGGCCAGCAAAAGGGTTCCAACCAACAGGCGGTAGCGGAGATGCTTCATGGCGCTCTCTGTTTTTTAGTTTTATGCCTATGATTCAAATTTTATTTAGATAAATATTCGATGTCAATATAATTTTTTAAACAGAAACGCTTTCTACTATAAATCTTTATGACAGCCATATTACCCACCTATGTTGAAGTCGAGGCGGCTGCCCGGCGGCTGGAAGGCGTCGCGCACCGCACGCCGGTGATGCGCAGTCGCACGCTCGATCGCCTGACCGGGGCCGCGCTGTTTTTCAAGTGCGAAAATTTCCAGCGTACGGGCTCTTTCAAATTCCGTGGCGCCTACAATGCCCTGGCCACGCTGCCGGAGGCTGAACGTCGTCGGGGCGTGCTCACCTATTCCTCAGGCAATCACGCCCAGGCGCTAGCGCTGGCGGGACGGCTGCTTAGCGTGGCTGTAACCGTAGTCATGCCGCAAAATGCACCTGAGGTCAAACAGGCAGCTACGGCCGGCTACGGCGCCGAGATTGTGCGCTATGATCCCGAGCAGATCACGCGTGAGGAACTCGGGCGGCGGCTGGCCGCCGAACGAGGCCTGACGATCATTCCGCCCTACGACCATCCGCAGATCGTGGCCGGACAGGGCACGGCAGCTAGGGAGCTGCTGGAGGCGGTGGCGTCGCTCGACGTGCTGCTGGTGCCCTGCGGAGGAGGGGGACTGCTTTCGGGCTCGGCGCTTAGCGTCCGGGCGCTGGCGCCCTGGTGTCGCGTGATCGGAGTCGAGCCTGAACGGGCCGACGATGCCACGCGCTCGTTTCGCACCGGACGGCTGCACCGCGTGCACAACCCGGACACCATCGCCGACGGCGCCCGCACGCCCTCGCTGGGCGAGATCACCTTCCCGCTCGTGCGGCAATATGTAGACGACATGGTGACCGTCTCGGAAACAGCCATCCTCCAGGCCATGTATGTGCTTTGGGAGCGGCTCAAGCTGGTGGTCGAGCCCACTGGAGCGCTGCCGCTGGCTGCCCTGCTCGAAAACCGGGTAGCCGTCAAAGACCAGCGGGTCGGTCTGATCCTCAGCGGTGGCAACGTCGATTTGCGTCGTGCTGCCACGCTGTTTGCCACGCTCCAACAACTGCCCGAACTGCCCGCCAGCATATGACCGTCGATCGCCAGATGTTGGACGCGCTGGTTGCGCGCTATGAACAACCAGACTTCATCGCCTCCGATCCGATCGCCATTCCGCACGCCTTTGACGATCCCCGCGATCAGGAAGTAATCGGGCTGTATGCTGCCCTACTGGCCTGGGGACGCCGGTCGATCATTCTGCGTAAGCTGGAAGAACTGTGCGCGCGTATGGACTACCGGCCCTACCGCTTCGTGCGCTTTTTTGACCCTGAGCGCGACGCAGAGCGGCTGCGCACATTCCGCCACCGCACGTTTCAGCCGGAAGATGCCGTCTGGTTGACACGCAACTTGCAGACCCTGCTAGCCCGCTACGAAACCGTTGCATGCTTTGTCGCTGCCCATCTGCCTCCCGATGCGCCAGACATTGGCTCGGCCATTGAAGCGCTGAGCCAGGCACTCTGTGCATTGCCTGACACGCCTTCTCGTCTGCGCAAGCACTTACCCCGCCCTTCTACAGGTAGCACCTGTAAACGTCTGGCGCTTTACTTTCGCTGGATGGTGCGGCCTGGGCCGGTCGATCTGGGATTGTGGCGCGCGGTGGTGCATCCGGCCCAGCTGGTGCTTCCGCTGGACGTGCACGTTGGACGACAGGCGCGGGCCTGGGGACTGCTTCGGTGCCACAGCAACAACTGGAAGGCGGTGCAGGAGCTGACGGCCGTCTGTCGACACTTCTGTCCGGAAGATCCCGTACGCTACGATTTTGCGCTTTTTGGCGCGGCGTTGTTGCGTAACTTTCCAGAGGCCAGCTCCTCGCCGACAGCCCGGTAGGCCCGGTTGTAGTAAACCAGAGGCGGCCCGTCGGCAAGCGTTTCAATTTCAATGACCTCGCCGACAAAGATCGTGTGGTCCCCGGCTTCCAGGGTACGGTAGGTCCGGCAATGCAGCACGGCCAGCACCCCTTCCAGCAGGGGCGTACCCTCAGGGCTCAACCGATAGGCAAGTCCCTCGAACTGCTCTGAATTGCTCAGGCCGGACTCGGCAAAACGTCGACTAAGCGGCACCTGCTCGGCTCCCAGGATATGCACGGCAAAATGACGGGCCGCAAGCAACAGCGGGTACATACGTGCCTGCTGCGCCACATTGAATGAAATGAGGGGCGGATTCAACGAAACGCTGGTAAACGAGCCGATCGTTATGCCACGCATTTCGCCGTATGCGGCCGCCGTGACCACGGTCACGGGCGACGGCACCCGCCGCATCACCTGTCGCAAGGCTTCACCGAGAGCTGGTGCGGTCACGTGAGGCATCAACGGAAGGCATCCTTGAAGCGGCTGAAGAAGGAGCGCCGCCCCTCTTCAAGGCGTGGCTGAAAGGAAGGCGCATGCCGGAGGCGTTCCAGAATCTGCCGCTCCTCGTCGGTCAACTCCGTGGGTGTCCACACATGAACCCGTACGAACTGGTCGCCCCGTCCCGGTCCATTGAGTTCCGGAAGGCCACGGCCACGCATGCGCAAGATTTTACCAGACTGAATGCCCGGGTCGATCTGCAGCCGGGCGCGTCCTCGCAGGGTGGGCACTTCGACTTCCGTGCCCAGCGCGGCGTCCGGGAAGGAGATAACCAAATTGTAGTAGATGTCCAGCCCTTCCCGCACGAAGTGTTCATGTGGGAGCTCTTCAATCTCGACGATCAGATCGCCAGGAGCTCCGCCTTTGACGCCTGCATGGCCAGCGCCCCGAATGGTCAGATAGTGGCCTTCAAGCGCTCCGGGTGGAATCGTCACCCGGATCTTTTCTTCGTTCATGCGACGACCACTACCGCCACAGTCTGGACACCGGTTGCGCAGAATGTGTCCGCTTCCACCGCAGTGTGGGCACGTCTGGATGTTGATAAACTGTCCAAAAATGGAACGCGACACCTGGCGCAACTCGCCCGCGCCCCGGCAGGTGGGGCAGGTCACATAGCCAGCCGTTCCGCCCTCGGCACCTGTGCCGTTGCAGGTCGCACAGGGCACGTATTTGCGGACGGTGACTTCTTTCTCCGTTCCCTCGGCAATCTCTTCCAGCGTCAGTTGCACTTTGACGTGGACGTCACCACCAGCACGGCCGTGCGTTTCCCGCCGCCTGCGGCGGCTTCCCCCGCCGAATACTTCCTCAAAGACGGAGCCAGAAGCGCCGAAAATGTCGTGGAAGGCGCTGAAGATATCGTTCAGGTCCTCAAAAGGTCCACCTTCTGGCGGCATACCATTGCCGCGCACGCCGGCGTGGCCATAGCGGTCATAGCGCTGGCGCTTGTCGGGATCTGAAAGGACTTCGTAAGCTTCAGCGATTTCTTTGAAGCGTGCCTCTGCCTCTTTGTTGCCAGGGTTGCGGTCGGGGTGGTACTGGAGTGCCAGCCTGCGATAGGCTCGCTTGATTTCTTCCTGGGTGGCGTTGCGATCCACCCCGAGCACCTCGTAGTAGTCGCGCATGGCTCAAGGCCTTCGGTTCAGGCCTAGCTGTTTCCGTCGGGCGATGCTGCCACAACTACCCGGCTGTGCCGGAGCATGCGCTCGCCCATTCGGTACCCTTTCTGCACTTCCTGCAAGACCGTCCCGGGCGCCACACCTTCCGGTGCTGGCTGCTGCATCATGGCTTCGTGTAGGGCAGGGTCGAAGGGCTGACCCTCCGCCTCGATAGGTGCCACTCCCAGGCGGGACAGCTCGGTCAGAAACTTCTGATGGACCAACTCGACGCCCTCACGAAGCTTGTGGTAAGCAGCGCCCGTGTCCTGCGTTTCGGCCTGACGCGCTGCCTCTAGCGAACGCTCCAGATCGTCCAGCACCTCCAACAGCGGACGGATCGCCAGCGCCTTCCCCATCTCTAACAGTTGCCGCTTTTCCTGCTCAACACGCCGGCGATAGTTCTGCAACTCAGCCGCCGTGCGCAGGAACTTGTCCTGTACCTGCGCCAGCTCGGCCTCCAGTTGTTCAATACGTACTGCCAAATCGTTTTCCTCCACAGCCGGCACCTCCGCAGCGGCAGCTTCCGCTTCAGGGGCCGGCGCGTTTTCCGTTTCGTTTACCTGTGCTGCATTCGGTGTCGCTTTCATTTCCTCCGCCATGGTCATCTCGTTCCCCACGTGTTCAATTGACATTATTGGTCGGACAGGTAAGGAGTCGGGCCATTTCCTGCACCAGTGCCAGCACGCGCCGATAGTCCATACGAGTAGGCCCGATTACTCCAATGGTTCCCACAGCGTCGCCCAGGCGATAACGCGCCGTTACGATCGAGAATCTTTCCATTTTTTCGTCCTGATTTTCGCGTCCGATCGAGACCTGGGCGCGGCCTACTTCAACGTCATCGGACGTGTCGGTTCCCTCCAGCAGCCGCACCAGCTCCTCCTCATCTTCCAGCAGCAGAAAGAGATTACGCAGTTCTTCCGGCTGTTGGAATTCCGGCTGGCCCATGATATACTGGGCGCCGCCAAAGCGCACGCGGCCTTCGCTGGGTTCGCTGAAAAGCGCAGGCGCTTCGGCCAGTACCAGTTGCACCAGCCCGGTCCGGTCTTCGAGATCACGTAGCCGTTGATAGCAGCTCTGTCGGATCGCGGCCAGCGTAAGTCCGGCCAGGCGCTCGTTGAGCAATGCCACCACCAGCTCCAGGTCGCGACGGCTCAGCTCTGAGGTCAGCTCCACCAGGATCGTACGAACCAGGCCACCCCGCACGCTGAGCACGAACATGGCGCGCGTAGACGAAAGCGGCACTACTTCGAGCCGCTCCAGCACGCCGGTCGAAAGCCGGGGCGTCAGCACCACACCCAGCAGTCGAGAGAGCTGGCCAAGCAACCGCGTACTCTCCCGCCACAACTCCTCTGAATCGTTGCCGATCTCCCGCACCTTCTGCTGAAGCAGCCGGCGTTCATCCGGAGCTAGCTCAGGCACGTCCATTAGTGCATCGACAAAGGTTCGGTAGCCCAGGTCCGTAGGTACCCGACCGGCCGAGGTGTAGGGATGGTCCAAATAGCCCATCTCCTCCAGATCACTCATCGTATTGCGAATGGAAGCCGGGCTCAGGCCAATTGGATAGCGCCGGGCCAGAAAGTGCGAACCAACCGGACCGGCCGTGTCGATAAAGCTCTCGACCACCAGCCGCAGAATTTGCCGCTCCCGCTCGTTCAGTGGCGCGGCCGGATCATCCTTCCGCACCACCTGATAGGGTGGCTTTCTCCGCTGCATCGACCCTGTCCGCACCTGTCCGCGCATGTCGTTTTCTGCACAAGTTGATTACTCATCCGACGTAAATGGCCGTAATTCCAACCGACTTGCCGCAAAGGCGGTTTCCCGCGTATTTTTCGGCGCCAGACACTTCCAACAATCCTGTAACTTTCCCCTTAGGCTTTCGTAGCACTCGGCGTCATATTTTTCAGACGATATTTTCCACCAACGACTAAAAGTCTGCTATGCGGTTTCTTTCTTCGTTACTGGCCAGCATCCTTGGCACGCTGATCGCCATCGGGTTGCTCTTTCTGTTCCTGTTTCTGTTTCTGATGGGTTTGGCGGCGGCCGTCGAACAACCGCCGTCGATTCGCTCAGGTTCAGTGCTGGTCATCCGCCTGAGTGGCCCCATCCCGGAGGTGGTCTCGCCTGATCCGCTCAGCCGCCTGGTGCTGGAAGAGCCCCCCTACGGCCTGCACGACCTGACACATGCCTTGAAAAAGGCGGCAGCCGACCGGCGCATCGAGGCCGTCTGGCTTCGCCTGCAGAATCCGCAACTTTCCTGGGCCTCGCTAGAAGAAATGCGTGCTGCGCTGGTCGACTTCCGATCTAGTGGCAAGTTGCTCATCGCTTCATGTGAGGACTTCGGGATGGACGAAGCCGCCTATTTCCTGGCCAGTGCGGCCGATAGCGTATTTGCCGGGTCAGAGTCGTTTTTCGAGTTCAACGGCTTCTACCTGGCAGCCGAATTTTATAAGCGTCTGCTCGACAAGCTGGAAATTGAAGCGCAGGTGGTGCGTGCCGGAGCTTTTAAGAGTGCCGGTGAACCGTTCGTGCGCGACCATCTTTCCGAAGAAAACCGCCTGCAATTGCAAGCGCTGCTTGACGCCTACAACCGCCGCTTTCTGGAAACGGTGGCCGAAGCTCGCGGGCTTTCGGTGGAGAACGTGAACCGGCTGGCCACCGAGCAACTGCTGCTCTCTGCCGAGGAGGCCGTGCAGGTCGGGTTGCTCGACGGGCTTCGTGATGCCGGCCAGATCGAGCGCATGCTGAAGACACACCTGGGCTATGGGCCGGACGAGAAGCTGCGCCGCGTTTCGCTCCAGCAGTACGCGCGCGTGCCCGACCGCGAGGCCGGCCTGCCCACCGGCAACGAGGGCGAAATCGCGGTTGTCTATGCGGTGGGGACCATCATCCCCGGCAAAAGCCAGCAGGAGCCGATCCCGATCCCGTTCCTGGGCGGTCGCCTGCTGGGAAGCGAAACACTGATCGCTGCGCTGGAGGAGGCGCGCCAGAGCGACCGGGTGAAGGCCGTGGTACTGCGCATCAATTCGCCGGGTGGCTCGGCAGCCGCCTCGGAAGCCATGTGGCAGGCAATTCGACGCACGGCCGAAGAAAAGCCCGTGATCGTCTCAATGGGGGACGTAGCTGCCTCCGGTGGGTACTGGATCAGCACAGCTGCCGATACGATTGTCGCCGATCCGCTAACCATCACGGGCTCGATCGGGGTGATCGGCATTCTGTTCAATGCGAAGGGTCTGTTCGAAAACAAAATTGGCATCACCTACGACCTGCTGCGCACCAGTCCGTATGCCGATATGTTCTCCGGGTTGATGCCCCCGGAACCCTACGAAGTGGAACGCCTACAGCAGACCATTCTGGCGACCTATCGAACTTTCCTGGAGAAGGTATCCCAGGCACGGGGTCTTCCGGTTGATTCGGTCGATGCCGTCGGCGGCGGGCGCGTCTGGATTGGCGAGGCAGCCCACCGGATCGGTTTGGTGGACGTGCTGGGCGGTCTGGATCGGGCCATTGCCATTGCTGCTGAAAAAGCTGGCCTGGCTCCGGGTACCTATCGGATTCGCGTGCTGCCGCGCCCCCGAACGTTCGTTGAGCAACTGGCAGAGCAGTTGGAGGCAAGCGTTACGCAGGCCTGGCTAAATTTGACCGCCTCGCCGGCCACCCAGATGCTGGAGGCCTACCGGCCCACGCTGGATCGGCTCCGGCTGCTTCACAGCACGCCGTTGGCCCGCATGTGGCCCGAGGTGTCCGTCCACTGATACGATTTCCCGGGCATCATGTCGCATGTAAAAAAGCACGGGCGCACACTGCGGTGCGCCCCTACCAGATAAACGACGGCATTGTAGGGGCGGACCGCTGTGTCCGCCCTATCGCATTCCACTAGATCATGTTCGGCAAATAGGGTGTGGCGCCATCATCTCCCGGAGAATCAGCGATCCCATATAAGCTGCTTCGCAACAAAAAAGACGGGGCGACCGAACAGCCGGTCGCCCCGCTTTTTTGCCAACGTATCACGGGAAAATGCCCAATTCTAAATACGACTGGGCCACCTTATTGATAGCGCTGATAAAGGCGGCCGTACGGAGGTCCACCCCATGCTTATGACGGATGGCCAGAATTTCCTGATAGGCATTGATCATGGTCTCCTCCAGACCGGAGTTAACCAGATCCTCCTCATCGGCCCCATGTGCCACTTCCTGCATCAGCTCAACCGGTACCTTTTTGCCGGTCAGGTCCTCGATAACCTCCAGGATGCGACTGAAGGTGCGTTCCTCGAAGCGCTTGCTAAGGCGACCAAAGCGCACGTGATACAGGTTGCGCAGCCATTCAAAGTAGGATACCGTCACGCCCCCGGCATTGAGGTACACGTCCGGAATGATCAGCACCCCTTTCTTGAGCAGGATCTCCTCCGCCTCGATGGTTACGGGACCGTTGGCTGCCTCGGCGATGATCTTGGCCTGAATGTACGGGGCATTTTGCGCGGTAATCTGATTCTCCAGCGCGGCCGGCACAAGAATGTCGCAGGGCAACTCAAGGACGTCCTGTGGACGTTCCAGGTTTTTTGCACCTGGGAAGTTCAGAATTGAGCCGGTGCGCCGCCGATGCTCCATAACGGCTTCCAGATCGAGGCCGTCCGGATTGTAGATAGCCCCTTCGATTTCGGCCAGACCTACCAGCACGGCTCCGCCTTCCTGCAGGAACTTGGCCGCGTGGTATCCCACATTACCTAATCCTTGCACAACCACCGTCTTGCCATCCAGGCCTGGCTGAAGTCCCAGCGCTTTCATGTCCTCTTCCACGCTGCAGGCCTCCCGCACCCCAAAGAACACGCCGCGTCCGGTAGCCTCTTTGCGGCCGCGCACGCCCCCCTGTCCTACTGGCTTACCGGTCACGCAGGCCAGCGCTTCGAGCGGGTTAGAAGAGAACGAATTGTACGTATCCAGAATCCAGGCCATCTCGCGGGGGCCCGTCCCGTAATCCGGCGCGGGGACATCCACACCGGGCCCGATAAAGTTCTTTTTGAGCAATTCGTAGGTATAGCGACGGGTGATCCGTTCCAGTTCGGCCTCACTGTATTTGCGCCGGTCGATTTTGACCCCGCCTTTGGCCCCGCCAAAGGGCACGTCCACGATGGCACACTTGTAGGTCATCAGGGCGGCCAGTGCCATCACCTCGTCTTCCGTAACGTTGGGTGCATACCGAATGCCGCCTTTGGTGGGCAGCTTGTGGTGGCTGTGCTCGGCCCGATAGGCCTGAATCACTTCGATCGAGCCGTCGTCCCGCTTGACGGGAAATTCTATCCGGTAGACGCTGTTGCAAGCCTTGATCTGATCGAGCAGTCCTTTGGGATGCTTCGTGTAAGCGGCCGCCCGATCGAACATGCGGTTAACCTGTTCCCAGAAGGAATAGGTTCGTTCTGCTACAGGTGCTTCGGTCAATTGCATGGCTGTCTCTGGCTTGTTTGGTAGGTGTTGCAAAAATATAGGGGAAGCGTTGTTGATTTAAAAAGCGCTTCCGAAGAAAATCTTGCCGAAAAACTTTTTGCGTCGAAGACGATACGTTCAGGCCAGTGCTTGAAACAGGATTTCTGCCGGGTGCAGCGCCCGCCGCCCCGTCGTATCCTGAATCTGGGCGCGGCACGAAGTACCGGGTGCAGCAATGAGCGTGCCGTCGTCGGCAGCTCGTACGGCTGGCGCCAGCCGCCGCTCGGCCATCTTCAACGAAATGTCCACGTGTTCTTTTTCATATCCGAAGGCACCGGCCATGCCACAGCAGCTCGTATCGAGCACTTCAACCGCATAACCCGGCAGCGACAGCGCTCGGGCGGCTGGCTGGGTTCCGACCAGGGCCTTCTGGTGACAGTGGCCGTGTAGCAATACCCGCCGCGGCGTTTCGGTCCAGCGCACCTCGTCGAGCCGACCTTCTTCGGCAAGTCGGACCACGTATTCCTCGAAGGTGAACACGCTGCGCGCCAACGCACGCGCCCGTGGATCGCCCGGCAGCAGCGCGAGCAGTTCGTCCCGGAATGTCAGAATGCAGCTCGGCTCGAGCCCGACGATCGGCCAGCCCTGTTCTACGTAGGGATGCAGACGTTCGACGGCGTCGAGCACCTGCCGTTGCGCCTCGCTAAGCAATCCTTTAGAGATGAGTGGACGGCCGCAGCAGGCTTTTTTGTCGGGCACCACCACTTGAAGGCCCAGCTTCCAGAAAAACTCGGTGGCTGCCTGCGCGACCTCGGGATGATGGTAGTTATTGAAGGTATCGGCAAAGAGCACGATGGTTGGCCCGTCGAGTGTGCGCTGCTGCTTCCGAAACCATTGTGTGAACGGCTCGACGGCAAAAGTCGGCAATTGCCGCCGGGCACTGATGCCCAGAGCCTGATCCATCACCCAGCGCACAAGCGGGTTGCGTAGGCCCAGGTTGGCCAGGCGGGCCTTCCAGCCGCCCCCGATCCATCGGGCCAGCCGGGGCTGGTGGGCAAATAGCCGCACGCGCAGCGGCACCCCGTTTGCCTCCCAGTACTTGGCCAGCCACTCTGCTTTGATGCGGGCCATGTCCACGTTCGACGGACACTCGGTCTTGCAGCCTTTGCACTGCACGCACAGGTCCATCACTTCATAAAGCGCCTTGCCCGTCAGCTCTTCGACAGGAAGCGCACCGGACATAACCGAGCGCAGCGCATTGGCCCGACCACGCGTTGTGTGCCGCTCGTCGCGCGTAACCATATAGCTCGGGCACATGACACCGCTTTCCAGTTTGCGGCAGGCACCGTTTCCGTTGCATTGCTCGACGGCCCGCGCAAAGCCCCCTGCTTCCGACCAGTCCAGCTCCTCAATCAATTCAATGGTGTGATAGGTGGGCCCCATGCGCAGGTTTTCCGTCAGCGGAGGCGTATCGATAATCTTGCCCGGATTGAGCAGGCCGTTCGGGTCGAAGATCTGCTTGAGCCGCCGGTAAACCTCACAGAGTTCCGGCCCAAGAAAAGCTTCGTTGAGCGCACCCCGTACGATCCCGTCGCCGTGCTCGGAAGAAAGCACCCCGCCATACTTCTTCACCAGCTCCATGGAGCCGACAGCAATGTCGCGCATTTTCTCTACTTCACGGGCATCCTTCGTGTTGATGAAAGGCCGGATGTGCAGACAGCCCGCCGAAGCATGCGCGTAGAAAACGGTGCGTGTGTTCGTCTCCTGCAGCAACCGCTCCAGGTCAGTCACGTAATCAGCCAGGTGTTCGACCGGCACGGCCGCGTCTTCGATAAGCGCGATCGGTTTGTAATCACCTTGAACGCCCATCACCAGCCCCACCCCTTCGCTGCGAACATTCCAGACATTCCGGATGTGCTCAGCTTGAAGTGCCCGCACCACGGCATAGCCCTGACCGGCCCGCCGGAGCCTTTCCTCCAGCACGTCCAGCCGATGCACCAGCTCCGCCTCGCTTTCGCCAAAGTATTCGGTAATGAGCACGGCGCCCGGATCTCCCTGAATGAACGTAGCCAGCAGCGGCGCGTAGCCCGGCGCGTGGCGCGTCGCGGCGATGGCCACCCCGTCGAATAGCTCAACGGCCGACGGCTCGGTCTCCAGGATGGTCGTTACGGCACGCAGCGCCTCATTGCGCGTGTGGAAATGTACCACGCCCAGCGCCGTCCGCTTCGGACGTGGCACCAGCTTCACGGTCAGTTCGGTCACGACGGCCAGCGTGCCCTCGCTGCCGCATAGCAGTTGCGCCAGGTTACGCTCGGCCGGGTCCAGCAGGTATTCCAGTCGGTAGCCGCTGTTGCGGCGCCAGTGGCGCGGCGTGTCGCAGGCAATGATGTCGCCTTTCTCGCGCAACAGGGCGTCCAGCTCGCGATAGAGCCGGCCTTCGGATCCATCACGGCGCGTGCGCTCGGCCCAGGCGTCGGCCGCAAGCGGCTCAAAACGCACGGGCGTTCCATCGGCCAGCAGCGCCTCGACCGCATGCACATGCCGGATCATGTTGCCGTACAGAATGGAATGGGCGCCGGTCGAGTTGTTGGCGAGCATGCCTCCCAGCGTGGCGCGCCCCCCACTGGCCGGATCGGGTCCCACCATCAGGCCGTAGGGCTGCAGCGCCTTATTGAGCAGCTCCAGGGGACACCCTGGCTCTACCCGGACCCATCGCGCTTCGGCATTGATTTCCAGAATGCGGTGCAGACGCGGCGTGAAGTCGATCACCAGCGCTTCGTTAACGGCCTGTCCGGCCAGCGACGACCCCCCACCGCGTGGCAATATTGGGATACCGAATTCCTGGGCCAGCTCCAGCGCGGCCTGCACATCGTCGGCATGCGCGGGCAGCAGCACACCGACTGGCTCCATCCGGTACAGGCTGGCATCGGTAGCGTAGAGCGCCCGCGTCATGGGGTCCATGCAGAGCGATCCGCGAAGACGCGGGCGCAGCCGGGCGGCAAATTCTTCCAGGCGCTCGGTCGAAAGCATGGGGCGGGTGGGGCGAACCAGCGTTTCCATGGCGGAATTTACTGCGTGAAACGAACACAGCTACTTCACAACTCCAGCGGCTCGCCAGAGCGCGGCAGCCATACGGTTACCTCGGGATAGAAAAACCGGATGTTGTCGGCCATCCATTCGCGCGCGTCTTCGTCGCCGTGCACCAGGATCACATGGCGGGGCTGAAGGCGCTCGACCAGCCGCAGCAGGTCACGCCGGTGGCTGTGGCCGCTGAAGCGGAAGCGTGCCACCTCGCAGCGAAGCGGCTGCGGACCGCGCTGCTTGTCGAGCACGATCGCTTCGGCGCCGGCTTCGGCAGCTGCCAGCAGCTGCCCAGCTGGCGAGTCTTCCCGGGCGAATCCTACCAGAAAGATCGCGTGCCGCTCGTCTTCCACCAGCAGCTGCGCCATCCGGTTCGAGAGCGACCGCTCGAACATCATCCCGCTGCTGAGCACGTAGATGGCCGCTTCGGCCAGCGCCTGTTTCACAGCTTCCAGGCGCCGAGGCAGCCGCCGCTGCTCGACGCGAAATACCTCGAACGATGGATCGAGCCGGGGTGTCAAGAAGCGCGTCCGATCGTACAGATCGGCAACGGCCCGCATGGTTCCAGCCGTATAGACGGGCACGTCGGCGGGAAGGGTCTTTTCTCGCTTGAGCCGGTCGATCACAGCCAGCACTTCCTGCGCTCGTCCAAGCGCAAAAGCCGGCACCAGCACGCTACCGCCCCGATCCAGCACGCGCCGCACCGCCTCGCCGAAGCGTTCCTCCTCCAGGCGGCGTGTGGTGCGTTCGGCTTCAGGATCGGCCCCGGCCGTCGATTCCAGAATGAGCACATCGACCGGCTCCTCCGGATAGTCGCCTCCCGGAATGATAGCCTGCGCCCGGAGGTTGGTGTCGCTCGTGTAGAACACACGCTGGCGACGGCCGTCTTCCTCGTGCGTCAGCAGTACCCCGGCTGCGCCCAGCACATGGCCGGCATAGTAGAATCGGGCACGCACGGGCGAGCGCCCCCGCAGCCCTGTTACGTTGAAGTCCTGTCCCGGCTCATGCGTTAGGTACAGGTAGCTGTATCCCTCCAGTTGCTTTTCGTCGAAAAGCGGCCCGTAGTTTGAGCGCCCTTCCTGCAGCCGGCGACGTTGCAGACGGGCCGATGCGGGCAGCAGCAGATCGGCAAGCTGGCGCGTAACGCGCGTCATGTGCACCAGCACGTGCGGAAACTCTCGCAAAAGAACAGGCAGCGCACCGATGTGGTCATGGTGCGCGTGCGTGATAATGGCGTGATCTATGTACCAGTCCGGATTTCGGTGGATCAGCTCGAAGCGCGGCAGGCTTTCGGGTCCTTCTTCGTTTGGATCGACCCCCACGTCGAGCACGAGACCTGTCCCATCCAGCTTCACGAAATAACAGTTGGCCCCAATCGCCTCGGTATCACCCAGCGCTACGAAAATCATCTGCGGTTGCGCCTTGCCATTCAATGCATGCAATGAAGCAACTCCTGTTCAAACCGGTCCAGGCTGCACGTCCAAACCGGCCCTTGAAACTTTTTGTTTCCCTGTTTGAACGCGCTTCATGTTGGCCGCTGGCCGTATCGTTCCAGAAAATGCACAATGCTTTCGATGCCCTGTCGGAAGCGATCCAGCCCAAAGTGTTCGTTGGGTGAATGGATCGCGTCCGAATTCAACCCAAAGCCCATGAGGACGCTGTCGAGCCCCAGCAGCCGTTTGAAGTCGGCCACAACAGGAATGGAACCGCCCTCGCGGGTGAAGTAGGGCCGGCGTCCAAACACGCGGGCCATGGCTTCGGCGGCCGCCTGCATAGCCGGATGGCGCGTATCGACCAGCACGGGATGACCGCCATGCAGCGGCGTAAAACGCAACGTGCACGTGGAGGGTGTCTTCTGCTCAAAGTAGCGGCGGGTTTTCTCGACGATGTCGTCTGGGTCCTGATCGGGCACCAGGCGCATGGAAAGCTTGGCCCCGGCCTTTGCGGGCAGCACGGTTTTGGCGCCCTTGCCCTGATAGCCGCCCCAGATGCCGTTCACGTCCAGCGTCGGTCGTGCTGTGATCGCCTCCAGAATGGTGTACCCCTTCTCGGTACGGACGGCCGACACGCCGATCTCCTCCATCCAGGCTTTTTCATCGAAGGGCAGCTCCTGAAATGTACGGCGCTCCTCTTCGGTCAGGGGCCGCACGTTGTCGTAAAAGCCCGGAATCGTGATCCGATGGTCTTCATCGTGCAGCTCAGCGATCAGCCGGGCCAGTACGTTGATCGGGTTTTCGACGGCACCCCCATAGACGCCCGAGTGCAGGTCACGAGCCGGACCGGTCAGCTCCACCTCCACGTAAGCCAGGCCACGTAACCCGTAGGTAATCGACGGCACGCCCGGGGCGAACATGGCCGTGTCGGAAATGAGCACCACGTCGGCCGCCAGCAGCTCGCGATGGGCTTCGATGAAAGGCGCCAGATGCACCGAACCCGACTCCTCCTCACCTTCCAGCAGGAACTTCAGGTTTACAGGAGGTGCGCCGACCGTCTTCAGGTAGGCTTCAGCCGCCTTTATCTGCATGAAAAGCTGACCCTTGTCATCGCAGGCACCCCGCGCGTAGAGGTTGCCATTCCGGACTTCCGGTTCAAAGGGCGGCGATGTCCAAAGCTCCAGTGGATCGGGCGGCTGCACATCGTAGTGGCCATAGACGAGCACAGTCGGCCGCGTCGCGTCCACCGTGTACGCGGCATAGACGATGGGATGCCCCTCGGTCTCGAACACCGCTACCTTCGGAAAGCCCAGCTTCCAGAAATGCTCGGCCAGCCAGTCAGCCGCCCGCCGTACCTCGGACGCATAGTCCGGATCGGTGCTGATCGAGGGAATGCGCAACAGGCCTTTCAGCTCCTCTACAAATCGCTCAAAATGAGCAGCAACATAAGCCAAGGGTTGGTTGCCCATAATCAGGAGGATTTTATTCTCGAACGAGGTTAAAAGTAGTACAAGCCGAAGTTCTCTGAAGTGCCGGGTCGAGGTCTCAATCTGACTTTCAAAGAGTTTTTATGGCTTCGGGGTTGCTTTATGAAGTGGATTTTCAGAGTTTTTTTTCAGCTTTATTGCCATGAGGCATGCGAAGCCTTTATCCCATAACACTTCTGCTCAGTGCGACGCTACTGGTACCATCTATACCCTGGTCAGCGCTTCAGTCGGTAAATCGTACACTTCCGGGCTCGTTCTGCCCACGCCGAACATGTCCCCACCAAACACGGTCCTGCCTATGTCATAGCCATGAGCGCACACTGCTCTGGCAGCAATGTCACCATGAAGATCCTTCCACGCCTGGTCATACGCTTCTCCTACCTTATGGTCCATTGTCTGGTGGAGCGGTGGGATTTGTACCTAACAGGGTGGAGGTCTATTTGATCACAGTGCCTTTGCCTGCCCTTTCCCGCTTAAGCAAGGAGATTTTCCATCCCCCGCGCAGCCTGTAGCTTCATAAGCCCGGGCTAGGGCTTTGTCATCAACCATTGTTTGTCATTCCCAATACAAACTTGTGACGGTTATGGCTGCGCTCGCTTTCTCTCACCGTATTCAAGGGATGTTTTTGCTCCAGTTTTTTGCGACGTTGGCAACGGTTGTGGCCTATGCCCAGTCAGATACGAACCGAGTCGCTTTTGAGATTGTCTTAGAGCCAATTACCATCACTGCCCGTGTACTTCACCTTGGCGCACGTGAGGCTACGCTCAATAGAGAAGCGCTTTACGAGCTAGTAGAAAGCCATGGGGTGGGATTGATCCGAAGGGGGTTATCGCTGACTCCCGACTTCTATCTACAGGGCTTCAAGCGAGGAGAGGTTGCTGTAACCATTGATGGAGAACGGTTCTATCATGCCTGCCCGAATCGCATGGATCCCCCCTTGGTGCGGGTTAATCCATTAGAACTCGCCTCTATATCAATCGATCCGAGTGGTTTGGCGTTGCAGTCAGGTCTTGGGGGACAGGTAGCTTACAAAAGGCGGTCCCCTACACAAGCCTGGGAAGTGAATGCGGCTCTTCAGTCCCGCCTAGGAGCCGAGTCCAGCTTCGAAGGAGCTGTGACCGCCTCTGGGCAGCAGCATCGGCTTTCCCTGCGATGGCTTTCACCCCGTTCCTATACCACAGGCCGTGGGCAATCTTTCGGGACTTTGTACGGCTATCGTCACGCACACATACGCAGCCACTGGTTTGAGGGCAGTCTGGAAGGACGCCGGGGTAGCTTTCAGTATGGTGGGGGATATTTCCAGACGCGTGATCTGCCATTCCCTTACCTCAAGATGGATGAACGCGACAATCAGCTCGGCCACGCTTTCCTGGCATATGCGGGCCACCGCCTATATGCCAATTACAGTTGGCATGTCATGGACAACGGGTTGCGTTCCGCGGGGCATATGATGCCGATGAAAACCGAAGCGCAAAACGTTACAGTAGGACTGGTCGGTGCCTTGCAACCCACATCAACCGATTACGAGCTATACTATCGGTTCTGGGATGCCCGAGTTACGCAAGAAGGTCGTTCGTCTATAATACAGGCTTCCGTACCTGCTGTGCGCATGGTAGGGGGCAGCATAGCCCAATCTTTCCGCCTGGCAGCCTTCTGGATAACAGGTCGCGTGGGCATAACTTCCATCACGTTAGGCAATAAGGATCGCTTAGAGCTTTTCCGTATGCTCTATCCAGCTGCAAAAGCCCAGCGCTGGTTTGTGCCGTTTGCATTGGGTCTATCGCACCGCACCACCGCTGGTTCACACGCTCAATGGGGGTTGCAAATAGAGATAGTCAGCGAGGCACCTGAGGTAGAGCAACTGTACGTAGGAATGCATGGAATGATGGATCAACCACATTGGGTTGCCAATCCTACATTGGCGCAGCCGGTACGTCTCGGGCTACAATGGAGCGGTCAGTGGCAACATATAACACTGCGCCTTTACGGCACCCACGTTTGGAACTACGTTTATCTGCAGCGACTGGAGGCTCATGCAGCAGCATGGCAGACCTATCGCAACATACATGCCTTGTTACTTGGGGGTGAAGCCCGCCTGGATTGGTCCTTTGGTACCGTGCAAACGAGCTACACGTGGGGCCAAGATCTCACGGCACGGAATCCCCTGGCCGAAATGCAACCCTGGACGGTTCGGGCCCGACTGCATATGCCGGAACGTTGGAGCCTTCAAGGCTGGATAGCTCTTACCTATCAGGCTCGTCAGGATAGAGTAGACCGCTCACTACAAGAAATCACCACTCCTTCCTGGCACCGCATTGATCTAGGGGTACGCTATCACTACCGTCCCGCTGAGTTACGCCTAGAGGTACACAATGTATTGAACCGAACGTACCGGCAACACCTTTCCTACCTGCGCAATCCATACAGAACCGCCGCACCTGTTTATGAACCGGGCCGAACCTTACTAATCAGCCTATTGCTGCAACTTTAGGTGCAAGCGCCTCGCGGGTTGACCCGCGAGGCGCTCATGTTTTTCTAAACATTCCAGGTTCAGCATCCAGGCCAAAATGTGACCGATGCAGCAATTGCGCTGGCGGCAAGACCCGCAGGGCTTACCGCGTATAGATCTCCATAAGAATCAGGATCTAGGAGATCCTTACAGCTCGCTTTCGTCGCGCCAGCGGCGCAATCGCCAGGGCGAGAGCGTATCGGGCCGCACCAGCAGAAAGTTGACGTTGCCACTGCTTCGAAACAGGCTACCCTGTTCCAACGTGACCAGCAGATTGAACGAACGCACGACGCGGGCCTGCCGGCCGTTGTCGAAGACTTCCTGCAGCAGCACCTGATTCCACTGAAGTTGAACGGCGCTGGTGGCCAGAAACAGCCGCCGCGTAGCCTCCAGTTCCTGTGAAAATCCCCACTGGCGCTCGACCTGCGCATCGTAGTCATAAAAGACAAACACAAAGGCCGAGTCGAGCAGCAGCTCGTACAGGCTGATGTCGCGCAATTCGTAGGCAGTCTTAAAGTTTTGGAAGAAGCCCTCAATGGTGCGCGGATCGCCCATGAGCACGGCGAACGGGTCACCTTCCTCCAGCGCAGGCGCAAACGGATTGCATCCGCCCAGCCCGATCAGCAGCAGTCCAACCAGCAGGAATGGCCGCGTCATGGGTTTCGGTGCTTTTTTCAAAAGCTAAGACATCGGCGGCTGGAGAAAAAGTCCGCGTGCTTGTAGATTGCGCCGACACGCAACCGAACCCTGACGCATCATGGCCTTGGAGATCGATCTGATCGGACGAGTAGCCCTTGTGACGGGTGCCAGTCGGGGCATTGGCCGGGCACTGGCCGAGGGGCTGGCCCAGGCCGGCGCTACGGTGGCCGTCCACTACCACCAAAACCGCGAAGCGGCCGAAGTGCTCGCCACCCAATTGGGCCACGGCGCCCGCGCCTTTGGGGCCGATCTGGCCGACGTGGCTGCCTGCCGCCATCTGTTCAATGAAGTGCTGGCTGCCTACGGCCAGCTTGACGTGCTGGTCAATAATGCAGGCGTGGCAATCGGTGCCGAGCTGGATGCCACCGTCGAGGTCTGGCAGGAGGCCTGGGAACGCACAATGGCCGTCAACCTCCGGGCGCCGGAGTTGCTCTGCCGCCTGGCCATCCAACAGTTTCTGAAACAGGGCGGCGGCCGCATCATCAACATCGCCTCGCGGGCGGCCTTCCGAGGCGACACGCCCGAATACATGGCGTATGCCGCCTCCAAGGGGGGCCTGGTGGCACTGACGCGCTCGATCGCTCGGAGTCCGAAACTGGGCCGCGCTGGCATCCGCGCCTTCTTGGTGGCGCCAGGCTTCACACACACTGACATGGCGCAGGATTTTATCGACCGCTACGGCCCTGAAATTGCCCTGGGCGACATTGCGCTGGAGCGGCTGACCGAACCCGAAGACCTGGCGCCCCTCGTGGTACTGCTGGCCAGCGGCCTGGCCGATCACGCCACCGGCTGTACGATCGACGTAAATGCCGGCAGTTATGTCCACTAAAGTGCTTTGCCTGCCATGAGTGAACCGGTCGATCACCTGTTGCACCTGCTGAATCTGGAACGCATTGAGGAAAACATCTTTCGCGGGCCAAGCCGCGACATCGGCAGCCCCACCGTGTTCGGAGGCCAGGTGCTTGGCCAGGCGCTGCGGGCGGCCGCCTACACGGTGCCGCCTGAACGCCGGGCCCATTCGCTCCATGCCTACTTCATCCTACCTGGTGATCCGAACGCCCCCATCGTGTACCTGGTTGAGCGATTACGTGACGGACGGAGCTTCACCACGCGCCGCGTAACGGCCATCCAGCACGGCCGCCCGATTTTCAACCTGGCCGCCTCGTTCCAGATCGAAGAGCCCGGCGTGGCACACCAGGATCCCATGCCCGACGTGCCCCCGCCGGAAGAGCTGATCTCCGAAGCAGCGCTGCGCCGCCAACTCGCCCAGCAGGTGCCTGAGGTGCTTCGGCCGTTCCTGGTGCACGAACGCCCTATCGAGATCCGTCCGGTCGAGCCCATCAACCTGCTGTTTCCCGAAAAGCGTCCACCCCGGCGCCATGCCTGGATCCGCGCGGCTGGTACGCTCCCCGACGATGACCCTGCGCTGCACCAGAGCGTGCTCGCCTACGCATCGGATTTCGGTTTCATGGGGACGGCCATGCTGCCGCACGGCCTGTCATTCCTGCAACCGCACGTACAGGCCGCCAGCCTGGATCATGCCATGTGGTTCTATCAACCGTTCCGTGCCGACGAATGGCTGCTGTTCGCCATGGAAAGCCCGGTGGCAGCCCACGCCCGAGGACTGAACCGCGGCCTGTTCTTCCGACGCGACGGCACGCTTGTGGCCGCTGTCGTCCAGGAAGGCCTCATGCGCATCCGATCGGATTGAGCCGGGTTTTGGAACAATTTTTCCCGCTTTAGCAACCTTGCCTGGACCGATCACCAAGCTGCAACTGACGCGTCATCGCTACGCCAGAGATTGCCCGTGTACTTGCCGCCCCTGGATCGGCAAAAAGCACCAGACCGATACGACGATTGTTTGCCTCGAAGTGCCCATGGCCGAAAGTGACGAAGCCGCGCCGGGTGTCCTGCTGGATTTCGACGCGGCCGGCAACCCGTAGCCTTAAAACGCCTCGACGCCTCCCACCAGGTTACCCTGCAGATCAAGCCAGCGTTGATGGTCCTGTAGCTTCACCCCACCCGTGCAAAACCCAGTGAACGCGTAGCGTAGAAGCGATCGTAGTAGGCACGGAGCATTGCATGCTCAGGCGCCTCAAGGTTTGGATCGCGGCGGATCAACTCGAAGGCGGCCTCTCGGGCTTTCATCAAAATAGGCTGGTCTTGGGTGATGTCTGCAATTTTCAAATCAGGCAGTCCGCTCTGGCGCGTGCCGAAAAAGTCACCCGCTCCACGTAGCTTCAGATCCATCTCGCTGATTTCGAAGCCATCGTTCGTCTCGGCCATCACCCGCAAGCGTTCCTCGGCCTCGGCCGTGCGCCGGTGGTCTACCATCAGGATGCAGTAGCTCTGCTCAGCCCCGCGTCCGACGCGCCCCCGAAGCTGGTGCAGCTGGCTCAGCCCAAACCGCTCAGCGTGCTCGATGATCATCACCGTCGCGTTCGGCACATCGACGCCCACCTCGATCACCGTCGTGGCCACCAGAATGTCGGTCTCGCCATTTTTGAACCGCTCCATGGCCTCCTCCTTTTCGTAGGGCAGCATGCGGCCGTGGATCAGGTCCACACGGTAAGGCTGAAACTGCTCCTTAAGCCGTTGGTAGCCGTTCTCGGCGTCTTGCAGGTCCATTTTTTCGCTTTCCTCGACGAGCGGATAGACCACATAGGCCTGGCGCCCCTGACGGAGCTGCTCCCGGAGAAAGGCGTACACCTCCCCGCGACGTTTTTCGGAGCGGATCCAGGTTTCGACTGGCTTGCGTCCGGCCGGCCGCTCGTCGATGATCGACACATCCAGATCGCCATAGAGCGTCATGGCCAGCGAACGCGGGATCGGCGTGGCTGTCATGAGCAGCATGTGCGGGCTCTCGCCCTTGTTGAACAGTTCGGCCCGCTGCACCACCCCGAAGCGGTGCTGCTCGTCCACAATGGCCAGCCCCAGCCGATGAAACTGCACGGTCTCCTGAATCACCGCATGCGTGCCCACGGCCACGTGCGCCCGACCTTCGGCCAGATCGGCCAGGATTTCTTCGCGAAGCGACTTGCGCTGCCCCCCCAGTAGCAGCCGCACCTCGACGCCCAGCGGCTCCAAATAGCGGCGCATGTTCGCATAGTGCTGCTCGGCCAGGATTTCCGTAGGCACCATAAAGGCACTCTGGTAGCCGTTGTCTACTGCATGCAGAATGGCCGCCATGGCAACCACCGTCTTGCCGCTCCCCACGTCACCCTGGATAAGCCGGTTCATTTGCAACCCCGACATGGTGTCGCGGATAATGTCTTCCAGGGCCCGCTTCTGGGCGCTTGTCAGCTCGAACGGAAGAATTTCATGCAAAAAGCGATGATAGCGCTCGCCGGGCGGTCCAAAACGGGGTCCAGCCACAGCCTGGCGGATCTGCTTCGTCCAGGCCAGCATGAGCTGGATAAAGAACAGCTCCTCGAACTTGAGCCGCGTGCGCGCCCGCTCCAGCTCTGCCTGACTCCGCGGGAAGTGCACAGCCCGCAGCGCTACGCGGCCATCCATCAGCTCATAGCGCGTGCAGATCCATTCAGGCAGAATCTCCGGAAGCTTCAGCCCATGCTGCTTGAAAAACGTGTACAGAATGCGACGCAAGGTGCGGCTGGTGATGCCGACTTTCTCCAGGGCTGCGCTACCCGGATACAGGGCGATAATGCGGCCGGTGGCCAGTGCGGCCCCCTCGCCGTCGAGCCGGTCGAAGTCCGGATGGGTCATCGAGAACGTGTAGCCGAAACGCTGCACCTTGCCGTGAAAGGCCACCCGATCGCCTGGCTTGAAGGCTTTTGCCACCCAGCTTAGGCGGTTAAACCAGACGCACTTCAGGTGGCCGCCGCTTTCATCCTCCAGGATCAGCTCGAAGCGCTTGCGGCCTTTTCCTTCCACCACACCCGCAGCGCGTACGGTTCCAACAACCGTCACGGCCCCCATGCGCTCGTCCAAGCGTCGAAGCGGAACGATCGTCGAGCGGTCCAGATAGCGCCGCGGGAAGTAGTGCAGCAGGTCTCGGACGGTGTGCACGCCCATGCGGGCCAGTACCTCGGCCCGACGCGGTCCTATCCCGGCCAGGTAGCGCACCTCAGTGGACAGGATATTCAGATCGGCCACGCCAGTGATTCCGTACGGTTGCGTTTGTTAAGAATTTAACGCATTTCCCCACCCGGCACATCCCCTGCACGCAAAAACTTAATACCCCAGCCGGTAACTTTACGCCCGAGCGTCCGTAGGCCCGGAGAAACTTCCTTTTTCACGTAGGTACCCAATGCCATGTTACGTCAACTGCTTTTAGCCGGACTGTGGCTGCTGCTGTTCGTCCCAACGACGCTACGCGCCGATCCGACGCATTCCCCTGACACCACCAACGCCTACGTGGCACGCATCCTCCTCGCACTTGACAGCCCGCAGGCGCACTTGCAGAACTGGGGATTGGAAGAAACGCTCTACCTTGCCGCGCATCATGCCGAAGTCCTGCCTATTGCCCGTCTGTTTGCGGCTGTGGTGTGCGTCTACGAACAGGCCGTCGATGATCAGCGAAGGCTGGCGCTGGCTACGCTGCTCAGCTTCGATGCCGACGAAGCCCGCGCCTACGTGCACGGCCATGCCACCGAAGTAGAACAACAGGAAGCCCGCGACCGATGGATCCGCGTACTTAACGGCCGGCTGTAGCTTGCACAAAGCCACAAAATCCTCAAAACAATCGTTGCAGCAGGGGCATGGCATCGCCGTGCCCTGTTTTTTGTGCGAACAATGGAAACTCCCGGCCCACAAGCGCTTTTCTAAACAAGCGTTTCCCGACAACCAAGATCCCCTACCTCCCATGATTCCGGTACTGCTGAGCATGCTGCTATTTTTCGGTTTTGGTCAAGACGACATGCCTAAGGTGGGCGATCCGGCTCCTGACTTTGAGGCAAAGGCCACGGGTGGCAAGACCATTCACCTGAGCGAGCTGCGCGGCCAATGGGTGGTACTCTACTTCTATCCCAAGTCGTTCACGCCAGGTTGCACGACGGAGGCCTGCACGCTGCGCGACGCCTACGAAAAGATCCAGTCGCTGGGCGCTGTCATCCTTGGCGTGAGCCTCGATGACCTGGAGACTCAGGAACGCTTCAAGGCCGAGTACAAACTGCCCTTTGACCTGATCAGTGACCACAACAAGAAGATCGCAAAGGCCTACGGCGTGTTAGGCATGGGCGGACTGTACGCGAAGCGCGTCACGTTTCTGATTGACCCCGAAGGCCGCATCGCCCACATTTTCGAAAAAGTCGACCCGGCCCGCCACGACCGCGAGGTGTACGAGACGCTCAAGCAACTCCAGCAAGCGGCCAAGTCCTGAGTAGCTGCCGCCGCCCCTCTGTGCTCAGGACGGCTCCCTGTCGGGAGGCCGGCCCTGGGTGAGATATGCCCGAAGGCGCTCCAGCACGGCTGGCTTCCTGGATTGCTCTGCACGCTATCTCCCGGTCGGCCACTATTTCTCCAGGATAACGAAACACCACGCCAAACGGCGTAAGCATGGTAGCAGACACCAGTTCTTCCTGCAGTGAAGAATCAGCCCGTGCTGCCAGTTCCAGGAGGAACCCGAGGTCATGCGTTTTGGGAAAGGGGATCTGATGACGCACCAGAAAAGCCTTCAGGAATTTCTCAGCGGCCTGCTGCGCGTGAAATGCCGTTGCAAAATAATCTTCCTGCTCCATCGCAAGCAGATATTCGGCGGCCTGAAGATCTCCTTCAGCCTTCCGAAGCCATCCGTGTACGAAGTCCCAGACGACCTGCTCACGTGTTCGCTTCATAGAGTACCTTGCCCCAGTGATGGGCGGGATAGGCGAGCCCCCACCACGTCTCGAGTCTCTTCGAACGTTTGAAAACAAGTTGTACAGGCACAGTACTAAGCCGACTGAACTCCTGGGCAACTTTCCATTGCTCACCGCGCGGCGGAGGATTCGCTGTGACCACCACCAGGTCCAGATCGCTCCCTTCGTGAGGTTGCCCGTAGGCGTACGAACCGAAGAGAACTGGGCTAAAATCGCCGGACAATCTGTCTGACGATTTCCGGAAGGCGCTCCAGCACGGCTGTTGTTGGGGCGTTGGCCATCTTTCATGATGCGGCTGGCTGCTATGCACGAAAAGCTCTGGCGCACAGACTGGCAAAGGTACACAGGCCCCATGGCTCACCATTGTGGTGGGCCCGGCAGGATTCGAACCTGCGACCGTCGGATTATGAGTCCGCTGCTCTAACCGCTGAGCTACGGGCCCTGCCTGCAGCGCAAAGCAACCGCATTGCCCGCCTTCAGGATCCCCAAAATAGCCACTTCTAATTTTTTAAGCAAATCACCCTATGATGCTTCAGAGATCTTATCTTTTCTCGAATTTTTCCGGAACCCCTTTCATTCAACATAATTTTTTTAGGCGAATAGCCCTTGCGCAAAACTTATTTCATAAATTAACCCTCAACCCAACAGATTGAATCATGAGCACCGTAGAACGTATCGATGAGATCGACGTCCGGATCCTGGAACTGCTCCAGGAGCACGGGCGCATGAAGCGCAACCGCATTGCTGAGGAGGTGGGCCTATCGGTCCCTTCAGTCAGCGAGCGCATGCGCAAGCTCGAAGAACGGGGTGTCATCACCGGCTACCATGCCGTGTTGGATCACAAGCGCCTGCACTTCGACATCACAGCCTTCATCCGGGTAATTGTGGACGGCTCCGAATACTATCCGGAGTTCATCCGCCGTGCCTGTGCGTTGGACGAGGTGCTGGAGGTCCACTCTATCACGGGCGAAGGCTCGCACATCCTGAAAGTCCGCACGCGCAACACAACCACGCTCGAGCGACTCCTCTCCCGCATTCAGTCGTGGCCTGGGGTGCACGGCACAATCACCAGCATTGTGCTGAGCACCTTTAAAGAAACACGACGGTTGCCCGTGGTGCCCACCGAGCTGGTCCCTGTGGAAGAATTTGAAACTTCCTGAATCCAACCCTCAAACCAACCTGCCACCCATGAACAAGCTGTTGCTGGATTACAACGTCCTTGCGGCAACCAAAACGCGCCTATCCCTCAACGGGACACGCAACCAGAAGCCCCAGCCCATGGATATTGAGCGTATCTTCGGCGAGAACGTCTTCTCGCTGGAAGAGATGAAAAATCGGCTTCCCAAGAAGGTCTATGAAAGCTTGGTGGCTACCATCGAAAAAGGGGAGCCGCTCTCGCCGGAGATCGCCGACACCGTGGCGCTGGCCATGAAGGAATGGGCCATCGAGAAGGGCGCCACGCACTTCACGCACTGGTTCCAGCCCCTGAACGGCATGACCGCCGAGAAGCACGAAAGCTTCATCACGCCGAATAAAGGGGGCGGTGCCATTGCCGTATTTTCGGGGCGGGATCTGATCCAGGGGGAGCCAGACGCCTCCAGCTTCCCCAGCGGTGGCCTGCGGGCCACGTTCGAGGCCCGCGGCTATACGGCCTGGGATCCCACTTCGCCGGCCTTCATCATGGAAAACCCCAACGGCGCTTATCTGGCCATTCCGACGGCCTTTGCCTCGTGGACCGGTGAAGCGCTCGACCACAAGATCCCGCTCCTGCGTTCAATGCATGCGCTCGACAAGCAGGCCCGGCGCGTGCTCCGGCTCTTCGGTGTCAAAGACGTCCATAAGGTCTATCCCACCGTTGGAAGTGAGCAGGAGTACTTCCTGATCGATGAAGAATTCTACTATCGCCGGCCAGACCTGATCACCTGTGGCCGCACCCTCTTCGGGGCTAAGCCGCCGCGCGGGCAGGAGATGGAAGACCACTACTTCGGCTCCATCCCCGAGCGCGTACTGGCCTTCATGCTGGAGGTGGAAAAAGAACTCTACAAGCTGGGCGTGCCGGTCAAGACGCGCCACAACGAGGTGGCTCCGAGCCAGTACGAGATCGCGCCGCTGTTCGAGAATGCCAACCTGGCGGCCGACCACCAGCAACTCGTCATGCAGACGCTCAAGAACGTGGCGCGTCGCTACGGGCTGGTCTGCCTGCTGCACGAAAAGCCGTTCGCCGGCGTCAACGGCTCGGGCAAACACAACAACTGGTCCATGGCCACCGACACGGGCATGAACCTGCTCGACCCGGGCGACAATCCGCACGACAACATGCAGTTCCTGTTCTTCTGCGCGGCCGTCGTGCGGGCCGTCCACAAATATCAGGACCTGCTCCGCATTTCGGTGGCCACGGCCGGCAACGACCACCGGCTGGGCGCCAACGAAGCGCCGCCGGCCATTATGAGCGTCTTCCTTGGCGAGCAGCTCGAGGACATCTTCAACCAGCTCGAAAACGGCGGCGTCCGCGGGAGCAAGCAGGGCGGCCTGCTGGGTCTGGGCGTACCGGTGCTGCCGCCGCTGCCGCGCCACGCCGGCGACCGCAACCGCACCTCGCCGTTCGCCTTCACCGGCAACAAGTTCGAGTTCCGGGCCGTCGGCGCCTCCCAGTCGATCTCCTTCCCGAACACGGTGCTCAACACCATCGTGGCCGACACGCTCGATGAGATGGCCACGATGCTCGAAGAAAAACTCAAGGCCCGGGGCAAGCGCACGAAACAGGCCTTCGAGGAGGCTGTCGCCGAGGTGCTCCGTGAGGTCATCCGCGAATCGAAGCCGATCATCTTCAACGGCGACAACTACTCGCCCGAGTGGCACGCCGAGGCCGAGCGGCGCGGCCTGCTCAACCTGCCCAACACGGTGGAGGCGCTCGCGCACCTGCTCGACGAGAAGAACGTCCAGCTCTTCGAGCGCCACGGCGTACTCAGCCGCCGCGAGCTCGAAAGCCGCTACGAGATCCTGCTCGACCAGTACGCCAAGACGATCAACATCGAAGCCGAGACGGCCGAATACATCGCGCGCACGATGATCCTGCCGGCCGCGCTCCGCTACCTGCGCGAGCTGGCCGAGACGCTCGACGAGGCCAAGGATCTGGGCCTGAACGTGGCCGGTGTGCGCGAAACGGCTGAAGAAGTGGCCACGCTCATCAACGAGCTGCGCCAGCGCCTCGATGTGCTGATCGCCGAAAACCAGAAGCGCGGCGAAACGCTCGAGGAGAACGCGCGCCACAAGTGCTACAACGTGCTGCCGGCCATGCAGGCCGTGCGCGAGGTGGCCGACCGGCTCGAGCGCGTCGTGCCGCACGAGTACTGGCCCATGCCCACCTACCGTGAAATTCTCTTCGTAAAGTGATTTCGCGGCCGTTGCGGTTCGGCAGGCCCGCGTCGATCCGGCGCGGGCCTGTTTTTTTCGACGCGGATTGTTCCTATCTTGCAGCGCAAAGAACCAGGACAGCAGACGTGCGCATGTCTTCGCCGCCTTCGGCTTCGAGCGAACAGGACCGGGCCTTTGTGGCCGAGGCGCTGCAGGGCAACGAGGCAGCCTATCAGGCCCTGATGGACAAGTACCGTCCGGCGCTGCACCGCCACATTGCCCGGATCGTCCGCGACCCGCGCGACCTGGACGACCTCGTGCAGGAGACCTTCATCAAAGCCTTCACGGCCCTGTCCACCTACTCCACCGAGTACGCCTTCTCGACCTGGCTCTACAAAATCGCCACCAACCACGCCATCGACTACCTCCGCCGCAAAAAGCTCCGCACGCTCTCGCTGGACGAACCCATCCAGACAAAAGAAGGCACGCTCGAACGTGAACTGGCCGACACCACCTACTTCCCCGACCGGCACATCGTGGAAGATCAGCGGCGCATGCTGCTGCAGGAAGCCATCAACGCCCTGCCCGAAAAGTACCGGCGCGTCATCGTGATGCGCCACCAGCAGGAAAAATCCTACGAGGAGATCGCCGAGGAACTGAACCTGCCGCTCGGTACCGTCAAAGCACACATCTTCCGGGCCCGTCGTCTGCTCTACAAATATCTGCGCAGCAAGCGAAGCAGCCTTTGAGCTTTTTTCGTCCTGCACCGCTCCGTTTGTCCCTAACTTTCGGCGTCGCGAAAGTTGCACGCAAGGAAACCTGCCGACCATGATTGCCCGCTATACGCGCCCCGAAATGGCGCAGCTCTGGAGCGAGGAGGCCCAGTACCAGTCGTGGCTCGAAGTGGAACTGGCCGCCTGCGAGGCCTGGGCCGAGATCGGCGTCATTCCGAAAGAAGATGTGGAAAAGCTGCGCCGGAACGCCCGTTTCGACATCCGGCGTATTCACGAACTGGAAAAGATCACGCGGCACGACGTGGTGGCCTTCACGCGGGCCGTGAGCGAGTCGCTGGGCGAAGAGCGCCGCTGGATTCACTACGGCCTCACCTCGTCCGACGTGGTCGATACGGCCTGGTCCTACCGCCTGAAAAAGGCCAACGAACTGATTCTGGAGGCGCTGGATCACTTTCTGGAGGTTCTGGCGCGGCGGGCCCGCGAGCACAAGTACACGCTGATGATCGGCCGCACGCACGGCGTGCACGCCGAGCCGACCACGTTCGGGCTCAAGCTGGCGCTTTTTTACGACATGATGCAGCGCAACCGGGCGCGTTTCGTGGCGGCCGCCGAGGAGATGCGCGTCGGCAAGCTCTCGGGCGCCGTGGGGACGTTCGCCCACATCCCGCCCGAAGTCGAACGCATCACCTGCGAAAAGCTGGGCCTGAAGCCGGCGCCCATCTCCACGCAGGTGCTGGCCCGCGACCGCCATGCCCACTACCTGTCGGTGCTTGCGCTGATCGGCGCCACCCTGGAGCAACTGGCCGTCGAGGTCCGGCACCTGCAGCGTAGCGAGGTGCGCGAGGTGGAAGAAGCCTTCGGCAAAGGCCAGAAGGGCTCGTCGGCCATGCCGCACAAGCGCAACCCGATCGCCTCCGAAAACATCACGGGTGTGGCCCGGCTGCTGCGCGGCTACATGATCTCGGCCTACGAAAACGTGGCGCTCTGGCACGAGCGCGACATCTCGCATTCGTCCGTCGAGCGTGTCATCCTGCCCGACGCCACCACGCTCGTGCACTACGCGCTGCACCGCTACGCCGGTGTGATCGACACCCTGAAGGTCTATCCGCAACGCATGCGGCGCAACATGGAGCTGACCTTCGGGCTCTACAACAGCCAGCGCCTGCTGCTGATGCTGATCGACAAAGGCCTGAGCCGTGAGGCGGCCTACGACCTGGTGCAACCGGCCGCCATGCAGGCCTGGGACGAAGAGCGGCCGTTCTACGAGATCGTGCGTCAGCACCCGGCCATTACGAAGTACCTCTCGCCGGAAGAAATCGACGAGGCCTTCAACCCGGAATACCACCTGCGCCACGTGGATGAAATCTTCCGGCGCGTCGGGCTGGAATAAGTGCAATTTTTAAAGAATCCGACAAACGTTGACGGATTCCCTTGTGCTTCGGTACTTTGGAATGTTTAAGGGTGCACTCGGACATGCAGAGACCGCCATGCTGACCGATTTTCTTCCGCTGTTTATCATGATCGTGCTGGCCGCCGGGCTGGCCTTTTCACTACTCAAGCTGGCCGAAATCCTGGGGCCGCACCGTCCCAACCCCATCAAGCGCATGCCCTACGAAAGCGGCATGGACCCGGTGGGGACGGCCCGCGAGCGCTACACGGTGAAGTTCTATCTGGTGGCCATGATCTTCATCGTGTTCGACGTGGAGATCGTTTTCCTGTACCCGTGGGCCGTCAGTTACCGGGATTTTCTGGAGGCCGGTGCGGGCCTGGGCGTGCTGGCGGTCGTTGTGTTTTTCCTGATCATTCTGGCCGTCGGCCTGCTCTACGACATCAAAAAGGGCGGGCTGGAGTTCGACTGAAAGGGACCTCCGAAACAGCCCGTGCCCTGGCTCATTAAACCCGTCCGGACCAGGCCTTGAAACCGACCGATTTGTCCCATGCTGGATCTTCGTGAAGGGTTTCTGACAACGCGGCTGGACGTGCTGCTGAACTGGGCGCGCTCCAATTCGCTCATGCCCATGCCGATGGGCCTGGCCTGCTGCGCCATCGAGATGATGGCCTTTGCGGGGCCCAAGTACGACGTGGCCCGCTTCGGGAGCGAGGCCATGCGCTTTTCGCCCCGTCAGGCCGACCTGATGATCGTGGCGGGCTGGTGCACCTACAAGATGGCCCACGCCATTCGCCGGATCTGGGACCAGATGCCCGATCCGAAGTGGTGCATTGCCATGGGTGCCTGTGCGTCGACGGGCGGCATGCACCGCTGCTACGGCGTGGTGCAGGGCGTCGACAACTTCCTGCCGGTCGACGTCTACATTCCGGGCTGCCCGCCCCGTCCGGAGGCCGTCCTGCACGCGCTGATGGATATTCAGGAGAAGATTCGTAATGAGTATTCGGTGGCGCTGGATTACGCGAAAGGCGAGCCGCGTCCGCCCGCCCCACCGGCGCGGCCGCACGTCCTGTCGCCGGAAGGAGACGAGCCGGTGGCACGCGAAGTATTGCACCGGCCGCTGAAGTCGACCTGAAACTGCCATGGCCGAACAGACCGGAAACGAACGTCCGAAAACGCCCGAGGCGCTGAAGTTCTACTTCACGCCCGTCGATCCGCCCCGTGGGGATGAACTGAACCCCCACGCCAAGGCGAGCACCTACGTGCCCGAGGTGGTGGAAGCCCTGCAGGAGCGCTTTGGCGACGTGATCGAAGAAGTGGAGCTGTACGCGGGCGAGCACACAGTGCGCGTCCGCGCCGACAAGATCGTCGAGGTGTGCCGTTTCCTGAAGGAGGAACAGGGCTTCAACTACCTGGCCGACCTGGGCGGCATCGACCGCTTCACCGACGAGGGGCGCTTCGAGGTGTTCTACAACCTGGTTTCTATCGAGCGGCGCAAGCGCATCCGTCTGAAGGTGCGCGTCGAGGAAGACAACCCGGTGGTGCCTTCGGTGACGTCCGTCTACCGGGCGGCCAACTGGAACGAGCGCGAATGCTACGACATGTTCGGCATTCGCTTCGAAGGGCACCCGGACCTGCGGCGGATGTACATGCCGGAGGACTTCGAGTACCATCCGCTCCGCAAAGAATTTCCGCTGCTGGGCATCCCGGGCTCTCTGCCCCTGCCGCCCCAGACGCCGGGGGGTCCGCTGACGCGCGACCCATTCCCACGGGCGCACGGCTACGTACCGCCGCCGGGCTTCGAGGAGCCTCCGGCCGAAGACGAGGAAGTCTCCGAGCATTGAGTAAGCGACGACCATGAGCACGGCGCCAAGCCTTGTAGGACCCGACCGTCACGGCCTGTTCAACTTCTGGCCCCGCCACAACGAGGCCATCTATCGCCGGCTGGAAACCAAGCACGCCTGGCTGGAAGAACGGCATCGCCCGCCGGGCGGCGACGGGGAGCCCGACCCGCTCGAGCATGAGATGATCCTCAACATCGGGCCCCAGCATCCGGCCACGCACGGCGTGCTCCGGTGCATCGTCAAGCTCGACGGCGAGGTCATGGAAAAGTGCGTGCTCGACCTGGGCTACCTGCACCGGGGCCTGGAAAAGGTGGCCGAGCACAAGACCTACCAGGAGTTCATGCCCTACACCGACCGCATGGACTACCTGTCGCCCTACTCCAACAACGTGGCCTGGTGCCTTGCCGTCGAGAAAGTGGCCGGCATCGAGGTGCCCGAGCGGGCCCAGTGGATTCGCATGATCATGTGCGAGCTGGCCCGCATCTCCAGCCACCTGCTCTGGCTGGGCGTGGGTCTGATGGATGCCGGCGCCGTGTCGGTCTTCCTCTGGGCCTTCAAATACCGTGAGGAGATCTACAGCATCTTCGACGAAGTGTGCGGGGCCCGCTTCACCGTCTCGCACAGCCGCATCGGCGGCGTGGCCTCGGACCTGTCGCCGACGGCCATCGCCATGATCCGCCGCTTTGTGGAAGAATTTCCCGAAGAACTGGCCGGCTGGGAAAAGATCATCAACCGCAACAAGATCTGGATCGACCGTAACGAAGGCATTGGCGTCCTGACCGCCGAAGAAGCCATCGAACTGGGCGTTACGGGCCCCAACCTGCGCGGAAGCGGCGTCGATTACGACATTCGTCGCTTCGAGCCCTATCTGAAGTACGACGAGGTGGACTTCAACATCCCCATTCGCACCGAAGGCGACAGCCTGGCCCGGTACTTCGTGCGGATGGAAGAAATGAAGGAGAGCGTGCGGATCATCCGCCAGTGCCTGGAGCGGCTGCCCGAAGGGCCCATCCGCAACGACAACGCCAAGCTGGCCTACCCCTCCAAGGAGGAGGTTTACTACTCCATGGAGGGCATGATTCACGACTTCCTCTATACCGACGTGGGCGTCTGCCCGCCCAAGGGCGCCCACAGCTACCACGCAATCGAGGCCCCCAAAGGCGAGCTGGGCTTCTATATCATCTCGGATGGCACGGGCAAGCCGTGGCGCGTGCGCATCAAAGCACCCAGCTTTTCGAACCTGCAGGGCCTCGAATACATGATGGAAGGCGCCATGATCGGCGACATGGTGATCCTGATCGGGACCGTCGACCCGGTCATGGGCGAAGCCGACAAGTAACGACCAACCGGGAAGCCCGATGGCTGACTTTATCAAAAAACCAGTCGTACCACTGCCGGAGTTGCATCCCGAACCCCAAATTCCGGCCGACCAGCTTTTCTTCACGGAAGAGGAAAAGGCCCAGATTGTCCGCTTCAAGGAGCAGTATCTGGAGCCGGCCGGGGCCGTGATGAAAACGCTCTGGCTGGCCCAGGAAAAATTCGGCTTTCTGCCGCCGGAGGTGCTCCAGCTGGTAGCCGACGAACTGGGCATTCCCTATGCCCAGGTTTACGGCGTGGCTACCTTCTACACCCAGTACTACAAGGAAAGGAAAGGCAAGTACGTGCTGGACGTCTGCACCTGCTTTACCTGCCAGGTGTGCGGCGGCTACGACATCCTGCACTACCTCGAAGAAAAGCTGGGCATCCACAAAGGCGAAACCACGCCGGACGGCCTGTTCACGCTGCAGGAGGTGGAATGCCTGGGGGCTTGCGGCTCGGCACCGGTCTTGCAGGTATCCAACGGGCCGTACGTGCACAACCTGACGCCGGAAAAGGTCGATCAACTGCTGGAGGATCTGAAACAGGGCAAACTGCCGCCCTTCGTTTCGCTCACGCTGCCCCAGGACGAGGCGGAGCTGGGCGGCAACCGGCGCTCGGACGCCGAAGCCGTCGAGTCGTACCGGACCCCGCCGGTCGCCCACCACACGCGCTGAGCCGTATGGAGGTGGTGCAGACATATCGCTGGACGCGCGAGGCCTTCGAAAAACTGGCCGAAGTCGGGCTCATCGATCCCGACGCCCGCCTCGAACTCATCGACGGCGAAATCCTCCAGAAAATGAGCCCGCAATCGAGTCGCCACGCTGCGGCCATCCGCCGGATTGAAGAAGCGCTTCGGAGCGTTTTTCCGCTGGATCGATACGACGTGCGTGTACAGTTGCCGCTGGCGCTGGATCCCTACAGTGAGCCTGAGCCCGACGTAGCCGTCGTCGAAGGCACCCTCGACGACTACGTCGAGGCGCATCCTTCTTCGGCGGTGCTGGTGGTGGAGGTGGCCGATGCCTCACTGCAGTTCGACCGCACGCGCAAGGCCGCGCTCTACGCCCGCGCCGGCATTCCCGAATACTGGATCGTCAACCTGCTCGACGGCGTGCTTGAAGTCTACCGCCGGCCCGAAGGCAACGCCTACCAAGCACACACAGTGCTGGCACTGCACGAACAG